>Ga0265296_1000156_pt1 | contig 130707 bp, 122 predicted proteins | sample MunlanPumphouse1_FD_189073 | JGI IMG/M metagenome (GOLD analysis project Ga0265296, IMG submission 189073) | Groundwater microbial communities from a municipal landfill in Southern Ontario, Canada - Pumphouse #1 | ecosystem: Environmental > Aquatic > Deep subsurface > Groundwater | place...
AAGGAATTATCTTGTCAACTTAAAATAGGACATTTGACACAGAAGTCAAGAAAATACCGCTTATATTATATTTTAAATGAGAATCATTCGCAATAATAAAAATGATTTTCAAACTGATACACTACCGGCTATTCAAAACCATTGACATAGGGAACTTCGAACCGCTATATTAGGGACCGACCGGTCGGTTTCTATCTTGCAGGAGTTCACGCGATGTCACTCAAAGACAGGATTATCCACGAGTCTTTGCGCCAATTTTCCAGCAAAGGTTTCATGAGCACGTCCATCAGTGACATCCTGGAAGCCGTGGGCACTTCCAAAGGCGGGCTTTACAATCACTTCAAGAGCAAAGAGGACCTTTTCTTCGCGGCCCTGAGTGAAGCCCGGAAAATCTGGCGGCAGCGCAATTTGGCCGACTTGGACCGCTGGGAGCGACCCTTGGACAAACTCAAGCAGATCCTGGAGAATTATCGGGATCAATATTTGGCGGACTCGGAAAACTTTCCGGGAGGTTGTGTCTTTGTCGCCCTGGCGGTGGAATTACACGACCAGCAACCCCACCTGGCCCAAGAAGTGAATGAAGGCTTCGAACGATTCAAGGGCCTGATTAAACGCCTTCTGGACCAAGAAAAGGCAGTCGGCAAGCTGAAAAAGGGTATCGATACCGGCATGGCGGCCGAAGTAATCTTCTCAGGTATTCTGGGGGCTTGCGTCGCGTATACCTCAGACAAATCGAAGGAGAACCTGGATCACACAATCAAAGGCCTTATTGACTTCTTGACCATGATCAGTCTCTGAAATTTCTTTGTACGCCAGGTCCTCCATCCCTTTCGGAAAAGGCAGAAATTTTTTTAGGCGAAATCGGGGGGCCGGTCGGTCTCATCCTAAAAGGAGGTATTTTTATGGACTTCAAATTTTCGGAAAGAGAAGAGTTGCTCAGAAAATCGGCCAGAGAGTTCGCGGAGAGTGAGATTACCCCCAGAATAGACGCTATGGAAGAGACCGGGGATTTCTCCATGGACCTTCTGAAGCCCATGGCGAAATTGGGGATCACCGGCATCATTGCCCCCCGGGAGTACGAAGGCATCGGCTTGGGATATATGGCCCGAACCATCGTGCTGGAGGAAATGGCCCGGGTCTGTGCGGCCGTCTCCATGGGGATGCAGGTCCACCACATGGCCATCGCTGCGCTTAAAGATTTCGGCACTGAGGACCAAAAAAAGAAGTACCTGCCTCCCCTGGCCCGGGGCGAAACCATGGGATGCGTGGCCGTAACCGAACCTTCCGGGGGCTCGGACCTCTTGGGGATGCAGTCCACCGCCGCACTACAAGGCGATAAATGGGTTTTAAACGGCCGGAAATGCTTCATCACCAATTCCCATACGTCTGATTATTGGGTGGTCATCGCCAGAACCGGGGAGGGTCCCAAAGGACTTTCGGCCTTCATCGTCGACAAGGAGGCCCCCGGCGCCAAGACGGGGCGAGTGGAGCACAAAGTCGGACTCCGGGGTTCCAATACCGGCGAACTGGTGTTCGATAATTGCGCCATCCCCCGGGAAAATATCTTGGGCCAGGAAGGCGGCGGCCTGGGGGTAGCCCTGAAGACCGTCAGTGAAAGCGGCAGAACCGGCATGGCCGCGACCGCCTTGGGGATTCTCCAGGCCTGTTATGAAGAGGCCGCCAAGTTTGCCAGCGAACGGGTTCTCTACGGCAAACCCATCAGCGCCTTGCAAGCCATCAGCTTTTATGTCGCCGAGATTTACACGGACCTGGAAATTTGTCGGCTCCTGTGCTACCGGGCCAGTTGGATGAAGGACCAGAATATGCGGTTCGATACCGAAAGCGCCATGGCGAAATCCTACACCTGCGACGCCGCGGCCCGTTGCGCCAAGAAGGCCATCGAAATTCACGGAGCCTATGGCATCATGAAAGAATATAAAGTCCAGCGCCTCCTGCGGGATGCCATGGTGACGATCTCCGCGGGCGGCACCGGGGAAATCGGCAAGGTGGTTATCGGGAGGGCTGCGTTGGCGCCGTACTACAAAAAGGCTTAAGAGCCAGGAACTATGAAAAGAGTAATTGTTTGCCTCAAGCCGGTCCCGGACCCGAAGGCCTGGGACCGGCTGGCGATGGACCCTGTGACCAAGACGTTGATACGCGAGGGCATTCCCAGTGTAATCAATCCCTTGGACAAGCATGCCCTGGAAGCCGCCCTGGAAATCAAGGACGCTCGCGGTGCCGAAGTGGTTCTCCTTACCATGGCCCCCACCTCAACTCTGCCGGTATTACGTGAAGCCCTGGCCTTGGGAGCCGACCGGGCGGTGCTGCTCTCGGACCAGTGGTTCGCCGGCTCTGACACCCTGGCGACTTCCCGGATTCTGGCTGCGGCCATCCGCCGCCTTGCGCCCTTTGACCTGATCTGTTGCGGCAATTTCACCCTGGACGGCTCCACCGCCCAGGTGCCTTCCCAAATTGCCGAGTTCCTACAGGTTCCTAATATCATGCACGTAAGCCGCATGGAACTCAGGCCAGCCGGGCAGTTGGTGATAACTCAAAAGATCGAACACGGCTCGGTTAAGTTTTCAGCCGCCCCTCCCCTGCTGCTCTCTTTCACCAAGGAAGCCAATAAGCCGCGCTATAGTTCTTTCCTTGAAATCCTGGCCGCAGAAGACCGGGAGATCACCATATGGTCCAATGCCGACCTGCAATTGGGCGCCGGGCTTATCGGTTTGGGAGGCTCCCCCACCCAAATGGCCGATCTGCTGGTGCGTCAAAAAGTGCGCCAGAGCCTACGCCTCACGGGCGGCCCGGAGGAGATTGCCAAGCAGTTGGCAGACAAGATAAGTCAGATGGGAATAATTTAAGCAAGCGTTCAGCAGTCAGCTATCAGCTATCCGCAAAAACAAAGAGTTAGCATTTGGGTCCAAGATGGTAGAGTTGCTGTAATAATGCAACCGGTTGTTTTAATTTACAAAGCTGACTGCTGAAAGCTGAACCCTTCCTCATTTAACAGGAACATGTAACTCAATGGAAAAACCGCAAATTTGGGTATTCATGGAGCAGCGGGGCGGGGTGCTGCACGATGTCGGTTTGGAGCTGCTGGGCAAGGCCCGGGAGCTGGCCGCGGCCTCGGGAAGTACGGTGGCTGCCTTGCTGTTGGGCGCCGACGTGGCGCCCTTGGCCGACCGGGTTATCGCCCATGGAGCCGATACGGTCCTAGTCGCTGAACATCCTGGCCTGGAACCGTATCGCCTTTTGCCGTATACCGCGGTCTTGGCCAAGGCCTGCCGGGAACATCAGCCGTCAATTTTGCTGTTTGGGGCTACCAGCCTGGGCGTGGAACTGGCCCCCCGCCTGGCGGCGCGCCTTAATACCGGCCTTTCCGCCCACTGTATCGATCTGCAGTTGGATGCAGATGGGAACCTCTTGCAGATGGTTCCGGGCTGGGGCGGCGGCGTTGTGGCTACCATCCGTTGTCCGCAACATCGCCCCCAAATGGCCACGGTGATGCCGGGAGTTATGAAAAAAATCTTACCGTCCCCGCGGCCCGGCCGGGTTATTAATTTGGCCGTGGGAAATGACCTGGACGACTCAGGTCCCAAGGTCCTGGAAGTGCAACGGGAGGAATCCCGGGCACTGCCCCTGGAGACGGCTGAGGTGGTGGTAGCAGGGGGCTGGGGGGTCGGGGGGCCTGACGGCTGGAAACTGGTGGAAGAGTTGGCGGGATTGTTGGGCGGTGCGGTGGGAGCCACCCGGCCGCCGGTAGACGAGGGCTGGGCCCGTGATGAGCAGATGATCGGCCAGAGCGGCAAAACCGTCCGGCCCCGTCTTTATATCGGAGTGGGCATCTCCGGGATGTCGCACCATGTGGTGGGTATGGAGGGCTCGGAGCTGGTGGTGGCCATTAACTCAGACCCCCATGCCCCCCTCTTTGAGCTGGCGGATATCTGTATTGTCGGAGATTTCCGCGAGATTCTCCCCCCGTTGCTGGAGGAAATCCGCCACCGGCTCGGGGCTCATAAGTCGAATTGATCTGGCTTTGACACTCTCATGGCTGCGCTTGATCGCGTGCTCCAGGTGAGGCGGGATTTTACCCCTGCCTGAGTGGGGGGGTTCACGAGACCCTATTTCAATTCCGAGATGGTAAATACTGCCTCCACATCGGCGACCTCTTGGGCCACCGCCTCTTTGCCCCCTTCCTCCCGGTCCACCAGAATCAGCACCTTGACCACTGTCAGGCCGAAATTCCGGGCCGCAGTGATGGCCCGTAAGGCGGAGCCGCCGGTGGTCACCACGTCTTCGACGATTACCGCCCGATCCCCGGGTTCCACGTCACCCACCAACAGCCCCCCAGTGCCGTGCTCCTTGGGCCGGTGACGCACCGAAAAGGCGTTAATGGGCTGCCCCTTTAAAAAGCTGGTCAGGGCCGTGGCGTGAGCGATAGGGTCCGCCCCCATGGTGAGGCCACCGATGGCGTGAACTTTCAGGTCCCGGATCAGGTCGAAAAATACTTCGCCGACGAGGGCCAGGCCCTCAGCATTGTGGGTGGTGGGCCGGCAATCGATATAGTAAGGACTCTCCCGGCCACTCACCAGCTTGAAGGGCTTATCAGGGCTGTACCGGAAAGATTTTTCCCGGAGGATTTCCAAGAGCTGCCGGCGCATGTTCAACATTCTGCATCCTCTCCTTTACTGAAAAGTCCAGCCGTAGAGGTGGGTTTAAAACCCGCCCCTACAAGACTTAGCGACAATCGATTCCGCGGCATTGGGCAATATACTCGCGGAGAGCTTCTTTAGTGGAAGAAAAGGCGATCTGGGGCCAGGGAATTTCCGAGAGCTTGAACAGCCGGGCTTCCAGGGTCTCGTCTCCGGCCGTGAGTTCCCCGGACACATACTCCGTCAGGTAGGCCGCGATGATAGTGCGATGGTTCGGGTAAGAGTAGATATTAAGCAGCCTCAAGGGCCGCACGGTCAGAAGGGTCTCCTCGTGGGTTTCCCGGACTACGGCCTCCTCCACCACTTCCCCCAGGTCCACAAACCCTCCGGGCACCACCCAGAGACCGTAGCCCGGCTCGATGGCCCGGCGGACCATGACCACGCCCTCGGCCATGGGGATCACAGCGATGACCGACAACTTAGGATCAATATAAAAAATAAAACCACAAGCGGTGCATACCAGACGCCGGGGCTCCTGGGGCTTGACCTGGCGTTTTTCCAGCCGGCCGCCGCACTGGGGGCAAAATTTATATGTGGCTATTTCCTGGATGCCAATCATTGCTCCCTGCCTTAAACAATCATTCCAAGGGGACGCTGCCTGCCCAACTTGCCGCTGGCTGCCATTAGTTCAGGACAAAGGGCGCCGGGGAAAAGGTGAGCGCAAAAACTACGATGGTGATGATTCCAAGGATGCGGCGGCGCCGGTCCAGGGGCAGCCAGTAGAGATATGGCGGCGGGTGGCGCCAGCCCAGAAGAGTCAAGAGTACGGCCCACATGAGCCAGCCCTGCCAGAATATTACCCCGCAGATTACCAAAAGCCCGATAGCGCCCAGGGAGATATAGCGATGGCAGGAGGGGAACAGGGCGTAGGTCACGTGCCCCCCGTCCAACTGCCCCACCGGCATCAGGTTGAGGGCCGTCACCAAAAGGCCGATCCAGCCGGCAAAGGCCACGGGGTGCAGGATGACATTTTCGCTGGGCGTCAGGTGGCCCAGGGCCAGCCAACTCAGCAGTTTGAATAACAAGGGTTCCCCCAGGGTCAACCCTTCATCCCCGCCACCGAAGACGGTGACGGTGGATAATTTCAACCCCACGAGGATGACCGGGATGGAGATCAGGACCCCAGCCAAAGGACCGGCGCAGCCCACGTCCAGCAAGGCCCGCTTGTCCCGGATGGGGGAACGGATGCGGATAAAGGCCCCAAAGGTGCCGATAATGAAGGGAATGGGTGGCGCCGGGATGAAATAGGGCAGGGTCACGTCCAGGTGGTGCTTCCGGGAAATCAAGTAATGGCCCATCTCGTGGGTGCCAAGGATCAGCAGCAGAGTTAAGGAAAACGGGATGCCTTTATAGAGCAGACCAGGGGTTTCCAGGGGATTGACCCCTTGCTGGAGGGCCCCGGCGACAATAGTAGTGGCCAGCGTGGCCAGTAACAACACCACGTGCAGCCAGAGCCGGGGCGGCCGAGGAGCCGATGCGGGCGGCATAAACTCCTGTCCCCAGTAGGGCTCCGGGGGCCTCGAAGGTTCCAACGGTCTCCCCTCCGGATTCACGGTAATTCCACCCCTGCCTTTAAGGCCTGTACTTCCCGCCTGGTGAGCTCCCGAAATTTTCCCCGAGGCAACCCTTCCAGCCGTAACGGGCCGAAGGCGATGCGCTTCAATTTCAGCACCGGGTGCCCCACTTGCTCCATCAAGCGCTTGATCAGATGATACCGCCCTTCATGTACAGTGATTTCCAAGACCGTTTTTTCCGGCTCCCGCTTGATCACCGCCACTTCCGGGTAAACAAAACGACCGTCCAGGTCCATCCCCGCGGCCATTTGCCGCAAGGTTTCGCGACTCACCTCGCCTTCCACCGTCACCCGGTAGGTCCGGGGGACCTGGAAGCTGGGATGAGTCAGGCGATAGGCCAGTTCGCCGTCGTTGGTGAGAAGCAAAAGCCCCGTGGCGTCGTAGTCCAGGCGTCCCACGGGATAGAGCCGATCCGTCCTGGCGCCTAACAACTCCGTGACTATCCGCCGCCCTTCGGGGTCCCGGGTGGTGCAGACATACCCGGAGGGCTTGTGCAGCATAACGGTAACCAGCGCGCCCTGCACCTTGACGGCGCGTCCATCGACCTTGACCTCGTCCCGGTCAGGATCGACTTTAACCCCCATCGCGGTGACCACCTGGCCGTTGACGGCTACCCGCCCGGCTTGGATAATCTCCTCCGCAGCCCGCCGGGAAGCCACCCCGGCCCGGGCGAGAAATTTTTGGAGGCGTTCCGGCGGACTGTTACTCATCTCTTCTCGTTTTGGGCAGGATGGTGAGGCAAGGACGGATTTATCAAAGCCTTTTCCAGAGCTATATCATTGTGGCCAAATTCCGCCATTACGTGTGGCTCAAGTTTTTGATATATTATATCTGAAACTTTCTGAGCACCTATGTTAGTAAAATGATGCCAATCATAAAAATATTGAGAACTTTTCGGCATCTCGATTGCTAAGTCAATCAATAACACCTTATAATTTGAAGAAACTATCCGCGTAATTTGATTGTATTGTTCCAATAATTGCCATTCAGCCCTGCCGTTGATATCACCATACTTGACAGTTGCTAAATTTACCCCGGTAACCTCATCAATGCCGGTTCCATAAAGAGATGGTTGAGTAACTAAAACTGGTTCAACTGAATTTTCTTTACAAACCTCAATTAATCTTGACAATCGCTTTCTATAAGAATCCAAATATTTCTCTTTATGTATTTTAATCAATTTATTTATATCGTCATCTTTAACATCAACACTTTCTATTTGTTTTAAATCAATATTACTATGTGTAACTCCCATTCGCTTAGCTTGCCAATATCTATACAGATTAAGTATAAAGTAACACAATTCGCTTTTCATTATGATTTTTTTTATTGTTGATGAATATATGCTTGATGAAGATTTACTGATAATATATCTATCATGATCTGCTTCATTTTGTAACCCTACATCATTAATGCCAACAAGAAAAATAATTATATTTGGCTTTATTTTTAATAAATAATCTTCTAGTAGAACTAAATGTCCAAAAGTAGAACAACCATCTAAGCCGGCATTATTAATCCATAGATTAGGGAAGACGCTTCTTAGTTTTCTCCCCAAGTCTTCAGTCCAGGTCTTGCTATCAGATAAATAGAGACATTCTGTAGTACTTCCCCCAACTGTAATAATTCTCAGATAATGAGAAAATTCTTGTGGCGGCTCTTCTCCCCTAAAACCCAAACTATTTTTTTTATGAATTACGACTTTGTCTAGTTTTTCTATTTTGTCATTATTAATCACATAATTTTGGTTTGTTTTTAAAACAATCTTATTCCCTCTTACCCTGAATTCAATAGGCTGCCATAACCTGAGAGTAGCTTCCGCTATTAAAAGGGCGACTATCAACCCAATGAAAAATGTCAGAGCATTTTTTAAATAATTTTCCAAATTCCACGCCATGGTCTCTGGCCGGGAAAGCCGACAAAATTTCCCTCGCCGGCCTTCCCTCCAACGACCCTATCTTTTTGAAGACGTGAGTGGGGGGAAAGGCCCTAATTGGAATTTCCGGTTAAAACCCACCGCGTCCCGCACCTCGGCCATGGTCTGGCGGGCCTGTTGCCGGGCCCGGTCGTTGCCTTGGCGCATAACATCCAGGACCTCGTCCGGATGGGCCTCGTAATAGCGACGCCGTTCCTGGATGGGGGCCAGATTCTCTAGCAGGGCCTCGGCCAGCATCTTCTTGCAATCCACACAGCCCAGGTTGGCTTTGCGACATTCCGTGGAAATTTCGTCAAGGCGCGCCTTGGGCAGATTGAGCCGGTGGAAAGGAAACGCCAGGCAGCGGTCCGGTTCGCCTGGATCTTTCTTGAAAGGGCGCTGGGTATCGGTGGTCATCTGGCGAATTTTCTTGGCCATCACATCCGGCGGGTCGCTCAGGTAGATACAGTTGCCGTAACTTTTGCTCATCTTGCGGCCGTCGGTGCCGGTGAGCTTGGGAATTTCGGTAAGCAGAGCTTCGGGTTCCGGGAAAATGGGCCGGTAGAGGTGGTTGAACCGCCGGGCGATCTCCCGGGTCATCTCGACGTGGGGAACCTGATCCACCCCCACCGGCACCCCTCCCGCCTTGTACATCAGGATATCCGCGGCCTGGAGCACCGGATAGCCCAAAAAGCCGTGGGTGGCCAGGTCCTTGTGGGCCAACTGCTCCATCTGGTCTTTGTAGGTGGGGTTGCGCTCCAGCCAGGGCACCGGGGTGAACATGCCGAAGATCAGGTAGAGCTCGCAATGTTCTGGAATAGCCGACTGCACAAAGATGGTGGATTTTTCCGGATCCAGGCCCACGCTCAGCCAATCCGTCACCATCTCCGGGATAAAGCCGCTGATGGTGCCGGGGGTCTCGTATTCCGTGGTCAAGGCATGCCAGTCGGCCACGAAGTAGAAACACTGATAATCTTCCTGGAGGCGCATCCAGTTATACAGGGCCCCATAATAGTTGCCCAGATGCATTTTCCCGGTGGGACGCATACCGCTTAAAATGCGCTTTAATTTTGGCGCTTCGGGTTTCTCTATTCCACGTGAATCGTCAGATGCCATGCTTATTCCTATTTAAGTTTTTAGCTATTTTATAACAGAATTATGGCGGGCAGTGCCCGCCCTACATTTGGCCACGGCGCATCAAAGGTGTCTTGCTGATAGCTGAAAGCTGACCGCTGATCGCTTATAACCTACCATTTGGCAGCCCCCTTTGGCAAGGACATGCGCCAATATTCCCCCCAAACTGCAGCATCCCGATTACAAAAAACAGGCCATCCTGAGTGCGGCGCTCAACATGGCCTGTTTGGCAGATCCTGGAGCTGAAACGGTTGTGCCTCACTCTTTTAGTGAGGCCAAATAAGAGCTGAGTGAGCCGAAATCCAAGGGCGCCTCAAGTTCGTCCCCGGACCTGAGGTCATGAGTGGTCACCCGAACGGGCTCATCCAGGGCAGTGGGAAAGCTATCCCCGTTTGCATCATTGACGGTTATATAGGCGCGCTTGCCGTTGTATTTTATCCATTTTGTAAACGACGCTTTTCCGGCGCAACTGGCCGAGAGATTGAATCCATGACTTGTCATTACCTCTTCGACGCTCATTGTTTTTTCACCTGTATGCTTTTGTGAATCGCGGCTCGTGCGAACCGTTAGCGTTCCTTCCACTCCGGCTTCCGCTTTTCCAGAAACGCCTTGACCCCTTCTTCCGCATCTTCCGTGCTGCACAGGGCCGCAAACATGTCGCCCAGCAAATCCAAGGCCTTGTGGTAGGGCACATCTTCGGCCCCATAGATCCCGGCTTTGCCAATCTGGAGGGCCAGCGGGCTTTTGGCCACCAATTTATTAGCCAATTCCAGGGTGGCTTCCTCAAGTTTATCCGCCGGCACTACCTTATTGACCAGTCCCAGCCTTTGGGCCTCCGCGGCCGGGATTATATCTCCCAGCAGCACCATTTCCAGCGCTTTTTTGCGGCCGACGTTGCGGGCCAAAGGCGCCGCCGGTCCCAGGCAGATGAGGCCCACATTGATGGCCGTGGTCCCGAATTTGGCATCCTCTGCAGCCACAGTCAGGTCACAGGCAAAGGACAGACCGGCGCCGTTGGCCAGGGCATAGCCTTTCACCGAGGCGATCACCGGCTTTTTCATTTTAGCGATGGTGTGATTGTGCTCATCCATCAGGTGGATAAACTCGCGATACTCTTTGTTGGTTTTATTTTTAAATTCATCCAGCGAGATACCTGTAGAAAAATGTTTGCCGTTGGCATCGATCACCACCACCCGGACCTCAGGGTCGTTCTCCATGTCCCAGAGGGCATCATTGAGCTCCCGGGCAAAAGGCACGTTGAAGGTGTTCATCGCTTGCGGGCGATTCAGGGTAATAAAGCCGATTTGATCCCTTTTCTCCACCAGCACGTTGGTGTAATCCATGACGCACTCTCCTTTATCATGATAAGTTAGTAATATTCGTTTGTTGTAGGCTTTCGATATAATAATGTAGTTGGGCCAGGGTTTGCTGCCACACGGCAGGGTCATGGCTGGCGGCATACAAGGGTGCGGCGCCGTTCAGCGAGACCACGATGAAATGGGCGATTCCGTCGAGATCTAAGCCATCCTTTAACCTGCCTTGCTGCTCCGCCTCTTCCAGCCACAGCCGGATCAATTTGGCAAAGCTCTTGAAGCCCCTCAAGACATAGGCGCTCATGGCGGGGGACTGTCCGGCGAGTTCCACCAAGGAATTAAGCAGAAAACAGCCGCCCTCGAAAACCCCCGCGCCCAGGTAATTTTGCAAACTGTTTTCTATGACTTTTTCGATCCGGCCCAGGGGATCAGGAATATCTCTCACGCCTCGGAAAACGATATTTTTCCAAATCCTGACGCATTCATCATAGACCGCAGACCAGATTTCCTGCTTGTTGCCGAAGTGGCCGTAAAGTCCGCCCTTGGTCAGACCGGTGGCTTTGACAATGCTTTCAATGGAGGTATTGAAGTAGCCGTGGACTGAAAAGAGCTGCATTGATTTTTCTATGATATGTTGCCGCGTTAAGTCCCCTTTAGTTGACATTCCAAACCTCTTTATAAAATAAACCGACCAGTTGGTCTATTTCTATCGCAACAAAATCTCTTTGTCAAGGTAGCCTCTAGCAAAATAGGTAAATTTGGGTTATAGATCATGCGCCACGAATGATAAACATATCAAAAGATTATCATCCTGATCTACACTGCGCATAGATAGCCGGTAACCTCACAGATTGAATTGACAAAGGCAGCGGAAACATGCAGTTTCCATCTGGATGGGCCTGGATAGCCGGGATGATCTGAAAATTTTGAACCGATAATTAAAAGAAAAATAATCTAGTATGGCCAAACAAAAGGGAAGCCGCTCCAATTGGACCGGCTTTCCCTTCAGTTTGGCACCAATGGCTGTTTTAGTTTTTCATGAAACGGCGACGCAGCCAAAATCCCGCCAGACCGGTTCCCATAAGCAGAAAGGTTCCCGGCAGAGGAATTGGGTCTCCGTAAATAAAGTCATCCATTACCACCGGGTCCGCGGAATTACCGCTGGTGATACGGACCCTTGCTACTCGCTCCCCCGCGCTGAATATTACTCCGAGAAAGGAGAAGGTTTCATCACCTGACGCAGCTGGGACGAGGAAAGATCCCAACGAGGCATCACCCGACCCAAAAAATTCCATACTCGTGCTGTCGACCAAATCCACATCCGTGAAAACCACCCCAAAGCCGTTAACTGTCCCAGGAGTGTCGGTACCACGAACGAAAAAAATTGTGTCGGTGATGTTGCTGCCAACGGCAGTGAAGAGCTTTTGGGGACTGAAGGGCTCGAACAGAGCGGGAAATGAGGGATCAATATTACCAAATTCAATGCCAGGACCAGAATTGGCGCTGACTTCGAACCCGGATCCCGGGGTGGAAAAAACTGCCCCTTGAGAGGCTTTAAAAAAATCTGGGGGAAAGGCATTAGGGGAAGAAAGTGCCTCGGGAACACCATCCCATCTAATTTGTCTTAGGGGCCCCAGAGCAGCTTTGAAATTATCCACTACCGCTTGGATATCGGCCGGATTAGCTCCGGTACCTGAAAAAGTGACGGGAGAGGCAGCAGCAGGGGTGGACAAGATTAGTAAACAAAGCAACAACATGGCCATGAAAAAATATCTTCTTTCCATAGTTTACCTCCGTTTTTGAACGGATTAGATATTAGCCATTCTATTCCCTGTACAGATTGGAGTAAACATAATACATCAAATTTCTCCAATCAAGGTGCGCATAAGTATTTATTTAATTCAAAACATTGATTAAATACCCCTCTCTCCTAGGCTGGCGTCAATGTCATCGTTGATATGCGTCCTCCCGTCTCCGGCTTCTTCGTCCTCCCCAACATTACTACTCCGGCCTTGACAGCTTTTGTGCAGGTTAGGGCGGTGTACCCCTGATGGACACCAGGAGTGGTAATTGCACGGCAAATGGTATGTTTTGCTCACTTACCATATACAAAACTTATCAAAAATTTCAAAGAGTTGTAGATATGATTAAGTTAATTGCATGATCGCAGCTTGGTATTAAGGATGTTGTTCCCCAAAAGGGAGAGAGCCCCAGCGGGCCAGATCTTTAGGAAAGGCCATCTCGGCGGCCAATCCCGCGGCCTCGATGGTCAGGTTGCGGCAAAATTGGAGATGGTCCTTGCAGAGCCAGGTTTTCCGCCACTGGGAGGTCAACAGGCGGCATTGAGTGCTCCCGTAGCGCTGCTTGAATTCATTGGGCAGGCGATTGAACAGGCGGTAAAGGCCGGGCTCGCCATAGAGTTCCGCGGTCGCGGACTTGGCGCTGGCGGGCACCTCCCGGCGGCCGTACACCGCGCCCAGGGCCGCCATGGCCCCCACCAGGGCGCCGCAGGTGTCGCCGAAGAGGCCGCCGCCGCCCCCGAAACCGGTCATGACACACATGGCCTCATGGGGCAGGCCGGTATCGATATGGGTCAACACCGCTTCCATGACACATTCGGCGCAGTTCAGGCCGGTTTTGAAGTTATGCTTGGCCCGTTTTTTTACCTGGACAATCGCTTCTTCAGGGGTCATTACTATTCTCCATATTGAAAAGATACAGCTATAGGGCGTGCCGCGCACGCCGATTTTCGGCGGCCGCGGGCCGCCCTATAAATAACTTTGCACGAAGCTTTTCAGTTCTTCCAACACCACCTCGGGGTCCCGGGTGGTATCCAGCCGGAGTAGCGGCCGGTCCTGGGGCGTAAAGGGGTCGAAGTCCCGGGCCTGGGCCTCAAAGAGTTCCACCCGTCCATCTGAGATGGCCTCCGGGTCGGTCAGACGAATCCCCAGGCGTTCCCGAGCCACGGACGGAGGGCATTCGCAGTACACGAACACCAGCCGGGCTCCCTGCGCTTTAGCCAACTGCCGCACCCGGGCCCGCTCAGACGCCCGCTTATAAGAGCCGTCCAGGATGACGCTTTGCCCCGCCGCCAGGTGTTCGCCGGCCTGCCGGAGCATCTCATCGTAGGTGCGGGTGGAAAAATCCTGGTTATAGATACCCTGGCCGAAGTCCACGGGCACCCGGTCCGTAGGTTTGAGGCCAACCAGAGTTTTGCGCACCACGTCGCTATGGATGACCGGCCACCCCAGAGTTTTGGCCAGGGCCCGGGAGCGGTTGCTCTTGCCGGTGGCCATCAACCCGAAAACCACCACGATCATGCGGCCCATCGCGCCCCCGCTTCGGCATATTCTCCAGCCAGGTCAAAATAGGCCCGGGCGGTTTTCCGGGCCTGGTCCCGAATTTCTGGCGGTTGCGCCGGGTCCTGGGCAGTAAAGGCGTGGATCTTGCCCCGCACATAGGCCCGGTAGCATTTGTAAAAATCCAACATCTGGAGGAGGTCAGGGTCCCGGGAGGCCGTAGCGAAGCGCTCTACGAAATAGCGCGACAGGTCCCGGAGACCGTGGAAATCCAGGTCCATGGCTAAAAAATCGATGTCCGCGGCCACATCACCATAACGGAAGCGGTGATTAAATTCAATGCAATCAAAGACATAGATGCTGTCGGCCAGGCAAATGTTTTTCATGTGCAGATCGCCGTGACAATCCCGGATGCGGCCTTCCCGGATGCGTTGCCGGAATAGGGTGCGGTGCCGGGAAAGGAATGACCGGGCAAAGTCGCGAATCCCCTGGAACAATTCCCGGGGAAACATCTGCCCCGCCAGATTTTCGGTCCGGGAAAAATTCTCCTCATGGTTGTAGGCGATGATAGCCGGTTCCCCGTACTTGTTGATGCGGGGGCCAGTGGCCGCCTGCTCGTAGAACGGGACCAGCCGGGCAATGATGCGGTCCAGATGCTCCCGGCCCAACTCGCCCCGGTCCGCCACCTCATCCATCATGCGATCCTGGGGCATGCGCACCATTTTCAAGGCATAGTCTAGCGGGTGCCCCTGGCCACCTAGCCGCACCCGTTCTCCTTGAGCCGTAAGGGGCAGGACCTCCAGATAGATTTCAGGGCAAAGACGGCGGTTGAGGACGAGTTCTTCCTGGAGATAGTGGTGGCGGCGACGCAGGGTGGTGAAGTTCAAAAAGCCCAGGTCCACCGGTTTTTTGACTTTGTAGGCGAAGTCATCGGTGATGAAGACCCAGGAGATATGCGTCTGGATCAGGTCAACCCGCCCGGTCGATTCCGGGTAGGCGGCCGGGTCCATCAAGGCCGCGATCAGGTCCATGGTTCATTATAGCAGAAAGCGCCTTGGGCGGACACGCAGGTCGGCCTTACGGTTTTCCGCCGATCTCCTCCACAGTGCGGCCGGTGAGCACGGATTGGGGTTCGCTGGCCACGGGGTTGCGGCGGGCGTCGGCCTCCTCGTCGTCCGCCTTCACCAGGAGCCAGGACTCGTCCTTGCCGGTCCGAAAGCGGGTCAGGGCGTAGCCGCCCTTAAGCTTCTTTCCCTCCAACCAGATCTTGACGTGGCCATGCTCCACTGCTTGGGCCATGGGGATGCCCTCGCCTTTCTTCTCCGTCAGATTGCGGTAAGGACCGGCGTCCCACACCAACACCGTGCCGCCGCCGTATTCCCCCTCCGGGATGGTGCCTTCGAAGTTGGCATACTCCAAAGGATGGTCTTCGGTGGGCACGGCCAGGCGCTTGTCTTTGGGGTTGGTGGAGGGGCCCTTGGGGATGGCCCAGGACTTGAGCACCCCGTCCACCTCCAGGCGGAAGTCGTAGTGGAGATGGCTGGCGGCGTGCTTCTGGATGACGAAGATGGGCTCCCGGGAAATCCTGGGTCCCTTGCCCGAAGGCTCCGGGGTACGGGAAAAGTCGCGCTTTTCCTGGTAATCCTTGAGACTGGCTTTGGTCATTTCCACCCTTCCTGGTGAAGACGCGGCCGGGGCAATTTGTAAAACCTGGCCTGCAACAATATTTTAGAACTAGACATAGCGTCATCACTAATTTGACATATTTATCTCTGCGCCTCTGCGGTTAATTATTTTTCACCGCAGAGGCGCAGAGAACGCAGAGAGCGCTTATGTTCAATTGTTTAAGTCCTTGAGCATAAAATAAGTCCCCGGGCGAGCCGGGTCAATGGGCTCTTTAAGCCTAGCCGGCGGCGCAACTTGAGGTCAGCCGGCAGGCGGGGAAACAAAAATACCCTGCTAACCAATAAATTATCGAAAATTAATTGACAATGATTATAAATGTAGTATATAAATATAAGATTTACTGAATATCAAGGGGGGCTACGGCCATGCACTGCGAAACTTTGAAACCAGGGGTAGATTGTACCTTTATGACTAAGAAAGGCTGTTCGTTCAACGGCGGCAGCTGTAAACCGGTGGTAACGGAATGTGAAGGCTGCGACCGGATCATGGGATCCAATGGCAGCTCCTTCTGTGGTTCTTTTCCGGACCCCACCTCCAAATGGCGCCGGGGGCCCTGTAATCTAGCCACTCACGTGAAAGCCGAAAAGAAAGAGATTGCCCATAAAACCAATCCTCTGAAGGCCTCCAAACGCAAAGCCGCCGGCCACTAAGCAGGCATTGAACGGACAGCGCGGCTCGACTGTAAAAGCCGGCCGCGCTCTCCGCAATATCTTTCCGATTTAATCTTTATTTCCCCAACTTCTCCAAGGCTGCCTTAATCCGGCTTAATCCCGTGGCAATGCGCTCCCGGGATGTGGCATAGGAAAATCTCAGGCACTTGTCTTCTCCGAATTCGCCTCCCGGCACCGCCGCCACCTGGGCCTCTTCCAGGAGGTAGGCCGCCAGGGCCCCGGACCGTGATTGGCCCGGCTCGACCTTGAGCCTGTCATAATACGCCGAAAAATTAGGAAAGAGATAGAAGGCTCCTCCGGGCTTGATGGTGGTGACCCCGGGGATCGAAAGCGTCCGCCGATAGATATCGTCCCGGCGCCAGGCAAATTCCGTCAACATGGTCTGCACCGAATCCTGGGGGCCGTTCAAGGCCTCTACCGCGGCCTTCTGTGAGATGGAGGTGGGGTTCGAGGTGCTCTGGCTCTGGAGAGTATCCGCCGCCTTGATCCCGACCTCCGGTCCGGCCAGGTAGCCGATGCGCCAGCCGGTCATGGCATAAGCCTTGGAGACCCCGTTGAGGATGAAGGTCCGGGCCTTCAATTCCGGCGATAGCATGGCCATATTCACAAACTTGGCCCCGTCAAACAGGATCTTGTCATAGATATCATCCGAGATCACAGAGAGCCCGGCCGAAAGCACCACTTCCCCCAGGGCCGCCAGTTCGTCTTTGGTATAGACGCCGCCGGTGGGGTTGGAGGGGCTGTTAATCACAATGGCCTTGGTCCGGGGGGTGAGCTGCGCCTTTAACTCCGCCGCGGTGAGCTTAAAGCCGTTTTCTTCCCGGGTGGGGACGACCACCGGCGTGGCTTCGGCCAGCATGACCATGGGCACATAAGAAACCCAGAAGGGCGCGGGAATGATGACTTCGTCGCCCTTCTCGAAGAGCACTTGAAACAAATTGTAGAGGCCGTGCTTGCCGCCGCAGGACACCAGGATTTCGCTGGGCTTATAGCTCAAGCTGTAATCGCCCTGGAACTTATTGATAATGGCCGCTTTCAGTTCCGGGGTGCCCCCCACCGGCGTATAACGGGTAAAACCCTCCTGGATGGCCCGGATGCCGGCCTCCCGGATGTTGTCCGGGGTGTCGAAGTCCGGCTCTCCAACCCCGAAATTGACTATATCGACCCCCTGCGCCTTGAGCTGATTGGCCTTGGCATTGAGGGCCAGGGTGGCGGAAGGGGGAATCTGGCGGATACGGCTGGCAAGTTGCATGGTGACTCCTTTGTCGATAAAAATTTTAAGGGGAAAGGGAAATTTCGCACCCTCCTCCAGAATCTCACAGTGACAATCTTATAAAAATTATCTAACATTATGAAAATTGTCAACCGGGGGAGGCCTGCCCGTGAAGTCGGTCGCCATTATCACCAAAAAGTTTAAACCCGATGCCCTGGAAGCGGGCCGGGCTTTGCAGACCTGGCTCGAGGGCCGCGGGATCAAGGCGTGTCATTTCGAAAATGAGCCCGAGCCTCATATCCAGCCTCTGCCTGAGGATGTCGAATTCATCGTGGTGATGGGAGGCGACGGCACCATCTTGAGTGTAGCCCGGCATTACGGCGGCAAGGGCGTGCCCATTTTCGGGGTCAATATGGGAGGCCTGGGGTTTTTGACGGAAATCTCCTCGGATGAACTCTACCCCTCCATGGCCGAGCATGTGCTCACCGGCAAATTTGAAGTGGAAGAGCGCCTGATGCTCACTGCTACCCTGTTCCGACAGGGCCGGATGGCCTGGCAGGAAAACGTCTTAAACGACGCAGTGATCAACAAAGGCGCTTTGGCCCGCATCGCCGAAATGAGAACCTGGATAGACGGGGAATATCTCACCGTCTACCGGGCCGACGGGCTCATCGTCGCCACCCCCACGGGATCCACGGCCTATAATCTGTCCGCCGGAGGCCCCATTGTTTACCCGACCCTGCGCCACCTGATCTTGCTGCCCATCTGCTCCCATACCCTGAGCAACCGTCCTCTCATTCTGCCGGACACGGTCACGGTGGCTGTCTCTCTGGACGAAAAAGTCCAGGATGTTTACCTCACCCTGGACGGCCAGGTGGGTCAGGCCATGGAGCCGGGCGACCGGCTAGAAATCCACCGGGCTCCCTGCTATCTGAAGATAGTGAAGTCGCCCTACCGCAGTCATTTTGAAATCCTGCGCACCAAATTGGGCTGGGGCGAATTGGGGGTGTGTAAGTAGGCAGGGGTTCTGGTTGATATTATTACCTGAGGTCACCTCTATAAAACTATGGATGAACCTATTAAAGAGTTTCCTGTTTGGCGTTTTGGCCACGGCAAGATCGAATCCGCCCGAGACCGGGTGGCGGTGGAAGAGCCCCTGGAAATCCGCTTGGGGGGCGAGCCCTTTCAGGTGCTCATGCGCCTGCCGGGTTTGGAAAAGGAACTGGCCCTGGGCTTTCTTTACACTGAAGGCATCGTCCGGGACCTGGCCGAGGTCATCACCATTCACTTCTGCGGCACCGCCACCGACCCCCTGCTACCCCCCAACGTAGTGGATATCAGCTTGACGCCAGAGGCCCTGGCCCGGCGGGGCCGCCGCCACTTGGAAGTGTCTTATTCCAGTTGCGGTCTCTGCGCCAAGGAGGCGGTCAGCGAGATCTGCCAGAAGGTCCCCAAGGTGGACAGCCCCCTCACCGTTGCTCCGGCCAAGCTCTTCGCACTGATGGAACGGCTCCATGATTTTCAGACCGTCTTTAAGGCCACCGGCGGCACCCACGCCGTGGCCCTGGCCAGCCCCGACGGCCAGGTCTTCATCCCCGCCGAAGACGTGGGCCGCCATAACGCCATGGATAAGGTCATCGGCCGGGCCGTCCTCACCCGTCAGAACCTCACGGGCCTGGTGGCCCTGCTCAGCGGCCGCATCAGCTTCGAGATGGCCTTAAAATGCATTCGGGCCGGCATCCCGATCCTGGCCGCAGTCTCGGCCCCCACTTCCATGGCCCTGGAACTGGCCCAGGAATTGAACCTCACCACCGTGGGCTTCGTCAGGGGCCAACGCCTCAATATCTACACCGCTCCACAACGCCTGGCGGATATTTAAAAAGCATTGGGAAAGGTGGCCAGGTGCCGACGGCCCCTACCCCCTCTCCCGACCTCATAAAAAAGGGCGACCCAATGGGTCGCCCCTACTGAAAACTATCCTTTAAGACTGGTTGATGGCGGACAGTTGCCAGGCGTTATTGCCTACGGGACGGGTGAAGGTCCAGTACTCCTCGAACTTCACCGGCTCCGTTTTGCTCCCGGAGGTCACCTGGCCGCTGGCTTCATCCACGTTGTAATCCAGCAGGTTGGCATAGACCCGCGCGGTAATGAAATCGGAGCCCGATTCCTGCCAGGCTTCGGTGATATCCACGGACCGCACCGCGATATTTTCCAGGCGGTTGATCACCTTCTGGGCTTTAAGCTTGTCCGCGTCTTCCTGGAAACCCCGGTACATTTCGTCCGTCATCAAGGTCCTGACAGGAGCCATATCCCGGTTGGCCCAGGCGCCCTGGATCTTGAAGAAAGTATCCATGCCCAGGTCCTGGAATTTGGCTTCGTCAAAAGAAGGATCGTATTGCCGGATATTGGCCAGTCCTCCCTCCAGGTCCCGGTCGCCGGCCGGCGCTGCACCCTGAGGCTGGTCATAGAGCGGTGCGTACTGCGGCTGCGGCGGCAACTCCACGGTGCCGCTGCTCTGATAATATCCCGCAGTGGCAGTGGCCTCCCGGCGCTTTTTCTTGATGTACCAGTAGATCAGGTAGGCAATTCCCGCCAGCAGCAGGATATCGAACATGCCAATGCCGCCCCCACCGCCGCCGGCGACTCCGCCCCCACTATGGGCCGAAGATCCGCCGAACAGGCTATGGAAAAGCATCCCGCCGGCCAGGCCGCCCAGGATACCGCCGCCCATGCTCCGCAGGAAGCTCCCCGATTGAGACGGTCCAGGCGCGGGTGTTGACGGTCTGGTGGGGTTGTAGGTGGAGGATGGCTGGCTGGGCCGGGGAGCGGTGTAGGGTGCAGGAGCCGTCATGGAGCGAGAGCCGCGGCTGCCCATGGAACGGCCGCCTCCCGCCCGGGCCCAGGCCTCCAGTTGTAATGCCCAGGTACACAGGAACACCAGGGCAAAAAGGAATATGGTACCTTTTGTCCAGGTTTTTAATGACATCGATTTCCTCCGAATTTTCGGTGATAGGCAATGATTAAGTATTTTTAATATTATATCTGTTCAGCCGATACGAATCACGTTAATTCGACGGCATCTCCAAAGACCTGGGAAGGATCAGACTGCAAGCCATTTCATACCGAGTTGCGTTCAAAGGGCAAATTTTAACAGGCGGAGGCTCTGGCCTATGCCTGCACAGGCGAGACGCCTGTGCCACCATTTGAAGGCGAATCGGTATCAAAACTTTCCTTCGATAAGCATGGTCATTTTTAGTGTAGCGAAAAATTTTATATTTTATCAAGTTGAGAGCTTTGGTTTTATCAGGATGATAGAAAAAACGGCTTTTAAACGGCCTTTACCCCCTCAAAATGACCCCAAAAATCGTGGAAAATTGCCAGGCGCAGGCCGATTGGACGGGCAAATCCGGCACATGTGCCGGGACATTGTCGAGGTACCCTCGCCATATACCCGGTCTAAACCCGCGTGCAAGCGCGTTCCGGTCGAGGCGGTGCTAGGGTTGTCACGCCCTTGTCCCGCGCTTGTCCCGGGGTAAATATTTGGTTTTCGTAAAACTTAGCTAGTAATATCAATGAATTAATGATGGACCGGCATTTTTGTCCCGGGACGCGGCACGGGTGGGACGGCTGGAGCCTGCCCATTTTTCTCAGGTTGGCCAGTGGTGATTCGCTTTTATCCCGGCAAGGCATGGAGACAGCATAAACTCAGGACTGCGATGCATCCAACAACGATATGAAAGATGACAGGCTTTTCAAGTGTGCATTATTAGGAATTGCAGAGCTGAAATGTAACGGTGGTTATAATCAGTGCCAAAAGTTTTTTCTTATTCACCCCTCCCCTCTCCCACAAGGGGAGAGGGGAATAGAAGGAAAGAACTTTAGACTAGCACTTTAACTATTTTCCTTCCGGCTTGACCCCCATTTTTTCCAACTCTCCGCAGCAAAGGGTGCTCCCCAGCCGGCACCCCGCCTGAAAGTCGGCAACGGCCTTGTCCGGTTCTTTCAAATGGTGGCGATAGATATTCCCCCGGAAAAAATAAGATAGGGCCAGGTCGGGTTGCAACCCAATTGCCGTAGTGAAGTCGTTCACCGCCTTCTGATATTCAGCCTGGCAAAACCAGGCCATGCCTCGCTTGTTGAAGACCCAGGGGTCTCGGGGAGCCAGTCTGGCGGCTCGATTGAGGTCGGCGATGGCCTCGTCGAACTTACCTACCTGGGCCAGGCAATCTCCCCTTTGCTTGCAGGCCTCGGCGTTTTTGGGGTCACACTTCATAACCTGTGAATAAACCAAAATGGCCTCGGGGCGCCGGTCCATTTCCACCAAGAGGTCCCCCTTGAGCAGGAGGGCCTTGATGTTATCGGGGTTATCCGTCAGGGCCTTGTCCACATCCTCCAGGGCTTCTTTCTTGCGCCCCAAGCCATTCAGGGCCAGGGCGCGATAGTACCTGGCCTCGACCACCTGGGGATAGCGGTCTATGTATCCATTAAGCAGTTTCAGGGCTTCCTCATTGTGACCCACTTTCTGGGCCTCCATCCCTTTTACCAGAAGCGCCTGTCCGGCCCAGGCCGGCACCGCCAGAACCACCAAGCCCAATAGGTATGTAACCACAATTTGTCGTATTATCATTGTCGGCCTCCTTGCCGCCTTCGGGAGATCAGTCGAAAAGCCCTGCGCAAGGACGATAAAAGGTCATCTGCCCAGGCGGATGACCTTTTATACCATGAATTGATTTTGCCCTTCCAGCCTTAATAGCTGCGCATGGCCCTCAGGCGCGCCACCCGCTCTTCGATGGGCGGGTGGGTGCTGAAGAGGTTCATGAGGCTGCTGCCCGTCAACGGATTGACGATAAACATGTGGGCCGTGGCTGGGCTGGCGTCCATGGGGGCCCGCTGCACTCCCATGGAGAGCTTCTCCAGGGCCCGGGCCAGAGATTCGGGGTTGTGGGCCAGGTGGGCCCCGGTCTCATCCGCCAGGTACTCCCGGGACCGGGAGACGGCCATCTGGATGAGCATCGCGGCGATGGGCGCGATGATGGACATCACTAAAATTCCGATAATCCCTCCCCTTTCGTCGTCATCCCGCGAGCCGCCAAAGATGGCCCCGAACCGGGCCATGTCCGCCAGGATCATGATGGCCCCGGCCATGGTCGCGGCAATGGTGGAAATGAGGATGTCCCGGTTCCGCACGTGGCCGATCTCATGGGCCAGGACCCCTTTCAATTCCGCGGGGGTGAGCAGGCGCAGGATGCCTTCGGTGGCCGCCACCGCAGCGTGCTCCGGGTTGCGGCCCGTGGCGAAGGCATTGGGCGAATCATCGGGAATGATATAAACCCGGGGCTTGGGGATACCTGCCTCATGGGCCAGTTCATCTACGATTTGGTGAAGCTGCGGGGCGTCGGCGGGCGTCGTTTCCTGAGCTCCGTACATCTTCAAGACGATTTTATCGGAAAACCAGTAGCTGAAGAAGTTCATGGCCAGGGCCAGGATAAAGGCCACATACATGCCGGAGCGGCCGCCCAGGATTCTTCCCATAAAGATGAGAAACGCGGTCAAGCCGGCCAGTAAAAGCACGGTTTTGATTCTGTTTTCCATATGTTTGCTCCCTATCCGGCGTTTTTCCCTCCCGGAAAAATCGCCAGTCTTCATTTCTTCTTTTAGACTGCAAATTTACTTAAATATTAAAATCAGTCCGAGGGCTTGTCAAGGGAATCCGGGGGTTCGCTTTGATGGGTAAGATATAGAAAATATTCCTGATTCCCTTTGGGACCCTTCAGGGGCGCGGGAAACCCCGGGCTAACATTAAAGCCTAGAGCGGCCGCAGCCGCGGCCACCCTCTGCACCGCGTCTTGCTGCAACTTCAGATCTCGCACGACCCCGCCTTTGCCCACCTGGCCTCTGCCTACTTCGAATTGGGGCTTGACCATGGCGACGATTTCACCCTCCGGACGGAGGAACTCCTGGATCTTCGGCAGCACCAAAGTTAGGGAGATGAAGGAAAGATCGAGGGTAGCGAGGTCGATAAGCTCGGGAATGGCCTCTCGGGGCAGGTGGCGGATATTCACACGTTCCAATACCACCACCCGGGGATCGTTTCTCAAGACGGCGTCCAGTTGGCCATAGCCCACGTCCACGGCATAGACCTTGCGGGCGCCGCGGGTGAGCAGGCAGTGGGTAAAACCACCGGTGGAGGCCCCCACATCGAGGGCCACCTTGCCCTCTAGGGCCACTTGAAAATGATCCAGGGCCCCGGCCAGTTTCTCCCCACCCCGGCTGACAAAGGGAGGCGACTCCTTCAGGGTGACCCGGACCTCATCCGGCACCAAGGCGCCGGCCTTGGGCGCGGACAGGCCCTCCACCTGCACCCGCCCGGCCAGGATCAAGGCTTGGGCCTGGGCCCGGCTCTTAGCCAGACCCCGGGTCACCAAGAGTTGATCCAGGCGAGTTTTGGGCTTTGGGTTTCCGGTTTTCAGTTTGAGGTTTCCGGTTTTCTCTTTTTTCCCGCCGGCCAAGCGAACTGGAGAACGATAATGCTCAAGGCATTATATTCCCATTTGTTTAGAGAGTGACGGAGTTCTGATTGTTAGAATTCCAGCCACCTTATAATTCCGGAGCGGTCCCGGGGACGAGGCAGACAACCACCAATAACTCCTTGCCGGGATTCCGCAATTGATGCATCTCATTGGCGGGGATAAGGACTACTTTGCCAGGCTTGATCGGGTTCCAGCAGTTATTACCGAAGACCTCGCCCTCCCCGGCATGGATAAACATCTCATGCTCCCAATCATGGGTATGCATCGGCGTATGGCCTCCGGGAGCTATCTCAAATACCCGCATATAAAAATTATCGCCGCCGTCATTCTTACCGATGACCACCCGGGCGTCTATGCCCTTGGCCTGGTCATTATCAAAATGCGTGGCGCTGACTTCACGATACTGCTTAAGTTGCATATATCCTCCGGTGATGCAAGGATTACTCCCTTAATAAAAAAATGAAAAAGGCAGGGATCATTGCCCCCTGCCTTGTCTGCCTTAACCGAAACCCTCTTTAATTGAACGTGCCCCAGACCACTTTCTTGGGCTGGGCCGGTTGCTCCAGGATGGCGAGGGCGCTTTTCAGGATGCCGGCGGCATCCAGGCCGTATTTCTTACGGAGAATATCCTGGGTGCCGTGTTCTACGAAGATGTCGGGAATCCCGCAGCGTTTGACCGTGATCCCGAAGAGATTCCGGTCCGCCAGGAGTTCCAGCACCGCGCTGCCGAAGCCGCCCGCCAGCACGTTTTCCTCCACCGTCAGGACCCGGCCGTGTTTGGCCGCCAGGCTCAAGATCAGGTGCTCATCTAAAGGCTTGACGAAGCGGGCGTTAACCACGGTAGCGCTGAACCCCTGCTTGTCCAGTTCCTTGGCCGCGTCCAGGGCCGGATACACCGAGGCGCCCAGGGCCAGGATGAGCAGGTCCTCCCCTTCCCGCAAGACCTCGGCCTTGCCGATGGGCAACTGGCTCAGGGTGGAAGAAAACGCCACTCCCACGCCCCGGCCCCGGGGGTACCGAAGGGCGATGGGACCAGGATGCTCCACCGCGGTGAAGAGCATGTCCCGCAATTCATTTTCGTCCTTGGGAGCCATTACGACCAGGTTGGGCAGATGGCGCAGAAACGACAGGTCGAAGAGCCCCTGGTGGGTCTCGCCGTCTTCGCCCACGACCCCGCTCCGATCCAGGGCAAAGACCACCGGCAGCTTTTGGATGCAGACATCGTGGAGCACCTGATCATAGGCCCGCTGCATGAAGGTGGAGTAGATGGTGGTCACGGGCCGCATGCCTTCCGAGGCCAGGCCGCCGGCAAAAGTCACGGCGTGCTGCTCACAGATGCCTACATCAAAGAAGCGGCTGGGGAACTCTGTGCGGAAGTCCGTCAAACCGGTGCCATCAGGCATCGCCGCAGTAATGGCGACAATCCGGGGGTTCTCCCGACCGAGTCGAACCAGGGTGTCGCCAAAAACCTGGGTGTAACTCGGGACCTTACTCACGCTCTTCGTGGGCTCGCCGGTATCGGGATCGAATTTGCCCAGGCCATGGAAGCCGGTGGGGTCGGTTTCGGCGGGCTCGTAGCCCTTGCCCTTGGTGGTGAGCACATGGACCAGGATGGGGCCTCTTAAGTTCTTAACATTCTGCAAAGTCTCAAGTAAATGGTCCAGGCGGTGGCCGTTCACCGGCCCCAGATAGGTAAATTTCAGCGCCTCGAAGAGCATGCCCGGGGTGAAAAAGGCCTTGAAAGATTCTTCGCTCCGCTTGGCCCAGAGCAACAGATCATCGCCGATGGCCGGAAAGGAGCGCAGCAGATTTTCCACCTGCTTTTTCAGAAAGACCATGGTGGGACGGGTGAGTTGGCGGCTTAAAAAGGAGGACAGGGCGCCCACATTGGGAGCGATGGACATGCCGTTGTCATTTAAGATCACTATAAGATCTTTGTTCAGGTCCCCGGCGTTGTTGAGGCCCTCAAAGGCGATCCCCGCGGTCATGGAGCCGTCGCCGATCACCGCGATCACCCGGTTGCGTTCCCGCTTCAGGCAGCGGGCGCTGGCAATGCCTAAAGCCGCGGAGATGGAGGTAGAGCTGTGCCCGGTGTCGAAGGCGTCGTAGGGACTTTCGCCGCGCTTGGGAAAGCCGCTGATACCGCCGTGCTGGCGCAGGGTATGGAACCGGTCTTGACGGCCGGTGAGCAATTTATGGGCATAGGCCTGGTGTCCCACATCCCAGACGATCTTGTCCCGGGGGCAGTCAAAGACGTAGTGCAGGGCGATGGAGAGCTCAACGACCCCCAGGCTGGGGGCCAGGTGCCCCCCGGTGAGCGCCACGGTGGAGATGATCTTCTCCCGGATCTCCTTGGCCAGTTGCGGCAGGAATTCCGGCGGCAGCTTCTTTAAGTCCTGAGGATTATTGATGGTATCCAACAAACGGCGGACCGAAACATCCGGTCTGTTGCCTTGACGATTGTCCATGTATGCTTAACCTCTCCCCCATGGGTTGTTTCTAAAGTCAATACTATCACACACTCATTTCAAGTTATGACTATTTTCCTAAGAGCGCCGTACCAGCAGATATTGGGCCAGTTCCCGCAAGGGTTCGGCCTTGGCTTGAAAGGATTCCAGCGACGCGACGGCCTCCGCCACCAGGCGCCGGGACCAGGCCCGGGTGGCTTCCAGGCCCAGCACCGCAGGATACGTCGCTTTCTGGCGCTTCTCATCCATACCCGCAGCCTTGCCCATTTCAGCGGTTTCACCTTCTACATCTAATAGATCATCGGTAATCTGAAACGCTAACCCAAATTTTTCGCCATACGTGGTCAGGGCAGTCACTTCGACCCGGTTGCCGCCCCCCATGAGAGCCCCGGCCCGCACGGCCGCGGTAAGCAAAGCCCCGGTCTTGGCGCGATGGATGGTCTCCAACTCCTTTAAGGTGACCCGGCGGCCTTCTGCCAGCAGATCCAACATCTGGCCCCCCACCATGCCCTGGTAACCCGCGGCAGACGCCACCAGGTTGATCACGTCCAGCAGGACTCTTTCCCGGCCCTCATATTTGTAAGCCGCCGCGGCCATGGTGCGAAAAGCCTCGGTGAGCAGGCCGTCTCCTGCCAGGATAGCGGTGGCCTCGTCATATTGCTTATGGCAGGTGGGTTGCCCCCGGCGCAGGTCATCGTCATCCATGGCCGGCAGATCGTCATGGATCAGGGAATAGGTGTGGACCATTTCCAAGGCGCAGGCTACGGGCAAGGCTTCACCCGGGTCGCCCCCCACGGCTTCTGCCGCGGCCAGGCACAAAATGGGACGCAGCCTTTTACCGCCCACGAACAGGCTGTAGTGCATGGCCTGGGTCACCCGGAAGGCCGGTCCCCGCACCTGCGGCAAGTATGCCTGCAGGGTCCGATTGATTAATCCCCGGCGTTCTTCCAGGTAAGCTTTGAGATCCAAGTTTTCCTCGCAAGAAACTTAAGAGTAATCAGTAAACAGTGATCAGTGATCAGTACAAAACCAGGCGAATGATTACTGATTACTGATCACTGGCTGTTACCTTCATCTTCCGGGAACGGCCGGGTAAAAAACCGCCCGGCATCGTCCTTGAGGAGGAGGTCCACCCGCTTTTCCACTTCGTCCAACTTTTTATGGCAGACCCGCACCAATTGCACCCCTTCCTCGAAGGCGCGCATGGCCTCTTCCAGGGCCAGATCGCCGTGCTCCAGAGAATCCAGCACTTCCTCCAGGCGCTTTAGCCCCGCCTCAAACGTCGGTTCTTCCTGCTTTGCTTTGGCCATTTTAGAACACTTTTCGGTTTTCGGTTTTCGGTGGCACAGGCTTTTCAGCCTGGGTCGGCGCAGACTAAAGCCTGCGGCTACAACCTTATAGTAGATATAGGGCGGCCCGTGGCCGCCGTTCTTTCAGCTGTTTTCCGTTTTCGGTTTTGAAAGTATTTATAGGGCGGCCTGTGGCCGCCGAAATTCGGCGGGCACGGCCCACCCTATGGAGCCTGCGGTTACCGCAACCTCATAGAATCACTGGTTATTTTCGCAGCCACAATAAAAAACTGCTCACTGCTTACCGCTCACTTTTTGCACTTCACAATCCATCCGGCCCCTGGCCACCTGGACCCGAATTTCCGCGCCCGGAGGCACCAGAGCGGCGTCCCGAATTACCGTCTCTGCCGGCAGCAGAGTGGCCACCGCGTAGCCCCGTTGTAAAATGGAGAGGGGATTCAGTTGCGCCAGGTGCGTCTGGCAGTAGTCCAGGTGCCGGCGGCGTTCCACCAGGCGTTGGCAGAGGCACTGGCCCAGCCTGGCGGCCGCCTGTTCCAGCCGCTGCCGGGGCGTCCCCAAGGCCCGCCGTGGGCTTAAGAGAAAAAGCCGGGAAGTGGCCAGGCGCAGGTGCTGCTCCTGGTGGATCACAGCTCGCCGGGTCCGCCGCACCAGGACCTCGGAGCGCTCATCCAACCTGAGACGCAGGTCAGTGAGATTGCGGCGCACATCCGGCAGCCGCCGGGCCATCAAATCCAGGTGCTGCCGGGCCTGGTCCCGGCGCCGGGCTAAGGTTCGGGCCAGGGTGACGCCCAGGCGGGTCAGGCGGCGTAAAAGTTCAGCCTTATCCGGCACCACCAGTTCCACCGCGGCACTGGGCGTGGGGGCTCTATGGTCCGCCACAAAATCGGCAATGGTAAAATCCACTTCGTGACCCACCGCCGAGACCACCGGGATGGGGCAGCGATGGATGGCCCGGGCCACGCTCTCTTCATTGAAGGGCCACAAGTCTTCCAGGGAACCGCCGCCCCGGGCCAGGACAATGACGTCAATACCGGGATAAGCGCTCAGGTCGTCCAAGGCCCGGGTAATTTCTCCCGCGGCTTCGGCCCCCTGCACCTTCACCGGATGAATAAGCACCTCAACGTTTAAGTAGCGCTGCTTCAACAGACGCAGAAAATCCCGCACCGCCGCGCCCGTGGGGGAAGTGACCAGCGCGATTTTCCGGGGCAGGAATGGCAAGGGTTTCTTCGACTCCGGGGCAAAGAGTCCCTCGGCGGCAAGGCGGGTTTTCAGGATATCGAAGGCCTGCGCCAGGGCTCCGAGCCCCAGGGGCTCCAGGTAATCCACCACCAACTGGTATTCCCCCCGGGGTTCATACACCGTGAGTCGGCCCCGGCAGAGGAACTGTTTGCCCTCCTGAGGCTTGGCGCGCATATGCTGGTGATTGCCCTTGAAGAGCACCGCCTTAAGCTGGGCCCCGGCATCCTTGAGGGTAAAGTAATAGTGGCCGCTCAACGGCTGCCGGAGATTGGAGATCTCGCCGCTCACCCAGACCAGGGAGAAATAGGTCTCCAACCGGTCCCGAATCTCCCGGGTGAGGGCGGTCACCGTATAGATATGGGGCAATTCCTGGTTCATAGAAAGAGTTTAATTTTGTAATTATATCACATTTTGGCACCCGCCGGAGGAAAACTTTCCGGCCGTCGGCATGATCTGTTCCGCCAAGCTAACCTTGACATGGCGTGGCAAGTTTTGCAGCACAGGCTGGAAAGCCTGTGCCACCAATACCGATCTTAGGAGATGAGGTCTTTCAGATCGGTCATTTGTCGAGCTCAGCCCACCCTGCATAGAGGGCCAAGCCCAGCCAGGCCCAGTTGTTGGCGTAGTAGTTGTCCGGGGCCTCGAAGTAAACGCGGTTGTCGTCTTCCCGGTAGAAGGACAGGATCTTCAGGGCCATCTCCCGGGCAAAGTCCTTATCGCCCGCGGCCAGGGCTGCGGCCAGCACCCCGGCATAGAGCACCGGGCTCTCATAGTCCACCGCGGGGGCGCCGTTATAGTGATAGACCGCCATGAGCCGGTGGTGGACCTGCCACTGGTCCTTAAAAAACGGCAGAAATCTGTTCTTCAGCAACTGGGCGGCCTGGGATTCCTTAAACCACAGTCCGTCCAGGGCCACCCGGAAAGGCACCCGCACTGCTTCCCAGCCGAAATTGGTGCCTTTGTCAGGCGCCGGGCTGATGGTGCCTGCGGCGTCCACCCGGCACCAGTCGGGGAAGAGGCCCACGCCTTGCAGATCGCCCAACCTTCGGCAGATTTTTTCCAAAAACGGATAGGTGGCTTTATGTAGGTCCCGCCAATGGCCAGCCGCGGCTGTGCCCTCACCCCCACCCCAGCTCTCCCCCATCAAGGGGGCGGGAGTACCCTCATTGGAAGTATTTTTCCCTGGTTGCCTCCCTGGACCTGCGCCGGTCTGGGCAAATAGGCGGTAAGCCGCGGGCGAGAAATAAGACGGGTTCACCAGGTATGGCGGCTTCGGTTCATGCCAGTTGCCCGGAGTGAGGAGCAGTTCGCCGTTGGGAAGACGCACCACTTCCTTGGCCAGGATCGCATTTGTAACCCGGCGGGACTCCTCCAGGTACTCGGGCAGGCCCGGCGGAGCCCGCCAGCCCTTGCGGTGGGCCAAAATCAGGGCCAGGGCGTAATCCAGGTCGGCATCCGCGGCGCTGTTGGCATCCAGCACCCCCCAAGAGCCGTCGGGCATACGGCCCCAGCGCCAGGCCAGCAGACTGTCGCCGTATTTCGTAGCCCGGGACAGATGCCGGTAAGTCCAACTGTAAACCCGGACAAAAGTGGTCCCATCCCCAGCCCACACGGCCCGGAGCAGAGCGTAAACCTGGGCTTCGGAGATGGTGCCGCCACCCTCTTCGGGAATCTTGACCTGGCCCTCAGAATTGATGAAATGACGTCGATAACTCTGCCAGGATGCGGTCAGCACTTGTTTTAATCGGGCCGGAGACGGCTCCGTTTGACAGGCGAGGCAGAGCCCGGCGAGCAGGGCCATGAGAATAATTTTAAATTTTTTCATTTTTTCACAAGTGAAAGCCTTCTAAAACAGACCCTGTCACGGGCTTCACACGATGGGGGCGGCTCCAGGCCTGAATCCTCCAAAACCCTCGCAGCTTGGAGAACATCGTCATTCTGAGCGGAGCGAAGACCCTCGTATTACCGACAAGCTGAGATCCTTCACTTCGTTCAGGATGACAAAAAACCTCGGTTTCGAAATAACTCGAAGCACTTTTAATGCACCTTCTCACTATCCGCCACGGCTTGCAAGGATAATCTCCGGAGCCGGGCGTCGAGGCCCAGTGAGGTCCACAGCGCCCCAGTCGTAGCTCTCATGGGGAACGACGAACGACTGGCCGGCCGGTCCGGACCGGACCGGGGTTTTCGAGCGGACCCCTGTTACGAAAAGTTCAAGGTTCGAGGTTCGAGGTTCAAAGTAGAGTGGTGGGCGGGGACGCCCGCCCTACCGGGATTTCATGGTTTTGAGAGGGCCTAAGGCTCATGAGCGACTGTCCCGTTAAGTTGACAGCTTTGCGAAAATTTCTTGACAAACACAGGTATTTATGAGAAATAATCCCCGAACCGAAATGATTAGAGCCCCCTGGCGCTTGGGGATAAGGGAACTAAACGGCAATTCCTTTGATTTCAACCCGTATGTAACATAATTGGGCATTGGACGGCATCTGGGAAGGCTCCTTGAGAGGCCCGAGATGCCTTTTTTATTGAGGCGATCATGATCAAAGTTACCCTGGATCAAGGCCCCACCATCACCCTGGAGCAGGGGGCTACGGTAGCCCAGGCCTTGCAGGCACTAAACCTGGCCACCGACCATAACGTTGTGGCCGCCAGGATCAATGGGGACGCGGTGGATATAAACTCTCCGCTCACGCAGGACTGCACCCTTGTCCCCATCCCCCTGGAAAGTCCCGAGGGTCTTGAGATCATGCGCCATTCCGCCGCTCACCTAATGGCCGAAGCGGTGCGGGACCTGTTTCCCGGGGTCAGGGTGGCCATCGGCCCGGCCATTGAAGCCGGTTTTTATTACGACTTCGACGTGCCCGAGCCCTTTACGCCGGAAGACCTCACGAAAATCGAAGCCCATATGGCGGAGTTGACAGCCCAGGATCAGCCTTTCCGCCGGGACGAAATGCTGCGGGAGCAGGCCATCGGGTATTTTAGGGGCCAGGGGGAAGCCTACAAGGTCGAAATCCTGGAAGAGATCCCCCAGGATAAGGTGAGCCTGTATCAGCAGGGCAATTTCATCGATCTGTGCCGGGGTCCCCATATTCCGTCCACCGGCTATATTAAAGCGTTTAAGCTCACCGCGACCTCCGGGGCTTACTGGCGGGGAGACGAGCACAGGCCCATGCTCCAGCGCATTTACGGGACCGCCTTTGCTACCCAGGAAGAGCTGACGCACCACCTGGAACTCCTGGAGGAGGCCAAACGGCGGGACCACCGCCGCCTGGGGCGGGAGTTGGGGCTATTCAGTATTGAGGAGGAAGCGGGGCCGGGCATGGTGATCTACCACCCCAAGGGCGCCCTGCTTAGGAGCCTCATCGAGAATTTTGAACGCCGGGAGCATCTCAAACGGGGCTACCAGATGGTGATGGGCCCGCAGATGCTCAAGGCCGACCTGTGGAAACGCTCGGGCCATTGGGACAACTACCGGGACAACATGTATTTCACCGAAGTCGAAGGCCAGATGTACGGCATCAAGCCCATGAACTGCCTGGCCCACATGTTGATCTACAAGTCGAAGGTCAGGAGCTACCGGGAGTTGCCCCTGCGCTTTTTCGAGCTGGGCACCGTGATGCGCCACGAGCGCTCCGGGGTATTGCACGGCCTCACCCGGGTGCGCCAGTTTACCCAGGATGATGCCCATATCCTGTGCATGCCCGAGCAAGTTGAGAGCGAAATCCTGGGGGTGCTGCAGTTCGTGTCCGAAGTCATGGGCATCTTCGGCTTCGAGTATGAAGTAGAGCTGTCTACCCGGCCGGAGAAATCCATCGGCACTGACGCCGAGTGGGACCTCGCCACCAACGCCTTGATCGGGGCGCTGGCGACCTGGGGGGTAGCCTACGGCATCTGCGAAGGGGACGGGGCGTTTTACGGCCCCAAAATCGATATTAAACTCAAGGACGCCTTGCAGCGGCGCTGGCAATGCGCTACGATTCAGTGCGATTTTACCCTGCCGGAGCGCTTTGACCTCAACTATGTGGGCGACGATGGGGAACGCCATCGCCCGGTCATGCTCCATCGGGTGATCCTGGGCTCCCTGGAGCGCTTCATGGGTGTCCTGATAGAGCACTTCGCCGGAGCGTTCCCGGTCTGGCTGGCCCCGGTGCAGGCCGTCCTGCTGCCCATTACCGACCGGGTCCATCCTTATGCCCAGGAAGTTGCCCGGGCGCTACTGGATGCGGACCTGCGAGTGGAAGTTGATACCCGGCAGGAAAGCCTGCGCTACAAGATCAGAGAGGCCCAGGTCCAGAAAATTCCTTATATGGTGATCATGGGGGACCGGGAAGCAGCGGACCGCACCCTGGCGCCCCGCCTGCGGGACGGCACGGAATTGAAGGGCATCCAACTGGAAGCGTTTATCCAGCGCCTCAAGGAAGAATCCCAAATTCCGAAGCCCCCCGGTTCTTAAAAACTTGGGGGAAAAGGCGAAACGGCGAAGAGGTGAAAAGGGAGAACAAAAGCGGAGCATTTTATCCTTTTCGCCTTTTTCCCTTTTCCCCTTTTCCCCCTGAACCAACCACAAGGATTGGGGCTTCAACCGGGAAATTAGGCCCAAAGCAATTGAGTTACAGACAATCTTAACAGGAGGTGACGGTCATCCAGCCGAAGCAACAACGAGTCAGGATTAACGAGCAGATCAGGGTGCCGGAGGTACGGCTTATCAGCGTTGACGGCCAACAGCTCGGGGTCATGCCCATCAAAGAGGCGCTAGCCCTGGCAGTGGAGGCGCACCTGGACCTGGTGGAGGTAGCGCCCCAGGCCGCCCCGCCGGTCTGCCGCATCATGGATTATGGCAAGTACAAGTACGAACAGAGCAAAAAACTTCAGGAAGCCCGGCGTAAGGCGACCACGATCCAGGTCAAGGAAATCAAGGTCCGGCCCAAGATCGAGGAGCACGATATGGGCTTCAAGTTAAAAAATACCCGGCGCTTTCTCTCCGAGGGCGACAAGGTTAAGATCTCAGTAATTTTCCGGGGCCGGGAGATCGCCCACACGGACCGCGGCTTTCGTATTCTGACCCAGATGGCGGAAGCCCTGGCGGATGTGGGAACCGTGGAGTCGAATCCCAAACTGGAAGGCCGGAACCTCTCCATGATCGTTACGCCTAAGTAGTTCTGCGCCATTTCCCGCGCCGCGCCTGATGCCACGCCCGATCGGCCGAGGGAAAGGATTTTTTTGCAGAAATCTTGTTAAAATATGATGAATAGAGTATAAAGTGTAATTTTGGGTTCAGCCGATAGTTAGAACGATGAACTGGTCATCCACCCGGTCGCCGGTATGGCGGCCGCAGTGTTAGCATCATGCGAGGAACAACCATGCCCAAAATGAAGACCCATCGGGGAGCGGCCAAGCGCTTCAAGGCTACGGGCAACGGCCGCCTGAAACACAAGCAACCCTTCACCAGCCACATTTTGACCAGCAAGAGCTCCAAGCGCAAGCGGCAGTTGCGGTCCGCGGCCTACATGTCCATCGCGGAGGCCAAGAGCTTGAAGCGTTTGTTGCCTTATCTCTGAGATTAGGAGTACGTCATGCCACGCGTGAGAAAAAGCGTTGCCTCCAGAGCGCGCCGCAAAAAATTTCTGGGAATGGCCAAGGGGTTCCGCAGCGGCCGGCACAAGCTTTACCGGTCCGCCCGGGAGGCCGTCGAACGGTCCTTGACCTTTGCCTACCGGGACCGCAAGGTGCGGAAACGGGAATTCCGCGCCCTGTGGATCGTTCGCATCAACGCCGCGCTGCGCCCTCTGGGGATGTCTTATAGCAAATTCATCGGGGGCCTGAAAAAGGCTCAGATCAACCTGGACCGCAAAGTCCTGGCCGATATGGCGATCTTTGATCCCCAAGGGTTCGCCCGGGTGGCCGAGCTTTCCAAGGGCGGGCAGTAAAGCAGCGCCCATTCTCGGCGGTCAGACATAGGGCGGCCCATGGCCGCCATCAATCGGCGTGCACGGCACGCCCTATATTTGTTGGCTATCGCCATGTCTTCCCAAGCAGTCAAGGATCTCGAAACCGCGGCGTTCAGCGAGATTAAAGGGGCCAACAGCCCTGATGATTTGGAAGTCCTGCGGGTTAAATACTTGGGGCGCAAGGGCGCGTTGACCACCATCCTAAGGGGTTTGGGCAAATTGGACCCTGAGGTCAGGCGGAGCGTCGGCCAAGAAGCCAACCGGGCTAAAGTCGCGTTGGAAGAAGTCCTGGACGAGGCCTTACGCGCCATGAAAGAAACGGCCCGTCAGGCGGCCAGCAGTGCCGTGGATGTCACCCTGCCGGGGCGCCGCGCCCTTAAGGGCCGCATCCATCCTTTGAACCAGATCATGGCGGAGGTCTGCGATATCTTCCTGCACCTGGGCTTTGAGGCCGTGGAAGGCCCCGAGGTGGAGCTGGACTGGTATAACTTCGAGGCCCTGAATCTGCCCCCGGACCACCCAGCCCGGGACATGCAGGACACCTTTTACTTTAACGACAAAGTGTTGCTGCGGACCCACACCTCCCCCATGCAGATCCGCACCATGGAGAAGCGCCAGCCGCCGGTGCGCATCATCGCCCCGGGAAAGGTTTACCGCCGGGATTCGGATATCACCCACTCTCCCATGTTTCATCAGGTAGAGGGCCTCTTGGTGGATAAAGGGATCACCTTTGCCGACCTCAAGGGGGTCCTCACTGCGTTCGTGCACCAGATGTTCGGCCCGGAGGTGGGGGTGCGCTTCCGTCCCAGCTATTTTCCCTTCACGGAGCCGAGCGCCGAAGTGGACATCGAATGCGTCATCTGCCGGGGCGAGGGCTGCCGGGTCTGCAAGGCCACCGGCTGGCTGGAGGTTCTGGGCTCCGGCATGGTCCATCCCGCGGTCTTCGAAGCCGTGGGCTACGACCCGGAAACCTACACCGGCTTTGCCTTTGGGCTGGGCATCGAGCGCATCGCCATGCTCAAATACGGCATCGACGATATCCGCCTCTTTTTCGAAAACGACCTCCGGTTCCTGCGGCAGTTCTAAATCCGCCGACGCCACCTAAAAATTCTCACTGAAAATTAACGGTCCCGACCTTGACCGATCGCCATAGAATTTGTATGTTCACCCTATCTCTCAAAGTCATGCTGGCGGAGCCGAGCATGGGATCATTGACTGACCTTTAGCCACTACCGGCAAATCTTCCCTTTAAGCAACCAAACCACGAGTTTTTCCTCGCTAGGGGAAACGCAGGGGATATCTCCTTCAGGAGGTTATGATGATGAGTGTTTTACGAACCGAACCCTTGACTACCAATATCCTGTTAAATCCTGCTGAAGCGTCCATCGAAGAGTACGCTGAAGTCATTGGCAGCATCTGGCCCAAGGATAAAGACCGCCCCATCTGGCTGGTCTGGATTCACGTCTTGTCCCACGCCACCGAGGTGTGCGAGGAGGTGCGCAAGAACCGCTGGCACAAGGTGGCCCGGGAACTGGGGGAGGTGGTGGTTTGGTGGCTCACCTTTGCCCGACGCGTCACCCAGGAGCCTGCCAAGAACAGCAGTGATGCGGTGAAGCTGGTGCCGTATATCAACACCACCCCCTCGGACATCGTCTGGTTTAAGTATCCCGGGGTCTGCCCGGTCTGTTTGGGTCGCTGGATTCACGCCCACTGCGAGCCCACCGAGGCGGTGCCGTTCTTAATCTCCCAGAAAATGCGGGAAATCAACGCCTTTTTTAAGGCCAATCCCCATTGCACCTGTCTGGCTGCCAGCAAAGAGGTGGAGTACCGAGACGAAAATTTCAAGAAGTTCACGAAGCAGTGTGTTCACGAATATGCCCGAAGAACCCGCGCCCGCAAAAAACCTGCTTCCATGAGAGGCATGGCGGAGATGCTTAATACCATCTTTGCCAATAATATAGAGGTCTTATCTGTCCAGGAAATTGCCTTCCACCTGCTGGAGGAAGTGGGGGAGGTCTCCAAGTCCCTGGCCAGCCTGTTCATGCAGGAGATCAAAGATGACGAGACCGAGGCTTTCCTGAAGGAACATCATGAGAAGGCCCTGGATTTCGCGGAAGAGATCGCCGACGCCTTTTCCTGGTCCGTGTCGCTCTTGGCCAAGATCTTCCGTTTCCTGGAATGCGCCGCGGAGTTCGCCGCGGAATTCAAAACGGTGGAGGGTATGCCGGAGTTGGTCCGGGGCAACATGGAGCGCATCCGGAATATCGTGGACCTGATCTGGACCATGTACGGCAAGGGCAGCATGCTGGTCTGCGAGGAGTGCGGGGAGTATCCCTGCAACCCCGAGCACCCGGCCCACGCCGGCAAACGGGGCAACCTGGCCGGCAAGAAGCTGCCGCCGGCCATCTGCGACGCCATCCGCTCCGCTCAGTTGTTGGGAGGGGGGAGCTAAGAATTTTTGAGCGGGGGCAGGTGAAATCAATTTCCCTTCCTCTCACCTCCTCCCCGTCCCTCTATGAAGGAATAAAGGCCGGAAGCAAAACTTCCGGCCCTTTTTATGTCCCCGAGCATCAGGGCAGTGAGGTTTAGCCCTCCCCTGCCCTGCTCCGCTTAATAATATCGCGCCAGTTTACGGCTGATCCGGAATATTAAGGATCTTCATAATCTGGCGGTGGTAATAGCCCGACCAGTCGGCGTTGCCCATCATGCCAAAACGGATCTTGACGGTGGTGATATTGTTAGGACGGGCAATGAGGTCCACCTTAACCGCGGTGCCATCCTGAGTCACGGCGTCGATATGTGATTGCGAGGGCGTATACTGTTGCGCGGTGACCTTCAGGTTCAGCTTTGTTGCAGCTTCCAGGGCGGCGTTAAAGGTCTCCTGCATGGGCTTGGGGTAGTCTTTCTCCATAGTGCCTTCCACCCACTTATACGATCCCAGGGCGGCAAGACCCCCAAGTCCCATAAGCATGGTCGCGGCGCAGCCACCCATCATCGCCAGGGCCACCAGGACCGCCACCAGTTTGAGCCGCCATTGCTTCTGCATCGTTTTAACCTCCTTAAAGCCACTGTTTAACGTCTTATGCCATGAATCGCCGCTTCTGTCAAGCCGCCTGGCCCGTGGCTTTTCGCCCGTAATCGCAATGGGGCAGTAGGGGGCAGCGAGGACAGTCGGGCTTTTTGGCGGTGCAGACCTGCCGGCCATGCCAGATCATCTGGTGAGAAAACTTTACCCAACGCTCCTTTGGCACCAGGGGCATCAGGTCAAACTCGATCTTGACCGGGTCCTTCTGCTTGGTAAGCCCCAGACGCTGGGACACCCTGCCCATGTGGGTGTCAACCGTGATACCCGGAATGCCGAAGGCGTTACCCAGGATCACGTTAGCCGTCTTGCGGCCGATGCCCGGCAGTTTTACCAGGTCATCCAGAGACGCGGGCACCTGCCCGCCGAACTGCGTAACCAAAGCCTGGCAGATGGCCTTGATGCTCTTGGCCTTCTGGTGATAAAAGCCGGTGGTATAGATGGCCTGCTCCAAGTCTTCCAAGGGGGCGTCGGCATAGTTGGCCGCGCTGCGGTAGCGCTTGAATATCTCCGGGGTGACCTGGTTGACCCGGACATCGGTGCATTGGGCGCTCAGCACCGTGGCCACCAGCAATTCCAGGGGATTGATGAAGTCCAGGGTGACGTGGGCGTCCGGGTAATGCTCCTCCAGAAGCTTCAAGATGGGGCCGATCTTCTTGGTCGGTTCCATGAGGTCCTCCCTTAAGAACGTTTAAGCCTACTCCGTATATGTTGCACCAACTCCTGAAATTCCGGAATCTGTAAGCGTGACACCAAGGCCACATAGAGGACCAGCCCCACCGCGATCACTCCAGCCAGACTTAAGCACCGTCCCATCAAACCAGGCCCCAACCAGGCGGTGGCATGGCCATGGAGCCAAGATACCGCCAGGCCCATGATCAGGCTGGCCCCGGTTAACTTCATCAGTTTGAGGAGCAGGCTGCGCACCTGGTAACCGTCCAACTTGGAGTAGAGCACCGCCGCGAGAACAAGGAAGTTTAGAATCATGCTGAGGGATGTGGAAAGGGCGATGGCCCGGTGTTGCAGGGGCGCCAGAGTGAGGTGGATCAACCCCAGGTTAGCGGCCACCGTCACAAAAGAGCCCAGCACCGGTATGCGGGTATCATCCAGAGCATAGAACACCGGCACCATAATTTTGACCCCGGCAAAGGCCCCCAACCCCAGGGAATAAAGCGCCAGGGCAGTGGCGGTTTGCTGGGTATCCAGCGCGGTGAACTGGCCGTGCTGATAAATGAGGGCAATGATAGGGTGAGCCAGGAAAATCAAACCGCAGGCCGCAGGCAGGGTAACCAGGATGGCCAGAGATAGGGAGGACTGCAGAGCTTCCCGGAGAGCGCCCAAGTCCTTGTTGGCCGCGTGGCGGGAGACCATCGGCAGGGTGGCCACCATCAAGGCTACGCCGAACAGCCCCATGGGCAGGTGGAACAGCCGATAGGCGTAACTGAGCCAGGAGATGCTGCCCTGGGCACAACTGGAAGCGTAGAAGGTATTGATGAAGATATTGATTTGGGTGGCGGACAGGCCCACCACCGCGGGAAGCATCAACTTGACGATTCGCCTGAGCCCCGGTTCCTTAAAGTCTATAACCCAACAGAGTCTAAACCCCACCCGCCATAGGAGCGGTAGCTGTACGGCCAATTGCAGGACCCCGCCCACCAGAGCCCCCCAAGCCATGCCAACAATGGGCTCTACCCCAAACCGGGGCGCCACCAGGCTCACCCCCACTCCCACCACGACGGAGCCCAGATTGAAAAAACTGGAGGACAGCGACGGGACAAAAAATTTTCCTTTGGTATTGAGCATCCCCATAGCCAGGGCCGCCAGGGACACCAAGACCAGAAAGGGGAACATGATCCGGGTCATCAGGGTGGTGAGGTCGAGCTTCCCCGGGACCGCCCCGAAATCCGGGGCCATGAATCCCACGAGTTGGGGAGAAAAGATCATGCCCGCCAGGACCAGCAGGCTCAAAAGCAAGGTACAGCAGAAGATGACGTTGTTGGCCAGCCGCCAGGTTTGTTCGTGACCCAGGCGCTGGTCGTAGTCGGTAAAGACGGTGACGAAGGCGGAGCTCAAGGCCCCTTCGGCAAATAAGTCCCGGAGCAGGTTGGGGATGCGGAAGGCGACGACATAGGCGTCAAAAGCAAAACCCGCGCCAAAGAGACCGGCAAAGACCTGTTCCCGCACCAGGCCCAGAATCCGGCTGGCGAAGACCGCGAGGCTTACCGTCCCCGCAGCTCGGGCGATTTTTCCGGTTTGGGTGGCTGAAACCTGGGGCAACGGTTACTCTGCCGGGGGCGGGTATGGTAGTGCCGAAAGGCCCGGGTGCCAGGTAATGAAGGCAACTACGTTCGAATTTCTTGACACGTGGCGGATCACAGTGGCTGGGAAACCAACCGGCCTCAGGGGGCAGACCCCGGTGTTCTAACCGGCATTGGTAGAAGACCGTTTCTTTTTCTTGGCGCGACTCTTGGTCGCCATTTTGTCCTTTTTGGACGAGGGCGTCACGGTTTTGGCAACCTTGGCGGTTTTGCCGGACTTTTCATGGACGCCGGATGTTTGCTTGTTGGCAGCCCGGCTCGGCCGGGGGCGGATCAGCTTCTTTTCCGGCTCTATCTGGCTGGCCGGGGTCTCAGGATGCAGAAGAGCATAGGCCGGTTGTTCTCCGGTTCCCTGGTTCGAAGCTTTGACCGGCGGGTACTCCACCTTATCCACGCGGTCCGGCCAGCCCTCAGCATACACGGTCCCCAGAAATCCGGCAAGTTTCAACCGCTGATCAGTCTTGTCCGGAGAGTAGCAGCACCAGAGAATCAATCCCAAGCCGACGATGCCGCCCACCAGAATGAACCCGGTAAGCTTGCGCCAACGGCTTTGTCCGCGAGGCTGGCCGCCTTTGCGCTGCAAAATAAAGGAAAACAGGGCGTACATTCCATAAGCCCATAAAATAACAGCTAAAGTTGGAAGCACCAGTTCTCCTCACGCCAAGGTTATTAAAGCATAACAATAATATTTTTTCGAAGTCAACTTTTTTCCCGCACGCTTATCATGAGCGGCTTAACCATATGTCATTTTATTGACACAAGAGGCACTTTGGTGTATCCTCTATTAACCATGGGAGATCTTTCATGAAACGGGATAACGCCTCTATCCTGATCGTTGATGATGATCCAGCCCTGCTCCAGAGCTTGAAAGAAATCCTGGAGGCCGAGGGCTATGAAGTGGCCACCGCAGCCAACGGCGAACAGGGCTTGTCCCTGATAAAAGAGCAGGCCTTTGACCTGGTGCTGAGCGACCTGGCCCTCCCCGGCCTGGACGGCATGGAACTGCTGAAATATTTGAGGCGCGAACAGCCTGCCTGCCCATGCATCATCATCACCGGCTACGGCACCATCACCAACGCCGTAACCGCCATGCGCCACGGAGCCTACGATTACTTCACCAAGCCGGTGGACCCTACCGAACTCCGCTTGGTGGTGAGCCGAGCTTTGGAGCATCGGCGCCTCAAGTGGGAAAACCTGCACCTCAAGAAACAGCTGCAGCGGCGCTTCGGTTTCGCCAACATGGTGGGCAATAGCGACCCCATGACCCGCGTCTTCGAACTGATCCGTAAGGTCGCGGAAAGCGACAGCAACGTCTTGATCCTGGGAGAATCCGGCACCGGCAAGGAGCTCATCGCCCATGCCATACATTATAACAGTCCTCGCGCCGAAGGGCCTCTTATTCCGGTCAATTGCGCCGCCATTCCCGAAGAACTTTTGGAGAGCGAACTCTTTGGGCACGAACGGGGCGCCTTTACCCATGCGGTGCGCACCCGCATCGGGCGCTTCGAACAGGCCAACGCTGGCACCATCTTTCTGGATGAAATTTCGGAGATGAGCCCCGGCCTCCAGGTGAAGATTCTCCGGGTCCTGCAAGACCATTCCTTTGAAAGAATCGGCGGGATCAAAACCATCCGGGTGGATATCCGGGTGATCGCCGCCACCAACCGGAATCTGGAAGAACTGGTGAGCCAAAACAAGTTCCGCGAAGACCTGTTCTACCGCCTCAATGTGATCCCCATTCTGGTGCCTCCTCTGCGGGAGCGGGCTTCCGACATTCCATTGCTGGTGCACCATTTCCTGGAGGTATTTAGCCGGACCAAAAAGAAACCCCTCAGACGCCTCAGCCCCGTAGTCCTGGACCTCCTCTGCCGGTATCCCTGGCCCGGCAATGTCCGGGAACTGGAAAACCTCATGGAACGCCTGGTTATCCTCACCGAAGGCGAAGTCATCGAGGTAACCGACCTGCCCGAGAAGTTTCAACGCCTGATCCTCCCCCCCCTTGAAAAGCCAGAGGATTTTCCGGAACGGGGCATTCATTTTACCGATGCGGTGCAATCATTTGAGCGTAACTTGATCCTTAAAGCCTTGCGCCAGAGCAACTGGGTGAAAAGCCAGGCGGCCCAACTTCTTCACCTCAACCGCACCACCTTGCTGGAGAAAATGAAAAAACAGAATATCCCCTCTAATCCCGATTCCGCTTCCCGGCCCGAGAGACTCTCCAAAGATTTGCCCACCTAAAGGAGAACGTGCCGGATTCTCTGTTGTTGTCAGAAAAATGACAGAGCGACAGGCAAAAAAGGGGCCAATTTTCCTTTAAGGTTTCCGGTAAATTTAATCATTACAAATTGGCCTCGCCAGTCATCTCCACTTTTTTTTCCCTTGCAGTTCCCTTTATTTAAGACTTTTCGTAATTATATTGAAACCAATTCCGGCAGAGTGACCGGGCCGACGAAAAAAGCGGGCACGGGCCGATTGAAGCGTCCCATCTGGCTTCCCCGAAGCCGTTGGTTGTGGCCGGGAATGAGATATGGTAAGGTGAGCGACAATCTATCTGGAGGTGACGTTATGGCTGAAGCCTTCCCGGCTAACCGGCGAGAGGCTATCCTGGCTTTCCATTTTGCCGACCGGATTAAAGCGGAGCTCCTGCTGGCATCCCGCCTGCTCAACTCCGTAACCCAGATGCAGGGGTTGGAGCAGGAAGGCGCGGGCAAGCTTTTTTTGGACTTACTCAAGGGCCTGGAGCAAGAGATCAATCTGGCCACGGTGCAAATTGGCGATCCCGACATGATCCGGCTGCGCACCGTGATGGCCGGGCTCATCGGCATGGCCGATTCCAAGATGTTCGCCGATATCCAGTCCCACATCACCTGGATGATCAGCATCATGACCACCTATGCCCAACGGGCCATGGAATACCTTGTCAGGGAAAAGTTGTTGTAAGCGGTTGCAGAGGCCAACAAGTAAACCCATAAAGTCCACCCCCTAAGAGCAATTGTCCTGACAGGGGCAGAATGCTAAACTAGTTAAGTGAGGAACGTCTTTACCCGCCAAGCTCAGCTTGGCAAGCATTTGCGTTCCCAAGTACAACTTGGGAACGAGGGGAAATTTTTGAACCGCTGCGGGTAACTCGCCGCCTCTATTCAGTGCCTCGCCAACAGCTATGATTTCGGTGCAAAAATCAGACCCCCTCCGTATTGAACGGTCTCGCGTTATTCCCGAGGAATTAGGCGGTAGATTTCAATTAAGGGGAGGCCCTGGGCTTCGGCCATTTTGCGGCAGGCTTCGTACTCCGGCAGCAAGCGGCGGTGGCCGCCGTATTCCATGGCCTTGACCGTGAGGGGGCCGTAGGGCGTATCAATGGTCTCGGGCCAGCGGCGGGCCGTGACCCGCTCCACTTCCATGACCCGCACCCCCAGGGTGGTGGAATCCGCAAAGATGCGGTCCAGGAGCCCGGCTTTGGCTGCCAGGGGTGCGACCACGGTTAAGCGCACACCGGGCCGGTTTTTTTTCATTTGGATGGGGGTGAGAGCCACGTCCAAGGCTCCGGCGCTGAAGAGGCCGGCCATGAGCGGCTCGTACCATTCCGGGTTCATGTCGTCGAGGTGGGTTTCTATAACCAGGATGGTCTCCTTACGGCCGGGGGCCGCGGTCAGGGGCTCCCCCAGGTAGAGGCGCAGGAGATTGGGGTAGCCCGGCAGATCCCGGCTGCCCGCGCCGTAGCCGACGCGCTTAAGCGTCATGCCGGGGCAGGGTTCGCACACGGCCTCGCTGGCCTTCAAGATCGCGGCTCCGGTGGGGGTGACCAGTTCCCCCGGCAGGTCGGTGCCGTACACGGCCAAGCCCTTCAACAACTCGAGGGTGGCCGGGGCCGGGTTGGGGAGCCGGCCGTGGCCCGCGGTGATCATGCCCCAGCCCATGGGGATCGAACTGCAAAAGACCCGGGAGACCCCCAAGCGTTCCAAGCCGTGCGCCGCGCCCACCACGTCCACGATGGTATCCAGTGCCCCCAGTTCATGAAAATGCACGGTCTCAATCGGCTGGCCGTGGATGCGGGCTTCCACCTCACCCAGGAGGCGGAACGTGGTAAGGCTTCGGGTTTTGACCGCGTCGGTCAGGGGGGCCTCCTCGATCAAGGCGCAGATGTCCCGATAGGTGCGGGCCGGGTGCCGCGCTTGGGAGGAAATCTCCACCTTGACGCCGGTGAGAAGGGCTTTGCTGACCTGATGGGCGGTGATGGAGACATCGGTAAGCCCCAGGGCGGCGATCAGGTCTTGGAGTTCGGCCACCGGGAGTCCCAGGTCAATCAAGGCCCCCAGGGTCATGTCACCGCTGATGCCCGCGAAACAGTCAAAAAACGCCCAGCATGGCTGAGTTCCCAAAAATTATTCCCCCTCACCCTAACCCTCTCCCACCAGGGGAGAGGGGATTAATGAAATGATATTAACGCCATATCGATTATAATTCATCCTTGGCTGAATTCCGAATATATAGCGCAGGTACTTTCTCTTCTCCCCGCGAATTTTTTCATAAGAAACCATGTGGTTTCAATTTTTGTAGCGCCACCGACCCTTAAGAAATTCCCGTTTAAAGCCGATAAGCCTTGAAAAGAGAATTATGAGATCTTTTCGAAGGTTTCCTTCCTTTGTCTATGGCCCAGATAGAGTTACAGCATCACGATCAACAGAATGGCTCCGGTTATCCTTACAGCTGTCGGACCAATGGGTGATTTAATGAATACTCCTCAAGACGACCGTCAAGCTGGCCGGTTTAAATGTATGACAGTTTCTTGCGGCGCCGGAGTGGTGGGGCTTGGCCTGCTCGGCTTGGTGAGCTGGTATTCCGGAGTTCGGGTTTTATCCAGTATCCATCCCTCTTATATCGGCATGGCCCCCAGCACAGCTTGCTCATTCCTGCTGCTGGGGGGCATTTTAACTTATCAGGCCAGGACAAGGCCTTCAGCCCGGGGCAGGGCAGTGGCCTTAGCGGTGGCATTCCTGGTGGCGGCCTTTGGCCTCGTTAGTTTTATCGAGCTTTTTGTCGGCAGAGATCTAAATTTTGAAAATTTATTGTTCCCCACTGCCAAGAAATTCGGGAAAGTGCTCACCAATCGCATCTCCCCTCTTACCGGCCTCACGCTTTTTTTAGGCGGGACCAACCTGTTAATTATTCTGCGACGAAAAGATCAGGTCATCAGTCGGCACCTGGCAGGCTTTTTAGGGGGTTCGGTGACCATAATAGGGACTATCGCCACTCTGGGCTACCTCTTCGGAACCCCGCTCCTTTACGGCGGCGTCGTGATCCCCATGGCGCTAACCACCGCCATAGCGTTTTTGCTCATGGGGGTGGGACTGGTAGCTGGGACCGGTCCTGATGCTTTGCCACTACGGATGCTGGTGGGCCCTTCGAGCCAGGCCAGGCTGCTGCGGGCTTTTCTCCCCATGGCGGTGACGGTAGTTATGGTCCAAGGTTTGTTGCATCGGTTCATCCCCGCCCTATTTCACACCGATGCTTTGGGGGCGGCGGTATTGGCCCTGATTTTCAGCCTAATTACCGGGGCGCTGGTGGTGGTTGTGGGGCGGACTATGGGCCAGGCCATGGATCTTGCCCAGGAGAAGCGCAAGCGGGCGGAGGAGGCGCTTTCTCAGAATCTTCTTGAATTACAAGAAACCGCCAAAAAGCTCGAGCAATCCAGGAACATGCTGCAATTGATTATCGAGTCGATCCCGGTCAGGGTCTTCTGGAAGGATAAGGATTCTTGCTACATGGGCTGCAATAGCCTGTTCGCTCGCGACGCCGGCCTTAGCCACCCGGAGCAACTTATAGGCAAGAGCGACTTTGACATGGGCTGGCGGGAACAAGCGGAGCTCTACCGTGCGGATGACCATCAGGTTATGGAGTCCCGCCGCGCCAAGATAAATATTATCGAGCCGCAAACCACCCCCACGCATGAAAATATCTGGCTCAATACCAGCAAAGTCCCGTTACAAATGCCCAACGGTGAAGTCTTTGGGGTTCTGGGTGTCTATGAAGATATAACGGAGCGCAAGCGAGGCGAGGAAAAAATTATTCATCAACAGGAGGAACTGCGAGGGCTAACGGCCCGACTGGCGCAGGTAGAAGAAGCCGAACGCCAAGAGTTGGCGCGGGAACTCCACGATCAGGTATGTCAAAACCTGACCAGCATTAATATCGCCATAGAAACTCTCATGATCAGAGCCCAAAGAGAGTCGCTGGATCAGCTGCTGTCCAGGCTCGCTGATGTTGGCGCGGTGGCAGAACAGACAGGTGAGATTACCAGGAACATCATGGAAGGTTTAAGGCCCACGGTGTTGGACCATTACGGCTTAATGGGAGGAGTGCGCCAGTTTGCAAGCAAGTTCTCCACGCAGACCGGCATTGCCGTGGAAGTTAGAGGGGAAGAGTTAGCCCTACGATTGGCAGCCCCGGTAGAACTGGCTCTGTTCCGCATCACCCAGGAGGCCCTGGCCAACGTGGCCAGGCACAGCAAAGCCACCAAGGTAGTGGTGTGGCATGAAGAAAACGATGATACGTTTCGCCTCACCATTGCCGACAATGGCATAGGCTTCGACCAGGATAAGGTCGCCCTCCCAATGGCAGGGCATAAATGGGGCCTGATGACTATGACCGAACGGGCCTTGGCAATCGAGGGGAATTGCCGTGTCGAGTCAGAACCTGGCCAGGGCACCCGAGTGGTGGTGGATGTGCCTCGCCAATCATTTCCATGTTCACAGCAGATTTCTCCAACCCATGAGGCTCTATGCCTAAAAAAAGAAGTACCCTGACCAAGAATCCCCCTAACTCCCCCTTTTTCAAAGGGTGACTTTATAAGTAATTCCTTATAGTTCACCCATTTGCCAAAGGGGGGTTAGGGGGGATTTGGGGTGTTAAAGTATCTCCTATTACGGAAAAAACTTTTGGCAAACGCTATAATGGTCAAGGGAGGGGAAGAGCACAAGCGGGCGGCCCCCCTCCCTTGCATCCATCTGAATTTTTACTTGTTTGTTCTTACCGACCAAACCTGCAATTCCTGATAGTCAGCAGCCTAGATTACCCCAGCAGGAGACTGGCCTTGACTCAGAGGGGCATTCCCGGAAGCATCGGGGTGGCGAGAACTGGGCCGCGCACCAGTATGACCCTCCGGCCTGGTGGTATTATGGGAATAGCCTGACGGATTGGGGCCGATATTGGGAGATTGGGGATGTGCCTGATAGCCTGCACGATTATAAGAAGAACCAGGATTATTGTGCTGACCCGCGTTGGGCGGCTGTTGTCCCTGATGCTGTTGATCATTCCGCCCATAGACATTCCGGTGCTGGTCCCCCGGACGTTGTTGATGACCATTCCAGCCGTAGGCATTGCCGGAGGGCTGATGCCCCTGACGTTGATGACCATTCCAGCCATTGGCATGGCCCTGAGGGTGATGTCCCTGATGCGGCTGCCTATTCCAGGCGTTAGCATGGCCGCGCGGCTGATGCCACTGACGGTTTTGGCCATTCCAGCCATAGGCATGGCCACGGGGCTGCTGCCACCGATGCGGCTGATTATTTCCGGCGTTAGTATGGCCACGCGGCTGCTGCCACTGACGGTTGTGGCCATTTAACCCATAGGCATGGGCGCGAGGCTGCTGCCCCTGATGCGGCTGCCTATTCCAGGCGTTGGCCTGAGTAGCATGGCTACTCGGCTGGGGCCGGTTGAAAGCCTGACGATTCGGCTGCGGGGCAAAGGGACGGTTAGGCCCCGCCTGGGCGCTCAGAGGGCTCAGAACCATAAACAGACCCAGTGCGAGAATGACGTTACACCATCTTCCTGGTCTCATTTAATTATCCTCCTTGAATTAATTCTGCACTCCGGATTTGCAATTTAGACGGTCGCCCGTGTGAAAACATTAGAGGTTTTTAAATATTTTTTAAAAATTCCAGTTTAAGTTGCCGGATAAGCCTGGATTTGCGGGCTGCGAGTAATAGGGTTGGGGTTGCTGGTAAGGCATTGCAATGATGGGAGCAACAGGCGTGACATAGGCAACCTGCGGTGGTCCTGCGTAGTGCCCATATTCACGGTGATGGTGTGGACCCTTACAGGAGCGCCGGAAATGCTTTTGGTGACGCTCAAAGTTATGATGCCTTGGGCCATCCCACCCATAGGCATTCCCACGAGGGTGGTGATATTTCGGTCTGGCCTGGGCGCCCAGGGGGTTTAAGGCCAGGATAAGACCCATCATCAGGAAAACGCTCAACCATCTCTTCAGGTTCATTCGCTTACCCTCCGAAAAACAGGATTTGCTAATTTAGAAGACGGCCGGCCGGAAAGCGTTAAGAGAGTTTCTTGCAAATTTAAGGAAGCATTCCAGAAATGGTTTTAGGATAAATGAACGTGGCTAGAGATTATTGCCGGATGAGTTGATGATTACCAGCTTCGACAATTATCACCTCACCCCGAAAATTCCAGGTTTGATCTTCTTATTAGATGGATTGGGAATTCTTGGCTTTTTGCGAAACTATCAGGGTTCACTCTGCGGTTTTTTCGACAACAAGTTCTACCTCCTTCACGGCCCGGGCCTCGGCCTGGCGCACGGTGAACTTGAGATTGCGGAACTGCAACTGCTCCCCGGCCCGGGGCAAATCCCCCAACTGAGCAATGAGAAACCCGGCCAGGGTTTCATAATCCCCGGCGGGCAGTCTCAGGTGGAGAGATTCGTTTAGGGCCTTGATTTCAGTGCGGGCGCTGACCAGGTAATGGCCTTCCCCCAGCTTCTTGAAGGGCGCAATCTCCTGATCAAATTCGTCAATGATCTCGCCGACGATCTCTTCTAAGAGGTCTTCGATGGTGACAATGCCCACCGCGCCGCCGTATTCGTCCACCACCACGGCCAGGTGGTTCCCCTGGCGCTGCATCTCGGCCAGCAGCCGGTCGATTTTTTTGAGTTCCGGGACAAAGGCCACCGAGCGCATGATGGTGCGAACGGGGCGTTCCAGGTCGTCTTCGCCCAACAGGTCGAAGTCATGCACCACCCCGATGAGGTTGTCGATGCGGTGGTGATAGACCGGCAGGCGGGAAAAGCGGGAAGTGCGGAATTCTTCCAAGGCCTGGCTCATGGTCAGGGTGTCCGGGATGGCGGTCACCCGGATCAGCGGCACCATGACTTCCTTGACGCTGCGCAGGGAAAATTGCAGAATGCGGTGGATAAAAATGCGTTCCTTGCGCTCCAGGTCGACTTCGGGGCCGCTTTTGGCCACCACCAGATGCAAATCTTCCCGGCTGATAAAGGGCAACTTGCTGGTGTGGCGCGCCCCGGTCAGCCAGAGCGCCACGCGGCTTAAGCCCGCGAAGATGAAGGTGAGGGGATAAAGAACCCAGGATATGACCCAGAGGATGGGTCCCAGGCGCCTGGCCAGACGGGTGGAGTGCTGGCGGCCGATGGATTTGGGGGTAATCTCCGCGAAGATCAGAATCAAGGGCGGCAGCAGCAGCATGGCCAAGATTTCTCCCCCGGTCCCCATGGTTTCCAGCAAAAAGGCGCTGACCAGAATCGTATTGCTGATTTCCGACAGGTTGGAGCCCAGGAGGGTGGTGGCCAGCAGGCGCTCCGGCCGTTCCAGCAGCTTCAGGGCCCTGGCCGCCCCCCGGTCCCCCTGTTCCGCCCAATGCCGGAGACGGCGGCGGCTGGCTGAAATAAGGGCGATCTCAGACCCGGAGAAAAAAGCTTCCAGCAGCAGGAAAGGGATAAAAATAAGGAGCAGGCCAATAATCATGGGGTTTGCCGCCGCACTTCCAGATCCAGGATGCGGGTGCCCTTCATCCGCAACACTCGAAAAATGAGCTTTTCATCTGCGTCATATTGAATGACCCGGCCCTCCCGGGGCAAGGAGCCGCAGAGGTTAAGAACCAGGCCGCCGATGGTATCGAATTCCTCGGCCGGCAGGTTCAGGTTAAGTGCATCGTTGAAGTCCGCCAGAGACATGGCTCCCTTGACCCGCCAGACTTCCGGGGACACCTGCTCCAGGACTTTTTCCTCGACCTTGAATTCCTGGGGAATTTCGCCACAGAGCTCCTCCAGCAGGTCTTCCACCGTGATCAGACCCACCAAACTGCCGTATTCATCCACCACCAGGGCCAGGCGCTGGCGGTGGGTCTGGAGTTCGGTTAAAAGGTCAAAGGCTCGCTTATTTTCCGGGACATAATAGGCCGGGCGCAGGAGATGCCGGGGCAGTTCACCTGCGCAGGGGATTGGATGGCACAACTCCAGAATGTCCTTGGAATGGAGGACCCCCAGCACGTGGTCGTGGGTCTCCTCATAAATGGGCACCCGGGAGAACCGGGACCGTTTTATGGCCTGGATTATCTCCGGGAAAGGCAGGTCAGCGGGAAGAGAAAACATGTCGGGCCGGGGCACCATGATCTGACTTACCCTGACCTCCCCGAAGTCCAACACGTTCTGAATGAAATCCCGTTCCAAGGCGGCGATCATCCCTCCCCGATGGCTTTCTTCCACCATGCGGACAAAATCTTCCTGATGCACGGCGGGCACCTGGAGGTCAGGCCGAAACCCCAAGGCAGCCAGGATTCCCCGGCTGGTCTGAAGCAGCACCACCCGGACAGGAGCAAAGACCGTCAGGGCCACCCGCACCAAGGGGGCCAAGCGCAGCGCCAGGCGAGCCGGATACGTGAGGGCCACGGACTTGGGAATGATTTCTCCCAGGAGCAGGAGAATGGGGGACATCACCAACAGGGCGATCCACTTACCCCGGTCCCCCCAGATGCTTAAGGCCAGGGAAGCGGCCAGCACCGATGCCAGGATGGTGATGATATCAACCCCTATCAAGAGGGTGATCAGGAGACGCTGCGGCTGCTTCAGGAGAGATTCCACCAGCTCCCCCCGGGCTTTGCTCCGTTCCTTGAGGCGCAGACGGTCAAGGGGACTCAAGGCAAAAAGAGAGGTTTCGGCGGCGGCAAAGAAAATGTAGAGGATGAGCAGCCCACCCAGGGCAAGCCAGCGAGTTAAATAGGGATATGAAAGGATGGAATCCACTTTTTCAGCAGTCAGTGACCAGCATCTTAAAGGGTGCGCAGACTCGGTTTCTCATGAAAAAGGGTCGGCGGCCTCTTCCGGCAAGGCCACGTTGAAGGCAAAGATCACGCCGGCGATCATGCGGTAAAAGCCCACCAACACCACAAGCTCGATGACACCCTTGATCCCCACCTGGCCGGCCAACGCCTCCTGGACCTCAAGCGGAATGGAGTGCAGTTCCAGGGCGCACCTGGCCACCTTGGTCAAATACAACATTCCGTTTGAAAGGGGGGGGCCAGGCTTATTCTTATTATCATTATCAAAAGATCTGCAATATTGCCTGACATTATGTTGTCGCAGGCTTTAGCCTGCATGAGCACAGGCTGGAAAGCCTGTGCTACCGGCGAAAAGCCGTTTTGATTTTTCAACCGGGTGATAGACCCCAGGTCAAACCATGTAGGCGAAGGTAGGGGCGGGTTTGAAACCCGCCCCTACAGATTAAACGCTATAAGCTAGACCACCAGGTGTGAAGGCGGCGTGGTCACCCGTGACTTAGGGGTTCCGGCTTTTTTGCCCTCTTTGAAAGGGGAGCGCAGCAAGGCCTCGTTCAGGACCTCGTCCATATCGGCCACGGGCACGAATTTGAGGCGGCGCTTGACGTTTTTGGGAATTTCCACCAGGTCCTTCTTGTTGGCCAAGGGAATGATGACCTTCTGGACCCGGGCCCGGAGCGCCGCGATGGCCTTCTCTTTGAGGCCGCCGATGGGCAGCACCTTGCCCCGGAGGGTGATTTCCCCGGTCATGGCCACGTCCCGGCGCACCGGAATCTGGGTGAGGGCCGAGATCAGGGCGGTGGCCATGGTGACTCCGGCCGAGGGACCGTCCTTGGGGGTAGCGCCCGCGGGCACGTGGATATGGATGTCCAGCTTCTCATAGAAATCCGGCTCCAGGTTGAGGCGGTCGGCCCGGGCGCGGGCGTAACTCAAGGCCGCCTGGCCAGACTCCTTCATGACGTCGCCCAACTGACCGGTAAGGATGAGCTGGCCTTTGCCTTTCATCAGGCTGACTTCTATCGGCAGGGTCTCGCCGCCCACCTGGGTCCAGGCTAGCCCGGTGGCCACACCAATTTCGTCTTTCTCCACTTCGCCTTCGGGCAGATAGCGAGGCGGTCCCAGGTAGATATGCAGGTTTCCCCGGCTGACCGCGAACGGCCCTTTCTCGCCTTCGGCGATCTTACGGGCCACCTTGCGGCACAGAGAGCCGATCTCCCGCTCCAGGTTGCGGAGCCCCGCCTCCAGGGTGTAGTACATGATGACCTGCTTGATCACTTCGTTGGAGATCTTGAAATCGCGGGCGGTCAGGCCATTTTCAGTCAGTTGCCGGGGCAGGAGGTGGCGGAGCACGATCTCAAGTTTCTCTTCTCCGGTGTAGCCCGCCAGGCGGATGACCTCCATGCGGTCACGGAGCGCCGAGGGGATGGGGTCCACCAGGTTGGCGGTGGTGATGAACATCACCTTGGACAGGTCGAAGGGCACATTGAGATAGTGGTCGCTGAAGGAATGGTTCTGCTCCGGGTCCAGGACCTCCAAAAGCGCCGCGGCGGGGTCGCCCCGAAAATCCATGCCGATCTTGTCCACTTCATCCAGGATGAAGACGGGATTATTGGAGCCGGCGTTTTTGACCCCCTGGATTATCCGCCCCGGCAGGGCTCCGATATAGGTGCGCCGGTGGCCGCGGATTTCGGCTTCATCCCGCATGCCCCCCAAAGAGATACGCACGAACTTGCGCCCCATGGCCCGGGCGATGGACTGCCCCAGGGAGGTCTTGCCCACTCCCGGAGGCCCCACAAAACAGAGGATGGGGCCTTTCATCTTCTTATTGAGTTTGCGGACGCTCAAGTACTCCAGGATACGGTCTTTGACCTTTTCCAGGTCGAAATGGTCTTCATCCAGGATCGCCTTGGCTTCTTTGACCTCAAGCTTGTCACGGGTGCCCTTGCTCCAAGGCAAAGACACCAGCCAATCCAGGTAGGTGCGGACGATGGAGGACTCGGCCGCGTCGGGGTGCATCTGCTCCAGGCGGGAGAGTTGCTTGACAGCCTCTTCCTCCGCCTCCTTGGGCATCCGGGCCCGGTTGATCTTAAGACGATACTCCTCCATCTCCTTGCTGGTCTCGTCCAGGTCGCCCAGTTCTTTTTTGATGGCCCTGAGCTGTTCCCGCAAGAAATATTCCCGCTGGGTGCGGTCCATTTCTTCCCGAGCCTGGTTCTGGATTTTGGCCTGGATGGCGGAGACTTCCATTTCCTTACGCAGAAAATCGTTGACCTTGATGAGACTCCGGATGGGGTCCATCTCCTCCAGAACCAGTTGGGCCTCTTCGATTTTTAGACGCAAGTTGGCTGCCACCAAGTCCGCCAGGTGCCCGGGTTCCTCGATGGATTCCAGGATGGCTAGAAGATCCGGGCTCATGATGCCTTTAAGGGTCAAAATCTTCTCGGACATCTCCCGGGCGTTACGCATCAGGGCCTCGGCCTCTGGAGAAATCTCGGTAACGGTGGCCTCGGGCAAAACTTCCAGGCCCACCTGGAAGTAGGGGCGCTCCTGGACATACTCCTGGATCATGGCTTTAGACTTGCCCTGGACCAGGATTTTCAGACGCCCATCCGGAAGTTTCAGCATGCGCAGGATGAGGCTTACCGTGCCGACGGTATAGATTTCTTCGGGCTCGGGATTCTCGACGCTTTGATCTTTCTGGGTGGCCAGAAAGATCAGACGATCTTCGGCCAGGGCCGCTTCGATAGCCAGCACCGAGGTCTCCCGTCCCACAAACAGGGGCAGCACCATATTGGGAAAAACCACCACGTCCCGGACCGCCAACATGGGCAGTTCGCCGGGAATGATGATTTGATGTTGTTCTTCGTCTTTCGTTGCCATGTTATCTCCTGAAGGCTGTGGATAAGTCGGTATGCAAGCGGACGCCAATGAGGCGGCGAGGTGGAATTCCGGGCCGGCAGATAGTAATCATTTTCAAGATAAGTCTCCCATAGCAGAATTTCCCGTCGCGGTCAACCTGAACGTCATTGTACCCTATACAAGATAATAATGATTATTTTTGATGCAACGTGCAACTTTGGAGATTGGGGCTGGAATTTGAGCCAGAACTGAGGAAACCCTAAGGCCACCAGGAGTGCCAGTCGCCGTAGAGGGTGAAAACCCGGCGGCGATATTGAGTGACAAATGCCTCGTTCACGGCATAAATCTGGATGCCCCGGATGGCGGCGTATTGCACGTGGGCGTTTTCTTCTTCCAGGAGCAAAAGATGTAAGCGAACCGGGGCAAAGAGCGGCGCGAGATCGTCTTCCAACTGTTTTCGCAACCTTTGTCCCTCCCAGTAATCCAGGGGATGTTCCAGCAACACCACGCCCAGATCCAGGTCGGACTCCGGGGCCCCCTGGACGTCTTCACCCGCGAGCAGGCGGGGCCCCAGTTCTTTCTGGGAGCCAAAGAAATAGGCCAGGCCGATACCATTAGTTAATAGGAAATTTAAAAACTGATTTCTGCGACTATGGTGGGGTTGATAATCCATTAACTTAAACTTAACGTAGGTGCAAAGTGCTTGAGTAGGTGAAAATCTTGGGGCTTTTTTAGAGAGTATGCTATATTATGCCGATTAAGAAACAACTCGGGGGGGGAAAGAAATGGGGGGGGAAACCATTTCAGTCCGCAGCCAGTCTGTGATTGACGCGCTTCCCAGAATACATCTCAACAGAATCGAACGCGCTGCCCAACGAGCCACTGCCGCCATGCTGCAGATGCAGGATCCGGCGGGATACTGGTGGGCCGAACTGGAGTCCAACGTCACCATTACCGCGGAGTATATCATGCTCCATCGGTTTTTGGGTCTGGACGAGGGCAAGGTGCCGCGGATGGTTGCGGATATTCTGGAGAAGCAACTGGACAACGGCGGCTGGTCCATCTGGCATGGGGATGGCGGCGAGATCAGCGCCTCGGTGGAAGCCTACCTGGCTCTGAAAATGGCGGGGCTATCGGCTCAAGACCCGCGCCTGGTTAAAGCCCGGGAGTTTATCTGCGCCAAGGGCGGGGCATTAAAGGCCCGGGTCTTTACCCGCATCTTTCTGGCCCTGTTCGGTCAGGTGAGTTGGGACGGGATTCCGCTGTTGCCGGTGGAGTTCATGCTCCTGCCGTCCTGGTCCGGGCTGAGTATCTATGAATTTTCCAGTTGGACCCGGCTCACCGTCGTACCCTTAATGATCATCATGGCCAAGCGTCCGGTGCACCACCTGCCGCCTTCACAGGGAGTGCAGGAACTTTTTTTGTGTGCGGACGAACCGTTTTCCCACCACCGGGTGCGCTGGAAAGGCCTAGCGCCGCTGTTGGAAAATGTCTTTGTCATTCTGGACCGGATTCTGAAGATCTATGCCTGGTTGCGCCTCCCCTGGCCCCGGCATTTTGCTCTCCGGCAAGCCGAAAAGTGGATTCTGGAACATCAAGAGGAGAGCGGCGATTGGGGGGGAATTCAGCCGCCCATGGTCAACTCCCTTTTGGCCCTGCACTGCCGGGGGTACGACCTGGAGCACGACGTCATGCAGCGGGGCCTGCAGGCCCTGGAGTTTTTCACCCTGGAGGAAGGCGAGCGCACCTGGTTACAGTCCTGCATTTCGCCGGTATGGGATACTGCCCTGGCAGTCCGCGCCCTGGCCGCGGCCGGGGTGCCGCCTGAGCATCCCGCCATGGTCCAAGCCTCTGAATGGCTGCTGACCCAACAGATTTTCAAGCCCGGTGACTGGTCCGTCAAATGTCCCGACCTGCCGCCGGGGGGCTGGGCCTTCGAGTTCGTTAACAACTGGTATCCGGATGTCGACGACAGTTCCATGGTGCTGGTGGCCTTAAAGGAAGGCCTGGCGGATGCGGCCAAACACCAGGCGGCCCTGCAGCGGGGCATCAACTGGTGTCTGGGCATGCAGTCGAAGAACGGCGGCTTCGCGTCTTTTGATAAAGACAATACCAAGGAGTGGCTCAACGCCATTCCCTTCGGCGACTTAAAGGCCCTGGTGGACCCGCCCACCGAGGACATCACGGCCCGCATCCTCGAGATGATGGGGGCCTTCGGTCACGGCCTGGACCATCCGGTGGCCGTCCGGGCCATGGCTTATCTGCACGAAACCCAGCGACCCGAGGGTCCCTGGTGGGGACGCTGGGGCGTGAATTATATTTACGGCACCTGGTCGGTGCTGGTGGCCCTGAAGCGCATCGGCGAGGACATGAGCCGGCCTTACGTCCGCCGGGCAGTGGACTGGGTTAAGGCCCACCAGAACTTAGACGGGGGCTGGGGCGAGTGCTGTGAGTCGTACCGCAACCCGGAACTCATGGGTCGGGGGCCGTCCACCGCCTCGCAGACCGCCTGGGCTCTCCTGGGGCTCTTCGCCGCGGGCGAAGTTCATGCCCCGGAGGTAAAGGCAGGGGTGGACTATCTGGTCAAAACCCAGAATTCCTCAGGCCGCTGGGACGAGGAAGAGTTTACCGGCACCGGCTTCCCCAACCACTTCATGATTCGCTATCACCTCTATCGGGACTGCTTCCCTTTAATGGCTCTGGGCACCTATTTGCAGGAACTTAAGGAACCGCGAGACGCCTAGCCAGGCTCGTGAACCTGCAAAATTGCCTGGCGAAATCCCCCCTTACCTCCCTTTAAGAACTTTCATAAAGGGGGGAATCGATCCGCAAAACACCTGTAACCGAGGGGCAAAGAAATCCTCCTCTTAAAGGGGGATGTTGGGGGATTTTTCATTGACGCATGACGGCAAAACCCTGGTGACTGGCGGAACCGGGTTTGTGGGCCGGGCAGTGGTGGAAGAACTTTTGGCTGCCGGGCGCACGGTGCGGGTCCTGGCCCGCAATCCCGATCATCCGGCCCTGACTGGCCTGGCGGTGGAAGTAGCCGTAGGCGACCTCAGGGACGCGGAGTCGCTTACGCGGGCCCTCACTGATTGCACCCGCCTTTTTCATGTGGCCGCGGACTATCGCCTTTGGGTGCCGGACCCCGCCACCATGTACGCCAGCAATGTGGACGGGACCCGGCAGTTGCTTACCGCGGCTACCGCTCAGGGCCTGGAGCGGGTGGTTTATACCAGCACTGTGGGCACCCTGGGCAACCCCGGAAACGGCACGCCCGGCACCGAGGACACCCCGGTCCACCTGGAAGACATGGTGGGCCACTACAAACGCTCCAAGTTCCTGGCCGAGGCGGTGGCCCTGGACTTCGCCCGCCAGGGCCTGCCCCTGGTGGTGGTCAATCCCAGCACCCCTGTGGGTCCCTGGGACTCCCGCCCCACCCCTACCGGCCAGATGATCGTGGATTTCCTCAAGCGCCGTATGCCGGCCTACCTGGAGACCGGCCTCAACCTCATCCACGTGCGGGATGTCGCCAAGGGCCACCTGCTGGCCGAAGCCAAGGGCCAGGTCGGGGAAAAATATATCCTGGGCCACGAAAACCTGAGCCTGTCCCAGATCTTTCAATTGCTGGCGGAACTCACCGGTCTTCCGGCCCCTACCGTAAAACTGCCCTACTGGCCGGTCCTGGGGCTGGCCTACCTAGATGAGTTCTTCGCCACCTATATCCGCCGGAAACCGCCCCGCATGCCGGTTACGGCCATCCGCATGGCTAAGAAATTTATGTACTTTGACAACCGGAAAGCGATACAATATTTAGGACTCACCTTATCACCGGTGCGCCAGGCCCTGGCCGAGGCGGTGGATTGGTTTCGCCAGAACGGTTATGCGTGATCAGGTTTCGCGGGGTCCCAAGGCAGGTTTGGGGAGAGTCGAAGTTGGCCCCGCCCAAGGCTATGAACAGAGGAGAGGATACGTTTGCGTTTCCCGATGAGTTTGAGTTTCGATTTAACCCGTTACCTCATGAAAAAACGGCTTCAGGGGGAGGAGAAATTTCCCCTGGTGTTGATGCTGGAGCCCACGCATCAGTGCAATCTGGCCTGTCAGGGCTGCGGCCGTATCCAGGAATACCGGGACAGTTTAGGACAATCCCTGACCCTGGAGGAGTGCCTGGGGGCTGTGGAAGAATGCGGCGCGCCGGTGGTCACCGTCACCGGGGGCGAACCCCTGATCTACCCTCCGGTCTTTGAGCTATTGCAAGAACTGGTACACCGCGGCAAGCACATCTACCTCTGCTCCAACGCCATCTTAATGGAAAAATCTCTACCAAAGCTGCCCCGCTCCGACCGCCTGACTCTGAGCATCCATTTGGATGGCCTGGCTCCTACCCACGACGGCATTTTGGGACGGCCGGGAGTATTCAACCTGGCCATTAAGGCCATTAAAGCCGCCAAGGCCCAGGGGTTCCGCGTCTGCACCAATACCTCCATCTATAAGGAAACCGATCCCGGGGAACTCGAAATTCTCTTTTCTTACCTCGGGCATATCGGGGTGGACGGCCTCCTGGTCTCGCCGGCTTACAGCTTTGCCGGGGTCAACGATGAGCTTTTTATGAGCCGGGAGGAGATCAAGGACAAGTTTATTCGCCTGACAGGCAACGGCCAGCGGTTCAAGTTCTTTAGCACGCCGCTCTACTTGAGCTTTCTCCGGGGGGAGCGGGACTACGAGTGCACCCCCTGGGCCAACCCCACCCGCAATCCCATGGGGTGGCGGGCCCCCTGCTACCAGATCGTGGATACCCACTATCCCACCTTCGCCGACATGATGAAAAAGACGCGTTGGGAGGACTACGGGGTGGGGCGGGACCCTCGCTGCGCCCAATGCATGATGCATTCCGGGTTCGAACCCACCGTGGTCCGCCAGATGGGCGGCCTGACGGATATCTGGACCATGCTCCGCTGGAATCTTAGTTGATGGGGTTAAGCAGAGATTTCACGGACCGGGCCGGGAGGGAGTGCCCCTGACGCCCTCTTGCAGACAGATTTCGTGGTGAAACGCCCCTCAACCCCGCCCTCCTTTGATTTCCGTTGGATGAACGGCGCCACCCTGGTGGTGGTCTGCCTGGGCCTTTTCCTCCCCCTGTTCTGGCAATTGCCGCTCTTGCGGTCGGAAGCCATGTACGCCCTGATCCCCCAGGAGATGCTGACGGCCGGGTCCTGGCTGACCCCTACCTTAAACGGCGCACACTACCTGGATAAACCCCACCTGCTTTACTGGCTCAGCCTGGTGAGTTACAAGCTCCTGGGGGTCTCGGAATGGAGCGCGCGCGTCCCCACCCTGACCATGACGGTGGGGGAGGTCTGGCTCACCTATCTCATCGGCCGGCGACTCATCGGCCGGATTGCCGCCTGGTTGGGCGGCTTTGTCCTGATCACCTGCATCGGCTTTTTCGTTCTGCACCTGCAGATTCTCACCGATCACCTCATCACCCTGAGCCTGCTGGCGGCGTTGTACTGCCTGGTGCGCTGGCAGGAGGAACCGGCCCGGCGCTGGTCGATCCTGTTCTCCCTGTCCCTGGTGGCCGGATTTCTCAGTAAGGGTTTTATCGGACTGCTCTTTCCTGTTTTGATTTGTCTGATCTATGCATGGCAGGTTAAGGATCGCCGGCCGTTGCGGCTGTTGCTCTCGCCCTGGGGGATCGCCCTGGCCGTGATTATCCTGGCTGCCTGGGCAGTGGGGAGCGAACTGGCCAATCCCGGCTATCTCAAGTTCCAGATCGTCAACGAGCAGATCATGCGGTTTTTTGGCCGCCGTCATCCCCCCGACGTCAACTCCTTCACCATCACGGGATTTTGGCTGTTTTTGGGTATCTGGCTCATGCCCTGGACCTTCATCCTGCCGTCCGCCCTTTACCGTTTCTGGCAAGCAACGCGGCCGGGCCGGGAAGAGGCGCCGGCCGCCCGCCTGCTGATCACCTGGACCGCGGTAATCCTGGTGTTCTTTACTATATCCTCCAGCCGCCTCGAGTATTATTCCCTGCCCGCGTTCCCCGGCCTGGCTCTGATCCTGGGGTGGCGCATCAAACGCTATCTGGACACCAATGGAGACCGGGTCATTCCGTGGTCCCTCATCGCGTTGGGCCTCTTGGGGGTTTCGCTCCTGGTGTTGCTGCCCTACCTGGAACGGGTCTGCGTGGACAACCGGCGGGAATTCAGCGGCATGGTCAGCGTGCTCTCCCCCATTGCCCGGCTGGCTTCCTGGTTTATCCCGGCCGCGGCCCTGATGGGCGCGGGAGCCGGACTGCTTAAACGCCGCGGTTTGGCGGTAGCCGGCTATGGCGTCCTGGCCCTGGGGATAGCCATCTTCACCTTTCAAAGCTTTGCCAGCCTGACTCCGGTGCTCTGTGATAAGGAGGCGGCGGAATATGTCCGGCAGCATGCCGCTCCTGAGGATATCCTGATCATGGGGCCCATCGAAGAGTTCGAATATGGGGCCTCCCTGGAATACTATGCCCGGCGCCATATCCTCATGGTGCAGCGGAACGGTCTGCCTCAGTTTCCCTACCCCGTTGACCCCGCCGCAAACTACATCATCTCCCCGGAACGTCTGCAAGAATTGTGGCAGGGCCCCAAAAAGGTCTTTCTCCTCCTGGATGACGCCACCCCGCCGGAGGCGTTTCTCAGTGGGGCTCCTGCGGTGTTGAGTCTGCCGAGCAAGCGCCTGCTGGTCAATCGCCCTTAAAGTTCTTCCCAGCCGCCAGCCCTGCGGGGCTTTAAGCTCCCACTCTCCCCAACGTCAGGAATGTGATATGATTAAGGCATAATTTTTTATGCCAAATTCTCTGGGGCAGATTGCGCCCTTTTCCGTTCAAGGGAACGAAATTAGGTCGATCAGCCCTGATTAGGAAGATTATGAAAAACTTTGAACTGCTTGCGCCCCGGGAGCGGACGGCATGATGGGAAAGTATGTTCGGATCGCCACTTGTCTGATTGTCCTGCTCACCTGGGGGATGCTCCCGGCCCTGGCTCAGGTGCAGTACGAACAGAAAGAGGAGAGGGTCGCTCCCAAGGCCCTGGCGCAGTTTCAGAAAGGCGAACGACTAATCCAAAACAACAAGTTCGAAGAGGCCATCGCGGCCTACCGGGAAGCCATCCGTATTAAGCCGAATTACGCCCAGGCCTATAACCAGATAGGTCTGGCCTATGCCTGTCTTAACCAGTATCCCGAGGCCGTCAAGGCCTTTAAAGAGGCCGTCCAGCTTCAGCCCCAAGGGGGGCTGGCCCATGAAAATCTGGGGGTCGCGTATATCAAAATGGGGCACTGGCAGGAGGCCCGGGACGTCTTTCAGGAGGCCATCCGGCTCCACCCGGAGAGCGCTGAAGCCCACTATAACCTGGGGCTGGCCTACGGCAGGCTGGGGCGGGACCAGCAAGCCCGGGTCCAGTTTGACGAAGCCATTCGGCTCCAGCCCGAGATGGCCAAGGCTCACGTGAACCTGGGGTTGGCTTATCTTAACCTGGGCGCGATGGATAAGGCCGGGAAAGCTCTCACAGAAGCAGCCCATTTGTCCCCCAACGACCCCCAAGCCCATTACGCCCTGTGTCTCTACTATGCCAGGAAAGGCGACGCCCAGGCTGCGGCCCGGGAATTCCAGGCGGTACAGAAATTGGACCCGAAACTGGCGCAAAGACTTTCTACCCTGATGCGCCCGGCGGCGGCCGGGAAAAAGAAGCCATAGGCCATGACCGCCGGATTGAGAGCTTTGCAGAAATTTTCGGGAAAGAACGGCCCCATGATCCCCGGCACCCTGATTGAAGAAGTGCGTTGGAACTGCGACATTGCCAGCGCCGGGCAGTCCGGGCATTTCTCCCTGTGCGGCATGCTCTTGCGTCTGCGCCAGCTCTATAAGTGGGAGCACGGCCTGGCTCCCTGGCAGGAACCCGAAGTTGAGGCGGTCCTGGCGTGGATTGCGCGGCGGGAGTCCACCTGGGATGACCTGGAAGAGGCGTCTTGGCGGGACCTGGCCTGGGGGGACGCGGCTATCGACCCCTTTGCCGTGGAAACCCTCAACGCTCATCTCATTCCCCAAAAGCTGGCCTATGGCGCGGGCCTCAGCCGGGGCCTGACCCCCACCTTCTTCCTGGGGGAGCTTTTGGAGGAACGGCGCATTGGTGGCCTGACCATCCTGGTCCTGGGGCCGGAGCTGGCCCGAGACCTGGACGCCTCCCCGGCCCTGTGCCAGGGGACCTTGATCTATGCCCGCCGCCAGGCTTTGGCCTTCTATCTCTGGGACCGGTTGTCCGACCCCACCCAGCAGGGCAATGCCTACCTGCAACTCGCTTTGCAGGCTCATAATCTCCGCCTGAAGGAATTGGTCCGGGACCCCGAAGCCTGCCAGGAACAGTTCCAGGCCTTTTTAGCCGGGGAGTTGGAGGCGGTCATCCGCCACGAAACCGGCGAAGCCATGGAGCCTAGCCTGAAAGCCGCTTTTCCCGAAGTGCTGGAACGCTTCCCCCAGACCCGGGTGGAACTCTTTGTGCGGACCTTAAAAGACGCCCTGGCCGACGTCAACGAGTGGGGCCGTCTGGCCTATATTATCAGCGAGCAGAACCTGCCTTCCCTGGCGGTGATGCTGGCCTGGCGTCCGGGGCTGATGCCGGCGCTGCTGCCGGAGCTTACGCCGGGCTTTGAGAAATTTATGGCCACCGGAGACTGGGGCGCGATGGAACAGGCGCGCCAACAAGCCCTGGCCCGGCTGCGGGAGACCGCACAGGGCCTCAATGCCTTGCTGGAAGCAACGGAGGCTGCCTCCGACCAATGGCTTCAGGATGAAATCAAGCGGTGCTATTTGGCGCCGCTGGGGTTGTGAAGCTGGATCAGACGTTCATCTATGGGGGATTTGAATCTGTAGGGGTGGTTCGCTCCCCCTACGAAAGAAGGATGCTGGAAAATTAGTCAGAAGGGGCCCGCAGCAGTGACGAGTCGGCCTGCCCGGTACACCCTGAAACCTTACTAAGGATAAGGGGGCATTGGGTATCTGCTTGTCATGCTCAGGATTTTTGCAGTCATCTATTGCTGAGATATGACTTTAATGCTCGCGGTTTTTAGTAATTGAGCTTTACCTGCCTCTGTTAGAATCAAAAATAAAGCCGGTAAATTCGCCATAGTGGTGAATTGTTGGACGTTAATCCACCCCAAGGCCATTAATTGAATCTTGATGGTCTGGAACAATTCGTCTGTTATTTCATATGAATTAATATTTTCAATTTCTATACCATTAACTTTTAATATACCTTTGGTAAGTAGCGTATTTGCAGTAGCTTCATTTAGCCACATTAGAAGATGAGGTCCGAGTAATGATATTATGAAATTCCAGGATACTTCGTATTTCCAATGTGCCTTTCCGTATGGAGATTTGTATGTACCACTCAATTTAATAGTCTCATCTCCTTGGGCAAGATTAGAAGTATCAATAACAAACTTATTTCTATAAATGCCTAACTCTGCCGATAGCTTCTCATTTCTTTGCTGGAGTTGGTTCACCTGCTGCAAAAGGTCCGCGCTTGCTACGGAATTGCCACGAACCCATCCTATTGCAGGATGCGATTTCATGGCTTTTGTGAGGCTCAGTGCGACTAGACCAGGTAACTCGTCGGCTTTTGTCCAATACCTAATTAATCTCCCATTAGAGACCTTATCTCGAAACGCTTGCAACTTGAGTCGCCCCTCTGACTCTGGTTCAGTTTTTCCAGCCGGTATAATATCCGGATTTCCATGTAGAAAACCGATTACATATATGCCTTTTTCAATAGCATAATCATATTCCTTTTCAGTATAGCTGACACCTTCAGGAGTGACAGAACCATATCTGCCTCCAATGGTGATCATATAGTAATCACAATCATCGATAACCTTTTTGATGAATTCAAACTGCTCTTCATCCGCAGCCGGAAATAGCTCCATTCCGGTTGGGATACAATCCATTTCAAGGACCGTCTGCATCACTTGTTTGCGTTCATCCTTGAGATCACTATATGTCGAGCTAATGAAAACTTGATATCGTTTATCCATCATACCCTCATATGTAGCTCTAAATGTTCCCTATTCTTAAATTCACATTGCCATGAGCAAGGAGGGTTGTCAAGAAGGAGGCAATTTTCAGCCGTCTCCGGCTAGAGTTTTTCGATTCTCATTATAATATGTATAGAGGCCCCCTTAATCATGATAAGGTCCCCTAGCGGAGCTTGGGCACGAGAGCCACAAGAGTGGTGCGTAAGACGCACGCTACAGTTTCTTATCCGCTTTACAGAACCTTTGCTTTTTGAGCCTGCGCCCGCTATAATCAATTGATTAAATTATATTTAGGGGTTAAATCCAGGGCCGCCGGTGTCATCGGGCGGGGTCTGGCTTACCCGGACTTTAAAGGCATGCTCGATCCCCATCAAGAAAGAGTGCTCATCCTGGATTTCGGCTCCCAGTACACCCAGCTCATTGCGCGGCGGGTGCGGGAACTGAAAGTTTACTGCGAAATCCATCCCTATATCATGCCGCTTAAGAGCATCCAGGAGTTCGCGCCCCGGGCCATCATCCTGTCGGGCGGGCCCAGGAGCGTCTATGACCGGGACGCGCCCAGCGTGGACCCGGACTTGTTCGCTCAGGGGGTGCCGGTGTTGGGCATCTGTTACGGCATCCAGCTCCTCAATCACCTTTTGGGCGGCGAGGTAGCCCCCGCGGAATCCAGGGAATACGGTCACAAAACGTTCACTATCACCAATTTCGACGATCTGTTTTACGGCCTGAATCCCCAGGAGCAGGTCTGGATGAGCCACGGCGACCGGGTGGATCATCTGGCGCCAGGGTTCGAGGTGATCGGCTACAGTGATTCCTGTCCCACCGGGGCCATCCGGGACACCTCCCGGCGGCTCTACGGAGTGCAGTTCCACCCTGAAGTGCACCACACGCCCCGGGGCAAAGAGATCCTGAGCAATTTTCTTTTCCGTATCTGCGGCTTAAAGCCGCTGTGGACCATGGCTTCCTTCATCGAGGCCGCCACCGACAGCATCCGGGAGCAGGTGGGCGACTCAAGAGTGATCTGCGCTCTGTCCGGAGGCGTGGATTCTTCGGTCACTGCGGTGCTGGTGCACCGGGCCATCGGGGACCGTTTGACCTGCGTGTTTGTGAACAACGGCCTGTTGCGCAAAGGCGAAGCCGAGGAAGTCTTTCACCTGTTCAGGGAGCATCATCATCTGAACCTGGTCTACGTGGACGCCACCGTGGAGTTCCTTAAGCAACTCCAGGGGGTTACCGACCCGGAGGAGAAACGCCGCCGCATCGGGCATGAATTCATCCGCATCTTTGCGGTGGAAGCCAAAAAGCTAGGCGGGGTGAAATACCTGGCCCAGGGGACGCTATACCCCGATGTCATTGAAAGCGTGTCCTTCAAAGGGCCGTCGGCCACCATCAAGACCCACCACAACGTAGGGGGGCTGCCCACAGTGATGCCCCTGAAGCTCTTGGAGCCGCTGCGGGAGCTTTTTAAGGACGAAGTTCGGGAAGTGGGCACGGAGTTGGGGCTGGCGGAGTCTCTGGTGTGGCGCCATCCTTTTCCGGGGCCGGGGCTGGCCATCCGCATCCTGGGGGACGTCACCCCCGACAAGCTCGAGATCTTACGCGATGCCGACGCCATCGTGCAGGAAGAGATGGTGGCCTCCGGCTTCTATCGCCAGGTCTGGCAGGCCTTTGCCGTGCTCTTGCCCGTGCGCACCGTAGGGGTGATGGGGGATGAGCGCACCTATGAGTCCGTCATTGCGCTGCGGATCGTGGATTCAGCGGACGCCATGACCGCGGACTGGAGCCGCCTGCCCCACGATTTTCTGGCCCGGCTGGCCAACCGCATCATCAACGAAGTCAAGCGGGTCAATCGGGTGGTGTTGGATATTTCATCGAAGCCGCCGAGTACGATTGAATGGGAGTAGAGTAGTAGTAATTATTAAGGTGTCCAAGCAAAGCTTGGACGAAAAATAACCGTTCCCAAGTGCAACTTGGGAACGAGAATCGAAATTAACCGTTCCCAAGCAGGAGCTTGGGAACGAGAATAGAATTTATGGCAACACCTAAGAAAGATCAGGTAGCCGCGACCCCGCCGCCGGAGCCCGGCCTCAGGTTTTTCCGGGAGATTCTGGGGCAGGATTGGGTCGTGTCACATCTCAAGGGCGCTATGGCCGCGGGGCGGCTGGCCCATGCCTATCTGTTCCTGGGGCCGGCGGGGGTGGGCAAGGCCACGACGGCCCGGGCCATGGCCGCAGCCTTGAACTGCGCTGCGCCTGCGGCAGATGGGGACGCCTGCGGGGAATGCCCATCGTGTAAGCGCATGAATGCGGGCACCCATCCCGATTTTTTGATGATCAGCCCGGAAGAGGCGAAGGCCCAGATCAAGATCGAGGTGATTCGGGAACTGCGCCGCCTGACGGATTATCCTCCCTTGGGGGGAGGCTGGCGGGTGGTGTTGATTAATCCGGCGGAAGCCTTGAGCGCCTTAAACGACGCGGCGGCCAACGCTTTGTTAAAAACTTTGGAGGAGCCTCCTCCCCGGCACCTGTTGGTGCTTACCGCCCGGGGCGAAGCGGACCTGCTGCCCACTATCGTTTCGCGGTGCCACAAGCTAGCCTTTGCGCCTTTGCCGACGGCCCTGATTATTCGGGAACTTGAAAACCGGCGGGGCCTGCCCTCGTCCCAGGCGGCCCTGGTGGCTGCCTTGAGCAGCGGTTCTCTGGGCCGGGCCTTAACTCTGGACCCGGAGGAGCTGGTCAAACAGCGGGACCAGGTCCTGGCGGACTTGGGCCGTTTTCAGCAAGGTTCGGCTACAGTGGTCCTGGAATGGGCCCAGCGTCTGGCCAAGAATCGGTCGGACCTGGATAACTTTCTCTTGCTGGCCCAACTCTGGTATCGGGACCTGTTGCTGGCCCATTTCCAGGCCCCTGGCGAACTTTACGCCCACCAAGACCTCCTGCCGGCGCTCAAGCGCGAGCAGGCTATAGGCGCGCCTCAAACCTGGTTCGCCAACTTCACGGCCTTAAGTCAGGCCCAGCGCCAGTTCCAGGCCAACCTCAACCCGGAATTGACCCTGGATATCCTGGGCTTCAAGCTTGCAGCGCCAAGGGGACCATCATGACCCTCGCTAAAATTTGTCTCGGTCCCGGTAACCAATGCTGCCTGGCGGACCCGGGGCCTCTCGCCCTCAAAGCCCAAGACCGGGTGGTGGTGGAACATGAAACCGGCCTGAAGCTGGGCACCGTGGTGGGCGTCTATGCTGACGTCGATCCCCAGATGGGCTCGACCCAACTGAAGACCGTGGTGCGGCTGGCCACCTTGGAAGACCTGGACCAGGAAGAAAAAAACCGGCTGCTGGAAGAGCGGGCCCTGCAATTTTGCCAGAAACGGGTGGAGAGCCACCGGCTGCCGATCTACCTGGTGAAGGTGGAATGTCTGTTTGACGCCTCCAAAGTCGTCTTCTTTTTCACGGCCCCCGGGCGGGTGGACTTTCGGGAACTGGTCAAGGACCTGGTCCAGGAATTCCGCACCCGCATCGAATTGCGCCAGATCGGGGTGCGCCACCGGGCCAAGATGGTGGGTGGTCTGGGCATCTGCGGGCGAGGCCTGTGCTGCGCCCACTTTCTCCGGGATTTCGAGCCGGTGAGCGTGCGCATGGCCAAAGAACAACAGCTCAGCCTCAACCCCAACAAAATCTCCGGCATCTGCGGCCGCCTGATGTGCTGCCTCACCTACGAGTACTCCTCGTACCAGGAACTCAGGAAGTCCCTGCCCAAGGTGGGGAAACGCCTCCAGGCCCCCGAAGGGGAAGGCAAAATCATCCGCTACAATTTTATCCGGGAAACCGTGACTTTAGAGATGGAAGACAGGCGGGAGGTGGAATTTACTTTCGTGGAACTGGGTATCGGCGACAGCGGGTCGGCAGTGGTGGTGGCGGTGGCGGAACCCGAGGAATAGCAAGATTCTCCCGGTGCTTAAGTTCCTTAGCTAATTTTTTTCAAAGTCACCCCTCACCCTAGCCCTCTCCCCTCAAAGGGGAGAGGGGATAAAACAGAAGCAGCCTTTGGCGAGTTCCAAGTTGCGTTAAGTTGCGCAATCGAGTGATCGGGTTGCCCTGATCTCCGGGCTTTTGCAGAAGAGGGCCGAGATGGACGAAGTCGATAGGACCCTGGACGCTTTAAGGGTCCAGATCAAGAAAGAAATTGTCGACAATTATTTTGCCGACCGGGTCTACCTGGAAGAGGATACGGAACTCCTGCACCAGGAAGTCCAGAGTTACGTTAAGGACCTGGACATTTTGCGCAAACGGTTTATGGCTCTGTACCATGCCTTGGGCTCCAAGGAGGCCTGCGTCCTGCTGATGGATGTTTTGAAAATCGAGGCCTGGCCGTTTTATCCGGAGTACTGCGACCTCTCGTCCCAGGGGCAATTGGACCTGCTTAGAGATTGCCGGCCCCGCGGCCTCACCGCTTACCGCCGCTTCCGCAATCTGATTTTTGACCTATACGAACGTCTGCAGCAGGAAAGCGTCAAGCTTAGCGAGGCTTACGCCAAAATCCAGACTCACCTGAAACTCCTCAACGAAGATATCAACAAGTATAATCTCTCCTATGATTTTGGCCTGATTGCAGCCCAGATCGAGGCCATGGATGGCGGCCGGGACGAATCCATGTGCGGGGGCCTGTTGGCCCCGGAACGGGAGGAGCTTTCCACCCGCATGCGTTTCAAGCGCCAGAAGTTGACCGACGAGGAACTGCCGCCGGTGGCGGCCCTACCGCCCCTGAAGGAGATCCAGAGGAAACTGGACAGCCTGGCAGGAAAAATTTATCTGCCGGAATTCTGTTGCGGATAAGCCAGTTGCGCTTTTAACAACTTTAAACCTCCGCATCCTTAAACCGTTGTAAGGACAAGTCAGGTTGGGAGCACCGCGGCTAAAAACCAAAGGAGGGTAAAACCATGATGAGCAGGGTCATGCGTTTCCTGGCTATCGCCGTGATCGGCTGCGGCCTTTTAGGCTGCGCCAATTATTATAGCGTCAAGGTCAACGGCTACACCGGCCCCGGCGCCACCGGGGAGATCAAGTCCGGGGGCACCTTTTTTGTCATGGAAAACAAGGAGGCCAAGAATCCTCTGTTGGAGCAGGAAATCAGGGATAAAATCACGCGGCTCCTTCAAATACGAGGCTATCCTGTCACCACTAAATTCGATAAGGCCGATTATTACCTGTTCTTCAGCTATGGCATGGGCGAGCCGAAGAGCGTCACCGTAGTCACGCCGGATTACGGCTGGGGCTGGGGCGGTGGCGTGGGGTTCGGCGGCCCAGGCTGGTACTCCATGAGTGGGCCTTGGGTGAGCTATGCGCCGTCAGCGACATCCACCATTTATGACCGCTGGCTCTTGATCAATGTAGTGGAAGGCCCCGCCTACCGGGCCAACAAGGAGTCGCGCCCGGTGTGGGTGGGGGAAGCCAAGAGCCTGGGGGCTTCCTCGGACCTCCGGGTGGTGCTTAACTATCTGCTGGTGGCGGATTTTCAAGAGTTCGGCAAGAATACCGGCAAGGCCATCACCGTGGATCTGAAGCAGGATGACCCCGCGGTTTTTTCCCTTACCCATTAACCGGGAAATCTAGACAGGATTTTCATTGGGCAAATTTGTAACCGAGTTGCGGGGTTTTTTCCGGCATCGCCTTTGGCAGGATGAAGGCCGGAGTCCCGGGAAGCTCCTGGCCCTGAAGTGCCTGCGGGTCCTGGTCCTGTCGGCTCGCGGCCTGATCCGCAACCAATCCCTGGTGCGCGCCTCGTCGTTGGCCTACGCCACCATTTTAGGCTTTATCCCTTTATTCGCCCTGCTTTTTGCCATCTTACAGGCCATCGGCGTCCCGCGCCTGATCGCGACCTACACCCTGGAGCACCTGGCGCCGGGGTCCCGGCAATTCGCCACCCAGATCCTGGAATACATCGAAGCCACCAAGGTGACCTCCCTGGGGGTCTTCGGAGTGGTAGCGCTGCTCCTGGACCTGGTGATCGTCATGACTAACGTGGAGAAAGCCTTCAACAAAACGTGGCAGGTCTCCCGAACCCGCCCCTGGAGCCGCAAGGTCAGCGATTACCTCAGCATCTTTCTGATCTTCCCCATCCTGATGGCTGCAGCCCTGTCGTTTTCCACCTCCTTATGGGGGATTCAACACATCATCCAGGTCTTGTCCGGCATCATGCCGGCCATCTTCTTTACCGCCACCCGTTGGCTGGTTTCCCTGGGCCTGCTGTGGTTTGCCTTTATCTTTATCTATCTGGTCATGCCCAACACCCGGGTTAAGTTATGGTCCGCCGTGCTGGGGGGCGTTATCGGGGGCACTGTCTGGCAGGTGGCCCAGTGGATCTTTACCGCCATTCAAGGCGGCGCGGCCTACTATAATGCCATTTATGGGGCCTTGTATAATCTCCTTTTCCTGTTCATCTGGATGTTTTGGTGCTGGCTTATTCTCTTGTTCGGAACTGAGGTTGCCTTCGCCCACCAGAACCTGGACTATCTCACCGATAAGCAACGGCAGCCTATCCCACCCCCGGAGCCGGTGGACGAATACCTTTGCCTGGCTGCGCTGGTGAGTATCGGGGCCAGGTTCCGGCAGCGGCAGCCTCTGCTCTCTCTGAACGAACTGAGCCGGATACTGCCCCGAGGCGACAACACAGTTCATCAGGTTACCAAAGCGCTCCAGGATTGTAATTTGGTGGTGGAGGTGGTACCGGACCGGCCGAAATCCTCCCCCCGGTTCATGCCCAACCTACCCCTGGATAAGGTTACGGTCAAGGAGGTATTGGAGTGCCTGCGGGCATCCCGGGGCACGACCTTGGCAGTCGAGCCCCGCCTGGTAAAGGTTCTGCAACCTCTGCTGGAGAACTCTTGTCCCGCCGGCTGGCAGACCCTCACCGTCCAGAGCCTGGTAGAGTCTTTTATTGAGGACGGAGCACAGGCGGAGAAAAATTTGGGTTAAATGGCACGATAATTACCAAACCCCGCGCCGGTTGAGCCGGTGTTGTGATAATGTGTCAACGAATTCAGGGGGAAGGCGATGACGCCCAAGCGCAAGTATCACTTTTATTGGGGATTATTAGGGAACCTGGAATTAGGCAGGCCCAATCTCGGACCCACCTCCCGATTAGAAGTCTACCGTCTCATGCAATTTACCTTGCGAGATGTCCTGGAACAACACGTGGGCACCGATAAGGCCGATCTGGTTTTTTATGAGGCGGGCAGACTGGCGGGTAGCCAATTTTATCAGAACCTGCTGGGTCAGGTGGCTGATTTCGATGCCTTCATCAAGCTCATCCAGAGCACCTTCAAAGAATTGGGCATCGGCATCTTTCGGGTGGAACAGGCCGATCTCGACACGAACTCTTTCGTCTTTACGGTCTCCGAAGACCTGGACTGTTCCGGCCTGCCGGAACTGGACTACGAAATTTGCACCTATGATGAAGGGTTTATCGCGGGCTTGTTAGAGAGCTTTTTGGGAAAGGGCTTTGTGGTGAAAGAGGTGGACTGCTGGTGCACCGGGGATCGCACCTGCCGGTTTACCGCCAAGGCGGTGGATTAGTCTGGCTCCAAACCCAGGAGAAGTAGTACGCTATGAACAAGGAGAGCCTGGTCGAACTCAGGCGTCAGCTTGACGCCGCGATAAACTCCGAGACCTCCGAGGGCTACGCCGGCCTGGCGCCAGGGCTGGCTGAAGCTTTGCGGCGACTGGACCCATCGCCTACTTCTGCTGCACCCGCCGATGCTTTGGAACCTGCCCTTAAGGCCCTGGAAGATGCCTGGCTCAAAGGTTTCGCCCCCACTGCCCCCTTGCCGGGGAGGCCGGAACAGCAAGCGCGGCTTGCCCGGTTGCTTACCGATGTGCTGGCGGTGCAAGACTTTGCCCGCTCTTTGGCGAAAGGGGATTTGTCGCCGACATTGAAATCCAAAGGCGCGATGGCCGGCGGCCTCAAATCGTTGCAGGCCAGCCTGCGCCATGTCACCTGGCAAACCCAGATGATCGCCAAAGGCGATTTCAGTCAACACATCGACTTTATGGGGGAATTTTCCGAATCCTTTAATGCCATGACCCGGAACCTGGCTGCGGCTCGGGATGAACTCCAACGCCACGGGGAAGAATTGGCCCAAGCCAATGCCAGCCTCAAGAGCGAGATTGCCGAGCGGAAGTCCGCCGAAAACCGCATCCAAGACCTTAATTGCCAGTTGAAACAGAAAGTTGCCGACTTGGAGGCAGCCAATCAGGACATGGAAGCCTTCAGCTATTCGATCTCCCATGACCTGCGGGCTCCCTTGCGGGCCATCGCGGGCTATGCCCGGATATTCAGAGAGGACCACGGCCACCGTCTCGATGCGGAAAGTCTGCGGCTACTCACGGTGATCTCCGACAACGCCCGGCTCATGGGCAAGCTTATTGACGATATCCTGGCCTTTGCCCGATTCGGCCGGCAGGAGGTTAAGAAAACCGATATCGACATGACGGCCCTGAGCCAAACCGTTTGTGCGGAGCTCAAGGGGTGGGAACGCAAACGGGAGGTGCGTCTTACCCTGAAGGAAATGCCGCCGGCATATGGGGACCAGACCCTGATTCGCCAGGTTTTGGTGAATCTTTTGACCAATGCCCTCAAATTCACCGAGCCCAAAGCAGACGCTACCATTGCTTTAGGGGGATGGAGTACGGGGGCTGAAACGGTTTATTCAGTCACGGATAACGGGGTCGGGTTTGACATGAAGTATGTGGACAAGTTATTCAACGTGTTCCAAAGATTGCACCTGAGTTCCGAATTTGAGGGGACTGGGGTGGGTCTGGCCATTGTTCAAAAAATTATTCACCGGCATGGCGGCCGGGTTTGGGCCGAAGGGCAGGTAAATGAAGGGGCCAGCTTTTATTTCTCTCTGCCCCAGGCTTAAAACCCGTTTTGCGTTTTTGGTTTTTGGTTTTTCGTTAAAATAGGTCGAAATTGCGTTAAGTTGTATGAGTTGACGCATGGGAGGAGATTGAACGCCATGAAACCACCCGCCGACTACCGGGAACGCTCTTTGAAGATCCACGGGATGATTTGCGCCAAGTGCGGCCGGGAATTCACCCAGCGAAACCGGAAGCTCTTGACGGTGCATCACAAGGACGGCAATCACTTAAATAATCCCTTGGATGGCTCCAATTGGGAAAATCTCTGCGTCTATTGCCATGAAGACGAACACAGCCGGAAGCTTTTGGGGGATTATCTCAATAAGGAATAAGCGTGAGGTTAGGCGGCCCCCTACCCTATCCCGAACTTGCAACAAGGATAAGTTCAAATCACCACGAATAATCCGGGGAGTAAGCATGAAACCGAAATCTTGGCAGATAGTCTGCATGGCGGCGGTGCTAGGCTTGGCCCTCACCGGACCGGCATGGACTCAGGTTGACGCGGCTCTCACCAAGAAGATGGTGGAGAGCTACGACTTGCTGGAGGCAGGCAAACTGGCTCAGGCCCAGGAACTTTACGATGAGATTCTGAAAAAGGACCCGGGCAATCCTCTGGCCTTGAATAATCTGGGGGCTATTAAGGTCAAAGAGCACAAATATCCAGAGGCCTTAAAATACCTGGAACAGGCCCTGCCTCGGGCTCAAGGGTATAAGATCAACGTCAACCAGGTGTGCGCCGTGGACGGTATCTGTCTGGCCTTCCGCCCCTTGCAGGAGGTTTACGGAGACACGGAGCTCACGCCCCTGATCAAATTCAATATCGATATGGTCAAGGCCCGGCTGGCTACCCGGTAATCGATATCGGCCCCGGTTATTTCTTGGCTGCAGCCTCCGCCGCGGCCAGTTTTTCCTGGAGGTACGAGGCCATGGCAGCGTCCGGGGGCTTTTCCAAGAGCTTGCGCCAGTAGACTGCGGCCTGTCCGGGGTCTTTGGCCTGGTCGTAAAGCATGGCCACCCTGCTTATAACCTCGTTCCGCATGGGGCCAACAGACTGCTCCACCAAAGGCTTCAACACTTCGGCCGCCTTTTTGTAATTGCCCATACCTTCGTAGCAATAACTGAGACTTTCGGTAATCAGGAAATCCCAGCCCGGGTCGCGGCCATCCAGGAGCGATTCATAGGCCTGGGCGGCTTCGCTGTACAACTGGAGATTGTAGAGGAGGTTGCCCCGGAGGAGTTGCGCTTCCCGGGCCGCTGGAGTGCCGGGATGTTCCTTGATAAATTTTTCCAGGTCGGTGGCTGCGGCCACGGCAGGGATATTGAGGTCGATCTTGGGGGTCACCTGGGTCAAGGCTACGGCGGCCTTTTCGTCCCGGCTGGCCTGCATCCTGGCCTTGATGCCCCAGGCGCCCAGGCCCAAGGCGATCACTACCACTGCCAACACCAGCCACTTCGCATATGGTTTCAGCCGTTCCAACCGGAGCTCGGCCCAGTCCCTCAATCCTTCGGGGCTGTCAATGACTACGCGGTGCTTGGGGGTTATTTTAGCCATGTGGGTCTCCTGAATATTTTTGTGTCTAACATAAATGAGTGAGTTCATATAAAAAACAAATTGCCATTGTCTCGTATGGGGGACCTGCGTGTCCCCCATAAGGGCGCACACGCAGGTGCGCCCCTACAATTGGACTAATCTTAGGTATTCGCCAACTCCCGCACCAGTTCACAACCACGCTCGCCGTGGCCGGTGAAGGTGAAGCGGCGGTCGTTTACGCCGGTGACTTCCAGGTCGACTTCCAGGTAATCGCCGGGGAGCAAGGGGGCCAATCGCTTCGCCCATTCCACCGCCACCACCTGGTCGCCGGAGAGGTATTCCTCCAGGTCCGGGAGCAACTCCGGCGGGAGGTCTTCCAGGCGGTAGAGGTCCAGGTGCACCAGGGTCAGGCGGCCGGGATACTCATGCACCAGGGCGAAACTGGGGCTGGCGACCAGATCGGGCGGTATTTCCAGACCCTCAGCCAGGCCGTGGACAAACTCGGTCTTGCCGCTGCCCAACTCGCCGTTTAAGGCCACCACATCCCCCGGGGCCAAAAGCGCTCCGAGCCGGGCCGCGAGGGCGCGGGTGTCTTCGGGACTGTGGCTGACCCGATGGTATAGCCTCATTTCCATATCACCTGAATTCGAATAATATCCTGTAAGTCCGGGGATAAACGGAAAAGCCAAAATCCCCCTAAATCCAATGCTGTTCACTTAAGCATTGGCGATTTCTGATCGGCTGTAGGGGCGGGGTTTCCCCGCCCAACCCGTGGCACATTTAAGCCAGGGGCGGGGAGACCCCGCCCCTACAATTGTTTAAGTGAACAGCATTGCCCCTAAATCCCCCTTTTCAAAGGGGGACTTTCAAAGCACCCCACTCTGCTCTGAAAATGAATCTCGTAGGGCGCGTCTTACGCGCCAAAAATGGTGCGTGAGACGCACCCTACTTTAATTTTCATGGTTTTGAGTGTTCCCTTGGAACATGAATGGCTCGTTAAGAAGGATCGGGAGATTTTCCCGAAATTGCGGTGAAGCCTGCTTCTGCACAGGAGAGACGCCTGTGCCACCAGGTGAGCGCAATTTCGCTTCACACGCCGGGTTCTTGGGCCATGGCCCGGACCAGGTCCATCTTGCCGATGATGCCCACGAGCTTCGTCCCTTCCACTACCGGAATGGTGTGCACCTTTTGTTTGGCCATGAGGGCCGCGACCTTGGAAACCGGCGTGTCCGGGGCCACGGTGACGGGGTTCTCGGTCATACAGTCGCCCACCGTGGTGCCCAGCATTTTTTCCACTTTGTGAAAGAGGTGGGAGGGAATCTGGAGATAAATATGGAAGTCCAGGATGTTGATGGCAGGGGGCAACTCCAGGTCCCGGGCCCGCTCCACCAGGTCGCTCTGGGTGATGACCCCCACCAGGCGGCCGTCTTGGTCTACCACGGGCACGCCGCCGATTTTGCGGTTTTCCAACAGCTTGGACAACTCCGAGATGGAGGTCTCGGGGCCGACCGTGAGGACGTCAATGGTCATGATATTACGCGCTTGTAGCATATATCTTCCTCTGTCAGGGGTATTTGTCCCTGCATGAATTCTGCCAACATGGAGGGAAACACGGTTAACAAGTCGCCGGCGATCATCCCCCGGGGACCGTAGCGGCTGACAAAATAATCGGCGGCCAGGCCGTGGAGATAGACACCCAGGCGGGCCGCATCCCAGGGAGTCAGGCCCTGGGCCAGGAATCCGCCGATGAGGCCGGTGAGCACATCTCCTGTGCCGCCGCTGGCCAGGGCTGGATTGCCCGTGGGGTTGAGGCTGACACGGCCATCTGCTGCCGCCACCAGGGTCTGGACCCCTTTGAGCACCAGGGTAATGCCGAATTTAGCCGCGGTTTCCCGGGCCAGATCCAGACGCCGGGCCTGCACTTCCGGGACGGACAACCCCAGCAACCGGGCCATCTCGCCGGGGTGAGGGGTGAGCAGCCGGGGGCCCGCGGCGTCTTTTAAACAAGAACTATCCGCGGCCAGGTTGTTGATGCCGTCGGCGTCGATGACCATGGCCTGGGGTAAGTCATGGGCCAGCCGGCAGACCAGTTCCCGGGTCTCCGGGTGGGTGCCCAGACCCGGCCCGATAGCCAGGGTAAAATTCTCCCCCAGGAAATCCCGGATCGGCCCCAAGGCCGTTTTTCCCAAGGCCCGGACGCCCACGGCCTCGGGCAGGGGCACGGTCATGGCTTCGGTGAGCTTCACCTCCATAATATCGTTGAGGCTGGCTGGAATCCCAAGGGTTACCAGCCCGGCCCCGGCCCGGAGTGCGGCCTCGGACGACAGGGTGGCAGCCCCGGTTTTGCCCTCAGAGCCCGCCAGAACCAGGAGATGTCCGAAGGTCCCTTTGTTGCTGCCGAAGGGCCGGGACGGTAAGAGCGCCCGCAGGTCCGAGGCCTCGGCCAGTTCCAGGTTCACGTCCCGGGCAAGATCCGGCGGAATGCTGATATCCACCTGCCAGAGGCGGCCCACATAATCCCGGCCCGGCGGCACGATTTGGCCCAGTTTGGGCCAGCCGTAGGTCACGGTGACGTGAGCTTTCAGGGCCACCCCCAGCACCTCGCCGGTATCGGCGGAAAGCCCGGTGGGGATATCCACCGCCAACACCGGCGCCCGCAGGTGATTGAGGCGCTCGATCAAATCGGCCATTAAGCCTTGGACCGGGGAGTTGAGGCCGGTGCCCAAAAGCGCGTCCACGATGAGGCCGGCTTTGGCCAGGCGATGGATGACGGGGTTTAAGTCGGCATCGGTGAGGACTTCTTCGACCATAACCCCCAGGTGAGCCAGAATATCCAGGTTAACCCGGGCATCGCCGCGCACCTGAGCCCGCTCCCCCAAAAGAAATACGGCCACCGGGAGGCCGGCATTGGCCAGGCAGCGGGCCACGACAAAGCCGTCGCCGCCGTTGTTGCCTCGTCCGGCCACCACCGCCACTTCCCCCTCAAGGGCAGGAAATTCCCGCCTAAGAATCTGGTAGGTGGTCCGCCCGGCATTTTCCATGAGGACCAGGGAAGGGATGCCAATATCCTGGATGGCCCGGCGGTCCAACTCCCGCATCTGGGATGCCGTCACGAGTTTCATGTTTTAACCTTGGCTTGAATTTTGGGTTTTAAGATAACACAGCGGTGGGGGTAAATCCAGGTTTGGGAGGTAGTTGTCAGCTTTCAGCCAATACAGGGAATTGCAGAAAATGGAGGTATGGAGAGGTGAAAAACTGCCTCGCAACAACCCGTATCTTCAATACAGTCGCTACGCCTAGACCATGCACAGGCGAGACGCCTGTGCCACCAATTCTGAGTAAGATGCACCTGGAGCGATTCATTTTTTTTCCTGGCTGAAAGCTGAAGGCTGACCGCTGATAGCTTCTTCATGAAAAGACGGCCCGGCGCGGGGGATAATCATGTTGACGCAGGGCTTTTGGATTGATAAATTTTACAGTGTAGAAATCGTCTGTTCAATATCAAGGCAACTGTGATCATCATCATCGATTATCATGCCGGCAACCTCACCAGCGTGGTCCGGTCTTTCAAGGCCCTGGGGGTGGAGGGCACGGTGACCCGGGACCCGGCGGTGGTGGCAATGGCGAGCCGCGTCGTTTTTCCAGGGGTCGGAGCGGCCGGCAAGGCTATGGCGACGCTTAAGGAATTGGGTCTGGATCAGGCCCTGCGCCAGAGTTTTGCCCGGGGCATTCCCATCCTGGGTATCTGTTTGGGGGCGCAAATCATCCTAGAGGCCAGTGACGAAAACGACACCACCTGCCTGGGCCTGCTGCCAGGCCGCACCCGGTTACTACCCAAAACCGAGAATCTGAAGATCCCCCACATGGGCTGGAACCGAGTGCGCTTTCTCAAGGATCACCCGGTATTTAAGAATTTACCGCAAGGCGCCGAATACTATTTTGTGCACAGCTACTATCCGAACCCGGCTCAGGCGAACATGGTTCTGGGCGTGACAGATCACGGCGGGGAATTTCCCAGCGCCATTGGTTGGCGCAACCTGGTGGCAACTCAGTTTCACCCGGAGAAAAGCGGCCGCTTTGGGCTACAGATCCTCGAAAACTTCCTGGCCTGGGACGGTTTAAGTGCTGAGTAAACGGATCATTCCCTGCCTGGACGTCCGGGATGGCCGGACCACCAAGGGCATAAAATTTAAGAACAATGTGGATATCGGCGATCCGGTGGCCATGGCCCGGCTCTACTATGAAGCCGGGGCCGATGAACTGGTGTTCTACGATATTACCGCTTCCAGTGACCGCCGCAACATCATGATCGATGTGGTGAGGCGTGTGGCCGCGGAGATCCTCATCCCCTTTTCGGTGGGGGGCGGTATCCGTAATTTGGGCGATATGCGGGACGTGCTCCTGGCCGGGGCCGAAAAGGTGAGCGTCAACAGCGCCGCCATTCTTGACCCCCCGCTGATTACCAAAGGGGCCGAGGCCTTCGGCAGCCAGTGCATTGTTTTAGGCATGGATGTAAAGAAGGTCACCCCCTCCCCTACCATCCCTTCGGGGTATGAAATGGTGATTCACGGCGGGCGCACCCCCATGGGGATCGATGCCCTCTGGTGGGCCCAGGAAGCGGTTCGGCTGGGGGCCGGGGAGATTTGCCTCAACTCCATCGATGCTGACGGCACCCAGGCGGGTTATGAGCTGACTCTCACCCGGATGATCTCGGAGGCCGTGCCCATTCCGGTGATAGCTTCAGGCGGCGCCGGCACTCCCGACCACCTCCGGGAGGTTCTCACTGAGGGACGGGCGGATGCGGCGCTCATTGCTTCCATGGTCCATTACGGCACCTATACTATTGCGGGCATTAAAGAGTATCTGAACCAGCACCATATCCCCGTTCGCCTGGTCTGGTAAGAGCCTTAACCTGACCCAAGAAGGATGCCATTGAAAGATCAGTTCGACAGGAACTTTGCTGAACAGCCGGAAGAGCTGCCAGAGATTCTAGAGCCCGAGATCGAAGCGGACCATGAAGAAGAAGCTGAAGCAGCTTTACCGATCCCCAGCGATCTCGACCTGGTGCAACGCTACATCAGGGAGGCCAACCGGTTTGCCCTGCTGACCCCGGAGGAGGAAAAAGCCCTCACCACTTTTTTCCATGAGAGCGGCGATAAGGAAACCGGCTCCCGGCTAATCACCAGTAACCTGAGGCTGGTGATCAAGATTGCCCTGGAGTTCCAGAAATACTGGATGAAAAACTTGCTGGACCTGATCCAGGAAGGCAACATCGGTCTCATGCACGCCATCAAGAAGTTCGACCCCTACCGGGGCATCAAGCTGTCCTATTATGCTTCCTTCTGGATTAAGGCGTACATCCTCAAGTTCATCATGGATAACTGGAAGCTGGTGAAGATCGGCACTACCCAGTCCCAGCGCAAACTTTTTTACAACTTGAAGCGGGAAAAAGAGAAGCTTCGGGCCCAGGGATTTGAGCCGGGCCCCAAACTCCTGGCCGACGCCTTGAACGTGCGGGAGGAAGAAGTTATCGAGATGGACCAGCGCCTGGGAGGATGGGAGCTGTCCCTGGACGCGCCTTTAAAAGACGGGTCCGACGAGTATCACAAGAATTTCTTGCCGGCCACCGACCCCCACGTGGAAGAAGTGTTGGCCCAAGCGGAATTGAAAGGTATGTTCCGCCGGAAGTTGGAAGAGTTTCGCCACGAACTTAATGAGAAAGAACTGGATATTTTGGACCTGCGCCTGTTGGCTGAAAAGCCCATGACCTTGCAGGAGATCGGGGCTCGCCACCACATCTCCCGGGAGCGGGTGCGTCAGATCGAAGACCGCCTCATTAAAAGATTGCGGCAGCATCTCAAGAATGAAATCGCTGATTGGGAAGATTATCGGACCCCTATAGGAGATTAGGTTCCTTTGGGGGCATCTCCTGGAAAAATTTATAGAATATCCAATGTCAAAAGTGATCGGTTTTTTATCTAGTAATAAATCCTGGCTGCGGCTGCGGCCTTGGGGGATTCTGGGGCTGTGCGTGTGCCTGATGACGGGCTGCGCCTCCCTGGGCAAAGTGACAGCCCTGGCGACCGGAGGCGGAACATCGCCGGAAACGTCGAAGAGTCAGTCATATTATCACTTTCTCAAGGCCCAACAACTGCTGGTGGCCGATGACGTGGCCGGGGCCATCCAGGAATATAAGATAGCCCTGGAAAATGATCCTGATTCTCCGTACCTGGAGATGGAGCTGGCCGCCCTCTACCAACGCCAGGGTGATGTCAAAGAAGCCCTGGCCCATGCCCAAAAATCCATCCAATTAGACCCCAAACAGCAAGAAGCCTATTTCCTCCTGGCCGGCCTCCACGTGGGTCTGAACCAGTTGGATGATGCTACCCGGGAATACGAGCGTATTTTGCGGTTAGATCCGGATAACCGGGAAGCCCGTCTCTTTTTAGCCACCCTCTATGCCCAGCAGCGGCGCTATCCCCAAGCCATTCATGCCATCCAGGAACTTTTGCGGTTGGACCCCCAACTGGTAGTGGGTTACTACTATCTGGGGCGCATCTACCTGGAAACTGATCGTCTGGCGGATGCGAAAAAGGAATTCATGCGGGTCCTCACCATGGATCCCCAATTCGTGCCGGCGATGTTCGATCTGGGGTCCACCCTGGAGCGGGAGCGCCAGTACAGCCGCGCCCTGGCCATATATCGCCGCATCATCAACCTGCAACCCCGCAATAGCCGGGCCTGGGCCAGTATCGGCCGCCTGTATCTGATCATGAACCGTTACGGTGAGGCCCAGAAGGTCTTTCATAAAATCCAAGACCTGGAGAAGAATGACCCGGCCACAAATTTTAACATCGCCCTTATCTGCCTGGAGCAGAAGCTGCCGGACGACGCCATCCGGCTCTTCCGCCCACTCTTGAGCCACCCCCGCTACGAAAATCGGGCTCGCTATTTCATCGGCATGGCCATGGAGGAAAAGGGTGATCTGAAGGCGGCTATCCGTGAATACCAACTGGTAGAGCGGCATTCCGAACATTTCGTCCAGTCCCGGCTGCGGATGGCTTACCTCAATTTTCAGATGGGCGACAAAGAAAAGGCCCGGCAGATCCTCAATGAACTTCAGACCCTGGCCCCCAATCAGGAAGAGGTTTATCTTACCAAGTCTTACTTTTTTGAAGAAGATAACCAGTGGGACCGAGCCATCCAAGCCCTCAAGGCAGGGCTCGACAAGGTGGAGCGGCCGGCGGAAATTCATTTCCGTTTGGCGGTGCTCTATGAAAAACAGAATAAGCGCGACGACAGTATCGAACAGATCAAGAAAGTCCTGGAATTGGACCCCAACAATCCCGATGCCCAAAATTTTCTCGGTTACACCTATGCCGAGAAGGGCATAAATCTCGATGAGGCGGAACGGTTGATCCGAGAGGCCTTGCGGGCCAAACCCAACAGCGGCCAGATCATTGACAGCCTGGGGTGGGTCTTGTATAAGAAGGGCCAATATGCCAAAGCGGTGGCCGAGCTGGAGCGGGCTCACCACATCATGCCTCAGGACAGCACCGTGGCAGAACATTTAGGGGATGCCTATTTCCAGCAGAAGCGTTACCGGGATGCCTTGCGTATCTATCGTCGGGCCCTGGCCATGGAGAATGCCAACAAATCTGAATTGAACAAAAAAATTAATCAGTTGGAAACTCTCCTGAAGGAACGAGCCCATTGAAGCGGAACCTCTTCTGGCCGGCGTTGCTGATTCTCCTCCTGCTGGGGGGGTGCCGGGCTCTGCCGCCGTCTCCGCCGCCGGTGACGGGAATCTCCTCTGAAGAGTTACTCTTGCGCCTCAGGTCCCGGCAGCAGCACGTCCAGTCCTTTCAGGCTAAAGGCCGTATCACCTATTTGTCCCCCAAGCAGAATTATTCGGGCACGGCCCTGCTCATCGGTCGCCTGCCAGCCAGTCTTAAGGTGAATATCCTGGATTTCCTGGGCCGCACCATCTTAAGCTTCGCCACGGACGGCACCGAAGTCAAGATACTGTCCCCCCATGAAAACAAGCTCTTGCGCGGCCCGGCCACTCCCGGGAATTTGGCCGCGTTCATTCCCCCCACGGTCAGTCTGCCTCAGACCTTGCGCCTGCTGGTAGGAGCCTTGCCTTTAAGCCCCGGCCCCCCGGACCGCTTTGACTACGAGAGCGCCACGGGCCGCTACCGGCTGGAATGGGGCCAGGGCGGCAAACTTCAGGAACGTCTCTGGGTAGATGCTCAGGGGCTCTATCCGGTGGCCGAGGAGTGGTTCGGCGGCGCGGCAGAACCGCGTTTTACGGCGGAACTTGCCGACTTCGGCGCCTTGACCCCCGATCTCCCCGAAAAAATTACCCTGAAGACCACCACGCCGAAGATGGAACTGCGCCTGGTCTATCGAGACCTCAAGCTCAATCCGCCTTTAACCCCGGCCGAGTTAACCCTGACGCCGCCGCCCGGCGTGACTGAGGTTTCCTTGGGGAAGTAGGTGGCTTTCAGCGGTCAGCCGTCAGCTTTCAGCTAAAGAACCAAATGGCCAGGAGCAATATCTTGCTTCAATCTTTATCCCCTCTCCCCCAATGGGGGAGAGGGTTAGGGTGAGGGGGAAGTAATCTTCTTTCAAGCAATTAAAGGCTTATAACTTTATGAAATTCCTGGTGGATCAGCCTCTGGGCGGCTTGGCCAAGTGGCTGCGCTTTTGCGGCTTTGACGCCAGCCTGGTGCGCCTGGCCGCGGATCAGCCTCAGGGCTGGCCACCGCCCCAACCCCAGATTCACATTTTGACTCGCCAGAAAAATTGCGAACGCCTCAAGCGCCCCGACCTTCTGGTCCTGGCCGCGGGTGAGCCCGAAGCCCAGTTGGAAGAGGTCATGCGGCGCCTGCACATCTCGCCCCGCCACCTCAACCCCTTGAGCCGCTGTAGCCACTGCAACGAGCCCTTAATCCCGCTCGACCGGGATCTGGTCCAAGGCCGGGTTCCAGAGCATGTCTTCCATTACCAACGGCAGTTCTCGGAGTGCCCCCGGTGTCACCGGGTCTATTGGCCCGGCAGCCACATCAGGGGCATCACCAAAACCCTGCGGGAGAAGCTGGAAAAATTAGCCACCGAGACTTGAGGGAGAACCGTATGGTTTCATGAGGAAATTTTCCTATTTTCCTTAGTGGCTTGGCTTGCACCTGAATCAACAATTCTTATATTAAATTCAGTTTGATGCCCGGATTTAGTCAGGAGGCCTCACCACCTTCGCTTAAGCCCGCAGAGTTCCAGATGATTCTGGGTCATCCACCACCACCGTGCCGCAGGAGGTGTCTATGAATGGGGACTTGAAGGAAAAGGCCGCCACCGGTCTCAAAAAAACTTGGTGCAGCTCCTGGACTTTCGCGCTCAATACCGGGCGACGGATCAAGATTCTGGGTCGTAAAGGGCTGAGGTATTGGCAGCAGAGAAAAATTAATAAGGCCATGGCGGCGTTGGGGGTCAAAACCTTTCAGGCCCTGGAGCGGGGGGAGGGCAACCCCTTGGTCGCGCCCGAAGTCAATGCCGCGGTGCAAAAAGCCAAGGATTTGAAGTACGTTAGAGAAAAGAACGAGCTAGCCATCCAGGCTATCCGGGAAAGGATTCAGTCGTCGTGCGTCTTTGCCACCCCCGACCAGCCGGGCGCCATGGAAGAAAATCCTGAAGTGCCAAGTTGAGAAAAGCGGTCAGCAGTTAGGGGGCAGCAAGAATTAGAAAATTGATGAACGCCGTCAAAATGTAGGGACGGGTTTTAAACCCGCCCCTACAGTCTTCCCTTCAAGGCGCGCCGCACTCTGCCGGGCTGCCTTTGAGCTTTTCCAGGGCGTGGGGCAGGGCCTGCGCCACTGCGGCCAGATTTTCCCGGGCACCCTTGGGGCTGCCGGGGAGATTGATGATCAGGGTGCTGCCTCGGATCACCGCCACCCCCCGGGAAAGCATAGCATGAGGGGTTATCGCCAGGCCCGCAGCCCGCATGGCCTCGGGGATTCCCGGCACCAGGCGCTGGGCCACGGTAAGCGTGGCTTCCGGCGTCGTGTCCCGGGGGCTTAAGCCGGTGCCGCCGGTGGTCAGGATCAAATCGAGGTTGTCATCATCGCTCCAAGATACAAGTTGAGCCGCGATGACGTCGGGCTCATCGGGCACTACTTGATAAGCGGCCACCGTAAAGCACCGGGAGTCCAACTGGCGGCCCAGCTCGGCTCCCGCGGTATCCTCCCGCTCCCCGGCGTGCCCCTTATCACTGACCGTCAGTATGCCCACCCTGAACATCCGTCACCTCGATCACATCGCCCGGCTTAACCACGCCTTCGCTGAGCACCCGGACAAAAACCCCTTCTTTGGGCATGACGCAGTCACCTACCAACTGCCGGATGGCGCAGCCTTTGTGGCAGGTCTTACCGATCTGGGTAATTTCCAACTCGACTTCGCCAACTTTCAACCGGGTCCCTACCGGCAGGGTCATGACTTCAAGCCCTTCAATGGTGAGATTTTCGGCGAAATCGCCGGGCTTGACGTTGGCCCCTGCGGCCACCATTTTATTGATGCTATCCAGTGACAACAGGCTGACCTGGCGAATGCCCCCTTCGGCATGGGCGTCGCCTTCCAGGCCGTGTTCCACCAGCAGCCGAGCCTGTGGCACGTTGTGCTTGACCACGCCTTTGCGGTCGCTGACGGAGACTGCGTGGATACGGCCGTGGAGTTTCTTTGATGAGTTTGACATAATAAAAAGATGAGGGTGCCGGGGCGGACACCAGGTCCGCCCCTACAGTAGGCTGGAAGGGGGCTATCAAGGAAGACAGGGGAACCACAAGCGAAACGCCTGTGCCACTAACCCCCCTAAATCCCTGACCCCTGCTTTATTCCTTCTCCTGGGCCGCCCTGGCTTCGGCGATAATCTTTTCCGCCAGGTGGGGCGGAACCTCGTCGTAGTGATCGAATTCCATCTCGTAGGTGCCCCGGCCACCGGTCTTAGAGATCAAATCCGGGGCATAGAGCAGCACTTCGGTCATGGGCACGTGCGCGGTGATTACCTGATAGCGCCCCTCGGCTTCCACGCCCAGGACCCGGCCGCGGCGTCCGTTGAGGTCACCGATGATATCCCCCATGTTCTCTTCCGGCACCGTCACCGTCATCTTCATAACGGGTTCCAGAATAGTGGGGTGGGCCTGCTCCATGCCCTTCTTGAAGCCCATGGACCCGGCGATTTTGAAGGCCATGTCCGAAGAATCAACATCGTGGAAGGACCCGTCGTAAAGAGACACCCGGAAGTCTACCACTGGGAAACCGGCCAGGATGCCGGTATTCTTGGCTTCGGCAATGCCTTTTTCCACCGAGGGGATGTACTGCCGGGGGATGGCGCCGCCGACGATCCTGTCGACGAACTCAAAGCCGCTACCCTTGGGTAAAGGCTCCATTTCCAGCCAGGTATCGCCGTATTGGCCCCGGCCGCCGGACTGGCGTTTATATTTGCCCTGGACCTTAACGGTGCCCTTGATGGTCTCCCGATACGGCACTTTGGGGGACTTCAGATTGACTTCCACTCCGAACTTGCGTTTCAGCTTTTCGGCGGTGGCTTCGATATGGACCGAACCGACGCCGGACAGCAGGATTTCCTTGGTTTCGGCGTTGCGGGTCAGGGCCAGAGAAGGGTCTTCTTCGATGAGCTTGGAAAACGCGGAGAAGACCTTGTCCTCTTCTCCCTGCTTCTTGGGCTCCAACGCAAAGGTGACCATGGGCCGGGATGGCGCAATGGCCGGGAGGACAAGAGGCTTGGCCTCGGAAGTCAGGGTATCGCCGGTGACCGTTTCCTTGAGTTTGGCCACGGCCCCAAAGGCCCCGGGACCGAGGCTGGGCACGGCCTTTTGGCCCTTGCCTTCGAGCAGGAAAAGCTGGCCGAAACGTTCCGGAACGGCCCGGTTGGCATTGAGGACCGTAGAGTCAGCGGTCATGGTGCCGGAGTAAATGCGAAAGATGGATAGGCGGCCGGCGTAGGGGTCGGCCACGGTCTTGAAGACCTGAGCGGCCAGGGGACCATCCGGGTCCGGCTCCAGGGCGACTTCCGCTTTGGTGGTGGGATGCTGTCCCTCAACCAGACCCCGGTCCTCGGGGGCGGGGAGATAAAGATTAATGGCGTCAAGCAGTTGGGGGCAGCCCAGGCTGGTCGCCCCGCACAGAACCGGGACAAAGTTGCCTTTCAAGGTCCCAACCCGCAGCCCCTGGTAGATCTCCTCGGGAGTGAGTTCCCCTTCTTCCAGGAATTTTTCGATCAGGGCATCGTCACTTTCCGCGGCAAAATTGAGCAGGTCGCTGCGCAATGCTTCCACTTCATCTTTCATGTCGTCGGGGATGGGACCCGCTTCCTGTTTGGCGCCACCGCCGGACGACAGGTAAGCCTTCTGACTGATTAAATCCACTACGCCCTTGAAATCGGCTTCCCGACCGATGGGAAGCAGGATGGGCACGGCCTGGACTTCCAACACGTCCCGGATTTCCTTGAGGACCCGCTGAAAATCGGCCCGTTCACGATCCATCTTACTAATGAAGACCAAGCGGGGCAGACTGTATTGGTTGGCCGTCAGCCAAACTTTTTCGGTGCCCACTTTGACGCCGTCCACCGCGTCCACCACGACCACGGCGGCGTCACTCACATGGAGGTTGGCCCGGGTATCGGACAGGAAATTGTCGTCACCGGGGGTGTCGGCCAGATAAACCGTGTGCTTTTTCCACTGATAATGGTGAAAAGCGCTGGAGATAGTAATTTTGCGCTTGATTTCTTCAGGCTCGTGATCGAGGACGGAACTGCCGTCATCGACTTTACCCAGCCGGGAAGTGGCCCCCGCCCCAAAGAGGAGGGCCTCGGCCAGGGAGGTTTTGCCGCAGCCTCCATGGCCGATTAATACTAAGTTACGGATCTGTGTGGTTTTGCCGGACATCAAACTCTCCCTCCCCTCAAGGTTGCCTCCCCGGTTCATCTATCAGACCGGGGCAACCTTTTAAAATTAACAGGTTTATCATGAAATCTCAACCGCTTTTACACAGTCTTTCTGGGTCTACGGGGGTGATGCAGAGAGAAATTTACGGCCATGGAGAGAAATTGCCCAGGGAATTGACAGGGAAAATTCTAGTTGATATAGTTTGAAGTTGTCGGGACGTGGCGCAGACTGGTAGCGCACCTGAATGGGGTTCAGGGGGTCGGAGGTTCAAATCCTCTCGTCCCGACCATAATTTTAAAATTATCTTGATGGGTTAACGTTCGCGAGACCGTTAACCTTTTTGTTTTTTTAGGAGAAAAGCTCGGGCAGCCGAGGGCGGCTACCCACACGAGACTTTCGTAGAGGTTTCGAAGTATCTATGCGGTGTCATTGAGGAGGGACGACTGATAAGAAAGAATGGGCTCATTCGATCAGCAGGCAGATCAAAGCAGCGGTGGGGGCAGGGTCTCCCCGCCTGTCTTAAAAGGGCATTTACTGGGCGGGGAAACCTCGCCCCTACAGCCAAATAGAAGTCAGCAAGGCTTAATTGAACAGCTTCACCTTTTCGTCATCCTGCCACGGCCTTAACGACAAAAAGGTGCGGGGTAGATAGCTTGCTCCACCTTGGGAGTATCGATAATCCGGCCTGGAGTGCCAACTTCCACCAAGTTATACAACTGCTCGGCATCGCCGATGGGCAGACGGATGCAGCCGGCGGAGTCGGCTTTACCGGGCAGAACCCCGCCGTGGATGTAATACGGCCCCTTGAGGTGCAAGCCCCACGGCATCCACGACTCATAGATGTTGGACCAATGATTCTCATCCTTGCCTTCGACTTGAAAATCGAACAGCGGCGTCCGTTGGTCCTCAGCCCCCGCGGATATGGGAAATACCCGCTGCAGATCGCCTTTGGAATAGAGCCCCAGAAAGCCCTTGCCGATATCCACCAGGAGGTATGCTTCATAGCTTTCCAGGGATGAGTCGGTGGCGGGGAAAATTTCCGGGACCCTGCGAAGATCCAGGGGGATCTTCAAGGTGTCGGCTGCGATGGAGTTGGGTTGCAGGGTCTTGGTCTTGATATAAGATGGATTGAGGGCGTTAAAAAAGCCGAGCCGGTTGCGGCAACGGGTGAAATCATTATTGAGAGTGGGGAGGCGCCGGCAGATGGCAGTAATGGAAGAGTCCGGTGGAATGGCGATCTCGACGAAAGGTACGCCGTAAGCCACACCTGAGTCGACCACCTCGAGTCCGGAGTTCTTCAACTCTTCGCAAAAATGACTGTAATCTTCCTCCTGTCCCCAGGCGGCGCCAGGCCCGGCGAACAGGCATAACAAAGCGAAAAAACACGTTAAGATGCGTGGCCAATTTTTCATATATTGCCCGGAGCAGAAAAATAATTTCATTCACTCCCACCCCAGCCCTCCCCCATCAAGGGGGAGGGAGGCAGCGGTGCCCAAGCAAAGCTTGGGCGGAAATTGGCGTTCCCAAGCTGGAGTTTGGGAACGAGAGCGTAAAAACGAGATTCTTCGCTGCGCTCAGAATGACAATCTCAGCCCAAGCGGTTTTAAAATGGCCTTTAGGCTCAATATGCTTGGAGCCTCACTATTTCTGCCGCTGGAGGTCGGTCCAATTGAGGCAGCTCCCCCGGTCAACCCGGCGCAGGGCTGCCCTCTGAGATAATCTAGATGATATCCCTATGATTTTGAAATATCTCTTTGTATTTACCGGTCCCTCGTTTATATTTAATGGTTGTAATTTTGACGAATCATTAAAGGAGGAGGCGTATCATGAAGTATGAGCATGTTCCTGACCATATTATTGAAATGTATGAAAAAATCAGATCTCAACATTTCCCTCAGTTGGTAAATTCCAAAATTTTATTCCTGATTAACAAGAAAAAGATGGTACGTAAGGGTAATATTGTTCTCGGTAAAATGATGAAACCTTCGGAGCTGGTAAAATTCTTATCCAAAGATGAAGCTCCCGAAGATGGTTACGACTATATCATGCTTTTGGATAGTAAATTAATTACAAATTGCGATGATAGTGACATTGTGAGGGTCTTAAGACACGAATTGAGACATACCTTTTATGATTCCGATAGTCTTAATCCATACAAAATCATAGATCATGACTTCAGTGATTTTTATGATGAAGTTGAATTAAACAAAGATGATCCAGCCTGGGCTAAAAGAGTGTCTCAAACCGTGTCATTGATGTATGACCAGGAAAAAGATCAGAAATAAGCAGCTTAGCTCCCTAACCTTGTGACCGCGGGCGCACTCAGAGCTTTTGGAGATAGCGGGCTTGGCCGACGGCAAAACCCATGGCCGCCGGCTTCGACTACGGCACGGGCTCACTGACTCTTAGCTGCTAACACCACCCGATTGCGGCCTGCGGCCTTGGCGCGGTACATGGCCTCATCCGCGGCCTTGAGCACGTCATCAGTCGTCGTGCCATCCTTCGGGTAAACGGCCACTCCCATGGATATCGTGATCTTATCCAGGAGCTGTCCCCGATAATCCACCTGGAGGTTTGATACTCCCAGTCTGAACTGTTCGGCTCTCATCAGGGCAACGTCCAGGGAAACCTCCGGCATGATCAACACGAATTCTTCCCCCCCATACCGGCAGGCAATATCTCCGCCCCGGATGTGGGACTTAAGGAACCCCGCCAACGCCTGCAACAGGCGATCGCCGGCCTCATGACCAGAGGCATCATTAAGGCGTTTGAAGTGGTCAAGATCCAGCATCATGACCACTAAAGAGGTACCCTTGCGTTGGGCGCGCAGGATTTCCCTGTCCAGGGTCTCTACCAGATACCGGCGGTTAAAGAGGTCGGTAAGGGGATCATGGATGGCCTGATGGTGGAGAGTCTCTCTCAGGCTGATGTTGGCCAGGGCCAGGGATAATTGATCTTTTACGGTTTTGGCCAGAACTTTAAGTTGCTCAGACCCTCCTGCCGGAAGTTCGCCCGGCGCCTGCAAGCGTAACAACCCCAGGGTCCTCTCGTGGGTTTGCAAGGGCAGGCAGGCGGAGAAGCCTTCCAACCGGGAAAGGAGATGACAGCAGGCCATTTCCTCCTCAAGCCCCTCCCCAAAATAGAGTACTCCGTGCCGGATGGCCCAGCATTCATGTGGAGTAACGTCGTGGGCTTCCGGTCGAAGTGTCCCCCAAGAGGCCACCGCCTGCATCAACTGCTTATCGGAGTCGAGCATGAACAAGACTCCTGATGCTACGGGGAATAATTCTTGGACAAAATGCTCGATAGCAGGAACCGCCTCTTCCCAGGTGAAGCAGGTTTGGAGGGCATCAGACATTTTATTGATTAAGGTGATTTCTCGGTTGCGGGCTTGGAGATTGGCATTGAACTGCAATAACTCCGTTTCACGGCGCTCAATCTGACTCCGTGCTTCGGCCAGGCCGGTAATCATCTGGTTGAAGGATTCGGAGAACTCCCCCATAAAGTAGACACGCTGGCTGAAATCGCCCTTGGCGACCATCTGGGTTTGCCAGGCTAAATGCCGCAGGTTGGCCTGGAGGCTTTTCAAGCTTCCGGCCATCAGGCCCTTGGCTTCCAGACGTTGCGCCAGGTCTCCTTTAGACAACGCCAGGGAGAATTTCTGGACCATGACCACATCACTTAACAGCCTGGAAAGCCTGGCCTCAGCCTCCGGGTCTGGGAGTGCACCGGACAGCGCCACCCCCTCCGTCCAGGCGTTCTCAATGGCTTGAAGGGTGGTCCCCAGTTCATCCTTCGGTGCTGGCCGTTTCCTCATACACCCGCCTAACCTGAAGAGCAGTTAACGCTCAGTTGCTGCCGCCAGAATCTGAGTGTGGTGACGCGTTAGTCAAGAGACTGCGTGGTAAAGCGCCACATCGGCACAAAATTTCGCCTGTATGGTGCTCCAGCAGCATCATGACCGGGGCAACACCGCCACGCCAATATCATCCCTTCGCCTCGGAAACACTCAAGGACTGACTGGGGACAATTTGTATTCCTAAGAAGGTTAATTATTATAACAGCTTAATTGATACGGGCTGCAGGTTAGCGTCGATGCGGTAAAAATAATTGAACCAGGACCGAAACCCGTAAAGAGTAACATGCTGAAAAGACAACCTAATTCATGGGTCACGAGTTAGGCACGTTTTCTGCATATAGATTAATCAAATATGAACCTGAATTAAGGTACCCCAATCCCCCCCTTAATCAGTTCATAAACCATGTTCTCCTTAAGCGACAGGCCGGGTCTCCCCCACTCGGCCTGTTTTTTTGGGCAAAATCTTGTCGAACGCAGCGATACTTGCCGCACCCTGACAGCAGGATTAATGATTCATTTTGTCTGGTCCGGTATACCTGCAGATAATCAAGTAGTCGCCTTCCGTCTCCCGCCCTTCTCGCCAAAGCCTCTGTCTTTAGCCATTTTGCTGCGTTGCTCGGAATAATCTTTGCATACCAGCGGATATTTTTTGGGGTCCAAGCCATATCTCTGGAAGTATTCCTTGGGCATCAAGTTGTGAGCCTTGCGGAGATGGGTCTTGAGGGTCTTCATCTTTTTGCCACATTCCAGGCAGACCACGTACTTGGCCTTGACGATATCTTTCAAGGGTACCGGCGGTTTCTTTACAACTTCACCCTCGCCGGCTTTTTCCATGATGAGCTCCTCCGAGATCGAACCAGCCTCCAAAGAAGACAAAATACCATAGACCTCTTTAATTTCGTCCACCAATTCTTCGGGGGTAAGTTCACTCATGGAGGCATGGGACATAACAATTTGTGCGGTTAATTTCAGCACCTCGCTGGCCATGTGAATTATTCCTTTCTTTTTTTTATTTTAGAAAAATTATTATGACTAATATGCTAATATTCACGCTACCTTGTCAAGAATTATTCTTAGACCAGGTTAATTTTTACTTCTTTTGGAGATTAAATTAGTTAATAACCGGGCGATCGCTGGTTAATTTTTGGGGCTTCTATGGCAGTTCATAGATTTTTCCGAAAAAATCTGGCAGCATTACCCGTTGCCATGACGCAAACTGAGAACGGCAGTAACATATTGACGAAACATCGCACCATATCTTTTTAATTAATAGGACAACCACCCCGAGGTACGTTACCCTCCAGCGGCAGAACCCTGGCAAGGCTAGTTCCCCGATGCGGCTGACGTCACCATCACCCCATGACCTGGCGCGGCATATAAGCATTTGCCAATTATTTAATCTAATTTTACACAAAGATAAGATAGTTTCAAGGCTGTGGAAGGAGAAGCGGGGGAACTTAAGAGCCTTGGGGAAAAAATATCCCCAGGATTAACTCCCATTCGCCACATGCCAGGGTGCGAAATAAACTCATGCTGCACCCTCGTCATACCGATAATATTCCTCAGGAGGCGCTCATGAAAACTATGGAAGAATTTATCCAGCGGTTACAAAATGATCCAGAGTTCGAGCAAATGGCCCAAGCCTATGAAAACAGCGATGAATTTATGGAATTTGTGAAGGGCGAGGGCTATGATTTCACTCTGGACCAACTCCTGGATGAATTCAAACATGAGCAGAAGACGACAGAGCAGCCGGTGGAGGAGCCACTGGCACCCAGAAAAACCGTAGAAGAATTTATCCAGCGCTTGCAGGATGACCCGGAGTTTGAGCTGACGGCGCGAGCCTTTGAAGATAACGATGACTTTCTTGAGTTTGTGAAAATCGAGGGCTACGACTTCACCCTGGACCAACTTGCGGAAGGCTTAAGGAATAGAAAGGAGTCGCTAAACCCGCCAGAGGTGACGTTGCCTGCGCCCTCGAAAGCTACGGTAATACCCCTGTCACGTCCGCCGGACAATACAATAATTGAGCAGGCAGCCGAGCCCTCCCCTAAAAGCGTAGAGGAGGGGCAGAAACGACCGAGAACCTTGTACCCCAAGTTTGAGGGGATCAGCGGGGGACGGCGGCGGGGAATGAAATGGCGCAATGTTGAGATAGAGGAGGCCTGAAGAGGAGCGGAGCTTAGGTTTGTCTGGGATTACATGACCAAAACTGACTGCGGGCTCTTTCAACAACTCGTTACCTGCCGGAACTTGCCGGGCAGCGCGATAAATTATAATGCAAGGCCAGCCACACGGTGGGTTCGACAGTGTCGGTCCACTCCACCCGATGGCGGCAGTGGGCCGGGATGAGGAGGTGGTCTCCGGGTCGCAGCACCCGGGGCTCGAGTTCATCCTCAAAGCGCAAGCCGGCGCCGCCCGTAAGGAGCACCACCCACTCGTGGGTGTCCTGGTCATACCATTCCCCCGGAGGGGTGGCCTGGCCTGTGGAAACGATGCGCTCCAAACGAAAATTCTTCGTCTCCAGGAGTACTTGAAAGATTTCCTCGGCTATATGGGGAGGAATTGGGGCAAAGAGATTGGCCACAAGACACCTCTGTTAGAAAAAGTTTCCAGTGGTCAGAAACAACCTTGCGCAAAAAAGCAGGCGGGCACGCAAGCCCGCCCCACCAGACTTTTCATAATTTCTGGTTGGGACCTATACCCCTGAATAACGGCTCTGACTCCTGACTACACCTTACCCCCGACGCCCGATGAGCCAATGCGAGAGCCGGCCATGGGCATCCAGGCGCAGTTGCAGGACAAAAGGGAAGGCCCGGCCGGGGATCGAAAAGCGCAGGTCCAGCCACTCCAGCAGTTGTTCGCCCTCGTGAGACCCGGCCCGGCAGAGCAGGGGAAACCGGGCAAACTCCAGGTAACCGGCCAAAATTTTCTGGGCTTCCGGAGGGTAGGCGGGGGCCGCCGCAACCGGCGTCCAGGTCTGTATGGTCAGGTGGTTGGGGGCCTGATAGGCGACGGCCAGCGCCAGGCAGTCCTGGCTCGGGGGAATAATAATAGTCTCTGCCGGCTTGACCGCGGTCACCCTCTCCAGGATAGCAGCAACGGGGAGCTGAACAAAGGCTTGCCGGATTTCTCCCGGGCGAGCGGCAATGAGCAGCCAGCGGCGGCAAGAAAAGGGTTGCGGCAGGGCCGCCACGGTCTGCTCCTGGGGATGGGCCGTCTGAAATACCTGGCGGGCCAGGGTAAAGGCCCGGTGGTGATAGAAGCCGCATACCAGTATATAGACCATGGCTGCGGCCAGGAACCAGGCTCCCAACCGGGGCCCCCAAAGATGAAACGCCAGGACGCTTATGGCTCCGGCCGCCAAGAGGGCGGTCAGATAGGGGTCGATGATAAAAACCCAATCCAGGGTGAAGCGGTGCCGGGAAAAGGGGCTCAGGATCTGAGTGCCATAGGAAGTGGCCAGGTCCAGGAGCAGGTGTGAGGCCAGCACTATGAGCCCCAGGATGAACAGGGGCTTGAACCAGCGGGGGCCGCCCAGGAAGCGTCCGGCCAGCGCTCCGGCCAGGGCAAAGAGAGGCAGGGCCACCAGCGAGTGGGTGAACCCCCGATGATAACGAATAAAGGCCAGTCGGTCCCAGAAGATAAAAAAGTAATCAATGTCCGGCAATACCGCGAAGAGGGCCCCGGCTAAGGCGGCCCACCACCGGGACGGGGAAGTCAACAGTTGAGAGCAGATAACGCCGGTGGCCACGTGGGTCAATGGATCCATGGCCACCTCCCGCCTTGGGTGCCGTAGTGGGGGAACTGGCGCAGCAGGTCATCCCGTAAGGCCACGGCGCTGACGTAGCGCTCCGCCAGGTTCTTTTTGAGACACTTGAGGATGATGGTCTCCAGGGCCGGGGGAATCTCCGGGTTCTCTTCCCGAGGGGGCACGGGCTCCCGCTCCAAGATCTGATCGATGAGCAGTTTCTCCACTTCGCTGTAGAACGGCAACTCCCCGGTGTAAAGGAGATACATGAGCACCCCGATGCCCCAGATGTCGCTGCGGCGTTCACTCTGGCCCATGATCTGCTCGGGCGCCATAAAGGGCCGGGACCCCACCATGGTGGCGCTGATCTCTTTTTCCCCCAGCATCTTGGCCACCCCGAAATCCAGCAGCTTCAGATTCCCATTGGGCTGGATGATGATGTTGTTGGGTTTAATATCTCGATGCATAATGCGGTTTTTGTGGGCGTGGGCCACCACCTCGATGAGCTGCAGGATGATGCGCTCCACCAACGGCCGGGGCAACTCCTGATCCAGCATGTCCCCCAGGGTCGGGCCCTCCACATATTCCTGAATAATTATCAGTTTACCATCATCTTCCAAAGTATCAATGAGCCGCGCCACCCCGGGGTGAGGGTCCAGCTTCTGGCAAATGGCCGCTTCTTTGCGAAACTTGGCGTTGGCGGCCTTGAGAAAGGGGATTTTGGCCACATAGCGCCGCTGTCCCCCCATGGCTTCCGTGTCCATTACCAGCCACACTTCGCCGAAATTCCCCTGCCCCAGTTTTTTGATTTTCTCGTAGCGGCCTCCCAAAAGCGGGGTCATTTGGAGCAGAGCCAGGTAGTCCCTGGCGCTGGGCAAGAGGTGCTCCACCAGTCCCTGGAGGGCCCGCTTCAGAGGAGAGGTGGCCCCCACCGGCTGCACCTGGAAGCTCATCAACTCTTCCGGACGGCCCTGTAAAGCCAAATCGTTGATCAAAACCGTCACCGGCTGGCCATCCCGGTTTACCAGGTGCAGTTTCATATGGCTGGTTTGCCCCGGCTCGGAGAGGATGCGCCTGAAGCGCTCCCGATCTTCGGTGGCGTAGAGCAACTCTTCCAGGGGCACGGTTACCGGGGTGCGGCGCTTGCCCGGGTAGCCCAGGAGGCGCCGCAAAGCGGGGTTGAGATTGCACCCGGTTCCCCAACGGTTGCAGAAAAAGAGGGGATGGCTGGTCTCCTGGAAGATGCGGGAAAACTCCTCGTGAGAGGCCAACAACAGGGTCCGGTCATGCTGCAAGCGGAGCACCACCGCCACCCGGGCCAGGACCTCCCGGGGCTCAAAGGGCGACAGGAGGAATTCGTCCGCTCCCACCTCCAGGACCCAGGCTGCGGCTGCGTCGGAAAACTCAGCCAGGGCCACGATAATGGGCAGATTCCAGGAGACCTCATCGGTCTTGAGTCTCTGAATGAACGGCTGAGTTACGCCAGCCTCTTCGATGAGCACCAAAAGTTCAAGCGGCCGGGATTGGAGGGTGGCGGCCAACTGGTCCGCCTGGCACTGGTCGATCTCGTAAGGGGCCCGTGCCAGAATGTCGGCCAAGTGGCGACGGGTCGCGCCTTCAGGGCCCACGATGAGTATAGCAGGGTCCGCCACGGGAAGAGTCCTTATGATCTGAGTTAGGTGAAAATCCGAAAACACCAAAACCGGACCGTCAAGCACTTGCCTAAGCATTGGCCCGGACTGCAAAATCCCGGGGTTCACCTATCATGTGACATTGTCCACAGTTTTCAGCATTTGGCAAGGCCGTTTTTGTATTGACAAAAACGGGATGTCAGGATAAACAAAACACCTGGGGGCGGGGTAGCTCAGCCGGTAGAGCAGCGGACTGAAAATCCGCGTGTCCCCAGTTCGATTCTGGGCCCCGCCACCAAATAATTTCAAAGGGTTAGCCTAAAACGGCTAGCCTTTTTTTATGCTCAAAATTTTGAAAAAATTCCATTTTCAAGGAAGCCTGTGCTATCATGGCGTCGATGAGAGGATTCGGCTTCAAGAATAGAAACTTTTGAGGATCTTTTCCGGGCAAGAGGTCCCAAAAACCATTTCTGGATTGCGGTGGCCAAGGTTGCCTCATAATCTTCCTTACTGAATACTCCCGACATGAAGAATGAAAGTTCTCACAATTTGTGATTCATCCTCATTTAATGGGAACTCGGTTCCTATAAATCTCATTGCATCATCCGCCCTTAAACCGCTTTATAAACACACCGTTCTCATAGCCTGTAAAAGCCTCAACCTGGAAATCTGCTGGCCGGTAGAAGAAAGGGATAATAAATGGTTCACTTTTGGGCGAAGACCACTCCGGAAGGGAAACCCGGTATTTCCGTTTTCGACCATCTGGTAAATGTGGGTTGTGTGGCGCGCGGTATCGCTGAGATGTGGCCGGAGGTCCTTGAATATTTTAACTTCCGATCAAAGGAGATCGGTGCGCTTGCTGCACTCCACGACCTCGGCAAGATATCCCCGGGTTTTCAGAGAAAATGTCAAGCGTGGCTTGAAGAGAATGGCCTGACGAAGGTTGCCCGCAACGGATGCTGGGACACAGCGATGGAATCGGATCATGGCAAGATTTCGCATTCTGCAATTCAGGAATTTTTGGAGCAGCAAGGTACGTCAAGAAATCTATCTCAGTATTTATCGACTATTCTTGGTGCGCACCATGGAAAAATGAAGTTTTTTCCAAATCCTCGTGGAATCAAGCCGCCTCTCATCAAGCAAACCACAGAAGGCAATAGCGGCATCGAATGGAATGAGGAACGGCAAAAAAATGCCCAGCAGACATGGCGTTATTTCGAAGCGGAGAGTTCATTTGTCACCATCAGCGCTGAATCGCCGGCCCTATGGTGGCTTGCCGGGCTCGCCTCAGTAGCCGATTGGATCGGCTCGGATGAAAGATTTTTCCCTCCCGGGCGAGGTACAGATCCTGGAGATCCCTCCGCCCTGGCCCTGGAGGCGCTCAGGGCTATCGGTTTTCGACCGATTCAATTTGTTCATAATCTCTCTTTTCATGGCCTGTTCCATGACTCTGAAAGACCCGAAATTGAATGGGTCCCCAATGAAATGCAGGAGAAAACCGTTGCCACTGTGACCGGTCCAGGGGTTTACGTGGTCGAAGCGCCAATGGGTATGGGCAAAACCGAAGCTGCGCTCTGGGCGGCCTATCGTTTGCTTCTTTCCCGAAAAGCCACGGGAATCTATTTTGCGTTGCCAACGCAGATGACCAGCAATCGAATTCACCTTCGCATGAATGAATTCCTGCGTCGAATATCACCCGACGAAGCATCAACAAGCCGTCTTATCCATGGCAATTCCTGGCTTTCCCCCCAGACTGACTGCCCGATTCACCCGGCAGCGACCGATAGGCATGAAGCAACACCCGATGATGCGCGGGCGGGGCGGGACTGGTTCGCTTGCTGCCCCGGATGATGGCGGACTGCCCTATCCCCTCATCACCGGGCGCAATAAAGGCGTTTGCCTCGACCCTGTCTCAGCCTCACCTCCCAAATCGCGAGAGGTCAGGGTGGACTTTGTTTCCGCGGGAGAAGCATGGGAAGAGGCGATTGCTCTGGCCCGGAAAGGTGGGGCGGTCCTGTGGATATGCAACACCGTCGATGCGGCTCAGAGGCGGTATCAACAGCTCACGAATCCGACCCGGCAAGAGTTCCCTATCGGGCTTCTGCACTCCCGATTCCCTTTTTGGAGGCGTGAACAGCTTGAAACCGAATGGATGGAACGGTTTGGCAAGGATGGCAAAACTCGCTGCGGCTCCATCCTGGTCTCGACCCAGGTAGTTGAGCAGAGCGTAGATCTGGACGCCGATCTGCTGATCACCGAGTTGGCGCCAACCGATATGCTGCTTCAACGCCTCGGGCGGCTTTGGCGGCATGAACGGGAGGGACTCCCCGTTGATTCAGCCCGGCTCTGCATTCTCGAAGAAGTGAAGAACCTTGATGAGTTGCGCCGGATGGAGCCCGAAGAGATAAAGAAGACGCTCGGGAACAAAGCCCTGGTGTACGCTCCGTTCATTCTTCTTCGGTCCCTGGAAGTCTGGCAGAATCTGAGTAAAGAGCCCGGGGTAGTGTCAGTACCGTCCCAGATACGGCAGTTGATCGAATCCACCTACGAGGACAGGGATACAGAGCCCGATTCATGGCTGCAGCTTTCCTTCGACTGGTTCGCAACGGACTCGGCCAAAAAAATGATCGCCTCTCGAAACTCAAACCTCTGGCAGTTGGCGCGTGAAGACGAAGAAGGGGTGCAAACCCGTCTCAACGAGGTACCGACGTTAGCACTGGTGCTCTGTCGAAAACTCACCGCTCAGGAAGCAGTCTTTATCGATCAGTCAAAAGGCCTTCTCGGCAACGAGAGGTACCGACTTGCTACCGCCCAGGCGATTCACAAGAACCTGGTGAAAGTTCCGGAGTCCTGCTTTGATCACATTGAGCCCTGCCCGGCTTTTGCTGATTATCTCCACGGCAAGCAATGCCTCGGAATCGTTGCCGAAGGGGGAGCAGTTGCAGTGCAGGGATTAAAGAGAGGGACCCGGCTTTCCTTTTCTGAAGACCTCGGGCTGGTTATCGAAAAAACATTCACTTAGGAGGAAATATGAATGTTGCCTTTGATCCGTGGATACCCGTGGTAACCACTACGGGCCGCCCAACCCTGGCGAGCCTGTACACCGTCCTTACCGAAGGCGAACAGTTTGCCGATCTCGCAGTCCGCCCGCATGAGCGGGTCTCCTTGATGAGGCTCTTGCTCTGTGTCGCCCATGCCGCGCTCAACGGGCCTAAAGATTATGACGAATGGCTTAACGTCCCGAAAAACCTGCCTGGCGCCGTTGAAAATTACCTGATGGATTGGGAATGTTCTTTTGAGTTGTTCCATCCGGAAAAGCCCTGGTTGCAGGTAGCAGGGTTAAAAGGGGTAGACAAAGGAGCTGAAGATTCAGGAAAGACCTCTCCTGTGTCACTCCTTGATTTTGAACTGGCCACCGGGAATAATTCGACCCTCTTCGACCATGGCGGACAAATGAACTCCCGCCAAATCGAGCCTGAACGTATTACCTTGAACTTACTGACTTTCCAGAATTTCTCCTCCGGCGGGGGCTCGCCGGTGGCGCAATGGGAGACCACGAGAACTTCTCAGGTTGGGAACCCGGATGCCCCGTGTCTGTCTCAGTCCATGGCGCATTGTTTGCTGCGCGGCAGATCGTTGGCAGAAACAACGCATTTTAATCTGCCGACCTTTGAAAACATTAAACGGCATTACAGGACTTTCTCAACTGACCAAAAGAAGAGTGGCAACTATTCCGATATTGCTTTAGGGGGGCCTGTCTGGGAGTTCTTCCCTGAATCGCCTGAGAAGGAATCGGACAGAGTGATCAATGCCACGAAAACCTACCTTGGGCGGCTGGTGCCGATATCACGATGGATTCGTCTGATTCAGGGCTCAGACCAAATGTATTGTTGTAACGGATTCAGGTACGACACTTACAAGGATGGGTTTGCCTCAGAGCCAACGGCGGCTGTTCGGTTGATTACGAAAAAGGACAAAAAGGGTGCGGAAACAACAGAACGGAAGGTCGTAAAGGTAGAGCCGAAAAAAGCATTATGGCGAGAGTTGTCCTCGCTACTCATAAAGCGTTCAGCAGAAGGACTCGGCGGCCCGTTGGCTATGGAGAATACACCTTACGATACCGAGTTCGATTTTCATGTATGTGCAATTACTCGGGATCAGGCTTCCATGGACATCGCTTTAGAATCCGTCTTCCATATTTTCCCGGCATTCCTAACCCATCTTTCCGCCTATCAGACTGAGGTCACTGGAGAGGATAAAGTTTTAGGGGCTGAGGGTTGCTCCCGAAAACTTCGCTGGGCCATAGAAGATTATCGCCAAACGATCGATAACGATTGGAAGCCTCGCGTCAAGAGAACCCAAGCCAAAGAACAAAATGTCCTGAAAGAAAGGTTGGCCCAAGCCGCATTCCTCTCTTACTGGACCACCGTCGAAAAGAATCTCCCGCTTTTGATGGATCACCTCAAAACCATTGGCACCGATGCCGCCGTCCCCACCCGCGAGGCCTGGCGAAGAATGCTCTTCTCTGCGGCCTGTGATGCCTACCGGATCGCCTGCGGGCAGGAGACCCCACGGCAGTTGCGAGCTTTTGTCAAAGGGTGGCAGAAACTGACCGCGGTATGGATTGAAACTAACGCGAATACCCATGAAGCTAAGGGGGAGGAAGTATGAGCCGGCTTCTTGAACGACTCCACAAATACAAAGATGACCGGGGCATGATGGCCAACCTGCGCTGTGTGCATGTCGAGAGCAAAAAACATCGGGCCTGGCCTGCCTTGAATCGTCTGGGGGTGCCGATCAATGACAGGGTTAAAGCTTTTGTGGCCGGACTCTTCGCGGTCCATCCCGAAGACACCTCCACAGGAAGAAATTTCGGCGCTACCTGTAAAGTTATCGAGAAAGAGCGGGGTGATAACAGCGATGACAAAAAGCTGACGCCGACCGAACGGCGATTCCAGCATTTGCTCACCGCCGACACCCCGGCCGAGTTGCATGATCGCGTCTTGCGGCTGGTTCTCCTGGCAAGATCACAGAAAGTTCCGATTCCGGTCAACTATGCCAAGCTAGAGCGCGACCTGAAAGCCTGGGGCGACCGCACCAAGATCGAATGGGCGAGCTCTTTCTGGGCAGTGAAACCATCTCCAGATAAGGAGGAGGCGACATGAGCTGGCTGGCCCGATTGGAAGTTGATGTGGAAATCGCCCGGGCCGAAGGCATTTCTGACAGCTACGCCTGGCACCAAAGGCTGTGGGAGTGTTACCCTGATACTCCGGATACCAAACGGGATTTCCTGACTCGAATCGATCAACTCGAAGGGGCCTTCAGGCTTTGGATTCTGGCCCGGAGAAAACCAATGCAGCCACCATGGTGCCCACCTGAGAGCTTTGCCCTCAAGGAAATTGCCGCCTCTTTCTTCTCTCATCGCTACTATGCCTTTGACTTGCAGGCCAACCCGGTAAAGACCATTGTGCAGCGGGGACCAAACGGAGAAACATTGCGACGCGCTAACGGCAAGCGAAAGAATGGCAAGCGCGTGCCCTTGGTTAAACCGGAAGAGCTAGGCGCCTGGCTTATTCACAAAGGCAACGTGAGATGCCGGGACAAGGACACAGGTTTGGATGTACCTGGCGGATTTCGAATCGTAACAGAAAAGCCTCTCGAAATCAGTCCAATGGCAGAAAGCTATTTTCGCAAGCAAGGGCAGTCAGGCTACCACGGCGGGGTCCAGTTTCGGGGAATCATGGAAGTGACTGACCCGGAAAGGTTTATCGGAACCTATCATGCCGGCCTCGGCAGCGCCAAGAGCTTCGGTTTCGGCCTGCTTCTGCTTGCGCCAATCAACCTGGTCCTATAGGAACCCCATAAGGAGAATGTCCCATGAAGCACCTGGAACTGCACATCATTCAATCCGTTCCCGTTGCCTGCCTCAACCGCGACGATCTGAATTCACCCAAGACGGCCGTCTTTGGCGGCGTCCAGCGGGCACGAGTATCGAGCCAATCATGGAAACGGGCGATTCGCGAGCTGGCCAAGGACATTTCCCCTGAGCACTTCAAGGGGGAAAGGACCCGTTTGTTGTTTGAACCCCTCGTCAAGGAAATGATGGCTGCCAATCTTTCGGCCAATGATGCTGAAGAAGGGGCCAAGAAAATCGTCGATGCCTTGGTGAAACTGGATGCCAAATCAACTGAGAAAGTGAAGTCAACCACCCTCTATTTCATGTCTCCGCTTGAGCTTCAAACCCTTGCCGGGTCCTATGCGGATAACAAGGACGTGAAAAAGGCCCTCAAGGCGGTCAGCCGCCAACCTAATCGCAGGTCGGATCACTTCTCCGGGAGCAGGATTTTTCATTTACTTTAACCAGGGTCTCGACCTGCCCCGCCTGGTATACTCTACGGATCTGAACGACGCTACTGCCGACTTGAAGATCCTATTTCGGATGACAAACCTTATTGGTGACGGCGGCCGTGCAGCAATCCCTACGTTCACTGAATCGAACTTCGAAATCACGACAATCCCCCTTCCCCCCACCGTTCTTCTTTTGGGTTCCGGCTTGCTGGGATTGGCGGGATGGCGGAGGTATCGTTGTCAAAAGTCTGTAACACGATGATGTTCACGCCGCTGGTCGGAAGACTGGCCACCACATTGTTTGCGAAAAGGACCTCGTTCCCGGGGCTAAACGGAAATACCGTCGATTCCAACGAGAAGATATCTGATGCAATGCCGTTGGCAATGGGGAAAGAGGCCCTCGCGCTTGTGGGCAAGATTCATGTCGCTCCGGACGTCCACGGCATGATAGAAGAGGGGCGAAGGGATTATCGGGCTTGATACGGGCTTTCTCTTGTGAGCGAGCGTCCACCGGTTCATCCCCACGCCTGTGGGGAACACGTGCGCCCGATATCGATCCGGTTCAGCTCCCACGGTTCATCCCCACGCCTCCCGACGCATGATGGCCGAAGGATCGGCACCGATTTTTGTGGATAGAGGAGCGGCTATTGTCTTTGAGAAAGACCAACTGCTCCCGGGTGATCGCTCCCGAGCTGACCTCTACCGTCTGGAACTTACTCCTAACGCCCAGCCCCGCAAGATTTTAGAAAACGCCGGGCAGCCGGGATAATAGATATTGAATCACCTGCCGGTGCGACACGAGGGGCTTACCTTGGAGATTTTAAATATTTCCGCTGCCCGTGCGGTTTGATTTAAAGGCTGGTCTACGGAAAAGATGTAGCCATAGACAGTGATGTGGGGAGATAAAGTTTTCAAAAATAGCAGATAGACTCACGGAACTCCGAATTTGGAGCAAGCCATAGGTTACGGAGAATCAACAGGGCGAAGCACATGAAAGCCATGACATTTGACGATGGTCGATAGCGCAATTCTTACTTTGACGGAGCGACCTTGGGCCAGATGAATTTTCCTTCTTTGTTGATATAAGCCATGGCGTCTTCGTCTTCGGTCTTCCCCAGGTTCACCAAGGCGACCCCGCCACAAAACCGGTAGTTATGTAGATCGAATTCAGTCTTCATGGGGCTGTTGGGAAAACTCGATATCGATTTGATGATAATTTGACCCGTATGGTCAATATAGGACAAGTCGCCGGGCCAGCTGACATCGAATGACTGAACCGCAGCCAATCCTTCAGAAAAATCACTCACGCGATCGTACCGGGGCGGGATGACAAATTTGCCGGTTTTGTCAATAAAGCCATATTTGTCGTTCTTGCCCCGGACTGCAGCCAGACCCTCGGAAAACGCCCTGGCCGCACTAAATTCTCCTCCACTGATTACCAGCTTGCCGGATTTATCAATATAGCCTTCTTGATCCCCGTGAGAATCGATCTGGACCGGGGCCAGGCCTTCAGAAAACGGGCCGGCATCACTAAACTGGGGGGGAATAACCATCTTTCCGGACCTGTCGATGTAGCCGTATTTATCTTCAAGCTTCACAGCTGCCAGACCTTCGGAAAAAGGTTGGGTATCATTGTATTGGGGAGGAATAATCGTCTTGCCAGCTTTATCGATATAGCCCAATTTACCATGCTCTATGTAGACCAATCCTTCGGAGAAGTACAGTCCTTTGTAAGTGACATGTAACGATTTTGAATCCAGCGTTTCTTTAAGCTGGATCGCCAATTTGCCCGACTTATCAATATAGCCTAACTTGTTCATGGGGTATTTATCTTTCTCGGAACGGCGAATAACTACGAGAGCCATCCCATCAGAGAAAGGAAAGCCCGAAATAAATCGGGGCGGGATGACGAATTTGCCGGTCTTATCGATATAGCCGGTTTTCTCTTTAATCTCTACTGCCGCCAGGCCTTCGGAAAAATCATAGGCATGATCAAATTTAAATGGAATGATGAGCTGACCGGTCTTGTCTACATAGCCCCACTTTTTATCCTGCTTCACCGGCCACAGGTCACCGCAGGTTTTCTTCTTCAGGGGTATCTCAGGGGTAGATTGGCTTTGGCCCGGCTGGCCCGCCCAGAGGATAAACATCAGGGCCCCAAGCAAATAAAGCAGATTCTTTGGCAGCATGATTCCCCCATCTTTTAGGGTTATTTTTTGTCCTTAGCGACTTCCTTTAGGTTCTGTTAGACTCCGGCCAAATTATTTTCGAAATAGGTAGTGTACAGAAGGTTCTGCAAAAAGAGATGAGATAATCAGAAGGTCATGGCATGTGGGTGTATCGACCAAGATCACCCAAATCCGAACTGATGGAGGTTATGCCATGACCGGGAACCAGTGTAAAGGGGGCGGGATCAACCTGCAAGAGATTTTTGGCGCCAACAAAAACGGTGAAAGAACTGCTGCGAGAAGTGCTTCAGTGGCTTTTAAGGAGTTTTTAACAGGGGTGGCCGTTTGGGGCCGAGAGGCAGGTAAGTTCGGATAGCAGGGAAAAGATGCGTTGGCTAGAGATTCTTAGAGGATCGGGTGAAAGCTCGAACCGGCCAGAGCGCTTAAACCGTGACCGCGGGAAGCAAGCGGGAAATTTGCTCGCAAACCCGTACCAGCTCGTCGCGGTCCGAGGACCAGGTTAGATCGGGCACGTGGGAGCGAAAATAGTGCTCATAGTCATCCGGGCCGCCCCCATGAAACCGTAGAGGCGCAATCTCATAAATGCCTTCCAGCAGTCGATTTCCCGAAATAAGCGCCCCGTAGCCGTTATGAAACCGAATGATTACCTGATTGACCCCCTGGTGGAAGCGGCGTTGCCATGAAGCTATGGTGGGTTGTAACGGCGCCAAGAATTGGCAGGAAGAAGGGCGACAGTCCCCTGGTGTCGCAGAGGAAGGGGTCAGAGTTAGCTGAGTCATATCCGTAGTAACTCTGGTGTCCAAGTGCAGGTTGTGCTCAAGCATTGGCACTCCTTTTTATGGATTTATGTTTTATGTGCACGTGAAGTTTAACAGTGGAAAATTAGAGATATGTTAAGCGCTGACTAATTTTTTTTCATAGTGACTGAAGAATGGAATAATTGAGGTATGGTGGGGTTCTTCCTGCCGTAAGGCTCGCAGGGCTGCCAGAAATGTCTTTTGCGATGCGACCGTCCGGCTACCCTCAGGGCAGTGACATGATATAATTCGGGCAAGGCGGGAGTCCCAGCCACACCTACCTGCATGGCTCTCAGCCGAGGCTGGGATTACTTGGCATGAAAGGACGATTTATGGACATTCACCAGATCACCCAATCACGACAGATGAAGGCAACTATATGGTATTTTGTCGGATATTGGTTTAAACTTGGTAGGGTTAAGGCCTTCAGAATAAATAGAGGCGATATTGGCTATTTCATAACATAATAAATAAGTTATCCTTAATTTCTTTTCCCGGACCTCAGCTCAAGAGATATCTTATGCCCAATGAGATGATGCAACCTCGATCAGCAGCCAGGCTGTTGGAAAAAATAGTATTTGGTCCGATAAATGCCATTCTGGCGTTTTTCATTGAAAAGACCAGATTTTCGAAGCGAATATTTGATTTTTATGGGCGGATTCTTCCTACTCCTCAACAAATAGTCCGGGGAGTTCCTATAAAAGTTATTATGCCATTGAATGAAGTCGGAGTCTATAACACCTTTAAGGATTGGGAAGAGAGAGAACCGGAAATCCTGGATTGGATCGACGCCTTTGAAACAGGATGTACTTTTTTTGATGTAGGGGCATCTTTTGGAACTGAAACTCTCTATGCCGCCTTAAAAGCAGACGGCCCTGATAAAATTATCGCCTTTGATCTCGCTTTGGAGTCTTCATTCAATTTGGCTTACAATATTAGTATCAATAATATTCAGAAGGTTGATCAATATTATTTGGCATTATCTAATGGTTTTGGCTTGCATTCATTTCAAGAGCCTTCGCAATATCATTTTATCAAAGGAAGAAATAAATATGATATGGTAGCGTATAATACCTTATCTATTTCTTTAGATCAGTTTGTGAATATGACTCAATTATATCCTGATTATATTAAAATAGATGTCGACGGAGCAGAAGAGAATCTGATCTTGGGGATGATCGAGACCGTGCAAAATCCCAAATTAAGATCTGTGGCGATTGAAGTCAGCGACGAGTCAGAACCTGCCATTACCAGTTTTTTTAAAAACGCGGGGTTTATAATTGAATTCGAACGCAACTGGACAGAAGAGGGCGGGTCAGGTTTTAAAAATATCATATTCGTTAGAAAATAGAGCTTCGTAGACAGGAAACCCCAAGCCCCTCAACGTGAGGACGGGAAGGCCGCTCGTTGAAAAAATGGCGGTGCTCCTGCACAGGGCATCCTGATATGATAAAATATTACAATTTCTCTGGGAGGCGCTAATCCAGCAGGTGTTCCGGATTAAAATGCGACTGCCACAACTTAACCGAATAAAGGACAGGCATGGCCGATAAGAAATTTTTAGGCAAGATTCATGGAGAACCGTGGGACGCTTTGGCCAAAGGCCCGCGGGAGGCATTATCCACCATCTGGAACGATTATCTGGCTGAGGTCTTGCAAATCTCTCCCAAGAGCGAGCGCTACAAGATCCTGCGCCGGGAGATCGAGACGGCCGCAGGGTTTAAAGATGTTTACGAGAGCTGGAATAGCCTCCCTTCCGAGTCCCGAGCCGTTGCCTGGCGCCGATTGATGACCGCCAGCCGCAACCAGATCCTGGAGCGGGGGCAGAGCTGCGTCCGGTGCGGCGACTGCTGCGGCAAGGGCAGCCCTGCGCTGCTGGGTCCCGATCTGGGGCTCTTTAACCGGGAAGTCCTGACCTTAAACGACGTCTATACTCTACGGTCCGGGGAGAAAGCGACCACCCGGGATGGGCAGGTGACCGCGCTGAAAGAGGAACGGCTGAAGGTCCGGGAGGTTCCGGGTAGCCGCCAGTGTTGGTTTTATATGGCAGCCACTCAGACCTGCCGCATCTATGAGGATCGGCCGGAGCAGTGCCGCCGCCAGAATTGCTGGAGCGAGCCCCCAGACCCGCCTGCCCCAGAGGAGCTGTTGCAGCGCCACCACCTCCTCGCCGGCGTGCCCGAGGTGTGGGAATTGATCCAGGAACATCAAGCCCGCTGTGACTGCGCCGCCGTAGCCCGCCTGTTAGCCGATCTGGCGAGCGGTCAGGAAGAGGCCAGCGACGCCCTGTTCGAGGCCCTGCACTTCGATCACTATCTGCGGCAGTTGCTCATCGACGACTGGGAAGTCACCCCGGCGGCCACCGATCTTCTCCTGGGCCGGCCTCTGAGCGACTTTTTGGAGACTTATGGCTTGTTGGCCACTCTCACCCCGGAAGGGGTTTTTCGCCTGGAACCGCGCCAGGAGCCCGCGAATTTAATGGGGGGGGACTGAGAGCTAAAAATCCGTTGGCTTCATCCCGTGATTGTTTGGAGGTCGTCTCTCACCATCCTGACCAGGAAGCAGCCATGATTGAGAACCTGATCATAAAAAACCGCAGTTGCCGACGTTTCTTTCAAGATGAGCCGGTCTCGGTGGATACGCTGAGAAAGCTGGTGAACCTGGCGCGCCTGTCGGCCTCCGCGGCTAATCTCCAGCCCCTCAAATATATTCTCTCCAACGACCCCGACAAAAATGAACTGATCTTCTCCTGCCTGGCCTGGGCCGGCTACCTGAAGGATTGGCCCGGCCCCCCGGAAGGCGAACGGCCGTCGGCCTATCTTATCGTGGTGGGTGATACGGCGATCGCCAAGACCTTTGCCACCGACCTGGGAATCGCGGCCCAGAGCATCCTTCTAGGGGCCCGGGAGCATAACCTGGCCGGTTGTATGATCGGCTCCATCAAAAAAGAACTGCTGCGGGAGATTCTCCAGATTCCGGACCGGTTCGAGATCCTCCTGGCCATTGCCCTGGGCAAACCCAAGGAGAGCGTGGTTTTAGAAGAGATGGAGCCCGGAGGCAGTATCAACTACTGGCGGGATGAGCACGGCACGCATCACGTGCCGAAAAGACCGCTGGATGAAATTATCCTCAGCGAGTAGCCCTTAAGACAAGGCCGGTTTTCCTTTAAAGCCTTGCCCACTTTCCCGATCAGGGAGAGTACAGCCGCCAATATAGGAATTCCCCCACTCATATTCAGGGTTTCCCTAATTGGCTTGCAGGGGGCGCGATCATACACTGCACCCAACCAAATTAATAAAAGGGGGGAGTCATGCACATGGTCGCTGCTGTGGTTATTTTTTTCCTGGGTGGAGTAGCCGCGATCATCATTATGCGCCTGCTGCTGTTCCACTTCTGGGGCCCATCTTTCAAAAAAAATGCGGATGACCAGTACTTGAAACGGATCGCCGACATCTTGCAATGAGCGAAGTTAAAGGAGCAGAAGCAAGTTTAGGCCGGTTTCACCTGACCATTTAGCGGTCTACTTAACATTTTTGTCCGGACTGAAGAGCTTAAGATACTTGCCGTAACCGGCTTTTTCCAGATCTTCTTTGGGGATAAAGCGCAGGGCGGCGGAATTCATGCAGTAACGTTGACCCGTGGGCGGCGGCCCGTCATTAAAGACATGGCCGAGATGGGAATCGCCATGCTTGCTCCTCACTTCGGTACGCGTGGTGAAGAGCCGGCGATCCTCCTTTTCCACAATATCCCCCGGTTCCAGGGGCTTGGTGAAACTGGGCCAGCCAGTCCCGGAATCGTATTTGTCTTTGGAACTAAACAGCGGCTCGCCTGAAACAATATCCACGTAAATGCCTTCCCTCTTATTGTCATGGTATTCGTTTTGAAATGCCGGTTCCGTGCCCTCCTTCTGGGTCACTTTGTATTGCAACGGCGTTAGTTTTTTACGCAGTTCAGCGTCGCTGGGTTTAGTGTACTGCGGGTTGCCCGGTGGTTCGGCGGCGGCCGCCTGTCCTTTGTCCCAGACCTTCTCGAGAAATTGATCCCGGCCGGAATTCCAGCGGTAGTATTTATATTTCAGGGCATGGGTCTTGTAATAATTCTGGTGGTAGTCCTCGGCCCGGTAGAACTTAGTGAACGGTAAGATCTCCGTCACAATGGGTTTTTGGAAGCGCCCGGATTTTTGCAAGGCCTGTTTGGATTCTTCCGCCAGGCGTTTCTGTTCCGCATCGTGATAAAAGATAGCGCTCCGATATTGCGGGCCCCGGTCCACAAATTGCCCGCCCGGATCAGTGGGGTCAACGTGACGCCAGAAATAGTCGAGTAACTTTGAGTAGGAAACTTTGGCCGGATCGTAAAGCACCTGCACAGCTTCCACGTGCCCTTTCTCGGCGTAATTTTCATACGTGGGATTAGCGCCGCGACCACCGGTATATCCGGAAATTACTTCCACCACGCCGGTAACTTTTTCGAAATCCGACTCAACGCACCAGAAACACCCGCCAGCAAAGGTGGCGGTCTGTAAGTTTTGTTGCGGCTCAGACATTGTGGCACCCCGTTCTGATTTCTGCTTCGGGTTGTGGTCGGCAAAGCCAGCGACCACGAGACCGGCAGCTAAGAGGAATATGAGCATCAGCAAGGTCTTCATATTATTTATGGCCTCAGGCCAGGAGCACAGCCCCCTTATTTTATTCCTTAATATGGTAAGGCCAATCTTTCCAAAATCAAGAGGCGGTGCACGGCTGGAAAAGACTTGGTGATCCACTCGAGGAGAGCGGAGCGGTAACCCGTTACGAAGCCAACCGGAGGACTTTTCCGGATGCGTCGATAACCAACTCTTCAAAATAGCTTACTGCATCAGCCCGAGTCCAAAGCCCCACGAAACCCTGCAGAAGACGGTCCGCGGTATACTCCACTTTCAGCTCGCCATCAAGGTAGCCTTTAAGGGCGTGATCCTGTACCATCACCGAAATTTCGTACCACTCCCCCAGAGTGACGGTTGCCGCCACCTTGACCCGGAGCAGGCGCTTACCGTTCACATATTCAAACAGGGCTAAATTATCTTCCAAGGCATTGATTCGGAGGACGAAGTAGTTACCCACGTCCCGCATGGCAAAGGCCAGGCCGGCCACTTGGTCGATCTTGCCGCCCGACACCCTAGCCCTGACCCGGAGCACCGCGTCGGTGACGAAGCTTTCCTTGGCGATGGCCAGGGGAAAATAAAAGTAAGCTCCGATATTATCTAAAAATTCCTTGTACTTGACGCCAACAATCCGACCCATGAGCGCTGCCAGCCCCGATGACACCCCCCAGCCGTAACCGGAGCCATCCTCCAGGATCAGGCTGCGGCCATCCTGAGTCTCCCGCCGCCAAACCCCGGTGGGAGTATAGAAATCCGGTAGACGTTTTTCCTGAGACAACCGGAAAAAATCGTAGTCACCGCGAAAAAAGGCATCTACCATCCGGTCAACGTCTGCTTCGCTGGCAATGGCTACATCCAGAAGGCGGCTGGCCCCCAGCAGACGTCCCAACTGGTCTAGAGCGGCTTCCATATCGGCTGCCGCCAGGCCGCTTATCGAAGCATCCAACAGGTCGCCAGTAATTCTCAGCTTACAGCCGAGGCGGATGAGGACCTTCCCCAGGAAGCTCAGGCGCATGGAACGGCCGGCCTGGGTGCCGGCCCCGCCGGAAAATTGGAGAGAAAAATAGTTATCTTCCGGTTTGTCTCCCACCATGACGTCCAGATTGGCATAATGGTAGCCGAACTTGGCGCTGAGATTAGCATATTCCCGGGAAATGACCGCGAAGCTGTCTCCCCCGGGCAGCTCTCCCGGCCTCTGAGACATCCCTCGGGCCATGAGGGTGAGAAAGTCCCGGGCGCCCACGGTGATGCCACCGGTCCAGTTGATCCCGGGGTGGGACAATCCCTGCCACAGAGCCTTCATCGGCACGGACTCAAGGTTTTCCACGGTCACCTGGTCGCAGGTGGTCAGCCCTCCGCTGAGCCCACCGCCCAGGTCGATGAGATAGAGCGGAAAGGGGATGTTGGTGGTGAGCCGAGCCGCCACGGTCTCCCCTGGCCCGGCCTCGGTCAGGCCGAACATTTCGTGCATGGCCTGCTCATGGGCATAGCGGATGACATCGTGCAGCGTCCGGCAGCCGGAAGGGGTAAAGTCCGGGGCCTGGGGATCAGTGAGATTTAAGGGTGACAACTTGTCCAGCACGGCTCGCAAGCGCGTATGCATGGGACTGTTGATGATATGCCTCCGGGTTGGCCGGACGCTCTCAGCCAGATCGGCCACCACCCCCTGGTACACCGCCGCATCGTCTGCGACCAGGGTGATCTCTTGACCGTCTATCAAGGTTTTGGTGGCCCCATTTGCATCCAGGAGGGCTGGAAGGCCAAACTCCCGGGCCACGGAGGCCAGGTGGCTGGTGATGCTCCCCACGTCGGTGATGAGGCCCTTGATGCGGCCCATGAGACTGGCGTAATCCGGTGAAGCCGTCCGGGCCACCAGGATGGCGTTTTCCGGCGGCGTGGCGTTGCCTTCCCGGCCCGCTTGCCATACCACCCCGGCGGCCACACCGGGGGAAGCAGTTTTGCCGCCGGCGAGCAACAAGGGGTGTCCCGGGATTTCCCGGGGTACGGCAGCTTGCCGGCTTTTGCCCTGGATCAAACCCAGCGGCCGGGACTGCAGGAAAAAGAGGCGGCCCTCCTGGTCCACAGCCCACTCCACGTCCAGGGGTCCCTGAAAATAGCGCTCCAGCTTCAGGCCCCCCTGGGCCAGGATGCGGATCTGTTGGTCAGAAATGGCAGGGCGATCACGCTCTGCCCCGGGAGTCTCCTCCAGCCTAAGACCACCGTCAGGGCTGGCAACCAGCCGGCTGGCCTTGTTCCCGAGGCTCTGGTCTACCACAGCCAGAGTCTGCCGGTCCACGAAAAATCCGTCCGGGGAGGTCTCACCGCTTACCAGGTACTCCCCCTGCCCCAACACCGCGCTGATCTTGAGTTGGCCAGATTCGGGCCGGGCCGGGTCCACCGTGTAGAGCACCCCGCTGGCCCGGGAATCCACCATGGTGATCCCGGCCACGCACATGGGGGTATCCCGGTCATCCAGGCCGTAGCGCAGACGGTAGAGGATGGCCCGCGCGGCATACTTGCTGGCCACCACCTCCTTGTAGGCCGAAATAATTTCGTTTTTCGTGACGTTGAGGCGGGTCACGTATTGGCCGGCGAAAGAGGCCTCGGAGTCTTCTCCCACGGCGCTGCTCCGCATGGCGATGTGTACACCCCTCACGGTCCCAGCCTCCAGGGTCTCGTAAGCCGCCAAAATCTGGTCCGCCAGGACTGGAGGAAGCGTAGCCTCCAGGATCATTGCCTGGATTTCCCGGCTGCCGATTTCCACCTCCTCCAGGTTATTGGGATCAATGGTGGCCAGCATAGTCTCGATGACCCGCATCAGCCGAGCTTCTTCCACGAACCGGGCGAAGCCCATGGCGGTGACGACAAACCCCGGTGGAACCGGTAAGCCAACCCGCTGGGCCATGAGCGCCAGGTTGGTGGCCTTGCCCCCCGCCTCACCGTAGGACGCGGCACTCAGGGCGGAAAGGGGGAGGACCAGCGGGCCCATCAGGCAGTGGGGGGGTGGGTAATAAAGGGGTGCAATCTCCTGGGCCAGCCGGTCCACTACGCCCACCAAGGGGGTATAGCGGCCGCGGCCCATAGCATCCAGGGCCTCTGCTAGCCGGTGGGTAGAGGTCATCAGATCCTGGGTCCGTTCTTCAACCTCCCGCATGTTAAAGGGCGCCCCGGTAAAATAGATCTGCTCAAGTTCCGCCAGGTGCTGTAAGGCAACGTAGTTGTGCCCGAGAAACTCTTTGAACTGGTGGTACTTTTCTACGATTTCACCAGCAAGATTAACCAGCAAGCGGCAGGTTTTGTTCGTGGAAAAAAGGTTTAGGGTCTTCAATGGTAGCTCCGCAACCAGATGGCTCTTTATAGCGTTTGCCAAAAGTTTTTTCCGTAATAGGAGATACTTTACACCCCAAATCCCCCCTAACCCTCCTTTGGTAAAGGAGGGAACTATAAGGAATTACTTATGAAGTCCCCCTTTGAAAAAGGGGGATTTAGGGGGATTTAAAAATCAGCCAGCGGCATAAATTTATGGCAAACGCTATATTTCTGCCCCCGGACCGGGACCAGCCAGTTCGCTTTCGGCGGGGTAAGGGTTTGCCCTTTAGAATTATACCTTGAAATTATCGGGCTGCGTACCCTCCGTTTACCAACTTATTTCCTGGGTAGATCTGCTGGTGAGAATCTTGATCACCGAATTACTGTGCTCGATTCGGTGTTGCCGAGAATTTTGGCAGGAGAAAAGGTCAGCAAGTCAGCCCTTGCTCTTTTGGGCCATGGCGGTCTCTGCCCAGACTCTCACAACTGCCGGATCCATTTATAGCGTTTGCCAAAAGTTTTTTCCGTAATAGGAGATACTTTAATACCAAACTGCGATCAAACAGGTAATTTAATTTTTGTAGGGGCGGACCTATGTGTCCGCCCTCAGGTTGGGCGCACACTCGGGTACTCCACTACAGACCGTGAGCTTTTCTTACTTCTATGAGCGCAACTTGGTATAACACCCTAAATCCCCCCTAACTCCCCTTTGGTAAAGGGGTGAACTATAAGGAATTACTTATAAAGTCCCCCTTTGAAAAAGGGGGATTTAGGGGGATTTAAAAATCAGCCAGCGGCATAAATTTATGGCAAACGCTATAATTGCCTTAAGTTACCCAAGAATAAAAGGATTCGCATCCAACCTTTCACGCTTGAGGAGTGGGCCAATCTGATGGAGTGCATCCCCGAATGGCACAGATTGGCGAATGTACAAAACGAGACCTACTTTTGCTTCATGGGCTTTGGCAGCCGGCGAATCCCCAGGATGGGTAGCCAGAACTCAGGGCCACGTCGATGCTTCAATGGTATACCGGACTATGGTCGTCTTATACCAAGTTGCGCTCATACAGGTAATTTTGTTTTTGTAGGGGCGGACCTATGTGTCCGCCCTCATGGTGGCCGAACATGCAGGTACGATCCTACAAAACGAAGCTATTTTTACTTCTATGGACGCAACTTGGTATTATCCTGAATTTGACCCGGCAGGATGGGTCGGCTTTGGAGGTGTTGTTTGACAGGGGTATCAAAAGGCACAATCGCAGGCACAATGACCTAAAAGAAGATATCGGCTATCGTATAACTGATTGTTATTTTTATAATAATAATTGGTGCCTGGGGCCGGACTCGAACCGGCACGGCCTTGCGACCGAGGGATTTTAAGTCCCTTGCGTCTACCCGTTCCGCCACCCAGGCAACATTGGTAATGTAATATATCACCGGCAAACATTCAAGGGTATATGCAGTCATGGCAGCACCGATAGACCTTCCGAACCGAGTGCAGGTCTTACCCTAAAGGAGCACAGCCCTGTACTGGCCAAGAACCTTGACAAAGAAGACCCCCTCAGTTTTAATACAGCTAAAAATCAGCCTTTTCCAAAATACTTATCTGCCAAGCGCCCGCGGATGAGCGGCCCCGCTGCAAAGGAGGCGACCATGCGAACCCGTGAACGGATGTTGCCCATAGGGTGGTACCCCGCCAGCGCCAGCGCCTGTAAAGCGGAGATCGACAAATTCATCGCCGGTACGGCGCCGCTCCCTGCGGGGACCACGGTATTCGGTGGCATCGTTCCTCATGCCGGCTGGCACTTTTCCGGCAAAGCCGCGGCCCGGATCTTTTATCTGGCTGCCAAGGCCTTGCAGCCGCAGGTAGTGTGCATCTTCGGCGGCCACCTGGGAGGGAGCTCGCCGCCGCTGCTGGTGGCCGACGACGCGATGGAAACCCCCATGGGAGACCTCCCCCTGGCCACGGAATTCTATGCGCCCCTGGCCAAGCGCCTGACGCTCCGGGAGGAATATCCCGGAGATAACACCATCGAGGTGCAGATCCCTTTCATTAAGTATTTCTTCCCTCAGGCCAAAGTTCTGGCCCTGCGCTCGCCACACTCCGCCACGGCCATCGATTTAGGCAAGGCGGTGGCCGCGGTGGCCAAAGAACTTAAGGTCAGCATCCTGACCTTCGGATCTACCGACCTCACCCACTACGGGCCCAACTATGGCTTCTCCCCCAAGGGCTACGGGCCTGAGGCGGTGAAGTGGGTCAAAGAGGTCAACGACAAAAGATTCATCGACGAGGCCCTGAAACTGGACGGGGCCGGGATGCTCAAGACCGCGGCCGAAGACCAGAGCGCTTGCAGCGCCGGCGGGGCGGTGGCCGCGGTGGCCGCAGCCAAGGCCGACGGCGCCCATAAAGCCAAACTGGTGGACTACTACACCAGCTTCGACATCATGCCCGGCGAAAGCTTCGTGGGCTACGCCGGGATCGTGCTGGAGGGGTAAGGGAATAATTGTGGGGGGAGGGCCATGATTTTTCGTAAGCCATTCCTGCCCTCTCCCCCTCCCGACCTATGGTAGGGAGGGGAAATTTCCAGCAACGAAACGATGGTTGACTCCCTTTAGGAGTCATGGTGATGGGTGGAGGGCCGGGAGCAGGGAAAATGACGGCCTGATAATTGCTCCCTTTTATTTAATCTATGTGCATTTAAGAGCTGAGCTGTGCCTGAAGAGCTGCTTTATGATTTGGACCTGTGGCTTATTCTGGTTGCCAGTATTGGGGGTTTCTTCCTGGCGACCGAGGCTGGATTCCTGTTGGGGCGCCGGAGTCAGTCGACTACTAACGACCATTCGAGATCTCAGATCTATACAATTCAAGGCGCAGTGCTCGGACTGCTGGCCCTGCTGTTAGGATTTACCTTTGCGATGGCGATGTCCCGTTATGATACGAGAAAACAATTGGTCCTCTCGGAGTCCAATGCAATCGGCACCACCTTTCTCCGGGCTCAACTGCTGCCGGAGCCGCCACGCAAGGAAGTCTCCAACCTGTTGCGCCGCTATGTCGAGGTTCGGCTGGATTTTTATTATGCCGGGAACAACTCCAAGCTGTTGCGCGAAGTGAGGGACAAAACGGAGCGGTTGCAAAATCAGCTTTGGGCCTATGGAGTTGCCATGGGTGAAAAAGACCCGCGGGCGGTCACGACCGGGTTATTTCTCCAGTCTCTGAACGAAACGATTGACCTGAATGCCACAAGAATCACCGCCTTGGAAAACCACGTGCCCGAGATTACGCTGGTGCTCCTCTATTTTGTTGCGGTTATGGCGACTGGGCTCATAGGTTATGGCTGCGGGCTCTCGGGGATACGCAATTTCTTCGTGACCATAATATCGTCGGTTCTTATTGCCGCGGTGATTATGGTGATTATCGATCTCGACCGGCCGCGCCGGGGCTTGATCAAGGTAAGTCAGCAGCGGATGATCGATCTGCGGGATAACCTTAAAGAGCAGTGACGTTGGGGATGGACGACCTTTGGGGGCGGCTTGGGAAAATTTGCTCATCCCTGGCGCGCAGGGCTTACCCTACCTGCAAAATGGGCGGTCGGGCAGGTTGTCCCTATGAATGGTATCAAAAAAACGGATGGGAGACGCCACCCTCACGAGCGGTGCCCGAGAACAGAGTGGCGTTCCCAAGTGCAACTTGGGAACGAGGACGAACAGGGCGGACACGCAGGTCCGCCCTGTTCGGTTTGGCGAGCCGTAAATATAAAGGATGGTGCGCAGGCGCCCCCTACATTTCATTACCCGGTGGCGCTTTGGGACCAAAATTCCCGGAGGAGGCGGGCCAGGGTTTCGCCGGGGGCCAGGTCCTGGGCGAGGGCGGCCAGGGTGGCCGGGGTGACCTGGCCCTGACGCACCACTTCTTCCCCGGCCTGAGCTACGGCGTCCAGGATGGCTTGGGCCTGGGGCTGAAATTCGGGGATGGAGAGAAATTCGGCGGAATGGCGGTAGATTTCGGCGACAAGGTCATTGCCCAGGCACATGCGCCAGGTCATGGACAAGGCCTGGAACATGGCCGGGTCCCAGAAGCCGCAGACGCTCAAGGTCACCACTCGTGGCATCTTCTCGAAGCGGTGCGGGATGCCCCCGGCCTCGGACGTTTCCTTTAAGGGGTCCATCATGGGCAAGGTGCGTTCCACGAAAAGCTTCATGCGGGCGTTCATAGTGGCGTGGTAGATGGGGGAGGCCAGCACCACCAGATCGGCCGCCAGATACCGGTCAAACAGGACCTCCGACATGTCGTCTTTCTGGATGCAGCGGCCTGGGGTCTGGACCCAGCAACCATAGCAGCCCAGACAGTGGTTGATCTTGTAGTTCCGCAGGTAGAGGGTCTCGGCCACGGCCCCGGCGCGTTTGGCCCCTTCCAAGAATTTTTGTAAGACCAGTTCGGTCTTGCTGGTTTCGTTCTCCCGCGGGCTGCTGTTCAAGGCCAGGATGTTCATGAAGTTCTCCCTTATAGCGTTTGCCAAAAGTTTTTTCCTCTAATTCTCCTCTCCCCTTGTGGGAGAGGGTAGGGTGAGGGGTTAATAAGAAAAAACTTTTGAGCCTCTTGCAAAAGTCTCTTTTCGGTCAATATCTTATTTGGGCGTTTATGAGTTTGCCGGTAGCACAGGCTTTCCAGCCTGTGCTCATATAAGCTAAAGCCTGCGACTACATCATGTCCGGCAATTTTGCAAGAGGCTCTTTTGGTCAATGAGTATAGGTGCCGTTTTCGGTTGAAGAGTTGCACAGGAATTGTCAATGGGGTGGAAAGTTACGCGGTAATATTTGAGAGGCTACCTGGAATTAAAGGCAAGTTCAAGCTAGAATCTGATTAGATGCCTTAAGATGACATTTTTCTGGATGGAAAAAAGGCAGGGCGGACACGCAGGCAATACTACCATTTTATATTATTCGAATTCACTCCGAGGAATTCCTGACTGACGGATGATTGATTGTAAAGTGCCGATTCTTAGTTCCCCATGGTCAGGAACCGGAACGGTAATCGTGCCATCGTTGAACGTTTTCTGCATGACGATATGGCTGCCACGCCGACGGACTTGGCAAACCCGTGTCTGGACAGGATTTGACAAACCTCTTGGCCGGACAGAACTCGCAGTTTACCCAACTGCTACCTCAACCTGGGTAACATAAACCTCTTCCCGGAGCCGACTCTTGATCTCCTCCGAGGAAGCCGATTCAAAAAAGAGTTCCAAGGCTTCCCGGAGATTTTCTCGAGCTGCCTGGACGGTGTCTCCCTGACTGGCTATATCGAGTTCAGGGCACAAAGACACATAGCCATCCCCTTCGCGTTCAATAATGGCCGTAAGTTGCCGTTTCATCTGGTGCTCCTCGACAGGAAACTATGTTCCTTTTGTAATTTTATGTCCAATTTCCGGAACAAGCCAAAAGAAAAGTGGAAAAGAAGATTAACAATAACGCAAGTTATCACAGGCTGGTAGTTTATTCACTGGATAAAAAAAGGGCGGACACACAGGTCCGCCCCTACTATTTGGTGGGACGTGCCCACCCTACATTTTGAAGGGAATCGAGGGAAGGGGATGTCCCACAGACTGGAAGCCTATGGCACTAACCCCTGATCCCTAACCCCTGTTTTAGTACATGCCTTCCATGCCGCCCATGCCGCCGCCGCCCATGGGGGGCATCGGCGATTCTTTCTTGGGTTTCTCGGCGATCATGGCTTCGGTGGTGATCAACAAGGAAGCCACTGAAGCGGCATTCTGGATAGCGTAGCGGGTGACCTTGGTGGGGTCGATGACGCCCGCTTCCATCAGGTCCTCGTATTGGCCAGATTCGGCGTTGAAGCCCATGGCGCCTTTCTCGTTTTTGACATGCTCCGCCACTACGGAACCTTCGAAGCCGGCGTTGTTAGCGATCTGGCGGATGGGTTCTTCCAGAGCCCGCTTGATGATATTGACGCCCAGATCTTCGTCATGACTCTTCAGCTTCAGGCCGGCCAGGGCCGGGGCGCAGCGCATGAGGGCGACGCCGCCGCCGGGCACGATGCCTTCTTCCACCGCCGCGCGGGTGGCGTTGAGGGCGTCTTCTACCCGAGCCTTCTTCTCTTTCATTTCGACCTCAGTGGCCGCGCCGACACGGATAACCGCGACGCCGCCCACCAACTTGGCCAGGCGCTCCTGGAGCTTTTCCCGGTCGTAGTCGGAGGTGGTCTCATCGATCTGGACGCGAATCTGTTTCACGCGGCCTTCGATGGCCGCACGGTCGCCGCCGCCGTCGATGATGGTGGTGTTATCCCGGTCGAGGCTCACTTTGCGGGCGGTGCCCAGCTCTTTGACCGTGACGTTTTCCAGCTTCCAGCCCATGTCCTCGGAGATCATCTGGCCGCCGGTGAGGATGGCGATGTCTTCCAACATGGCTTTGCGGCGGTCGCCGAAGCCGGGGGCCTTGACGGCCGCGACCTGGAGGGTGCCGCGCAGTTTGTTGACTACCAGGGTGGCCAGGGCTTCGCCGTCCACGTCCTCGGCGATGATCACCAGGGGTTTGCCCATTTTGGCAATGGTCTCGAGCACGGGGAGCAGGTCTTTCATGGCGCTGACCTTCTTCTCGTGGATGAGGATGTAGGGCTCTTCCAGGGCGGCTTCCATCTTCTCCGGGTTGGTGACGAAGTAGGGGGAGATGTAGCCGCGGTCGAACTGCATGCCTTCCACCACTTCCAGAGTGGTTTCCATGCCTTTGGCTTCTTCTACGGTGATGACGCCTTCTTTGCCGACCTTGGCCATGGCATCGGCAATGATGTTACCGATGGAGGGGTCGTTGTTGGCGCTGATGGTGCCGACCTGGGCGATTTCTTTCTGGTCTTTGGTGGGCTTGGAAATCTTGTGGAGCTCTTCCACGACCGCGGTCACGGCCTGCTCGATGCCGCGCTTCAAGGCCATGGGGTTGGTGCCGGCGGCCACGAGGCGGGAGCCTTCGCGGTAGATGGCCTGGGCCAGGATGGTGGCGGTGGTGGTGCCGTCGCCGGCGACATCGGAGGTCTTGGAGGCCACTTCCCGAACCATCTGGGCCCCCATGTTCTCGAATTTGTCTTCCAGTTCGATCTCTTTGGCGACGGTAACGCCGTCCTTGGTGATGGCCGGGGCGCCGAAGGCTTTTTCCAGGATTACGTTACGGCCCTTGGGACCCAGGGTGACTTTGACGGCGTCCGCCAAGGTATTGACGCCCCGGAGCATAGACTCCCGGGCTTTAATGTCATATTTAATTTCTTTTGCAGACATGAGCTTACTGTCCTCCTTAAGGATAAATGCTGATACGTCAGAAATTCAGGTTCGTTGCAGGGAAGATTTGGATTAGTCGGTGAGAACAGCGAGGATGTCTTCTTCCCGCATCATCAGGTATTCTTCGCCTTCCATCTTAATTTCGGTGCCGGCATACTTGCCGAACAGGACCCGGTCGCCTTCTTTCAGTTGAAGAGGCATGCGGTTACCGGCGTCGCTCATTTTGCCGGGGCCGACGGAGATGACTTTGCCTTCAATGGGCTTCTCTTTGGCGGTATCGGGAATGAGGATGCCGCCTTTGGTGACCTGCACCTCTTCGATCCTTTTGACCAGAACCCGGTCGTTCAAGGGTTTAACCTTCATATACAACCTCCTTGGAATAAATTCAGGTTATGAGCGGTGTTAGCACTCTCATCAAGTGAGTGCTAATCATCCTGCAAATTTTAACTACTTTTGCGGGAAAATCAAGAGGTGCACGAAAAAAAAATGGAAAAAGCGGGGTTGGGCCGAAGCCCGGAGTGATTACCGGGCTTCGGAAACCATGAGAGGCCGTTTGGATTTGGCGTGAGAATACTTATCCTTGGCATTCTTGTTGGACGAACCGTTCTTCTTGGGTTTGCTGGAACTCTTGGCGGAGTTATCGGTCTTTTTCGCCAAGCGGGTGTCGCTGGATTTTTTGGCTTTGGATGCCTGGGTATTGGAATTATCCTTGGCAGTGCCTATGAGGGCCACTTTGGTCTTTTTGGCTTCAGCCGGCTTGGCGGCCACAGACGATGTACCGAACATAGAGGCCTGGACCGGGGCTGCGCTAGCCTTAGCCGGAGTATTAGCCTTGGCAAGGGTGGCCGTTTGAGCTTTGGCGGGGGTGCTGTGGTTCGGTTGCTCCTGTTTGGCATAAGTGCGGCTGGCCTTTTTGGCGGGCTTGGCATAGGTCCGGCTCTTGGGGCTGGATTTGTGAGCCACCTCGGTGGACTGGCTGGCAGAACTCCGACTGCTCCCGCGGCTGGAATAGGAGCGTCCGGAACTGCGGGCCACCCGGATGGGGTGCGAGGCCACCGCGGGATGCTCGATGCGGGCAATGGTAATATTTTTCGTGAACAATTCTTTGCTGTTGGGCGGCAGATTCAAGGAGTAGGACGGCGCATCCGGGGGAGTTATGCCCCGGAGCAACTCCGGGTTGAGGGCCGCCACTTCCTCGGAGGGCACGTTCACGGCTACCGCGACGGCCGTCAGGGACGTGGTTTCCTTTATGGGGACCTTGTCAATTTTGAGCGGCGGTAAATAAGGGACATTTTTAAAGCCGAATTTTTCCGGGTTCTTGGCGATGATAGTAGCCGCGATCATCTGGGGCACGTAATTTTTAGTCTCGGTGGGCAGGCACATGTTGGCGGAGAGTTCCCAGAAGTTCTTGTGGTTGCTCTGGTTCAACTCCCGCTGCACCCTGCCCTCGCCGCAGTTGTAAGAGGCAGCGGCCAGATACCAGGAACCGAATTGTTTATAGAGGTCCAGGAGATATTGGGCGGCGGCCCGGGTGGCCTTTTCCGGGTCCCGGCGCTCATCCACGTAGCCGTCAATGGTCAAGCCGTAACGCAGGCCGGTGCCTTTGATGAACTGCCACATGCCGCTGGCGGCGGCCGGGGAATAGGCCTTGTTATTAAAGCCGCTTTCGATCATGGCGAGATAGGCCAGGTCTTCCGGAAGGCCGGCCTCCTGGAACACCTCTTTGATCATGGGCAGATAGCGGGTGGAGCGGGCCAGGTAGCGCGTGATGACCGCTTTGCGCTCGGTGGAGAAGTAGACCAGATAGGCCTTAACCTGCTTATTCATTTGGATGGGCACATCAAATTTGATCTGATGATCCCATTTTTGCAATTCATCTTCCAGGCTGCTGTCCGAACCGGGGATACCGCTCTTGGCGTAAAGCTCCTCCACGCGGTTGGGGCTCAACTCCTCGGTTAGGGCGGCTTCGTCGGCGTTGTCATCGACCACGGGAACCGTGATTTCCGGTTGGACCGGGTCGGCCTTGACCTGAGCGCCTTTTTGACCGCCGCCGCATCCCGCCAGAAATGCGAGGCAAACTACCACCCCCACGAGCCAAGATATCATAGAGACTCCTCTTATCTAGTGGTCCGGGTTTGCCAGTATACAGGTCCTGAAGTGATTTGCGCGACCTCCCCCAGAGGTGGGCCGATAGACCTGGGATTTTTATCCTATAGCAACTTTTTTTCGGCTTGGCAAGGAAAAAACCAGGCTGCGCCTGTTTTTCCCGGCTTCGGCGGCTTTGCAACCGCCGGTGCGGTGCTTATGATAAAACCTAAGGGGGAGAAATCATGGCAAATTTCACGTACCTGGCAAATCTGGAGATCATCGTCGCCCTGGCCGGATGGGCCGTGGGCCTGTGGGGTATGGTGAGCGGCCGGGAAGCCATCCTGCAGTATCTCTATTTCTTCGCGTGGTACCCTTATATCATCTTTCTGGACGGCTTCCTCTATCGCCTGAAAGGGAGGTCGTGGCTCCTGAATCGGCCCCGGGATTTTGGCACAATGTTCGTCTGGTCCGTCACCGTGTGGCTGGTGTTTGAAGCCCTTAACCTGGTCCTAAGAAACTGGGGCTATGTGGCGGTGGTGCCGGTGGGGTGGCTCCGGTGGAGCGGTTACGCCCTGGCCTTTGCCACGGTGCTGCCCGGGGTGCTCTTAACCGCTGAAGTGATGGGGGCCCTGGGGTCCTTTCAGAACGTCAAAGGCCGGGCCTTTAATTTGGGTTCCTGGCAACCGGTGTCGCTGATGGTGGGGGTGGGGATGCTGGTGTTTCCCCTGGTGTGGCCCAACTATGCCTTTCCCCTGATCTGGGGGGCGTTTTTCTTCCTGTTGGACCCGTTGTGTGACCTCATGGGCGGGCCTTCTCTGATTGTGCGCTTTGCCGCGGGGGAACGGCGGCGGTTCCTGAATCTGTTGACCGCGGGGTTGATCTGCGGGGTTTGGTGGGAGTCCTGGAATTGGTTCGCTATCAGTAAATGGGTGTATACGTTGCCGGTGCTCAATTGCTTCAAGGTCTTCGAGATGCCGCTGCCGGGGTACCTGGGGTTTGCGCCCTTCGCCCTGGAGTGCGCGGTCATGTATAATTTTATGAAGGCGTTGGATGAGCGGGTGCTGATAACCCCGCAGCGGCGGCAGTGGGCCTATGGCGTCCAACTGGTGTTCTGGATAACCATTTTTGCCGCCATGGATGCGTGGATAGTGATTTCATATCAGTGAGCGGTAAGCAGTGAGCAGTTGGTAGGGCGGGCGTCCCCGCCCGCCATCTTGGTGCGCGCAGGGCGCACCCTACATGGTAATGCCTGCGCTACACTACTTCTGGGGGGGCTCGACGCACATAAAAAAACCCCCGGCGAGGAGCCGGGGGTTGTAAACTTCTGGATGGGATTGAGGTCAGTCTGATTTTCTCCGGAGACCCACCAGACCCAACAGGGCGCTGCCCAGAAGGACCAGGGAAGGCGGGACGGGTACTGCACAGGCGGAGCCGGAATAGGTGGTATGATTTATGCCGTCCACCACCAACTCGCTTAAGGACACGGCTGGAGTAAACTGGAAGGTCAGGGCATTAATTGCCGAACCAAAGGCGCTAAAAGCCAAAAGATCGGCGTTGACCCCTCCATAAGTAATGCCGGTCACATTGGCCACCCCTCCGGCGTTAAGACCTCCATCAGTGCCGAACGTGAAGATACTCACCCATTCCAGGGCACTTGAGAGAACAAAGCCGGCCCCATCATCGATGGAAAAGGTTCCCGTCCCGGTGACCGGGGCTGTCTCAAGACCCGCCACAGGAGACGATATTGCGCCGATGGTGAAGGTGCCGCCGATGTTCCCAAACAGGTTTAAAGCACTCCCTGTTCCGTCATGCACGTCAGTGATTTGGAAGTCGTAGGTTCCGGTGTTCGGAAACTTGATGGAGTCGTCGGCCCCGTCGAAGGAAATCTCTGCACCTGTAATATTTGCGTAATTGAGGCACAGTTCTGCGAAGGCGCCGCTTGCGCTCAAGACAGTCAAGGCCATGATGCAAAGAAAGGTGATAAGTATTTTTTTCTTCACTTTTTCTCAACCTCCCTTAATGGTGTATTTAATTTTTACAAGAATATATAGCAATAATCATTCCATTATCTTAATGTATTGTTTTAATTCATTAAATATTTATCATGGATTATTTGGTCCAGGGGACTACCCCAAGTCATGTAATCATTATTAAACTTATTTCATAATTATTTAAGATTATTTTATTTTATTAAGGAATATTATAGAGTTGTCATGTTTCAGTTCTTATACTTATTTTTAAGTTCCTCAACTAGTGACACAGCATTCTTGAGCCTGCGGTTAACCATAAATAATGTAAAGTTAAAGAGGCTCTGCTGGCTCAAGCGTCCCGCCCAGGCGAGCACTACTTTTCAGGCCATTTGCTCATAAGGTGATGGCTCAGCAATAAGTTTAAAAAGTTCTCCGGGCCAGTTTGCCTGTGGAGGCACCGGGAGGTAGGCGGCTCCAAATCTTATAAAGAACTTTTCGGAACCGGGCTTTCATGTTTCAATTTTTGAACTTATGCGCAATTAGGACGGGGCCCTGCACGCCATGCATTATTGAGGTTTCCGCCCTTTGCCCCAGGGGCGCGGTCATGTATAATTTTATGCAGGCGTTGGATGAGCGGGTGCTTACCACGCCCCGGCAAAAGCGAAATGCCTGGCTGGTACAGTTGGTTTTCTGGCTGGTGATGTTTGCGGCTTTGGATGCGTGGACGGTGATTAGCTATCAGCAGTTAGCGGGGAGCAGTTAGAAAAATGGTGCGTAGAACGCACCGTACATGGCGGGCAGTGCCTGACCTACATTACTCTTGATACGAACAGAGAGTTCGTTTCAGTAAGAATAACCCAAAAAATGGTGCGCCGGAGCGCACCATGATAGTTACTTGTTCGGGATGGAATCAGGCTGATACCTTGCGCTGGCGCACTCTAAGCCCGATCAAACCCACCAAGCCGGAACCCAAGAGCAGCAGCGTGGGAGGCAAGGGAACCACCGGGTTAATGCTGCAGAAGCCCGTCAAAGCCGCAACATCGCCTCCGCCACTGAGGCCGAACGACACAGTGGTGCTAAAGATGCCGGTATACGGCCCGGACGGACCGGGAGCAGGACCAAAGGTATAGGGGCCATAGGCATATAAAGACCCCGCAGGCCCTGGTCCGAAGGCCGCCGTGGGACCCACACTCCAGGTGAAGGCAACATCTTGCAGAAAGTTGTCCTGGATAAGGCCATTAAGATTTGTAGCCGTAATAGTTACGCCATTTCCGGTGAAATCGGTGAGCCCCCCCACGATGGAGGAGGTGACCACCGTCGGCAGAGCCGGCAGCTCACCGGCCAAGACGGGGATGCTGAAAACAAAGGCAAAGGTGGAGGGAGCCCCAAAATCGGTCACTGCCAGGCCGTAGCTAATGATAGGATCAGCGCTGGCATTGCCGGTTATGATGACCTGGTCGCCCCCCGAAAAATTAATTGTTTGCTCAGAAAGCACAAAACCACTTTCGCTTTGCAAGTAGCTCAGATCAAACGATTCCCCGCCGCTTGAGATGGTTACGCCAAATGCCATAGCTGAGGTGGTCAGCCCCACCACCATTAGCAAGGCAATCAGTGCAATAGATGTTCTTTTCATGGACGACCCTTCCTTGTTAGAAATTGTAAATAGCTCTTTTGGAAAAACCTCCTCAACCCTGGGAGCATCATGCTATAATTGCGAGAATTCCTTTTACGCGGTCGAGGCAACCTTTTCTCATGTTAATGAAATCAATTAAGTTTCTTCGCTGTCCCCCCTCTCTCTATCCGACCACTCGAAGTGTAAAAAAAATGGATAGGTAATATTTTTACATCTTTTTTATAAAAAAATGCAATAATTATGCCATTTAAATAAGTTATTGTTTTTCATCATTTAATTTATTTTGATACAAATTTTAATAAGTTAAAAATGCCATTAATATTGAACATCTTAAAATTATTGTTCATTTCAAATTCTAGCAAGGTGAGCCCGTTTCAACATTTGAACATTTAAAGTATGATTAAACGAGGACTCACCAAATCCAATCGTTTATTGACGGAGGGCAGCAACCAAATTCCAGCAGGTTAAGGCTCGCATTTATTAACTCTGGCCAATTAATTTATGGGATACGTTTTGAATCATAATAACTTCCCCCTCAAGATCTACGCCGTCTCCTTGGGCTGCCCAAAAAACCTGGTGGACACGGAAATTATGTTGGGGCGGCTGACCCAGGCGGGCTGGGAGGTTACCGGGGATCCAGCCGCGGCGGACGTGCTCCTGGTCAATACCTGCGGGTTTATTGAGGCAGCCTGTAAAGAAGCGGTGGACACTATCCTTTCGATGGCCCGGGTCAAGGAGAATGAGCCCGGCAAGCGCCTGGTGGTGGCCGGGTGCCTGGTGCAGCGCTATGGGGCTGACCTGGCGCAAGAACTGCCGGAAGTGGACCTCTTTGTGGGGGTCAACGATTTTCCGGCCCTGGCGGATATGCTGGCAGGGCTTGCGACCGGGCAGGCAGACCGGTTATTTCATACGGCCCCACCCTACGCCTACGCGGCCCCCGAGGCGCGCTACCCCGCCACACCGGCACATCTGGCGTATCTCAAGATCGCCGAAGGCTGCAGCCACCGCTGTACTTTCTGTATCATCCCCCAGATTCGCGGGCCCTTGCGCAGCCGCCCTCTGAAGACTTTGGTGCGGGAGGCCGAACTGCTTGCCGGGGCCGGAGTTAAAGAACTCATCCTGGTGGCCCAGGACACCACGGCCTACGGCAAAGAGGAGCCGGGGCAACCGGGGCTTGCGGCGTTGCTTAGGGAACTGGCCGGGATTGACGGGTTCCGGTGGATTCGCTTGCTGTATGCCCATCCTGCCCGAATCACCCGGGAGCTTTTGGAGACCATGGCGGCTCATCCCCGGATTTTGCCTTACCTGGACCTGCCCATCCAGCACGGCCACGACGAGGTTTTAAGACGCATGGGGCGCGGCTATGGCCGCCGGGAGATTTTGGACGCGGTCCAGCTTATTCGGGAAATCCTCCCCGGGGCGACGCTACGCACCACGGTCATGACGGGCTTCCCCGGAGAGACCGAGGAACACTATCAGACCCTGATTGATCTTATGGAAGAGGTACGTTTCGATCATTTGGGGGTTTTCTTATATTGCCCGGAAACGGGAACTCCTGCAGCCCAGTGGAGTCCCAAGGTGTCCCGGCGGGAGGCCCGGCGCCGGGCCCGTCACCTCAAGGCCATACAGGCCAGGATCGTCAAGGCCCGGCTCAAGGCCCTGGTGGGGCAGGTGGCCGAGGTCCTGGTGGAAGGGGTGAGCCCGGAGAGCGACTACCTGCTCACGGGACGCATGATGAGCCAGGCCCCGGATATCGACGGCCAGGTTTATATTACCGCGGGAGTTGGTCAGGTGGGGGAGATCCAGACGGTACGGATTACCCGGGCGCTGCCTTATGATTTGGTGGGGGAGATTGTGGAGGACGGGGAAAAGGGATAAGAGCGGTGGCGAGCGGACGGCCTGCCTCTACGGGAGGTGACCAAGCGGAGCTTGGGCGGAAAGTGGTATTCCAAGCTGGAGCTTGGGAACGAGGGCAAACGAGGGTGAATCCTCCCTCAGCACAACCCTCCCCTTCCACGGATCACTGGGTTTGCAGACAAATTAATTTCTGTCATAATTATTATGATTGGCTGGGGGCATTAGCAGCCTCGCCCTAAATAATTGACTTCCCCGGAGGAGTAAGTTACTTTATTCACAATGAGCGCCACGGGCAAAAGTATCCTGAAAGACCTGGAAAAAGATGTGGTCGCCATCAATCTGGCGCTTTCGGCCAATCTTCAGACCCACGTGCCGTTGATCGCCGAGGTGGGGCGCCATATCCTGCTCAGCGGCGGCAAGCGCGTGCGGCCGCTCTTGTTCATTCTGGCGGCGCGGATGTGCGGCTGCCAGGGCAACAGTCTGAGCGATTTCTCGACGATCTTCGAATATCTGCACGCAGCCACGCTGTTGCACGACGATGTCATCGATGCGGCCAACGTGCGCCGGGGGGTTTCCACCGCCAACACCATCTGGGGCAACCAGGCGGTGATCCTGGTGGGGGACTTTCTCCTGGCCAAGGCTTTGTCCTTGGCGGTAACCACCAATAAATTGAAGATCTTGCAAGTTTTGTCCCACGCCACCACCATGATGGCCGAAGGGGAGATCCTGCAGCTTTTGCACGCGGGCAATTTGAAGATTACCGAAGCCGATTACTTCGACGTCATCACGCGCAAGACTGCGATCCTCATGGCGGCTGCGTGTCAGATCGGGGCCATCTTGGGCGGGGTCGAGCCCACCCAGGAGGAGGCCTTGAGCCAGATGGGCCTGAACCTGGGGATCACCTTTCAGGTGGTAGACGATATTCTGGATTATACCGGGAACGAACGGGAGTTGGGCAAGCAGGTATGCGCTGACCTTAGAGAAGGGCGCATCACCCTGCCTTTGATCCACGCCCTGGCCCAGGCCAATACGGCAGACCGGGAGCGCCTGGAGGCCATTGCCCAGGACCTGACCCCGGAGTCCGCCCCGGAACTGAAGAATCTCCTGGATAAGTACGGCTCGCTGGACCACGCCCGGGCCATCGCCCGGGACTACACCCTGAAGGCCCAGGATAACCTGGGGACCTTCCCTGCCTCCCTGGAAAAGACCTATTTTTGGGCTATTACCGAAGAACTCCTGAGTCGCACCCATTGACCGGCTGGACCTGATTATTGTAATAAGATCATGCCATTGCTCCTGCCAGCGCGGTGCCCCAGGGGGCCCATGAAACGGTGGGGGGGTGTCTTCAGCTTCCCCTTTATTTTCCTTGACATCACCCAATTTTCACATTAAATTGAAGGCGTAGATAGCATGTCAGACTGAAGGCAGGGCTGCGGGCCCTGGCCAAAGATCGGAAGGGTATGCTAAATACCTTCCCGTTTTTTTTTGCCTGGCTGCTCTCGCGGTCCTGCTCGTGGGGCGGGATAAG
>Ga0265296_1000157_pt1 | contig 130580 bp, 128 predicted proteins | sample MunlanPumphouse1_FD_189073 | JGI IMG/M metagenome (GOLD analysis project Ga0265296, IMG submission 189073) | Groundwater microbial communities from a municipal landfill in Southern Ontario, Canada - Pumphouse #1 | ecosystem: Environmental > Aquatic > Deep subsurface > Groundwater | place...
TTCCCAAAATGTCCTCATCGTAGCTACTGCTACGTTTCCGGGCATTTTGCTCATCTTCCTTGTCTCGTTCAAAAATCATAGCTTTCGCCACGAAAAGGGTTTTGAAACCATCTCTATGAGTGACGCCGGCGTCCGCCGCGGCGAACTGCGGCCGGCCAACGCCCGGCTCAATTCGATTTTGCCTCTTATTTACGAAAATTGACTAATCTTCTCTATGACATCAGCCATACCTAAACGTCGTACGCTATCAGATACATGAACACTTAAACCTAACCAATCTTTATGTCCGTATTTGGTTTTAAAACCTATCAGCCCGCCATGGGCGCTTTAATTATCGCTGCTTTCTCCATAATATCCCGTTTGCTGGGCGTTGTCAGGGACAGATTGCTGGCTGGCACTTTTGGCGCGGGTAGCGTGCTGGATGCTTATTACGCCGCTTTTAAAATACCCGATTTTATTTTTAATACCTTCGTGTTGGGAGCAATCGCCTCGGCTTTTATTCCGATTTTTATTGGTTTGAAAAAGCAGTCATCAGCTGAAGCTTGGCGTTTAACCTCAACCATTATAAACCTGCTGGTAGCAGTGTTGTTGGTTTGCGCTGTTTTGGGAATTATTTTTGCCAGCTCGTTAATTCCCTTAATTGCGCCCGGGTTTGATGTTGTAACGACAGTGCTAGCCATTAAGCTAACTCGGCTGATGTTGGTGGCTATAATATTTTTTGGCGCGTCTAATGTACTCGGATGCGTATTGCAGGCCGAACATAAATTTTTACCATACGCCATCGCGCCGGTTTTATATAATATTGGAATTCTCTTGGGAATTTGGTGGTTGGTTCCGTACTGGGGACCTACTGGTTTAGCGGGGGGGGTGATTGCCGGCAGTATTTTACACTTATTAATTCAATTTCCCGCGGTCCGTAACCTTGGCTACCGTTGGCGGTTAGGTATAAATTTTACTCACACCGCCGTTAAGCAAGTGATTAAATTAATTATACCGCGCACCATTGGCCTGGCCGCGAGCTCAATAAACAATATAATAATGGCCAGTTTTATTTCTCGACTTGGCGTCGGCAGCTTGGCGGCTTTTACTTTAGCCGCTAATTTGCAGAGCTTTCCGATTAATGTTTTTGGGGTATCATTAGCGATTGCGATATTTCCTTTATTTAGCGAAACTTTGGTTAATGGACAAAAGACGGAATTTACTAAACATTTTTCCGCCAGCGTGCGGCGTATTTTGTTTTATATCATTCCGATTGCTGTTTTATTGTTGATTCTGCGCGCTCAAGTGGTCCGGGTTATTTTAGGAAGCGGAGCTTTTAATTGGAGCGACACAATTCGGACCGCCCAAATCCTTGGTTATTTATCGCTGGCTCTGATACCGGATAGTTTAGTGCCGCTGATATCTCGCGTTTTTTACGCCTTGACCGATACCCGTACACCCGTACTAATATCGCTGACGAGTATAGCAGTTAACTTATTATTGCTGGTTGTGTTATGGCCGTTTGGTTTAATGGGGGTTGGGTTAGCTTATGTTGCCGCCAGCTCACTTAACCTGTTATTACTTATAACCATTCTGTCGCGCAAGGTGCCGGACTTAGGAGCAAAAAATATCATTACCGGCACTAAATACATGGTTGTGGCCGCGCTGGCGGCTGGTAGCGCCACTTATTTAACGCTTCAATGGCTGGCGCGATTAGTTGATATGCATACTTTCCTTGGTATATTTATTCAGGGTTTGACCGCCGGTTTGGCGGGTTTGGCGATCTATGCGGCTCTTTGTGCGTACTGGCAATTGCCGGAGGTTAATTTTATACGAACTTATTGGAATAGCCTGAAGAAAATGTTGTTTAAATATGAAATTGGAAAAAATTAAAAATTTCTGTATCATCGCTCACATTGACCACTACGCACTACGTTTGAGTACGGGGCGAGACGATGAGGCCTGATTTTTAATCAATATGAATAATCACATTCGTAACTTCTGCATCATCGCTCACATTGACCACCCCGTACTACGCACTGTGTTTGAGTACGGGGCGAGACGATGCCGCCTGATTTTTAATCAATATGAATAATCACATTCGTAACTTCTGCATCATCGCTCACATTGACCACGGCAAATCCACTTTGGCTGATCGTTTTTTGGAGGTGACCGGCACAGTAGCTAAACGCGAGATGCGGGCGCAAGTGCTGGACCAAATGGATTTGGAGCGCGAGCGCGGCATTACCATCAAACTTCAACCCGTCACTATGGATTGGAACAATTATCAGCTTAACCTGATTGACACGCCCGGCCATGTGGATTTTACTTACGAGGTGTCCCGCTCCTTGCAGGCGGTGGAGGGGGCGATACTGCTGGTGGATGCGACGCAGGGGGTTCAGGCGCAAACGATTGCCAATTGGGAATTGGCGCGCGAGCATAATTTAACCATTATTCCGGTTGTAAACAAAATTGATTTGCCGGCGGCCAATGTCAGCGAGGCGATTAGTGAATTGAGCGACCTGCTAAATGTGCCCTCGGCTCACATCCTGAAAGTTTCCGCTAAAAGCGGGGAGGGGGTTGCCAATATTTTACAAGAAGTTATCCGCCAAGTGCCGCCACCGGCAGTTGAATCAGCCGGCAACATGCGGGGCTTAATTTTTGATTCGTATTATAACGATTTCCGCGGGGTGGTGACGGCTATTAGAATAATCGGCGGAACTATTAAAACCGGCGACAAATTCCAGTTACTGGGCAGTAAGGCGGATGGTCAAATTTTGGAAGTGGGTATTTACAAACCTAAAATGCATCCTCAACCGCAGCTTTCGGCCGGCCAAATCGGTTATGTCGTAACCGGCTTAAAAGATATCCGGTTAGCCCGGGTGGGCGACACTTTAAGCACCACCCCAGCCGTTTCTAAACCGCTGGCGGGATATCGCGAAATTAAACCAATGGTCTTCGCCGGATTTTATCCGGGCGCCGGCGAGAATCCCCAGCGCCTGCGTGACGGCCTGGACAAATTAAAACTCAACGATGCCAGTTTGAGTTTGGAGGGTGAGCACTCGGCTGTTCTCGGTTATGGCTGGCGCTGTGGTTTTTTGGGACTATTGCATCTTGATATTATTCGCGAGCGTTTAAAACGAGAATACAACATTGAGGTGGTGGTAACAACGCCATCAGTAGCTTATGAGGTTACAACTGCGCAGGGTCAAGTAATTATCGCGCGCGGCGCTTTGGAACTGCCGTCACCCGAAAAAATTAAATTAATTACCGAGCCGATTGTAAAAGCTGATATTGTCACGCCGGCCAAATATTTGGGCAGTCTGATGGCGGCGGCGCAGGAGTATCGCGGGCTTTATTTAAACACGACTTATCTCGGGCCTAATAGCCAAAACGGGCGCGCCATTCTGCACTATGAATTGCCCTTAACCGCGATTTTGGTGGATTTTTACGATCAAATAAAAAGTGTCAGCGCCGGCTACGCTTCGCTTAATTATGAAGTCGTAGCCTATCGCGCCTGCGCTATTGAGCGCCTTGATATTGTGGTGGCTGATGAGGTGATTGAGCCCTTAGCGACCATCGTCTATACCGACGAAGCTTACCAGCGCGCTCGTATAATAGTGGGCAAGTTAAAAAAGTTACTGCCGCGCCAAATGTTTGAGGTAAAAATACAGGCCAAGTTGGGTGGAAAAATCATCGCCGCCGAACGAATACCGCCCATGCGAAAAGATGTTATCGCCGGACTTTATGGAGGCGACGTTACTCGTAAGCGTAAATTACTGGAAAAACAAAAAACCGGCAAAAAACGAATGCGTTTGCACGGACGCGTCCAAATACCGCCAGCGGCTTTTATGGCCTTGGTCAGTCGCCAGGAGTGAAGCTTTGTGTGCTTATCCAGCCTTCGCTCCAGCGGGACGCTCGGGCATTTCGGCGAAAAAATATGGCGGCACCACTTAAAATACACCTAGGTTATTTTTGAGTAAACCATCTCAAATATCTCTTGCGGTGATAATTTACTGCTGTCAATGATGAAAAAGTTTTCAAATGACTTAGATTGCTGAACATTTAATGTATAGTCAAAACGATGTTTGTCAAAAATTTTTCCTTTATTTTTATCTCTTTCTTTCACTCGTAAATGTAGCACATCATAGGGTGCGATAAAGGCAAATTTGTGTAGCTGAATAGCGTATTCTTTCGAGATTTCTTCAAGTACAATTACGCGCCTTTCTGAAAGACCACTATCGATTACAGCATTTTTCTTCTGCCTGAAGACATCTTTTAATTTTTCAGTTAGTAACCAAAAAGCTTTTTCATTATCGTTGTCTTTTGAATCAGTCTTTTCAACAAGCTGTCTCATATTGTCCAAACTGAAGAATTCTGTATTAGAAAGATGTTCTTTGAGTAGTTCCCACAGAGTAGATTTTCCCGACCCTTTTGGTCCGTCAATTAGCACTAAATAATTTTTCATCTGATATTTTTAAGAATTTCGGAGTGAATCTTTTAATTATTTGAAGCAACAAAAGATCGTACCCATAAAACCGAAGGTTTTTTGTAATCAAAATTATTTCCATCAAAATCCGTTACCAGCCCTCAGACTTCTTTTAATATCAATTGTGGGCCAAGCGTGTCCCATTTGCTCGCGCGAAAGTTTGTATTGATATGAGCTTCAGCATCTCCATGCTCACGCCCCGGAGCATTTGGCAAAAGCGGGCAAGCTTGCTACAAACCCAGCAAGACCGGACTGACGCTTAACAGCACCATCATAACCGCGACGATCACGGTTAAAACAATCCAAATTATTTGATGACGACTTTTTCGTGACATAGTTTAATTTAACATTAATATAGGACTTACGCGTTTGAGCCAAGTTCGAGGCAAAACCGAGCATTTGAGCAAGCCGTAGTAAAACTACGGTGAGCGAAAAGCGGAGGTTTTAACGAAGAAATTGGCCAAAGCCGCTTGAGGGGTCGGGCTGCGCCCGCCCCTAAAGCGGCAAGCGCGTAAGTCCTATAATAGTCAAGTTCCCCCTTGCCGAAGCTTCCGGACTTGGACGGGGCGTATCCGCCATCATCCCACCGTGGCGGGACAAAGGCGGATAAACGGACGCGACTTTCGGCAGAGGCTGGTAATGATACCATTTTAAGACTTATCTTGGTTTTAAACAAATTTTACCCAGACACCCCAAGACCCCGCGACCGTGGCCGGCACCCGCCGACACATGGACGGCGGGGCCAAAAAATTGATATACTAAATGGGTTATGCCGAGAAATCTAAATTTTTGGAGTATAGTTACGTCGCGATTATTTGTGGTAGTGGCGATAATAGCTTTTGGTTTAATCGGTGTCGGCGTAGTCAAGGGCATTATGCGCTACACGGAACTTTACGGTGAAATCACTAAACTGGAAAATGATATAACTGCCTTGCAGAGTAAGAATCAAAATTTAAACCGTCTAATCGGCTACCTGTCAACTAACGAATTTAAAGAACGGGTGGCGCGACTGCAACTGAACATGCAAAAACCCGGTGAACATGTAGTCGCGATTCCCGGCATCAATGGTGGCGACAGCCAGATCAGCGCCACCGCCGTTGATACCAGCCAAACTCAAATTACTGAACGCAACTGGAAAAAATGGCTTAAATATTTTTTTCCTTAATTATGCCTGACACCATCACCAACAAAAAAACCGACGCCGCCAGCGAGCCGGCCGTAGACGCTCTCGCTATGCGAGATCTCACCACGGCTACGCCAGATCTCGCGGAGCAAGACGCAGCGATGACGAAGCGAGACAACCCCCAAGAGCAAATTGTAAGATTGAATGATATCGCCGATAAGGAAGAAACTAAATCCAAACCGACGCCGGACTACAGTCAAGAAATTCCGTTGTGGCGAGCGGAAATTTTAGCTGATTTAAAGTCAATGGTCGCCAAGGTAATGCCGACTGCTAAAGCGGCCAAACCGACACCCAGCAAACCAATCAGCCAAGCATTGCCAACTCCAGTAAAGCGCCGCGGCCTGCCCGCCATCGGCCGCTTGCAATCAGCGAATCTTAAAATAAAGCGTAAGTTGCTGTTCTGGCAACACCGGCTTATTGGGTATAGGCTTTGGCAGGCGGGTCTTATCCAAACCTTATCCCGCTTAGCAGGACTATGGCGGAGGAGATCAGTTGTGGCATCTTGGGTTACGCGGTTTCGTGGAGCGCGCCTGTCTTCCGTAGGGAGAAAACCTCCCAGTACCACAAAGGGTACGGGACTTAATCCCGAACCCATCGTGGTTCGGGGCCGCACCGACCCGATGTCCGGCGGGACCAGTATGCTGGTTAAACCGGATTTAACCTTGCGAACACCGGTTAACTCGCGGTCAATTCATATTACCAACACCGTAAATTCGCCCACCCCGCCGGCGCGCTTAATCAAAATATTTAGGCCATACGGGTTTTACATTTTGCTAAGCTTGTTGCTGACATTGGTATTTTATAGTGTTATGATTTTTGGGCGACTGGATCGATTTGTGCCCAAGGTCGCCAAAATTTTAGCAGTGCCAGTGGCGCTGATAGACTGGCGCATTATCACTTATGACGAATTTGACCGGACGCGTAATATTATTCAACGCGCTAATCGCAAGCCCGCGGCCAACTCCAATACCAGTGAGGCCGAAATTGAAAAGCTGGCCAAAGATAGTTTGATTAATGACTACTTAATTTATAATTTTGCCGCCGCCCGCCAGGTCAGCATTAATCCGGAGATGGCTAAACAAATTTGGCAAGAATTAATAAAAAACTACGGCTCACCGCCGGCGGCGGAAAACTTTACCATCACCAACTTAGGACTTAATTTGGCCGATTATAAAAAATATGTGGTTGAGCCATATTTATTGCGACTAACCGTGCTCAACTATCTTAACCATGACCCTCTGAATAATGACAAGGCCTTACGCCGCCTTAATGGCGTTAAGGGTTTGATTAACAGTAAAAAAACAACCTTTGCTCAAGCCGCCCTCAACTACTCGGAGGACCCTCCAAGTCGAGACCAAGGCGGCGAATTAGGTTGGTTTGCTTGGGGTTCACTGGACCCGGAGTTTGAAAACGCGGTGGCCAAGCTTAAAATTGATCAAGTCAGTGAACCGGTTCACACCTCTTACGGTTATCATTTAATTCAGCTGTTAGCGCTGGAAAAGAGCCCGGACCAGGCCATCCGCAATTATCGAGTGGCTCACATTTTTCTAAAAACTTTTGATTTTGACAACTGGCTGGCCGAGCAAAAAAAACAACACCGCCTGGTGGAGTTAATGCGTTTTTAGTTGCTGGTTTAGTTCCTTAGACGTCGTCTATGACAGCTTACGCTCTGCTTTTTACTCTGGCCGCCATTGGCATCAGCGAAACCGTTTATCTTATTCGCCAACGACTGCTGGCGGAGGAGCCGATTTGCCCAATTGGCGACAGTTGCGCGATGGTTTTGGCCAGCCAGTACAGCAAAACTTTCTTTATTCCCAATGATGTTTTGGGTTTGCTGTTCTATATCATGGCCTCATTCATTTCCGCTTTTTTAGTAATCGGTATTGGACCGATAGTGGTTTGGGATTTTATCTTTAAACTGGCGGTGGCGGTTGGAGCGCTGCTGTCTTTATTTTTTACGTATCTGCAGTGGCGCATCATTCGCGCCTGGTGCTTTTGGTGTTTAATGTCAGCCTTTACCATTTGGCTGATGGGAATTATAATTTTAGTGAGTAATATCGTTTAATATGGAAAAAGAAAATAGCAATCAAAGTTTCACTACCGGGTTTCATTTTTTAAGAGTCGGCTTGGCCGTCACTTTCTTGTGGATTGGCATTTTGATTTTCAAAAATCCGGAGGCCTGGGGTGGATATTTACAGCCGTGGGCCGCCGGGCTTTTGCCCATCCCGCTGGCGCAAGCCATGATCGGCACGGCCATTTTGGATATTATTATCGGCATTTTTCTGCTTATTAATTTTTTGCCGTGGCTGGCGGCGCTCCTGGGCGCTGTTCACCTTATTGTTGTGCTCACGGTCAGCGGCATTACCGATATAACAGTGCGGGATATTGGGCTTTTGGTCGGGGCGCTGGCGCTGATGATTGATTCTTGGCCGCAATCAATAATAAATCGGATCAATTTTTTGAAAAAATTAACGCCGGGGATAGGTCAATCTCCGGAAACAAAATAATTATTAACTTTTCCGCCAAAGACGGATCAGCCTATGGCTGAAACTAATCAATAATATGAACCCCGTTAGACATCTCGATTATTTCTAAAATTATTGAATGTGTCTCGCGAGGATTCAAAAAATATATGGAAGAACAAGAACAAAAAATGTCTAACGGGGTGAACAAAACTATAATCACCATTGTTGTCGTTGCAGTCGTTATATTGGGAGGATATTTCCTTTTTAAGGGAACATCACAAACAACCCCATCAGTTTCTCAACCGTCAAATCAACAAACAGCTCCAGAAGGATCACTTAAAGAAGAAACATCAGAATCGCCAGCTTCACAGGAATCGGAAAATAAAGCAATTTCCCAGCCATCCGTTAGCCAACCGCCAGCCACAAATGAAAATATAGTAACCTATACCGATACCGGTTATTCGCCAAGCACTCTTACGGTGAAAAAAGGCGAAATAGTTGCCTTCAAAAATCAAAGCCCGCAGTCAATGTGGACGGCCTCGGCTTTTCATCCAACCCACACACTGTATCCAACGACCGGCGGCTGTCTGGGCAGTACCTTTGACGCTTGCCAAGGCGTTCAACTGGGCAATAGCTGGTCGTTCCGCTTTGACTTTGCCGGCACTTGGAAATATCACAATCATTTGAGCCCCGACGATACCGGCGCTATTATGGTGGAATAAACCGCGTTATAGTTTGCTAACGTTAGTTTTTTATCCGCACTATTGCAATGTAGGTTTGAGTGAAGTCGCAAAGACGCTCCAGAAGTGGCTGGTAGACTCCGGCCGTGGGCCGTGCCCCGCACCGTGCTTGCTCTGGTGCGGGGTTCAATCCGCAGTGCCCGCCCGAAGCTTTTAGCGAAGGAGGGAAGATTTTTTGCCTGCCCGCCTCTGGAGGGAGCGAATGATTTTTTGAGGGGTAAGGGGGTCGTAATTAAAAGTATAATGCTTGCCCCGCCCTTCCCGCCTGCCCCGTAGTCAGCTTTGCTGTACTACTGGGGTGCGCGTGTTAAAAACTTTTGCCGTCTTTAGAAATCGGCAACTCCCCATAAGGGTTTATGTAACGACCACCCTATCATGTTTTTTTCAAATTTTCTAATGCCTCTCGACAAAGAGATTGGATATAATAACAACATTCTCCGACTTGATTAGTTATTTTAGCTTTGTCGTCTGCCTTAAACTCATAAAAAGGGATTCTAAATTCTACTTTCCCGTCTTCTTTTTTGCCCACCGCTTTGCCAGAATACGCAAGACTTTTAGAATTAGGGTGAACAACTTCCGAGATATCATCATAGCTTTGGCGGAGCTGAGGAAACATTTTTACTGCTTTATCAATGCAAGTTAAAATATTGACCGATTGAAATTTTGCATCTTTTTGACGAGAACCGAAAAATAGTGAAACCATCTTTTTATAAACCCCCTCACTTTTACCCGAAAGTGTTTGCTCCCATGAGTGATAAGCAAAGCCGAGAGTCTCAATCAATGCGCGAAACATATTTGCGGCGGTCTGCGGCCTATTGTTATCAATAGACCAAATTGCAGAATCGGTAAATTCATAGGTTCTATTTAGGATGCCAAGAAACAATAATGTATGAGTGTATAAATTTTTATCTTTAGATAAAAACTCATAGCCTAAATGGGGAATTTTGTCCAACTCATTTTTTATATCCTTTGTATTATAGAATTTGGGAGCTGGTGAAATCATGTTTTAAACATCTTGAGCGGGTTCTATTTCTGCCGCAGGCTCATTAATTGTTTTAGTTTGTTGCTCTTCTGTTTGAATAAGCTTATCGAGCTCATCAAATACCTTAGGTAAGTCATCTTCATACAAGGCGTTGTAATTTCCCTGATAAATAATTTTATCACGCTCGGTTAATTTCAAAGCCTTAATTGCTGTTGAATTATTTTTCCAATAATCGCTAAGTTTTTCTCGTTCCAACACTTTTGTAAATTCATCTAAGTGTGGAATGTAACCGCGGCCATTTTCAGTCGCAAAAACACTCGCGAAATTTATCAATAAATAATCTACAAAATGCTCATAATTTTTCTGATCTATTGTGGGGTTAAAACATGTTTCAAATAAGTACTTATTAATCTGTGCTCTAATGCCTTTTTTATCTTCTTTACCACTCGAATCATAATAGCCACAACCGACGCCTAAGCTAATTAAAGAATTACCCAATTGGTAAGTAGTGAAAGATTTAATTCTCGATTTTAAGGTGCCTACATGCTCGTCTGAATCCTTAACTGCTCCAATAGAAATTTTTTGATTTACGAAATCAAAATACTTACCAGTAAGATCGGATAATGATAATTCTTCGACTAAATCGAAAATATTCTTGTTTTTGTTGATATATTGATCTTCAAAAATTTTAAATACTTTTTGAGAAATCTCACGCATTTCCTCGATAGCGATATTACTTGTTAGTCCTTCTGTTGGAGCAGTGAGATCACTGTGTTTTGAAATAGCCCTCGTAAGATTAAAGATATCTCCCCCTCGATCTGCACTACAAAATAATCTAAATGCAAGTAAATCATAAAGGCCAAGAATACCTCTTTCTTCTTTGCCTAAGGCCTCAATTACACTATTTCCTACATGCCTCTTTTCACCAAATATCCACTCAGCGATCTCAGATATATTTTCTTCAGTATTAGCTCTTCGTTTACCATTCTGATCCGCCCAACCTGCAACATCTAATAATTTTATAAGGAAAAAGTTCAAGTCGTCTCGAAGTCCGACACCAATATCCTTATAAGTAAATAAGGAGTAATTGGGTATGTTCTCCAAGAGATAATTAATCAGCTTCGCCCCAGTTTGGGCGTCAAAGTCATATGCACTATTAACAACAACTTTCCAGAATTGCTCGTGGCTGTTTTCACTTTTGGAATATGCGAACTCATCTTTCGATAAAACTTCTTCTATTGTCTTTCCATTAACAATCTCGTTTTTACAATTCAGATAAAAATGGTACTGGCTGTGTATTTGTGGCTTTGATAGTTTAACTATCAAATTTAAATATTCTTCCAGATTTTTCCCATCTGTCCAGCCTCCATTAAAACAAGCATACGAGTGTTTAACCTCCTGAGGTACGCTATCAATAACTGCTCTTTCTAATCTTTGAGACGCATCAAAAACTTTATTTAATAAAAATTTCTGATTCTCCGGTAATGAATCAATATATTTTGTATATTCTACAGAATTTTCATAAGTGCTTTCGCGGGCCGAAGAATAGGTTGGGTTCTTAGCATCTTTCAGATAGCCTTTATCGTAAGGCATAACAACAGAAAAAAATCCTCTCTTGCCCCTTGTTTCAGTATTGTAAATTTTGCGAAAAATGTTTGGATAATTAATATATATCAAAAGCAAATGAATAAGATCGTGTTTATCGAAATCACTATTATCAAAATCGGTTTTTTCAATCTCGAACAATAGAGTCGTATTAATCAATCTTTTTAACTTTCGGACGTCACCGATAAAGGGCAGATAGCGATGATAATCATCTGATTTATAAATATCAATCAAGCCACCAATGGCTTTAGAGACTAATTTTGGGTCTGCTTGCGAATTCCCGACCAATTCTTTTTTAAGATTATCGGATACATAATTTATTAACGTTTGGTTGTCGAGATAAAGGCTAACTTTAATATTTACAAACTTCTCAAGAAACTCACTAATTTTTTCTGTATCTGGCTTATCCTTTTCCAGTGCGTTTATATTTTCAGTATCATAGCAAAGAACATACGATATATTGGGTAAGGTAAAGCTTTTTTTAATTACAAATAAAACATCCTTAATTGATGAAAAATTTAATCTATCAAGATCGTCTACGACAACAATAATCTTTATTTCAAAACCAGCGAGGGTTGTTTCGAGGTCTTCGAACGCATCGTCGACGGTATAATTACCAGAAAATATTTTTAAATCTAAACCAAGAAAAGAAAAGGTTGCTTTCGTGCCCTTGATAAGGTGGGCGTACTTAGAAATTAGTGGCCGAATCTCTGGAACAAAAGAATGTTTTTGAATAGTGCGGATTAATCCATCAACAAATTTTTCAAGAAGATTTGTTCTCCCTTCATATCGTAGGGGATTAAAACTATAAACGATAGCTTGTTTATAGTAATCTTTCTCCCAATATTCCTTACAGAAATTGACAAACGTCGATTTTCCTATACCCCAAGGTGCATCTATCCCAAACACCATACTGTCAGGAGACCCTTGATTAAATACGCGCTCCGAGAACCTTTTTGCCTCCTCAGTAAAACCAAGCAAATCATCGCCTGTTAATTTTTTCTCTGCATCACTAATAAAAAATGGCAGTTCTTTATTCTTAACCTTCGTAAATTTTATTTGTATCGCTCGAAGTATTAAAAGTGCGCCAAATATAATCGGGAGAGAAACTAAAAGAATTAATTGCTCGGATGTTAAAAACGATACTACCTTGGAATATAACCTGCTCCCAAATCCGTTGAATGAAGTATCAATTATAATACCGAAAACAACCGCGATAAAAATATCCCACCTGCCGCTTCTAAATATTTTTATAAAATCAGAATAAAAACCCCTAACCAATAAATAAAAACCAATAATCAAAAAATTAATAGCTGCAATTATTAAAGCCGTTTTTTCGCCGCCAGAAACTTTAATCGAGTAATTAAGGTTCGCTGCGATAGCTTGAGAAAAATACCAAGCTTCGGCCGATAAGATACCAAAAAGCCCCGCTTTAATAAGCGTGGTTAAATTGGCTATATTTATTTTTGTATTAAAATAATCATTCATTAGTTTTGTTGTCTGAAATAGGCATTTTTGCTGCTTCATAGCTTATTGCAAAAGCGTGTGTGGGCTAACACCCAGTGCGGTGGCTATTTTTTCTATATTTTTAATAGTTGGATTCCTAACACCACGCTCAATACCGCTTATGTAACTGCGGTGGACGCCAAGCTTGCGGGCAATATCCCCCTGGGACATTCCTTTTTCTTGGCGCACTTTTTTTAGACGCTCACCAAGCCTTTGATTTAATGGTTTCATATCACTTGCGGTCAGTATATCAAGTGGTGTATTATTGGTCTATAGAGTATTATAATGCTACATATGAATTACTTCCTCTACGCCCGCAAATCAACCGATGTTGAAGACCCGCCTTCGTTAAAACTTCGGACGGGCAGGCAAACAAGTCCGGTCTATTGAGGACCAGCTTGCCGTCTTGCGGGCGTTAGCCAAAGACGAAGGGCTAACTATCGCCCAAGAGTTTATTGAAAAGCAGTCGGCGAAAGTTCCCGGCCGTCCCGTGTTTAACGAAATGCTCGCCCGAATAGAAAAAGGCGAAGCGCGCTTCGCGCCTGCGGAAAAACAATGGGCTTCCGCAACGGAAGCCCATCAAAAAATTTCTAAAACTGACTTGAGTTTGATTCTGGAGCCGAGAGCGGGATTTGAACCCGCGACCTACGCGTTACGAATGCGTTGCTCTACCAACTGAGCTATCTCGGCAAGTGTTAAGTTTACCACCCTACGGGTCACCACCCGCAGGGTGGTAAAACCGTTGTCCCGCTAAGCGGGATCTCGCGAAGCGATGACTCTACCAGTTGAGCTAGGTCGGCGGGAGAAGTGGCGGGACGACAGAAAGGAAAGCTGGAGCGGAATACGGGAATCGAACCCGTGTTTTCGGCTTGGGAAGCAGATGTACTACCATTGTACTAATTCCGCTCGCTTAGGCTATGGCAGATCCGCCTCAGGCGGAGATATTTGATTTTTGAATTTATATAATGTCGCCTTGATTATACTCACTGGGAGTAGAAAAATCAAGCTTATTAAGCAAAATAATTGGCGGAGTTTATCAATTTCGTGCTATAATGAGTCATGAATTATGGCGTTAATTGAATTTAGAAACGTTAGTAAATATTATCCCGGAAACATCACCGCGGTTAAAGACATCACCTTAACCATTGAAGAGGGGGAATTTGTTTCGATGGTCGGCCAAAGCGGCACTGGTAAAACCACCCTGATTAAGTTGTTAATCGCCGCCGAGCCGGTGTCCGAGGGCAGAATCCTGGTGGCAAGTTGGGATATTACCCATATTAAACCAGTTGAGGTGCCAATTTTGCGCAAGCAAATTGGCGTTGTCTTTCAGGATTATAAGCTAATTTTAAGTAAAACCGTGTTTGAGAACGTAGCTTTTGCCTTAGAAGTTTCCAATGCCAATATTGAAAAGATTAATTCTATAGTGCCGCAGTTGCTAAAAATTGTCGGCTTGCACGAGAAATCGGACCGCTTTCCTCATGAATTATCCGGCGGGGAGCAACAGCGGGTGGTGATTGCCCGGGCGCTGGCGCATCGGCCCAAGATATTGGTAGCGGACGAGCCCACCGGCAATCTTGATTCTATTAACTCTAAGGAAATTATTGACTTACTTAAAAAAATTAATGAGTTTGGCACTACGGTTATTTTGGTAACTCACAATAAAGATATTGTGAACGAGCTGAAGCGGCGAGTTATTATGATTGATCAGGGCCGCATTCAATCGGATCATCAAAAGGGTAGATATTTATTAAAATAAATTATATGTTGATTGCAATTTATCGCGTGTTCCGTTTTGCCGGCCAAAACTTTTGGCGCAATATTTGGTTGTCGGTTGTGACGGTAACCATTCTGACTTTAAGTTTACTGTCAGTGGCGGCATTGAGTGTTGTTTCTACTTTGTCCGTTGAAGCTTTATCTAAACTAGAAGAAAAAATAAACGTGTCAGTATACCTGAAACCTCAACTTAAGCCCAGCGAAATTGAGGATGTTAAAAAACAAATGCAGGAAATTCCCGGTGTTAAGGAGATAGTTTTAGTCACCGCCGACGATGCCTTGCAAAGCTTTACCGAGCGCTACCGCGACAATCCACTGATTGCCGAGTCGCTGATTGCGATTGGAGCCAATCCCTTGGGCGCGAGTTTATCAATTAAAGCCGTGTCGGACCAAGGTTATAAAACTATTTTAAACGAACTGGAAAGCGATAAGTATAAGAGTTATATCCAAGAGGCGAGATTTGGCGACTATCGCCGTATCATATCCAGTATTAACAATCTTACCGACAAACTTAAGCGCATTGGCTATGGCGTCAGTCTGGCTTTTGGTTTAATCGCCTTGCTGGTGGTATTCAACACTATCCGGCTGAATATTTATACGCACCGCGAAGAAATCGGCATTATGCGACTGGTCGGCGCCACCAGCTGGTTTATTCGCGCGCCCTTAATGGTGGAAAGCGTTATGTACGCCGCCCTCGCCACGCTTATTTCCGCCCTTATCTTTTATCCGGCCATTCACGCCCTCCAACCCTATGTTAGTTCGTTCTTTAGTGGTTTTGATTTTAGTTTGGTCGGCTATTACGCGGCTAATTGGCACACTTTTTGGCCCAGTTTATTTGTCGGCGCCAGTCTGTTGAGCATTGTTGCCTCGGCCGTAGCTATGAGAAAATACTTAAAAACTTAACTGCGTATTATGTTTCACCCCGTTAGAAGCAGGATGCCCGCCGAATCGGCGGGGATGAATGCCCAATTCTCAACAGCGAACACGGGGTTTAATGCCCCGTGTGAGCTTCTAACGGGGTTTCACTCGGATTAAATAACAGTTGGCAATGGTAGATTTAGCCAAAAGTAAATGTAAACCTGGCGCCAGCGGAGCCAAGCCTTATGATGCCGCCACCGCCCAGCAAATGCTGCCGCTGGTGCCATGGTGGCGTGTGAGCCATAATTCTTTGGTGCGCCACTTGGAATTCACTGATTTCGTTAATGCCATCGCCTTTATTAATGCCCTAGCCAAGGTTGCGGAAGATGAGGGGCATCACCCCAATTTTAGCCTGTACTCCTGGAACAAGGTTGATATTGAGCTGTCTACGCATGCCACTCACGGCCTGACGGACAATGATTTTATAATGGCCGCTAAAATAAATAATTTGCTGGCTCAGCGTACGGACTGGCTCAAAGACTAACAGGTTATTTTAATATGAATAAATATACTGTTGCCAGCATAATTGTACTGTTGATTTTAGCTGGCTATGGCTGGCAACGCTTGATTAGTTATCGCCCGGTTGACGACATCACGCAAGCGAAACTTAACTTAGGTAATAATATGGCGGCGGTAAAAGAACCGCCCGCCATCGGTGCTCCTTTACCGGCGGTTCCCAATGATTTAGAGCAGGCTAAACAACTGTTAGTCGGCTTTTGGCAAAGCTCTGACGACCTCAAAACAGTGTTAAATTACCAGATTGATAACACGGTTATTGAATACACATCAAGTAAGCCAACTTCCACCGGGACTTGGAAAGTTGCCATAAGTTCTGATAAAAAAACCGGACAGCAAGCTCTAGTGCTTAGCCTTACAAAGCAGGATAAAACCGACAACTATTTAATTGTTAATTTATCCAAGACTAACCTGGTGTATATTCAAAGCGGGCAGGGGGGTATGCATAGTTTTAATAAGATACCCTAGTCCCTTAGTCACTTGACCATTAATAGGCTAATAACTAGAATAATTAAGCATTATTATCGCTAGGCTTCGTGTGTTCGGCTGGGGGATAGTCTAAAAAGTTTCTGTTAAAAACTGACGCCATTTATTTGAGTGTTAATTCTCTGCCGGGCTGGGGGATCGTCTAATGGTAGGACTCAGGCCTTTGGAGCCTGCTATCATGGTTCGAATCCATGTCCCCCAGCCAGGTAGAGAAAATGTAGTGGACTTCCCGCTGTAGCGGGACTATCATGCGTAGCCCCGTAGTTATGCGCTAGCATATACTACTGGGGTTCGACTTGCCCCGCCATCGGCTTCGGATTCATGTCCCTTAGAAACCACTTACTTATCTAAACCTTGCACTTAACTATGAAAGTTACAACGCGGGTAGTGGCAGTAATAATTCAAGACCATAAGCTACTCCTTGAAAAAGGTAAAGGCTATAATGAGTTATGGGTTCCAGGTGGAAAGATTGAGCCTCATGAATCCGAACTGGACTGTCTTAAAAGAGAGTTGGCGGAGGAGCTTAATATTGAATTAGTCTCGGCTAATTTTTTTAAAAAATATTTGAGTAAGCATTTTTACGACCATAACCGTTTAACTAAAGATAGGGTATACTTAACCACAGTTAACGGTGCGCCGCAGCCGCAAAATGAAATAGAATCAGTTGTGTGGTTTACTAAAGAAGACTTGGCTAGTAAAAAATATCAGCTGATTACCAATACTGAAGAAAACTTAATACCGGACTTAATTCAGGCGGGTTTACTTTAGGCATATGAAAATAGCGACTTTCAATTTACGCAACCTGTTTGCCGCCGGCGAGCATAAAATTTTTGATGAGTTGGTTACTTACACTAATGAGCTTCTTGAACAACGCCTAGAACAAGCCGCGGCTACAATTAGTGAATTGGATGCCGATATAATCGTGGTAAACGAAATCGGCTCAGCTGAAGTGCTTAAAACCATTGCCGGCAAACTTCCGGGAAAGTATTATTCATTTATGGCCACGCCCGAGTCAAGAGGCATAGCCAACGGCATACTGTATCGCGATGAACAGGCTTCATGTAAATCTTTTTGTTTATCGCCAAGCTTACCGCTCTTCATAGCTTCCGCCAGCGAACCATATGTAGGGCAGTTAAAAAGTTATCGCGAAATTATCCACTTTATTACTATTTATGCCGGCAGACCTTTGCACGTCTTGGGATTGCATTTAAAAAGTCCAGTTTTCACACCTTTAAAAAATAATCAAGAGGGCAAGGTTAATGAACCAACTAGTCAAACCGAAACTAGTGATGGAATTATCCGTTCTAACATAAGAAGACTGGCCGAAGCTAGAGCCTTGCGTTTAGTGCTTGACCAAATGTTCAGCGCTGATAATAACCTGCAGGTTATTGTAACTGGGGATTTTAATGATACTGAAACCAGCGCTACCTTGCGCGCGATAAAAGGGGAGTCAGACCTATTTCCAGAAAGGCTAACCAATGTATGCGAACGCATACCCCAGGCTAAACGATATAGTATAGTAGAAGGCGACTATCAACGTTTAATTGACCACGTTTTAGTATCTAAATCACTCGTTGAGCAAGTATTGAGTGTGGAAATCAAAAATGATAACTTACAGGACCAGGATGCTGAACCAAATTCAGCCTATTTAATTGACAGTGACCACGCGCCGATAGTGGTTGAGTTGAAAGACTAAAAATTCCATCCTCTACTAGTTTTAGTTACATACCTAGTTCTACCTGGCTCTAATTCGCACGAATAGGCGAATAGTATCCGAGGACTATTAATGCTATATTATAAACATATGAATGAGCTAGAGCGTGCTCTTAAAGCTATAGCCAACAGGCGTCGCCTAGCCCTGATAAAATATCTCAATTCTCGTCGTGAAGCATCAGTGGGGGAATTGGCCGAGGCCATCAAGCTTTCACTTAAAGCCACATCTAAACACTTGGTTATTTTGCATAGCGCGAGCATTGTGGAGCGTGAGCAACGTTCCCTCCTCATGTACTACCGTCTGGCCGAGCCTCTTCCTAGACCAGTCAAATTCATTCTCTCTTATCTCTAATTCGCGCGAATAGGCGAATAGTTTAAACCGCCAAAAGAAAAACTATAAAACGACAATATAATTTTATGATAAATTTTAGCAAGCGGACAAAATTTTTACTGGAACTCTCCAAAAAAGCCTGCCGGATAATGCTGAAATATTATAATCCGTGCGGGGTTGGTTATGTCATAAAAAATAAGAGCAGCGATTGGGGATTGGACGCCGTAACCAAAGCTGACATGGAGGTAAATAAAATGGTTTTGCGGGAAATAGAAAAACATTATCCAACTTATGACTTGCTAGGGGAGGAGATTAGCTCTTTTAAAAAAGGCCAAAAGCTGTTCGTGGTTGACCCGATTGACGGCACGCATATGTTTATAATCGGCGCGCCGTTGTTTGTTTTCTCCGCCGCGGTGGTTATAAATGGTAAACCAGTGGCTGGTGTGCTGGCTAACCCCTTAGCCAAAAGAACCCTACTGGCAGAATTGGACGGGGGCGCTTATTTGGTAGAACGTAATATTAAATTATCAGTTAGCAACCAGAAAACATTCAATGGCTCGCTAATTCGTACTGGCTGGAAGGATTGCACTGCCGCTAAACTCCTGCACCGGCAAAATGCCCGTACACCTGAAGTTTATGCTGTTTGTGAATCTGCCTCGCTAATAGCTACCGGCGGGTTTGACGGTGACATCTTTATGGGTAATGCCGCCCATGATATCGCGGCGGTTAAAATAGTGGTGGAAGAGGCTGGTGGTAGAGTGACCAATCTTTGGGGACAAGAGCAAAAATACGACCGCGGCATTAAGGGCGCTATTATTACTAATGGCCATTTGCATAAAAAGTTAGTGGCGCTGGTAAAACAATCCGGCCTGCTAAAAACTTTTCAACCAGCCGCTAAATAATATCATTCCTACATTCTGCAGAATGTAGGAATAAATAAAATAGTGATACAATGTACCAATGACCACAAAACTAAAAACCGCTGAACAAATGGAACGTCACTTTAAGGGTATGGCCAATCACTACCGCATTGCGATACTTCTTTTGATTGATAAAGAAAGTGGAATTACCGTTGAAGCTATTACTGAACATCTTAAAGCAAACTTCAAAACCATTTCACAACACACTCGCTATCTTATGAATGCCGGACTTATCAAAAAACAGTACCAAGGGAGAATGGTCGCACACTATTTGTCGCCCTATGGCAAACACTTTGTCAGATTCATTAAGAACTTTCAGCGTTTAGGTAGTAAATACTAACTAACAACATTCTAACATTCTGCAGAATGTTAGAGTGATTAAGATGATAAAGTTTCGTGCGCCCAAGCGTGCCATTAAAGGAAAAATTGTTGTTTTAATTTGACTAATCCATAAAAGCCTAAAAACGAGCTTTTATGGTAAATAAAGAGACTACCTGAAATTTAGGTAGTCCCTAAAAAATAAACAATTCTTTTTTGTTACCAGTAAGACGAATAACTATATTCCTTAGGCGGTATATACGCTCCGGACCTGCCTGACATAATATACTCTCTCCTTGATTCTTGGCGAATCTGCTCACACTCAAGCGTTTTTTGCTGAAGCAATCTTTGTACTGTAATTCCCAATTTTTTAGCTTCCTCGGCTATTTTTAATAAATACTGCTGGCGTAATTCTTGTTTACGCGCCCGTTTGCGCATAATTCGTTCAGTGGTTGATTGAACTATCTTTGTCATTTTGTTAATCCTCCTAGCTGTGTTATTTGCCAATAAATTACCTCAGTTATCCACAAAAGTCAAGTAATAATCCTACCGCAGAACACCTACCGCAGAACATTTGTCTATAAAACGGGTTACATCTACACTTAATAAATATGCCAAGGTTTAAAGATATATTAGCCTTGTTAATTTTACCGATTATTGTAGTCGGGGCTTACTTAATGGTGTATATTATCTGGCGAATGTTCAATCTGCCGACCAACGAAGCAGCCGCCAACCTGGTTATGGAAAAATTTTCGCAATACGGCTTATGGCTGGTGTTCGTGGGCGCTTTAATTGAAGGGTTTTTTGTACTAGGTCAGTATTTTCCCGGAGGAGCGATTATATTCCTGGGGGTGATTTCCGCTGGTAAAGATATTCCCCGCGCTGCCGCGGTTGTCGGAGTGGTTTTTCTGGCGTTCGCGATTTCTTATACGCTTAATTATTTCCTGGGTAAATACGGCTGGTATAAGTTGTTTTTAAAATTCGGCTTGGGCAGTTCTCTGGCCACGGCTCAAAAAAAATTGATTAAGCAAGATACGGCGGCTATGTTTTTTAGCTACTGGGACCCGAACCTAGCCTCCCTGACCGCTACCGCGGCCGGCATTTTACAAATACCTCTTAAACGCTTTGAAACTATATCTTTATTAAGTATAGCTTTTTGGAGTACGTTTTGGGGTATATTTGTTTACCAACTGGGTCAAAACGCCTTTAAAATAATGGGCTTAAAATATGTTCTAATAATCTTTGTTATTTGGTGCACAATCATTTTACTTAAACACTATCTTTACAGCAAAAATCGGCCTATAGTATCAATTAATGAGCAATGATATACTAAACAACATGACTGAATATAAAAAACTAGCTCTAAGTCTTGCCCGCCAAGCCGGTGATATTATGAAGGCCAACTTTGAGTTAGGCATGAAAAAAGAATGGAAAGAGGACAAATCACCCCTAACAGTTACTGATTTACAAATAAACGATTTAGTAATAAACCAAATAAAAGAACGCTTTTCTGAACATGATATTTTAGCGGAAGAACGTAGCAGTATAAGCGGTAAGAGTGAATACGTCTGGGTATGCGATCCCATCGATGGCACTATTATGTTTTCCCACGGCATCCCGATTTGCACTTTTTCTTTGGCCTTAACCAAAGGCGGCGAGAGTATTTTGGGCGTCGCTTATGATCCTTTTTCTGACCGGCTCTTTACTGCCGAAAAGGGCCAGGGGGCATTTTTAAACGATAAAAAAATATCCGTCTCCACCGAATCCAGGCTGGACAAAGTAGTAGGCGAATATGAAATGTTTAAAAGAGCCAAGTATAACATTAACAGGCTGACCGAGCACTTGAATATGGTAGAGGAAGTTAAACTTATGCACTTTTGTTCCATTGTTTATCCATCGTGCTTAATAGCAACTGGTGATGTAGGTTTTACAATATTTCCGCACACCACGGCTCATGATATGGCGGCAGTTAAAATAATAGTAGAGGAAGCCGGCGGCAAAGTAACTGATTTGTTCTAGACGCAATGGTACAATATGAAAATTTGGATAAAAATTTTAACGCATTTTTGGTTGGTATAGGAATGGTGTCGCCAGCTGTGCTTCAAAATTATTTTTACAGCCACAACCATCATTTAAAAGGGCAATACTAAGATTTAACAAAGACTCAAATCTAACATTATATAAACAGTACTATAGGCCCAGCTGAGCTGGGTTTTGTGTTTATATAGCTAGTGTATTAAGCTGATAGTAGATTATGTTCAAGGGTTTAAAGAAACTTTTCAAAATCGCCGGACCCGGGGTAATAACCGGCGCGGCCGGCGACGACCCCTCCGGCATCGCCACCTACACCCAAACCGGCGCCCAGTTTGGCTATGGCCAGCTTTGGACGGTGTTAATGATGTTGCCCTTTCTGGTGGCCATTCAGGAGGCTTGCGCCCGCATTGGCGCGGTTACCGGCAAAGGCATTGCCGCGGTTATTAAAGAAAATTACAGCAAGAAACTGTTATATTTTACCCTATTGCTTATTACGGTCGCCAATACCATAAATATTGGAGCTAATCTGGGAGCGATGGGAGCGGCCGCCAGTTTAATAATTCCGGTTGATTTTGCGGTTTTGACTTTGCTGTTCACGGCTCTAATTCTGATTTTGGAAATATTCACCAGCTATAAAGTTTATGCTCGCATTTTAAAATGGTTGGTGCTGGCGTTGTTGTCATACCCGATTACTTTGTTTTTAGTTAAACAACCCTGGCTGACATTGCTAAAAGCGACCTTTATCCCGCATATTGAACTAAGTTTTGCTTTCCTTTTTATAATCACCGGCGTGCTGGGAACCACCATTTCGCCTTATATGTTTTTTTGGCAAGCGGCGGAGGAGGTAGAAGAGGAAAAAGCAAAACATCGCATTAAAAAAGGCGTGCCTTCTATAACTAAGCGGTTTTTGCGGTCATTGCGGCTGGATAATTTTTTGGGTATGTTGTCGTCGCAAATTGCCACCTGGTGCATAATTGTGGTGGCGGCCACGGTTTTAAACGGCAACGGCATTACCGACGTGGCCACTGCCGCCGACGCCGCCAAAGCCTTGGAGCCTCTAGTGCAAACCTTCCCCAATGCCGGTTTTTTGGCCAAGCTGATATTTTCCATTGGTATTGTCGGTCTGGGTTTGCTGGCGGTGCCGATTTTATCAGCCTCCGCCTCCTATGCCTTGTGTGAGACTTTAAATTGGAAAGCCGGCTTAAACCTAAAACTCAAACGAGCTCACGGTTTTTACGGCATTATCACCATCGCTACCTTAATTGGGCTCATAATTAATTTTATCGGCATCAATCCATTTAAGGCGTTGGTTTATACCGCCGTGTTCAACGGCGTGGCGGCGGTGCCATTGTTGTTCATAATTGCGCGGATTGCCCGCAACGAAAAAATAATGGGCCAATACAAGAGCGGCTCGTGGTCTAACTTTTTTGTGTGGACGACTTTTATTGTTATGGCCGCGGCGGCAGCGGCGATGTTTTTTACTTTAGGTTAATTTATGATTAAACTAGCACTGCAACGCACTGGCTTTACCCTGATTGAAGTTTTGGTAAGTGTGGCTATTGTAGCTATGCTGGCTACGATCGTGGCGGTTTATTTGCTGCCCGCTCGCACCAAGGGGCGTGACGCCAAACGAAAGGTGGATATTTCGCAAATCGGGCGGTTCCTTTCAGCCGGTTGCTATATGCCTGACGCCGGCAGCGGTGAGTACGATATGGCTGATTTAGCAGGTGAATTAAAAGTTAAATATCCCGATTATGGAGGTTATTTGAGTAACTTGCCGTATGACCCTAAAACCGGCGATTCAATTAAAACCAACTATCGTTATGGTGTTACAACCGACGGCCGTAAATGCGCGTTATACGCGAATTTAGAAACTGATTCGGAGCCGATAACTTTGCCGAATCTAACAGCTCCCGCGCCGGGCGGCGGAAATGGCGTGCTGGCGGCGCCAGCTGTGGGTTGGAACGGAACTAATAAATATTTTCAATTTTCTAATTAGTAGAATTGTTGATTATCTATGAATAGTTTAATTAAAGCCGTGTTGTTTGATTATAACGGGGTTATTGTTGATGATTTAGGCGCGTGTGGCCGAGCCGAGTGTGATGTAATACATAGTTTAGGTGGTCAAAAACTATCAATATCTTACTGGTTTAAAAATATTCACCAAGATTGGCAGAAATTTTATATGGCGCACGGTGTACCGCGTAAAAATCTCCGCCAAACCCATAAGTTAACGGCCAAATATTATCATAAATATGAAAAGTATATAAAATTAACACCTGACGTAAAATTAATCTTACAAAGATTGACTGAGCGAAATATTAAGTTAGGAATCTTAAGTGCTGCTAGTAGAGATATTGTTAAAGAAGGTTTAAGACGATTTGGTTTGGCAAATTATTTTTCTTTTATTATTGGTGGAGATGATGTTGCTAAACAAAAGCCACATCCACAAGGGTTGAGTAAGGCTGTAAGATTGTTTAAGGTAAAACCACAAGAGGTAATGTATGTGGATGACATGCCGTCGATTTTCGTAGCGGCTAAAAAAATGGGCGTCAAAACCGTAGGATTTTATTCCCGGGTCAGTGGCGATTTAAGTTTGGCTGAAGTGCGAATCAGAGATATTCGCAGTTTATTAAAATATATAAAATGAGCGCAATTTATTTTGACATTGGCGGAACCTATGTTAGGACTGAAGTTATTAAAAATGGCCGAAGTTTATTTTATAAAAAAGTTCGTACAGCAAAAAATCGTATTAAATTTATTAGTCAACTAAAGAGCGTGATTAATAAGTTAGTTAAAAAATATAATTGTCAGCAAATTTGTTTTGGCGTGGCTGGTGTGGTTAGTGGTTCAAAGGTTATTTCTTGTGCTAATATTAAATATTTAAGTAATTTTGATTTTAAAAAGATAGTTCCACCTCAAGTTAAAATTTTGGTGGATAATGACGCCCGAGCCTGGCTAAGTCAAATTGTGGTCAACAATCCGCAATTCCAAAATGGCACTATCTTAGGAATTACGGTCGGTACCGGTATCGGTCGGGCGGTGGCTCGGGATGGTAAAATTTTAAAAATAAAAAAGTTTGAACATCGGGAAAAATGGGAATCGGAATATCAACAGCGAAAATTTGAACCGAGTCCGAAATTAGCGCGTTGGTTTGCTGAAAAATTGCGGCCGATTATCAATTTTTATAAACCTGATTTTATAGTCTTGGCTGGCGGTGTGATTGAGAAAAAACAGGGGTTTTATAGAGAGTTAGTAAATAGTCTAAGTAAAGGCAGTCCTAAGGTTAAAGTTGTTAAAGTGTTTTAGTCAATTTGCTTGAAATTAGTCAAATCGCTATACTGTTTTTATGCTGCAATCTCAATTATTTTCCAAAACCTCCCGCCAAGTGTCAGCCGATGAGGTGTCTATTAATGCCAAGCTCTTAATTCAAGCCGGTTTTGTTGATAAGCAAATGGCCGGGGCTTACAGCTATTTGCCTTTGGGTTACCGCGTATTTAAAAAAATAGAACAAATCATTCGTGAGGAAATGAATGCCATTGGCGGCGAGGAAATGATTATGACCGCCATGCAGCCCAAGGAATTATGGGAGGCAACCGGGCGCTGGGAGACCGACGAAAATATAATGTACAAATGCGAGGACAAGAACGGTCCAACCGTCGGGTTAGCTTGGACTCATGAGGAGGCGGTGACGGTTATTGCCAAGCGTTTTATCAGTTCTTATCGCGATTTACCGCGCTATGTCTATCAACTGCAAACTAAGTTCCGTAATGAGCCGCGAGCTAAATCAGGTATTATGCGCACGCGTGAGTTTATAATGAAGGATTTATACAGTTTTCACGCGGACGAGGCTGATTTGGATAAATATTATGAAGTGGTCAAGCTGGCTTATTTAAAGATATTTGCGCGTTGTGGACTGGAGGCTTTGGTAGTGGAGGCCTCCGGTGGAGCCTTTACCAAAAATTACTCTCATGAATTTCAGGTTATAACTGAAGCCGGCGAGGATTACACGGTTTATTGCGCCGCTTGTAAGTACGCGCAAAATCGTGAAGTTGCCCAAGGTAAAGTCGGTGAAGCTTGCCCGGCTTGCGCCCAGGCTAAACTGCAAGAAGCCAAAAGTTCAGAGGTGGGTAATATTTTTAAACTCGGCACAAAATTTTCCGAAAGTCTTAAGCTTTATTACACCGCCAAGTCAGGTGAACAAAAGCCGGTTATTATGGCATCATATGGAATTGGTCCGGGTCGGATAATGGGAACAATCGTTGAGGTTCATCACGATGATGCCGGTATGGTGTGGCCCCCAAGCGTGGCTCCCTATAAAATTCATTTGCTGGCGCTGGCGAGCAGTGAAACGGCGCTAAGTAAAGCTGACCAGGCTTATTCCAAACTGACAGCGATGGGAATAGAGGTGCTGTATGACGACCGTCAAGAATCAGCCGGCATAAAATTAAAAGACGCCGACTTAATCGGTCTGCCGTGGCGGGTAGTTGTCAGCGCCAAAACCGGTGATAATTTTGAGATTAAGGCCCGCCACCAACCGACCAGCCAGCTGTTATCATATTCGGAGCTATTGAATAAATTTAGTGTTCAGTAATTTACTGGACAACTTAGCGTTGTCAAGCTAAACTAGTATATATGTTTGGTATTTTTTTGCGCCGTTTTTCCAAAGACATGGGGATTGATTTAGGCACGGCTAACACTTTGGTCTACGTTAAAGATCGCGGTATTGTCGTGAACGAACCGTCCGTGGTTGCGATAAATTCTCGTACTGATCAAATTGTCGCCGTGGGCGAAGAGGCTAAAAAAATGATCGGTAAAACTCCGGGCCACCTGGTAGTGAGTCGTCCTTTGGTCGGTGGCGTTATTTCTGATTTTGAGGTGACCGAAAAAATGCTTAAGTATTTTATTGATCGGGTACACCGTGAAACTTACACTATTTCGCCGCGACCGCGGGTGGTTATAGGAATTCCACTTGATGTCACCGAGGTTGAACGAAAAGCGGTTGAAGACGCGGCTTTATCCGCCGGCGCCCGTGAGGTTTTGCTGATTGAGGAACCAATGGCGGCCGCCTTAGGCGCCCGTCTGCCGGTTAAAGAGGCGACTGGTCATATGATTGTTGATATTGGCGGTGGTACCACGGAGATTGCCGTGATTTCCTTGGGCGGCGTGGTAATGTCGCGTTCACTGCGACAGGGCGGCGACGATATGACGGAATCGGTCGTTCAATTTGTGCGCGATAATTTTAATTTATTATTAGGCGATCGTTCAGCTGAAGACATTAAAATAAAAATCGGTTCGGCCGTGCCGTTGGATAAACCTTTGGAAATGCGGGTTCGGGGCCGTGATTTAATGACCGGTTTGCCCCGTGAGATTGTGGTGAATGACAGTCAGATTCGTGAGTCGCTGCAAAAGTTATTAAAGCTAATGATGGAGAATGTTAAAATCACCATTGAGAATACACCGCCTGAATTGGTAGCCGATATTTATGAGCGTGGTATATTATTGTCGGGTGGTGGTTCGCTGCTGCGCGGCTTAGATAAATTACTGGCGGGAGAATTGGCCATTCCGATTCAAGTGGTTGATGATCCGTTGACCGCGGTGGTACGCGGCACCGGGGTTATTTTGGAAGATTTAGAAAGTACGCGCGATTTATTATTGCCTTCAATCCAGCGATCTTAGTAAATTATTTATGCAAGGTCAGGCTCGTCGGCGATTGAGTAAAATATTAATACTGCTGGCGGCGCTGGTTATTTTAAGCCTCCGACCGGTGTGGCGGACCACGCAACAACTTACTCAACCAGCCATTAATTACAGTCTTGAGCTGGTTGATAGGTTGGCGTCCGGTATGGCAACTTTTTTGAACGCTGGTCAGTGGCAACGCGAAAACGAGCAATTACGCAACCAAGTAGCCTTATTGCACGGTAAGCTAGGCAGTTATGCCGAGTTGGTAAATGAGAACGAGCAATTGCGTCAACTTAACGCCATGGTTGTTCCGCTTGGCTATAAAAAAATAGGCTCGCGGGTGGTGGGTCAGCAGATAGATGAGTCGGGCTCATATTATTTACTTGATCGCGGCTGGCGTGATGGACTGCAGGTCGGTATGCCGGTGGTAGTGGGTTTAGAGCAGAGCCAAGACGTTGTGTCAGCTACTATATTGGGCACTATTCAAACAGTTAGTGAACGAATGTCGTCTTTTAATTTAACTACCTCCAGCGCCAGCCAAATTATAATTCAAATTAATAACGAATCATATACCCAGACCTTAGCCGCGGGCGAGTATAATTTAGCTATTAGATTAAAATTTATTCCCCAAGATAATAAAATTGAAGCCGGCCAGTTAGTGTTCACCAGTAATTTAAATCCTTTAATTCCACCGGGCCTATTGGTCGGCGTGATTAGTGAGGTAAGTCAGATTGAAGGTGATTTTTTTAAGTCGGCTATAGTTACGCCGCCGCTGGAGATTACTAATTTAAATTATGTTTACGTTTTGGCTAAGTAATGCTCATGACAGTCTTAATCAATATTTTATTAGGATTAGTTTTAGTGGCCGGGCGTTGGTTACTGTTGGGCTGGTTTGGCCTAATAGCTGACGCTTTGTGGGTTAGCGGGGTTTTGTACTTTAATCGTCAAACCGGCTCGCAACGGGCTTTGTATTTGTTATTGGTTGGCAGTTTAGTGATTGATTTGGTATCATCAAAAACCTTTCCCCTATATACCGCCACGACTGGGATAGCCTGGTTTATTTACAGTGAATTTATTGGAGCTCATTTGTCATTTTTAGGCAGTTGGAACCGGTGGTTGTGTTTGACGGTTTGGTTGATTTTGTGGCGTGTCGTCCGTGTAATTCTAGTTTTATGGTTATGGTTTAGTGGCCTAGACGGCGCGGCACCGACCAATTTAGATTGGCTGACCTGGTTAATTTGGTTAGCGGGCGGAACCTTGGTTTGGTTGGTGGTGGAATGGTTAATTCGCATTAAACAGCTGCCTTATTATTTAGAACGGTAGTATGACCCGGCCAAAGGATCCATTTGTAATAAAGGAAACTGGCGGCGATATTAAAGATCGCTCAGTTAGTGGTTTTAGTTGGCGGGCCTTGGAAGGCACTACTTTGGGAGAAGTTGGAGTGGCCACCTTGCGCCGGGTGATATCTCAGACTGTGCCGTATTTTTGGTTGGGCGGCATTTTGCTGGTCTTACTGGTCTTAGCCGTAAGATTGCTGTATTTGCAAGGTATACAAGGACAATATTGGCGCAATGTCGCCGAGGGTAATCGTATTCGATTGGAATATTTGCCAGCCATTCGCGGTCCGATGGTGGATCGGGCTGGACGCCCCTTAACGCGGAATACCCCAAATTTTAGTCTAGTGGCGACGCCGTCTGATTTGCCAAAAAATGAAGTTGAGCGTCAGGCGTTGCTGAATGATTTGCTCGCCCAAGTGCCGCCTGAACTTATCCACCAAGAAGAAATCAGCGCTTTGTCCAAGGCGTCTTATTTGCCGCAAGTTATAGCCTCTAACATTTCGCGAGAGTTAGCCTTGGTTTTAATGGTTAAGACGGCTGGTAGTAAGGGCGTTAAAGTGGCGTTGATTAACCAGCGTGAATATTTACTTGGTTCGGCCGCCGCTCATATTTTAGGATATGTCGGGCAAGTTACGCCAGCTGACTTTGAGTCGCCCGGTGCCAACTATTTATTAAATGACAGTATCGGAAAAAGCGGCCTGGAGTACACCTACGACGGCGTCTTACGCGGTCAGGTTGGTCGTAAAGAAGTGGAAATTGACGCCCTGGGCCGTGAACAAAAAGTCTATGCGACTCAAGCGCCGCAAGTCGGCGGTAAATTAATTTTGACGATTGACAGTGAATTGCAGCAGGCGGCCTATGAACAACTAACCAGCGTGGTTAGTCAAACCGGGAAAGGTGGCAGTGTAGTGGCGCTGGATCCGACAACCGGCGAGATTTTAGCATTAGTTAGTTATCCTAGCTTTGATCCAAATATTTTTACCCTCCGGCGCGATGCTTTGGCTATTAAAAGTGTTTTATCTGACCCGCGGCGGAGTATGTATAATCGCCCCGTAGCCGGCGAATACCCGCCGGGCTCAACCATCAAACCGTTATTAGCCGCGTCTGGTTTAGCAGATGGCATCATAACAACCGCGACTACCGTAATGAGTACGGGCGGACTAAGTTTGGGTGACCAGTTTTTCGCGGACTGGAAGTCGGGTGGACACGGCCTGACCAATGTCTATAAAGCGATAGCTGAATCAGTCAATACTTTTTTTTATTTATTAGGCGGTGGAGCCCAGGATCGACCGGGCTTAGGAATAAATCGCCTGGATTATTATTTTGATTTATTCGGCATCGGTTACAAAACCAATATTGATTTGCCGGGAGAAAGAGTTGGTTTTGTTCCAACCCCAAAGTGGAAGTTGGCGTTAAGAGGTGATCGCTGGTATCTTGGTGATACCTACAATGTATCAATCGGGCAAGGCAATTTGCTGGTAACGCCGCTGCGTTTGGCAGTTGCTTACGCGGCGTTGGCGACAGATGGAGTAATACGTTGGCCTCATTTGGTTAGACAAATTTTATATTCCGACGGTCAGGTTGAGGAAATTAATCCGAAAGAACTGGGTAAACTATCTTTTAGTCCGGAGGTTTTGCGGGTGGTGCAGCAAGGTATGCGTCAGACCGTGACCGAGGGCAGTGCGCGCTCGTTGCAGGCTGTGGCGTGGCCGGTGGCTGGTAAAACCGGAACCGCCCAAACTGGTACGCGAACCGCTCCCCATGCTTGGTTTGCCGGTTATATGCCAGCTGTCAATCCGCGTTTTTTGGTAGTTGTGATGTTAGAAAACGGCGGTGAGGGATCCAGCGCCGCGGTGCCAATAGCGCGTAAACTTTTTGACCGGTATTACAATACCTATAAACAAAAATGAAGCCTCTCCCTTTTGTACAAAAGGGAGGGTATCTTCCGATACCCGCCTAACCGCTCGTGCGCCTGCTCGGCCCACGGTCCCGCTAAGCGGGGCGGGCCGGCCAAGATCAGCCTAGGGCTGACAAGTGTTAAGGTGTTCAGGAGGATTAAGTATTCATGAAGCTTCAGACTTAAGCGCTTGACAGGTGTTTAATTTGTCATTATCTTTAGTTTGTTATCAAATTACCCCATTAGAACCTGTTTGTCGCCAATCCAAATTGGTACAGATAGTAATAGGACTTACGCGCTGGCCGCTTGCCGGGCTGGCGGAGCCCGACCCCGCAAGCGGCTTTGGCCAATTTCTTCGTTAAAACCTCTGCTTGGCGTTCATCCCGCCAGGGCGGGACTCGCTCCAATGCTCGGTTTTGCCTCGAACTTGGCGCAAACGCGTAAGTCCTAAGTAATTAAACAATTGTCAATTTATATGAGTAATCAGAGTTATATAACTAAACCAGGGTTGGACAAACTAGCACAAGAGCTAAAAGTGTTAAAAACTGATAAACGTAAAGCCATCGCCAGTCGTATCCAGGAAGCTAAAGAGTTGGGTGATTTATCGGAAAACGCCGAGTATGCTGAAGCAAAAAACGAACAGGCGTTTATTGAGGGCCGCATTATTGAGATTGAAAATTTGCTTAAGAACGCCATAATCATAAAGGCTGAAACCGGCAGTGAGGTGGTAAAAATTGGCTGTACGGTTATTTTTGATGGGCCCCACGGCGAAAAAAAATATACCATTGTCGGCTCCAACGAGGCCGACCCCAGCCGGGGTTTAATTTCTAACGAGTCGCCCATCGGCCAGGCTTTTTTGGGAAGTAAGGTGGGTGACACGGTTGAAGTAAAGTTACCCAAGGGCGTAGTTCACTATAGCGTAACAAGTATTAAATAGCCTCCTAAGTTATAACACTCCACCCGAAGTACATTGGGGTGGTAGCCAAAACGTCCGTCCTCCGCTGTCCTCAAAAAGGTGAACGAAGGATAATAAATTATGAACGCTCGTTATTAGGCGGGCGTTTTAGTTTGTCAAAATGGCTAAAGTCCATTAAAATATAGTCACTTAATTAACCATCATATTTATGTCGTCACGTGAAGAACAAGAATTAAAAAGCCGATTAGATAAGTTGAAGCAATGGTCTAAGTTGGGAACCGAGTTATATCCGTCAATTTGTCGGCGTCAACATACTTCAATTGATATAATAAAGCTGGCGCAAGGGCAAAATTTGACTTTACTGGGCGAGGATTTAAGTCCGACAGCCTCAATGATGGTTTATACGGCCGGACGACTAATGACCCTGCGTCCGCACGGATCGCTGGTGTTTGCCACCTTGCAGGACCAGGCCGGGTTGATTCAGCTGGCGTGGCTGAAAAACAAGACGAAGCCGAAAGAGTGGGAGTTGGTGCAGGCGCTTGACCGCGGTGATATTATTGCCGCCGCCGGGCCAATTGTAAAAACTAAAAGTGGCGAGGTAACAGTTTTGGTAAAGGAATTCACGCCGCTGGCTAAAGCCTTGCGGCCGTTACCGGAAAAATGGCACGGCCTAAAGGATGTCGAGGCCAGGCTTAGGCAACGCTATGTTGATTTAATGATGTCGGCGGAAAGTCGTGAACTTTTTATTAAAAAAAGCCGGTTTTGGCAGACGGTTCGTTCTTATTTAATGACCGCCGGTTTTATGGAGGTAGACACATCAGCCTTGGAGGTAATTGCCGGCGGGGCAGACGCCACGCCATTCGTAACGCACCACCAGGCCTTAGATAAAGATTTTTATCTGCGCATATCTTTGGAATTGCCCTTAAAGCGTTTGCTGGTAGGAGGTTATGAAAAAGTGTTTGAAATTGGCAAAGTTTTTCGCAATGAAGGTATAGATACCGAGCATTTGCAGGATTACACTATGTGCGAGTTTTATTGGGCTTATGCCAATTATGAGGACCTAATGTCATTCACGCAAAAAATGTATCAAGAGATTGTGCAAGCCGTAACCCATGCACCAGAGTCACTGCGCGGCACGGTGCCGGGCGCAGCTGGTGGTCTTACCACCACGTATCAAGGCACGATGATTAATTGGGCAGGGGAGTGGCCGCGCCGAGACTATTTTGCTTTGATAAAAGAAATATCGGGTGAGGATTTAGCCGGCGTTACTGAAGTAACAGCTTTGCGTAAATTGCTTGATAAGCATCATCTTAAATATGAAGCTAGTATGGGCGTGGGGCGTTTGATTGATTTGTGGTTTAAGAAAAAAGTGCGCCCACAAGTAACTGGTCCGATATTTTTGATTAATCATCCGGTGGAAGTGTCGCCCTTAGCTAAACGCGACCCTAAAAATCCAGCGCGGGTGCAAAGGCTGCAGATTATCGCCGGCGGTTCGGAATTGGGCAATGGCTTTTCTGAACTTAATGACCCGTTTGACCAGCGCAGCCGTTTTGCCGAGCAGGCTAAATTGCGCGCCGCTGGTGACAGTGAGGCCATGATGCTGGACGAAGATTTTATTACCGCTTTGGAATATGGCATGCCGCCCGCCGCCGGCTTTGGCCTGTCCGAGCGGCTATTCAGTTTTATAGTTGACAAATCCATCCGCGAAACCACTCTTTTCCCGCCGATGAGGGATAATTAATATGGTAGAGAATTTATTGATTCGTTTTGTTGATTCTGCAATCTCCGCGGAGTTACTTAAACAAGTAGCGGCGGAACGATTTGGTGATATGGTTAAAGCAGTGGTTGATGTGGAGCGCAAAGTAATGGCTATAGGCGGTGAGCTTCATGCCGACGAAGAGCAGTATCTTTTAGAGAATGGTTCTATCCCAACCGACTTGTGGGGTATTAACATTTATATTAACCAGCCCTTACCGCAAGCCGTAGAATTTGATTCCATGATTAACGTGCGTCCCAGCCAAGCCAATCGCTCGCGGGGTGTGGATAATGAGGAGTTGCGGAAAAAGATTATTGGGGTTGTACAATCTTTAGTAGGCCAACCTTAAACCGTATCGTCATTGCGAGCACGTTCACTACGTTCAGTGTAAACTCCGCGAAGCAATCTAATCTATATGTAATTACTTATGCAACATCGTGATTTATCAGCTGGCAGGTGGAATGAGCTTTCGGTAAGCGCGCAGTTCGCGAACATCGGCAGCGAGGTAGGGCGAGCTATGTCCGCTCACGAGCAAGGCCTTATGGCGCGTCAAGAAGCAGCTCTTAGACGTGCGTTTGAACTGATTGATATGACGCTAACCAATATGACTTTGCGTTCATCAGCCAGACGCGAGGCGGCGCGAGTGCGGGAGTTGGTGGCAGATTACTTTTATGGAGATAATAGTTACCAGACTAATCGTCAACAATGGGACAGATACTTTAACCAGTTCGCGGTGGCCGCCAACGCCGCCCGCCGCGAGACCACTCCTTTCCCGCCGATGAGGGATAACTGATATATCGAAATTTCGATATATTGATATATCAATATGGCATCAATCAAGAAATTTGAAGATTTGGTTTGTTGGCAGAGAGCTCGGCAACTGGCCAATGAAGTATTTAACTTGACAGATAAAAGTCAATTTAAAGATTTTGACCTTAAACGACAAGTACGGCGAGCCGCAGTATCACCAATGTCCAATATAGCTGAAGGTTTTGACAGAGCAACCCGTAATGAATTCATAGACGCTTTATACATTGCCAAAGGAGAAGTTGGCGAAGTTAGGAGTCAGACTTACTTAGCTTTTGATAGAAAATATATCAATCAGTCCGAATTAGAATCTTTATTAAAACTGACTGATGAATGTTCTCGCTTAATTCAAAGCTTTGCCTATAAAGTTAAGGGCGGCTCTAGGCAAGGCATTCAGTTTAAAACAGTAAAGAAAGCTGATGATTTAGATGAACTGATTAATAGTTATATTGATAAATAAAATTATGACGCGTGACGGTGCCTGGCAATTAGTACAAGAAAAGGTTAAAGGTGCGTTCTTAAGGAACCACCTTTTGGCATCCGAGGCCATAATGCGCGCGTTGGCCCGGCATTTCCAGCAAGACGAGGAAATTTGGGGACTGGCTGGTTTGGTGCATGATATAGATTGGGAAGTAACGGAAACAGAACCGCAGACGCATGGTTTAATTGGCGCGGGTTGGCTCTCCAGCGCTGGTTTTCCAGCCGAGGTAGTAGAGGCCGTTAAAGTACACAATCATATGACCGGCCTTGAACCCAAAACACTGTTGGAAAAAACTTTATGGTGCGCGGAGGAATTAACTGGTTTAATTGTGGCTTGCGCTTATGTTCAGCCGGATAAAAAACTGGCGAGCGTTAAACCGTCGTCAGTCAAGAAAAAATTTAAAGATAAAGCTTTTGCCGCCGGTGTGAATCGTGAAATTATTTTAAAATGCCAGGAAATGATTGGATTGAGTCTGGATGAATTAATTGACATTGAACTTAAGGCGATGCAAGAAATTGCTAATGATTTAGGAATGTAATATATGAAACAGACTAATTTGATAGTGCAAGCCATAATTGAGCACCGGGGTAAGGTACTGGTTGGCAAAAGATTAAAAACATCTAAACATATGATATTTAGTTCGTGGCAAATTCCCGGTGGGCATCTTGAACCTGACGAAACTTTTGACCAGGCCGTCAAGCGTGAAATCGGCGAAGAAACCGGTTTGCGTATTAGGTTGATTAAATCATTTCCGTATTTTTTTAATCGCCCGTCGAAAGCAGGCGATCAGGTTTTATTGCTTTATTATGCCAGGGTAGTCGGTCGGCGGTTATTAAAGAGTAGCCAGGAGTATGGGGAGTTTGCTTGGATTATAAAAAAAGATTTAAAAAATATGGAATTTACCATTGGTACCAAGCGAGCCTTGACTTATTGGTTTAAATTGCGTAATAGGTAAATTATATGAATATAGAAAAAATACTACCAATAAGAGAAGACGAGAGAGGAGCACGTTATGATTTGGAAATTATTAAAGTAGTTATACGCAAAAGCGGTACTATCAGCGCTGACCATCAGCACCCTGAAGCGGAAGTACTTTATTTCATAAGCGGTCAGGTTAAGTTAACAGTAGGCGAGGAAACTCAAATTATTACCGCGCCGGTTAAGGTTACTATACCGCCTAATACTTATCATAAGATTGAAGCTTTGACTGATTTTATTTTGCTTTACGAAAGATAGTACTATGTCTTACGAAAAATCTAATAAACTTCATATTGTGGCGGTAACGGCAGTTATTCGCAATCGCGAAGGCAGATATTTATTGCTAAAGCGTCATCCCCGGGAGATTACTTTTCCTAACAGGTGGTGTTTTCCCGGCGGTAAAGTTGACGGCAATGATTCAGTTGAATACACCTTACGCAAAGAAGTTAAGGAGGAGGCTGGACTCAATTTGTTGCCGGGAAAAATATTGTTGCGGGATACGGTTTTTACCAGACCGGACGGGCAAACAGCCATGGTTTTTACCTATCTTTGTCAGGCCGACGACAAGCAAGAAGTTAAGCTAGATGTTAATGATTTTATTGATTATAAATGGGTGAGACTAGAAGATTTAAAAGATTTGGAACACGTTGGCGTGGACGAGGAAATAGCGCAGGCGGAAAAAATACTTAATTTAGGAATACCATTTGACCGTCTGATTACCCCGTCTGGACCGAAGGAATAAATTTATGGCTAAGTTATTAATTGCCACCAAGAACCCGGCTAAGTTTAAAAACTTTGCCAGACTTTTAGCCGGTTATAATTTTGACATAGTATCGTTGGCTGATATTGGCGTAGCAGTCGGCGTAGTAGAAACCGGCACGACATTTGAAGAGAACGCCAAACTTAAGGCCAAGGCTTATTTTGACCTGACCCAATTGCCTACGCTGGTAGATGACAGTGGTCTGGCCATTGACGCGCTCGGCGGCTGGCCGGGTTTATACTCGCGACGGGTCTGGGGACCGGATAAACCCGAAGCCACGGATGAAGAAGCTCGGGCCGAAGTATTAAAGCGCCTGGCCGATATACCAGATGGTAAACGCCAAGCCCACTTCATAGTGGTGGCGGCACTGGCTATGCCAGACCGACAAGTATACACAGCCACTTTTAGCGTCGACGGAGTTATTTCACGTGAACCACGCGGGACGCTTTCTCCCGGTTTCCCTTATCGCACAATTTTTTACCTGCCTCAGTATGGTAAAACAGCAGCTGAGCTGGAAGCTGAAGGTAATCATGATAATTACCTAAACCACCGAAAAAACGCTATAATGAAATTTGATAACTATTTAAAGCAGTTAGAAGATCATGCTCAGTAATACAACTTGGCTAGCACTCGCCCTAACCACCAGCTATTATAACTTTATGTCTTATCTAACATCATTTAATCATTTATTCTTGTCTAACCACGCTTCGTGTGTAAGGGTGGTTAAGCCAAGTTGATATACTGGGTATGCCCAGTAACAAAACTTCACTATACTCGCAAAGGCACTTGATATTAATCCTCATTTATAAACCTATGATTTTAGTTTCAGCTAATTTAATTTCTCTTTCACTCGGCTCGTATAAAGTGCCTAGTGAAGTTATTGTTACTGGGTATGCTTGATATTAAATTTATTCACGAAAACCCGGAGTTAGTCAAACAAGGTACAGCCGCCAAAGGCCGGCCGGCTGACGTGGCGGCGATTTTAAAATTGGATACTGAGCGTCGCGCTTTGCAAACTGAAGTTGATGGTTTGCGCCAGGGCCGGGGTGACAAAGTAGTAGATATTGAGGCGGCTCGTGCTAAAAAGCAGCAGTTAAAAGTCAAAGAGGATGGGCTGAACACAATTTCTGAAAAGTTGGAGGCTTTACTGTCAGCTGTTACCAACCTACCACGGCCGGACGTTAAAGTCGGTAAGGATGAAACCGAGAATGAGGTCGTAGCTACTTGGGGTGAGCCGACTAAGTTTGATTTTAAACCGCTTGATTATATGACGCTGGCGGCTAAGCATGATTTGATTGATATGGAGCGCGCCGGTAAAGTGTCAGGCTCCCGCTTTGGCTATTTAAAAAATGATTTGGTTCTGCTGGAGTTCGCTTTAGTTCAATATGGTTTAAGTAAAGTTTTGCCGCACGGCTTTACGCCGGTTATTCCGCCGGTCTTAATTGGCGAGCCAGCTATGCGCGGTATGGGTTATTTGGACCATGGCGGCGAAGACGAGACTTATCATTTTAAAGAAGAGAAAATGTATTTGGTCGGCACTTCGGAACAATCAATCGGGCCTATGCATATGGATGAGGTCTTGGCCGAAACAGATTTACCCAAGCGTTATATTTCATTTTCCACTTGTTTTCGGCGCGAGGCTGGTTCTTATGGCAAAGATACACGCGGTATTTTGCGGGTGCACCAGTTTGATAAGCTGGAAATGGTAGTTTACGCCCAGCCGGAGGAATCGGACAAAGAGCATGAATTTTTAGTTAGTCTGGAGCAAGAAATTATGCAGGGTTTAGGCTTGCCCTATCGTTTGGTGCGTTTATGTACGGGCGATTTAGGCGACCCGTCAGCCCGAACTTATGATATTGAAACTTGGCTGCCATCGGAAAATAAATACCGGGAGACTCATTCTTGTTCAACCACGACTGACTATCAGAGTCGGCGGCTTAATATTCGTTACAAAAATGCCGCCGGCAAGCTGGCTTTGGTTCACATGCTTAACGGTACGGTTTTTACTAATCGCGCCAGCATCGCAATCTTGGAAAATTATCAGCAGGCTGACGGGCGCATTATGATTCCAATGGTGTTGCGGCCGTATATGGGTGGCCGGGAGTACATTGGTTAATATTATGCCACAAAATATTTCACACCATTCTTGGGTGGAGGTTAGTGGCAGCGCTTTAATTCACAATTTAAAGCAGTATCGCCGCGCCTTAAAGCCGGGCGTGAGTTTACTGGTGGTGGTAAAAAGTAATGCTTATGGCCATGGTTTAACGCTGGCCAGTCAAGTGGCAGCCCAGTCCGGTTTAGTGGATTGGCTGGGAACAGCTTCACTCAGCGAAGCCTTAACCTTGCGCTCAGTTGGTTTTAAATTGCCTATCTTAGTTTTGAGTTATTACCATCCTTTGCAAGTTGATGAACTTATTCGCGGTATTAAAACCAATATCTCTTTTGTGGTTTATGAAACTCAAGCTATTAAACAGTTGGCGGTGGCGGCCAGGAAAGCCCGGCAACGCGCCAAAGTGCACTTAAAAATTAATACGGGTATGGCGCGGCTCGGGATAGATTATCGGGAGGCCAGTCAATATCTTCGTTTGATTAAAGGTGATAAAAATTTATTACTGGAAGGTGTAGCTTCGCATTTTGCCACCGCTGAATCAAAGTTTACCGGTTTTTTGCAAACTCAATTGGAAAATTTTGACAAGTTCCTGGTGGAAAACAGTTCATTATTGGGTTCAAAGATTTATAAACACATCGCTTGTTCAGCAGCCATTAATACGCAAACCGGTTCGCAATATAATTTAGTCAGGCTAGGTATAGGTTATTACGGTTTGTGGCCGTCGTTTGATAATAAGACCATGGTTAAAAAAACGCAGCCATATTTTAAGCTGCAGCCGGCCTTAACTTGGAAAACAAATATTATTGAGTTGCAAAAACTGGCGGCTGGAGTGACCGTTGGTTATGGCCGCTCTTATTTAACTAAGCGGCCGTTAACCATGGCCGTCTTGCCTATTGGTTATTGGGATGGTTATGACAGAAAATTATCAAATCATGCTCAAGTTTTAGTGCAAGGGAAGTTGTGTTCTATTATTGGCCGTGTTTGTATGAATATAACTATGGTTGACGTCTCTCATGTAAAAAACGTTAAAGTCGGCGACGAAGTGGTGCTGCTGGGACGCCAGGGCAGGGGAGTTGTAGCGGCCGAGTATTTAGCTGAAAAATCTGCTACTATTAATTATGAGGTGGTCACGAGAATTAATCCGAACTTGCCTCGAGCATTAGTTGGTTAATTTATGAAAAAAGCTAAAAAAATTCGCGTGGGAGTTTTGTTGGGCGGCCGCTCGGCCGAACACGAAGTGTCGATTGTATCAGCCCGTTCGGTGATGGCCGCACTGGATAAAAAAAAGTACGAAGTCATTCCCATCGGCATATCAAAGGAAGGTCATTGGCTGGTAGGGGAGCGGGTAGTGAATTTATTGGAGTCGGGAACTAAAATTCCGCGACAACTGGCGCAAATATTGCCGGCCGACCCCATGGTTAAATCGCTTGTTCCTCTGGTACGCAGTTCAAAGCGCGAAGCTAAGGGTACCGAGATTGACGTGATTTTTCCGGTTTTACACGGCACTTTTGGCGAAGACGGTACGGTGCAGGGGTTGTTGGAACTCGCTAATATTCCCTATGTTGGCGCCGGGGTTTTGGGTTCAGCCGTAGGCATGGATAAGATAGTCCAAAAAATGATTTTTCAGGCTAACCATTTGCCCACGCCTGATTTTGTTTATACCACCAGCCATTATTATAAGCGTGCGGCGATTAAGTTTCATAAACAAGTGGGTGCCCGGATAGGCTATCCTTGTTTTGTTAAACCGCCTAATTTGGGTTCCTCGGTCGGTATTAGTAAAGCGCATAATCAAACAGAATTAGTAAAAGCTATTAAGCTGGCTCTCCAATACGACCGTCGGGTTATAGTGGAGCAAGGTATTGAACAGGCTTGGGAAATTGAATGTGCGGTTTTGGGTAATGAAGCTCCTAAGGCCTCAATCGCCGGACGAGTCATAACCTCAAATGAGTTTTACGATTATGACGCTAAATACGTAGATGGCAAATCACAGTTAGTGATTCCGGCGCCTTTGCCTAAGGAAGTTATGGCTAAAGTCAGAAACTTGGCAGCGCAGGCTTTTACGACGCTGGATTTAGCCGGTATGGCGCGAGTTGATTTTTTGGTGCAGCCTAGGAAATGGAAAATTTATTTGAGTGAAGTTAATACTATTCCCGGATTCACCAGTATCAGTATGTATCCTAAATTATGGTCAGCCAGCGGGTTACCTTATCCTAAACTGCTTGACGAGCTGATTAAATTAGCCTTGGAACGTTTTAAAATTAAGAGCCGGCTTACTATCAGTTATCAGCCTAAATCCTTATGGTATCGTTAAAGTTTTTTTCTCGTAAACGACGCCGCGAGCGACGACGTGACTACTCAAGCCAGTACCATGGCCAGCCGGTAGTTATGAAGCAATTGACCCGGGCTTATCACCGGGGTGGTCGGCCAGCTCACAGTAAATGGTTGATCAAATATGGTCCGCCGATCGCAATGGCAATAATGATTGCAATTGCTTATTCTCCAATTTTTCGTATTCGTAATGTTATTATAAATAACATTCCTTTTCGACAAACGGAGGAGCGTTTGCAGGCGACGATGCAGGATTATTTTACGAGTAGGCGTGGTTTTATTTTTCCGCAGTCTAACTTGCTTTTTTTTAGGGCCGAGTCGGCGCGTCAGGCGCTAAGCCGTGAGATTTACAGCGATAAGGTAGTATTTGAACGGCACTGGCCTAATGTTTTAAGGATCAATTATAATCCGGAGAATATCATTGCCCTGTGGCAGACCACCGGTAAACTTTTTGCCGTGGATCAGCGCGGCATTATGGTACAGGAACTGACTGGCGTAAAACTATACAATGTTGATTTGATTGTAGTTGATGAGGTTAACACGGTGGATCATAAGATCGGCGATCAGGTAGCCGGCCAGCAACTGGTTGATCTATTGGTCAATTTGCCCGGCGCCTGGGGCGGCAGCGTTGGTAAATTCAAGATTGAACGGGTGGCGGTGGATACTCAATTTTTACCAACTGTTGATATTTATACTGCTGACGGCTGGTATGTAATGGTCTCGGCCGAGGAGAGTATTGATAAGCAGATGCTAGTTTTAAAAAGATTGATAGATGAAAAAATTAAAAATGACATTAACCGCGTTCAATATATTGATGTCCGTTTTATTCAAAAGGCCAGTTATTCATTTAAGAATTAAGCGGCGTTAATAAAACTTGGAAGCCGTAACGGCTTACTCCACCGTAGTCCTTAAAAAAGGTGAAGGAAGGCCGGAAGCTGTGGGGTATTATGGCGTAGTCCCGCAAAGCGGGACGAAGACGGATAAATCCCGTTACATTTCCACGGGGTATTAGACGGACGCGGAAATTGACCCCGTTAGAGATGCGGAACAAAGTGTAATTTGTAGGATGTTAATGTGTGCGGAGCGTATCTTACTATATGTTTCAGTACTGAGTGAATCTCTAACGGGGTGAATCTGAATTTGCTGCGGTATCCCCGCGGCCAGACCGCGGGGTTTTTAAAATGTAACGGGATAAAACTATCGTACATTTTGCGACACAAAGGATGTTACCGGCAAAGTAGTTTGAGTGTGTAATAAATATTATTGACATAAAAATAATCATAATTGGCCGCAGAATTAAAAAATGAAGCCGGTGAGTTGGTATAGTAATTGCATGTACCTGTGATTACTTATTACCGATTTTCCCAATTCAATTTACCAAACAGGATTTTATTATTCTCCAGTTATTCCCGCCTGCCTAAGCCTGTCTTAAGACAAGCGAAGTTAATAAAAAAGAAGATTTAAAACTAAATAATAAATAATCAATTATGCGAGGCATATGGCGGGCAGGCCCGCCTGCCTAAGCCTGTACAAAGTAAACGATGCTATTAAATAGAAAACTACAACACTAAATAATAATTATCGATTGCAAGAGGCCGATGGCGGGCAGGTAAAAAATGGAAAAATTATGCAGTTTTATGACGAAGTCATAGCTATCTTCATACCCCTGAAATCAACCTCGGGCCATATACGAGGTTGGTTTTTTGATAATATAAGGCCGCGGGGCTAATTTAAGTGTAACCCCGACAAATAAAGTGTCTGCTAATTATTACACAAAAAACTGTCCGGTTTTATAAAAAGCCACGACTTTATTGGTTTATAATTAGGACTTACGGGTTTGAGCCAAGTTCGAGGCAAAACCGAGCATTTGAGCGAGCCGTAGTAAAACTACGGTGAGCGAAAAGCGGAGGTTTTAACAAAGAAATTGGCCAAAGCCGCTTGAGGGGTCGGGCTGCGCCCGCCCTGCAAGCGGCAAGCCCGTAAGTCCTAATAATAACAAAAACATCAATTATAATGGGAGTAGCCGCTATTTAGGGATAATAAGAGTTTAAGCGGTATTTGCCTGATTTTAAAGACTATGTTAAACTGAGTATAATATCCCAAACGCTCAGTTATTTATACTATAGACAAATATAGGTCATATGCCAAACTCCCCTGCAATAAATAGCATGACTGATGAGGCTAAAGCCTGGTTAGCAGGTTTTATTGATGGTGAAGGTTATATCGGTTTAACCTTTCAAATAAAAAAAGCAACACCAACCTCGGCCCGCACGCCTCGTTATCACCCTTATTTGATAATAGCTAATACCAATAAAGCGGTTATTGAATATATTCAGACCATTTTGGGTGTGGGCAGAGTTTATAATTTTTTTCCAAAAAATATAAAATTCAAAGGTGCTTATCAAATTAAGATTAGTCAGAACAATGATTTGCAGGCCGTTTTAACAGCCATACTCCCCTATTTGCGGGTTAAGTCTGAACAAGCTCGTATAGTTTTGGATTTTTTAGCCAGACGAAAAGACATTAAACCTATTACTAGCCGCGGTCACAGAGGCGCGACTTCATTTGGTGAAGCCGATAAGGCTTTATATCAACGTTTATTGGATTTAAATAAGAAAGGACCATAAATATGCTGCCGCACTTTGATGATTTTCTGCTTTCATTGCAGGTGAATAATTATTCTAAAGAGACGGTCTATAATTACGAGCGCGACCTTAAGGTGTTTGAATTTTTTTTGGTTAATGACATAAAATTGAAAAATTTTGCCAAAATTAATAAAAAAACCATAGAACTTTATAAGGCTTATTTGGCCTCCAGAGACCGTGAGACGGCGACTGGCAAAAAAAGTCATGGCCAACTAACAAGTTTTTCAACTAATAGATTTTTATCTTCTTTGCGTCGCTATCTTAAATACTTGATTGAAATGGACCTGCCTACTCCCCTGCCGCCCGAGGCGGTTAAGCTGGTAAAGACTGAGCGAAAGCACCCGCAGGTGGCGGAATTCACTGAACTGGTGCGCTTAATTGAATCACCAACTTGGTTAGAAAAAAATAAGGTAGTTGGTTTGCGCAATCGGGTGATGTTGGAGGTTTTATTTGCCACTGGTATGCGGATTTCCGAATTAACCGGACTTAATCGGGTACAAATCGACGACAGCGGCCGTATATTTATAACGGGTAAGGGTAAAAAACAGCGCTTTGTTTATTTGACCGAGCGGGCCAAAAAATATTTGAATATGTATTTAGCTAAACGTCCAGATACACACCCGGCCCTATTTATTCCCTACCGGGGAGGGAATGCCGGTAAGAATAACAGACGTTTATCAACTAATTATTTACAAATGAAAATCAAACAATACCGCGAGACTTTGCGCATAAATGTGCCAACCTCGGCCCACTCCCTGCGTCATGGCTTTGCCACTTATTTGGCGGAAAGCGGCGCTAATCCGGCAGCTATTCAAGTTTTACTCGGTCACGAATCGCTTGATACCACTACCCGTTATGTCCACGCCTCCGATAAATATGCCGAAAGTACGCATAAAAAATTTCATCCGTTAAAAACTTGACATTATCCATTTTTATATGTAAGTTTTAAATTAAAATAACATATCAACCAAAAGAATGGGAGCAAAAATGGAAACCTTAAAAAATATTTATCTTTTTTTGACTGGCCGTAAAAGCAGTAAATACATGGGATTTTTATCCCAACGTTTGCTCTGGATTTCGTCTAGTTTTTTTATTTCCGGCGTTGTATTAATAGTATGCATATTAGCCGTGGACCGGTTGGGTGCCAACGTGACCTATAAGGATTATGCGATTGTTGGCGCAATGTTTTTCGGTGTGGCCGCATCAGTTGTAGGATTTGTGGTGGTACCTGTGGCATTAAGGATGTTTTTGGCGTGGTTGTTTCCAAAAACTTCCGGGCTCGGTTTATTGCGCTGGCAGATAACTTCGGAGGCAGATGAAACAATTTGGTGGGTAGCAGTTATGGTTATTGGTTTAATTTTGTTTTGTTGGTTGTCCACAACCTCTTTCTTATTGGCGCAAGTGATAAGTTATGTAGGCGGCGCTTTACTGCTTTTAATTTTCATATCTCATAATAGCAAGCCGGTCAAACCAACCAAAACCTAAAAATAAAGTCTTAATAAAAGAAGCGTACCGAAATTCATAGGTACGCTTTTTAATATGTACATTTATATATCAAATTTATATGTCAAAACGCATTTGCGCATCTCCAGAAGTTAGAACTCTGTCATTTTCTGGGTTATTGGTAAAATCTTTTTCTTTATTGAATTCGTTTTGCAAATTTTCAGAATCCAGCTGTGCGACCACAGATTTAATATCTGCGGCAGATTCAATAGACACCTTAACCGTGGGCCAGGTTGATTTAATGGTATTTATGAACCACTCATCAAGATTGCCCGACAAAGCGCGGTCGTAAACCACTATCACCTCCTCTGTTAGCGTATTTTTAAATTGATGCAGGTACGCTCCTGTGCCTTTATCAGCCACTACGTATATACTTTGAGGGTCATCATTGCCCGACGGGTATTCAATATCAAAGTATTTAAGGCTAAGGGAGACTGGTTTAGGAATAGTTAATTTGTCTTTTAATAAATTTTGGATTAAAACCAGAACCTTTTTCATTGTTAATTTCCTTTGTTTGTTTTAGATTTATTTGCCCAAATCTTAGCACAGATTGCTTATTAATTCAAGTATGGCGGTTGACAGAATTTAGAAAATGGTTTACAGTGGTATGCTAAAAACAAAAAGGTTATTTAAAAATGGAAAAGTCAGTCTTTATTATTAAGCCTGATGCCATGAAACGTTCTAGAAAAGTTAAGAATGTTTTGCTTCGGGCCGGGCTTAAGATTGTCAGCAGTAAAAAAATTCGACTTACCCCAAAAATGATTGATAGATTTTATGATAATTTACGTCACAAAAGATCTATCCGTCAAGCTACTATGGATTATTTGTTGAATAAAACAGTGGAAATTGGAGTAGTAGAAGGTAAGTCAGCTATATTGCGTTTAGTCGCTGTTTGCGGCCAGTGGACTAATCCGAAAAAATGCGAACCTAATACTATTAGGGCGCTACTTGGCGGTAAACAAGGCAAAAGAATTAACCGCAGTTATACTTTTTGGCGGAATGCCATACATCGCTCGCGTAACAAAAGTGAGGCCAAAAGAGATCTTAAAATATTTTATACCATCTAATACCCAAGCAAAATTTGTTAAATCAAGCTTGGGTTTTTTATAGATGAAAAATAGTTGGGTAGGTTTTTAGGGCAGATAATCCAACGGGTTGATTGGTATGCCGTTGGCGCGCAATTCAAAATGCAAATGCGGACCAGTGGTTAATGATCCGGCGCCACGGGTGCCGGGCGTGCCCCCCACCGCGCCAATTACTTGTCCTTTGGCAACGTAAGTATCCTCGGTCACATCAATACGGCTGACGTGTCCATAGACACTGGCAAAACCGTCTTTGTGGATTATCATAATGTAGCTGTAACCTAAGCCCGCGTCTTTAGCTCGCGCGACATAGCCGGCCGCGGCCGCTTTAATCGCGCTACCTTGAGGTTGGGGAATGTCTATGCCCGGATGTTCAAAATAACGGCGAAAGATATAGTTGGGATCGTTAAAATAGGTTGATATGCCCTTATAAGGTTTAACTGACCAAATAAAGTTGGTATCAAGCTGATCAAGCCGGCCGCCCAATTGCAAGCGTTGCCGAACTTCCTGCTCCATTTTTCTGATGTCGCTATTGGCTCTCTCCTGCTCCAAAATTGTTTGCTGCAATAGTGACTGGTACTTGCTTTCCGACAATTTAGTTTGACGCAGTAACGACTCCTTAGTATCTTGCTGAGCCGAAAATTGAGAACGCGCTGTCTCCAGTTCGGTTTTAACCTTAAGCAACTGGCTGCGATAATTACCTAAATCTTGTTGACGGTGTTCCAGTTGAACTTTGGCTGACTGAACGTTATTTATATTAAGCTGGAGCGTCCGTTGCAGTTCGGCTAGATAATTTAACTCCTCAAAATACTGCCCTAACGAGTTATTTAAGGCAATAACTTCTAAAATGCCGCGCTGATCCGACCGATTCAACTGGCGCAATATTTCGCTGATTTTAATTTTTTTGTCGCTGAGGTCGCGTTCTTTGCCGCCGATATCAAGGCTGACTGCTTGTATTTCCAAACTTACGGTATTCAAATTAAGCTCTTTGGTTTTAATATCCAGCTCGGCCCGGGCAATTTGATCATCTAAAATATTTAATTGTTTTTTTAAAGTTGAGGCTTGAGCTTGCTTTTGGGCAATGGCGTTTTGATAAGCGTCCATTTGTTTTTTTAAGTCGCTAATTTTATCCTGCTTTTGCTGAATCTGATTTTTCAAATCATCAATTGAGACAGCCTTAACGTCGGGCGTCAGATAAAAGCTTACCAAAGCCAAAACAAAAAATACCGCTGCCATTTTGGTTAATTTAATCATGATAAGACGCCGTGAGCCATTGTCAGACGGCGGGTGGCCTCTTCTTGGCCTAAGGCAAATAATAAACTAGGGACATCGGGTGATTGTTTTTCCCCGCTTAGCGCCACTCGCACCGGCCACAAAAATTCTTGATTGGTAAACTGGTTAGCTTGTTTAATTTGCTCAAGCCGCTTTTGAATGTTGCTTAAACTCCACTCCCCCAGCGCCGCCGTTGAATTTAGCATTGTCTGAATAGCAATTAATGTTTTACCGGCTGAACCGTCGGGCGGAATTAACAGCCCCGACGAGGGCGCCGCATCAGCTTTAAAAAACCAGACCGCCGAATTATTGACATCGCCTAAAATCACCAAGCGCGGCTGCAAAATTTGCGTTAAGTTAATGGTGTCTTGGCGACCGCAACCGTATTGTTGGCCGAGTTTAAGATAAAATGGCTTAAGCAGATTATTCAATTCAAGCACCGGCAAATTCTTGATGTAGGCGCTGTTAAACCAATTCAGCTTAGTTATATCAAAAATCGCCCCGGCTTTTTGGACACGCTCAAGATTGAACGTTTTAATTAAATCGGCGGTGGAAAATATTTCCTGATTATCAACCGGATGCCAGCCCAGTAGCGCCAAAAAATTAACCAACGCCGCCGGCAGGTAACCTTGCTCAATATAGGTGGCGAGCCAAACTGATGCGCCGTCTTTTCGTTTGGATAGCTTGGCGCGATTGGCATTAAGCACGTTTGACAGGTGAGCAAATTTCGGAATATCCCAGCCCAAAGCTTGATAAATAATAATGTGTTTAACAGTTGACGGCAGCCACTCCTCGCCTCTTATAATATGGCTTATTTGCATTAAGTGATCATCCACTACGTTAGCCAAATGATAAGTCGGGTAGCCGTCTGATTTTAACAAAACTTGTTCATCCACTGTTTTATTAGCTATCGTCATTGGGCCGCGCACTATATCATTGAATTCAGTGTGGCCGGCGGGAATTCGTAAACGAACCACGTTAACTTCGGCCCGGTTAATTTTAGCCGTGATGGCGCGGTGTGATAAATTGGCACACTTACCGTCATAGCGGGTAGGCAGAGAGTTGCTTTGCTGTTGTGTTCTCAATTCTGTAAGTCGCTCAGCGGAACAAAAACAATAATAAGCCGCGCCTTTAGCAATCAGTTCGCTGGCATATGCTTTGTATAACTTGGTTCGGTCGGACTGGACATAGGGCCCATATTTACCCCCAACATCAGGACCTTCATCCCAGGATAAACCCAGCCATTTCAGCCCGTTAAGTATTCTTTCAAGGCTACCCTCAACCAGGCGCGTCTGATCCGTATCTTCAATGCGAATCACAAATTGACCCTGGTGCTGGCGGGCAAATAAAAAATTATACAGCGCGGTGCGGGCGCCGCCGATATGTAGTTCTCCGGTTGGCGAGGGGGCAAATCTAACTCTTACCATAAAATAACTATAAGTTAATAATAACGACTTACGCGTTTGTCATCCTGCTTGCCCCGCCAACGGCGGTGGCTTGCCCCGCATTTGCGGAGGAACCACAGTACTAGAAACTTCGTTTCAGTACATGGCAGGTTTATTTCAGGATCTCGGCATTGTTAAAAAATGCTTAGAAAGCCTTCATTTAGTATCAACCTCGGTAAATCCTGTATTAATAATAACAAACTGCGGTTCAAGAGGCTAATCCGAGTCGTTTAATTTCAGCGAGAGCGATTTTTCCTACTTCGCGTCGCACTGGTGTTAATAATTTCAGCATATCTGAATGTTTAACCCATTTTAACGCCATAATTTCGCGGGCGTCAGGTTTGAGCGCGGAATAATTATTGGCTATCATTACGACAGCTAAACTTTGTTCCTGTCCGATAAAAGCACTCTTGGATTTGTCGGTCCCCTCGCGGCGCAGTTGGGCTGGCCAACGGTAGCGATGAATGCGATCCTTAATTGACAGTATTTGAAAATTATTCAAATCCAACTCTTCTTTTAGTTCGCGACTTACCGCCTGCGCGGTAGTTTCAGCTGGTTCAATACCACCTTGCGGCAGCTGCCAAAGATTTGATTTGGATAAAGGATGTTTAACCAGCAACACCTGACTATTGTGGTTAACTAAACAAATAACTACATTAGCTCTAAATTTTACCGGATTGGGCGCTAGCTTAAAATTCTTAAGAGTTTCATAAGTCGGGCCGCTAGCCGCTAAAGCACTATTAATAAGTTCTACGTTTGTAACCAGGAAGGAGTCAGTGAATTGAAAATTGAACGGATTTGACTTGGTTGATTTTGAACTCAAACGAATTACGGTAAGGTGTGGTTGATTGGCTGATGTATTTATTTTTAAATTGAGCAAGGCTAATTTTAACTTATACTGCAAATTGCTAAAGGCGGCAGAATCTTTGATATTAATTATCCCCAGTCGTGGTTGATTAACCGGCAGCCAACCGAATTGACCAACGGTTAGGCTGAACTGGGGTATTAATTTTACGGTTTTGTCAATGGCCTTGGCTACGGCCGGCAATAAATCAGCCTTAATCTCGCCTAAAAAATTAACCGTCAGGTGAATTTGTTCCGGTTTAACGGGCCGACCGGGCAGATTGACGGTGGTTGAAAAATCTAACCACGACTTAATTAGCCGCGGGGGCGGTATAATAGCAATAAATAAGCGCATAAGATTGATATAATTATAACATTTTTGAGCAGGCCCGGCTAATAAAAAATGCCCTTGGAATTATAGATTTATTCCAACGGCATGATAATGATTTGTTTGGCGACTATTCTCAATTGTTGAGATAGCTAAGCAGTTTTTCTACTTCCTTGTCTTGTTCTGGAGCAGAGCCAACAAGCCACGGGGTGATTTCAAAATTTTTCTTAATCATCTGGACGACTAAGGCATAACTGTTATTGCCGGACAGTTTTTTGGCTAAAGGCAGCAGTCTGTTTTTAATTACACAATTGGCTCTTGGGTCAATCAAGACTGGATTCATGGACAGGTTGACCAGCGCCAGCATGCACTTATCGATCTTACTTTCAATTTTAATAAGATCGTTGATTTTATTAAAGATAGCGTCTATTTTATGGATTAATCTGAATCCTATTACACCAGTAGTATTATCTTTATACTTAACTTTAATAACAAACGGTGTGGCGCGCTGGATCAGTTGTTTGGTAAACAACGCCATCGTTTCTTCAAACTCTGGGGTAGGAAATTCAGCATCAATCTTGCCATTGTCTTCGCATTCTTCAACAATAATCGTATCCTGGTCTATTTTTATGCAGCGAAATAGTGGAATATTGTGTTTATTCTCGAGGAAATATTCTTCTATAAATAAACACAGCGCTTCTGCTTGTCTGGTTACGTCCATGGCATTTCTCCTTGGTTTTCGTGTTATTTTTAGCCTATTTGTTAGGGGCCGAAAAAAATTATTTAGATAAACTAGATTGTTAAAGAAAAGGTAAGTTTATATCTCGAAGGGTCAATTGTCAAGTTGTGCAGCCGCTTAATTTGTGTTAAAATAATTTATATGTTTAAGCGTATAAAGCGCCTCTTTTTTATGTTAATCAGCGCCGTCTGGTTCACCAGCGCTACCTTGTGGCCGTTATTTTCCATATCAGCTCAAACTGATTTTAATTACAATTATATTTTGTCCGACAATGATATACTGGATTATCAAACAATGACGCCGGCTGAAATCCAGAATTTTTTGTTGTCAAAAAACAGCCCCTTGGCAAACTATTATGATTCAATAACTAACTGGCGGGCTGACAAAATCATTTATCAATCGTCGCAGGATTGGCAAATAAATCCCAAGTTTTTGCTGGCGCTAATGCAAAAAGAGCAAAGTTTAATTGATAATTCCACACCGGTGCAAACTAATTTTGATTGGGCTACGGGTTATGCGGTTTGCGACGATTGCAGTTATGATGACCTTTTAATTCAGAAATTTAAAGGTTTTTATAATCAGGTTTATAACGCCGCTAAAAAAATCCGATTAGGATATTTACCGGATTTGGACAAAAATGGTAAAACCAGCTCTGGTTTTGGGCCTGGTTTAGCTAAACAAGTGGATAACATAACGGTCGTGCCGGCTAATCGGGCAACCGCGATATTATATACTTATACGCCGCACTTAAAAGGTAATCGTCTAATGTCCTTAGTTTGGAATAAATATTTTATGCGTAGTTATCCTGATGGTACTGTGGTTAATGTTGAGGGCGAGTCAGCGGTTTGGTTAATTGAAAGTGGTTGGCGCCGTCGTTTTGCCAACAAATCAGTTTATTTATCGCGTTATAATTCGTGGGACAAGGTTATAACCGTCAGCCAAACAGAGTTACTTAAATATCCCGAAGGCAAGATAATTAAGTTTCCTAACTATTCTTATCTTAGAAATGAACGAGGAACAGTATATTTATTGACTAACGATATGTTGCGCGGATTTAGTTCGAGCTCCGCCCTGCGCCAAATTGGAATTAATCCCGCCGAAATTGTTAACGTTACTACTGTTGATTTAATTGATTATGCCGAGAGTCAACCAATAACCACTAAGTCAGTTTACCCCTTAGGGACTTTGGCGCAAGATACTAAAACCGGTGGCGTTTATTGGGTACAAGACGGCGTCAAGCATCCAATTTTCTCGGTGGAAATACTAAAAGCTAATTTTGGGAAACGTCGAATTAATAAATTTAACGCCAAACAGTTAGCGGAGTATACTACCAGTACGCCGGTTTTATTTCCGGACGGTGAACTGGTGACGAGTCGCTCTGACAGCGCTGTCTATTTAATATCCAACAAACAGCGCCGCCCGTTTGTGTCGGCCAAGGCGTTTCTCGAGTTAGGGTTTGATTTTAAAAACGTCATAGTTACCGCTGAATCAGCCATGGGCGTTCATGAATTAGGTCAAATAATTGGTGAAACTTATTAAATTATGTCTATTGTCGCCGCTGCCATTTTACCACACTCCCCGCTCTTACTCCCGGGGTTAAACCAGGAAGTTAAGTCGCAAGTAACTAAGACGACGAGGGCGATTGCTGAACTTGGGCATGAGTTATACGCTCGGCAAATTGATGTCGTCTTTTTTTTGGCTGCCCCGGGCCAAGGTAATGATCTGCCCAATCAGTTCAGTTTGTTGCCGGGTGCTGTCTTGGCCTATTCATTTAGGGAATTTGGTGATTTAAAAACGGTTGGTGAAATTCAGATTGATATTGGCTTGACCCATAAAATTAAAGAACGCTGTGAATCACGTTTGTTAATGCCGCTAATTACGGTCAAACAATTGTCTTATACTTTTGCCGTGCCCTGGGCGCTGTTAAGCCAGTTTTTGTTGGGAAAAAAAATCGTTTGTTTACAAATACCGCAATCGGCTAATTTTGATGATATGAGTTGGCTGGCGGAAACAGTTAAAGAAGTAATTGACAATCAGCCTGTTCGCGTAGCTTTGATAGCGGCTGGTGATTTAGCTCATTATACTCCAACCACTGACAGCAATTCAAGAATTTTTGATCAGTCTTACATAAAAGCGATTAAACTCGGCGCCATTGACAAGCTGTTGAATTTAGATATTGAATTGAGAGAACGAGCGCGGGAATGTTTAGTCAATCCCACGATTTTTTTACATACGCTGTTGCGAGCCCATTTACTGCCAGCCGAAGTTTTATCGTATGCCAATAATCTGGGTACGGGAATGGTGGTGGCGCATTTGCCGGTTAATTCATAATTAATGGATCAAGCGAATAAAATTATTGAAGTTATTCCGCTGGTACGCCTGCCGCGTCATCAGCAGTTTTTTGATTATTCAGTGCCGGTTGAACTTAAACTTGAGCCAAGTATTGGTGATTTGGTAACCGTTCCGTGGCGCCGTCAAATTGTAGACGGCGTGGTGGTTGGCATTAAAAAACACTCAACCCTCAAAATAAAACTAAAAAATTTGCAAGCCATAGTGTTTAAAAATTATATGCCCATAACCCAACTAAAGTTAGTCAAATGGGTAGCTGAATATTATGGAGTAGCTTTGAGTTCGGCCTTGCAGTTGGCTCTGCCCGTATTGCCCAATAGGCGTTATCAACCAAACCTGAACATTTATAACGGTGTTGTAAAAAAAATTAAACCAAGTCGGCCTTATATTTTTGCCGGTGGCAGTGCCGGCGAACAAACCACTGTAACCGCCTCGCTCATAAAAAAAGTTTTGCGGCGGCGGCAACAAGTTTTAGTTTTGGTTCCAACCAAATTTGAATTACGGGTTTGGCAACAACGGCTAGCTGATTATCCGGTCATTATATTTTCGCCGTCCTATAAAATAACCGAACAACGCGCGGTTTGGGAAGCCTGCCGATCAGGCCGCCCCGCCGTTATTATTGGTTTGCGGTCGGCCTTATTTTTACCTTATGTTAATTTAGGCGGCATTATTATGACTTCGGCCGATGACGCAAGTTATAAACAATGGGATCAAAATCCCCGTTATCATGGCCTGGCGGTGGCCCGACAGCTTAGCCAGCTGACTGGAACTGGTCTGGCATTAATATCAGCGGCGCCGAGCGTGGAATTATGGCAGGCGGCTAACGCTGGCAATTTAATCTGGCGAAATTTAGCAGCCCCCGCGACTAAATTTACTTTAATTGATATGATAAAAAATCGAGCCGGCGGCGATAGCGGAGTTATTTCTAAATTATTGTGGCAAGCTATAAAACTAAAATTAGACCGAGGTGATAAAGTTTTTTTGTATCTTAACCGGCGCGGAACGGCCACGGCAGTTTTATGCCCTGATTGCGGTTTTGTTCCCATTTGTTTGGTTTGCCAACGTAATTTAGTGTGGGCGGAAAACTTAAAAAAATTATTTTGTTTTCATTGCAATGTTGGTCAGGATTTAATTATTCCTTGCGTTAAGTGCGGTGGTAGCAAGGTTGATTACAAAGGTATCGGTTTGGACCGATTAAATCAGGAAATTATCAGACTGTTGCCTGATTACCAGCCATTAATTATTGAGGGTGATGTCACAGACGCCGAAGTTAATCTTGAACATCATAATTTAATAATTGGCAGTCAAGCGGCCTGGTCAAAATTAGCTTGGTCGGACATTTCTTTAGTTGCTTTGGTGGCGCCCGATGGCGAGATGACTGTGCCCGAGTTCAGATCAACCGAAGAAGTTTGGCAAAAAATCAGGCGGCTGTTAAATTATAATGTGGAAGTTGTCGTCCAAACTTATCGGGCTGATAACCATATTTGGAAAAGTTTTTTAAAAAAGGATATGACCGTATATTATAAAGCGGAATTGGAATTAAGAGAGAAATACGGCTATCCGCCGGCGGTGGAGTTGGCGCGCTTCACTTTTCAAAATCAGAATCAAGTTGAGGCTAAAAAACAGGCGCTTAAGGCCCGACAATCGTTAATGGCGGTGTTACCGGCGCAGTCTAGCTTATCCCCCGTTTATGTGGATTATTATCAAAGCGCGCGCGGGCGGTATCGCTATCATATCTTGCTTAAATATCAGTTTGGCACTAAAATCAATCAATTGTGGCAAGTTTTACCAACAGCGGCCATAATAGACCGTCAGCCGTTAACGGTTTTAAGTTGATGACGGTGGTGGAAAAAATTTTATCCAACGTAAAGAAATTTTATTGGTTCAGCTTTTTTAGCGAATGGGTTTTTTGGATACCGGTCGTAGTTTTGTTCTGGCAAAAGAACGGTTTAAACTTGACGCAGATAATGGTTTTGCAAGCTATTTTCGCTTTGGCCGTGGTAATTCTGGAAGTGCCGACCGGCGTGGTGGCGGACAGGCTCGGACGAAAAAAGAGTTTACTCCTCGGAGCAGCCTTTAGAATTACCGGTTTCACCGCTTACGCTTTGGGTTTTAATTTTGGGCAGTTTATGGTTGCCGAAATAATCCTGGCCTTTGGCGCCAGTTTTATCTCCGGCGCTGATACGGCTTTTTTGTATGACAGCCTAAAACAGGTTAATAAGGAGAGTCAGTTTAAAAAAGTGCGGGGACACAGCAATTCTTTAGGATACTTAGCCGCCGCCTTAACCAGCATGGCTGGCGGCTTTATAGCCGTTTACAGTTTAAGGCTGACGTGGTGGTTTAGCGTAGTTGGCATGATTTGTCTTTTCCTGGTAGCGCTGACCTTCGTTGAGGCTAAACATTCAGACGAGCCAGCGGTCAAGGACGGTTATTTAAAGCACTTGGCTGATTGTTTTAAAGAATCGCTTCATAATAAAAATTTTCTTTTTCTCTTGCTTTTTTATTCAATCCTGACGCTGTTCGCCAGAGTTAGCCTATGGTTTTATCAGCCTTATATGAAGCTCTCCGGCTTAGACATAGTTTATTTTGGCATAGTTTGGGCCAGTTTTAATTTGTTTGCCATCAGCGGCGGTAAGGCGGCGGATAGAATTGAACGATATTTAGGCGAACGTAGGAGTCTGTGGCTGATAGTTATGATAATACCGCTGTCTTTAGTGTTTATGAGTCAGTGGTTTGTAATTTGGGGACTAATTTTTATTTTTTTGCAGCAATTTGTCAGAGGGTTTGCCGCGCCGGTACTTGAAGACTTCACTCACCATCATTTGTCCACGGCCAAAAGAGCCACGCTGATGTCCATTAGGAACATGGCCGGCAGTTTAGTGTTTGCAATTTTAGGGCCGGCGTTCGGTTATCTGGCGGATACTTATTCATTAAGCACAGCTTTGGCAGTGGCGGGAGTGAGTTGTTTTATTTTATTCGCGGCGCTCTTAATTTGGAACCGGTATAGAGATAATTTTAAAAATGTTGTAAGCTAGACAGTAGTAGTGTAAAATAGTTTGACTGTAAGTTTATGTTGCCTTTAATTATTGCTCCCCATCCCCTGTTGCGTCAGGTAGCCGCTCCGATTGACCTTTCAGCCGGTGGGCTTAAGCTGCGTTCTTTTGTAAAAAAAATGTATAAAGCCATGCTGCATTACGATGGCATTGGTTTGGCAGCCCCGCAAGTTGGGCAGAGCGTCCGTTTAATGGTGATGAATACTCCGGGAGAACCGACAGTTTATTTTAATCCGGAAATTTTAAAAACCTCCTGGCGTAAAATTGTGATAGAAGAAGGTTGCTTGTCGGTACCTGATGTTTACGGTTTAGTAAAACGGCCAGCCAGAATTCAGGTGCGCTACCAAACCTTGATGGGTGAAATAAAACAAGAATGGCTGGATGATTTATGGGCGCGAGTTTATCAACATGAGGTTGATCACCTTAATGGGGTGTTATTTATTGATTTAACGCGTGATTTTCTCCAAGGTAAGGAATTGCTTAATCACTACCTCGGCGCTAGCGCGGGTACTAACAAGAACGTCAAAAGTTATACGCGTCGGCGGTAAATTTAGCAGAATTTTACAAAAATTTTAAGGTATGGATTACAAATTTACCTATTATGGAACCAGTGATTTTTCCGCTCAAATTTTACAAGGGTTGGTACAATCCGGTTTGACTCCGCAATTAGTAATTTCAACGCTAGCCAAACCGGCCGGACGGAATTTAACAGTTCATTCAACCCCAGTTAGTCAGCTGGCGGCTAGTTTAGGCATTGAGATTTGGGAGGTTAGCAATTTAAAGTCAGTTGAACAGCCGGCTAAAATTGCGGCCCGGGCGCATCAATTCGCAATTTTAGCCGCTTTTGGCAAAATTATCCCAGCCGCCGTCTTGGGCTGTTATCCGGGGGGCATAATTAATGTTCATCCATCGTTACTGCCGCTTTATCGAGGGCCATCACCCATTCAGTATGCCATTAAAGATGGAGCGGCCGAAACCGGCGTTAGTTTAATAGTTTTAGATAATGAAATTGACCATGGGCCGATTATTGCCCAAAGCGCCTGCGCGCTAATGCCAGTTGATGATGCGGTAACTTTGGCTAATAAATTGGCACCCCTGGCAGTTAAACTTTTACTTGATAATTTGCCCGGTTATCTAAATGGATTGATAACACCCAAGCCGCAGAATCACCTTCAGGCAACATTCAGCAAAATGATATCGCGCGCCGACGGCCAAGCTGATTTCAACAAAACCGCGCTGGCAATTGGGCGGCAACGACGCGCCTTTACCCCCTGGCCCGGGCTTTGGACTTATTGGCGGGAAAAGCGTTTAAAGTTGATAGATGTTGCGGTGTTTGATTATCAAGATACTCCAGGTAAAGTGTCATTGATTAATAATCAGGTCGTCATTAGTTGTGGTCAAGGCAGTTTAGCAGTTAAATTACTGCAATTGGAAGGTGGCAAACAATTAACTGCCGCTGATTTCAGCCGCGGACATAAAGATTTTATTGGCAGTACCTTATAATAAATAACACTGTGCTGTACGGTCTAATTCCCCGAAGAAGTAAGAACTCTACGGGGCGCAGCGTACGAATAAGGCGAAGGATAAAAAATAATTGTGAAAAAGCAGTTACAAAAATATAGTTTATTATGGTTGCCAATTTTATTAGTTGGCTTATTATGGTTGCCAAGTAAGTCTAACAGTGCCGTGATTCCAATTAGTAACAAAGTTACAATTTTAGCCGTGGGCGATATTATGCTGTCACGCAATGTGGCCGCTAAAATTGCTAAAGCTAAAAATCCCTTGCTCCCTTTTCAACAGGTTAAAGATTTATTACTGGCGACTGATTTTAATATAGGTAATTTGGAGTCGCCCTTTTCCGGTAAAGATACTTATCCTAAAACCGGCAGTTTGGTGTTCAACGCGCCGCGGTGGTCAGTTCAGGGTTTGGTTAAATATAATTTTAAAGTTTTAAGTTTGGCCAACAATCACGTCCTTGATCAAGGGCTTAAGGGACTTATTTATACTAAGAATTATTTAGCGCAAAATAATATTCAAGCCATTGGCGCAGGCCAAAATTTAAGCGAAGCTTGGCAGCCCGCTATTATTGAAGCCAAGGGAGTTAAAATAGGTTTTATAGCCGCTTCTTACGCTTCGCTTAATGATAATGGTAAAAAGAAGAATGAATACGTGGCTCGTCTTGAGGATTTGGATAATTTAAAAAAATCCATTGCGCAGGCCAAAGATAAGGCTGACTTAGTAATAGTCAGTCTACATGCCGGTACAGAATATAAACATCAGCCTAACAATGCGCAAATTAAATTTGCTCACGCCGCCATAGACAACGGCGCGGATTTGGTAATTGGCCATCACCCGCATTGGGCGCAGACTATAGAAAAGTATAAAGGCAAATATATTTTTTACTCCTTAGGCAACTTTATTTTTGACCAAATGTGGAGTACCAAGACACGGCAAGGTTTGGCTGTTAAATTTACAGTAAACGTTAATAATCAAACTAGCGGCGCTAAGGCCGCTTTTGCTCAAGCCGAGTTAATTCCCGTTATAATTGACAACTACTCCACTCCCCGCTTGACTAATTCCAAAGAGTCCACGATTATATTGAAATCAATTGGTGTGGTTGATAATGTAATTGATTTAAATTCAGAAAATTAAATTGTTTCTTTAGGCTAGAGATTTGTTTATTTCACGCAATGTTTGCTGATATGAGAAGTAGTGAACGAAGCGAGGAAGGTTTTTTCCTGCGAGCGTTCATTCTTTTTTGAGGAAGGTTTTTTCCTGCGAGCGTTCATTCTTTTTTAATGATGGCGATATAAATTGATTTATCAGAATCAATAAAATTTCTGACTCTCCAACCAGTATTTTTCAAAATATTTTTCATTTGGTTTTTAGAAACAAGTAAGTAATCAAACCAATCTCCAATATATTTCTTGAATCTAATTCTAATGCGAAGTTGCCCAGGCATTCTTCCTCTTTTTTCGTTGAACTTATGATAAGAGAGGTGTACCGGATCGTCTGTTTTATAAACATCATTGCTTTCAGCGAGTATCAAGGCGTTAGAGCTGGTTATTTTGTGAAGTTTCTTGAGTAAGGATTTGGCTTTCTTAAAACTACCAAATAAACCAAAGTTGTTGCCGAACATGATAACAGTATCAAAAGTTTTTGGTTTGAATGTGCCGATTTTTTCAATAGGTAAAACTTTGGCGTTCTTTACACCACGCTTTTTACAGACTTTTATAGCAAGTGGTGAATTGTCTATGGCAATCACATCAAAATTTCTTTTCTGAAGATAAAGAGAATTGCGTCCAGCCCCAGCACCGATATCAAGGATTTTACCTTTGGCTAACTTGATTGCTTGTTTTTCAATTTTCGGCCAATCTTTAAAATTCGCAAAATAAGCCGATGCACCTCCCGACAGACCAATGAAACCGTCATCTCTTTCAACGACTTCATAAGAATCTTTTTTGAGGAAGAATGCCCATACCTCTTGTCCGTAAGCATCTTTGTTTGTATCCATATTGGTTTGATTATGACTGGGATTTATTCCTTAAAAAGTTTTATCCAGCCTAATTTTAACCACAAAACTATTTCATCGTAGGATTGGACACTCTTATCAGGCATTTGCAAAAGTATCACTTCAATATTTTTATTATAAATCAAATTTTGAGCAATGCCAAAGCCTATTTCAGCAAAGGTTTCAGCGCCGATGTATCCGGTGATGGCGTTTTTATCTTCATTCATAACAAAAAGAATATCCGTTTCGGTTATGTTTTTAAAAAATTCCGTATGCACCTTTGGATATTCTTCTAAGAAAGTTTTCTTGGGAACTGGCAATGGGTAGCCGGTAACTAAATAGCCATTATCTTCCCAAAACTTTTTCCAATGTTGAACTTTTTCTTGCGGTCCGGCGCTGCCGACAATAACAACTTTTTTCATAATGAGTAATGATTGTAAAATAGTGTGATTTGAGCTGAAGACGAAAAGGCAAAAAACATTACTTTAAAAAGCTATCATACAGTTCAAAAGCTTTTAAGCATTCGTTTTTTACATTAACGGGAATGTGTTCTTTGTTTAAATCATTTTTAGTAAACCACCCAAAATTCTTTAACTCATTATTTATTTTTAGTCGTTCTGGATTTATGGCCTTGCAAACATAATACAGCGAACAATGGTCATGGTCGCCAACTGAATGGACATTTACATAAAAAGGCGTAGCCAGATTATATTTGACATTTCCTTCTTCGGGTAAATCACTGACGTTGAGAATTTCTACGTCAATTCCGATTTCTTCTTTAATCTCACGAAGCAAGGCCTGGTCAGGAGTTTCGTTTTCGTCAATATGACCTCCCACAGCCAGCCATAAATCCAAACTTTTATGGTGAATTAGTAAAACCTTGTTTTCATGAATAATATATCCTGTAACGACTAAATCCGTTTTCATATTGTGGCTTGAGTCTAATATGTTAAATTTTGATAAATTGACGTTGAGATAATTATCAGTATCAGAAATAAGATAATGTTTGTAATTGCCGGATTAAGGAATTTTTTCCAGTTCATAGGTTTAATTTATTGATAAATATCATGGTCGCCGACTGAATGAAAAAATACTGCGTCTTTGTCCTTGGAAAACTCAAAAATTATTCTATATTTATAGCCAATAGAAAAAGATAAAAACCCACTTAACTTACCTTTAAGCTTGTGGGTTTTTAGTTTAGAATCAAAAGGATTTTGTCTAAATATCTTTTCCTGCTGTTCAGCGATATCTTTGATATTGTCCGGCAGCCTTTTGTATTCCCGGGCGAATTTTGAACTATAGATTACCTCCATAAAAGGCAGTGATTATCTCAAAGCTTTTAAAGATTTTAAAACCTTACCATTGCCGGAGTTAATTTCTTGACGGCTTTGGTTAAGCTCGCTTAAGAGCTTACCCTCTTGCCACTCTCTTAAAATATGGCGAAAAAATTCGCTGGTAGAGGAATAATTTCCGGTTTTGACCATGTCTTTTACGGTTTTAGCCATTGGGGATGGCAGTGAAATGTTAATTACTTTACGCATATGTTTAAATATTAATTGTAATAGTTTGTATTACAATATTATCAAATCTTAAAAACATTGTCAAATGCTATAAAATAAGCGGCATTTTCTTTAACTGTATACGCTGTGTTAGGCGATGTTAATTTTACTTTTTATGATTTTTTCCTCTATTAATGATGTTCTGATTTTATTTACACCAGAGGATAAAAAAATTGTTTTAATTCCTGGAAATTTGCTTTCGACATTCTTTGCAATATCTTTTCTTCGTTTTATTTTGTCTTTTTCATTTGAAAAAACCAAAAAATTCGGTTTTATTTTCTTTAAATTTTCATCGTCATATAAGGCCCTATTTGTCACAAATACATAATCAACAGCTTTTAATCCTAATAATAATTCAGCACGTTGTTTTTCTGGAATTATAGGACGATGATTTCCTTTGGTTTTTTTAATAAATCTATCACCGTTAATTCCAATAACTAAAATATCGCCGAATTTTTTGGCTTTTTCAATAAAACGAAGGTGTCCTATGTGTAAAATGTCGAAACACCCACCCAATAAAACAATTTTTTTTAGTCTGTTCAGATCGTTACCTAGTATATCTAAAGAAGTCATAAAAAGTAAAATTAATTTCGTTTAACGTTCCAGAATATGCGATATTTGCCATTGCTATAATATCGCGAAGCGGTAGCAGTGGCAAATATGGGTGTAGCGAGGTGCAACCGAGCGAAACCGCATATTCTGTGTTAAGTGAGGCGTAGGCCGAGCCCGAGGGCAACGTCCCGAAGGGCTGGCGAGAGTTACAATTTTTTTCTTATAAAAGATTGAACGATATTTAACTCGAGATACTTTTTTTGTAAATCAGGGGGGAGATGTCGGAAATCCCCAATAGTATGTCGGCAGTTTTGGCCCTTACATTCACATTGAAGGGTCCAATTATCTTCATCCATTGTTGTTGAATAATCATAAAAAATTTCTTGACCTGGTGAAATATCTTCAATTGCCACAAGAAACCGATCATCCTTAATACCGGCATTTGGCGAGCATGAATGGTTGACTAAAACACCAGGCTCTTGAATATCAATATACTCTGTTGACCCAATTTGAAGCGGACAACTTAATTTATCTAATGGTTTTTGCAGTGCCTGTTCAGGAGAGATAACTGGACCTGTAAATTCAAGCATGCACTCGCCTTTGAGTATTGGCTTTGTTGCAAATACACCTCTGCCAAAATTGCCGCTATCCATAATTTCAATTTTTCCCGACATCGTTTTAATGGTTAAAATTACTGGCGAATTTTGCCTAACTGGTTGCTATGCGAACCCCGTTAGAAATTTTGAAGAAAAGATTTTAGTCTATTTTTCAAATATCGCCTTCCCATCCCCGATTTTAAATACTTTTCTCAACTTTTGGCATCAGTCTCATTTATACATGCTTCATAGTAGACAAGCTTCCATGGTCTTTTCCCTTTGGTGGAACGATTGATTCCTTTATTATGTTCAGAAAATCTTTTCTTCAAATTATTGGTATAGCCAATATACAAGAGTAATCTTTTAAACTTTAAAGAAGATAAACGCAACAAAATGGCATATAATTTCTAACGGGGCGAACTTAAGTTAATTATTTTGCAAAAATTGTCCTGCCTAAATTCTATAATAAACGCCGAATTAAGCAAACACCAATCAATCAACGGCTTGTTTCTTTTCCGTCACCCAAAAACCCAGATATTTGCCCAGCATCAGGCGGGTTTGGGCGTCAGTCGCCGGTATAGCGCCAAATACGATCATAGTAATAGGAAAAAGGAACCACTGCATTACCATGGGAATGTATTTGTACCAGGGTTGTTTAGTGTCGCGCGACGGCAGCATAGCGGTTGACAAAATCGCGCTTAACACCAAACCTATCATGGCCAGCGTCATTATCCACTGCAACGCCATGGGAGCATTATGGGCGAGCAAGTTGGATTTAACCGCGTCATCGGCGGTCCAGAGCGGCAAACGACCAAGAATAAAAATAATTAACGGCGCCGTGGCCCAAGAATAAACCCCTTCCAATTGATTCCATAAATAGCGAATTTTCCGATTAAAAGGAATGGTGCGCGAGCGCCAAAAATGCCAGGCCATGTAGGGAAAATTTTCTACGCCGTAGGCCCAGCGACGTTGCTGTTTGTACTGATTGACAACGCTGCGCCACAAAGATCCGGCATAAACCGTATCCATTGAAATTGGTATGTACATGGGGGTTACGCGATAGTTTCCGTTGTAACGTATAAAGCATTGCAAAAAAATCCGCGAATCCTCGGTCACAATGTCATTTTGCCAAAAACCGACATCTACCAGGGCGGTGAACGGCATGGAGTGCGAGGAAAATGTAAATAATCTTTCGGGCCGCGCCAAGTCCGTCAACAGCCAAAACGTGGTTGAGTTGGCCACAATTCGGTTAATGGCCGGCGATTCCCAAATATTATTATTATAAACGGCTAACGGCTGATAGCTGGTATGCAACGGGTCGGGCACGGTCAGATATTTATAGGTTAAATAAGCGAAATATTGAGGATGGGCGCAGGAATCAACGTCAAAAGTTGATACCACCACATTTTTGTACGGTATTTTTAAATTATCAATTAATTTTTGGGCTTGATGCCCGGCCCAATTAGTATTGGCCCCCTTGCCGGCCATTTCGCCGATAATGTTGCCCGGATGGAGCGTAATTAAAAAATAACCAAAGCGATCGCCGTATTGTTGTTTGATGCTGGTTGAGATTAATTCAAAATTTGCTTGATCACGCTCCTCGCCGGCTAACACCACAATTAATTTATCAAGCGGATACTTGATTTGAGTTAAAGATTCTATTGATTTAACCACGACTTCATAAGGCTCGCGAAAAGTGGGCAGAAAAATTAAGTGGTAAATGTCATTATAATGCGGAAGTACTTTCACTTTTTCAAACCAATCAGCGCGCAGAGTTACGCGATATTGTTTCCAGGAAGATAACAGGTAAATAATCAGATAAGCCACTCGGAGCAGCCAATATAAATCAAATATTATGATTACGTATATCGCCCACAATGGTTTAACAAATGATAAAACAACGGCTCCGATAAGAGTCGTCCATACTAAAACTCCGGGTATAATCTCTAAAAAGCGGTAAACCTTTTTTTTGTCCAAATTATCAATATAATCACGCAGCATAATAAGTTTCCGAATTTTAGTTTGGTTCCGGTCGGTAGATAAAAGTTAACACCGCCACCGCCGCAAAAACCAAGAAACCCCACACGCAGGCCGGCACCGCCAACATCGAAAAGGTTTCCCAATAGTAGGCGCCTTTAGTTATAATGGGCAAGCCGATTTCACGCCAGCCAACCCAGCCCGAGAATATTACCCCGGCCACGGCAAATAATCGCATTAGCCAAGAGCCATAGTGATGGTTGATTGTTTGCTTTAAAGTTAAAAATGACAGTACGGTCAAAATGGTAAATAAGGCTAAACCATAAGGGCAGGGCGAGTAACCTAAAATTTTAAAACCGACGCAAGAAAATATACCCGGTTGGGTCGCGGGAGCGATAAATTGGCGCGCCGTCACCAAGCCGGCAAACAATGTTCCCAGCAGCGATAAGTAAAAAATAGCTCGAATTTTATTAAGCATAATTGAACAATTCCCTATTTAAGTTCAATTGCTTGAATTACAATATCCGACAACGGATGATCATTGGCATTGGTGGGGGCCGATTCAATTTCAGCCAGAATTTCTTGTCCTTCAATCAACTCCCCAAAATTAGTGTGTTTGCCGTCTAACCACGGTGTCGCGGCGGCGGTAACAATAAAAAATTGACTGCCATTGGTGTTGGGGCCGGCGTTCGCCATGGCAAGTGAACCTCTAACCAGTTTGTTATTATTAATTTCATCGGCAAATTGGTAGCCCGGACCGCCTTGGCCGTCATTTGACCAATCATCGTCCTTAGAATTTGGGTCGCCGGTTTGAACCATAAAACCCTTAATAACACGATGAAATTTAACCCCATTATAAAAACCGCTGTTAGCCAATTTAACAAAATTGGCCACCGTGTTGGGTGATGCGGGGTAAAATTTAAAAACCAAATCGCCCCGATTGGTTTTTATGACGGCTTTGGTTACTGGCGGCATTTGGTAATTGTTTCCAGCGGCGGCGGACTCGGTTGGATTGGCGGCGGCGGGATTAACCGGGGTATTTTTTAGCGTTGACTTAGAGGCTTGGGCGGCGGCATCAAATTCAGTCATAGTTGGTTGGATAGAGGGCGAACGAAAGATACAACCGCTTAGGGTTAATACGAAAAATATTAGTGCGATTACGATTGAAAATTTATTAATCTTGCGCATAATTGGATCAAATAATATCTAATTACCCGTCTGCCCACGGTCCCGCTACGGCGGAACCCCGGCCTTTTGGCGGGGTGTGACCGGCAGGCCCCGCTCAAGCTTAGGCAGGCAGGGATTTAGAAATTCTAATACATTTCGTCCTTTTTGTCTTTAAGGAATTGAAACCAGTCTTCAATAATTTTTAAAGCGGTTTTGAAAGGAACTTCAAATAAAAAGTCAAGCACAAAAACAAAAACATTGACTCGGTCAAAAGTTTGCGATAACCATTTACCGACGGCTATAACCGGCACCGCAAAAAAATCAAGCAAAAAAGCCACTATGGTTTCACGGCTGCGCACCACTTTGAGCTGGCGGGCGTGCTGACGCAGAGAAATTCCAAAAAAACTTACCAGACTGACAAAGAATATAAATATTATGCCCGAGATAAAATTAAAGTCTAACCGCCATAACAAATAAATCACTCCTCCAAACGATCCCACAAAGGTCGCAACGTATAAAAAGGTATAAGCAATTTTTTTTACCAATCCCATCTTAGGCTTGGTTACCGGCTGGGGCCGGTAAAAGTTCGGCTCGTAACCCAAAACTAATTCGTTGACACCCATGGCTACCATATCGGCATCAGCCTGACTGGGAGATTTTATCATTACCGTTATGATACCCATTAAAACTGGCGGCACCAGCAAGTTGATAATCACTGATAAATAGTTAATTGATCCCAGCATTAACCGTTCATAAGGTATCTCCAACAGCAAAGCTAAAACCATTTTAGTCAAAAAAATGTATATTATAGCGTGCCAACCGCGCCGGCGCAGCTTACGACTGGTCGTTTTCCAATATTTCTGGTAGGTTTGTCTAACCGTTGACTCTAATTGATGGGCGTTGGTGAGAAGGCCGCGCCAATTATCCAGGCGGTCTCGTAAAATATCCTGCAAAATGATTACCGGCACCAATAGCCGGCGGACACGAGTTAAAAGTCGCCGGCCCAGCTCGTGGTCGTTTAAATTTTTAAAATTTAATAAAATCTCATCTACTGAATTGGCCAACGCCGGCACCGCCACCGCCGGTTCATTGTTAAACCAATATGGGTAGTAATGGACTAATAGGTAATAATTGATAATATCGCTGTCGGCGCGCTCCAACGCCCGTTGAATATCAATTATTAATTGAACATTCTTGGGCTCGGCCTCGGTGTCGTTATCAGGCAAAATCAGTACGTCTTTTAATATTTTATAGGCAAAAGAAATGTAGGCGTTGCGAAAGTCTGGCGATACTAATTGATTATCACATTCAACGGCCGCCAGTCCCAAAAGCTGTTCGCGCCATTTAGGTATGTTTGACTTATGGTCAGCCAGCAAATTGAACAATGCGTAATATTTACTTAAGATTGCCGCCACGGCCGTAATTTTAGTTTCGGGTATTGCGTTGTTGGCCAGATAGCGCGCTAAAATAAGTTCGCGTATTAATGCTTGGGCGGCGATTTGCGGCTGGTGATTGAATTGCGGCAGCCAAAATTTACGTTTCAAAAAACGTCTGATGGCATTTTTACGCAATAAAAATTCGTCTTTGTAATCAATAAAATTACGAATCTTTTCGTAGGCAAAAGCCGGTAAGCTGGTTAGCTCGGAAACGCGGATTTTGGTTAGGTCTTCAGGATAATGACTAAGTTTGCTCGCCTCTTCCAACTCATGAACTAAATCGCTTGTAACTTTCGTCAGATTTGACTGGGGCATATTTAAGTAAACCGCTATAACCTGATTAAATATTTAAGACTGCCAAAGTTTAACATTTTTTAATATTTTTGGCAAGGCTAAATTGGTTTACCGCCTAAATAACCCTGAATTACGAAATACTTTTTCCCGTCATTCTTCAGCCGATTCCGCCAGCCGGCGGACAGCGGGAGGTATCCGCCGCCGTTCGCCGCAGCGAGCGGCGGCGGATAAAAAAAGACTATTTACCCCGTTACACCCAGAATGCCCCACCCTTCAGGGTGGGGATGAACCCCGTTAGAAGTAATTCCAATGGCTGTCGGGATACTCCACCACCGGTGGAGACTTCTAACGGGGTGAATGGGAAATTAAAAATCTTCCCCAAAAATGCCCCGTCCTTCAGGACGGGGCGTAACGGGGTTTACTAAGAGCGGCGCTGTAAATAACATTGGGGGCTTTTAGTAAATCATAGATTAAATTGTATTTTACAATATAGTAGGCGGTTTCGTTTTTAAGAGCGTAGCGATTGACTAGATTGTAAAATTGATCGGCGGCGGTCGCATGTTGTTTGTAAATTTTAAGCTGCTGTTTGAGTTTAGCTTTTTCCAAGGTGGTTATTTGTTTGCCAGTCAGCTGTTGTTTTAATGATTTGACTCCGGCTAAATACGTGTTTTTTTCTTGTTGATAGAATTTTTTTAAAGTAACTCGGCTGGCTGACCAGTTATCCCCCCACTTTTCAAAAGCTTTAATGACACGGGCTAATCCACCGTTATAACTAGCGGCCAAATAGGCGCCCAGTTTTTTATCGTCGGCCGCGCCGGCGTTCTTAATTGTCTGCGGCAAATGACTAAGGATATCGTCTAAATAGCCGATTTCCGCCTTAATCGCGTTATAAGGGTCGGTCATCCCCTGTTCAAAATTAGGATTAAGAACCAGTTCGGGGCGCCGCTTGACCATCAGTTTATAAGTTGATGGTATAAACTGGGCCAGGCCGCGGGCCGAGGCGGTAGACTTGGAATAAGCAAAGGAAAAATGCCGGTTAGTCGCCAGCGTTACAAAAAAACGATCTAAAAATTCGGCCGGCTGACTGCTGGTGCGGCTGATATTGTCAGCATGCTCAATCGCGATAATTGATTTTACCAAAATTGGATCTATGACATCAATCAATAATTTATCGGGGTAAGCTTGCGATTTCACCCCTAAGGCGGCGATTTCGTCATAAACCGCGGTAATTTTAGTGGCAAAAAAACGCTTGCCCTCGTCAATAATCGCCGCGGTTTTTAAATAATCATGATAGGGCACGTAAACGGTGTTTTGTAATTTATATTGGGAGCGCGTTTTAGCGCCAAGGCTAAGGTAAATTGGATGAATAACCGCCACCACCAAAGCCTTGGGTTCGCCCGCCACTATATACTGTGAATTCACGCCGTTGTCATACTTAACTTTGATGTCATAGTTCCGGTTGTCATTAAGCGTTACCCGCCGACCTGATTTTAAACCGTTGACAAATACGATTTGATCTGCGACGGGCTGCCACAAAGCTAAAGTAACCGGTATGGGAGTGTTTTTACTTTTGACCACAACCGGTTTAAATTTTGGATTGGTCAATTCATCGTTAACCCGGGCTTGCAATGTCATTTTGGCCGATAATATGGCTTGATATAACAAATTATCCGGCTCAACTTGCGCTGGCTTTGAATCAAGAATGTCTGAATTGTCAGCTTTAACCGCCAGCGGGCTAAGTGCTAACAAACCAATTGCCCAGCTTAGGCCGGCTATTTTTAAACTATGTAACATCATATTTATAATAACAAAATATAATTATAAGTAGGACTTACGGGGTTGAGCCAAGTTCGAGGCAAAACCGAGCAAGTGGTACGAGTCCCGCCATGGCGGGATGAACGAAAAGCGGAGGTTTTAACGAAGAAATTAGCCAAAGCCGCTTGCGGGGTCGTCCCTGCGCCAGCCCTGCAAGCGGCAAGCGCGTAAGTCCTAATAAGATTAATTTACAATTCAATTGTTTGGTTAAGAGACGGCACAAACACTTGGACTTGCGGCAACTCGGTTCTAATAGCTTGCGCCAAGGCCTGGGCCTGACTGGTTTCACCATGCACCAAAAAAATCTTTTGTAAGTCAGCTATCTGTTTAGCGTAATTAATCAGAGTGGGCTGGTCAGCGTGCGCGCTTAATTCGTGTAACACCACCACTTGGGCCTTGACGCTGTAATTTTTGCCAAACAATTTTATAGCTCTCGCGCCGTCCATCAAGCGCCGTCCGACTGTCTGCGCGGCCTGGAAACCGGTTATAAGTATGGTATTTTTTGGATTGCCGATGTTATTTATTAAATGATGGATGATGCGGCCGGCCTCGGCCATGCCGGAGGATGAAATTATCATTAACGGACCAGGCATCGCATTAAGAGCTTTGGACTCCTCAACCGATGACACCAGGCGCAAATTTTTAAATGACAACGGCACCTCACCGAATTGCCCAAAATCCACCCAGCTCTCGCGGTCGTAAATTTCACGGTGATTTTTAAAGACCGTTGTTATTTCCAAGGCTAAGGGGCTGTCAACATAAATCGGCATATTGGCCAGTTCGCCTTCGTCGCTAATTTGGTGCAGCATATAAACTAATTCCTGGGTGCGTCCCAGGGCAAAGGCGGGTACGATAATTTTACCCCGGTTAGCCAAAGTTGCTTTAATCACGTTATCCAGCATGGCTTTGGCTTGGGCAATCGGTTCATGGGTACGATTGCCATAAGTTGATTCCATTAGTAATACCGGAACTTGATCGCGGATAAAGGCTGGACTTTTTAGTAAAGGGGCGTCGTTGCGTCCCAGATCGCCGGTAAAGGCAATACGCGCTCTCTGACCGTTGGCTTGACCCTCAAGCACGATCGCCGCCGAACCAAGTATGTGCCCAGCCTCATAAAGTTTTATTCTAAGATCGGGAAAAATTTCAAACCACTGATTTGAATTATCAACATAAGGAACAGCTACAAATTTAGCCATAGTGCTATCAACATCATCAATCGTAAACAACGGTTCAGCCAGTTCACTGCCCTCAATATGATGCTTACGCATGTATTGTAAATCGGCCAATTGAATATGAGCCGAGTCTTTCAGCATCCATCGGGTTATGTCGCGGGTGGCGGCGGTGGCAAAAATTTGACCTTGATAACCGTGTTTAAGCAACATTGGCAACGAACCGCAATGGTCCAAGTGACCATGCGATAAAATCACCGCTGTTAAATCCTCGGCCGCAAATGGCAGTTTACTGTTTAGTTCGCGGGTTAAGCGGCGACGGCCCTGAAACGAGCCGCAATCAAGTAAAACTTTATACTTGCCTATTTCCACTAAATGTTTAGAACCAGTAACACCCTCGGCCGCACCATAAAATGTAACACGCATAGTGAGTGAAAGTTTAATTTGCCAACCAACCGCCATCCACGTAAAAAGTCGCGCCGGTGATGTAACTGGATTCAGCCGACGCTAAAAATACTACCAGCGGCGCGACTTCTTCCGGCTGACCAATACGGCGCAACGGCACTCGCGCCAGCAATGCCGCCAATACGTCTTGGGGCATAGCCGAAAAATTGGCCATTGGCGTATCAATAGCTCCAGGAGCGATGGCATTAACTGTAATGCCAAATTGTCCCCACTCAATCGCTAAGGTTTCAGTTAAAGCGATTACGCCGCCTTTAGAAGCCGTATAATGGGCGGCATTCGGATAACCGACGCCAACTTGGCCGGACGCAATTGAGGAAATATTTATAATCCGTCCCCATTTTTGTTTAATCATTTCTCGCGCCGCGCGCTGGGCGCACAAGAATTGGCCTTTGAGGTTTATGTTAAGCGTTTTATCCCAATCGGCTGCAGTCAGTTCCAGGGCTGGTTTAGGTAAAAACACGCCGGCATTGTTTACTAATATATCTAACCGGCCAAATTCAGCGATCACCGCTGAAATTACTTGGTCCACCTCGGCGGCGTTGGCAACATCAAGTTGGAACGCTTGGGCCCGTCCGTTGCCAGATTTTATTTCCTTAACCACAACTTCGCATTCAGCCAGGTTAATGTCAGTTACAACTACAATCGCGCCCTGTTTAGCCAATGCCAACGCGTGCGCCCGGCCCATACCGCGCCGCGCCCCAGTCACCAAAGCGACTTTATCTTTAAGTTCAAACATATAACCGCAGTTAGAGTTAATATTGATAGTTGAATTATAGCATATTAGTGGCGCTTTTAACTATGGCACTGGTGCTAAAATGGACTACGGCCGTAAGTGATGCCGTTTAATTTTTAAACTAAAGTTGTTATCAGTTCAGGTAACCTGCTGAATAAAGGCGTGCACGCATCAGCTTCATCAAATTTATTTTTGGAATAAATAATAACTTTCATTCCCGCCGCTCTCGCCGCCTTGATGTCGTTCACCACATCCCCTATGTAAACGCATTCTTCGGGTTTAACTTTCAACTTGTCCGCCGCCAAGAGTAGCGGTTCGGGATGTGGTTTGTGGTTAGTGGTGTCTTGATAGGAAACTGCAACCTTAAAATACTTTTCCAACTTTGCGAGTCGCGGAAATTCGTAAACACTTTCCTTTACGCGACTCGTAACAATTCCAAGAAGATAATTTTTAGCCAATGTCTCTGTAACTTTTTCTGCGTTCTCGGGCATAGTCAATAATTTAAACTCGTATCCTACTTCGCGGCTCCGCCCCATTTCCCAGATTCTTTTAATTTCTTCCTCGGCGATGGATTTAGTAAGAACTTTTATGGCATCGAGCATGCTCAAATGAAAAATTGCCGGAAATTCTTTTCGCGTCGGTGGTCTATAACCAGTTCTTGTCATGAGGTCCTGAAAAAATTTCAAATTTGCCTCGAACGAATCGAGTAAGACACCATCAATATCAAAAATAACAGCTTTAATCATATTCATTTCAATAATTCATCATCTGATACGCCCCCAGCGTTCGCTAGTCGCTCTAAGGCAGGCGAGTTCAGAGCCGGCACTGAGGAGTTCGGCTGCGGCTCACTCGCAGCCCTCATGGCCGAAGTGTTGGACTGCGGTGATGACAGCACGTTAGTGGGCAAACGGGTAAGTCCTAATGGAGACAAAATTATCTGTCTGATGTTGAAGTGTTTTAGTGATCCAGTGATTAATAGTTTATTATCCTTCGCCCCGCTTAGCCGGGCTTCGCTTAAAACCACTACCCTAACGCCCCCGGAGCATCATAACTTAAATTAACGCTTTTTTGCCCAATTAGATATAATTTTAACCACTTTATAGCCTAAACCGTCAAAGTTGTGTAATGCGTCCTTAACCACGGCAAATGAGGCGTCAGCGGCCCTTATATGGCCTTTAAACCAGTCTAACATAGCACTTGGCTGAATATCGCCATGCTCGTCCTTTTCGGCCAATACAGTGAGAATTGGTACCTTAATCTGGTGTAGTGTTTTAGGTATTACATTCGGTCGCGCGTAAGTGAACATTTCCTCTTTACTGTCAGGTGTGTGCAGGCTTAAGAAGCGTTGCGCGTCTATGATATAGGGCCAGGCGTTACCGGGCAATAATTCGTGCGGTCGTTTTTGCTTAACCAATTCGCGAGCAATTTTGGTCGCCCGCCCTAAAACACGCGGGTTAGTAAATTTCTTGGCAGACGAATAATCGCTAAGTGGGCACAACAGCACTGCGCCCTTAATAGCCGATTGCGGTTTGGCGCGCGCCAGATAATAAATTATTTTTTGACAACCGGTGGAATGCCCGACCAGATAAATATTCTTTACTCCCCGGCTCCGGGCAAAATTAACCGCGCCCTGGATATCGTCCACGCAGTCCGTAAACACCTCGTGCGCCATACCGGCGATTATTGATTTGCAGCCTTTTTTACTTTTTTTATCAACTGGGTATATCGTGGCGATGATATCATGCCCGCGATTGCTAAAAGTCATCGCCGCCGTACCCTTCCCCACTAACGGAACTACCAGGTCGTGATTGGAAAAGGCGTTAGCTGTTAAGCCGTGAACAAAAATAAAAAGTTTCTGGGGTTGGCCTGAACCAAACCATAAACCATTTAAAATATATTTTTTGGGAGTAATTATGTTCATAGCGGGATTATAGCAAAATGAAACATATTTACAACCCCGATGTAACCCGACGTAACATTGGGGTATCTGATTTTCATTCTCCCAAGCTGTCCGCCCTCGTCCCGCTTAGCGGGACTTCCGCGGATTATGCTCCACGTCATTCATCCCCGCCGAATCGGCGGGGTATTCTAGCGAAAAATTCCGAGCTTGGCTAAGGGTTGACTTATTTAAATGTTGTGCTAAACTAGTACAAAATAAAAAAAGTATTATTTAAAACTGAATTAAGAGGCAAACCATGAATCTACCACAATTAATGAAGCATTTTTTTGAACTTTACGGCAAAAGAAACCGTATTTTTCTGGAAAGTCTGCTTAAGCGCATTGTGTTTTTGAACCTAGCGATTGCTGATTTAGAAGACGCCATTCGTAAACAAGCCGACTTACCCGACTTGGAAACAGCCTTGGCTAGAGTAGTGGCCAGAATTTTTTGTATCGCTGATTATTTTGGCGAACTACCCATAAACTTACCGCTGGCGCAGAAATATCCCCAAACTCATTGCAGTTACTGTAAAACTTCCCCTTGCAGTTGTCCTGAACGAAGGCCTGATTACACACTGGAGAAAATTGAAGCCACCAACGAACAATTATTATGGTCTTTAGGGAAGTGGTGCGAACACTTTAAAAAAGTATACGGTTCAAAAAACAAAGCCGAGGGAATAGAAAATTTAATTAGCCGCCTGTTTAAAGAAATAAGCGAACTACTTACTCTAGCCATGAAAACACCCAGCAGGTTTTCAGCCAATACCACAATTGACGATGTGGAAACGGAATTTTCTAAAGAACTATGCGACGCGTTGGCCTGGACAATAGCCATAGCAAACTATTGGGAAATTGATCTTGAAAATTCAGTAATTAAGCGCTATGGCGAAGTGTGCTGGAAATGCCGCAAAAAACCATGTGATTGCACTGAATTCAGTATGGATCAAATTGTCTGGCCGTCAACAAAAAATTTTTCATAAAAATAATAAAGCTGAACTTAACGGTTCAGTTTTTTATTATGAAAATCATAACTGTGGCGAAAACCACGGCGGCCTATACCGGTATATATGAAAAAAACAACAAACCTTGGCCCGATGTTTTTCCATGGCTGTGTGTCTCGATCTAGGGTGGGCATTTCAGGGGGAATTGAAGAATTATTAGTGTCCTAAAATGACACACCTTGGTAAAATTAAGTTATCTAATTTTTCCCAAAATATTTTAGATACGCTCCCCAAAACAACCTTAAGTATTCTTGAAATTTTATTCTAATATCACCAAGATATTCGGTATACGTTCCATCTTTATTTCTATGCTTTATAAGACTTAAAGAAGCAAATGCTCCTGAATCTTGATCTATTAAATTAAACCAATGTGCGTCGTGAATAAATCCGTTTCTCATATCATATAATATTTCCCAAAATTCTAATCGAATAGAAACTCCGTTTAAAGGTTGTACCATTATCGCCTCATTTAAAGTGCTTATATCATTAGATGAAAAATATTTTATAAAATCTTTTATTCTTTCTACTGACTTTGTTTTATCGTTGTTCAGATGTTCTATTATAGAAAGAGTTATTTGATACATGAAACCATCAATATTTACAATCGCTTTGTCTCCAGTAATTCTGTAAAGATCATGAACGTAATAAAAATAAATCGTATAAAGGAAATCTTCAAATTTATCTTTTGAAATATTCTCTAAAAAAGTGAAGTATTGATCTTCATTAGTAAAATATGCTGCTAAATATCTCCAACCTTCTTCTAATATTCTTGGAATTCTACCTATAAATATAGCTCTATCGGTTTTTTCCAATAAAATTTGGGGAACTATCATATATTAAATCATTAATGCTGTCACCGCGTCTCCCGCACAAGGCTCGAAAATTTGCTCATGAATTGAGTGATTTTTTATGGTTGAACACCTCGGTCAACTAGGATTGCCAAAGATACAAACCTTCCAATTAAATCTTCATAGTCCTTAAAAAGGACTGGATAAAAACCAATTTCTTGTGAAAGACGGAGACTTTGTTCACTATCATCGATAAATATCAGTTCGCTTGGACTAACCCCAAGCTTTTTTATAAACAAATTAAATATTTCGGAACTCGGTTTTTGATAACCAACCTCCGCCGATATAACCACAACATCAAAATGCTGGCCAAGTACGTCTTGGCGAATTTTTGACCAATTTTCTGGACTATTGTTACTTAAGAGGCCGGTCTTGTAGCCTAGCGTTCGCAAACGATCAACCAGTTCCACCATCTTGGGATCAATGTTAGTTTTTTGTTCAGAAGCAATATACTTTAAGACTTCTGCCGACTTTTTTTCTTTTTTCAGTTTTTCAAGTATAATTCCCCAAAACTTATCATAAGGAACTCCATCAACATTTACTAGACTGTTGTGGTGGAAATACACTTTTTTCAATTCGTCTAAAGGTACTCCAAGAATCTCAGCGATGCCCGCCATAAATCCAGGTGGTTGGTCGTCTATAACACCTCCGTAATCAAAACCGATCGCACGAATGTTCATAAAAAAGTATTAACGTATTCAGGTTTCTTAAGATAACAAGAATTGATGCCTATCCACTCGGGTTAGGTACCCCCATGCTACAGTGTGTTGAGAGGTTTTTCAAGCGTCGTCCAGGGGTTTAATTTTAGGTACGATGGTCAGGTGATTTTTTGAACGAATCAAAAAGTTTTGAGATCAATTCTGCGAGAGCTGCGAAAGATTGAGGCCAAAGAAAATAAAAATTATATAAATAATAATCAAAAGTAGTAGCCCACCAACTATAATAGCAAAGGTTTGATTATTAGTGAGCCTCTCTAAGTGGTTCATTGGAGGCCTTTTAACAGTACTCGTTTCTTTTGCAATATTCATCCTCTTATATCTATTATAGATTTCATCAAATTTTGGTTGTACGACTTTCAAATTTAAATATTGAGTAGCTATGCCACCATTTTTATAAAGAACAAAAATCTCATCAATACTATAATTAGGATCGTCTATTTGGGGTAACTTAGCTAGTACGCCGACACCTGTTTTTATTTCTATTGCTTTCATCCCTTCAATTTTATCCAAAACAGCCTTTTCTCCCTTATCAAAAACAAAAGCTTTATGATCTGAATTGTATTTTGATTCTTTCCAATTAATCTCTTGTGTATTATTAAATAAAAGCCCCTCCTTTATTTTTTGAAGGATTTCCCAAATTTTATTATCGAATTTTTCTTCAGGAGTCATTTTATTTATATACCTCGGTCTCTCGATAACATATATTCAAATCTGGGGGACATGGATTCTCCCTCGCTCCGACTCGGGCACCTGGGCGCTATGCACCATCCCGCCATAGCGGGACTCTCGCGCCCTTCGAATCCATTGTACTACCAATAGATATAAAAAAACAACAGACCAAGGCCTGATGCTTTTTTATGGCTGGGGGACATGGATCCCCGCCTAGCGGACGGGGTAAGTCAACTCATGATTACCGCGTCTCCCACACAAGGCTCGGGGGCTTGGATTCGAACCCCCGCAGTAGTCCCGCGGTGCGGGACACTACGGGGCAAGCATGATTACCGCGTCCACCCCGCCACAGGCGGGGCAAGGCGCTCGCGTCCTATTCACCCCGCCAATTATATCTGGCTTCTGTTAAAAACTGGGGGACATGGATTCGAACCATGATTACCGCGTCCAGAGCGCGGCGTCCTACCATTAGACGATCCCCCAGTTTTTAACAGAAACTTTTTAAAGGCGTTACCACTATGCCAACTTTTAATTTGTTTTTCTCTTTGACGGGCATCTGTATAGCTTAAGTATTTTTCCGTATAAATCAAGTGCCATGGTCTAAATAATTTTGTCGACGTAACTAAACCTTTATTATGTCTAGTTAAACGTAACTTGGGTTCTAACTTAGTTATTCCTATATAGTACCTACCAAAATTATTTCGTAGTATATATAAATGACAAATCATATAATTGGCGGGACAAGTTAGACCTGTCCCGCTAAGCGGGACGATCTCCCAACACTACCAAAAATTTTAAAAAATGACGCCATAACTAAAATTAGTGCACCAAATCAATAACGACGCTTATTGTAAATGTTCGCCTATATAAAATCAAACCTCCTCCACCACTCGCCCACCCAAAGTATTAACCACGCTCGACAATAAATCTCCGGTCGTGCCGCTAGCATTGCTACTAGCCTCCGGTACCACCGGCTCAATTATAAGCTGGGCGCCTAAAATTTCATTAACGACATTCTCAATCGTCAGTTTTATCTTTTTTTCTTTAACGCGCTCCTGGTGCAACTTATATTGAAACTGAACATAAAGCTTATTCTTTTCCAATTTTATCGGTTTGGCCACGCTTAAAATAAACGACAACGAGTGGTTGTATTCTTTAATTTTATTTACCACTGTGTCCCATTTGTCAATAATTTCTTGAACGCTCATCTTGCCGCTAATTTTAGAATCTGCCTCGGTGGCGGCAATTTTAATACCGGTCGCTGGCGGGGGCGGGGCCGCGGGAATTAATGGGGGCTTGAAAGGTACTTGAATTTCCGCCTCGTTCTTAGTTAGTTCGCACATTTTAATAACCGCTATTTCCAGCGGCAGCTGATAAACTTCGGCCTGGCGCCATTGGCCCTCTATTTCTAACCAGTCGCTTAACAAATTTTGCAGGCGCAAATAGCTTAATGGCGGCACTAAATTCATTAATTCATCGGCTATTTCATCCTCATATTCCACATTGGCTCCGGTAGCGGTTTTACCGCCGAGCTTTACCAGCAACAAATGGCGCAGCAATTCCAAAACCTGCTTATAAAAATAATTTATTTCGCCACCGGCGGATAAAAACTTGTTTATTAATTCAATGGCGGGGCCGGCTTTTTTATTGACAATGTCGGTTACAAATTCCAGCGCGATTTTGATATTGGAGTGAGGTAAAACTATCTGCGCCGCCTCGGCGGTAATTTTCTTAATACCCAAGCCCAACAGCTTGCCTAAATAACTTTCGGCGTCGCGGCTGGAACCGTTGGCCAAATAAGCCATATCGGTCAAAACCGAGTCGGCAATCTCCACTTTTTCCTGACTGGCGATTTCGGCCAAACGTTTTTTTAACAGCGTTACCGATAACCGCTGAAAATCAAACCGCTGACAACGCGAGACGATGGTGGCGGGCAACTTGTGCGCTTCGGTGGTCGCCAAAATAAAAAAAACGTGAGCCGGCGGCTCCTCCAAAGTTTTTAATAGCGCGTTAAAAGCTTCGGTGGTAAGCATATGCGCCTCGTCAATAATCACTACCTTGTAGCGCGAGCGGGCCGTGCCATAAGGAACCTTGTCGCGAATTTCGCGAATATCATCAATCCGGCGGTTAGAGGCGGCGTCCAGCTCAATTAAATCCAATGATCGGCCAGCCGTAATTTCAACACATGACAAACACTTATTGCAGGGCTCAAAATCACCGTCTTGGCGATTTTCACAATTTATCGCCTTAGCGAGTAGCCTGGCCAAGGTGGTTTTACCCACCCCGCGCGTACCGCAAAACAAATAAGCGTGCGCTAATTTATTCAATTTAAGCTCATTTTCCAGGGTTTGCTTAATATGCTCTTGGCCCGCCACGGCTGCGAATGTTTGCGGACGATATTTACGATAAATAGTTTCGGTCATAACAAAAATATTGTAGCAACTTAACAGAGTTTAGCAAATAGCCAGCTAGCATGAAGCCGGTAATTTAAGGAGAATTTCAATGAAGCTCCCCCGCCCCCGCCAAGGCGGGGGCGGGGTATAAAGGCGAAATTCTCCTTTAGCCGCTACCTTCCTTACTTAGCTTTGAATTACGAAATACCTTTTTCGCGTCATTCTGAGGGAGTCGGCGACCGAAGAATCTCGGTATTTTGAGATCCTTCATTGCGTTCCGCTCCGCTACACTTCATTCAGGATGACAGAAAGGTCGCATTTCGTAATTCAAGGTTACTTAGCGCAAAAGCGCTCCGCTAAGTCGGAACGCTTTTAAAATTTAACGGCTTGACTGCTTAAATTTCCAAGGGTGGCAACATTTCTGATTTGTTCTCGAAGGCGGCCTTAACTTTATCCGCGGCTGGGGCCCCTTCAGCCTTTGAGGCAGACTTTACCAGCGCCGGCTCTACTGTAGAGTGTGCCACCGCCGCTGACATCGCCTTATCCGCTAACTTGGACTTGGGTTCGGTCTTTTTAACTGTAAACTCCGGTTTGAAAGCAGAAGCCAGTGGCGCCCTAGTCACAACTTGCGCCAGCGCCGGCGACATTGAATCGCTCTCACCCCTCTTTATAACATTCTCCACCGCCGCCCAAGTGGAGGCCGAGCCCTTGGGCACCAAAATTACCACCTCGTCACCAACCTCGGATTTAAAATAAGTTATGCTGGCTAATAAAACTTTATAATTGCGGCCTTGGGCCATAACCGCAAAATCTTCCGACTCGGGATCTTTAACCAACACACCCACAATCCGGTCACGCTCCACCGGACCGATTTGTTTATAAATGAATGACCCGTCCGGACTGATAGTAAGCTTAAGTAAATCGCCTTCCACTAATTTTGATTTAGAGGCGTAGTTAGCCGGCACGCTGTATAACTTGCCGTCGGGTCCAACCATATTCTGTCCATCAAAAACACCTTCAATAATAACAGCTCCTTGGTCGGTATGCTGAACGCCGCCGCCAATATGCGCCGTTACGGGCGCGCTACTATGGACTGTTGCCATCGGCGCCGCCCCCATCGCCATTAACAATTGATTGGCGGTCTCAAGATTGTTTTTGGCTGATTCAACTAACTGTTTAACCAAGGCGAGTTTGTTTGGTGTTGGCATAGATTTTTTCCTTTTGTCTTAATTTTTACCGGTTTTTTGTTTAAGTTATGCCGGATTTATAAAGACTTTGTTTATAATTTAACTCTATCTATCAATTATAGTAAAAAGTCAAAAATAGTCAATTTATTTGTCCACAAGCAACCAAACCAAGAAAAATAAAACGGCTTATCCAAAGCACAGTACACTTTGGATAAGCCTTCTTGGTTTTAAACGGTAACTATCTCTTAGCTTCGGAGTAAGCAATGGCGCGGACGGCGTCCCAATCGCCGCCTCAAAAAAATACTTTGATACTGGGAAGCGAAGTCCCCGCCTGCCTAAGCCTATACCAAACACCCACATTTTATAAATCAGCACTTTAATACTTTAGCTAAAGTACGTTGATTATAAGAGGCCGATGGCGGGCAGGCCGCACCGCCCCGACTTGGTCGGACTGGTGCGTGGGTATGGAAGTATTTGTCAGATGGATAAAAATCTAACTCCCCCGTAAACCCCGTTACACCCCGTCCTGAAGGACGGGGCATTTTTGGGGAAGATTTTTAATCTCCCATTCACCCCGTTAGAAGTCTCCACCGGTGGCGGAGTATCCCGACAGCTATTGGGATTACTTCTAACGGGGTTCATCCCCACCCTGAAGGGTAGGGCATTCTGGGTGTAACGGGGTAAAGGGGCGTGGCCCCCACGGGGCTTTACGCCCTAACTCCTCTTGATAAATAGAATCACGAATTAAGAATTATGAATTAAGAATAAAATCCTAAAACCTAAATCTTTCCGCCATAGGCCGACCCGCCTTTGGCGGGAAATAAATCACAATTCCCAAAATGCCAAAAAGGGATCAAGCATTATAATTAGGAACGACGATCTACTCTCCCTCTTTTAAAGAGGGGGAAATGAGGAGGGATCTTAAGAAAAGGGGGAATACTTACAGCCAACGGGTATTGCGCCGTACTCCTCCTCTTTTACAAAGAGGAGGCTGGGAGGAGTTATGAATTTCTCAAAATATCATCAAGCCTTTCTAATATTCCCGCGCAATTTTCCGCAACTTCATTATTCCAAAAACGAACAACCTTTATTCCTTGTTGTTCCAGATATTTATTTCTCTGCGTATCCTTAACCTGCTCCGCAGTTTCATTATGCTGACCGCCATCAATCTCTATGGCTAACTTAACGGCCGGACAATAAAAATCCAAAATGTACCAACCGACACTATATTGCCGGTAAAACTTTAAATCATTAAATTGTTTGTTCCTTAATTTTGACCAGATTATTTTTTCGGCCTCGGTTTGGTTTAAGCGCAGCTTTCGTCTTAATTGCTTTAAGGCCAAAAAATTATAAACATTATTCATAACCCTCCTTGACCGCAAACTCCCCTAACTCCCCCTAACCCCCTCTTAACAAGAGGGGGAAATGGAAAGAACCTCTGAACAAGAGGGGGAAAGAGGGAGCTCTTAACAAGAGGGGAATTTGCATTAATTTAATACTAAACATTTTACACCTTTTCGCGGAGACTGGACAAATTAACTCCCTTAACTCTAACCCCTCTTAACAAGAGGGGGGAATAAAAAGGAGATGACAACTTACCCTCCCTCTTTAAAAGAGGGAGGTGGAGGGAGTTGTAACTATCCTAACTCCCCCTAACCCCCTCTTATAAAGAGGGGGAATTATGGAGATTCTTAGTAAGAGGGGAAATCTGCATTTTGCCGAGGGGACACCTCTGCCCCAAAAGCAAAACCGCCCCGATGTACATCGGGGCGGAATTGTTTTGTCTTAGGTCAGCCGATGGCCATCGGCTAGCAAAAGACTTTTGTTACCCACGTACCAGACCCGCAAAGCGTGACGGTACGGGGCCTTGCACTGACTAAGTGAGATCCTGAAATAAATTCAAGATAACACTCCGCCCGAGGCGGATCGTAATAACGATATTAGTAAGTGTAGGTCGGGCCGTTGACCGGGTAGCTGTCAGAGATAGACAAACCAGCCGGGCTGACCGAGGTTTCAGCTGTAGCCGCAGTGGCGTTGATGTTGGAATAAGTCCAAGACAAGCCATTGGTACTGGAGGAACCAGAGTACGTGGCTCCGGCCACACCGTTCAAGTACAGTTGAGCTGTAACTGACTGGGTGGTAGTACCGCCGCGAATTTGCGAGGTATTAGCCTTAACAGTCAAGGTTACTGTCTGGCCAGCTGTAATGACGATTGGACTGGTAAGCGCAATAGTTGCAGTTTCACCAGAATCCAACTTAACGTCACCGGCGCTCAAAGTCACCGTAGCGGCTTGTGAAGAACCACCCTGCCAGACCGTGATAGCAGTGATACCGCGAGTGGTGGTGAGCGTATCACCATCAGCACCCAAGTAGCTGCCGGCAGACTTTAAGACAAAGCCGTTCAAGGTCATATCGCGGGAACCATCAGCTTTAATATCAAGCTTGACTAATTCCTGCGCCGCTTGCGGAGAAGCCGTGGCGTTAGCTTGACCAGCGGTCAAAGTAACGGTTGGCTCAACGTCCGCTACCAACATATTGTTGGACAGCGTAACAAAGCTGTAGATACCGCCGCCAACTGTGCCGTCGGCGGTAATAGCAACGGCCGCGCCGCCGGAAGTAAGGGACACTTGGATAGTACCAGCTGTGCCAGTGGTAGCTGTTGCGCTGATTACATAGTAACCAGTGGTTTCAGTAATACCAGCTGTAGCACTGCTTAAGGCGCCATTGCCGCTAGCATCCATATAAACCACAGTGCCATTAGTGAACAACGAAATGTTGTTTACAGTAATAATGTCACCAGTGTCTAGGAAGCTAGCCCAAGTGCCGCCTGACTTATAAGTAATACCAGCCGCGCCAGTGAAGTCGTATTCGCCCAAGCCAAAGTTGGCGTAAGCGTTCCAAGTGCCGTTAGAAGTGACACTCAAAGTGCCGCTGGAGTTGGCAGTCGCGCGGACTGACAAAGTCTTAGTGGTGGCCTTAGGCACAGTGAAGTTCAAGCCGGAGAAGCTGGCGTCATTGCTAACCAGGTTAACAGTGCCGCCGAGCGCTACTGCCGGGCTGACTGACACATCATACAGCTTGAAGTTCTGGAAGTTAACCGCGCCGTTGTAAGCCACGACGTGCAAGGTGTTGAGCTTTAAGTCTTCCACATTGTTGGCAGCGACTTTAAAGCGGTAAACTTCTTTGTCAACTTCATCAGCGTGCACGAGCTGTTGGGCCGGAGTGCCAGCGCTGTCAGCCGAGACGGTCAAAGCGCCGCCAGCGGAAACAGTGATGGCTTGGCCAGCCGTATTAGCCGGTGAAGTGATAGAAGACGCTGAACTGACACCAGTGCCCACAAGAGTACCCATAGTAACTACGGTACTAGCGGCCGAACCGGTGGTATCAGCATAGACATCAACAATTACTGAACCAGAGGCCGGAATAACCAGAGTCGGGTTCATAGAAACCGAGTCGCCGGTGGTAACGGTGGGCGTGGAAATGGCGTTACCAAGAGCAGTCGCCCCTTTCTTTAAGGTTACATTTTGGTAGCCAGTAATGACGGAAAGAGTAACCTTAATGCTGGTAACATTCACGCCTTCGGCCGAACCAGCCTGAATGGAGAACGAGCCAATCTTTTGATTGGAACTGCCGCCCACAATCGTGCTGTCCGGGTAAGCCGTGTTCTTGGACAGCGACAACGAAGTGGTGTCAACTGTCAAAGTGTTGCTCGCCGTACCAGCTGTCACAGTAATAGCCGCCGGCTTGGTGATGAAGTCGTTGGAGGACAAGCGCTTACCATACAAAGCGCCAACGTAAACTACATAGTTGTCAGTGGAAAGGGCTGACGAACTAATGTCAGCCACTACCTTCATCTGGTAGGTTGTACCAGAATTCAAGGTTGTGTAGCTGGTAAGAGTCGGGTTGGCGTAGTTGGCAGCTGTCGTGCCGGGCGCGGAAGTAACCATTTTGGCATCAGCCGCGGCCACACTGTAAACCGTTACGCCACCCACCTGGAACTTAACAGTGCCGGTGAAGTTGGTGGTAACTTTCTTGATTGAGTAGTAGAAGTTGCGGAACTCAAAGTTCTCGCCCGAGGGGCGAATGTCATAAGTCGCCAATACCACATCCTTAGCGCCAACCGCAATCTTACCGGACGGTGAAGCCGAACTCTTGGACAAAGTTACATCACCAGAGTTAATGGTAAGAGTGTCAGATGAAGCTGTGGGAAAGGTTGAAGACGACAATATGCCAGAACCAGTTAACACACCATAAGCCTCAACGTCAAAGGATTCTTGAACCTTGAAGATAACAGTGCGAGTGGAACCGTCAACCACGGCTAACTTAACAGTTAAGTCGCGCGAGGTGCCGGTAGGCACGATTAACGGGGTGGCCAAAGTAAAGCTGGCATACTTGCTCACCATTTGCGCAGTGGCCAGTAAAGTGCCGTCTTGGTTGTACAACTTAACATCTTTAACATCGCTGTCAGAGGCATTGCCATTGTTGTATAAGGCAACTTTGGTAAGCTTTAGATCTTCCTTACCGCTGGTTTCCGATACGCGGAAGCGAGTGGTTTGGAAATCAGACACGCCAATGTCGGCCGTGGTGTTACCCAAGGCCAGAGTGGCAAAGGTCATACCGGCAATGGAGCTGGCACCATCAACAAAGCTGAAGGTGTTACCAGCCACCGGGAAAGTGCCGGAAACAGTGGCGCTAGAAGCGGTGGTAACAGCCGAAGCTGAAGCAACCGAGAAGTAAGATGTACCAGTGTAAGCGCCAGCCAGCGCGTTAACCTTGACAGTAATAGCCATAGATTGACCGGCCGGAACCACAATTGGGGTTGAGGCAAAGGTCAAAACCGCCATATTGTCCGAGGTCAAACTGGTAACAAAATTACCATAGCGCTTGCCAGTTGAATCAAACACGCCAACGCCGGCAATATTGGTGTTGGCCAAAATGCCGCCCTTGGTTAGTTTTAAACCAGTAACGCTAACCGCGCCATCCGAACCAGCGGTAAGGTTGAACTTTAACACCGGGTTGTAAGCGCTGCCCGAGGCCAAAGTGGTAGCCGCCGGAGTGTCAGAGGCCAAAGCCACCGACAAACCAGTGCCGCCGACTACGGCCGGAGTGGAGCTACCAGCCACATTAGTGATGGCAGACTCGGCGCCGGTGATGGAGGAACCATCGGCATAAGTAATGTCGGTGGTTACGGCGTTAGCAGTATCAATCATACTGGCGGCGATAGCGGCGTCCGATGCGAACGGGCGCTTTTTGCCACCCTCTATGTAGTAGTAAGTAGAGCTGGAAGCGTACTTAACTACGGTGCCGTCCGGGTGAATGTCGCTGGAGATGGCTGAGCCGGTTTTGTAATTTACAAAAAAGGCATCAGAAACATCAACCACTTTCTTGGCCCAGTTGGCGCCAAAAAGTTTAAGCGCGCGCGCCTCGGAGTCTACCCATTGCAGGGTGCCACCAGTGGACACGGCGTAAACTTTGGGGTCGGTGGTAATCTTCACAAGCTTGGTACCCGGGCGAACAGTGACATTGCCGCCGATCGCGTAGGTTTGCAGCTCGGAAGAAGGAACAGTCTTCACGCCGGAGAAATCCTTATACCACGTAAAATAAGTCGTGGAATTAGGAAAAACAAAGCGCTTGGAACCATCAAAGTAGTAAACAGCCGAGTTACCAGCCATTTTGATGAGGTCGCCGGCGGAAGCAGCCGCTTGCGCGGTTGGAACCGAGTATAAACCGACTGACCACACCACCGTCAAAGCGGAAACCGTGATGGTGAAGAACTTTCGTAAATTAGACATGTGTAATAAATTCCTTTTTTCACTTGAACCCTTAAACACTGGAACACTTAATCAAAATTGGAAAAAGCGCAGGAGTGTTAATGTATTCAAAGTGATTTAATTAGTAGTGGAACTCGTTCCCGTCCCGTTTAGTTGCGGGACTCGGCCTTTAAAAGGAACTATCCAGCGCTGGTATTTATTAATCATAAAACTTAAAGCTAGAGCTTATTTACCAATCAACAGCCAAAATTCATTCCGCCTTCGCCTTTATACCTCTAGTATAAACCTAAGGATGAAGGCGAGATGGATAACTCTCTAAAGCTTTATGCCCAGAAAGTCGCTGCGGCGGATTCCGCCACAGAATTTGAAGACATCATTAGGCCTAAGCTTAATGAGCTTCATTTTAAGAATACCGACAAAATAACTTGGAAAAGCGTTCTTAATCAAGCCGCCCATGGGAGATCATAAAGATAATGTCAAAATCCAAATGACAAATGTCAAAGGGAATGTCATTACCGTATCTACGAGTTGACAGACTAAACCGTCAACTAGCTGATAACCCAGCCAGATAGAGAACGCGGAATCGCTGACTATCTTGGCGGCGGTTCTTTTTTGGTGAAATTTGGGTGATTGGCAAAAAGCTGGTTGCCAAAAAGTTTTGATTAGTAAAGAGCCAGTGGGGAGTCGCGAGACTCCGCCGATGAGCCCAGGTGAGTGGGGGCATTGGCGGAGAAACGACAATTAATAATGTCAAATAACAAATAAGGTGTCATTCTGACCCCGTCAGACGGGGGAAGAATCTAGAGATCCTTCAGCCGATGAGCATCGGCTTCAGGATGACAAGTCTCTGAAATCCGGATTACCCTTTTTAATAAGATCAATTTTCTTTTTTCTCAACCAACCTTTTATTTTTTTCTCGTTGTTAATGGCAGTTACCGGGTCACTGAACTCTTCACAAAAAATCAATTTGTTCACATTATACTTTTTAGTAAAGCCGGAGATTAGCTTATTCTTATGTTCATACATCCGCCTGGTTATATTATTCGTTACTCCGGTATATAAAACAGTATTCCTTTGGTTAGTAGCTATATAAACATAATAACTTTTTGTTTTTTCCATAATCCTCCCGTTAGATTCTTCGCGGAGTTTACACTGAGTGTAACGAACGTGCTCAGAATGACACTACTGTTTTCCTGCTAACGCCTAGGATGACATTCATTAAAATGATTTTCATTGTTTAGTGTGTCATTCTGAATTCCCACCGAAGGCGGGGATGAAGAATCTAGAGATCCTTCGCGGAGTTTACACTGAGTGTAACGAACGTGCTCAGGATGACAAACGCGCAAGTCCTAATTGATTACGGCTGACTTTTTACATCCGCCGGCTGTTTAACCGTGTCAGCTTTTACCTCGGCCTTGGCGCCGTCGGTCTTAACGTTAGTTGCCGCGTTGGTATTATCATTAGGCTGGGCTGTGTCATTTGAACTTGGGGTTTGATTGGAATTTTGTTCTTTGTCATTTGGCATTGCCTTGTTTGTACTATCGCCTTTTACTTTGCCGTTGGGATCATTGGTCTGAACTTTGTTAACCGCGGCCTCGCTCTTGGTGGCAATGTCGTCGCTCTCTTCTAATTTTTCCAGCGCCAAACTAAACTGTTTTTTTTGAATAAATTCCTTGGCCTCGGTTAAATTCTGTTTAGCCTGTTGGGAGGCCTCTTTAACCAACACCACTGCCGCTTGGGATTCAATTACTACGCGCGGCGCCGGTTTGTTACCGGGTAATTTGACCAATTTTATATCTACCCCGTCTAACTTGGCCGTAACTTTGGCGATTTGCTGATTCAATCGCTCGGTTACCGGCTGGTCGGACGGCACATCAGTGGCGCTATCAACCAAATAAGCCAAAGTGCGGCTGGATAACTTTTCGGTTAAGGCCAACGAAACATCATAGGCTGGTTCGGCCGACTGGCTTATTTTAAGAGTGTGCAATTTGGCCAATAAAGTCTGGCTAAACGCGTCATAAGTGGCGGCCAGAGCGTTGTCATTGCGCAAACTTTGTAAACTGGCCTGGGCAAAAGACAAATCAATATTGTAATCGCGCAACAAATCAGCGCGCGCGCCGGCGCTCGCTACCGCCGCGGCCTCATACAGGCGCCGGTCGGCTAACTTTAAATAAAACACGCCTTGTGATTGGGGGGTGTTATACAACGACAACTCCACCCGCTCGGACAAGCGTTTTAAACCGTACAAATTACTGCCGGGCAAACTTTGGTTCATGGCCTGCGTAAACGGCACGGCCACCAAGGCCACCAAAGCCAAAGTTGACAGCGCCGGCGCTAAACGAATGGGGGCGACAGCGTAACGAACATTACTAAAAATCAGTCGCAAACGAGCCCTAAAACTATAACTAGTCTTAGGCGCGCTATTAACCATATTCAACAAACGCTCCCGTGTCTGCTCGCGCCAAACCGCCGGCGCGTGGATCCGGACCTTAAGTTCGTTTAGTTGGTTGATGAGGTGGGAGGACATAAGAAATTCAAACCCAGTATATCAACTTCGCTAACAAAATTAGCGAGCGTTAGTTGACAGACTGTTTAGTAAATAAATGATAATTTAAATCTGGTTAAGATGTTTATTTTACTAATTTTGTTAAAAGCGAGCTATAGCGAAGTAGTTATACTGGGCAAAATGTAAAAATCTCCGCCCAAGGCGGATCTACCTCGGGTACGAAAAATGGAAAATGACAAATAAAAACGAAAACTTGGCGTGTCATTCTGAAGGAGTTCCACCAGAGGCGGAACGACTGAAGAATCAAGATTTTAAGTTGGCGGCTCGCCCATTATTCTTTTAAGTTCCTGCAAAGCGCGATGAAGCATAACGCGGGTGGCCGACGATGACTTATCAATAATGCGGGCAATCTCCCGCGGCTTAAAACCCTCAATGTAAGCCATCACCACTATTTCCCGCCACTCTGGTTTAAGTTTGCGAATAGCCAGCTCAACCTCACTCCAACTTGACTCACCCCCGCTGATATTGGGAGCGCTCACCTCGTCGGCTTGCTCCAAGGGCAGGGTTGCCTGCGCGGTGCGATAATAATCAGCTATTAAATTGCGCGCCATTTTATAAATAAAGGCCTGCAAGTTGTTAATGCCGGAGTCTCGCCCGTTGGTTGTCTGCCACAATTTCAAAAACAATTCCGACGTTATGTCTTGCGCCAGTTCCACGTTTGGCACCCGGAACCTGATAAAACGGAACAGGGCGTCAACATAGCTATCGTAAACCTTGGCAAACGATTCCTCGTCGCCGTGGCTGATTTTAAACAATAAAATTTCCTCTTGGATTCGGCGCGATGCTTGCATATATTATGACGCTAAAATAGGCCTAATCGTTACAATCAATAAGCTATACTCTAAACTGTTTAGCCTGTTTTAGCAAGTCTTAGGCGACTGATTGGTTAGTGTTAAACACTCGTATAATTAGACGCATAAATACACAAAAACGTAACATATTCAGGACTTACGGGTTTGCCGTCATCCTGAAGCCGATGGACATCGGCTGAAGGATCTCGGCTTATATCTAAGCGATTTTCGAATGAGATTCTTCGGCCTGCTGCCTCAGAATGACACAAAAAGCCTGAATCGCGTAAGTCCTAATATTAACTAACTTTGAAACACGAAATGATATTTTTGTGTCATTCTGCGGGAGCGGGTGAGCCTTCAGCCCTAAGTGAAACGAAGGGGACCGAAGAATCTCTGAAAATCAAGCAAAATACTAGATTCTTCAGCCCTCCTGTGGAGGGCTGAAGAATGACAAACCGCGTATTTTATAATTCAAGGTAACTAAACAATTTGTATTTGTTTGTATTAAAGTGTAGAATAGTGTATAACTTGTTAACAATATAGACATTTTCATAAAAAATATGAATTCAATAATCAGAATATCAATTAGTGAGGCAGGCCGCCTATTTGGGGTAAGCGCTAAAACAATTCGCCAAGCAATTAAGCTGGGGCAAATAAATTATGTGGTGGTTCGGGGACGGTATAAACTTAACTTTGAGAGTGTATTGGAATGGTCGCAGTTATCCACAAGGCGACGCAATATTCTGGCTCAACAGGGTTTGGGGCAATATGTTGACCAGTGGCGCATCCGCAACCGCAAATACTCCCCTCGCCCGCCGGAAAACTAATCACTGGAACACTAGAACACTGAAACACTTAATCATGGGAACACTTGCACACTAAATCAGGAATCCCCGGTAACATCCGCCTAGGGCGAGCTACGGGGCAAACAGGAATCAGGAATTATGCGTGCGAGATTCTTCACGGAGTTTTACCCGGCGGTAAACCCCGTTACACCCCGTCCTGAAGGACGGGACATTTTTGGGGAAGATTTTTAATTTCCCATTCACCCCGTTAGAAGTCTCCACCGGTGGTGGAGTATCCCGACAGCCATTGGGATTACTTCTAACGGGGCATTCTGGGTGTAACGGGGTAAACACCCACATATATTGAAGAAAGCTTCCATCATTCTCATATTCTTAAGAATATGAGAATGATTTTACAATATTGCATTATTGCTCGGGTTATAAGATGTTGACGACCGTAGCTATACAAAGGCAAACAAATGAGAACGAAGTTCCGCTGGCTTATTCAACTTTTGTCATCCTTGGGAGGAGTACGAAAGAGTATCATCCCTACATTATTACTCAACATGGAACAATTCTATGGAATTGTTCCGAGGATGATTGTGGCTGGGAGAAGCAAAATAAAAAAGCGGTTGATATTATTTAATCAGACCGCTTACTCTTAAATGGTGAGTTAATTTCTTTTTGAGGTTCTTAATCAAAGGCCTTATCAGTTATATCTCTGGGATATTTATTTTTGGAAAACAGACTCTTAAGAAGAAGTATTAAAGAGACTAGACTGATTCCGCCAATAACAAATGACTTTTTCATAACCACTCCACTGGATATTTTAAAGGGATGTTTTTTAGTTGTTTTGCATAACACGCGCGAGCAGCTGCGCCAGTATTATTTCAAAGAACAAAGAGCTCCAGAATTAAACTCTGGTTGAACATCTAGTTTTGAGTATTTTTGCATTCTTAAGATTGGAAGCGTGAATATAAACAATCTTGTTAATATCATCAACTTTCATAATCCGAAAGTTAAATGTTCCTATATTGAACCAATACTCACAAGTTATTTGCAACCAAGCAGAATCTCTTGGCACCGCGCCTTCAATTTTAAGGTTTCCCAAAGAAACTGACTCCAGAATTTTTTCCTCTCTTCTTATACCGCCATTGCCTACTGCTTCGCTCTTTGTGACAAGTTCAACTCTATACTCATAGCTATATTCAATAAGTTGAACAAATCTATCAGCCAAACTCTTAAATTCCGCAGCATCTGGATCAGCCTGGGCAAAACATTCAACTTCCGGCATAACCAGCGCTATGGCCAATATGAACGCTCCCCAAAAGTTTGGGCAACCATTAATTTTTTCAAATCCCTTAGGATGTTTAAAATCCAAGCGAGGATAACCATCACTTGTCCAATATACATTTTCTACTTGCACTACGGCAGTGCCAACTTTGGTGCCATAGCCCTGGAAATGCAAAGCGATTTTTGAGCCCTTAGGCAAGGCTCTTAAAAAACGGTGAATTTCTTCACAAACGTCATCCGAGTCTTGGTAGGGTCGCCACTTTGGACGGGGTTGACCATGAGGCCTTTGTTCTACGCGGAGATTATACCAAACCATCCCCGGATATTGTTTAACGAATTCCCCTAAACTAGCGGAAATCATAACGTACTTTACGGGTTCTTTTGATGAGGCCATTTTGTTAAGCTCCTTTGTTGTTGTTTAATGTCTTGCTTTATTTGCCATCACCTTAACCCCAAACTAGACAAAAGTCAACACGCCTAAACGTACGTCAAATGGGTTTATTGACCATTCACTACTAAAACCATACAAATTAAACTTACAACTATAAAAGAAAAAACTAATCCAGTTCCTTATATCAGCGTGTCAACACATTGATACAAGGAGAAAAGATATTAATAATGAATTAATATCTAAGACATTTAAAATTAACCCTCCCCTTCCCCTAAAACAAACTCACCGCCAGTTTCCCGGCGGTGAAGGGATTAATATGTCTATATTACTAAAAACCACAACAATTTCTAAAGGCATAAAAAATAAATATTAATAAAACATTTAATATACAAATTGCTGACCCTAAAATTTTAAAACTTATTGGTAACCATTTTTTAACAACAAAATTTACTTTAATTACCTTATTATTATAATTAATTAACAAGTAGCCGCCAACGACAGAAAAAAGTGAAGATATATATTGAAGCGTATAAGCAAAGTCATTATAATGCTGCCTATTATACACACTGCTTATTGAGTATGGAACTATAACGAAAATAATTATTATTACAATATTAATTAATACAACTTTAATATTATTTAATTTTTCTAAATGAAACATAAATTTACTTAATTATTAATTCAATATTTTATATAAAATCTTATACCCCTCTTCCTCAATATATTTACCTCGTCTGATATTTATCTCATAATTAAACGCTGACCATGACCGTTTTAACCACTTATCTGTATTCCTTACACATAACTGGCTTTTACATTGCTGTTTAATTTTTAATAAACGATTATATCTATTTTGCCCTGTGTAGATTTATTCTATTAAACGGTCGCAAATAAAGACAATCTACATTAACTCAAAAGTTTTTAAAATAAAGATTCCAAATAAAATCAAAAGAATCAAAAACAATAAACCAACAATAATAAAGTCCTTTTTGAATAATTTTATATTAGAATTTAGGTTAATTTTATAAATAAGGAAGACTGAACCTACCAAAGCTAAAAGTAAACAAATTAACTTTATATAAAATTCATTTATTTCAAAAAAACCGCCAGTAGAATCCAATCCTATTGGGCTATAAATAAATACGAATATAAGTGGCAACAACACTAAAAATAAAAAAATTATAATACTCATATAGAACTCACTGCGACTTTTGAAAATTATTATTTAAAAACCTACATTTCTAAAAAAATATATCGCCAAAGCAAAGATTGAACTTAATGCTATTAATACTGCCCCCAAAACATTAAAGCAATATAGTGGCCATTTCTTTATATTGCTTAATCTTAACAATTTGTTATTAATCTTAATGAGAATAATACTACCCGCAATAAAAATAAAACAGGTCAAATACTGCAACGGCCGAAGTAAATTGTTGCCGTGTTTATTGGTATATACTTCAATAATCAAATTGGGCAATACAATAAACAAGGTTATTATGCCTATATTAATCAAAAATGATTTAAAATTATTAATTTTTTCCAAATTCAAATTTAGTTTCATAAATTTAGTTAATTATTAATTCAATATTTTTATATAAATCCTTATACCCTTCCTCCTTAATATATTTACCCCGTCTTATACCTATCTCGTATTCAAGAGCCGACCAAGCTCTCTCCAACCACTTATCTACACCAGCTTTACACTTTTCGGTTCTACATTGTTGTTTTATCTTTTGCAAACGATTGAATCTTTGTTCACCAATTATCAGCTGATTTATCAAGCGGTCGCGAATAAATTTTTTAGTAATACTACCATTATTATACAAGACACCTATTAATCCTATTATATCAGAAACACTAGTTTTTTTCTCTATACTCACACCAGCCACCTTACCAGCTTCAATTGTTGTATCACTAACATCAGTAACGGCATTATCTTGCTTAACAGCCTTTGGCATATAACTAGACTCGGAAATTATTGTTGGCGGATTTAAAACTGGCACCTTGGTTTCACTATTTATAACCAACGGCTGGCTAATTGAACTGCCACCGCCACCTCCCCTGCCTGGTGGTTTGGCTATTCTAAAAATAATTCCTTTTTCAGATTCTCGATTACCCACCTTATCAATAGATTGATATTTAAATTGGTATTCGCCATCAACCTCAAAACGTAAATTTCCATTATAATTTTGCCAAGTTTGACCACTGTCTAAACTGTAAACTGTTTTGAGTAATCCTGAACCACCGCTATTATCAGCCGCGTCTAAAATTATTTCAACTACCGATTCATACATTCCAAATGATGACAAACTGCCAATTAAACTGGCAGAAGTTTGCGGCGCGATTGAATCGGTAATGCTTTGTCCGCTAAGCGCGGAACTTGGGGTTATTAAAGTTGTATTGCCAGTGTTATTGATATCTAATTGTAAACTAGGATTATTTGAAGAATCAAAAACTATATTACCAGTACTGACTGATGTAATAGGAACGTTATTATAATAGGTAACGCTATCCACATTACTATTATTCACCACTGAAACCCTCATATTGAAACTCCCACTGCCAGTAGCGCGCAGATTAATTTGTAAACTACTTAAAATGTCGTCTGGCAAAAAGACAAACGAATTTCCGTCTAATTCCTCATAAGTAACACCCGGTATATTTTCTTCCAATTGGCCGTTTGTATTATAACCAACATGATTGCCGTTCTGGTCATAAATATCAATGGCTACCGGGCTATGTAATGAAACTAATTTACCGTTTACAACGCATTGTGAGTCGTCCTGTCTTATACTGGCTGGCAAATCAGCCGAGCTGAACGTGTTAGTAAGTAATTTAACTACTAATTGCCTCACATTATTATTGCTAGGCATTTTACTGTGCTTAACCGAAGTGGCATAAAAGGAATGGCCGCTAGGCAAATTAATGCCCGTGGCGCTACCGAGAAACACAGTTTCATCACCAGCGCCTAATAATAAATTGTATTCAGTTTCACCTAACTGATTCGGTTTATTGCGCTTTATAATACCCTGAATGGTAGCTTGGTTACAGCCGACAATGTTATAAGCGTTAATACCTTTAGCCTCTAAACTTAAACTATCAAACTCTTGGGTGTGAAAACTTTCAGTTGATTGTATAGCTATGGTGTTATAACCGCTATCAAGCAACCCAGTTTTAACTTGCTGATAAGTATAAACCGATGGCCCAGTACTGGAAGTATAATCATAATAATACCCGCCTAAATTGTTGACATAAGTTTGGCTGGGCAAAAGTTGATATGAGCTAAACATATTGTAAGCCAACCTTTTCATAACACTTTGGCTTAATAAGCCTAATGGAAATCCAAACCCGTCACCAAACAATAAAGCCTTTAATGCCTTAGGCGTGCCCAAATGCGGAGTACCTAAAAATATCAAAGAATTAATTCTGTGTTCTGAATTCTGCAAAATATATTGCTTAGTTACTAACCCGCCCATACTGTGAGCTACAATGTCAACTTTAGGACTGGATGTTTGGTTCAATGCCGCGTCAATTTTGGTTTTTAAATTCAATGCGTTTATACGATTATCCAACCGCCAGTCATAAGGAAAAACAAACAAATCATCGCCCTCTACATATCCGTTATTTGAAAATTCATTTATCAGTCCGTCAAAATAATCATATAAAGTTGTCCTGTCGGAAATATCATATATAAAGGACTTCTTCCGTATCACATCATAAACACTTACCCCATCATCGCCAAGTGTTCCGTCCTCTCTTACCCATAAAGGTAATAAAAATATATCTCCAACATCAAAATATATATTTGCCACATCCATCCACAACAAATCATTGCCTTTTTTAAGTTCGGTGCCTAAGATTCCCGGAATCAAAATCACCGGCACATTTCTGACTTCAAAAATCAAATTTCCTGCCGCTGGCAGGCGAACGGCAAGACTGCCGTCACTGGCTGTAAAATAATAGTTATATAGGCCTTTGGCTAATGTGCCAACCAGTGGCATAAAAGTATAATGTTCCCCATTGCTAAAATCACCATCCGCACCGGATTCAGCTGATAAATTATACGATGTATTATTAATAAATAACTTAAGTGGAGCTGGCGGATTATTATCGGCGTCAGAATACGCTACCTTGAACGTCGGCGGCGAATTAGTAAAACTAACGCTTGGATTTACGCCATCAGTAATATAACCAGTTGCCAGACTAAATGATAAAACCGGCGCGGTGTTAGCGGGTGGCTGAACAGTTATGGTTTGGGCACTAGTAACGGTGGCGCCGACATTATCAGTCACCCGAACAGTAAAGCTGGCAGTGCCGGCGATGGTCGGGATACCGCTAATCACGCCAGCGCTAGACAGTGTTAAGCCGGCGGGAAGAGCGCCCGCGCTTAAGCTCCAAGTTAACGGCGCCGTGCCGCCGGTGGAAGCTAAAGCTTGGTTGTAGGTCGCGCCCACGGTGGTGACGGGCAAGGTGGTGGTAGTGATTGCCAATGGTTCGGCTGTTGTAGCGCTATAAGTTATAAAATACATTTCTAAATTGCTGGTGCCAGCTTGCAAATTATCAGCTTGCGGCAGAGCTCCCCAAGCTAACAATTCACCGGCTATTTGCGAAGACCAAGCTACACGGCTATGAACTCCGGTAAGACTGTAGCTTGCCATAGACAACCGGAAAAAATATGGGTCATTCGGAACTAAAGCTATGGCGGCCGAAAAAACAAAATTGGCCTCTTGGTTGCCATCAGTTGACTCAACAATTGAAGTATAAGGAAGCATAGCTGTTCCCAAACTGGTATAACTAGCCTGTAAAGTCGGCGAACCTTTATATAAATCTAAATAATAATCAGTTTGATTAGTTCCCGGAGTACGAGTCAAATAAACCTTAATGCTATTAATACTACTAACACTAGGAAAAAAAGATTGGCCGACATTATGCCAAGTCATATTAGTATTCCCCATTAACGGGTCATTCCAAAAACCAGTAGTAACAGTTTGTGAAATATCAACTGTGGCCGCACTAGCGGACAACGGCCGCATAAAAAAAATAACAGTAAATACAAAAAGGCCAACCAATAAAACCATGGCTGACCTTAATAACATTGAACTTAAATGAATTGATTGACTGCGACTGATTGCCATAATTTCTAATTAAACCATTATTTGTTCGCCTTCGTCCACCTTTTCGAGGACTGCGGAGGACGGACGCTGAAGAAATGAAGGATACCATCGGCCGCCTGCCTACCGGCCAGGCAGGTAAGGCCCGCCTGCCTAAGCCTATACCAAATACTCACACTTTATAAATCAACGCTTTAATGCCTTAGCTAAAGTACGTTGATTGCAAGAGGCCGGTGGCGGGCAGGCCGTGGAGCTTCATTATTCTTAGCCCAAAATCCACTCAAAATAAATCAAAAAGCCCGCCAAAAAATAGCAAGCTAGATGAGCAAAAAATAGCCAACGTTGGTTAGTACTTATTAACCAGTTGTGTGTACCTTGCGACATACCTCCTAATGATTAATTATACAACTTTTAAAAAAGGCCACAATAGGCCCGTGCGACATGCTGCAATAGGCCAGTCTACAATAGGATCGCCTGCCCCGCTGAGCGGGGCCTGCCCAAAGGAACACTTAATCACAAGAACACTTAAACACTTGTCAGCCCTAGGCTGATCCCCGCCGGCCCGCCCCGCAGGCCCTACCCCACTGCAGGATACGAAACCGCTCAAGCACTAATCAATTTAATGTATGTACTGTAGTTGTAGCGGCCGCGACAAACACAATACCGATCCTGAAATTGGAACTGCGAACTATGGCAACTCCGGAAAATATCGCCGCCGGGTTTGATCATAATCAATCTCACTCACCAATAAATACAATATGAGATGGTTACAAAACCCCACTCATCTAAAGACATCAATACTTATAATTTATCAGCTTGCTCTTATAAGCGCATAAATTAGCCAAATTGATAAATCCTGCAAATTTTTTGACTAAAGCTAGAAAATTATTCAAGACTTTTGAAGCCATCTCTATCTAACTTCCCGTTGACAAGGCCTAACTTAACCTTGTCAAGCACGGATTGCACCGCTACTATATTAAAGTATGTCTAGTTTTTCTCATTTGCACGTTCACTCGCATTATTCCCTATTAGACGGGTTGCCTAAAATTCCCGAACTGCTAACCGCCGCTAAAAGCAAAGGGTTTAGGGCTCTGGCTATAACCGACCACGGCGCCATGCACGGCATCGTGGAGTTTTATAAAACCGCCATCGACAAAGGCATTAAACCGATTTTGGGCGTGGAGACTTATGTCGCCCCGCATAAACTTACGGACAAGCAAGCCCACCAAGACGACGCTAACTACCACTTGGTGCTGTTGGCCCGCAACTTGGCCGGTTATAAAAATTTATTAAAACTTTTAACCATTGCTCATTTGCAAGGTTTTTATTATAAGCCGCGGATTGATTTGGAATTATTAAAACAGCACAGCGCCGGATTAGTCGGGTTGTCCGCCTGTCTTAAGGGTCAGGTGCCACAGGCTTTAATGCGGGGCGACTGGGACGGCGCCAGCAGCCTCGCTCGTACTTATCAAAGCATCTTCGGTGAAAATAATTATTTTTTGGAAGTTCAGGCTCACCCGGAACACGCTGACCAAATGGAATTGAATAAACGGCTGGTGGAATTAAGCCAAAAACTAAAACTGCCCTTGATTGCCACCAATGATGTTCATTATTTGGAACCGGCTGACGCCGAAGCGCAGGATATTTTAGTTTGCATTCAAACCGGTCGAACGGTAGATGATACCGAGCGCCTGGACATGCGCGGTATGAACAACTCCCTTAAAACCGAAGAAGACATGCGCCAGGATTTACCCGACTTGGGCGAGGCGATAAATCAGGCCGGTCAATTAGCCGACGAACTTAACGTGGAATTACCTTTGGGTAAACGATTTTTCCCGAACTTTCCCACGCCCGAGGGCGAAACGCCTGAAGCTTATTTGCGCTTGTTAGCGGAACGCGCCCTGGTGGAACACTATAACCGGGGCGTGCCGGACGAAGTTCGCGAGCGTCTGGAATACGAACTGGGCATTATTATGAAAAAGGGCTACGCCAGTTATTTCTTGGTGGTGGCTGACTTTGTTAATTGGGCCCGTTCCCAAAGCATTATTGCCACCACCCGCGGCAGCGCGGCCGGCTCGCTCGCTTCATACTTAATCGGCATTACCACCGTTAACCCCCTTACCTACAACTTACCTTTTGAGCGGTTCTTAAACCCCCAGCGTCCCTCGCCGCCGGATATTGATATGGATTTCGCGGATAACCGCCGTGATCAGGTAATTTCCTATGTAACTGCCAAATACGGTCTTGATCATGTGGCTCAAATTGTTACTTTTGGAACGATGGCGGCCCGCGCCGCGGTGCGCGATGTGGGACGCGCTTTGGGCTATCCTTATAGCCTATGCGACCGGGTGGCCAAAATGATTCCCTTCGGCTCGCAGGGATTTCATATGACCATTGAACGGGCTTTACAAGAAACGTCCGAGCTTAAATCGTTGTATGAGCAAGATCCGCAAATTAAACGTCTAATCAATCTGGCCCAAAAGGTGGAGGGTTGCGCCCGCCACGCCTCGGTTCATGCCGCCGGCGTAGTTATAGCGCCGACCCCGCTAACTGATTATGTGCCATTGCAATACGATAGCGACGGCCAACATACCATAACCCAATACGACATGTGGTCATGCGAGGATGTTGGTTTGGTAAAAATTGATTTCTTGGGCATACGCAATTTGTCGATTATGGGTAACGCGATAAATATCATTAAAAAAACCAAGGGACTTGAAGTTAACTTGAATAAATTACCGCTTAACGACCAGACGACCTTTGACTTAATGGCCAAGGGCGAAACCATGGGTATGTTTCAGTTAGGCGGCAGTGGCATGACGCGCTATCTTAAGGAACTGCGGCCGTCCGTCATTACCGATATTATGGCCATGGTGGCGCTATTTAGACCGGGGCCCATGAACTCCATACCCGACTTTATTAAACGCAAGCACAACCCCAAACTTATTAAGTATCTAGACCCGCGTCTAACCGATATTCTGCAATCATCCTACGGCATTATTACCTATCAGGACGATGTTTTGTTAATTGCTATTAAACTGGCGGGCTACACCTGGGAAGAAGCCGACAAGCTGCGTAAGGCGATGGGTAAAAAAATTATTAAAGAAATGGCCCGTCAAAAAGAAAAGTTTATTTCAGGTTGTATTACCAATGGTATGATTGAGGCCAAAGCTCGCACTTTGTGGGAACTGATTGAACCATTCGCGGCTTACGGCTTTAACAAGGCCCACGCCGCTTCCTACGGTATCGTGGCTTATCAAACGGCTTATCTCAAAGCTAATTTCCCGACTGAATTTATGTCAGCGGTCATGACGGCCGAAGCCGGCGACCTGCCAACCGTGGCGCAGGCGGTGGCGGAGTGCAAACGAATGAATATAGAGGTATTGCCGCCCGACATCAACGAAAGCTTGGCCACTTTTACAGTGGTCAGCGACCGCAAAATCCGCTTTGGCCTGTCGGCCGTAAAAAACTTAGGCGAACAGGTAATAAAAGTTATAATTAACGAACGCCAAACCAACGACCGGTTCAGCAATTTAGCGGATTTTTTGCGCCGCACCGCGGGCCGCGAGGTAACTAAAAAATCTTTGGAAAGCTTAATTAAATCCGGCGCCCTGGACAGCCTCCACCCCGAACGGCGGCAATTACTTGATTCAATGGAGATATTATTAAGTTCAGCCAAAAATAGCAGTCAAGCTAAAATGGCTAATCAATCTTCCTTGTTTGGCGCCGGTAATAATCAGGCGCCGCTGAACTTAACATTAGTGGACGCGCCCCCTACCAGCAAAACCGAAAAACTATCATGGGAAAGAGAACTGATTGGATTGTATATTACCGAACATCCCCTCAGCGACTATCAAGCTAAGTTGTTTAGCTATACTCAACCTTTAGCAAGCGTTAAAAATTTAAAAAATGACAGCGCCGTCATAATTTTGGGATTAATTACCAAGGTTAAAACAATAACCACCAAACGCGGCGACACCATGGCTTTTGTCACCTTAGAAGATACCGACAATATCGTGGAACTAATAACCTTCCCCGATATTTACCGTCAACACCGCGCCAACTTAATTAACGATAAAGTAGTAATAGTCAAAGGCAAAATTTCCCTAAAAGACGGCGAGGCTAAAATTATTGCCAATGATATTCGGATTTTACCAGCCGCGGGCGAAGTTAACTTAAATGAAATAAAGGCGTGGGTGGCGGGAACTGACTATCGTTTGTCAACCGCGCGGACAGAATTAACCTGCGTTTTACGCCTGCCTGCCAGTAGCCCAAATGATACCGCCGCCGAATTAAAACAGGTGTTGTTGCGCTATCCCGGTTCAACACCGGTGGCGTTTTTAATTAATCAGAATGGGGCGTGGAAAAAAGTTTCTCTGCCCTACAAAATTAGCTTGAATGATGATTTTAAACAGGCCTGCGAACAGATTTTAGGCTTGAATTGCCTGAAATAACCTATAATTATTTAATTATTATGTTCACAAAAGCAGAACTATTAAACAAACAAGAAAAATACGCTTTCCGGAAAAAACCAATCAAGGAAAGCTGCAATGAATTAGCTAACCGCGGCCTTGATCCGGTGGGTTACAACGAAAATTTCGTTAATACCCAGATTATTGATAATACGATCAAAGACGGCAAATTCCTGCTTAATAACTTAGACGGAGTGATTATTTCGCCTAACGACGCATTAGTAGGATGGGAAAAACTAAACGAAACTCTGGAAAGAATCAGCGCGGAAGATTTCAAAACTGATTCTGACCAGAAAATCTTGCAGGAACTAAAGCAGTATTTGAGTGCTGGCGCCAAACAACTAAGAGGCTTCGCCGCCAAAACCCTCAATTTAACCATCGGCGAAATAACCAAACAAAATCCTTTAAAAATACCAGAAGACATTCTTAAACTAAAAGGGCAAATGCAAAGTATTGATTATAAATTTGAAAACACGCCAACTAACCGTCCCTACTATATATATAAACGCAAAATAAATGAGGTTTGGGATGGCTGCCGAGAGTTATCAAAAAATTATAATATAAATAATCCGGAAGATTATCGGCAATATTATGACCTTATGCGCCAAACTGATTGCCGGATTAAAAATGCGCTTAATTCTCTTGATCTGTGGAAAGACGGAACAACTAATCCTGCCGAATCACTTAAATTCTGGCAAGAACATACTCAAAAAATCTACCACCAAATTGATTTAAATAAACATGATAAAGTAACTGGACTAGAAATATTAAGGGTTATGAAAGTTTTGGTTGATAAATATGCTGTTGAATTAAAAAATGCCGCCGACAACCTGCCAATCACTGACTCTGTCAATCATTCTACTCAATTAGAAGTACCACAAAAACTAAACGAACTAAGAGAAAAAATGATGGCACTATTGCACGATTTTGGACAATTGCCAGTTTACCTTGCCTATCGCCAGGTTGGTATATACACATTGGATGAATCTAAAATTCCTAAAGATGAATGGTTTAGGCTAAGAGACAATTAATTAGCCAACCGAACTATTACAATTTTATAATAAAACCCGTCTGCCATTATTTGGTAAACGGGTTGGTTGTAAAATTTGTTTGTATTCTACAAAATTCTACAGAAGTTTAATATTTAATTTTTGATAACTCTGCTCGCTGGTTATACAGTAATAGAGTTTGTACCGACCATCAGTATTTTGCAGGACTGTCTCAATTTGTCGCAGGACAACATAGTTCATGGCCGAACGAGCCTCTTTGAATAACAAAACTACAGCAATCTCCTCATCATTAAGCCAAACCAAACCGGCAGATTTACCAATTAAACTCAACTTATGTAAATATAACTTCATTATCATATCTTCAAAATAGTCACCGCCACCAATACAGCAATACTGATAAAACTGCTTGGGATTATATGTATTTAAGACCAACGGCTGGTGGCTAACTATCTCTCGAGTCAGAACAACTATATTTAAGTTATCTTTACACCCCAATATAGTATCCCATTGAGTTGCGCTGCTAAGTAACATACTACCTCCTATTGTTGTTTTGTTTTTTTAATTAATTTTTGTTTATAAACCATTAAGAGCGCCGCTGATAAAAGCGACTAGCCAGGCTAACCAAGCATAAAGTGAGTAACGACTAAATACTTTGGCATACCAAGTCTTACCTCTTGTGGCTTCAATCGCAAACCATAAATGCGCGGACATTATAGATAAAGCAGTATAACCACTAATACTATGAAGGTTTAAACTTCTGCTCGTAAAAAACATAATTGAGGTGCCGCCGAGGTCGCACAAAAACGCGGTTATAAAAACGAGTAGCATCCACAATTTTAGTTCTTTTTTAAACCTTTCCGACCATATCGCTATGGTGTAAAAAACCAAAGCTGCCGCTATAAACTTGACGCCAATAGGCATATTAGCTCCTTTGTTAAGTTAGATTTTGTTTATTTTTATGCCTCTCATCTTAACCGAAAACGGCCAAAAAGTCAAAATTAAACCCGGCATAGCTAGCCAAACGTATTTCTGATATAATATATTGAGATGGTTTCAAAAACCTTTTCGTGGCGAAAGCTATGATTTTTGAACGAGACAAGGAAGATGAGCAAAATGCCCGGAAACGTAGCAGTAGCTACGATGAGGACATTTTGGGAAATCTGACGCAGTCGCAGTCAAAAAACAGAGATTGCAGCAGAAATAGGGTTTTGAAACCATCTCATTATAGCCTTTAACCCAAAATATATGATAAAAAAAACCAGTGCTCCGCTCAGTGTTCGCCCGCTTAACGCGCTTAACACCAGCCTGCCCTACAAAAAATTAGTAGTTAGTTTTTTGGTAGCCGCGGCCGCTATTACCTTACTAGTGCTGTACTACTCTTTGGGTCAGGCCACTATCAATCTTAGTATTAAGCCGGACAGTTCAATTATGGAGGGCGTAATAACAGTGGGTACAGCCGATAAGGTTGATGCCAGCGGAGTAATTAAACAATTGGAATACAAAGGCGAACAAACCTTTCCCGCCTCACCGTCAGGTGAACGGGAGGCTAAAGCTTCGGGTAAAGTAAGGTTTATTAATAAATCAAATCAAGGTCAAACTCTTATTGCCACCACTCGCCTATTATCTAAGGACGGCGTTCTTTACCGACTGCTGAATACGGTTAACGTACCAGCCAACGGCACCTTAGTTACAGACGCCATAGCTGATCAAGCGGGCGACAGCGGCTTAATTCCACCAACTACCTTTATAATCCCCGGACTACGCGCTAATTTACAGGATAAAATTTACGCCGAATCAACCCAGCCGATGGAAAGAGCTGAAAAACCGGGCCACAAAGTAACCGCGCTTGATTTTGAAAGAGCGCGCAAAGCCTTAAGCGATCAATTGCTGCCGCCGGCGCTGGCTAAAATTCGCGACCAATTGACTGACCAGCAACGTAAAATGTCAGTGGTTTACAACGCCACCGTCAGTAGCGAAGAGTCGGACGCGCCCGCTGATACTAATAAAGATAAATTCCAATATTCAGTGACGCTTAAGGTGACGGCGGTTTTTTATGACCAATCTGACCTTAAGGATAAAATGCTGGCTAAGCTTCAAACCAATCGCACTGATGGCAAAAAAATTCTGACCATTGAGGACCAAAGCCTAAGCTTGAATGTCAACGAGTTTAGTACTGACTTGGCCCAGGCCCAAATAGGCGTTAAATTTTTAGCTCAAGTAGCCATCACTGACGCCAGCAAAGCCTTTAACAAAAATGATCTGCTGGGCCGGACAATTAAAGAAGTTCAAAACTACTTTTCTACTATCCCCGGGGTAGTTAAGGCGGAGGTAAAATTATGGCCATTCTGGGTGACAGCCGTGCCCAGCAATCCCAACAGCGTTGAGCTAATGATTACGCAAAATTAATTATAACTAGGACTTACGCGTTTGAGCCAAGTTCGAGGCAAAACCGAGCATTTGAGCAAGCCGTAGTAAAACTACGGTGAGCGAAAAGCCGAGGTTTTAACGAAGAAATTGGCCAAAGCCGCTTGCGGGGTCGGGCTGCGCCCGCCCCTAAAGCGGCAAGCGCGTAAGTCCTAATAACAATTAACTCTACACCTATACTCCGGAATAGTCACCGGGGTTTTTATTTTAAAACCAGTTGCTTGTATCCAACTCCTCGCCGCTGTCTGGTTCTAACAAACGAATGGCCTCGCGCTGTTTGCGTGATAATTTTTCCGGCGTTTTTACGTGAATTATCACCAATATATCGCCCCGGCCCTTGCCGCGCAGGTGCGGTACGCCCTTACCTTCCAATTTAAACATCTTGCCGCTCTGCGTGCCGGCCGGTATTTTTAATTTAACATCACCGTCTAAAGTATTAATAATCGTGTTGCCACCCAATGTTGCCAGCGACACGCTAATATCTTTTCTGGTGTGCAAATCATAACCGTCGCGGGAAAACCGTTTGTCCGGACGCGTTTGAATAGTTAAAAGCAAATCGCCGGCCGTTCCGCCTTTTACACCCGGCTCACCCTCGCCCCTTAGTTGAATGGTTTGCCCATTATCAACCCCCGCCGGTATATGAACTTTGAGTTCTTTGACACCAGGCTCACTGCCGCGGCCGCGACACTTGGTGCAAGTCTGACTGACAGTTCTGCCCTCGCCGTTGCAGGTTGGACAAGTTGCTACCGTACGCATCGCCCCCAAAAAAGTTTGTTGCATTTGTTCAACTTGGCCCGAACCTTTGCAAGTCGCGCAATTGACTTCTTTGGCGCCTGGTTCGGCGCCCTTACCTTGGCAACGGCTGCACAAAATATGCTTTTCAAACCTTAATGTTTTTTCCACTCCAAAAACCGATTCACTAAAATCAATGGCGGTTACAAATTGCAGATCCGGCCCGCGTCGCCCCCCGCCACGGCGACGGCCCCCGGGCGCGCCCGCCCCAAATAAATCACCGAACAAATCGCCTAAATCGCCAAAATCAAAATTAGCCCCGCGCGCAGTGCCAAAGCCCGCATTGCCGTAAAAATCCTGCCACTGGTACCCGCCGCTGGCCGCCGCGCCCGGTTGCTCAAACCCAGCCCCAAACTGGTCGTACCGCTGGCGTTTGGCCGCATTAGATAAAACCTGGTAAGCCTCATTTATTTCCTTAAACTTGCCGTCACTGCCGCCGTGCTTGTCCGGATGATGCTCGTGCGCCAATTTACGGAAAGCTTTTTTAATCTCCTCGATGGAAGCTTCTCGTTTTACGCCTAATATTTGGTAGTAGTCTTTGGGCATAGTGTGATAATAGAATCACGAATCAAGAATTATGAATTAAGATAACTTTTGATTTCTAATTCCATATGCAGATAAAATTTTAGGCACAAGTTTAACCTGTGCCTAACGAGAAATTTCAGTTAATTATTTTTGAAAAAATTAATCTTTTTGCCTTAAACATTTTTTGATTTCTAGCTTTGTAAGATATTGAATAGCCAAAGCCCAGTCTATTAAATGGGCACTCGGAATATCTAATATATATTCCGGTAATAGTTGAATATAGAATGAACATGTATTCTTTACTCATCATTTCACCCTGGAATTACTATTTTGTTCTTAATTGATGGTAACACATGTTCTGTTTTTGGCGGCATAATCGTCTGTATTTTTTGAGGCAATCTAGAATCCTCATCAGTTAAATTCTCAATTTTGATTTCAGGTGTGTGAACTACTCTCTGAACTTCATTCACATCCAGTAATACATTTTTACTAAACCTTTTCTTGGGAATTTCACACCTTACGACTTTCAATACCCCGTAACCCTTAAACTCAAAAAGTTCACCTATGACCAAATTACTTCTTAACACTTTAAAAGTGTTATCCTTAATATTCAAGTCAATCTCTTGGCCGCTGAACAAGGTTTTAAACTTAAATTCATGACCAGAACTTCCGCTTGAAGTGTCATATTCCTGTAAAAAGGAATCAATACAATACCCTTTTAAAGGCTCAAGATTCACGTTTTGCCCTATGGCATTGATGGTAACACAATCATTATTATGACTCATGACATCCCTCATTTTTATTTTTTGGATTAATTAATCATGTTTCCAGATTACAGTTATTGTACCAACTTGATTTTTCAATACTTTGGGAAGTTGAAATGTATTGCCAACCCTGAACAACCGACAGTAAATCTTATCTGTTAAACCATCACTGGAAATCTCCACCTGCTCATTGCCACAACTTATAATTTTAAGTTTGGCAAATTTATACTCACCAGAAGGTAATTGCAAGGTTATATCAAATTCAGCACCTTCGGATTGCGAACTGACGAAAACCGCTACTTTGCCAACAGACGACAAATGATCATTACTGTTTGTCATTTTAGTTTCCTCTTTATATGTTGAACAATTTTTGTTTAATTGATAACATTGTTAAATATTCTTTCTTGACACTCTGCCTATTCTGGTAATTTTACCAAAATGATTGTCCAGAATGGCCGGCAATTGAACTACTTGGTTTTTTCTTAAACGTTTAATATCGTGTAAAACATCTTCAGTATGTTCTTCTGTTGATATATTAATGAACCTTACTGCCTTATCGGCCTTATCAGTCGCCAAGGTGGCGCATAGTGTCAAAAATCGGCGAGGTATAAAAGACGTCTCCATTTTTACAATAAACTTATCATCAAAAGACAGGTCATCAACATAAACCTCCCCAATTACCGGAATTGAGTCGGGTATCGTTGTCTTTCCCATTTTGTTCACCTTTGGTTTGTTAAACAAACATTTTTTTTATTACAGTAAACCTACTTTATATCAAGCACTAACGAATTGTCAAGGAACAATTTTAAAATCCAAAATCTTAAATCTTAAATCCTAAAAACTATTCGGATTTGGGAATTGGAATTTATTTAGAAATTTGAATTTAGAAATTAGGAATTTAAGGTATTAGGCTGTTTTAAAGCCTATCTCCGGCGTATTAGTAGCTCCCTCTTCCACCTTGCCAAACTGCTCTTCGTACTTTTTCACGTTATCAAGCAGTGCCATAGCCAAACGCTTGGTGTGGGCCGGGGAAAGGTACACCCGCGCACTCACAATGCCTTGTGGCGGCATCATACTCATAAAATCTATGACAAATTCTTCTTTGGTGTGGGCGATTTGCGCCAAGTTAGCATACACGCCTTTTAACACCTCATCAGTAACCTTAACTTGGATTTGCTGGGGTTGTTGGTCTGGCATAATAAAATAGAATTAAGAATCAGGAATTATGAATTAAGAATAAAATTTATAATCTTTAGTAATTTCCTACTTAGGCAAGTAAGAAAGTAATGCTAAGTGTTTTTATAAAACTTATTTAAATATTTAACACATTTTTGATACATAGGCTTAGCATAAGCCTTGGCTTGGCGAGATGTTATCCGGCCATACATCCAGTCAAACTTTTTAAGTACATCACCTGAAGCCATACTTCCACTTCTATGAAACTTTAGAAATAATGGCCCTTGATTCTCAAGAAAACTGATGCTATCAGCATCTTTTAAAAGATTCTGCCAATAATTACCGCCGTATTCATGCCTAGAAATCATCATTTTGACTTTTTTAATAAGTGCCCTGGGAGCCCGCTCTTTTTGTAAGAATTCTCCCACCTTAAATGCCCCGGCGCGCCCATGAGCAGCAGAAAATGACCGCTGGAGAAAATAAGCCTTATCGCCCTTTTGCCATTTTAGCCTAGAAATAGGAAAAGCTCGTTCTATATCATGCGCCACGGCCGCAATCAACATGGCTTCATCCGCCTTAGGGTCAAGCTTTTTTAACCAATAAGCCGTACGCCAAAAATGCCGCAACTCGTTACCAAACTTACTATGCTTGAACGACTCTTTAACAAACTTTTTTACTTTGGGGTAGTAGTTCATAATTTAGAGATTTTCTGGATTCCGGCTCAGGGGCCGGAATGACACGTGTATTCTTTATTATCTTTCTATCTGTCCCATCTGTCATTCCCCCGATGGCCATCGGGATAAAAGCGAAGCTTTTATTTTTATTGAATGTCTTAATTGTTTAATTTAGTAATTTCTCAATTGATTAAAAATTATAAATTATAAATTGTTTACTAATTGATTATTATTTAACCATTAGCTATAAGCTATTAGCTATTAGCTATTTCTTCACTTCCTCATACTGCCCTTGAATCGGCTCTTCGGGCTTGGCATCGCCAGCTTGGCCAGATGAGGTATCGCTAGGCTGTCCGCCCGAGGCGGATCCGCCTTGGGCGGACTTATACATTGCCTCACCAATCTTGATGGCCGCCTGTTGTAAGGCGTCCAAAGCGGTTTTAATGACCGCGGCCTCGTCACTATCTTTAACCTTTTTAACATCTTCTAGTTTAGCCTCCACCTCAATTTTGATATCGGCCAGAACCTTATCGCCCTGGTCCTTAAGCATTTTTTCAGTCTGGTAAATGGTGGACTCGGCCACATTTCTCATATCTACCAACTCGCGCTTTTTTTTGTCCTCGTCCGCGTGCACCTCCGCCTCCTTTTTCATTTTTTCCACTTCATCTTTAGACAAACCGCTGGAGGCCGTAATGGTAATATTTTGCTCCTTGCCGGTAGCCTTATCCTTAGCCTTAACCGATAAGATGCCGTTGGCGTCAATATCAAAAGTTACCTCAATCTGCGGCAGGCCGCGCGGGGATGGCGGAATACCATCCAGAATAAATCTGCCTAAAGTTTTATTGTCCTGGGCAAATTCACGCTCGCCCTGCAACACCAGAATCTCTACGCTTGTCTGGCCATCAGCCGCCGTGGAGAATATTTGACTCTTGGCCGTCGGCACGGTGGTGTTACGGTCAATCAGCTTAGTCATCACCCCGCCCAAAGTTTCAATACCTAAACTCAACGGAATTACATCCAGCAACAACACATCGCGAACTTCACCTTGCAAAACTCCGGCCTGCACGGCCGCGCCCACCGCCACGACCTCGTCCGGATTAACCGTCACGTTCGGTTTTTTACCAAAAAACTTTTCTACTGTCTGCAGCACCAACGGCATTCTGGTCATACCGCCGACCAATACAACCTCATTGATATCACCAACCTTAAGACCAGCATCAGCCAAAGCTTTTTTAGTTGGTGCCAAGGTTTTTTCCACCAAATCACCCACCAACTCTTCCAATTTGGAGCGGGTTAATTTCATTACCAAATGTTTAGGTCCGTCAGCGCCCGAAGTTATGAAGGGCTGATTAATTTCGGTTTCAGCTGAAGTTGACAACTCAATCTTGGCTTTTTCCGCCGCTTCCCTAACGCGCTGCAGCGCCAGCGGATCACGAGACAAATCAACCCCGTTCTCACGACCAAAGGTATCAACAATATAACTGATTATTTTTTGGTCAAAATCATCACCGCCCAAGTGCGTATCACCGTTAGTAGCCTTAACCTCTACCGTATCAGCCGAGACTTCCAAAATGGAAATATCAAACGTGCCGCCACCCAAGTCGTAAACCGCTATTTTTTCGTCCTTTTTCCGGTCAAAACCATAAGCCAAAGCGGCCGCCGTTGGTTCATTGATAATGCGCCTTACCTTAAGGCCGGCAATTTCACCGGCATCTTTGGTCGCCTGACGCTGTGAATCGTCAAAATACGCCGGCACGGTAATAACCGCCTCGGTAATTTTCTCGCCAATCCGCTCTTCCGCGTCAGCTTTCATTTTCTGCAAAATCAAGGCTGATATTTCCTGCGGACTGTATTCTTTACGGCTCATCACCACCTTAACGCCATCACCCGACTTCACGATTTTAAACGGCATGGTTTTTAGGTCGCGCTGCACTTCCGGGTCGTCCCACCGACGACCGATCAGGCGCTTAATTGAATAAAGCGTGTTCTCGGGATTGGTGACAGATTGACGCTTGGCCAACAACCCAACCAGCCGTTCACCGGCTTTGGATATGGCCACCACCGACGGCGTGGTACGAGCGCCTTCTTTGTTCTCCAACACTTTCGGTTGACCACCCTCAATAACGGCCATGCAAGAGTTGGTAGTACCTAAATCAATGCCTAATATTTTTGACATATATTTTCTATAAATTAATTATTATAATTTGACAAATTAATTAGTTAGACTAAGATAATTACAAATAAACGGAGGCCATAATGCATATTAATAATAAACCAATTTACCACGATTTAGGTTGGGGAGGCAAAACTGTCATGTTTATCCTGTTCTTAGTCATAATGCATACCGCCCTGGTGTTATTGTTCTTCAAAATGAAAAATGCTAATGATATAGAACCTGAAAAATTGCTAGGACCTATACTACTAATTGCTTTTTCCCTTTTCCTCAATTACAAACTTAAGGTCCATTGTCGTAAAAAAGATAATTACTCCTGGAAGCGTGCGGCGATTAACTTTGCGTACAATTTTCTTACTATTTTAATTTTAATCTTCCTGGCTTGCCTGGATGGTAAAATTAATTACTACATAATATCTTACGCTCTGTTAATTTCCTATTTCTTTATAAATTCCACAGTTGAATTTGGCAAAAAGGAAATTATAGAAGACTTTGAAAAAAATGAGAAAAATACTTAAAAAACATTATTGACGTATTGGTCTCGTAATCATATTTACGAGACCTTTTTTATTTTCTCGCTCCAGCCGATAGCCAAATATTTTAGCCACCGGCCCGAGCGCCCGACCCTTTAATAGAGAAATCGGGCGACCCACTTTATCCCAGTACTAGAAGGCCAAAACTTACAAATAGAGAATAGCTGGCCTTCAGTACGGGATTTCGGCACTCCTGAAATCCTAAAGTTAACAAAGTAGATTAGATTATGAAGTGCCTCACTTAACTTCAACCCCTGAACCAGAACCGGCGACTCGGTACCGGGCTTCGTCCTCCTTGGGAGGACTCGCATCACAAATTGTTAACTACCCAACCATTTACTTTCTAGCTATTTTACTTCTACCCTAACAGTCTTCGGCTTAGCCCGCTCATCCTTAGGTATTATCACCTTAAGCACACCTTTTTCATAAGTCGCTTTGGCCTTATCGCCATTAACAGCCGCGGGCAGTGCTACCGAGCGATGGAATGAACCACAACGCACTTCTTTACGATAATAGTCTTTATCATCCACCTCGGTTTTTTGCTCGGAATTGCCCTCAATAGTCAAAACGTCATTTTCAATTGAGAGGTTAACCTTTTCCGGATTAATTCCCGCCAGTGGCGTTTCAATCACGATATGGTCCTTAGTTTGATAAATATCCAAGGCTGGCACCAAGCCCGAAACACTCGGCCAGGATATTTCATCAAAAAACTTATCAAGGTCGCCAAAACCTGGGAACATTGGCAGCATACGTACCAGTGCCATAATCTCACCCCCTTTTCTTGAATTAATTGGCTTAAATAATTTGTTGGTCGCTAGCTCTCGGCCTCATCAGCGGAATCGGCTTCCTCTTTTTTGTTTCCACTCTCGCCGACTTCGTCAATGTGGATAAGCGGGACTTCACACGATGGGCAACGACCGCGGGCCTCATCAGTGTATCCGCACTCCGGACAGATGTAGTCCATATATTTGGTGTTAATTATCTTTTAAGAATAAGTGAATTTATTTAGCCACTTTAACGCGTGCGGCCTGCAGTACCTTGTCATGATAAGTAAAACCAGTGCGCACCTCTTCTACTATTACGCCGACACTATATTCAGAATTTTGCACCTCACCAACAGCTTCATGTAAGCGTGGGTCAAACTTTTCGCCAATTACTTCCATCTCTTTAACGCCATAATAGGCCAGGATTTGTTCTAATTTTGATTGAATGTGGCGTATGCCTTCCACCCAAGCCGCGCCGCGCTCGGTCTCCGGTACGGCTTTAAGCGCGTGCTTAAAATAATCCACCAGTGGCAACAGCTCTTTAAGTAATTCTTCGTTAGCATATTTTATCAAGTCTAAATATTTGGCTTCCTGCTCCCGCTTTAAATTAGCATAATCAGCTTTAGCCCGCTGCCAACCAGCCAAATATTCGGCCGCCTGTTTTTTGGCTATGGCTAACTCGTCTAAATTGCCGTCCGCCGCTGGCATATTAACCTCGTCAATTGAATTAGTTTCGGTGGCGTTATTTGACAAAGAGTCGTTTAACATAATTTAATCTGCCTAAATTAGAATCATAATCCATTCGCAATGGGCCGAGCAAACCAATTATGGCCAGTGTCGCGCCCAAGTTCAAACTAGTGATAACCATAGCGCAATCGTCGCCAAACGGATTGGTATTGCCAAGTCTGACCTCTACTTCATCGCCGCACTCATTGTACAATAATGACATCCCTTCGTCCAAATTATCAATCACCTCGCCAATTGAACGCACCATGCTGATGTGGGAAAATTCCGGCTGATAAAACAAATTGGACAATCCGGTGTAATAAACGTCACACGGCGAAAAACCGACTACCGCCGCGGCGGCTGAATAATGGGCTAATTTCTTGGCCAAAGATTTCACCATTAGCTCCTGTTCATCCTTAAACTCTTTAAGTAAATCCTGCAGAGATTTTTTCTCCACTGATTGCGGGTCTTTAACCTTGATAAAATTATCAATGTAATAACGATAACCCTTTATGGTGGGCACGCGGCCGGCTGAAGTATAAGGTTGGTAAAGATAACCTAAATCTTCCAATTCAGCCATACCGCTGCGAATGGTGGCCGATGAAACCCCAAAACGGCCGCCGATAGCCTTAGAACCCACCGGAATCGCGTCTTGAATATACTGTCTGATAATTTCAGCCAGTAGTGAAGATTGTCTTTCTTCCATATTTCTATATTAGCACTCTACCATTGAGAGTGCTAATTATTATTATAGACTCAATCAAAAATGTGTCAAGAGCCTACGGAAAATTAATATTTTTGGCTAATTTAAGGCAAAATCTCTAAACTGGAATAAATCCCGTTACATTTCCACGGGATATTAGACGGACGCGGAAATTGACCCCGTTAGAGATGCGGAACAAAGTGTAATTTGTAGGATATTAATGTGTGCGGAGCGTATCTTACTATATGTTTCAGTACTGAGTGAATCTCTAACGGGGTGAATCTGAATTTGCTGCGGTATCCCCGCGGCCAGACCGCAGGGTTTTTAAAATGTAACGGGATAAACTTACCCCCGTGGATCTTCACTCCTTGCGCAAAGCTTCTATCGGGTCCAGGTTAGCGGCTTGACGCGCCGGATATAAGCCAAACACCAGGCCGCAGACAAAAGAAATCCCGGTAGCCAAAAATATTGAATAAAGCGGCACGGCAAAAACCCAATTAAATCCCTGACTAAAAGCGACCACCGAAATCAAATAAGACACCAGCACCCCGCCGGTAACGCCGACGATGCCGCCCATAATGGTAACTAGCACGGCCTCGGTCAAAAACTGCCGCAAAATTTCCTTAGACCGCGCGCCCACGGCTTTGCGCAAACCAATCTCAAAGGTGCGCTCCAAAACCGACACATACATAATGTTCATTATGCCGACGCCGCCAACTACCAAGCTTATGAGAGCCAGCGCCACCAATAATACGGTTAACCCGCCGATTATGGTATCAAGCGTATTGGTGACATCCTGATTGCTCTGCACCATAAAATCATCTTGGTCAGGCTCATTGGAATCAAGCTGGTGCCGAGCGCGCAGCAAATCCTCAACGCTGGCAATGGTCGCCGCTAGTTGCGCCTGATCGCGGTACTGGCTGGTTATGGCGGAAATATAATCTACGCCCAGCAACTGTTTTTGCAAAGTCTGAATCGGTATATAAACCACCGTATCAAAATTAAAAAATAGCGACGCTCCCCTGGATTCAAACGTGCCAATAACTTCATAATTTTTATTCTTAAGCTTAATAACCTGGCCAATCGGGTCCACATTGCCAAACAAATCCGTGGCCACCTCGCTCCCCAGTGCGACCACCCGAGCCAGTGAATTATCCTCGGCTGCGGTAAAGAAACGGCCGCCGGCAATCTGCCCCGTATCTATATCCAAGTAAGTTGGCGAGACGCCGTAGACCATAACGGTTTTTTTGGCAGTCGGCGATGTCGCCACGGCTTGACTGATTTGACCGGCATAATTAGTTACGATATTAGGCAAACGGCGAATCGCCGTCATATCGTCCAAGGTCAGAGTAGTTATAACCGTGCCCAGGGCCTGGGCTTGGTGGCTTTGCGCGCTACTGGGCTTGCCGGTGGATGGCACCCGGGTTTCAGTTTGCAGTAAATTACTGCCAAAGGCGTCAAACTGCCCGATAATCAACCCTTTAACGCCCTGCGCCGCCGATATAACAATTATCACCGAGGCAATACTGATAACAATGCCTAACCCGGTCAGCATCGTGCGCGTAAGGTTCCGGCGGAAAGAAACAAACGATAGTTTGATGTAATCTTTTATGTTCATCCCAGTAATAATAATTCCACTTAGTTAGGACTTACGGGTTTGAGCCAAGTTCGAGGCAAAACCGAGCATTTGAGCGAGCCGTAGTAAAACTACGGTGAGCGAAAAGCGGAGGTTTTAACAAAGAAATTGGCCAAAGCCGCTTGAGGGGTCGGGCTGCGCCCGCCCTGCAAGCGGCAAGCCCGTAAGTCCTATTAGTATTATTCATATCTTAAAGCCTCAATGGGGTCTAAATTAGCGGCCCGGCGCGCCGGATAATAGCCAAACACCAGGCCGATTAACCCGCCCACGCCGACCGACAATAATATTGACCAGAGCGAAACCACCAGCGCCCAATCGTAATCCAGCGCCCGCGCCGCCACAGTAATCAAGGCTGACAAAGCCGCGCCGCCCACAATGCCAATAATTGAACCGGCCAAAGTAATCGTAATGGTCTCAAGCAAAAATTGATTAAGAATACTGCGGCGAGTGGCGCCGACGGCTTTGCGCAAACCGATTTCGCGGAATCGCTCCGTCACCGCCACCAGCATTATGTTCATAATGCCGATTCCGCCCACCAGCAAAGAGATAGCCGCGATGGCCGCCAGGAAAAAGCGCAAAGCGTCAGTTATGGTTTTTAACAAATCAATGGCGTCGGCGGCGTTACGCACGGAAAAATCATCCTCGGCCGCGGAATCTATTTTATGCCGCTCGCGCAAAATTTCCTTAACGGCGTCAATAGTTTGAGCAATATTTCGGCTGTCATCAATCCGCGCGCGAATCAGCGATAAATGTCGCCAGCCCAGTAAAATCTTTTGCGCGGTCGCGAGCGGCATAATTGCCTGCTTGTCCTGGTTGGAAAAAGCCACCGTCCCGCGCGCCTCCAAAACGCCTATTACCTTAAAAGTTTCGCGTTTTATTTTAATGCTCCGGCCCACCGGATTGGCGCCCTGAAACAATTCATTGGCCACCTCACTGCCTAAAATTGCCACTCGCGCCAGCCCGCCCTCCTCCTCCGCCGTAAAAAAACGACCGCCTTGCAGGGTAATATTTTCAACTTGCGGATAATTTGACGACACTCCCAAAAAACTGTTGCCTTCCACAGTTCTGTTCTCGTAAGTCATTTTTGCCTGTCCGCTGGCGTAACCGGACGCCGCCACTATATGTGGGGCGCGACCGTCGGTCTGAATAGCTTTTAAATCATCATTTATCAAGGTTTTAACCTGAATGCCAAACACCGAAGCCGGCGGACCTTTGGAATCCGACGCGCCCGGCAAAACGCCGATTAAATTACTGCCCAGTTTATTGACCTGCGAGAGAATCAACACCTGAGCGCCGGCGCCGACCGACATAATGAGTACCACCGAACCAATGCCAATAATCAAACCGAGCATAGTCAAAAAAGACCGCAAAGGATTGCTTTTTAGGTTATTAATTGATAATGATAGTACGTCACGAAAGTCCATATCTAACTCTAGTAATAATTGACATCTCTAGATTTTAGCTTATAATGTAACTAACAAACAAAAATCGAGGTCTAAATGTATGTAATTGTTAAATCAAAATCGTCCATTATTTTCTGTTCTATCTTGACTATTTTTATTGGCCTGTGCCTGTATTTTGGGGCTGTGATGTATTACATCCTACCCTTAACGGATAATTTGGCTAAAACTATAGCCAACAGTCAAATATTCTCTGGTAAATTAGAAAGCCTCTCAGTCTTGCTAATTTTACTAGTTTGGCTAATACCTGCCGTCATAGCAACTGGCTGCGCAAAATTGATAGAATATGTAGTCAACAACACAAATTTTAAATAACTAAATTATTGACACATTAGTAGTGGTTCTAAATGAACCACTTTTTTATTTAAGTTCACCACTTAAAGCCGGTTGTCTTAATTCCTCGGATACTTTTTCACCGGCCACCAACAAACCGTCGCGAATTCGCAAAATGCGTTTGGCATGTTCGGCGATTATTGTATCATGGGTAACCAAAATAATTGTTCGTCCGTCGCTGTTTAACCTGTCCAATATGCTCATAATCTGCTCACCGGATTTGGAATCAAGATTACCGGTCGGCTCGTCGGCAAAAATCAGCGACGGATTATTAACCAAAGCGCGGGCAATGGCGACGCGCTGTTTTTCACCGCCGGATAATTGATTGGACAAATATGATTGGCGATGGGTTAAACCAACAGACTCAATGGCTTGTTCGGCCCGTTGGCGGCGCTCTTTATCAGACAGCTCAACATACAGCAGGGGCAACATAACATTGTCTAAAACAGTGGTTTTAGGCAGCAAATTGAATTGCTGAAAAACGAAACCGACCTTGGTTGAGCGCTTAACCGCCAATTCATCATCAGTCAGCTGACTGACATCCCGACCGCTAAACCAATACTGGCCGCCGGTTAAATGGTCAAGAAAACCCAAAATGTGCATGAGGGTGGATTTACCAGAACCTGAAGGCCCCATTATTGCCACAAACTCGCCGGCTTTAATGACAAAAGTCAAACCATGCAAAACCGAGGTTACTATGCCATCATTCTTGTAGTCTTTTTTTAAATCAACGACTTTAATTAATTCTGACATACTATTTACCGCCATTGCTCTTGTAAGTAATCACACTTTCATTCTCTCGTAAGCCGGCGCGCACTTCTGTTAGGCCATCGTCTCCCTTGAGACCGGTGGTCACGTTTCGTCGCTCCACTTGCTTATTGCTGTCCAACAGCTCCACATAAGCCCGGCCATTATCATATTTAACTCCGCGCAACGGCACTACTAATACGTTTTTGACCGCGCCGGTCTGAATATCCAAGTTAGCCGTCATCCCCGGCTTAAGCCGATCATCAGTATTATCAAACAACACCGTTACCTGATAATAAACCACATCCTGGATAACGGTTGAGGCTGGCTCAATAAAAGAAATGTGGCCGCTAAAATGGTCAGCACTGCCAAAAGCATCCAATGTAATGTCAGCTGTTTGGGCAACGGCTAATTTGGCAATATCAGATTCCGGGACTTGAACCTTGATTTCAGCCTGACTGTCAGCCAACAAAACTATCACCGCTGAATTTAAACCAACATTCTCGCCGACCTGGTTGTTCACCTGGGTCACCGTACCATTGACCGGTGCGATAATCGCGCGATCTTGTAAATCCAATTTAGCCTTAAGCAAAGCCGCCTGCGCGCTGGCCACTTGAGCCTCGGCGGCCAAAACATCAAACGACCGGGCTGGCGCCATTTTGTACGTTAACTGCGCTTCAGTCTGCGCCCAAGCCTGTTCAGCTGATTTAACTGTGGCTTCAGCTGTATCAACCTGTTGTTTTAGCGTAGTTAAAGCCGCATCATAAGCCGCCTGATATATTGAGTAACTAGAGTTTGCAGTATTGGGTATCTCCACTGTCCAGGTATCATTTTGCACAAAAGTGCCACTGGAACTAAACTGCAATTTTAAACCCCGTGTGGCCAAAGCCGTTGGCGTAGTACGGCTGCCTTCGGTACCAATAACAGTTTCTAATCCGTAAACTGAATATTGTAGATTAATTGGATTATCCAAACGGATAGTATAACTACCGCGTTCCGCTGAGCTATAAGTTCCGCTTACAGCAATGGTTACGGTTGAGGTGTTGCTCTTGGCCGGAACGGCCGCGGCGGGCAAGCCAACCAGTTGAGCTAAAGCATTGGTTACGGCCTGAGCTTGCGATGACTTGGTGTTAATTAAAGACTGCTGAGCGTTCTGCAAAGTGGTTCGCGCCGCTTTTACGTTGGCTTGGCTGACTGCTATATCCTCGGCCTGCGCGCCGGCATTTAATTTATCTAAAGTCGCCTCCGCACTTTTAAGATTAGCCTGAGCTGTCAACACTGCTGCCTGCGCGTCGCCCGCTTCCAGTTGAGCTAAGACCGCGCCAACCTTAACCTGCTCGCCTATTTTTGCGTTAACCCGCGTCAAACGACCGGATAATTTAAAATTAAGGTCCACCTGCTCCGCCGCTTTAACCGTACCCGTCACCGTCACGGTCTGATACAAATCTTGCCGCTTAACCGTATCGGTCGTGTATTGCGGCGCGGCTTGTTGGTGACTCTCATAAACAAACCAACCCGCCGCCACTAAAACTATTAGTAACGGTATCCAAAATTTTTTTAACTTTATAATTCGCCACATATTATTTTACTTATGTAGGACTTACGCGTTTGAGCCAAGTTCGAGGCAAAACCGAGCATTTGAGCAAGCCGTAGTAAAACTACGGTGAGCGAAAAGCAGAGGTTTTAACGAAGAAATTGGCCAAAGCCGCTTGAGGGGTCGTCCCTGCGCCCGCCCCTAAAGCGGCAAGCGCGTAAGTCCTATTATGATAATTTAAAACGTTTAAATTCTCGGTTAATAGCCTGAATAAAACTGCTCATATCCTCGGCTTTCAGCATCCCCATCATTCGGCCGTGACTAAGCCAAACGACCATTTTCGTGCCAGCCGTAAGTCGCAATTTGTGCCGTAAATCTGCTGGTATTACAACTTGCCCGCGTTCACCAACGGTCACGGTTCCAATATATTGGCTGATGGAGTGAGGCGTTTGACGTCTCCGCCGAGCTTTGGTCTTGGTTTTCATAGTTGGTTTAATAATTATCACTATAACACTATAACACTGGAACACGAGAACACTTTATCATTAGTTTTTGCTAAACCTTGCTTATTTGTTTAAATGTTAAAGTGTTCATGTGATTAAGTGTTCATGAAGGTACAGGCTTAGGCAGGCCTTATGGCCATGTTATCCAAAAAGAAAATAAATCTACTTAATATGAAAAGTATGATATTTCGTATCAGAGATAGTGTATTATAAAAGTACTAATAAGTAAACCCCGTTACATCCCGTCCTAAAGGACGGGGCATTCTGGGTGTAACGGGGTAAAGCTCCACGGTCTCATCCAGCCTTCGTCCTCCTTGGGAGGACTACGGCGGAGTAGGCCGGCCGTGGCGTCTTGGGGTACGCGGGTAAGGCTCAATATTATAATTATTGATATGATTTACCCGTTGTATTACCACCCACATACACACTATCATCGCCGATAACTAAATCAGTCCAATTAAAACTGGAGCGGTTGATTTCCGCTTGCCAGCGATTACCAAAAATTTCATCCGCTAAATTATAAACCAACTTAGGGCTAAGCGGCACCAAACCGGCTTTAACTGAAATAATCTCCAATTCCAACCGTCCCGCTTTAACCGCCGCCGTCATTTCAACTGACAAAGGATGATAAAACGGCTGGCGCACTATACCACTCAGTAAAATTCTATGCTCGACCAAGGCAACACTTACGCTATCGGGCGCAAAAGTTGGATTGGTTTTACCTTTTTCTGAATCTTTTATGATGGCGGCTAATTCACCGGTCGTAAACTCGGCATCAAAGCTCTTATTAATTCGGGGCGGATCAGCCTCCACTAAACGCTCCCACTGGCGGACTTTAGACATTCCGGTTTTAATACTATTATCCGGCACTGCTAAGTTGGCGGCCGCCGCCTGACCGGCCCGAACCGCCGCCCGCCGCCAATACCAACTATATGAGGTTAGGCCCAGCAGTAAAATAATTATCAAGATTGAAAAATAAATAACCTTGCGATACATAGTATCAGTATAATACAAAAAATTTTTAATTACTAATTTCTAATTTTTAGTTTTTAATTTAATAATTTGGTCATTCAATAAACCCGCCTGCCCCGTCATGGCTTCGCCAGATCTCGCAGAGCGATGACTAAGCGGGGCCTGCCAATGCCGCCACCTTTCCTCATTAAACTTGGACGCGGCCTATCAGGATTCGTGATGACTGATGGTTTTATGTCATGGCCAGCCCGCGAGCTTCTCGCCGAAGTGTAAACCCCGTTAGAAGTCTCCACCACTGGTGGAGACTTCTAACGGGGTAAACTAATTTTTTAAAAAATTTCACTGTCGGAATTTTCACAACTTCCCCCGTTTAATAGCTAATCTGGCTTTCGTAACCAAGTCGTTAAAATAACAAAGATTATGGAAAGTCAATAATTTCAGTCCGGTAATTTCTTTAGCTCTTACCAAATGACTTAAATAACCAATCGTGTATTCGCGACAAACAAAACAAGCGCAAGCTCTGCTTAAATGGCGTTGACTTTTTAATTGTCCACCGGCTCGCAAATTCACTCGACCTTGATCGGTAAAGGCAATGCCATGGCGCCCGTAGTGAGTCGGCACCGAACAATCAAATGTATCAATCCCGGCTTTAATAATGGGAACTATATCCGCGGGATAACCAATGCCCAGCAAGTGGCGCGGCTTATCAGCTGGTAATTCTTTAATTACCCAATCCAGCATTTTTTTCATACTGGTCGGGCTGTTTCCAAACTCGCCGCCGATGCCAAATCCGGCAAAATCCAAAGCGGCTAAATAACCAGCGCTAGCTTTACGCAAATCCCGGTATCGCCCACCCTGAACAATGCCAAACAAAGCCTGCTGGGAACGTTTAACTGCCAAACAAATCTTGGCCCAACGATGCGTACGCTCGACTGATTTTACTAAGTATTTATAATCAGCCGCCGGCGGCGGACACTCATCAAAGGCAAAAATAATATCGGCCCCTAATTTCTCCTGTATCCTAATTGACTCGCGCGGGCCGATAAACAAAACCTGACCATCCAAATGTGAGCTAAACTCAACCCCGTCGTTGGTTATTTTTAAGCGGCTGGGTTGGGCCTTGCCCACCACCACTTCAGTTTTGCTTTTGCTAATCTTACTGACTGACCAATCCGCGCCAAAACCCAAACTAAATACCTGAAACCCGCCGGAATCAGTCATTAATGGGCCGGGCCAGTTCATAAATTTATGCAAACCACCGGCCTTTTTTACCACCGCTTCGCCGGGCCGCAAATGCAAGTGATAAGTGTTAGCGATTAATATTTGGCTGCCGGTGGCGCGAACTTCATCGCTAGTCAAAGTTTTAACCACGGCTTGCGTCGCTACCGGCACCAAACACGGGGTTTCCACCTCGCCGTGCGGCGTTCGCAATATACCAAGACGGGCAGCGCTATGCTTACTGGTCTTTAGAATCTCAAATTTAATCATAATTTGTTAGCTGTAAAACGCACCGACTCATTGGCAACTAAAACAATAATTGTCATACTTCATTATAGTATGCATATGAATGAAATCAAACCAGTCGCGGACACTATCTTGACCGATACCGCGCCGTTGTTGCCAAATTATCACTGCGCCGGCGGATAAAATGCCCATTAAACTTCCAATTAATCAAGCGCAGTATATCTGCAAACACAGTATATCCGCATATCCGCGCGAATTTAGCCGCCCGGCCCCAAAACTGCCAGCGATCAATAAAAACTCCATCAGGGATTTATGTCCGCCCGGACATAAATCCCTGATGGAGTAAAAACAACTGATTATGTGAAGCGCCACCGCCTAAGGGCTGTGGCGTCTGGGGATACGTAGGTAAAAAATCACTTGCTCAATATAACTAATCAGGCGGGCAGGAAAAATTATTACCATAAAACACGTTAACCCATTGCTGCAATTTCAACTTTTTAATAAAATCGTTAAGCGTTAAATAATTATCCAACTTGCTAAACCAAACGCTCTGCTGTAATTTTTTAAACCCAGCCTGCCGTAAAAACCAACGCCACCGGCGACGAGCCAGCTGCTGGGTTTCAGGGATATCAAATATAACTACGGTATAGCCTTGCTTAAGCTGAGGCGCGTTTCTCAATTGGCACAATAAATTACTGGCTCGGCCTTTTTTAGTCAGCGTTGCCATAAGTCTTTCTCCTAGATAGCTCGCCTTAACATAACCAGATCTCTTAAGTTGATCCAAAGCCTGTTTGGCATACTTCTTTTGTTGTAGTTTTTTCATCTCCAATACATAAGCGGGGCCCCCGGCTATATACCAACCCCGATGGTACTTGAGGTCATAAAGCATATTATAAAAATCAACTCCCGCTTCACCAGCCTGGGCTAAAAGTTGAAGTAGTACTTTTGTAGTCGGTAATAATGACCCCTTCTTGACCATACATTTATTATACTACTAATTTTTTATCGCTGTCAGTAGTTACGGGATTTATGTCCGGGCGGACATAAATCCCTGAAGTGGCTATTTAGTTTTTGGCTGATTGGCTAAATTGCCACCAGGCCAGGTGGGGCAAAGTGCTGGAAATAGAACAAAATTAAATGCCATAAAGCCGGCTTTCGGCCACTATCTTACGTATCTTACGAAGTTCAACTTCGTAAGATACTCTACATATGTAAACCCCGTTAGAGATGTATCTCTAACGGGATCTATCTTTATCATCCCCCGATGAACATCGGGGGGCTTTCTAACGGGGTAAAGTTAGTGGACAAAATAAAAATCCTACCGAAGTTGCCGATATTGACGCTGATGTTATAGCAAGTTATAGCAAGGACAGTCCTTGCTACCTTTATTACCTCGTTAAGCCAGTTACTTTGATATAGAAATAATCAACATGAAGTGCAAAAGATGTAGTTGTTGAGGTTTGAGACCTTAAAATTGGGAAAAGAGGTGTTGTTGATAGTGGAATATTAGTTGTATGAGTAGCTTTCAAAACACTATCAATATAAAATTCAACACTCGTACCCGCAGAATTCATAATTATTTTGAATTGTTTATAGGTAGTTGCTTGTGTAATTCCTGTATCTGTTGTGGTTTCTACACTACTTTTTCTTGTAATAGCAAACCAATTTCCATTGCCTGCCGCCTTAAAATAAATTCCACCCCCAGGATCTGTAGCGGTATATGCACCATCATGCGAGCCAATATAAAATATAGAATTTACATCAGCAGCTTGCCCGTTTTTAGCTCCAATAAGCATGTTAAGATTTGGTTGATTACCATTAAAAATGCCATAACTATTTGTTAAATAAACTGCTTCGCCCTCGTTTGCAGTTGCGCCACTTAATATTCGGATAATACCAACACGACCATCGGGAGTAGGGTCTACTATACTGCCAGTCCCTCCTTTCTGCCAACCATGAGTTCCAATTGAACCACCAGCAATACTTACTATAGCAAATTCCTCCATGATCTCAACCGTAGTAGTAGGATCAAAACCACCAGCTTGGCTCACAAAATTAGTGCCATCAGAAGTAAGCACATTGCCGGAGGTGCCGGCGGTGGCGGGATAGGTGGCGGTGGACCAAGTCGGGGCGGTTGAAGCGCCAGAACGCAAAATCTGACCGGCGGTAGCTGTGCCAGATAAAATAGCGCCGGCGGAAGCGGTGGAATATAAAATTCCGCCATTAGAAGCAGTTAAGTTTGCGCCCGTGCCACCTTGAGCCAGGGTTATTAAAGCATTAGATGTTAAGATAGTAGCGGCTGCATCGGGGAAAGTGTAAACTCTCGCTACTGTCGGGCCTGCAGCAGTAAAGAACGCTATACCTGTTCCACCATTAGCTGTTGGCAAGATGCCCGTTACTTTTGCCGCAAGGTCAATAGTTCCAGCCGCAATCATTGCGTTGGTAACTTTTAAAGCGCCGATAGCGGTGGTTATAGCGCCGGTTCCTGTTCCTGAAACATCCCCAGATAATGTTATAGTTTGGTCACCTGTGTTTGTGCCAGAGTTTGTGCCTGTAATATCAGAAGTGAATGCTAGTGTTCCGGCGGCATCTTTTAAGGTATAAATTCTATCAGCAGTATTTGTATTTACAAAATAACCATCAAAAGTATTGGCAACATTTCTTAATTTCATCGTTGTATTTAAGAAAGTTTTGATACCAGAGTTTGTTTGGGCAGATGCAAGAACCATATCGCCTACACCCTTTGCATTAAGTTGTGTTTGAATTGCTGAAGTTACACCTTTGACATAAGATAATTCGGTGAGAGATGGGTAAGTTGCTACTGCTAAAGAAGCGATTGTGGTAGCAGAGTTGAAGTATGCTATTTCATTTATTGTTCCACTTAATGCCGCTGCATAAGCGGTTGAAGCGGTAAAAGCGGCACTACCCAAAGTTCCACCTGCCCCTATATTGAGAGTTGAGGTATCTGTGCCTGCTAAAGTTAAAGTATTGGAAACTGTTAAAGTTTTTGAAGTAGTGCCACCTGCAACGGTAAATCCTGTGGCAGCACCAACTAAAGTTAAACCATTTACTGTAGTGGGTGTAATTGCACCAAGAGTTAAGGTGATGGCTGGTGTAGTTGTCGCTGTAGCGACTGTGCCTGATACTCCGTTGGCTGTCACTATTGACACAGAAGTAACAGTGCCAGAACCTTTAGCATTAAGTTGTGTTTGAATTGCTGAAGTTACACCAGCCACATAATTTAATTCTGTGCCTGTGGCAGTCATTGAAACTGCACCAATGGTGAATGGTGTAGGTATAATTACTGTGCCTGTAAAAGTAGGAGAAGCCAAAGGCGCGTAAGCTGTGGTATCAACTGATAATGTTCCAACACCGCCCCCTGTTTTAACAAAACCATTGGAAATTAGATTTGAAAGTGTTGCAATGTTTTGAGAAGTATTTACTGTGATGGTATTTACAGAACGGGTTAATCCAGTTGAAAAAGTCAAAGGAACTTCGTAAGCAGTGGCAGCGGTATAAGCAGCTGTGCCAAGTGTGCCGCCAGTGCCGATGTTAAGAGTTGATGCATCAGTGCCGGCTAAGGTAAGTGTATTTAAAGAGGTTAAAGTTTTGCCAGCCGTGACTGAAAGTCCAGTGACGGTCGCGGCATTGCCAGTTGTAGAGCCAGAAGAACCAGTTACATTGCCAGTCACATTACCAGTAAGTGGACCAGAAAAGCCGGTAGCGGTTAAAAGTCCAGTGGCAGGATTGAAGGAAAGTTTAGTAGTAGATACTTTAGCCGCGTAATTACCGCCAGCTGTGGCTGTCCACAAAGGATACATGGTAGCGGCGGTAGTGGTATCGTCAGCATTATTCACCGGTACAGTTATAGCACCTGAACCGTCAAAGTTCACGCCATTGATGGCCCTAGGAGTGGTTAAAGTAGCCGCGCTACCGGTCGTATTTTGATTTAAGGTCGGGAAATCTCCTGCCACGGCGATAGTCAAAGCGCCGGTGGTGGTGGTTGATTTTAAAATGCCGGTTGCTAAAGCTGAAGTTCCTAATGAATAATCCGTGCCAGCCGTAGCGACCGAAAAGGCCGATGCACCATTACCCTTGATTAGTCCAGTCAGGGTGGACACGCCTGTGCCGCCATAGGCAACCCCCACCACATTGCCTTGCCAAGCGGAGCCGGTGGACAGAGTTTTATTGAGCAAGGTTTCGGTACCGGCTAAAGTAGCCAAGGTGCCAGAGGTGGGCAAGGTCAGGCTGGTGTTAGCCGTGGTCGTGAAGAACAAGGTATTGGCCGCGGTGGCTAGTGGCACTAGGCCGCTATTATCCTGCAGGGTGATGGTGCGATTGGCTGTCGGGTCGGTTACGCCCAAAGTGGTTTTGTTGGTATCAACGGTTATGCCGTCAAAAGTCAGGGTAAGGTTGCCTTGGGAATTAATATTAAAGCTGGAGAAGGTTAACTCGGCCAAGGCATACTGGGAAGTAATAGCCAAAGACAAGATTACAAACAAACCGATGGCGCTGGGGCGCCAATGTCTAGATAGTTTAAATTTGGTCATATAATTAACAAGCTAATGATTGATAAAATGACTAAAATCTATATCTATTAGGACTTACGCATTTACCGTCAACCTGAGCACTTTTGCTACACTTCAGTGTAAACTCCGCGAAGGATCTTGGTTTATATTTAAGCGATTTCGGATAAGATTCTTCCCCCGTCTAACGGGGTCAGAATGACATAAAAAGCTTGAATCGCGTAAGTTCTATCTATATAAAAAGTAACATAATCACCTTAAAAATAAAACTGACTGCTATATCCATTATACATATAATTACGGAATACTTGAAATACCTTAATCTTCCTTTATTCTTTAGCTAATTAAGACCCATTGGCCATCAATTTCTTAAACTCCTCCACCATTGGCACGGGTTCAGGGTCGGTGCCGTATTGCAAGGCGGTGTAATAAGCCAACCAATCAGCTAATAATAAATTGTTGAATATTGCCTCCAATTTGTTCTCGCCTTTTAATTCAATGGTGAGCACCGGCAATTCGCGCCGGGTCAAAAGATTAGTTAAAACCTCCATCCGTTTAATAATACGCGCGTTATCTTGACCGTCCTTTAGCATTATAAAAACAAACTTTTTAGCCAAATCCTGACTGTTTTCATTATAATCAAACCCGTTCATTTCATTATGATTTAATTCCGGCAGTAAATTGTAAAACGCCGGTATCTTGCCGGTTTCGTTCAATTTAATTTTCCAGTTATAGGCCAAAGCGTAATTGCGGGCCGAAGCATAAATAACCGGCGCCATTTCCTTAGTCTGCTCGGCCAATTCCTGACCTTGGTTTTGCAGTTCTACGGAATTCAATTGCTCGCTTAATTTTAAGGTATCAGTCAGCAGTTCCTCGTCGTTAATTATTTTTAACAAGGCCCGCAAACTGAATCCTAAAGCCGAACGTGGCTGAATGCCGATATCAGGCAGCGCGACGTAAGGAACTTTATTTTCTTTAGCCAATTCTATTAACTGGCCGCCAACTGCCATCACCGCTACTTTAAGTTTCTGTGCCTGAGCCGCCTTAAATCCGTCTATCGCCTCTTCGGTATTGCCCGAATATGAACTTATAATAACTAAACTGTTTTTTAGCACTTCACTTGTAACTGGCGGCAAACCGTAGTCAGAATGAATGACTAAATTAAGCTCGGGGCGCAACAGTTTTAAAACATCAGCCGCCAAGTGCGAACCGCCCATACCGCAGATAATGTAAGTTTGGTATTTAACAAGCTGCCAATCGCCTACTATAACCGGCTCAAATTTAAACTGCTCCGGAAAATTAATAATTGCTTTATCCATCATAGGAAATTGAAAATAAAAACTTAGCTTTTACCCCGCTGGCCAGCGGGGTGGTTGCCAGAGGCAACCAAAATCAAAATGCAAGATTGTAACACTCCGAATAGCGAATAGCGAATCAAGCCCAGTATAACTACTTATGTTATAGCTCGCTTGTTAAATAAAATTTATAAACCAGGTAAATAGCTTGCGCCGTCATTATCTCTTACTGATTACTTAATCTCGTGCTCGCTAAATTTTACTTAACAAAGTTGTTATACTGGGTAAGAATTAAGCTTTATATTTATTGAACAGCGCGTACAGTTCGATGTAACGCTTGGCAATTTCCTGTACCGCCTTGTCATCGTTTATATAACCGTTAAACAGCTGTTCAATCGGTTCCTCAAAAATCGTCCGCCCCACGGCAAACCCGATTACGCCTTTAACATTCGCCCCGGCGGCAAACCATGCCTCAATTTGCTTAATTGAGGCATCGCGGCCCAAAATCACCACTCCGCAATTTTGCCGGCCGCCAACTTGGACTTGTTCAACCAGTGACAGATACTGTTCGGTTTTATCCAAGCCTTCAAGTTTCCAAATCTTTGCTTCTACTTTAGCCTCATACAACTCATCTACCATCTGCAACATTAACTTGGGGCGTATTTCTGTATCGTAACATTCAATATCACCCCTTACTTGATTCAGCTGTGCCGGTGTAGCTGGTACTAATACCTCAAGCATTAAAGGATAGTTTTGCTCATGGCAAAAATCAGATAACTGCTTAAGACGCTTAAGCTGGCGCTGGTTTAGATCCTTGTTCTGTTCAGGATTATAGCGAACCAAGGCCTTTACAATATTCGGTTTGAATTTGGTTATATGCTCCGCAAAATCATTACCATACTCAAAACTAAATTCAGTTTGCCCGCTTTTTTCCACCGGTAAACAACAGCGGTAACCGCGACGACTGGCGTCTGCCAAAACATTCTGCCCAAAATATTCATCCACTAAGATAGCGGCTGACTCTTTGGGTATTTCCGCCGGCGCCGCCATTTTAAAGCCTTTGTAAATAATGTCCTTTAAATGGCAGATGCGATTATGATTATCATCATCCAATGTGTCAGGCGTTAAACCCATCATTTTTAAGAACGAACTGCGGTGATCAAAGGCCAAAATGTATAATTGGTTCATAATTTAAAGCGCCCAATTTATCGCAAAAAATCTAAATAAATGCCGGCCGCCAGAGCTAGTCCTGATGTTACAAATATCACAATATCGTTCCATTTTTCCTTGCTTACTTCAACGCTATTTAACACATAAGTCAGAGCCTGCTTGTCAATGTCGCTCATTTCCTTAAGGTTGGCAATTTTGGCTTTCAGCTCATAATTGTTTATTACCGCGCGACGATGCCGCGCCACCTGATAACGATGAATAAAGTATATAATAAAACCGATTGTGCCAATATACCACGACACCTGTACCCAAACCTGGCCTAAATTGTTTAAGACAATAATTATACGGTAAGCAATAGTGGCAATTATACCCGACCATAAATACATTAGGCGCGTTGGCCGGCTGTGAATTTGCAATATTTCCATAGTTTTTTAGCAATTACTAACTTAACTTTAACAGTTTGCCGTGCAAAACACAATAAAGCTCCCTCCCGCTGTACAAAAGGGAGGGTATCTTCCGCTACCCGTCCCCCCAAGGAGGACTACGACGGGTTATAAAGCCTAATCTCTCGTGCCCCAATCCGCCGAAGTCCCGCTAAGCGGGACGAAGGCGGATAAACAATAACCCGCCGGCCAATCAGGCCAAAGCGGGATATTTTACACGCTGGAGGTAAATAAAGAACCGCCCCGCTCGCGGGGCGGCATCTCCAATTCTCCCGCAGTCCCGCCGCGGCGGAACGAAGGAGAATGAACTTGGGCTGACTGGAGGTTGACTAAGCAGCCGGAGTTGTCGGCTCACTCGGCGTAGTCGGAGAGCAAGTGCAAGGATCGTTACCGCACATTGGACAAGTATCGGTCATATATTATTATCCTGTTTAAGCACGCGACTTATATTAATAAATCTAACGCGCATTAAAAATAAATTACTCAATTTAAGTAATATAATTAGGACTTTCGCGTTTGAGCCAAGTTCGAGGCAAAACCGAGCATTTGAGCAAGCCCCGTTAGAAAGCTTTGTACCGAGGAATCTCAAAATGAGATATTAAAAACAAACTTAAAAACAACTTTCTAACGGGGCAAGCCGTAGTAAAACTACGGTGAGCGAAAAGCGGAGGTTTTAACAAAGAAATTGGCCAAAGCCGCTTGAGGGGTCGGGCTGCGCCCGCCCTGCAAGCGGCAAGCCCGTAAGTCCTAAATTT
>Ga0265296_1000158_pt1 | contig 130543 bp, 110 predicted proteins | sample MunlanPumphouse1_FD_189073 | JGI IMG/M metagenome (GOLD analysis project Ga0265296, IMG submission 189073) | Groundwater microbial communities from a municipal landfill in Southern Ontario, Canada - Pumphouse #1 | ecosystem: Environmental > Aquatic > Deep subsurface > Groundwater | place...
CCACCCTCTACCTGAAGGTCAAATGCAAAGAAGGGATCATCAAAAAAGCCTGGAAAAACCTGGACTCGGAAGGCTCCGGCCCCGCCACCCTAACCGAAGTCCCCTGGGACCTGAAGGAATAAGGCGAAGCAAAGGGGGAAACTCTCGGGAATGGCATATCCATAGATGAACAATGGAAAGGTTATTGTTTCGAAAAAGGAGATGATTGGTTATTACAGGCTTTTTCAAGGAAATGATTGAGGATAAAGTCACTCAACATTATACCGATTTTTTTATGGACTAAGCCAGAAGGATGCCAGTCATATTTACTTGCATGGAAATCTTTATAGGTAAATTGCGGCGTTAAAAATGAAACATTATAATAATCTATTTGATCATGTATCATATTCTTTATTACTGGAGTAAACTCCGATCCATTCCCCTCTGCCGATGGCAACGTCAGAACCAAATAGCTGTAACCGTATTCCTGGGATAACTCTTTAAAATTATCAACAAATTTATAAGAATTAGAGACTATCGGTGGAAGCTTGCCATCGGCCGGCTCATAATTAATTTCTTGGCGCATCATCGTTCGGGACAAAATATCACGAAGCAAATAACTTAGATGAATCTTTCTCAGCACTAGTTTTAACGTAGGATATTTGTTGATCAATTGAGAGGCTTCACCATGGGTATTATAGCCCCATTTGTCTACCTGAGGGGTGCGATTGGTGTCGAAATCATCGATCACTAGGCCCATGACCACCAAATCCGGGTTGACTTCAGGAACCCGGTATTTCAGGGTTTCGACCATTTCTTTAACGCTATAAGAAGAGACCCCAAAATTGAATACCGTAACGTTACAATGGTGTTGTAGCTGGTTCAAAGTCTTTTCGACGATTTCCGGATAGGTCTGTTCCGTAGGCACACCGACCCCAAAAGTCACCGAGTTACCCACAAAGGCAATGCGATATTCGTTGGCCTGCTTGTTCCCATATGTGCGGCCCGGCACCGGACTGCGCAACCCCAAGGCATCGGTATTTGTCCAGACGATGCCGTGGGCCCGGACATGATTGAGATTTGGTTTCATAACATAAGGAATTTCCTGGCTTTTGCTAAAAGGCATATAGATAGGGTCATAAAAATACATATCGGCATAGCCCCAGACCCTGACCAATATTTCTAAGGAGAAAAAAATTATTAGGAAGGTATAGAGGAGATATAAACAGGTACGCAGAATGTTGCGCATTTTTCGACTCCTAAAACAAACCGAATAGTGATTGCATTTATAGCTTCAGGGAATCTCGTTTGGGGCTCATGACTTCGATGGAATAAGCCGAGGAACCCTTAAGGTGTGGCGCGGTTTGCAGGGTTAAGAAAGGGCCCCCGGGAGAGGTGAAAACTCACGAAGGTTCACCCTTGCGGCCGTCCCGAGCCATTTGCAGGACCTGGGCCAAGCGGGTCCCCTGGATATCCCAAGTCCAATTATTTTCGATAGTCTGGCGAGCCATAGCGCCAAACCGGTGGCGCAGGTCATCATGCGTAATTAATTCCAGGAGCTTAGAGCCCATGGTGTCTCGATCGCCCGGCTCATAAAGCATGCCATTGTAGCCGTCACAAACGAGTTCCTTGATTTGCCCCAGGGCCGGAAAGAGAACGGCTTTGCCAGCCGCCATATACTCCAATAATTTCATGGAGGAGCCGTAGAACAGGTAGTCTTCTTTGTAAGGGCTGATGACGATGTCCATGACGCTAAGGAGGCGTGGAATAAGCTCGTGGGGCTGGCTTCCGGTAAAAATGAAATGCGGCCCGAGGCCGGCGGTTGCAGCCCCGAGACGGAGGGCATCATCAACCCTGCCTTTACCCACGAAGAGGAAAACCACCCGGTCATGGGCTGCAATAATTTTGCGAGCCAGCGAGAGAAACCGCCCGATATCGCTAAAGAATTCGAAAGACCCGATATAGCCGATCACCACCCGGCCTTCGAGGCGCAAGCTTGCCATAAGATCTGGGTCGGGCTCCATGGGAGTAAAGGTGATGTGGTCGACGCCATTGGGTACGACATGGAGTTTGGCGGCAGGCGCTTCATAGCGCATCAGGTATCCCTTCAAAATTTCCGATATGCAGATAACCTGATCGGCGCCCTGCACATTGATCCCTTCTATCTTGCGAGCCAGCCAGGGGTACCGATAATACTGGGGATAAAAGAGGCGATACTCGTACTCCAGGGGCGCTTCGGCGAACAGTACCAAGGGCAGGCGTCGACGGCGAGACGCAACCAGGGCCGCAAAGTTGACAAAAGAACTCACCGCCAGCACGACGTCGGGGCGGAACCTGTCCAGGAGATTGAGTTCCTCCCGGATGAGGGCAAAATTCCGCAGGAAGATGCGGGGTACATGGCCGAAGCGACGAAGCGTCTGGATTTTCTTGAGTCCCAGATATTCCCGGTCCTCACCAGGCTGTTTAGCAGTGAGGAACTGCACGTCCACCTGGTGACCGAGCCGCGTCAGCGCGCCAGCGATAGCCCGAATCTGGGTAGCCGCACCGATAGCGGAACCCTCAATATCATGGTGATAGTTGAAATAAGAGATCTTCATTGGCCAGACGAGAATTTATGCCCGAGTTTAATGGCGTTCTCCATTTTTTAGGGCCTGATCCAGGACCCTCGCCCCAAAAAGGGGCAGACCCAGAAGATAACGCCGCCAGGTGGCGGGTTCCTGCCAGAGACGGTAAGCCCATTCAAACCCATTTTGCCGCAATGTGGGAGATAGGCGCTCCAACTCACCCGCTACAATTTTGAACATCCCCCCGCAGGTCAAGACCAGGCTCACCTCCAACTGCTGCCGCCATTTTGCAGTCCAGAGGACCTGGCGGGGGTCACCCATCCCGACCCAGAGAACATCCGGCCGGACGGCGTTGATCTCGGCGATAATATGCTCATCCCGAAAATCGAAGTAGCCATGCTGGGTGCCGGCAATGTGCAAACCCGGATAGGTCTCCTGAGCCTGACCGGCGGCCCGTTCGGCCAGGCCGGGTTCCCCACCCAAGAGGAAAAAACGATAGCCCTTCTGAACCGCAACCTCGCATAACTTGGGCCAAACATCGGTAGTGGTCAGTTTTTCCGGCAGATGCCTGCCTAACAAGCGGGAGGCCAGAATGAGAGAAGCCCCGTCTGCATACAACAGGTCAGCCTGGCGCAAGGCTTTCAGAAACTCGGGGTGATGATAAGTGAGGTTAAGCACATGGGCATTGATGCCATGACCCACCGCACAACCGGGGGCCGCGATCAATGCCTCGATGCGGGCCAGCAAGGTGGGCATGGTGAAAATGCCTGTTGGCACCCCCAGAATATTGACGCATTCTTCTTTGCCCACAATCAACACCTCTTGGAAGGTAACCGATTGCCATGGGTGAGCCGGTAAAGTTGTTCCGTTCGCAAATAACGGATCAGGTCCTGATCGGTGAGGCGCTGGAGATTGGGCTCGAAGTAACTGCCGAAGAACCCCCAGATGAAGGCCAGCCCACCCACCAGCCAGGGATATTCGGCCATGCGATAGAAGCCCCGGGCTATGGCAAAGAGGGGGTGGCTGCCGATGGCATAAGCGCACCGCCCCCAAATGACCCGTCCCCGGATCGCCCCAAAGGTAGCTCCCTGCAGGCGATGATGAATGATGATAATCTGAGGATCATTAAGGGTTACCCAGCCATACCGGCGAGCGTCGGTTTCATCGATAATATCCCAGCCATAAACGCATTGGAGACCGCCAATATCCCGAAAGCATTCCCGCCGGTAAAACTTGGCTTGCCCCGGCACATGGTAGTCGGCACAGCGCTCGGGCACGAGGTCTCCTTTCAGCAGGAGCAGTGTAGTGCCGCTGGCCATCCCCACTTTGGGATCGTCAAAGCGCTTCATGATGGCGGCGAAGGTTTCGGCCTCAAATTCCAAGTCGCAATCCAACTTGGCGATGACATCGAAAGGCTCATCTCCCAAAGCCTCCAGGCCGGCGCAAAAGGCCCTGACGACGCCAGCCCCCAGCTCGCGGCTACCCCCCCGCTCCCGCCGGACCAGCCTGATCCAGGGGTGCTTCGCAGCATAGCGCCCTACGATCTCGGCGGTGCGATCCCGACTGCCATCGTCCACGATGATCCAGAGATGGGGCCGATAGGTCTGCTTGACTACCGAATCCAAGGTGAACTGCACAAATTGCGCTTCATCCCGGCAGGGACTGATAACGACTAAGCGGCGCTGCATATCTTATATTCCTTTCGCAAACTCATAACCCCACTTGCCCAACGCTTTAGAAAACGCACGACCTCCCGACCACATGCTGAGCTGCGGCTGGCAAACGATTGCCATGGGTGAGCCGGTAGAGTTGTTCCTGTCGCAAATACCGGATCAGCTCCGTATCGGAGAGGCGCTGGATGCCGGAGTTGAAGTAACTGGAAATAAAACCCCAAATGAAGGCCAACCCTCCCACCAACCACGGTCGCTGCGCCATGCGGTAGAAGCCCCGGGCTATGGCAAAGAGGGGGTGGCTGCCGATGGCATAAGCACACCGTCCCCAGATAACCCGCCCCTGGATAGCCCCGAAGCTGGAGCCTTGCATCCGGTGGTGGATGAAAATGATCTTGGGGTCACTGAGGGTGATCCAACCATGGCGCCGGGCATCGGTTTCATCAATGACGTCCCAGCCGTAGACCGGCTGTAGTCCGCCGATATCCCGGAAGCATTCGCGGCGGTAAAATTTGGCGTTGCCCGGGACGTGAAAGGAGGTATAAAGTTCGAAAACGAGTTTATGCCCCACCAGCAGATAGGTATTGCCACTGGCCATGCCCACCATGGGGTCGTCAAAGTGGGCCATGACGGCTGCTAAAGTTTCCGGCCCGAACTCGGTATCGCTATCCAGTTTGGCGATAACGTCGAAAGGTTCATCTCCCAGGGCAACCAGACCGGCGTTAAAGGCGCTTACCACGCCGGGTCCTAGCTGTCGGCTGCCCCCCCGCTCCCGCCGGACCAGCCTGATCCAGGGATGTTCGATGGCGTAAGATTCGACGATCTCGGCGGTCCTATCCTGGCTGCCATCATCGACGATAATCCAAAGATCGGGGCGATAGGTCTGTTTGATGACGGAGTCCAGGGTAACCTTAACGAACTGCTCCTCATCCCGACAGGGACTGATAATCACCAGCCGGCGTTTCATGTCTCCCACTCCCCCCGGCCGCGAACCCGTCGCCACCAGATGGCAAAAACCAGCAAGGCCCATAACTGTTTGCCAAAATCCCGCTGGCCGCGGATATGCGCCTCGGTCATTTCCTGAACATAGGCCAGGTTGAAGAACCCGGTCTCAGCCAGGGTCTCCATGAGGCGATGTTCCTTGGCATAATCCAGAAGGTGTTGTTGGAGCCAAAATTCCACCGGGGGATTAAAGCCGCGTTTTCGCCGATTTATGATGACCGGGGGGAGGGCAGGCTCCAGGGCTTTACGGAAGAGGAACTTAGTTTCCCATCCCTTTAATTTGAGGTCCATGGGTACGGAGAGGGCAAATTCCACCAGGGTATGGTCCAGCAGGGGCACCCGGACTTCCAGGGAACAGGCCATGCTCATCCGGTCCACCTTGACCAGCAGACTATCTGGCAGATAGACCGACAGGTCTGCCATATTAGCTTGGGCGATGGGATCGAGGCCGGGGTAGGCAACGGGTACGGCCCAGAAGTGTCCCAGATAAGGGAGTCCGGCAGTCTGGCGGCGAAAATCCGGGGAGAACAGGCGTTGCTGCTCCTCGGGCGTGAAAAACGCCACTTTGCGAGTATATCCCTGGAACAAGGGGTACAGAGAGGAGGACGCGATCCGTTCCATCCGATGTTCCCAGTAACCCAGGCGAGGTGAACCGAAGGTGGGCAGATGACGGGTGGCCGCGGCCAGGGAACGGCGTATCCACACCGGCAAAAGGCCCAGCCAGCGGTTGAGCTGGAGACCCTGATAATGGGTGTAACCGCCAAAAATTTCGTCTCCGCCTTCGCCGCTCAAGGCCACCGTGACCCGCCGGCGGGTGGCCTGGGAAAGCAGATAAGTGGGAATGATGGTGGCATCCGCCAGGGGTTCATCCAGATGCCACAGGAGCTTGGGCAGAAGGTCGGTGGCTTCCGAGGTGACCCGGAAAGTTTCATGGGAGGTGCCCAGATGCTGGCTGACCATGGCGGCATAGCGGGTCTCATCATACTTGGGGACCTCAAAACCCACGTTGAAAGAGCGGATTTCGTTGAGGCCCAATTCAGCCATGGCCGCGGTCACTGCGCTGGAATCAAGCCCGCCGGAGAGAAAGACCCCCAGAGGCACATCCGCCATCAACTGAAGGCGCACTGCCTCCTTGAGGCGGTGGCGCAGGTCCTCACACCAATCCTCCAGAGTCCTCTCAGGCGTCGGGGTAACCATGGGGCGCCAGTATTTTCGCGTCTTGACCTTCCGGTCGGTCACGGTCAACAGCTCGCCCGGCTGGAGCTTGTGGACCTGTTGATAAATGGTGCCTGAGCCCGGGATAAAATGGTGAGAGAAGTATTCAAAGACGCTTTGTTGATTGACCGCGGCATCAAATCCGGGCAACAGGAGGAGGCTCTTGATTTCTGAGGCGAAAGCAAAGGTGTCGGACTTCCGGGTATAAAAAAGGGGCTTGACGCCCAAGCGATCCCGGGCCAGGAGCAGTTTGCGCCGGCGGCTGTCCCAGACGGCGAAGGCGAACATGCCGTTTAAGTGGTCCACGACCTCATCGCCCCAGGTTTCGAAACCGTGCACGATGACTTCGGTATCGGAGGAGGTGCGGAAGGTGTGGCCTTGTTGTTTGAGATAACTCCGAAGTTCCTGAAAATTATAGATCTCGCCGTTGAAGACCACCGTGACGGTCTGGTCTTCGTTGGACATGGGCTGGCGCCCGCCGCTCAGATCGATGATGCTCAAGCGCCGGAAGCCCAGTCCCAGACCGCGATCCATGAAAAAACCTTCATCATCGGGCCCGCGGTGGCTTAAAACCGAGGTCATGCGCCGCAGCAGTCCCTGATCGACAGGTTCTTCATTCAAATGCAAGATACCGGTGATACCGCACATAGTATTAAGATTTCTGTTGGGATTCCAGCGCGGCCGCAAAGAGGCCCTGAAGCTGTCGAGCGCTGTTCTCGCCGTTGAATTGAGCAACCACCAAGTCACGTCCGGCCCGGGCCAGGCGACGGGCCAGGTTCTGATCCTGGATCAATCGGGCCAGGGCTTCGGCCAGGGCCGCCGCATCATCCGGAGCTACCAGAAGACCGGTTTCGCCGTCCAGCACCAGTTCGGGGATGCCGGAAACCCGGGTGGCCACCACCGGGATTTCCATGGCCATGGCTTCGATTAACACCGTTGGGATACCGTCGGCATCCTGATTTCGCACACAGGAAGGCATGGCCAGCACATCTGCCTGTTGGTAGTAAGACAGGCACACGTCCGACGGCAGTTTCCCCTTCATTATTACTCGGTCAGTAACCCCCAAATCTTTAATCATATTCTCGAGGCGCTCGGCTTCTGGACCTGCACCGATGATGAGACACCGGCAGGCTAGGTCCTGGTCGCGCAGCAGGCCGCACGCCGAAACCAGGGTATGGAATCCCTTGGTTTCAACCAGACGCCCCACGGCGATGATGCAGGGGGGCTCCCCCAGCGGGTGGGGATAAGGACAGAATCTGGCGGTATCCAAGCCGTTCCGGACCACCACCAGATGGGCCTTTTCGGCTTCGGGATAGTGTTCCCGCAGATAGCGCACATTATACCGGCTAATGCAGGCCACAAACGCCGCGGCCGAGAGCTTGGTGGGCAGCAGGAGTTTATCGATAAAGATGTCAAAGGCATGGGCGGTAAAGCTGAAGGAAATGCCAGCCAGGCTAGCTGTCATCAAAGCCACACTGGCGGCGGCATTGGCAAAATGGGCGTGGAGGTGTTTAATGCCGCTACGGCCCAGGCGCCAGGCGGCAAAGGGAGCCACCATGAAGTAAGACAGGCTGCGGCGGCGGGACTGCCAGGTTCTGTCGGCGATAAAGACATAGGCGTAAAGGCAGTGGAAGTAACGCCGGGGAAAGCGGAGCGCAAAAAGGAGATGGGCCAGCCAGAACAAGGGGTTGCGAGGTTGCACCAAGATCTCCACCTCGCTATCCAGGTCTGGCGCTTCGGGATGGTGCACGCCGGCATCGGGTTGACGGAGGCTGAAGGGCTTGATCTCAAGTCCCAGACGGCGGAGTGCGGTAATTTCCCGCACCACGAAGGTTTCCGCCACCGCGGGCAGGTTGCGCGCCAGATACGCAATGGGAGCGAGGCCGTTAGCCATAGGTGTGAATTGACCCGAAAGAACCCGCAATCGCGAGGATCATGAGAAAGCGCCGCGACCGAGGCCCGTTTATTGGTAAGGGTTTTTGGCCCATGGCAGGATCATGCGAAAAGTTCATCGCTACTCAAGTTCATCGGTAATCAGCACCAAAAAATCAAAAAAAATCTCAAGAAACTCTCGACTGATTTATTTAACTGCGCTCAAGTGCCGATTAAAATAAAATAGGGGGCAGATATTCGGGATATCGTATCGTGTTTTGTTAGGAACCTGAAGAAGAAAAAATTATTTGTGGGATAGGGTGACGGTGTTTAAGGGGAGCGGCCGGGTTAGAAGCGGGGCAATACTTCGGAGGAGGGGAGGGGGAGCATATCCTTGGGCCTCCGATGTGGCGGTTTTATGCGGGACTCTGGTGGTCATGACGTTTCTGCTCCTGATTACAGGTCTCGGGGTGGCCAGGGCTCAAGTGGGGGCAACGCCCCCCCAGGGAGGCGGCGATGCCCTGGCCACTGAGCTGGCGCAACAAGCCGACACTCTGTTGAGCGCCGGGAGATATGACCAGGCCCTTAAAATTCTCAAGCAGGTGATCATTTTCAGGCCCGATGATCCCGCGGCCCAATGCCGGCTGGCTCTGGTCTATATCAAGCTGGAGCGTTATGAAGATGCCATCAAGGCCTTACGCCAGGCCATCCTGTTTAAGGCTAATTATATCGAGGCCCATAATATTTTAGGGTCGGCCTATATTCTGTTGGGTCGACCTGAAGAAGCCCTGGTGGCGCTGGACCAGGCCATCCGCCTGCAACCCGATAATGCCAAGGCCTATGTCAGCATGGGCGCGGCGCATTTTCTCCTGAATCGTTATCCGGAGGCCCTTGCGGCCTATGATCGAGCCCTCATGTTAGAACCGGACAATGCCCTGGCGCTCCTTGGCCGGGGCGAAGTTTATGCCAATCTCGGCCGTTATGACGACGCGGTATCTGCCATTCAAGAGTCCCTGCGGCGCAATCCCCAAAATGCCCAAGCCCGCCTGGCCTTAGCTGCGGTTTATGGCAATTTGGGCCGCGTTGATCAGGCTTCGAAGGTCTTGCAAGAGGCCATTCACCTAAGGCGCGACCAGGCAGAGGGTTACTATGGTTTAGGAGTGATGCGCTTTTTGAGGGGAGATTACCGGGAAGCAGCCGAGGCCTTTAAGAACGCCCTGCGCCTGCGGCCGGATTATGTCCAGGCGCTGACGGGGTTAGGAGAAGCGTTGGGCAAGTTGGGGCAGTCTGACCAGGCTGAAGCCGCTCTGAAACAGGCTATCCGGATAAAGCCGGATGATGCAGGGGCCCATTTTGCCCTGGGAAGCGCATATGCCGATTATGGTAATCGGGGCGCCGCCCTGGAAGAATATGAGCGGCTTAAGGATCTGAACCCCAAAATGGCCCAGGAGCTTTTCGAGGTCATTTTGTGGTCTCGGGGCCAGGTTCCCAGGCTCAGTGACTTGAGCTTGGGGCGGAAGGTCAAGAAATGACCGGAATCCACGCCCAATCGGAGCGGTTTTCGGCATCGTGGTGAGGCGGTTCCAGGACGTCCGGGAGGTTCAGATGCCCTCATGAAGTTGCCAGTGGCCAGTGGTCAGTGGTCAGGGGTCAGTAAAGTTGGCCAAAGGGTAGGGGGGCGCGGCGCACCAGCACAGGCTGGAAAACCTGAGCCACCAAATGCGACGGGTACGCCTCACCGGATTTTCCATGGTTTTGGGAGAGCCGAAAGAACATGAGTGACTGCTCTAGATTTTGCAAATCCCGTGGATGGAATCGCAGGTCTGGCGATAGAGCCGTTCGATCCAGTCCTCCTGGCGCAGATAGGGCGTAACGGCTGCCCCCGCTTGCGCCTGCTTCCGGGCCAGCCGGCGCAAAAGGCGGTGGGTCGTGGCCACATAAGTGCCGTGGCTCCAGGTCAGGGGGGATACGGAGAGGGACTCCCCGGTCAGGGGGTTGATTTGCTCCGGCAACACTCCGGAAGGCAAGGCGTGGGCCGCGGTCCAGCTTAAAATGTCCATGACCTGGGCCAGTTCGTCGTCGTCGCCGTCCTTTTCGATCAGATAGTCGGCCAGCCACAGGGTGCAGATGAACCAGGGGTTGCCCGGGACATCTTGAGTGACCCGGTGATAGGTGTCGTTTTCGTAGCGGGCCAGCCCGCCGATGGGAGTGTTGACCCATAATTTTTCCCGCAGGGCCGTCATGGTGGCGGCCAGGCGGGGATCGTCGGCATGGTAGAGGCCGAAGGCAAACAGGCCCCAGAAGCTGGCGTCACAGGTGCCGTCCACTTCCCAGGGGCCGCCGTGATTGCGGTGGATCATGCGGCAGAACCGGTTGAGCTCAGGGCGCCAAAGATGCATGGAGGCGGCGTCTCTAATCTCCGCAGCGATTTGTTGATAATAGGCAGCCCTGTCGTCCTCACCGAAGACTTTGCAGAACAGGGACGCGGCGGTGAGCCCGCCGAACACCGTGCCCACGGTAAAGCTCAAGATGCCCCGGCGTTCTTCCCAGAGGTCATAGGAAGGGGCCGGCAGGCCGGTTTCGGCGTCCCGGTACTGGCACATGAAATCCGCAGTTCGTTTCACCAGTTGCCGGTACAGGGGCTTGATGAAGTCCAGGTCCCGGTACAGGACGAAGTGCTGCCACAAGGCCCAAACCACCAGGGCGGTGGAATCCTCCTGGATGGGCAATTGGGCCTGGCCTTCGTGGTACCACGGGTGCCAGGATGAGGCCAGGGTGCCGTCGGGGTTGAACTTATGCAGCAAGCACCCCTCCGGCTGCAGGAGCCCGGAGATGAACTGAAAGAAATTTCGAGCCGCGGACGGATGGCCGGCCTGGTCCAGGGCGTAGGCCACCAGGGCGCCGTCCCGGGGCCAAATGTAGGAGTACGTATCCCGGTTGAAGTAGACCACATCGGAATCATTGGCGGCCAGGATGCCACCCTGCCAGTCGACCTGAGTCCGCACTACCAGGAGGCTGCGCCGGTACAATTCCGCCACCGGCTCCGGCAGTTGGTCCAAGCCCGGGGATTCTTTCCGAACCCATAAGCGCCAGTAATCTTCGGTGCGTTTGAGGTGCCCCCGGGGGTGCTTGTGTTTGATGAGGGAGTCCAGGCGCAAGACGTCTTCCCAGCTTTGGCCCGCGACCAGCCAGTAGTAAGCCTGGCCCGATTCATACGGCGGCAGGGTCAACGTCAGGCCGATAACCGAATCCACCGAACCCTGGGCTATGGGATTTCCGGAGAGCACGCCGTCTTCGGCATCCTTGAAAGTGCCTTCCAGACCCCCGGAATCTTTTTGCCCCACGGCATACTGGCTCAGCCCCTCCCCCTCCCCGGCCATACCGCCGGCCAGGAAGTAGCGAGCGCCCTTGTAGTGGATGACCGCGCCGGTCTTGGGATCGAAGCCTGCGGTGTTTCCCAACTCATTGCCATAGATGCCCAGGTCAAGGGTAAAGAAGAGGCGGATTTCCCGGGGCTGCGGCGAGATGTTGGTTACCACGATTTCCCGGAGATAAATGTCCTCATGGAAATCCACCGCATCGCGGCACGTGAGGGCCACTCCGAGGCCGGCATGGGAGAGCTGGACGTCGGTCACTAAGGTGTCCGGCAGATAGCGCAGCTCCCGCTTCCACTCCGGCCCCACCCAGGAAAACTGGCCGTCAACCCACACCCCTGAGCGGCAAAACTTGCCGCTGACGTGATTTTCCAGGCCCACATGAGGGTAATAAAGCTCCCGGATGCAGTAGTTTTGGTCAAAGCAGATAAGCAGTTTGCCGTTACCTACGGGGAGGTCGCGAGGCATGGTTTTGTCCTTCCATAATGACGTCAGTATATCTTTCTCTAATTTAGCCGAGTCGAGGTCGATTTCCCAGAGAAATGGTGACTTCCGGAACGCTTCAGCGCTTGCCATTTCCTGCCGGTTTGGTAGGATGAGCCCATGAGCACCGCGTTCAGCTTCTTCCTGCGGCTGTTCCTCTGCTTCGTGGGGGCCAGATTTCTCTTGCAGGCCATCGACGTAGAGGGCCGGGGCTACCTGGTCGGCTTGACTATCCTCTTTTTAGTCAATGTTTACTGGTTCAGCTACCTGGTGTTCCGGGACCGCAGGGCTTCTCCGGCCGAGGCGGGCAACGTGCAGGCCCAAAGCCCGATTGATCCCGCGCCCGCCCAGGCAGAGCCCCAAGAAGACCGGGTTCCACCCCAGACCTGAACCGTTTGGGGCGCCAGCAGGTCTGGCGACCTGCGCTTAAAAAATATCCACTGCGGCGGCGGGCTCAGGGTCAGCGCGGTCATGTAAGAAAATTCTCCTGACCTTTAACAAAAGCAAGAGCGCCGACTATGGCGAATTATGGCGGCAGAGCCGTCCTGCCATGGCTGAGATATGAGGTGCAGAGGAACGCCGGCGGTCATTTTTTCCTTGACACTAAATTTGTGAATGTTTTAACATTCAAAAGCTCTAATCCGGTTTTGGGTGAAAACGAAATCCTCTGATGCAATTAACCACACGCTTAACTGAGAAGAAATCTGCCATCCTGGGTCGCTGGCTCACCATGATTTATGAGAGCTATCCCCCCGAGACGGCAATTTTTTTGCGCAAAGAAAAGAACCGCTTCGATAATCCCATGGGATACCGGATCTCCGAGGGACTGGAAGGGTTATACAACGCCCTCATCCAGGACATGGAGAAAGATAAGCTCCTGAATTATCTTGACGAAATTATCCGCATCCGGGCGCTCCAGAATTTTTCGCCCTCCCAGGCCCTGGCCTTCATTTTTTTATTGAAGAATGTTATTCGCCAGGAGTTGGCCGACGAAATCCGGAAAGAAAACCTGGGGGCGGAGGTTCTGGAGTTGGAGTCTTGCATCGACGGCCTGGCCCTCTTGGGATTCGATGTTTACACCAAGCGCCGGGAGAAGATCTCCGAAATCAAGGCCGACGAGGCGAAAAGAAGGGTCAGCGGGTTAATGCGCAAGGCAGGCCTCGACGACGAAGGCCTAATGTAGGTATTGGTAGCAACCGGTTAACTGAAACGAGGTGACAGTGCATGGATTTTTTTAAGCGTCATTTCTTTGTGGCCTTGGCTGCGGTCTTGGGACTGATATTGATCGCCTATGTGGGAGTTAAAGGCAATCTGCAACTCCTGTTCGGGGTGGTAGTGCCCTACATGGCCGCGCTCATCTTTGTGGAGGGCCTCATCTACCAGGTCATCCAGTGGGCTCGGTCACCGGTGCCGTTTAGGATTCCCACCACCGGCGGCCAGGGGCGGACCCTGCCCTGGATCGAGAGGGACCTGGGAGAGAAGCTGGACAATCCCTCGGACTTCAAGTATCTGATGGGGCGTATGGCCCTGGAAGTCTTGGCCTTTCGGAGCCTGTTCCGGAACCTGAGAACGGAATTGGTCAAGGACCCGGACAACCCCGAAGGCGCCCGCCTGATTCACTGGTCCTATAAGTGGTTGTGGCTGGGGGCCATCGCCTTCCACTACGCCTTTCTGGTGGTCATCCTGCGCCATCTCCGGTTCTTCATGGAGCCGGTGCCGTATCCCCTCGCGTTACTCACTGAGGTGGACGGCTTCTTCCAGTTCTTCACGCCTGCAGTGTATCTGAGCGGCGTCGTGCTGGTTGTGGCCGTGGCCTACCTGCTGGCCCGGCGGATCACCAACCCCAGCATGCGCTACATCTCTCTGGCGGCGGATTATTTTCCCCTGCTCCTGATTCTGGGCATCGGGATTACCGGCATCCTTATGCGGTACTTCTTTAAGACCGACATCATTGCCGTGAAAGAATTGGCCCTCGGCCTGGTGACCTTGCATCCCAAGATTCCGGCGGTAGCCATCAGCCCTCTCTTTTATGTGCACCTCTTTTTAGTCTGTGCGCTCTTTGCCTACTTCCCCTTCAGCAAGCTGATGCATGCCCCCGGGGTGTTCATGAGCCCCAGCCGGAATATGATCGCCAATAACCGCTGGGTCCTGCATGTCAATCCCTGGAACTATCCCGTCAAGTTCCATCACTATGACGAATATGAAGATAAGTTTAGGGAACCGATGATCGAAGCCGGGATCCCGGTCGAAAAGGAGCAATGAGTTTATGGCCAAAGTTCCGACACCAGCAGAGATACTCCCTGTAAGCTATAAGCCGCCGGAGAAAGGCTGGATGGACGTCAAGCCGGACTTCCGGCCGGGCACCTATTGTAATCCGGCCAGCCCTAAGTGGATGGAATGGATCGACTACCCCTACCCGGCCCCTCGGTCGATCCCCGAGGATAAGTGGGAACTGCCCAAGGATTGGAAGGAAATCGTCCTCCAGGGCATGGAAGACCGGTTGCAGCGCTTCCGGTCCCTGAAGGTCTTTTTCGATATCTGCGTGCGCTGCGGGGCCTGCGCCGACAAATGCCATTTCTTCCTGGGCACGGGCGACCCCAAGAACATGCCGGTCCTCCGGGCCGAGCTCTTGCGGTCGGTTTACCGCCGCTACTTTAAGAAGATCGGCCGGGTCCTGGGTGAAATCGCCGGAGCCCGTGATCTCACCGAAGACGTTATCAAGGAATGGTTTTTCTACCTCTACCAGTGCACCATCTGCCGGCGCTGTTCGCTTTTCTGCCCCTACGGCATCGACATGGCGGAGATGACCCTCCTGGGCCGGGAGTTGCTGGCCTCCATCGGCCTGAATATCGACTGGGCCATGGCTTCGGTGGCTCAGTGTTACGACAAGGGTAGCCACATCGGCGCCACTCCCCAGGCCTTCAAAGACATGGTGGACTTCCTGGCCGAGGAAAATGAGCGCATCACCGGCATTAACACTATCCCTTCAATTAACCGTAAGGGCGCTGAGGTCCTCTTTGTCATGCCCTCCGGCGACTACTTCGCCGACCCCGGCACCTTTACAATGATGGGCTATCTGCTGTTGTTCGAGCACATCGGCCTGGACTACACGCTCAGCACCTACGCCGCGGAAGGCGGCAACTTTGGCTGGTTCATCTCCCACGAGATGGGCAAACGCTTGAACGCCAAGATCTACCATGAAGCCAAGCGTCTAGGCGTGAAGTGGATCCTGGGCGGCGAGTGCGGCCACATGTGGCGGGTGTGCAACCAGTACATGCCCACCTGGTGGGGGCCGGTGGACTTCCTGGAGAAACCGGTATCCCCCATCACCGGCACCAAGTTCGAGAACGCCGCGGTCCACAAGATGGTGCACATCTCCGAATTTACCGCCGACCTGATCCATCACGACAAATTGAATCTGGATCCCCAGCGCAACGCCCATATCAAGATGACCTTCCATGATTCCTGCAACACCGCCCGGGGCATGGGAATCTTGGAAGAGCCGCGTTACATCATCAACAACGTGTTGCCCGAGGGTAACTTCGTGGAGATGCCCCCCAACACTATCCGGGAGAAGGCCTTCTGTTGCGGCAGTTCCAGCGGCATCAACGCCAACGAGAACATGGAACTCCGTATGCAAGGCGGCTTCCCCCGGGCCAACGCCGTGCGGTTCGTCCACGAAAAGTACGGGGTGAACCACTTGGGCTGCATCTGCGCCCTGGACCGGGCCACCCTGCCTACCCTGCTGCAGTACTGGGTGCCGGAAGTAGAGATCACCGGCATCACCGAACTGGTGGGCAATGCCCTGATATTCCCGGACGAGTTGGAGCGTACCACTGATCTCCGTGACCGCGACCTGGTAGGCTTTGGTGAGGCGGAGGAAGGCGGGGAGGAAGAGGAATAATATGGCCGACTACAAAAACGAATTCGGGGTTTTTGGGGAGCGTCCGAAGGTCGAGAAGAAGCTCTTCGATCGCAACAGGGTCATCGCCGGCTTGGTCATCTTCGTCGTGCTGATCACCATCCCGTTATGGCAAAACCTGGGGAAAACGGTGGCCGCGCCGGCGCCTAGCCTGGATACGCCGATTATTAAACAATTGGCGGCGAAGGACAAGAAATGCGTGATGCCCACGGACTGGATGCGGGCCAACCACATGCAGATGCTGGTCGATTGGCGGGATAACGTGGTCCGCGATGAGGAGCAGAAGGTTACCGTCAAACGGGGCCGGGAATTTGTGTCGCCCGACGGGAAGAAATACCTTGCCAGTCTGACCAATACCTGCATGGAGTGTCACTCCAACAAAGCCCAATTTTGCGATCAATGTCACAACTATGCTGCGGTAGTGCCTAACTGTTGGGGGTGCCACCAGGAAACAGGCAAGAAGCTGGCGGAGGCGAAGTGATGGGTATGGACAGAAGAGAATTCATCAGAATAGCCGGACTCTCCACCCTCCTGGGACTGGGAGGCAAAGGGGCCTTCGAATTATTGAACCCCGGCAAGGTGGACGCGGAAATGTTGCCGGAGCCGAAAGCCTTGCATGGCAAGCGCTGGGCCATGGTGGTGAATCAAAAGAAGCTGGATGATGCCACCGCCCAGCGGTGTGTGGCCGCGTGTAACCGGACCCATAATGTCCCGGATTACCTCAATCCTCCGGATGACAAGCTGAAACTTCTCCCCGAGGTAGCCCAGCGCTACGAGATCAAATGGATCTGGACCGATCATTTCCACAATGTCTTCCCCGGTCAGGAGTCGCCTCAGCTTGCGGAAAAAGTAGAGCACATGAATTTCCTCACGCTCTGCAATCACTGCGCCAATCCTCCGTGCGTCCGGGTGTGCCCCACTAAGGCTACCTTCCAGCGGGAAGACGGCATCGTCATGATGGACATGCACCGCTGCATCGGCTGCCGCTTTTGCATGGCCGGCTGCCCCTTCGGCGCCCGCAGCTTTAATTGGCGCGACCCGCGCCCGTATATCAAAGAGCTCTACCCCGGCTATCCCACCCGGGAAATCGGGGTAGTGGAAAAGTGTACCTTCTGCGCCGAGCGCCTGGCTCAGGGGTTGATGCCGGCCTGTGTGGAAGCGTCCAGTGGAGCCTTGATCTTTGGAGACCTGAAGGATGAGAAGTCCCAGGTGCGGGAGTACCTCCGGAAGTACTTCACCATCCGGCGGAAGGCCCATCTCGGTACGGACCCGCAAGTTTACTACATCGTGTGAGGTAGGTCATGCTTGAAAAGGCTCTGATCGGTACGAAACGGTACTATGGATTGCTGGCGATCCTGGCGGGCATCTTCGCGCTGGGTTTTTTCTTCTATTTGAAGCAGTTACATGTAGGTTTGGGCATCACCGGTATGGGCCGGGACGTCTCCTGGGGGTTCTACATCTCCCAGTTCACCTACCTGGTCGGCGTGGCGGCCTCGGCAGTCATGGTGGTGTTGCCTTACTACCTCCACAATTACAAGGCCTTCGGCCGCGTGACCATCCTGGGTGAATTCCTGGCGGTGGCCGCAGTGTCCATGTGCGTCACGTTCGTCCTGGTTGACATGGGACGTCCAGACCGGGTCTTCAACGTCTTTAAGTACCCTACTCCCGGTTCGGTCATGTTTTGGGACATAATCGTCTTAAACGGTTATCTTGTCCTCAATATCCTGATCGGCTGGAACGTCCTGGAATGCGAGCGTCATTCGATCGCGCCGCCCAAATGGGTCAAGTTCCTGAGTTATGTGTCCATCCCCTGGGCTGTTTCCATTCACACGGTAACCGCCTTCCTATACGCTGGCCTGCCGGGACGGGGCTATTGGCTCACCGCCATCCTGGCGCCCCGCTTCCTCTCTTCGGCCTTTGCCGCAGGGCCGGCGCTGCTTATCCTGCTGTGCCTGCTGGTCCGCAAATACAGCAAGTTTGATCCCGGCAAAGAGCAGATTCAGTCGCTGGCCAAGGTCGTCACCTATGCCACCTTGATTAACGTGTTCTTCTTCTTCTGCGAAGTCTTTACGGTGTTCTACAGTCAGCTCCCCGACCATATGGCCCATTTCAAGTACCTGTTCGTCGGCCTCGACGGCAAAGGCCAACTGGTTCCGCTCATGTGGTTCTCCATCGTGGGTATGACCGTGGCAGCCTTATTCCTGGTCAACCCCAAGCTCCGGAAAAACGAGAGCACCCTGGCGGCGCTATGCGGCTTGGTGATCATCACCACCTGGCTCGACAAGGGGTTGGGGCTGATGACCGGTGGGTTCGTGCCCAATCCCATGGAGCACGTCACCGAGTACTGGCCCACCGCGCCCGAAGCCCTCATCGCCCTGGGCATTTGGGCCATGGGGTTCTTGATCCTTACCTTGCTTTACAAGGTAGCGGTTTCCATTAAAGAAGAAATCAAGGCATAGGGGTGCCTGACTTTTATGCTAAAGGGAGGTGAAACGTAATGGCCTGGCGTGTCGAAGTGGATACCGATAAGTGCACTGGCGATGAAGAGTGCGTCAACGTTTGTCCCGTAGGCGTGTTCGAGATGCAAGACGAGAAAGCCGTGCCGGTGAATGAAGATGAGTGCCTGGGTTGCGAGAGCTGCATAGAAGTCTGCCCCTCGGGTGCCATCACTATAACTGAAACCTAAGCCAATTTGGCAGACCCCAAGGCGTCGATCTGACCACCAGGTCGGCGTCTTGTTATGTTTGAAAAGACGTGTTGGAAAGGCGGACCTCAAGGGTCCGCCCTCAAATGGGCGCACATTTAGGTGTGTTGCTACCAGAAAATTGGGAGGGGAATCTCATGGGTTGGGAAGTTGAAATCGATGCCGATAAGTGCACCGGCGACGAAGAGTGCGTTAATATTTGCCCCGTGGGCGTGATCGAGATGCAAGGCGACAAAGCCGTGGCGGTTAATCTCGATGATTGTTTGGGTTGCGAGAGTTGTGTCGAGGCCTGCCCCTCGAGCGCCGTTACCGTGACTGAAACTTGAACTGATTATTTTGTGCCAATGAAAAACGCCGGCCTGACTGCAGACCGGCGTTTTTTGTTGGCGACTGACTGAAGGGTAGGGGGCTTCCCGCGGCCTCTCACTAAATGGACGTGGTTGCCTCGCGCTAAGGCTGGCTCACGGTGAGCTCTGACGGCTCTTAGTCTTAGTAAAGCCTGCCCGGACTACTTAGTATAGGGATTGACCAAGTGGACGGGCACCGGTGATTTGGCCAGCACCTTTTGGGCCACACTGCCGAAATCGGCGCTTTTCTGGTCCAGCTCGTCATGGCCGCGGCCATGGCTGGTCATGACCAGCATATCGGCTTTGGTGGCCTTGGCCGCCTTCAGGATCTCGGCGGCGGCGTCTCCTTGCACCAGCTTGACCTCGATATTGGGGCAGGCTTTCAATTCCTTTTCGCACACCGACTCCAATTGTTTTTTAGCCTGCTTCAATTCCCAATCCTGGAAATGGTGCACTTGCACCTCAGAAGGATCACCATAGGCCAGTAAATGCGACATTAAATCCACCCCTACATACAAGAGGATGACTTTGGCCTTATACCTGTCGGCGAGTGAGGACACATGCTTGGCGGCCTTGATCGAATTCTTGGACAAATCTGTGGGCCAGAGGATGGTGCGTACTTCCATCGAAGACCTCCCTATAAGAGCGTTTTTGGTTTTGCGTTTTTGGTTTTTGGTTAAAATAAAACAGAATTGCAATAAGTTTCATATTGAGCTTAATGCATTTTGAAGCGAACATTGGAAATAATATAAGCATAACATCCCAAATTTGGAAGGGTTTTTATAATTTTTCCCCGCTTTTTCCTGACCAAAAACCAAAAACCCAAACTAACCCAGCTGACGCTTCCGCAGGCGTATGGATTTAGGAGTAACCTCCACCAGCTCATCGTCGTTGATGAATTCCATGGCCTGCTCCAGGGTGAACTGGCGAGACGGCACCAGGCGCAGGGCCTCGTCAGTGTTCGCGGCCCGGATGTTGGTCTGTTTCTTCTCTTTGGTGATGTTCACCACCATGTCATCCGGCCTGGTATTTTCGCCTACAATCAACCCCCGGTACGCCGGGTCGCCCGGCTTCACGAAAATGGTGCCCCGGGGCTGCAAGTGGAAAATGGCATAGGCCACGGCCTTACCCGGCCGATCGGATACGAGGACACCGTTGATCCGTCCGACGATTTCTCCCACATAGGGGGTGGTACCCACGAGAAGAGCGTTCAACAGTCCCGTCCCCCGAGTATCGTTTAAGAACTGCCCGCGAAAGCCAATGAGGCCCCGGGAGGGGATTTCAAATTCCAGGCGGACCCGGCCGGAGCCATGATTGACCATCTTGGTCAGCCGGCCCCGGCGGGCGCTCAACTTTTCCGTGACAATCCCCACGAACTCCTCGGGAATATCCACTACCGCCAATTCCAGGGGCTCCACAACTTTGCCGTCGATCTCCTGGGTGACGACCTTGGGCTTGGACAGCGACAGTTCAAAGCCTTCCCGGCGCATCATTTCGATGAGCACTGCCAGTTGCAGCTCTCCCCGGGCGCTAACTTTGAAGGCATCCCGGGTTGCCGCCGGCTCCACCCGAATGCTGACGTTATAGAGCACTTCCTTGTCCAGGCGCTCCTTGATGTGCCGGGAGGTTAAGTGGCGGCCTTCTTTGCCGCCCAAGGGTGAAGTATTCACCGAGAAAACCATGGAGATGGTGGGCTCTTCCACGGTGATCACGGGGAGGGCCCGCGGGTCAATGGGGTCACCCAGGGTATCTCCGATGAAGGCCTCGGGGACCCCGGCCAATGCGGCGAGATCCCCGGCTTCGAGGAGTTCTCGAGAGGTGCGTTCCAGGCCATCAAAGCTATACAACTGGCTGAGATTGGCCTTGCCGACCATCCGGCCCTGTTTGAGCAGCGCCACTTCCTGGCCATGGCGCAGCGCCCCATTGACGATTTTCCCCACCGCGATGAGGCCAACGTAGTCGCTGTAATCCAGGTTGGTGACCAGAAACTGCAGGGGCGCTTCCGGGTCATAGGTGGGGGCCGGGATGCCCTTCAGGATCGTTTCAAACAGGGGGACCAGGTCCAGGCCCTGGCCGTCGGGTTCGGTGAGGGCGATCCCGGCCTTGGCGTTGGTGTAGACCACGGGGAATTCCAACTGCTCTTCGGTGGCATCCAAATCGATGAACAGATCATAAACTTCGTTCAGGACTTCCTGGATGCGGCGGTCGGGCCGGTCAATTTTATTGATGACCACGATGGCAGGCAACCCCTGCTCCAGGGCCTTGCCCAGGACGAACCGGGTCTGGGGCAGGGGCCCTTCGGTGGCGTCCACCAGGAGCAGGACGCCGTCCACCATGTTCAGGGTGCGCTCCACCTCGCCGCCGAAATCCGCGTGCCCCGGCGTATCCACGATGTTGATCTTGACGCCCTTATAGATAATGGCCATGTTTTTGGCCATGATGGTGATACCCTTTTCCCGCTCCAGGTCCATGCTGTCCATGACCCGTTCCACCACCTGCTCATTTTCCCTAAAAATGCCGCTCTGCCAGAGCATGGCATCCGCCAGGGTGGTTTTGCCATGATCCACGTGGGCAATGATGGCCAGGTTGCGTAAGTCTTCCCGTACACTCATAAACTCTCCGATAATTCCACCAAGACTAAGGGCACGGCAAACCGTGCCATAAAATATAGAGCGGGCCGTGCCGCCTTGTAGGACGCGTCCTACGCACCACAGAAAAGCACCGGCGGGACGCCTGTGCTACCGATTATCAAGAATTTTTCACAAGAGATGACAGCGTTCCGGGCCGGACATTATTCCCCATCCGGTGGCTCTGGGCTGGCTGTGGTCCGCGGCAAATTCCCGTCAATAATCTTTTCAATCTTTTATTATAAACCTGAATCTCCGTATTCACAAGATGCTTTTTGGAGGAGCAGGTCCTAAGCTGGCCAACCACAGCTGGGAAAAGGGGGAATACATACCACCAAGTTGCGCAAAATAAGGACACCGGGATTGTTGCCCGGTGTCCTTATAGAAATCTGGAGTAGTCCTTAACAGCCTTCGGATCGAGGCATGAGATGCACTTCGGTGATCGAAATTTAGCTCATTCCGCCGGCAGGCCTATTTCCGTCTTGAACGTGCCCAGGCCGATTTCATCAATGATCTTGCCCAGGCGCTTTTTCTTGCCGGCTTTTTCGAACCACTCCAACACCCGCTCAGCCAGGGAGAGCGCCTCCGCATCCGTCAGGTCTATGGCAATGACATCCGCCAGGCGGGGTTTCAGCCCCGAGGCGAACCCGCCGGCCAGCATCCGCCAACCCTTGGGCGCGCCCACCAGCCCCAAATCCTTGATAACGGATTCAGAACAATTGTTGGGGCATCCCGAGACTCCGATCTTGAACTTATACGGCAAGGGCATGCCGTGATACTTTTTGTCGAGGTGCAGCCCCACCCCCACCGCGTCTTGCTGGCCAAACCGGCAGAAGGTGGTGCCAGGACAGATCTTGATGGAACGCACGCACAGTCCGATGGCCGCGCCGGGCACCAGGCCCAACTCCTGCCACACCTGGTCCAGGTCTTCGGGCTTGAGCCCCACCAGGGCGAACCGTTCAGCCGAGGTCAGTTTGATCACCTTGACGCCATATTTATCCGCCACGTCGGCCAACCGGCGCAACAGGTTAAAATCGGTGATAATCCCGCCGGGAATATGAGGCGCAACAGCATAGGTTTCTTTATCGCGCTGCACAATGGCGCCCTTTTCCAGAATATCTTCAGCCATGAATTTCCTCCTGTCAGAAATAAAAAATATCAGGTAATATTAATTCTTGGCGATTATATACTTAACAAATGCATTTCCCCAGAATATATATAGGAAATTACATAATTAAATTAAAAAAGTTCGCCCGCGCAAGATAGATATATAATGCAAGTTACTTTAATGTAAAGGGTTAAAATCTTGAGCGAAGCATTTACAGACCCCAAATTCCATGACGAGAATGCCGCCCGTCGTGCCGGACAGTAGTGGTCTCGGGATAAGGTTAAGCATCTGATGCGAGATTGTGTGACAATGGGCCATAGTCCGAATTCTCTTTTCTATTTAATAACTGATACGCAAACTCATTTTAAGCAAGTCCATGGATCTAATGGACTTTTCTTAATCAGTTAGCCGGACAGTACTGTTTCATATGAAATATTTTTCGTATATCGGTAAATTATCTTTACTTAATCGACTTGCCTTTTATTCTCTGTTGGGGTCTAGCGCCTTTACTATCATCTTATGGTCTCCAAATATTTTAGGGAAGCACCTTGGTCACTGGACAAAGGTCTATATCCACATATTCCCTTTGGTTATAGTGTTTTTGGCTTACTCCTGGCAAGTAGTGACGAGCAGAAAACATCGTTTGGTAATAATATTAATGGTCTCGATAATTATTTTGGGAATAGTTAATGTTGTGTTGAGCGATGAAGTCTCTAGGTCGATTCCGGAAATGCGAATCTTCTTGGTTACCGGTATCTTTGGATTATGGCCTTCAATGTTTTTGATAAACACCGGCCACCGGCGCCAAGTGTTCGACTGGTTCTGTTGTGGGTGCCTGGCCATTATCGTGCCGGTGGAAATTATCTTCTGGTTGATTGGGAACTATTATAGTTCGTTTCAGATCTTTACGTTGCATCCGATCCCCTTAGGAACTCTTATAATCCTGCTGTCACCCGGCCCCATTCACCTGCTCGTATCAAAAAGTTTCAAAGTGAATCTGTTCAGCTTGTTATTGGTCTCCTCAAGCCTCATGCTGATTTTTGTTACCCACAAGCGCAGCACCTGGATTGCACTGACCGTCATGTTAGTGCTGGCGATAGTTTTCCTGACTCGCCGCCGCCGCTGCCTTCTGGCAACCCTACTGGTGGTTGCGGCCCTGATCCTATCTGTTCAAGCCAAGCGTTTTTATGACCGCCTCGACCCCAGCGTCAATCGTTATGCCAGCGTCCTGCAACGCGTGGAGCTCTATAACTTTGCCCTGCACATTTGGGAAACCCACCCGCTTATGGGTATCGGCTTACGCCCTTTAACTCATGCCAGGTACTTAAAAGATTACCATCAATATAATAAGAATCTTATAGATTTTAGTCAAAGTGTCGCAAAGCTCCAAACCTTAGACAATATGGTGCTTACTGCCATCGTAGAACTGGGCAGCTTGATGACCTTAGCATACTTGGGACTGGTCATCGTTATCATGGTAAGATATGGTCGAGCCTTGTGGTCCACTCCGGCAACCAGCTTCACGGATTGGTACCGGATGCTTGTCCTGGTCGGCCTAGCCATCCATTCCATGAGCTACGACTCCCTCCTCTTCCCTCCGGTTAATTGGATTTTTCACATCCAGCTGGGGATCATGGCCGGCTACCAGACCGCCGAGAAGGCCCTTGGCTCAGAGGCTGGTTTGCGCCATGTTATTACCTGATATTATTCAGGCCATTTAACTGTCCTTGCAAATGCGGGCTTCAAGCCCTAGCGACTGTTCGGGGGGTAACGCCAGGGCGGCGTGGCGGCCCAGCTTCGCACGGTCTCGGGCGACCTGGGTTCTGAAGGGTGGGTGGTATGTCCAAGCTTTTGGGAGAATTACTTTTTTAACAATTTGTGTTATTATGCTGTCGGCGAGAGGATTTGGCGTCAAGAGAAGGAACTTTTGGGGGTTTTCCCCTGGGCAAAGAGGTCCCCAGAACCATTTTATTCTGCGGTGGCCGCGGTTGCCGCATAATCTGGGTTAAAACTCAAGGAATCATTTCATGGCTGCATATAAGGTGTTGGTCACAGGCGGCGCAGGGTATATTGGTTCTACACTGGTTCCTGCCTTATTGAATCAGGGGCATTCGGTAACGGTCCTGGATGCACTCATTTTTAATCAGACTCCTCTGTTGGAATGCTGCAGCAACCCAAAATTCGAGTTTATCCGGGGAGATATCTGTGAGGCAGCCCTAATAGAGAAGCTTATGGCCCGATCGGATATTATTATTCCATTAGCAGCTATTGTCGGTGCTCCCGCATGCAAGAAAAGCCCCACCCATTCCAACTTGGTGAACTATCATGCCAACATGAATATCGTCAAGAAAGTTTCCAAAGACCAGCGGGTGGTATTTCCCACAACCAACAGTGGCTACGGTATAGGCGAGAAGGATGCTTTTTGCACTGAGGAGTCTCCTTTAAGACCTGTTTCTGAATACGGAAGGGACAAAGTAGAAGTAGAGCGGGCTTTTTTGGACAGGGGGAATGCCGTTACTTTTCGGCTTGCCACGGTCTTTGGCATTAGTCCTCGTATGCGGATGGATTTGCTGGTCAATGACTTTACTTATAGAGCTTATAAAGATCGCGCGATTATTCTTTTTGAAGAAAATTTCCGACGTAACTTTATTCATATTTCCGACGTGGCGAGAGCCTTCATTTTTGCCATTGACAACTTCCAGAGTATGCAAGGTGAACCTTTTAACGTTGGTTTGAGTTCCGCTAACCTCACCAAAAAACAATTATGTGAGAAAATTAAGGAACATGTACCCGAATTTTATATTTACTGCGCTCCCATTGGGGAAGATCCGGACAAACGGGATTACCTCGTCAGCAATGATAAAATTGAAGCGCTGGGATGGCTCCCGGTTCATACTTTGGATGACGGTATCAAAGAGTTGCTGAAAGGTTTTCAGATTCTCAATCCCCAGCGCTTTGTCAATGTCTGAGAAATTACCTGGATTGGAATCCATGGCTGCCGTAGTGCTGGCAGGGGGATTGGGAACACGTCTCCGCCCGGTCGTCATGGATCGCCCCAAGGTTTTGGCTGAAGTGGGTGGCCGCCCTTTTCTGGCTTACATTTTAGATCAACTGGACCAAACCGGAATGCGTGAGGTGGTGCTGTGCACCGGTTATATGGCTGAGTCCATTTGGAGAGCCTTTGGTGATAGATTTAGGTCTTTGACGCTCAAGTATTCTGAGGAAATTCAACCGCTCGGAACCGGCGGTGCTTTACGGCAGGCATTGCCATACTGTTTTTCTGATTCGATTTTGGTTCTGAATGGCGATTCGTTTATCAATGCCGATTTAGGTGGCTATTGTGAATGGTTTTATGAAAACGATTTGGAAACGGCAATACTTCTCACCATGGTCCCCGATGCTAGTCGCTTTGGGAGAGTGACGGTTAGGGAAGATGGCCTGATTATGCGCTTTGAAGAAAAATCGGGACATCACGATGCTGGACTGATCAATGCTGGGGTTTATATTCTAAAAAAGGATGTGGTGTTATCCATTCCGGAAGGTAGGCGCTTTTCCTTGGAACGGCAACTTTTTCCAAAGTTGACGGGGAAAAGCCTTTATGGATACTTAACTATGGGCAGTTTTATTGACATAGGTACACCGGAATCATATTTATCGGCAGAGGAATTTTTTAAAATAGCAAGATAATTGGCTGGACAAAAGGGAAGTTTGGGGCCAACAAAACGTAACAGGGAATATAGAAGGTCTAACGATGCTTAAGATCAGTTATACTGAAAGGTATGCAAATTAATGATTATCACTAGGACACCCTTTAGAATCTCGTTTTTCGGCGGAGGAACAGATTACCCTTCCTGGTACCTCAAGAATGGTGGAAATGTTCTAGCTACTTCAATCAATAAATACTGTTACATAAGCTGCCGCTACCTGCCTCCTTTTTTTGAACATCGGACTCGCGTAGTCTACTCCAAAATAGAGAATTGTGGGAATCTCGAAGAGATCCAGCATCCGGCGGTACGGGAAACCATGCGCTTTTTGGAAATTGACCGGGGGTTGGAAGTCCATCATGATGGAGACTTGCCCGCCAGGAGCGGTATGGGGTCAAGCTCATGTTTTACGGTGGGCCTTTTGCATGCTCTCTATGCCCTGAGCGGAGTTATGGTCAGCAAGCATCAGTTGGCCAAGGAGAGTATCCATATTGAGCAGAACCTGATTAAAGAAACAGTTGGCTCCCAGGACCAGGTAATGGCCGCTTACGGCGGTCTGAATCATATTATCTTCAACACCACCGGCGAGATTACCATCAGACCTATAATCCTTACCAAAGAGCGCTTGGTAGAACTTTCCTCTCACTTAATGCTTTTCTATACCGGCATCAAACGCACGGCCTCGGATATCGCCAAGACTTATGTGACAGATATCGAAAGCAAAGGGGAAAATCTCTGTATCATGAATGAGTTGGTCCAGGAGGCCCTCTCGGTTTTAAGTGGCAACCGGTGTATCTGCAACTTTGGAGAGTTACTCCATAAGACGTGGATGCTAAAGAAGAAATTGAGCCCTCAAATCTCCAATGGCCATGTTGATCAGCTTTATGAGCGGGCTCGGTCGGATGGAGCCATTGGGGGCAAGATCACCGGGGCTGGCGGTGGTGGATTCTTACTGCTTTTCGTCCCTCTTTCGGCGCAAGCACGGGTAAGGAAGGCCTTGAAGGAATTGATTTATGTTCCATTTGCCTTTGAATCCTCAGGCAGTCAAGTTATCTTCTACGAACCAAGCAAAGAGGATTATGCCGCTTTAGATCGAGACCGTGCTACTAATCCAATTACTCCTTTCAGGGAACTCATCCCACAATAGTCAAAGGCAAATTCCTTGGATTTGAATAGCGAATTATTACGACGCTTGTATTATGAGATGTTGCGAATCCGCCTGCTTCAGCTCCGGATAGAATCGCACTATCTGGAAAACGAGATGAGAACCCCCATTCACCTGTACATTGGTCAGGAGGCCGTGGCAGTGGGAGTATGCGCCAACTTGAGCCGAGAGGACTATATCAACAGTTCTCATCGCAGCCATGGGCACTATCTGGCCAAGGGTGGAAACCTTAAGGCCCTGGTGGCCGAACTTTACTGCAAGGAGACCGGCTGTTCCAAAGGGCGCGGGGGATCCATGCACCTGGTGGACGTCTCCGTGGGGCATTATGGGAGTTCCTCCATCGTCGGCGGCGGTATTCCTATCGGCACAGGGATGGGGCTATCTATTAAGATGAAAAAACGGACCAGCGTGAGTGTCATTTTCTTTGGTGACGGGGCGGCAGATGAAGGCGTCTTTTATGAGAGTGTCAATTTTGCCATCCTGAAGAAGCTGCCGGTATTTTTTGTATTAGAAAACAACCACTATTCTGTCTGTTCCCACGTTTCATCCCGTCAGGCCGGTGACAATCCTTTCCATGCTATGCCGGAGGCATCACTGCTAACCGGGAAGGTAGACGGTAACGATGTCGTGGAGGTTTATCGAACCGCCGGGGAAGCAGTGCAGCGCGCCCGGAATGGCCTGGGTCCATCCTTCATAGAATATCAAACTTATCGATTGCGCGGTCATGCCGGAGTCCCGTCCCAAGATGCCCAAGGATATCGGACTTGTGAAGAAGTTGAAAAATGGGAAGCCCGTTGTCCCATCAAGTCCATGCAACAAAAGCTTCTCGATACCGGAGTAATCTCTCCTGCCGAAATTGACGCGATGAAGAAAAGGATTGAGGATGAACTGGATGACGCCTTTTCTGCCGCCAGGAAAGACCGGCTTCCCCCAAAGGAAGACCTGCATCATTATCTTTTCTGTGAGTAAACAATAGTGCCTTGGTCCAAGATAAAATATGACATAGGCGAACCTGACCAATTCAGTCAGTGTCGCCAAGAACATCGGATTCTCAGCTATGTGGAAGCCGTGCGGGAAGGGTTATTTCAGGCCTTAAGCGCTGACCCTAACGTGTTTGTTATGGGGCAAGATGTAGACGCTCCCGGCGGCATGTTCGGCATTACTCGTGGTCTCCACGCAGAGTTTGGCGGGGAGCGGGTATTTGACACGCCCTTGGCGGAGAATGCCTTAACAGGGGTGGCGGTAGGTGCGGCGATTGCTGGTATGCGGCCGGTCTATTTACACAACCGGCCAGATTTTTTGTTGCTGGCAATGGATCAACTGGTCAACCATGCGGCAAAATGGTCCTATATGTTCGGGGGCGCGGTAAATGTCCCATTGGTGATCTGGACCTGCATAGGTCGGGGATGGGGATCTGCGGCTCAACACTCCCAGGCTTTGCAGGGGCTGTTCATGCATGTTCCGGGTCTAAAATTAATTATGCCCAGCACCTGTTATGACGCCAAGGGCCTGCTCCTGGCGGCCATCGCCGATCCCAATCCGGTCCTCATCATGGAGCACCGGCTGAATTTTAGACAAAAAGGCAAAGTCCCCCCAGAAATTTACCAGGTGCCCATAGGTAAAGGAGTGGTTAGGAGAAATGGCCGGGATGTCACCGTGGTGGCCACCTCTCATCAAGTTTTGGAAGTTTTTAACATTGCCCAGGAGCTGACAGAGGAGGGAATCGAGGTGGAAATAATCGACCCTATGACGCTTCGTCCCCTGGACAAGGATATCATCCTCAACTCCGTGGCCAAAACTGGGCGTTTAGTCATAGTTGACACGGGCTGGAAAACGGCAGGGGTTGGTGCCGAGATCGGGGCCATGGTTGCTGAAGAAGCTTTCCCATATCTTAAGGCGCCCCTTAAGCGAGTTGCGACCCCTGATTTGCCAACCCCGGCGGGATTTACCCTGGAGCAGGCTTTCTATACCACCGCGGAAGATATTAAGGAAGCCATCTGCGCTGTGGTTGATTATCATCCACGGGTTGCAAGGTAAATAATCGTTCCAGGAAGGTAACCCGGAACCTGGCTGCATTGCCGCATGGTTCCGCCTAGTAAGGAATACTATCCATGGCCAAGAAGATTAAAGTTCCTTTCGGCACCATCTCGATACCAGAAAAGTCCAAGGAGCTGATTCTCCAGACTTTGGGAGCCAAGCGCATCTCCAGCGGCAAATATGTCCGGGAATTTGAGGAGAAGTTTGCCAAGCTGCTGGGGGTTGAAGAGGCGGTGGCCGTGAGCAGCGGGACCGACGCCGATATCCTGGCTTTGGCTGTACTCCATGACTTCGGGGCGCAACGGGATGACGAAGTTATTATCCCGGCACTCAGCTTTGTCGCCACCGGCAACGCCGTGGTGCATGCGAGATTCAAGCCGGTGTTCGTGGATATTCGGCGGGACACCTTAAATATTGACCCAGATTTAATTGAAGCCGCCATTACTGACAAGACCAAGGCGATAATGCCGGTGCATCTCATGGGCAAACCGGCGGATATGGATAAAATCAATGCCATCGCCAAGAAGCATGGGCTTTTTGTTGTTGAGGATGCAGCAGAAGCGCACGGGGCTTTATATAAAGGAAAACCCGTGGGCACGCTGTCTGACATGGCTGCCTTCAGTACTTATATAGCCCACATTATCACCACGGGAGAAGGGGGCATTGTCGTTACACATCGTGAAGACTTTGCCGAAATTCTGCGCTCGCTTCGTTCCCACGGCCGGGCTTGCAAATGTAAACAATGTACGATCAATCTTGCCTCAAAGTACTGTTCCAAACGTTTCGAAGGCAATGGTGGTGAAGATATTCGCTTTATTTTCGAAAGAATCGGTTACTCCTGCAAGATGAATGAGCTTGAAGCGGCCATCGGGATCGGGAACATTGACCTTTATTATGAAATCTTGGAGAAGCGCCGGCAGAACCTGCTCTATGTGCTCAATAGATTTGAACAGTTCAGCCCGTATCTCTTTACAATCAAAGAGGAACCCCACGAACAAATAGGACCCCATGCCATACCAATAATCTTGCAGAGAGAAGCACCGTTTACCCGAGCTCAGTTAACTGAGCACCTCGAAAAAAATGGTATCGAAACGAGAACGTTATTTACGTCGATGCCTACCCAATGTCCGGGATTCAATTATTTGGGCTATCAATTGGGGCAGTTTCCAAACGCCGAATATATGGGTAAAAATGGCATACACATCGGAGTTCACCAAGATTTAGGCCTGCCAGAAATGGAATATGTTTTGGAGCAAATAAGGTTATTTTTAGAAAAACATTTAAAATGATCTTTTTGCAGAATGAACTTTTTTGCAAGATCAAGTCAAACCTGAAAATCAAGGCCTTTTACGGCACCTCCAAGAATGCCGGGCTCATCCAAATCTGGACCGCTCTGATCGCTTGCCTGCTCCTGGTTTGGCTCAGGTTCAAGAGCAAAGCGGGCTGGGGGCTCCTGGAACTACCCGCCTGGCCCAAACCATGCTTCTGGAGCGCCTGGACCGGTGAGCGATGCTTGGTCTCCGGGATCCAGATGACTGATAATCTTTACTATTCAATAAGCGTGCTGGACAGCAGTGACACCCTATAATAATTTAATACAAGGCAGGTTTTTCATTTATATTGACAGCGAGGAGAACTCATTGATAAAATTAATCAAGCCTAAGGGCTTACGTGGGTTCACTAAAGAGCAATTTACTTATGTTACCAACGCCCTCGGAAGAATTGCCTAACCTGCCCTGGTATATAATCCACACCCACAGCCGTTACGAAGTCATGGTCGAAGCAGGCCAGCCAGTCTTTCCTTATTCAATAGGCAAAGAAGCCTAAGATAGTAACTCTATGATTCGCGCCTACATTCAAGCCCGCATGAGTTCCGAGAGATTTCCAGGAAAAGTTCTGGCTCCACTGGGAGGCAAGCCGATAATTGCCAGGGTTATAGCTCGAGTAACCCAGGTAATCCCCTCGGAGATGGTGGTGGTGGCCACCAGCCAGGAAGAGTCAGACGATCCACTGGCGTACTACCTAAGGGGAAATGGCATTCAGGTTTTTCGGGGGCCACTTGACAATGTATTTTCCAGGTTTCAGCTGTGCTTGAGGGAATTTCCTTGCACATGGTTTTTCCGGATTTGTGCCGACAGCCCGTTCCTGGACAGCTCCTTGATGCAGAAGATTATGAACTATTGCGACCGAACACAGGTGGATCTGGTGACCAATGTCTTCCCGAGAACATTTCCGCCGGGGAGGAGCCTGGAAATGGTGAATTCGAAACCTTTCGCAGCCATTGACTCCGCTAATCTGACTAAGGAGGAACAGGAGCACCTGACTCAGGTTTATTATAATCATTCCGACAGATTTAAGATAATCAACCTCGAATCCGGCAACCCGGCCCTGGCTAAAGAAAGTTTCAGCGTGGATACCATTGAGGACCTGAAACGTTTGGAAAGAGTTTTATGACTCCAAGGCAAGGGAAAATCGGGGTTGCCGTAGTTGGACTGGGGATCGGTGAGCAGCATGCCAGGGCTTATCTCAGGACTGGCAGGTGTGAACTTCGCTGGCTTTATGACCTGGACTTGAAAAAAGCCAGGCGCTTGACAGGCGAATTTGAGAGAGGTAAGGTTGCAGAAGATTACGGAGCCATTCTCCAGGACCCGGAAGTTCAGATTGTCTCCATAGCTTCCTATGATGATGCGCATTTTGAGCAAGTGGTCGAGGCCTTGAAGGTCGGCAAAAGTGTTTTTGTGGAAAAACCCTTGTGCTGCACAGTTGAGGAGTTGCGGATAATTAAGCGGGCCTGGGCGAAGCAGCATGGAAAAGCAAAATTATATTCCAATTTGGTTCTACGAGCCGCCCCCGTCTACCGATACTTGAAGCAACTGATCGAAGCCGGTGAATTGGGGAAGATTTACTCTCTTGATGCAGATTACCTTTACGGCAGATTGGATAAAATTACTCATGGCTGGCGCAAAGATGTAGTGGATTATTCGGTGATACTGGGTGGAGGAGTGCACCTGGTGGATCTTATGTTGTGGCTTACCGGAGAAAGGCCAGTTAAGGTTTTAGCCCTTGGCAATCGAATCTGCAGCCAGGGGACCGACTTTCGTTATATGGACAACGTTGAAGCTATGTTACAGGCCGGCAACGGTATGATCGGGCGAATCACCGCCAACTTCGGCTGTGTTCACCCGCATCAACATGTGATACGGGTATTTGGGACCAAAGGGACTTTTATTTACGATGACCAGGGACCCAGGCTGCAGATGAGCCGCGACCCTGGGAGCCCCGCTAAGGTCATGGGTTTGGCGACCCTACCCGCTACCAAGGGAGATCTGATTCCCAATTTCGTAAAATCGGTAATGCTGGATGAAAACATGGAGGCCGAGACACAACATGAATTTGATGTAATAAGCGTTTGTGCGGCCATTACCCAAGCGCTAATGTCTGGGGAGGCCTTAAAGGTTGAATATGTATGACACAGTATCGTAGCATTCCATTTGGACGCCCGTGGATCACCGACGAAGAGCGCAGTGCCGTAATGGAAGTACTTCACGGCCACATCCTAACCCATGGCCCCCAGTGCAAGGCTTTTGAAACCCAGTTCGCGGCCTTCGTGGGAGATGGGGCCCATTGTGTAACGGTCAGTTCCGGGATGGCAGCTCTACACCTGGCCTATCTCCACTTTGGCATCGGGGATGGAGACGAAGTGATCGTGCCAGCGCAAACCCACGTGGCCACGGTGCATGCGGTGGAGTGGGTAGGCGCCAGGCCGGTTTTTGTGGATTGCGACCCGAATACGGGAAATCTGACGGCAGAGGATATTGCCGCGGCGGTCACCCGGCGCACCAAGGCAATATCGGTGGTGCATTTTCTTGGAATCCCCTGTGCCATGCCGGAGATTATGGAGGTAGCCCGGCGACATGGTCTGAAGGTAGTCGAAGACTGTGCTCTGGCGGTGGGAGCGCATTATCAGGGCAGGCATGTGGGCCTGTTTGGGGATGTCGGCTGTTTTTCTTTCTACCCGGCCAAGCACATAACTACCGGTGAAGGGGGAATGTTTATCACCCGCCACGAAGAGGTCGCCCAGGGAGTGGCAAAACTGCGGGCCTTCGGAGTGGATCGGAGTTACGCCGAGCGGACTATCCCGGGGATTTATGATGTGCCCGTCCTCGGTCTTAATTATCGCATGAGCGAAATGCAAGCGGCTCTGGGTCGGGTGCAGTTGGGTCGGGTGCAGGAAATCCTGGATCGGCGCCGAGCTAATTTCGACTCCTTGAAACGCGGCTTGTTCGGGGTTGACGGACTCACCGTCCTGGATTGCCATTCTGCCGAGTCTCAGAACAGCCATTATTGTTTGAGCCTGGTTTTGGACCGGGCTGACCGGGAACAGCGGGATGCGGCGGTCACCCGCCTCAATGCCGCTGGGATTGGCACCAGCATCTATTACCCCCATCCGGTGCCCCGGCTGGCTTATTACCGGAACAAGTATGGGTATGACCTCAGCCACTTCCCTCAGGCGACGCGGATCAGCGATCAAGCCATAGCGTTACCGGTGGGGCCGCATATAGACGAGGCCGATGTGGCATATATCGTAGAGCAGGTCCACATGGCCCTGAAAGGAACAATCGCATGATCGATCAGTTACAGGACCGTAAGATTGCCCTGATTGGCGGGGCAGGATTCATCGGGCACAATCTGGCCCTGACCCTGAAACAATACGGGGCTCAGGTATCGGTGATTGACGGCCTGAATGTCAATAACTTTCTCTGGGTTCATTCTAACGGCACGGTGGCGGAAAACCGGGATTTGTACTTGCAAATCCTCAATCAGCGCATGGAGTTATTAAGGGCTGCCGGTATCCAGGTTTTTATTCAGGACGCTCGGAATTATTTTAAACTTTCCAATATCCTGAATCAGATCAAGCCGGAGGTTATAGTCCACTTGGCGGCTATTGCCCACGCCAAACGCTCCAACAAAGATCCCTTTAGTACCTTTGATCATAACTTACGGACTTTGGAAAACGCCCTGGACTTCGCCCAGACCGTCGTAAAGCATTTCATCTTCTTTTCCTCCAGTATGGTATACGGGAATTTTCTGACGCCGAAAGTGGATGAGGAACACCCCCTCAACCCCATCGGCATTTACGGGGCCTTGAAATTATCCGGAGAAAAACTAGTCATCGCCTATCAACAGGTATTCGGCCTGCCCTATACCATCATTCGCCCTTCAGCCCTGTATGGCCCCAGGTGTATCAGCCGCCGGGTCATCCAAATCTTCATCGAGAATGCCTTGAGGGGCAGAAAATTGCGGATCGACGGGGACGGCAGTGAGAAGCTTGACTTTACCTATATTGATGATCTGGTGGACGGTGTTTGCCGGGCGATTGCCAACCCAGCCTCCAAGAACCAGGTATTCAATATGACCAATGGCAACGCCCGCTCTATCCTGGAAATGGCGACGACTATCAAGGAGTACTTTCCCGAGGTGGAGACGGAATATGTGGAGCGCGACGGGCTAATGCCGTTTCGCGGCACGATGAGTATCGATAAGGCCGTGAACCTGTTGGGTTATGCGCCGCAAAACCCCTTAGAAGTGGGAATGAAAAAATATATCGGGTGGTATCGCAACCTGCGGATAGACGCGCCCTGATCTCCTCAAACCCCAAAATGGACCTCTCGGAAGACCGTTGGCTCTCGGCTGTCGTCGGTCATAGCGTATTCAAGGTTAACTTTGATGACGCCGACGCTATCCGGGAAGAGGAAAGCGCTCCCTGGCGTGACCGGATAGCTCAGCATCTGAAACGTCACGCGGTGGGCAGTTATTACGCCAAAATTGGTTCCACCCGGATTGACCTGGTGAGGCACCTGGTTGCGTTAGGTTTCTATGTGGTGGACATGCAAGTAACCTTTGGCCTGGATAAGGCGGTCGAACCCCGGAGCATTGCACCGGAAGCCAGGTCCAGTTGCCGGATTGGTGTATTTCACCCCACCCAGCGGGAGGCGGTATTGGGCATTGCCAAGTCCTGTTTCCGATATTCGCGCTTTCACCTGGACCCGCTCATTCCACTCGAGACGGCCAATCAGATCAAGCATGACTGGATCTTGAATTATATTCTCAAGCAGCGGGGGGAGCACCTCTGGGTAGCTACCGTGGCTGAGCGGCCGGCGGGATTTTTGGCGGTCATTGCCGGCGAAGAGGCCGGGAGACGGTATCGCGCCATCGACTTAATCGGGGTGACCACGGAGTACCAGGGGCGGGGCATCGGACAAGCCCTTGTGGCTTTCTTTGTGGATTTTTATAGAGACCAAAGCGACTTCCTCCAGGTGGGCACCCAGATTGCCAACCTGCCTTCTATGCGGCTGTATCCGAAATTCGGCTTCTCGTTGATCAAATCAGCCTACGTCATGCACCGGCACGTGCCGCAGCCGGGGAATCGTTGAAACTATGCATATCGGCCGGTTCAACCTGGATGACAAAGTGCTGGTGGTGGCAGAGATTGGTAATAACCACGAAGGTGACCCATCCTTGGCCTTGGAAATGGTGGCTGCGGCCGCGGCAGCAGGGGCCGACGCGGTAAAAGTCCAGATAATCAATCCGGAAAAGCTGGTTAATCGCTCTCAAGTTGAGCGGATCGCCCAATTATCAGCTTTTCGGTTGCCTTTGTCTGCTTTTGCTGAAATGGCTTCACTGGCGCAGACCAAAGGCTTGTTATTCATAGCTTCCGCTTTTGATATTCAGTCCTTAGAGAGCATCGCGGATTTGGTTTCAGCTATAAAGATCGCTTCTGGTGATCTGGATTTTGTGCCATTACTGGTCAAAGCGGCGAGTCTGAATAAACCCCTCCTCCTTTCGACAGGAATGAGTACCCTAAGCGAGGTGAGGTCAGCTGTAAAGATTATTGAGAGTCAAATAACCAGCGATTCATTATATGAAAAGCTGGCTTTATTGCATTGCATAAGTTTATATCCGACCCCCCTCGGGGCAGCCAACCTGAGGGCTATTCAAACATTACGTCATACCTTCGATCTAACCGTAGGCTACTCGGACCACACCCAGGGAGTTGAGGCGTCAATTCTGGCCATGGCAATGGGAGCCCGGATAATTGAAAAGCATTTCACCCTTGATAAGAACCGCGCCTTCAGGGATCATGCGATTTCTTCTGATCCCGAGGAGCTTCGGTGCTTAGCTAATGTAGCACACAACGTGGATTTGATATTGGGCAGTGGAGAAAAGGTGCCGTCGCCAGCAGAGCAGGAGGCCGCGCTCGCCGCCCGGCGCAGTATAGTGGCATCCCGGGACTTGCCGGAGGGGACCCGGTTAACTGTAAATGATTTGGATTATGTCCGCCCGCGGCATGGATTAGCGCCGGCAGCCGCGATATCGTTGCTTGGAAGGAAATTAGTCGTATCGTTGAAGGCCCATGATTTAATTCTTGAATCTCACCTTGAGCAATAGAGAAGACAAGATAGAACTACCTAAATCCGATAAAAATTTTACCGGAGCTCAGAAAGAAAATAGCCGTTACTTTAAATAATAGCGTTAGTTGCGGAATTTTGTGGACCGTCGGCACGATTTGGTAAATATTGCAACCCTCATGACAATGTCCATCTGGAAATTTGAAAATGCGGTTAATGACCTGATGGCAGCAGGCTTGAGAAAAATCCTGGATTAAATCTCATAATGTGCGGTATTGCTGGCTACTTCGGCCTGAAAGAGCTTGACCCGGAGCGCCTCCAGGCGTGCCTGGCATTGATGCGCCGTCGCGGCCCGGACCACGAGGCTTTCCGACACTGGACCAACCCGGCAGGGCGGAACGTCTATTTATTGCACAGCCGTCTCAGTATCATTGATTTGGACCCCCGGGCCAACCAGCCTTTCCAGGTCGGGTCGAAATGGCTGGTCTACAACGGCGAGCTCTATAATTACCTGGAGGTGCGCCGGGACCTGCAGGCGCATGGCCGCCATTTTACCACCGAGTCCGATACAGAAGTCCTGCTGAACGCCCTGGAATGCCATGGCTGGTCCGCCCTGGACCGGTGCGAAGGGATGTGGGCCTTTGCGGTGTACGACGAGGCGGATGGTTCCCTGACCCTCTGTCGGGACCGCTTCGGTGAGAAACCCCTTTACCTTTACCGTACCGGTTCCGGAGTCTATTTCGGTTCCGAGATCAAGTTTATCACCGCTCTCCTGGGCCGGCGGCTGGAGGTGAACTTTGACCATCTTTACCGCTACCTGGTCAATGGCTATAAGGCGCTTTACAAAGATAGCCACACCTTTTTCAAAGGTCTGGGCGAGCTACCGTCGGCGTCATGCCTACATCTGGATGCTGAAGGCCAAGAGGAGCAATACAAGTATTGGCGACCGGGTTTTTGTCCGGATGAAACCATAACATATCCCGCGGCAGTAGCAGGGGTGCGGGAAAGACTCATCCGCTCCGTGAAGCTGCGCCTGCGTGCCGATGTCCCCCTGGCTTTCTGCATGAGCGGCGGTGTTGATTCGAATTCCCTGATCAGCATTGCCAAGAACATCTTTGGCTACGACGTGCATGGATTCACGATTGCCAACACCGACCAGCGTTACGAAGAGCAGGACATGGTGGACCATGCCGTCGCCGAACTGGGCATCCGCCACACTTCCATCCCGGTGGATACCACCAACTTTCTTCCTAAACTCCGGACCCTGGTAAAACAGCACGACGCGCCGGTGTACACGATAAGTTATTTTGCCCACTGGCTGTTGATGGAGAGCGTGGCCGCACATGGTTATCGCATTGCTATCAGCGGCACCGCGGCTGATGAGCTTTTTACCGGCTATTACGACCATCATTTGGCATACTTGTATGAGGTGAGGGAAGACCCCATTTTGTTGGCGGAATCACAACAGAATTGGAGGGAAGGCATCTTCCCCCTGGTAAGAAATCGGTACCTGCGGGATCCAGAATTATTCATCAAAGATCCGGGGTTTCGCGACCACATTTTCCTGGATGCCGCAAAATTCGCTGGCTATTTGAAGGTTGATTGGGCTGAGGCATTCACGGAAGAACACTTCACCGACAGCCTGCTGCGCAATCGCATGCAGAATGAGATGTTCCATGAGGCCGTTCCCTGCATCCTCCATGAAGATGACCTGAATGCCATGTACTTCTCCATTGAGAACCGATCCCCCTATCTGGATCGGGAGCTGTTCGAGTTTTGTTTCCGCATCCCATCCAAGCATCTGATACGCAATGGCGTGGCTAAAGCCATTTTGCGCGATTCAATGCGCCAAATCGCCCCGGAGCGGATCCTGGATAATCCCCGCAAGGTAGGCTTTAACGCCCCCATCTTCTCGTTTCTCAATGTCCAAGATCCGGAAGTTCTGAGCTACTTACTCGATGGGAGCCCCATTTTCGATCACGTACGGCGCGAAAAGATCGAAGCTTTAATTAAGAATTCGACCTTGCCGAATAGCGAAAGCAAATTCCTTTTCTATTTCCTCAGCAGCAAGTTGTTTTTGGAGGAATTTTCCTCATGAGATATTGCCGCAAGTGCATCATCCCCGATACCCGCCCCAACATTCAGTTAAGCGCTGAGGGGATCTGCAATGCTTGTGAATCCCACGCAACCAAGACCGAGATCGACTGGGCCCAACGCGAGCGCGCTTTTCTCAGCGTAATAAGCCATGCCAAGGAGCGCAGCAAGGGATACGACTGCCTGATCCCGGTAAGCGGCGGTAAAGATAGCACCTGGCAGGTAGTCAAAGCCCTGGAGTATGGTTTGCACCCATTAGCGGTGACCTGGAAAAGTCCGGCTCGCACCGAGATCGGGGCCCGGAATTTGGCCAATTTGGTGAGCCTGGGGGTGGATCATATCGATTATCAGGTGAATCCCAAGGTGGAGAAAAAGTTTCTCTGCCTGGCGCTGGCCCGATATGGTGATCCTGCGATTCCGATGCATATGGCCCTTTTCAATATTCCCCTCACCATTGCCGTCAAGTTTGACATCCCCTTAGCCATCTGGGGGGAGAATTCTGCCTTCGAATACGGCGGCACGGACGAGGAGCTCAAGGGGTTTAGGTTGGATCGCTCCTGGTTGAAAACTTATGGCGTGACCCATGGGACCACGGCTCGCGATTGGATTTCCGAAGAATTAACCGAAAAGGAACTGACCCCCTACTTTGGACCTACAGATGAGGAGTTGGAGAGCAAAGGGGTGCTGGCGGCGTTCCTCGGCTATTACTTTCCCTGGGATCCGCTCTTGAGCCTGGAGGTGGCCCGGGCCCGCGGCTTTAAGGTGCGGGAGGAAGGTCCAAAGACGGGCTATTATGACTATGCCGATATTGACGATGATTTTATCTCGATTCACCACTTTTTAAAGTGGTATAAGTTCGGTTTCACGAGGTCCTTTGACAACTTATCCCTGGAGATACGCAATGGACGGATGACGCGCCTCGAAGCCATCCAAATCCTTCGTGCAAGGGGTGATGAAACGCCTCACGAAGATATAGCCAAGTTCTGTAATTTCATCGGCATTACCAGGGAGGATTTTTTTAACCTTATCGAAAAGTTTCGCAACCCGTCTATCTGGGTGAAGAAAAATAATAAATGGGTCATGCCGGATTTTCTGATCCAGGATTGGAATTGGACATGAAGTTTACTCCCAAGGATCCCCCCCGCGTCTTTGAGGTCGGCTTCGGCGACATCATCCAGATGAAGGATTGCGCGCATATCCATTTGGAACCCGATGAACAGATAACCTTGGTCACGGAGTCCGGCGGTGAGTACGATGTGGCCCGTAAATCTTGGGGCTTTTACGCTACGCCTTCGCTCAATGGGCGGTTGGAGAACTTCGGTTTGCGCCCCGTGCTTCTTAAGAATCGTATCAACCGCTATTTCCTGGTGCTGGTGGAAGGCGGGAAAGAGCCTGACTTTGAACGGTATCTTGACGTGGAAGGCTTGAAAGTGGTCTGTTGGATGGACACTACCGCCAGGCTTGAAAAACTTGAGGAAAAGCTTGGATGAGACCTGAGAGGCGCGCCGGGCAAACTCTTTTACATTGCCCCTGCGGGAGTGACAATTTCCGCAAGTTTTTCACTTATAATGAGCGGCCGGCAGGCGAAACTCATTTCCCCTTCAGCGCGGCTAGCCAATATTACCGGGAGGTGTGGCGCTGCTCCACATGCCACCATTTTGTGTCAGTTCATAATATGGACCTGACCGGCATGTACCAGAATGATTATGTAAGCTCAACCTATGCTGATAGCGAAGGGATCCTGGTTGCCTTCAGGCGAATTATCTCTCTAGATCCGGTCAAATCAGACAATGTTGGGCGGGTAAAGCGGATCCTGGAGTTTGCCGCCGTTCACCTCAAAGCGCCAACCGCTGAAAACCGGGCGCCAACTGTTCTTGATATCGGCTCCGGTTTGGGCGTCTTTCTGCACAGAATGAAAGAGGCTGGCTGGGACTGCACCGCGCTGGATAACGACCCGCGCTTGTGTCAACATGCCAATGACAACGTGGGAGTCAAAGCAGTTTGCGGCGATTTCATGACCCTGGAGAACCTGGGAAAATTTGACGTGGTGACCTTCAATAAGGTACTGGAGCATGTAGAATATCCGGTGGCGATGCTGGCCAAAAGCAAAGCGAATTTGCGCCGCGGTGGCTTTATTTATGTTGAACTGCCCGATGGTGAAGGGGCTGCCCTGGAGGGGCCAGAGCGGGAAGAGTTTTTCATTGAGCATCACCATGTTTTTAGTATGGCCTCCCTAGCCATGCTGGCGTCTCGCGCCGGATTTTCGGTTCTTGTCATGGAACGACTCCAGGAGCCCAGCACCAAATATACGCTACGAGCTTTCTTAATCTAAGTTAGGAGCTAAGACAATGGGCGTATCTTAATATTGTTATAAGGCCATTATGTATAACCATTCTGATAACAAAGGTAATTGCCATGCCAGACCAATATGATGAATCCTCTATCAAAAATTGTTATTCCACCTGGAGCCAAAATTATTACAACGACTATTATGGCTCTAAAGAAGCCTATCCACCGGTACATCGAGACTTGTTAAAATATTTACTTCGTGAGGCAAAAGTCAACAGCATACTCGATGCTGGCTGTGGTCCCGCTTCATTCTTGCGAGAATTGGGTGATGAGAATTTAGATTTGTATGGGTTTGACCTGACCCCGGAAATGGTACTTGAAGGTCAGATGGTATTGGAAAAACATGGTATCCCCTCCAGTCATCTCTGGACAGGTAATGTGCTTGACCCAACATCTTTTCATATGCCCGGGAAAAAGAGGGTAAAGCGCTTTGATGCAGTTATTTGTATTGGTGTCCTGCCCCACATTCCCCATGGCCATGACATCACGGTAATAAAGAACCTGCGAAATGCTGTCAAGCCTAAAGGTCTGGTGGTGGTTGAGGCACGTAACCAGTTTTTTTCGTTTTTTACCCTGAACCGGTATTCGTATAATTTTTTTATGGAAGAATTGATCCGGAGAGAGCATCTATTAGATAAAGCCGGCACTGGAAAAACTCAGTTAATTTCTCTTATGAAGAGTCTTGAAAACCAGTTTCACATGGATCTGCCACCGATCCGTAAGGGCAAAGAAAGTGAGCCGGGGTATGATGAGATTCTTTCCCGCACACACAATCCGCTGCTTCTGAAAGAGCAATTTATTTCTCAGGGGTTTAAGGACGTAAAACTATTATTTTACCACTACCATTGCCTGCCCCCGATGTTTGAGAAAGAGATACCCGAGTTGTTCCGCCAAGAGAGCCTAGCCATGGAAGACCCGGAAGATTGGCGCGGCTACTTCATGGCCTCGGCTTTCCTTTTACTTGGAAAACCGGCATGATCAAAGGCGACGGTTGGATCAAGTATTGTATTTGGGAACATAGTACCCAAGTCAAAGAGCTTTATGCCCGGCGCTGCCGGCTCGAAGAACCGGAAATGGACTGTTCGTCCCAGGCCGTCGAACTCTTAGCTCCTTATGTAACGCCCGGCGACATACTTTTAGACGTAGGTTGTGGCAGCGGGTATTTCTTTCACTCCTTAAAGAAACGTCAGATTCTCGTGGAATATTTCGGTATTGATTCCGCCTCTTCACTTATTGACATCGGCAGGAATTGCCTGGCCTCATATGGGCTGCCGCCAGAAAATTTGCAGGTAATGCGCATTGAAGACATGGATGGTGAAGTAGATCACATCGTCTGTATTAATGTGCTGTCCAATATCGATAATTACCATCGCCCATTGGAACGCATGCTGTTATGTGCTCGCAAGACGGTAATCATTCGAGAATCCGTCAAAAAGCAGGCAGAATATTTATATGTTCATGACAAGTATCTTGATCCTGGGAAAAATCTAAAAGTATATGTCAATGCTTATGGCATGCAGGAATTGATGGAGTTCATCGAATCTTATGGATTTAAGGTAAGATATGTGATAGATTGGCATACTAAAGGAAAATCCCAGATGGTCATCGGATACCCACACTATTGGAAATTCTTTGTGGCCGAAAAGGTGAGTCCTGTTGAAGTTGCTTCCTGATATGGTCAATTCCACCATCTCTCTTCAAGTGGAACTGGTTCAACTATGTCGAGAATAGCCGGGATACTTTGTAAGCATTCCCCTGAACAAGGGGCTGGGCTTCTCAAAGCCATGCTGATGTCTCTGTCAAGTGACAAAAACCGGCTGTCCCGCGAGGAGACCGCCGGTCATGCCGTTCTTGGTTGGTGTGGATGGTATCCGGGGCCCAATATTGCCTCGGCAGATAATATTATTGCAGTCATGGACGGCTTTATTTATAACGGAGCAGAGCTTGGAACGAAAAACACTGACGCGTTGTTATTAATTTCATTATATACCCGTTTTGGGTTTGCCGGTGCATTGCGAAAAATTAACGGTGACTTCGCGGCAGCTCTCTATGATCCTGCCATTGATACCCTTTGGGTGGCCCGTGACCGGTTTGGGGTCAAGCCCCTGTACTACGTGTCTACCCCCTTACATTTTGCTTTTGCATCGCAACCGCGTCCCTTGTTGGCCTTGCCCAACATCGTCGGGGAAATCAACCGGAAATTCGTCTCCCTTTTCGCAGCGTCCCATTATCGCTATTTTGATAATCAGCCTGAGCAATCCCCTTACACCGAAATTGCTCAATTACCCGCGGCCCATTTCCTCCAAGTTACTAAATACCAAGTAAAGAAAACCGTATACTGGTCGCTGGCAGACCTGCCTGATCTTACAGAATCCAAGGCTGCTTTGGCGGAACAATATCGAGCTTTACTGACAGATGCGGTCGCTTTACGGCTGAGAGCTGCTAAAAAACCAGGGTTCACCCTGTCAGGCGGGATGGATTCTTCCTCCATTCTTTCCGCAGCAGTATATGCAACCAACCGGAAACAGCACGTTTTTTCCACGGTTTATGAAGACAAGACCTTTGACGAATCAGAAGATATCCAGCCGATGTTAGCTACCAAGGCAGAAAATTGGCATCCGGTGATGGTAGACAAGCCGGACACCTTCGACTTGATCCAGAAAATGGTCCAGGTTCACGACGAACCCGTGGCCACCGCCACTTGGCTTTCACACTTTCTGCTATGCGAGCAGGCCCATAAGCATGGTTTTCAGTCCCTATTTGGAGGCTTGGGCGGGGATGAATTGAACGCCGGAGAATATGAGTACTTTTTTTTCCATTTTGCCGACCTGCGTTTAGCTGGTCGTGAAGATGAGCTGCAGAACGAAATCCGCATGTGGGTCCAATATCATGACCATCCAATATTTCGGAAAAACCGGGCTGTAGCTGAAGATGCCCTGGCGCGCCTCGTTGATCTTTCGCACCCCTGGCGGTGTCTTCCTGACCGCCGCCGCCTTAACAAATATATCCGGGCCCTGAATCCTGATTATTTCACACTCAACGACTTTGAACCGGTAATGGATCATCCGTTCAAGAGTTACCTCAAAAACCGTGCTTATCAGGACCTCTTTCGGGAAACCATCCCGTGCTGTCTCCGGGCTGAGGACCGCCAGACAATCGCCTTTGAACTCGATAACTTCTTGCCGTTTTTGGACCATCGCCTCGTCGAATTCATGTTCATGATCCCAGGCAAGTTTAAGATTTGTAACGGGGTTACCAAAATCTTGCTCCGTGAAGCAATGCGTGGGATGTTGCCCGAAGAAACGAGAAGACGGGTTAAGAAGACCGGATGGAATGCACCTAGTCATATATGGTTTTCAGGTCGCGGCAAAGACCAACTCATAGATTTGATTCATTCCCGATCATTTCGGGAGCACGGGGTCTATAATCTTCATGAAGTAACCAACATTATTAATGAACACGACCTCATCGTAACCTCCGGTAAATCTGCCGAAAATCATATGATGTTTTTGTGGCAACTGGTTAATTTGGAATTATGGTTGGCGCAGGTCAAAAGATGGAGCCAACGGAACGATGATTTTTCCCAATCTCCTAACTTCTTGCTATCCAAACCGTAATAACGATAAAGAACAAACTTAGGAGATACCATGAGAATATTATTAATTAATATCGCGTTACGCCCTCCACCGTCGCGTGTATATCCCCCCATAGGCTTAGGCTACATTGCTTCTGCCATGAAGCGAGCTGGTTTCTCATTCGATTTGCTGGATTTGGACATCCAGCCCAAGGCTCCCGAAGAAGTCGAAAATTTTCTTCGCACTAACCGTTATGATGTGGTGGCCATGGGCTGCATCGTCACTGGGTACAAATTTGTCAAATGGCTTTCCCGTATTGTTAAAGAGAATTATCCGGAATCCACAATAGTGGTGGGAAATTCTGTGGCTTCATCCATACCGGTTTTATTATTGCAGAAAACCGGAGTTGATATCGCCGTACTGGGTGAAGGGGATGAAACTATTGTAGAATTACTAAAAACAATTGAGGACAAGAGGGAATTGGGCGGAGTCCGGGGAATTGCTTATAAGATAGATGGTGAAGTTAAAATCACTCCTCACCGCCCGATTATCCCGGATATAAATGTCATTCCCATTCCAGACTGGGATTTATTTGATATCGAAGCTTACATCGAAAATCAGTCGAAGGCCCTGGATGAGCCTTTACCGCCAATCCCCCGGGATCAGCTCAGGTCTTTTGTCATCAACACCGCCAGGGGTTGCTTGCATAACTGCACTTTTTGCTATCACGTATTCCAAGGGGAGAAATACCGCTGGCGGTCAGTGGAGTCTATAATCGGGGAATTGGAATATCATAACAACCGTTATGATATTAACCATTTTTATTTTCATGATGAACTCTCTTTCTTTTCCGTGAAACAGGCAGAAGAATTTGCCAATGCCATGCTTGCCAAGAGACTCAAAATTTACTGGGCCGCCAGTTGTCGCAGCGGCCTGTTTACCAAAGAAGAACATCTTGAGGTGGCCAAGAAACTGAAAGAAGTTGGTGGCTTAGCCTTAAGCTTCTCCTTGGAGTCGACCTCCCCCGAAATACTTCAACGGATGCATAAAAATGTGGGTCCCCTCGAATTTTCTCAACAAGTGAAAATTTGTAAGCGCGCCGGTCTGGCGGTCCATACCAGCTTAGTAATAGGCTATCCCGAAGAAACTCCAGAAACTATCAAGGCCACTATTGATTGTTGCATTGACAATGGAGTTTACCCCAGCATCGGATATTTGTTACCCCAACCCGGAACCCCCATGTACGATTATGCCCGGCAACATAAGTATATTCAGGATGAAGAGGAGTATTTGTTAAGCATGGGCGACCGGCAAGATCTACACGTGAACATGACCAAGATTCCGGATCAAGAACTAGAAGCGATAGTAAAAGATGAAATGGCCCGTGCAAACCGCGCCTTGGGGATGGATTTGCAACCGGATAGCTTGATCAAAACTAGTTTTTATCGAACCAAGTCCAAGCCTGAAGAATGATTTTTCTGGTAGGGCTGAGATAGGGGAGCATTACAGTGGGTTCGAAGGATTTAAGCGTGGACACGATAAATGGCCAGTTAACCTGCTGTATGAAGAATTAATCAAGACCGTGGACAGCAATATCTAGCCCGAAAAAATAATTACTCGGATAAACAGCCTACAACTAATTGAATTTAAAAGATTCTTAGCTGAGATCAGAATGACAATTATTTGGCTTAATGGGTTCTGCAATGACTTGTAACAGTTTCCGTCATTTTCGGTGCATCGAATTCGGCATTGATGAATAAATTGACCGAGAACAATCAGCCTACCTATTTCCTGGCGACAACCGCCCTCGAAGAGTTCTGGGACACGTCAAAGCCGCTTTTGTTTCTCGGAGAATGGTGCAGACGCTACAATCGCAAATCTTTTTGGGAACCGCTCATTGGAGAAGTACTGGTCAACCCATGGCATGACAGACAACAACTCCATAAGGCTTATCATTATGTCGCTGATGTATACGAGCGACTATTGCCGGTTTTAGGAGAGGCCCTCAATTCCACCCACAAGGTTAATCATAGTAAACGCTATTGGCGAATAATTCTCGGCCCCTGGCTGCTGTTCTACCTTCCGGTTATCTATGACAGATACATGTGCTTGCGCACCGCGTTAGACGATTATCCTGTTGTTACATCGACCGTGTTGGGAGAGGAAGCGTGGGTAACCCCGTGCGATACGCTGGAATTTGTGCAATTGATCAAGAAAGACCCCTATAATCTGCAACTGTATAGTCGAATACTAAAACTATTAGGATACGATTTTCCACAAAAAACATTTTCTGTGGTGGCCACACCATTTTCCCTCTCTGAAAGGAATTCGCCGTGGGGGAAAAACCGTTTGAGAAAATTCTTGGTCACAAAACTGGCTGTATTAAGCAAGAGATGCAGGGCAAACCATTCGATTATTTTTAGGGATTCATATTTTTCTCGACGCGTAGAATTACAGCTAATCATAAAAACCTTTGGCAGAATATGGCCGGTATTTGAAGACCTTACGCAAATACCCCATTTAAAACCGAACACGACTGCAAGATTGAGCCTGCAGAATGTCTTGCCGGCAGAAAATGACTTTGAAAGGTTGTTGAATCAAATGCTTCCGTTAGATGTCCCTCAGAGTCTTATGGAGGGATTCGATGGACTCCAGAATGAAGCGGAGCGCATCTATCCGTCGATGCCCAAAGCAATATTTTGCTCCGGAGCCTGGTACTTCGACGAAGCTTTTAAACACTGGGCGGCGGTTTCAACGGAAACCGGAACCCAGCTCCTCGGCGCACAGCACGGAGGTAACTATGGCGTCTTGGCGTACCACCCGGGAGAAGATCATGAAATTACTATCACTGACCGATATTTTTCCGGGGGATGGGAGCGCTCTGATCATCGCGCCAAGGTGACCCCCTGGTTCGTGACCAAGCTGGCGGGAAGAAAGCAACTGGGCGCCGATAGCAAGAAAGCAGGGATTCTTTTCGTGGCCACAGCTGACCCGCGATATCTGTTACAAATTCCCCATACTCCATGCCGATTTAGTCGTTACCTTCTCTGGCAATCACGCTTTTTAGCATCGCTTAATTTGCGATTGCTTCCAAAAATTCGAGTTCGGTTTTTTGCGGAAGATTTCGGTTGGGATATCGCCCAGCGCTGGCGGACCTCATACCCGGAAATAAGGGTTGAGACCTGGGATACCCCTTTTATACGAAGTCTTGAGAATTGCCGCCTCTATGTATGTGATCACATAGGAACCACTTTCCAGGAAGCACTTTCAGCAGACAAACCTACAATTTTATTCTGGGATCCTGCAATCAACGAAATGAGGCCGGAAGCGCAACCATATTATGATCGATTGCGTGCTGCAGGGATACTGTACGACACCCCGGAAGCCGCTACCGATGGAGTGAATGTCGTCTATGATAATGTCGTAGCTTGGTGGAACGATCCGGCGCGGCAGGAGGCCCGTCGGATATTCTGCAACCGCTTTGCCCGAACATCATCGGATGCAGTGAACGAGTGGGCAGAAGAATTTATACGCATATCAAAAGAGGGGATTATAACTCGCTAATCACAGACACAACCGTATGATAAATTCATACGTCCCTAGTAATTGTATTGCATCGGCTATGGGGAACGTAGGGGCTGATTTAAAACAGGGCATCTAGCAAGGCAACTTATTTTATGTTCCGATTAGTATATTTTGTAAAGACAATGATCTAATGCAGAAATCATATACTTTCAATTACCTGAAAATATACTTCTGGCAAGGTATTGCAATTGTACTGAATCTTCTCTCCATGTTTATCGTCATACCCCGCCTGGCTGATAATCCTTCGATATATGGAATTTACGTGGTCTGCATCTCGGCAAACATATTTTTGACCTATGCAGATATAGGCTTTGCCGGGGCCGGTTATAAATATGCCAGTGAATGCTTTGCGCAGAAAAATCTGGAGGAAGAAATAAACATTGTTGGTTTTATCGGGTTTGTCCTTTTTTTATTTGTAATTATATTTGCGTTGACCGTTTCTTATGTTGCGCTAAATCCAAGTATATTAATTAAAAATATAAATAGCGCCACAGAGATTAATATTACCTCTAATTTATTATTCATCCTTGCTCTATTTTCACCAGCAATCATCTTTCAAAGGATATTAGAGATTGTCTATGGAATTAGATTGGAACAATTTATACTCCAGCGGATCATGATTGCGGCTAATATACTGAAAATATTATCCATATTTTACTTTTTTAAAAACCAACAATATGATATTGTGGGCTATTTCTTATTTTGCCAACTGGTATATTTATTAGCGCTCTTTTCCTGCTTATTAATTGCAAAAATTAAATACAAATATAATTTTATCGTTTTTTTCAAATCAATTAGATTTTCAAAACCTATGTTCAATAAAACAAGAACCCTTGCTTTTGGTTCTTTGTTCAGTACAATTATGTTTATATTTTATTATGAGCTTGATGCATTTGCTATTGCAAAATTAATGGGGGGCGAAAGTGTCGCAATATATGCAGTTGGCTTTACAATCCTTTCTTTTCTAAGAAATCTTTTGGGGGTTCTTTATGCCCCCTTTTTAGCTCGTTTCAATCATTTTATCGGATTGCATGACATGGATGGCTTGCGTGATTTATACAGGAACATTCTTCCTTTGACGTTACCTTTCGTTGTCTTCCCTATTGTAAGTTTAGCTTTATTAATGGAACCTTTGGTGCATTCGTGGGTTGGCAACTATTATGAAAAGTCAGTTATCATTGCGCAATTGCTGATATTGGGCTTTATATATGGATTTTTTACCTATCCAGCTAGTTTTCTCATCATTGCCCAGGAAAAGATAAAAATACTATACTTAACAAGCGTCATACCACCTATTGTTTACTGGATCGGAATATTTTTAACGATTCCTTATATAGGATTAACATCTTTTGCCTTGTTCAAGCTCATTGCCATGTCAATAAGTAGTTTGTTCTATTTATTTATTACGCTAAAGTTTCTGGATATATCAGCAGGCGATTTCGTGCGAAAGATTCTTGGACCAGTGGCAATCCCCTTGAGTTTTTTAATTCTATCACTGGCATACCTAAATCAGTTTATGCCCGCCGAAAAGAATGCGCTTGACCTTTTTATTGTAATTGCCACCGGCGGATTAGCTTCTGCGGGAGCTTTGTTTTTATATTATTTATTTTCGAGCCACTTTAGAAATTATACTCAAGGACTTTTCAGGAAATGCTTTGTTTAAAGCTTGCTGGCAAACGGTGAAATGAAAAACAGATGGAGAGACACTGCCAGAAAAAACTTGGTCCCAACTTAAGTTCTGGTATAATCCATGGGGGCAGGCCAACAGTAGTGGGACAAAATATCAAAAATAAAGAAAGTCATTAATGCCCGACACGGATATCGTCCTGGTCAAACCAGGGAGTCAGAAACAGCTTTACGGAGAACTCAGCACTTTAGAGCTGACAGCCTTGGAGCCGCCGTTGTGGGCGGCGCTTTTGGCAGCCTATCTGAGGCAGTTAGGGTATGGCGTGATCTTGTTGGACGCCGAAGTGGAACGTCTTACCTATGAACAGACCGCTGCCAAGATCAAAGACGCCAACCCCTGGCTGGCGGCCATCGTAGTTTCCGGTACCAATCCATCCGCCTCCACCAGCAACATGACCGGGGCCGGGGCGATTTTAGAGCATCTGAGCGCCATCAGCCCTCAGACCCACACCCTTCTCATGGGGCTGCACCCTTCGGCCTTGCCCGAGCGCACCATGCGGGAGGAGCAGGTAGATTTTGTCTGCCAGGGGGAGGGGTTTTTCACTCTGCCGGGACTTTTAGACATCCTTAAGGCAAGGGGAGCGGATTTTAAAATTCCCGGGCTCTGGTATAAGCAAGACGGCCAAGTGGTCTCTAACCCCAGGGCCACTCTCTACTCCAACCTGACGGCACTGCCCATGCCAGCCTGGGATCTCCTGCCCTTGCATGAATACCGGGCCCACAACTGGCATTGCTTCACGCACCTGGACCAGCGCCAGCCTTATGTAGCCATCTACACGAGTCTGGGGTGTCCTTTTCATTGCAGCTTCTGCTGCATTAACGCCTTTTTCGGCAACGCCGGCATCCGCTACCGGAGCCCTCAAAGCGTCATCGAAGAGATCGACTTTTTGGTGAACCGATATGGGATGAAGAATATCAAGATCATCGACGAAATGTTTGCACTGCAGGAAGCCCGAGTGGTAGAGCTCTGCGACCTGATCATTGAGCGGCGCTACGATTTGAACCTATGGGCCTATGCCCGGGTGAATACCGTCACTGAGCGGATGCTGGCCAAGATGAAGGAGGCTGGCATCAACTGGGTGGCCTATGGCTTCGAATCGGGATCCGACCGCGTCCTTAAGGACGCGGTCAAGGGCTATCAGGCCGGGGCAGTTGAACAGGTGGTTAAGATGACCTATGATCAGGGCATCCATATCTGCGCTAATTTTATTTTCGGTCTACCCGAAGACGATTTAGACTCCATGCATGCAACCCTGAAACTCATGCTGGACATCAACGCCGAGTGGGCCAACATCTACTCGGCCATGGCATATCCCGGCTCCCGGCTCTACGACCTGGCGGTGGCGGATAACTGGCCCCTGCCGGAAACCTGGCAGGGCTATTCGCAGTACGCTTACGAGTCCTTGCCCCTGCCAACGAAATACCTGTCCGGCGGTCAGGTATTGGCCTTCAGGGATTACGCCTTTGATGTTTATTACCGCAGTCCCCGATATTTGGAGATGATCTGTCGGAAATTCGGAAGGGAAACAGCAAACCACCTCAAGGAGATGTCAGCCAAGCAGTTGCCGAGGAAATACGCTTCCTTCTGATTCCACGCCGATATAGATAGCTGGCTTTTCTATATGAACCCCACCTACCTGCTTGGAAGGAGTTGGAGTTTGACGACGGGCCTTTTTGGGTTGACTATTGGGGCTTCCTTTTAATATACACGCTAGACGATGCAGGGAATTAGTTGACCAAAGAATTTTCACGCGAACAGAGATGGTTCCGGCAAAAGCAGGGACTGCGCCGCTACATCGGGCCCAAAAGGGTTGTCATTATCCTCCTTTTTTCGGCCTCTCTGTTGGTGCTCTGGTATCTGCGCAAACATGGGTATCTGACTCCAGAGACAGTCTTTCAATTCGTCCATGACTATCCGGTATGGGGCCCGGTCATCTTCGTAACCGTGTATCTGGTCTCGGTGGTGGCTCTCATCCCCACTTTGCCGTTCAATTTAGGAGCTGGATTTCTCTGGGGACCTCTCTGGGGAACGGTCTTTTCCGTTGCCGGCTGCGGCTTAGGGGCCATGACGGCCTTTCTCATGGCTCGCACGGCGGTGGGGCAGCCCCTGGCCAGGCGCTTCGATAATGCCATGGCCCAGTGGCTGCAAAAAGAGTTGGCCACCAAAGGCTGGCGTTTGGTGGCTTTTACCAGGATCAATCCGGTGTTTCCTTCCGGGCCATTAAATTTTGTCTTGGCCCTGACTTCCATTACTTTTCCATGTTATGCTTGGTCGTCGCTGGTTTTTATGACCCCCGTCGCTATGGTCTTTTCCATTATCGGCCACTCGGTAGGCGGGTTCATGCTGGAGGGGGAGGCCACCAGGCTGGTGCGCCTGGTTATGGTGGTTTCCCTGGCCCTGGTAGTTCTGGTGGTTATCATGCTGCTGTCCCGGCGGCTGTTTGGCAAGAGCACCTTACCCCGTTGAGGCTCAACTAAATCTACGCGCAAGGATCTGCTTTCATGAAAGTAACGCTGTTGGTCATGTCCTTAAACGAAATCGAAGGCATGCAGGCCATTATGCCTCGGATCAAAAAGGATTGGGTGGATCAAATCATCGTGGTGGACGGCGGCTCCACGGATGGCTCCATAGAATGGGCCAGAGAACAAGGCTATCGCGTCTATGTGCAAAAGCAAAAAGGGTTCAGGTTTGCCTACTTCGAGGCGTTTCCCTATGTAGAGGGTGATGTGATCATCACCTTTAGCCCGGATGGCAACTCCATCCCGGAATTGATCCCCCAATTAATAGAGAAGATGCGGGATGGCTACGACATGGTCATAGCCTCCCGGTATCTCGGTGACGCCAAGAGCGAGGATGACGACTTTATCACCGGCTTCGGCAACTGGCTATTCACCAAGACCGTCCAATGGCTGTATGGGGGGAACATCACCGATGTTATGGTGATTTTTAGGGCCTATAAGAAGCAGGTTATTTACGATCTGGAGCTGGACCGGGACAAATGGTATACCACCCCGGAGAAACTTTTTTTTTGCAAAATAAGCTGGGAGCCGCTGCTTTCCGCCCGGGCCGCGAAAAAGCGGCTCAGGATTACCGAAATTCCCGGCGACGAGCCCCCGAGAATCGGTGGAGAGCGAAAGCTGCGGATCTGGCGTTGGGGGGCCGCCTATTATTACCAGATATGGCGGGAATATTGGGGAGGGATTTAAGTTAATGGGGCTATCCGGTTGACTCTCCCATACATATATGTTGTATGGGTTTTTTATTTTGAAAATCAGACAAAGCCTCTTTTGGAATTTTCGCATAGCTTTGCCACTGAGCAAGCTTGCCATGATAAAAGTAATAAGTCCAATTGAGACTTCTGCGAAAGTCCCTTGAAAAATAGTCTTAATTATACGAAGAAATCAGTTCAACATAGCTCCAGTTGCAAGGATGATTGACGACTTTCGGGTTCCCATGATGAGCTTTCAGCAATCGGAAAACCGGTTAATCTTAGGAGAGGAAATGAATAACAAACCAGTGCTGGCGATTGTGGTTCCCTGTTACAACGAGGAAGAGGTCTTACCCGAGACGATCAATAGGTTATCGCGGCTGATGCAGGAACTTGTGGTTGCGGAAAAAATTTCCGAAAAGAGTTTCTTGCTCTTTGTGGATGACGGAAGTCGCGACCGGACCTGGGGGGTCATTTCGGAGGCCCATCGGGTGGGGGGGAAGATTAGAGGACTAAAACTTTCCAGGAACTTTGGCCATCAGAATGCCCTGGTGGCGGGCATGGAGCACGTGCGTGATAAATGCGATTGTATGGTATCCATAGATGCGGATCTTCAGGATGATATCAATGTTATCGAGGTCGGTCTGGAAAAATATTATTCTGGAGCCAATATAGTTTATTTTGTCAGGCGGGAAAGAAAGAAAGACACTTGGTTAAAGAAGTCTACAGCCTACTTTTTTTATAGATTAATCTCTTTCATTGGAGTTGGCATTATATATAATCACGCTGATTATCGTCTCATTGATCGAACTGTATTAAATTGTTTCCTCAGTTATAAGGAAGTGAATATGTTTTTACGTGGGATATTCCCGATGATTGGATTCACCATAGCTACTGTTCCATATGATAGAAAGGAACGTTTTGCCGGAAAATCCAAATACCCATTCAAAAAGATGATGGCTTTTGCGCTTGAGGGTATTACCTCGTTTAGCGTTGTTCCTCTGCGGATCGTTTCGGCTGCCGGGCTCGCGGTTTTTTCCTTCAGCCTATTAATGGGCGGTTTTATACTCTATTATGCGCTAGTGAGAGGCAAGGTCGTGCCGGGTTGGGCTTCCACAGTGCTGCCAATTTATTTTCTGGGGGGGGTGCAACTTTTGTCGCTCGGTATTATCGGGGAATATATCGGCAAGATTTATAACGAAACCAAAGGCCGGCCGCGGTATTTCGTGGAGACGTCAGCGGAGTGAACTTGGTTTTTGTCCTCCATCACGGTTTACCGGATTGCTTCGATAATTTTGGTCATCACGTTTAGGGGCGGCATTCAGCTGATCCGCGAGGCAGCAATCCTGCGGTAGCCGCGAGTTTCCTGGGGTGATGTCCCAGGACCAGCAGAGGTGAGGCACGCCGACAATCGCATGCGGGGGTTTTAGGAGGGCTTTGCCCGGCGGCAAGATGAGGTGTGAATGAAACAACCTAGGGGCTTGAAGGTGGAACGGGTTGAATTTGATAGCTACGCGTATGAGTATGAGGAGATGGTTAACTCGGGGATCGCCTTCTTCGGAGAAAAACACGACTACTTTCATGCTTACAAACTCTCTTGCCTCCAAAGGTGGATAGCCGGAATAGAATATTCCGACACGATCCTCGACTTTGGCTGCGGCACTGGCAAGCTCGCAGCCCTCATGGCGCAAACCTTCCGCCACGCCGCGGTCTATGGCTACGATGTCTCCTCCCGATCCCTGGAATTGGCCAGGGCTAGATGCGGGGCACTTGAGAACCTCACCTTTGGGGACAGCTTTACCGAGCATCAGTTCGACCTGATTGTTGCCGCCAACGTTTTCCACCACATCAAGCCTAAAGACCGGAAAAGAGTCATTCTCCAACTACGAGATTCCTTGAAGCCCACCGGGAGGATGGTTATTTTCGAGCACAATCCTCTAAATCCTCTAACCCGTTGGGTGGTGAAGGCCTGCCCCTTTGACGCTGACGCCGAGCTGCTTTCCGCTCTTCAATTTATCCGACTGGCCGGGAGCTGTGACTTGGAGGTCGACTGCAGGCGCTACATTGTCTTTTTTCCTAAGTTCCTCAGCTTCTTCCGCAGGCTGGAGTTCCACCTAGGGTTCTTCCCTCTGGGCGCCCAGTACATGTTGTCTCTCAAAAAGGGCCCCCCCCCTGAGGGGATGCTTGAAGGGAACCGTAGTCTGCTCCCTGGCCAGCTTAAAAACGATCCCCCAGGGAGGTAAGACAAGGGGGCCGCCCTTATCGCCGCTCCTGGGGCTTCTTCGCAGGGGCGCATATGTTTCAGCAGCCTTTTTCCTGTCCCACCAATCCCGGGTGGTGTCGGCCTACAAGCCATTTCAAAACCTCAATTTTCCCTGGTATGTCATTCTGAGCGTAGCGAAGAATCTCGTATTTCCTGATAGTTGAAATCCTTCGGTTTCCGCTCAGGATGACAAAAAACTAGTTTTTCATCAGCCTGAAAGACCCTCCGCTGAGTGGGTGGTAAGCCCAAGTTTAAGGCGGAAATACATTTTCATGGGGATTTGTGTTATCATAAAAATCAAAGCTATCAGGCTCCCTACGAGACAATTGGGCTGCAAAGCTGGCTGTAACCCTGGATTATGCCGCAATAATTGCCTGTAATATGTATAACTATCTGATATAATGAATAATAATCGTTAAATTGGGGGTCCAAGATGCTCAATAGTGGTGAAAGCCGAAAAGAGGTGATCCGGCCGGATTTTAACCGGGCCATCATGATAGATTTCCGGGATGCCAAGATCACCTCGACGATGGTTTCCTCCTGATGCGAGAGATAGATAACCTGCCCCCCCAAAACTGATCCACAAATTATGTTGGAGTATTAGATTTGTTATAAATAAGAGGGCCTTACAGCTTCATATACGGGAAGAGGCCCCCAACACCATCTTTGGACTGCGTGGGGTTGCCGCATAATCTCGGATTAAACATGGATAATAAAAAGATCGTCTTTATAATTCCGCCAGCTGATTCCTTAACGTTGAAATTTGTATCTTATCAACAACCTATTAATCTGGCTTATCTGGCGGCCGCGGTGATCAAGGCCGGCTTTTCTGCTGAAATTTGGGATTACAGCATCGGTGAGTTCGTTGAAAATGATTTTCTTAATCGGATCAGAGAGAGTAACCCGTTTGCGATAGGGGTCCATTGCAAGACGTTTAGTATCATCCAGGGGCATTATTTGGCCGAAATCATCAAAAAACATTTTTCGGGAATAATGACAATAGTCGGCGGGCCCCACTCTTCTGCATTGCCTATCGATACTTTAACGGAGTTCCCTCATTTTGATATAGTGGTCATCGGCGAAGGGGAGGCGACTATCGCAGAACTGTGCCGCGCCATATCCAGCGGGAATGACTTGAAGAATGTGAATGGTCTGGCTTTTCGTGAAGGCGGCACGGCTGTTTGTACCGAAAAGCGGGAATTGATCAAAAACTTGGATGAGTTAGATTATCCGGCCAGGCATTTGCTGGCCAGAAGTACGCCTGGTAATCGTCATCCCACGAGGGGCATATCGCCGGCAAATCATAATGTAACGGAGATTTTTACTTCCCGGGGGTGTCCGGGTAAATGTATTTTCTGCGCGGTGAACATATCCTATGGGAATTGCGTAAGGTTCAGGACGGTAGATAATGTCCTGGGCGAGATCGAAGAATGCATCTCACGTTATAAGTATAATCATATTATCATCCAGGATGATACTTTTACGTTAAATAAAAAGAGAGTAAGCAGTATCTTGGATGGATTCAGAAGGTTGGGTTTAAGCTCCTGGAGCTGTGACAGCCGGGTAGATACAGTCAACGAAGAGATGCTTCAAGAGATGGCGGCATCCGGCTGCAAAAAGATCTCTTTCGGCGTCGAATCCGGCAGTGACAGAATATTGAAGCTGATCAAAAAAAATATTACCGTAGAGCAGGTCAAGCGCACAGTGGCGCTGGCTAAAAGAGCTAATATCGGTATCGTTGAATGTACTTTTATGATAGGCAGCCATCCGGATGAAACTTATGATGACGTGCAGGCTACCTGGAGATTGATCAAAGAGTTAAGCCCTGACATAATCGCGGTTTCCGTGATCGTTCCATATCCAGGTACGGAAGTATATCGATTGATGGAAGAAAGAGGATATATCAATACTAAAAACTGGAGCGATTTTCAGGTGATAGGGGCAACGCCGGGTTGGCATACCGCAAACTTTTCGGCGCTCGAACTGGTGAGGCTGCAGCGAAAATTTATCAACCAATATTATTTTAGTCCCGGGTATTTGATCAAAAGCCTGAGCAAGATCAGAAGTGCAAAAGAAATACAATACCTTTTTAAGACAGGTTTGGAATATATACGATTTATGGCCAAGAACAAAATTTAAACCAAAGACGAAAAAGAGATCTCGACGGACATTCTTCGATAGAGGGCGAAAGAACACGTCCATGATTTGGTTGAGAAGATGGAGGTGTTACTTGCAAACGCCGATCTTTCCTGGGAGATAACGTTAGATGCAATTTCCGCCGAATATTTTCCGATGGACCACAAACCCGGGGCGCTGGATTATTGCCGTGGCAGTGCTGGCGCTGCTTTTGCTTACGGTATATATCGCCGCTTTTTTCTATGGGGTTAACTCTACCCTGAGCGACGACTCGTGGGGAGATATTTCGTATTATAATCAGCTGGCTTATAACTTCACCCATGGAAGGCCATTGCAGACCTCGAGTTACCGCCAAGCCGGCGACGGTATCCTGCACAACCCGTTTCCCTATGCGCATTCCTTCAGCATCCATGTGAATTTCACGCCTTATCTCTTTTTGTGGCCTTACAAGTTCATGCCCACCGTAAACGGTCTTTACCTGATTACCATTCTGTTTAACGTGGCCGGATTCTTGGGAATCGGCTGGTTAATCATGCGGCGCATGTGTTCAAGTAAAGACAGGTTTTTGTCCTATATGCTTGTCTGCGTTGCGTTCTTCTCCGTCCTGCCGAGTATGGGGGTCATTACCTATAAAGGGTTATTTGCGCTGTTTAGCGGGCCGCTTATCCTGGCGGCTTACTACTTCTTCCTGCGGGACAACCGGCTGCTTCTGGCGATTACCGGAGTACTTTTGTGCGGGGTATCCGAAGACCTGATAATGTTTACGTTTTCTTTCAGCGCCTATCTGTTCATTTTTGAAAAACGATTGCGTAAAATGGCGTTGTGGATGGGGTTGGGCGCCGCGGCCTATCTGGCTTTTGTGGTCTTTGTCATCCATCCCGCGGCCAGGTATGGTCTGACCCTGCAACACATTTCCGATCCTCTGGCCAAGCTTCATATGCTGCTTAGCGGCAAGCTGCCGCTGTCGGGCTATAAGGTTTATGGGCCGTTTGCTATCGGCCTTGTCCTGGCGCTGACCGTAATGGCGCTATTTTCGAACTTCAGAAGAGAAATCGAATGGAAAAAGGTTTTCGGCCTGATTTTCATTGCACCGGCAAGTCACTGGTTCATAGTGGTGACATTCTCCGGCGGGCAACATTACATGCCCATAATGGCCTGTACTTTTTTAGCGCTTCTGCTGATCGCGTCAAGGCTCGAATTCCGCCCGGTAGCGGTGGTGCGGATAGCCGCGGCCGTGATTATCTGCATGACGCTTTTCCTGCCCAGAGACACCTATAGGCTGCTAAAGCGCCTTCACTCTCATGCTGATGCAAAAAGCATTGCCAGAATGGAAACAAATAAAAGCACTCTGAGCCATATTGCCGCCTTGCCGAAAGAAGCGGGAATTTCGTATTGGACAAATCAAGGATTAGATGCGTTTATGACTTCACGCAATAATGTGTGGCGGTTCCCGGATTATTTCGATTCCGCGGATTATCTGGTCATCCAAAAAGATGCGGATCAGACTTTTTTTGATACGAAAATAGAAGCTTCTGAGGGTATAGAAGCGGCAATTAAAAGGGGGCAAACCTATAGCAGCAGCACTCAAATTGCTCTACCGGCCGAGATGGTGAAACGTATAGAGAATGAACTGGTCAATGTGAAGGCTTCCCATGAAATTAACGTGGATACCGAACGTGTGCTGATTTTAAAAAGAAAGAAAAGTGCGGGACTGCCTTGTCCGGAATCGACGCTTGGATGGGGATGGATTAACCCAAAATGAACGATTTAGATCTTGCACATTAAGATAATAAAAGAACCCTGGATAGATCTCGATGGGTGTGCTTTTCAGTCGACCCTGAAGGCAATTCTCGATTTCTTCTAACGTAAGATTGTGCTATCTTACTTCTCATAATACGATTTGGCTACAAATAGAGAAAACTTGTCGGGGTTAGACTCGGGGAGAGAGGCCCCCAAAACCATTTTTTGACTGTGGTGGCTAAAGTTGCCGCAAAATCTTGTCAACAATCTTCTCATTTGATAACAGGAAGGTCTATCGCATGCAGTATAAAGACATAATGGAAACACTAAGATATTTCAAGTGGTTGGCCAAACACAAATATTACGATAAGCTTACTGTAATAGGTATAGAAAATTCCACAGCATGCAACCGTAAATGCCCATACTGTCCCAATTTCAATTATTCCCGCGGCAATCATTTGATGTCGATTGAATTGTGGAATAAAATCATAGATGATCTGGCCCAAATGAACTATACAGGGTCAATCTCTCCGGGACTATTTAATGAACCTTTAATAGATGAAAGACTGCCACAATTGATTAAATATGCAAGACAAAAACTTCCCAAATCTGAAATCCTTATATACAGTAATGGGGATTTAGTTAATGAAAAGACTTATAAGGAACTCAAAAAAGCGGGCGTTACCCGATTTAGGATATCACAGCATGATGACAAATGGAAAAATACATTCATGGATTCTGATGCAAAACTATGTCCAGATATAGAAATTGTGAGATACCATAACTACGCAAATCCTGCGATATTGAACAACAGAGGCGGCCTAGTTGACACGATAAAACCGATTTATCAGCCACATTGTTATATGATAGTCTCTACCATGTGGATTGATTATACGGGGAAGGCCATTCTTTGTTGTAATGATTACCTATCCTCCACAAATTTAGGTAATGTTCGGGAAAAGAGCATAAATGAGATATGGACCAATTCCAATTATAGAAAAGTCCGACTGGATGTTCTGTCTGGAATTTATAACGTTCCGATATGCCGAAAATGTAATGGTCTTTAATTTCTGAGACATCATTCTTTAATAAGGTTTGGATTTGACCTTCCTTTAGGTTGTCGAGTGGTCATTTTCCTTCGGTATCACTGCAAGATTAGCCATCATCAGCCAGTATCTCTGGCTTGACTTGGTCCCAACTCTAACTTAAATTGAGCCTGTTGCGAATACATCGTAAAATGTTGCCAAAAAACGGACCAGATTATCTTGGTCAAATGGCATAACATAGGCCGTGAAACTGTTTGCACTCGGCATTTTTGCGGCAGTCTCAAGTTCTGGTGTAATCCATGGAGGCAGGCCATATTGTGTAACTTACTGGTCACGTATGTCTTTCTGACCGAGATAGACGAGTTCGCCATTTACAGGCAGAGCGCGGGAGATTAATGCCCAGTTCGTGTAGCGCCTGCTCAGAGGAGGACTGATGATGCCGGAGAAAAGGTCAAGTTTCCCGGAGGAACTGGAGATTGAGGTATCCATAGTGGTGCCCATGTTAAACGAAGAAGGAAATCTGGATTATCTCTTGGAACGGTTAGAGCCCATCCTGGATCAACTCCAGTGCCGGTATGAAATAATTTGTGTCAACGACGGCAGCACCGATAACACTCTGGAGAAGTTGCTCCAGTACCGCAAAAAGGACTCCCGCATCAAAGTAGTCAATCTTTCTCGCAATTTCGGCAAAGATACGGCGCTTACCGCGGGTTTACATTATTCCCGCGGCACCGCGGTAATCCCCATAGACTGTGATCTTCAGGACCCGCCGGAACTCATAAAGGACCTTTTGGCCAAATGGCGTGAAGGATATGACGTGGTCTATGCCGTGAGGCGAAAACGCTATGGGGAACCCCTTATGAAACGCCTGATGGCAAACTTATTCTACAGATTTATAAATCTTTTCAGCGAAACTCCCATCCCCAAGAACACTGGAGACTTTCGCTTGATGGACCGGCGGGTCGTGGAGGTCCTTAATCAGATACCGGAACGGACGCGCTTTATGAAGGGTCTGTTTGCCTGGGTAGGATTCAAGCAGATAGGCATAACTTATGACCGCCAGCAGCGTCATTTTGGAAAGACCAAGTGGAATTTTTGGAAACTCTGGAATTTTGCGCTGGATGGTATAACGTTGTTCAGCACCTCACCACTTAAGATGTGGAGTTATTTGGGGATAATAATCTCGCTACTCTCATTTCTTTATGCAATGTTCTTAGTCGTTAGGACGACAATATTTGGACATGACGTTCCAGGTTATGCCTCCATCATGGTAGCGGTGCTTTTTCTTGGAGGATTACAGTTGATCAGTTTAGGGATCCTTGGCGAATATCTTGGTCGTGTTTATTCTGAAGCCAAAAAAAGGCCTCTCTATATTGTGAGCCAAAGTTATGGTTTCAATAAAGATGAAGAAATTTGATTATGGAAAGAGATGTCTATCATAAGACTGCGGCCATCGAAAATATCCACTGGTGGTTTATTGGCAGAAGGTTTATTGTTGAACAAATTTTAAACGAATTATTATTGTCTAAGAACGCAGAAATATTGGAAATGGGATGCGGAACGGGAGGCAATTTACCTTTATTAGCAAAATTTGGTAACGTTTATGGAGTGGAACTCGATGATACTGCAAGAGAATACGCTCGTAAGCGAGAAATTGGAACAATTCTGCCAGGAAGTTTGCCGGATGAAATTCCACTTGCCGGGCAACTGTTCGACCTTATTGTAATGACGGATGTTCTGGAACATGTGGGTGAGGACCAGGTAGCCCTGGAGAGGCTCTACCAGAGGCTAAAATTGGGGGGTTATATTTTAATCACGGTCCCGGCCTTCCCTGCACTCTGGAGCCGACACGACGATTTACATCATCATAAGCGCCGCTACACTATAGAAAGACTGCGTACCATATTGATTAATGCGGGTTACAATATTATAAGGGTAAGCTACATTAATTGCATCATGTTTCCCGTTATTTCTGGGGTGCGGATGATGCAGAGATTTCTCGGAATGGCGGACGCTGACGATCTAAAAGTGTACCCACCGGTTATCAACCGAATGCTGGCAGGATTATTTTCCGGTGAGGGCCATTTGTTGAAGTTCGTATCCTTGCCCTTTGGTCTTTCGCTTCTATGCGTGGGGAGGAAAGTTTAATCTCTTTTATTTGAAATGATTGCCCCCTGCCCTCTGTCTGTAATAAAAAAGTGGTTGACTTGAGATAATTGTCAAGGCCATCATCTGCCTGTTTTTCATAGGGAAAGAGATGGTATGAATGAGTTTCTTCGGTGGTGATACTCTATCGGGCAAAGGGTTTTTCGCTTTGGGGGCCACCTGAGGAGCAGAAGCAAAAAGGGCAGAGCGAAAAAGCCCTGCCCCTCCGTATGGCCGCCTGTGCCGACGCTCGGGTCGCTCCCCAGCGTTGCCCTATCCTCTACAGGCGAGTAAATCATACATACAAGAACCATAACACCTAAACAAGGATGAAGTAGACATTCATCATAGGGGAGGAGGAGGTAGTGACGAGTGTTGCGCATGTTCCGCAAGCGAAATCCCCGACCCACATTCATCGCAAATAGAGCCTGCTGATCTCAAGGATTATGCCGCCCCAACCCGGTTTGCTTGATACGCACCGTTATTGCCTCAGCAGCCAACGCATGCCCTTGAATGTTCCAATGGCCATTATTGGGAAAATGATATTGTAACGGGTTCCCACTGGCTTCAAGGATTGGTCGCATATCGATAACGTCAAGCCCCTGATTTCTCACCAAACGGACAAATTCATTATGGACGGCGCTTTCAATCTCCTTATTATCTCCCAACCATAAACTTCGAGAAGGAATGATTAAAACAATTGTTTTAAATCCATTGGAGATTTGTTTTAATTTTAATGCAGAACTATTTAATATTGATTCGTTAAAATATGACTTATTAAGAACTTCTGGAATGTCATATATTAATCCTAATTTTATAAATAAATTTCTGAGATAAACATTGTGTTTCACAATCCATGCAATTGTAAAATACGTCGTGCTATGCTTAGTTAAATATTCTTTAATATCAACTAATATTGATGCCCTTTTTTCGGAAATCTTATAGGGGTTCTGTTTTTCATTATTGCTGGAGTAATCCCAAAGGTCATTTTCAACACAAACGCCAATAATAATATTCTTTATCTTTGCCTCGTTTGCCTGGGCATATTTAAGATATTTTTCATAATCATTAAAGTTGCCAGGGATACTAATATTAAAAACTGGTATTCTTAATTTTGATTCTATTAAATTAGAGAATCGTTCATTTTCCTCTACACCATCGCCGAAGGAAAACGAATCACCCACAACAAAGATATCGTGATACGTTGAAGTTGAAAAATCCTTAATATCCCGGAAACCATACTTATTTATAGATATAGTCACATGAAAATCACCGGAATTGTCGGCTTGGTGTCCTCTGAAGCTCTTGGGCCCCAAAGCCACGCCATCTGGGTTGTAATAAAAGGCGAATTGAGAGGATGGATTAAATCGCGGCAATAATTTTGACAAGGAAAACTCAAGAATAATCAGGCTTAATATAAGTGAAATCAATAGTAATGATAAATTTTTCATGAATCTCTTCCAGTTTATTTTTCTTGATCGTTCAGGCCGCCTCAATATAGCAAAGAGCCGTCTTATCTCTCTGAGTCCCCATGCTCCCACAGGACCAGCCAGCGTCTGTCAGCTCGGAGAGCGCTTGAGAATCGCTCTTCAAGTGCGCCCAGCAAGTTGGCGCCGGAAACGGTCCGCTATATTTTGCCACATCCGGTTTCCTGGACACCGGGTTTTTTAAGCCGCCCTGGCTGCGTGAGGCTTGGTCGAGCCACTGGGCTTTGGCCTGTCAGGGGCTGAGGAAGCCGTTCTTTTCCGTCAGCCACTCTCGATTGTCGGAGTCCACAAAGAGCCCGACCGCCGCTCTCCCCTCCTGAAGCTTCTGGAACACCCTGCCATTCGTGGTCTATTCGCAGGTCCAGGCCCACAGGCCGGTGTATGCCGCTACCACACCGTAGGTGGACATCAGGCCCTGGGAAATGGGCTCCAGGGCGGCTAAGTGGGCGCCCTGTTTGCAGACATGCCAGCCCAGGCAATCGGCGTTCCAGGACGATCTTCGGACTCCGTTTGCCCGGCTGAGCCAAGCGCCTCCTGCTCTCTGGCCAGCTTTCGGTCCTCCTGGGTCACTGAATTATTGCCCAATTCGGTGTCCCAGAAAACCGGAGCCAACCCACTCAGGCGCCACGACTCTCCTTCTGAGCGTATACGGCAGCTCCAATCAGGCAGGCCTCTTCATCGGGTTGCCCCAAGGTCACCATCCCGCCGACACCCTCCTGGAGTAATTTGTAATCGGATAACTTCTGCAATTCATTCTCCAAGATTCGAGTGTAATGGGACCCCACGGCAAGTGCGAAGCCGCCAATCAAGATGATACGGGTCAGTCCTATGGCAAGCCAGATAGTTAATATGGTTTGGGCGAGCGGTCGAGTGGCATATTCTAAGACGCGTAAGGTCCATTCATCTCCCTGCATTACGGCTGGGGCGATATGATCCTCATTCGTGAGATACTCAGGGTTCCCGTTCACCGACCGCCCAAGCGCGGAGTTATTAAATTTCTGCTGATCGCGCCGGGCACATAACTTGGCTAAACGCAAGATACCCCTACCGGATGAGATCGCGCCAACATGGTTCCAGCCACCGCAGTCACAACGGATTCGCTCTGGAAAGTCACCAGCAACCGCATGACCAATTTCTCCGCAGTATTCAACATCATCCATCACCCCTAATGGGTGGTTGCGATCAAACACCTTGCTGCCGATACCACTGCTTACGGTGATGACCAGAAATCGATCGTCCGGCACCTTCTCGCTGAAATACCATGTCGCTGCCGATACGTCATTTAGAATGAACACCGGGCGCTTAGTGCGGTCCTCCAGGATGGTTTTGAGGTCAGGAATGGCACCTTTGTGGCCCACCAGCGTCGGAGCGTCCAATAATATCCTCCGCCCTCGAACCGGACCAGGCACTGCAAGCATTACAGGCGCTTGGGGAGGAAGGCTGCCTCCGAAGGCAGATACATACGACACAATATGATCAATGATACTGTCCCAAACCTCGGTTACAGAGCTACCATCCAAAAAATTGCGAACTTTTCGTTTCTCAATGTTGATCAGCCCGCCACCGGCTGGGGCAGTGGCTCCTCTCAGATGAGTTCCACCCAGGTCAAACACGATGGCTGGCGCACCGAAGTGCATTTGGTCACTCATAAAGAATGCCTCACTTGAACGACAAGAATCTCAACATCAGCCGGAGAATCGTCTATCGGGTTGCGGGCTTCTCCGCCTCTAACCACAGCGACGTCTCCTTTCTTTGGCATACAGAGTCTTCATTGTCGTTTATCACCCTTGAGGGACCGAGTCTATGCCGCTGCCAAGGTAAATTTCCCTCGCATAGCTCGGTTAATCAACATCCTTCTACACTAAGGATGTTTTTTCCCTCCCGGGGGAGGAGACGGGCTTTCTCTCCCCGAGAGATCGTTAGGTAGAGGTGAATCTCCCAGGTGAGAAGTTGTTGAGGCAAGGTGCCAATGTCTCTCATAGATAATTATCCAGATGCTCAGCAAGATGCCGACTATCGGTAACACCATCAGTTGATAGATATTTCTTCCCAAACTTGCAAGGAGCGCCGAATTGGGCAAGCGACGCGCTGCCAGGACAACATAAATGAGGTAGGCCGCATATAAGAGTGACGCACCTACTCCCCCCAATAGCCCTAGCCGCCGATATCGTTTCTGCGCTCGTTTTTGGATGGATATGTTTTCCAGGGGATTTTTTTGATAGGGGCCAGCCGGAGGCATGGTTTTAGGGGAAATTCCTGCACTATTTATATACCAAGCGCTTGCTATAAAAAGAGCAATTCCCAGGAGGGATACCAGGTGTAACCACCAGATAATGGGATGATGGTATTCCAACACCGCGATGAAAGGGCCTGTTTGATTGATAATAACTGACTGGAAGGCAAGATTGGCACGATATACGGTCGAAGGTTGGCCATTCACCCAGGCAAACCAGTGGGGATCATAGTTGTTGGTAATAACCAAAAAAGCCGGTGATTTCAAATTTCCTTTAAAGACTAAACGGTCTGGCGAGTATTCAATAAGGTCCGGATTTTCATCGGCGATGCCAGTCGCTGTCGGGGGACTCTCCGGCCAAGGTCGCTGGGTAAGATCCTCGGCGGAAAAAAAGACTTTTTCGCGCAGTTCAGCGGTACTTTGGTTAATAAGCTGCTTCATGACCGCTTGGCGGTCACTGAGTATTACCGGCGTTTTCACCAGGTAACCACGAGCAAATGGCTCCTTGAAGCGGTACAAGTATAAGGGCATTTTGAATAAATTATTCGCCTTGGTATTTTTGAGGAATTTAAACGGAAGCCCTACGCCATCGATTTTTTGATTCAAATCGGTAAATGGTTCAATACCAACGATTGGTTGTCTCGCAATAAGATATTTGACGTTCATCATAAGAAGCAGTGGTATGTTCCAGCTGGTGACTGGTCTTTGATCAGGGGGGTGCACACTGGAACTCTGCGTGGCGAGGTAGAGGTCAACCCAATACGAGTCAAAGAATTTTTCGTCCTCAGGGTCTTGTAGTTGCGGGAGAATTATCGCCTTAATAAATTGCTTGTAATATTTGTTGAAGAGCACGCCCCTCGCGTTGATGGTTTCAAGCCCGTAAGCCTGCGCCACCCCGGGATGAACATCCACGGTGCCAACGCGAAAAACCGCGGCGGAACCCTCTTGAGGGGAAAGGTTGAGTTCGGGGTGATTATTATAAAGTCTGGCATAGGGCTGGCAAGCCCAAAAATCGGATTGCTTCGACGCCATGCCCATGGCAGCCAAGGCAATGACAAAGCCCATAAACAAGAGCCGTGCAGGTAAAGAATCTTGCCAAGCTGAGATCTCAGGGGAATTACCTATCCGGATTATTGCACGTAAGCTCAAACCCATAACCAAAACGCTCATTCCGATGAATGGGTTGGAGTATGGGATGGGGAGGAACAATGCAGCAAAGGCAATGACACAGGCCAGGATGGATAAGCGGTCCAGCCTTAAGGAAAGAGTTTCTGCAAGAAACAGCGCCGCCGAGATGCTCAGAAGAATATTAAGAGGTTGCCTAAAATTCGTTAGATCCATTTTTATCAAAAAAGTATCCGCGAGAAGACACTTAAAGGGAGAGTAAGAGAATGTAACAATTCCCATATAAATGACCACCAGAACAGCAGCACGTCGAAAATTGCGAGAAGAGCGCAGTAATGGAAGTCCGCAAATAAACAAGGGTGCTGCGGGGAGCACAAGTAATTGGGTCGCGAAAATATAGGCAAAATCGCGGAGAGAATTAAAAAAGCCGTGGTATGCGCAGTTGTACGTTCTGTGAGCAAAGGGAATATAGTCATAGAGGGCATATATGTAGGGAACAAAGAGCAGAACATAGCCGGTCCATATCAGTATGGTTTGCAGGACTAATCGCTTGAGGTTTTCCCGAGGCTGCCCATAAGCTACTATCAGCGCCAAATGCAGTATTGGAAAGAATGGTAAGGTGAGTACAGAATATGATAAAATTGAAATTAACAAAAGACCAAAAATTCGCAAGCTCTTATGAAAAATATTAAGACGGTACTGGCATAGTTCTATCGACCAGACAAAAAATATTGGAAATAAATAATTGAACACCTCGTTAATGACGGTTGTTATGTCACCAGCATTCCCTAAAGCAAATAAGATGCCGCCAAAAAAAGCTATCCGCCGGTCCATTTGGAACAACACCTGCAACATCCTGAACATGCCGTAACCGGCAAGCGCCATAAAACCCACGCAAAGGATCTCGTAGGTGAGCCAAAGCGGCAAAAAGGCTGAAACCAGGGAAAGGAGATAATAGGGTGGGTGCAAGCTGGCAAAGGAGGGCATACCGCCAGCCAAATCGGGATACCACCCAAAAAAACCGTATTTAAGCAGAAGCTTGCCCTGGGTCACGTAATGCAGAAAGTCAGTGTCAAAGGTGTCATGAATGCGTACCAGAGCATAGGGTCCGAGAAGATAGTTAAAATGATAAAACAGGGCAAGAAGGAGGAAGAGCAGGAACATGTGCTCTCGCTCTACAGAAGGAGGAATAACAACGGGTTGGGTAGCATCCACCATAGTTAACTGAGATTATGCCGCCGCCTGGGCCACGGTGTCGAAAAATGGTTTTGGGGACTTCTTGGCTGCGGTGAGAATCTCTTAATGGCGCCATTCCTTAAGCCGATTCCTCTCATCGGCGCCATGGTACCATAAATTTCGCTGAAAACTAATGTTTCCCTGAATTTTGGGCACACCACAGCCTCAGAACCCAGACACCTCTTTGCGGTGGAGCTAAGGACCCCGGGGCAGTACTGATTAAATATGATCAAAAAGGCGGAGGAGGTGATTTGCGTCATAAATCATACCAAGCCCGATGGCACAGTCATGGATGCACCAACACCCCTTTGTTTCTTTCAGGTGTCTTTGATAGGCCTCTGATAAAATTAAGCTTTTCAGGTCCCAATGGTAATCCTTTAGGTTAGCAAAACTTTTAAGCATTTCACAGCGGGCTACGTCTCCGTTAGGCAAAAGGATAAGATCGGCCACACCCGAGAAGCACGCGGCCTGCGGTTTCATTTTCTTTAGGCTCTTGACAATATTTTCGAGTATCCTCCGGTTGTTCATATAAAAGAGGCTATTGGGCTTATGACACCAGAGATGCTGATGCAATATGAGCAAGGCCCGGTCCATTTCCTCCACCGTGAGGAAATCTCTGAACCCGACCGGTGCAAAGTTCGAGGCAAGGTGATTCTTTTTCAGGTTGAAAACTCCTGTTTCGCTGGAGCGCACGAAGGTAAACGCGTGTAAAGCCCCCAAGGACCGAACTTTATTTATTATAGAAGGCAGATCGGCTAAGTTCGTTCTGGAGATAGCGGTGCAGAGCGTCACCCGACCAATTCGTCCGACCCACGCCTTTTTCAGATCTTTGAGAGACTTAATCGTTTCTAAGGTTTTGTCCAGAGCCCCCGCAACTCCCCGGTTGGCGTCATGAAACGAGGCAGGGCCATCAATGGAGAGTTGGAAATGAAGCCGCAGGGGGGTCGCAGTGAGCGCCCGGCTTACCGCTTTTATAAGACGGCCGCCGAGAATCCCGTTGGTAAAGATAGTTATGGCGGGGATTGCTCCAGCGTGGGAGGCCAGAAGCAAAATTTCATCCAGGTCGTCCCGCAAAGTCGGCTCGCCGCCGGTGAGCAATGCTTGGGAGAATACCCCCCGGGACTTTTCGAAAAAAAGGCGGTATTCGGGGATTCCCATCTCCCAGTTTTTTCGTTGTTTGGTGGTTGAGATAAAGCAGTGGGAACAGCGCAGATTGCAGCGGTCGGTTACAAAGATGGTCAAACGTTCGGGAAGGCCCCGGTTTATTAGCCTATGACGCACATATTGGGCGATGCCGCGGGCCAAGCTCTCCTTCAGAACCTTCGGAAACCTGAGGATAACCGGGTATAGCCGTTCAGCGAGTGAAGCATTTGAAAAAAACGGGTTTTTCACGGCATAATAATATGGTCTGGAGCTTTTCGTAACCCGAGGAGGCTACGAAAGAAAAAGTTGAAGCCCAGCATGTAGTACTTAATACTTTTGACCAAAAGGAAGCTGACTATCGTCAGCCGGTTCTTATCGGGAACCGCCATTATTGGGCGCTTCGATCCATACCACCCGGTTTTCATCCGGTAGAGAATCATGGGCGCAAATAATAAGTCAAGTAAAGCCAGAATTGACAGACGCCATGGTGCGTGTTTGGCAACAAGGATGATGCGGGTCTGCAAAAGGTCGTCCAAATAGAGCTTTGGGTCTCGAAAGTGCGCAAAGGTGCCGTTTTGCCGGCCAGCCTGGCTGCATTTATGCCAGACAATGGTTTCCGCGTCCTGGTAAAATTTGTACCCCATACCGCCCAAGGTGAGGCAGAGGTCGTTGTCTTCGTCCCGCTTCAGTTGCTCCATAAAGCCACCGGCGCCTTGGAAGGCATGGCGCTTTATGAGAAGGTTGCAAGTACCGATACCGTCGACATAAGTTGGCCCATAGGCATCAGGTAGGAATGATCGGTACAGAAAGTTGAAATTCGGTAAAATTTTCAACTCCTGAATTTTCAGCACACCCCCGCACTCCTCCATGACCCCACCCACCCCGGCAAGTTGGTCATCGGCTTCCAGCACTTCGACCATGTGCACGAGGGCATTGGGTTTAATGACTTCGGTGTCGCTGTCCAAGAACCAGAGATAATCGCTCTCAGTAATCTGTCCCCCAAGGTTGCGACAATAGCCGGGACCAGAAGGAACCTCATGACGATACCAGGAGAGTGTGGCATTTTTTAATTCAATCTGCACTGCGGACGAAATTGGGTTAGGGCTGCCATCGTCGATAACAATCACGGTTAGCTCAAGGTTGTCCAATCTTAGTCGGTTTATACTGGAGAGAAGACTGGTGAGTTCAGAGGCGCGCTCATAAATAGGGATGATTAACAGAATCTTTTTCTTTCCATTAGCGGGCATGTTAATATCCTCAAAGATCTGAAAAGATCACCCCAAATTTGTATACTTGTCGCTGTCTTGAGCAGATGGTGGTAGTATCAAGTTTCAACAAAGAAATTATTTTATTATTCGGCTGAGAAAGAACTAATATTGCCGATTCCTTTTCGAGTCAATGCCTCCAATTCTCTCTCACACGGCTCCCAAGAAAACAGTTCACCTCTGAGAGAGCAGGTATTTGCCACCTAACCTGCGGATAGTTGGAAGCACCTAAGTTCGGCAAGGAAAAAACTATAATCCTTTCTTTTTTACCAATTTATCAGGCGTTGTCAACAGGTATACCCTGAATACGGGAGCTTAAACCCAAAACCGGTGGCCGGAATTTTGCCGAATTTTCTGTCTAAGTTCTGCCATTTTATGCGTTTGCTGTCTTGTTGTCCGCTCTTTGGACTTCAATCATCAAGGCTTGGATTTAACAGTGCAAGCAAGTTCTCCAAAAAGAATGGCGCAGAGCCAAGCAAAAATAAAAGCCGCGCCAGAGCGCAGAAAGGGAAGCCCCCCGGGCTAGTACCTGCGGGGTCGTGGTCCGAGGTCATGAAACCGTATAATCGCTTTGGTAGAAGAACTTGTGCCGAAGATAACGGACAAGTTTGAGTTCCGGCACGTGGCAGTACAGTTTATTCTTGAGGCGGAAGCGAAAATAGGAGCTGACCGGTCGGGCCAGCTGCCGGGCGAGAAACCTAAGGGGAGGGGAGGCGATGCTGCCCACGGCGTTGCCGAGGGCGTTGGCCAGGATGCTCATATAGGAAACGTTGCCGATATAAACGCGCTGACGGCGATTAAACCAGGGTATCCTGGTGCCCTCCAGGTCATAATCGTCAAAAATCCAATCACTCCATCCCTCCAAGGTCTCTGGCGGGCGCAGGCCATGCTCCAGGGCCAGGGCAAAACTCGGAGTGGCGGGCAGTGCCGTAAAGGTGGCCATGGTTTCTAGTTGAGCCCGGGGATTCTCCTTTTTGAGGCGGTAGGCTAAATCAATGGTCTTGTTGATATCATCAAAGGTTTCCGTGGGATAGCCGACTACCAGGGCGAAGGCCGGGACAAAGCCATGTTGGGCGCAGCGCCGGTTCGCGGCCAGGGTTTGCTCCACCTTGATGCCCTTGCGCATCAGGTCCAGGATTCTCTGAGAGCCGGACTCGGCGCCAAACTTGAGGGTATGCGCCCCAGCCTTTCTGAGCATAATCAGTTCTTCATCCGTGGCCTTCATGAAAACATCTACCCGGGTCCCTGAGGTATAAAAGCTGACGTCCAATTTCTCCCTGACCATGCCGCGACAGATTTCGTAAGCTCTTTTCCGGTCGATGTAAAACTCATCGTCCCGGAGCCAGAAGCCGTCCAGCTTGAATCGCCGGACATCCCTGACGATCATCTCTAGACTTTTTTCCACCGACATGGGCCGCCACCGGCGCCCGCGGATGCTGGCGCTGCTGCAAAACCCACACCTGAAAGGGCAGCCGCGGCTGGTTTGTCCCAGGTCCAAAACTCGAGAACGGCTTTTTACATACATATCCCGGTGAATGTACTTTTCGACATCGACCAGATGCCAAGGCACCGGTAGAAGGTCTTCCAGGTTCACCAAAGGTCTGGGCTCGGTCCTGACTATTTTATGGCCGTTCTTAAAAAAAAGACCCCTGATGGTGCTCAGGTCTCCCTTATTTTCCAGAGCCTGGATGAGTTCGAAAAAGGTCTCATCACCCTCGCCCACCACGACAATGTCCACATTTTCGTTGGCCAGCGTCTGTTCCGGGGTGATGGTGGGGTGCGGCCCACCCCAAACGATGGGTACCCGTCCGTCAGTTAACCGCCGGGCCAGACGGGTTAACCTCAAGGCATGTCTGATCTGGGTGCCGGTCATGGCCGACACCCCGAAACAGAGCAAGTCGTCGGAGACTAACTGTTGAAGCGTTTCCTCGGTGATTCTTTGCGTTCTCTGATCCAGGATAGTCACGCGGTAACCCGCCTGGTCCAACGGCGCGGCAACAGTCAGCAGGCTGTGGGGCGGCGCCACGGTGGATCCAAAATCCATCCCGGTTTTAGGATAAAACAGAATCACGTTAGGTTTGGTCAGACTCTTCATGCCGGCTGTCCTCACAAATTGGTGGGCGAGTTAACGGTCAAGCCGATCTTGGTGCCACTTTGCTTAATCCTCGATTAGAATAAATCCGCCCTCAGAGGATATCTGGTCCCTCTGGAAATCTATCCTGATCGTCCGGTTAAAATCCTGCCGGACCATCGGCCCTCATCACTAAGGAGCCCCTGTGAAACCCCAGACCGATTATGCCTATTATATCATATAGTTGCCAGTAATCCCTCAATTTCTATTCCATAACCCTTTTATCATGGCTTAACTGAGATTATGCCGACGGCTTGGCCACGGGGTCAAAAAATGGTTTTGGGGATCTCTTGGTTTCGTTGAGAATCTCCCAGAGGTGCCTTTCCTCAAGCCAACTCCTCTCATCGGTGTTATGGTATCATAAATTTCGTTGAAAAATAATGGTGCCCTGAATTTTGGGCACACCACACCCTCAGACCCCAGACACCTCCTTGCAGCGGAGCTTGAAGACACCAGGCAGGTAGCTTGTGGTCGCTTAGGGCCCAGTAGGCCCGGAATATGGGAATGCGATTATTGCTTTTGCTCTGATTAATATGCTATAATTGATCTGATTAAATCACTACTATCCGGTAGAGGCTCCTAAACCTGGTTGGTACAGAAACAGCTATTGATGCGGTATAATCTCGGTTTATGAGGGTAAGGTTGTAATCTATGTATCTGTTATTGATGACCTCCTTTACAGCAATATTCATCTCTGCGTATATCCTTAGCAAAGTATTTTTCAACAACCGAAGTTCAGCACTTATTATTATAGTTTCTGGTCTGCTTTACCTGTTGCCTACGATAGCGGGAGCATTAGGAATTCTACGCCCATATTTATTATTTAATTTTGCACTTGTCGCACTCTTAATAAGTGTCTTTACATTAAGATGGCAACGTGATAGTAAATCAAATGGATTTAATTATTATTCAATTGAATATTGCGCCAGACCAATTTCATTGGAAGTTTTACTTGTAGTTGTCCCTGCCATTTGCTCAATTTCATGGATATTAATCTTTGTGGTGCAATCAATCAGGCACAGGATAGCACTTCATTACATTTCGCCTTTGCCATGGGATGTTGTTACATATCACTTTCCTACCTTAGTTAACGCTATTCAGAGTGGTTCACTATGGACTACTTTCTGGGCGCACTACCCCATGGGGTGTGAAATGATCCATTCATGGGGTTTCGTTTTTTTAAGAAACGATGCGTTAGTATACCCGACTCACTTCTTCTTTACTATTGTGTTTATATTTTTTTCTGGAATTATTCTCCATATATTATGTTTTCAAGATGGGAAAGCACTATCTGGCACAGAGATAATCGCTTATTTGATTATGACAGTGATGTTACTGGTTTCCCCACCTCTTTGGGATATGCAATTCAATGAAGTAGGCAAAAATGATATTGCTATGAGTGCTTTCGTTATGGCGGCGCTTTGTTTTCTTTTGCAATGTATAACCGAGACGTCAACAAGTAAATCTTTTAAGCAAAACGTATTATTAACAGGTATTGCGCTAGGCATATTATGTGGCATCAAACCTCACGGCTTATTATATGCCGTCTTTTTTCTCGTAATACTGCTCAAGGATAGTTTTGCTAAGAAAGTCATAATGTATTCGATGGGTGTCGTAGGTTTATGCATCCTACTTTTAGCAGGTTTTTGGTATATTCGGCCATTAATTATGCTTGGAACCATCCCTCCGTCTGGGGTTGACTTATCTATTATTTTTAATCTTCACAGGGGCCTGGGTTTATTTCTAACCGGCCGGGAGAACATACTCTTTACGCTATCTATGGTTTTTTGTCTAATCATGGGGGTGGGTTGGCATAATAAAGACTTCAGAATGAGGGTAGTGAATTATACCCTGGCCGCGTCGATCGTTATATTCTGGTTAACCCCCTTTGGGGCTTGGGATGGCTATCTGCATCTAAGATATGCGTCGGCAACTATTCCCCTGGTTATCATTATGGGCATTGCGACATTTTTGCGCCTTTTCGTAAAGACGGAGGTGGAAAATGACGCGATTCAGTTGAAGGAACCGAATTACTGGACTTATCGGCGTGGGACGGTCTTGGCTTGTGTCTTATTGGGTCTGGGTTCGGTAGCGATGCTGGTTATCCCGTTGCTAGGCGGATTAGAAGGTAAGCCACGTTGGGCATGGAATCTTCGGGCCCTGATCATAATCGGCTTTTTGGCTGCTTCTCTCTACATCTACAATTCTGTTAAAGCTTTCAAAGAGTATCGGCTAAATATGTCTCGAAGTTTATTGTCAGTGATTTCAGTTTTTATGGTCTTCATTACGTTATTTATCCAGATTATCTTTTATAGACCACCCGGTGATTTGCCGGGTTACAATGAAAATACCTCAGTATACCGGTGGATATACGAAAATATACATGGAAAAACTATTTACCTCTTAGGATTGCGCCCATATGGCTTTTATGGCAAGGAGTTTTCAAACAGAGTCATTTACGATGGAGATTCTTATGGTACAAAGTTAGAGGAATGGTTATCTCCCATAAAACAAGGAAAGGCTGACTACCTCATTATTGGGAGAGACTATGCTCAACATGAAGGATGGTACGATTATAAGCCATTTCCGAGCGATCTTGCTAAGATTCTGGCAAAGCCCAATATGTTTAAGTTAGTATGGTCAGACGATTTGGCCATGATTTTTAGCATAGAACCAAGCTTTTTTACTCGAGTTGGATCAGGTTTTCTTGGAGAGGTGGGTGATAATCCAGTGACCCAAAGAGGAGCGGAAGATGGCCGGAAGTAGGATGGTGGCTAGGTAATGATTGATGGGTAGGCTGGGGTGGGACAGTTGACTCATGGGTGTGCGATAGGACCATAAGCCCCATAACTCACTTCAATGCTAGGTTTTTTCACTGCAACACTATAGCACTGATTGGCTGCCATAGGGCGGTTTTACTTGCGATCTTAAATAATTTCTACCGGACAGCAGTGGCGAAAGTATGAAAATTCTCGATCTCGGCTGTGGTAATAAAAAGCAGCCCGGTACCGTAGGAATTGATCTGAATCCATTAACGGACGCCGATATTATTCACGATTTAAATAGCGTACCGTATCCATTTGAGGATTCGTTATTTGATGAGATTATTGCAGATAATATAATTGAGCATCTCGATAATGTAATTTTGGTTATGGAAGAATTAGCCAGGATAAGCAAGGTGGGGGCATCTATAAAAATTATAGTCCCTTATTTTCGCTCGAAATGGGCATATATTGATCCTACCCATCGGCATTTTTTTACGGCAGAGTCGTTCGCTTACTTTGAAGAAGAAAACATTATCAGCAAATTATATAAATATACACAAGTAAGATTTAACGTAAATAAGGTAGTTTTTAATGAGAGCCTTAAGAATGGTTTTATTAAATCAATTGTGATATTCTTCGCCAATAGATGGCCTGTGCGATACGAGACATATTTAAGTCATCTTTATCCTTTAGATGATTTGACATTTTATTTGACAAATTTAAAAAGATGATTCATGGTCACTAGCATCGACGTTTTCCCTCAATTGTAAGGCCTGATATATCGACGAAATGAAGAATAAGATACTCTATTTCTCCGATTGTCATATATATGGGGGGAGCGATCGGAATATCATTAATCTTTTGAACTACATGGCTGAAGAACCATGCTTAGAAGTCTTTTTCGCCTATCGCTATTTTAAAACTTACCAAAATGGGGTCAATAGAGAATTATCTAAAAAAGTGAAGGCCATTCCGCTTTCACTTCTGTCCAATGTCACATTTTTTCATCGATTGAACCAGATAGTAACTAATCGCCTACTAAATAAAATTATTAAAATACCTTTTTGGTTATTGTACAAAATTGGTATTTATACGCTTTACGATTATTTCGTTCTACGAAAAACAATTAGCCGAATTAAGCCTGATATGATTCATGTGAACAACGGGGGGTATCCGGCATCATTTGTCTGTCAAACTGCGATTTTTGCTGCTAAACATTCTGGTGTTAATAAAATTATCTATCATATTAATAATCCGGCTGCAAAACAGGGTATCCTGCTTGATAAGTTGATCGATAAAAAAATTAATCAGTATGCCAACTACTTCATTACAGCTTCAAGGGAAGCGTCCGTGTCCCTTGCACAAAATAGATTTTTTGACATCCACAAATTGGTGCAAATCTATAATACGATTGAAAACCCTGAAATTGTTACATCTAAAGAAGCAATATGCAAATTGCATAATATTGATGCTGATAAGTTTATTCTTTGTGAGGTAGCATTTCTTTCTCAACGAAAGGGGCAGATATACATTCTTAACGCATTACGTAAAATTAAAGAACTTTACCCAGGTATTAATTCACAATTAGTACTATTCCTGGTGGGGGATGGAGAGGATTACCATAAACTGAAAAAATATTGCGAAATGAACGAGTTGTCGAATGTCATATTTACAGGCTATCAGGATAACTATGTTGACTATATTGCTTGTTCAGATATTTTTATTCTGCCTTCAATTGGATATGAGGATATGCCTCTCGTGGTTTTGACTGCGATGCAGTTAGGCAAACCCATAATTGCGACAGAGGTTGCCGGCATTACAGAAGAAATTGAAAACCTTAAAAGTGGTATCGTGCTAAAAGTGGAAAAACTGGATACCCTTTATCTTGAAATTATCAAATTATTTGGAGATAGTGATTTGCGTTATTATTATGCAGAAAATGCAGTGAAACGCTTCAATGAACATTTTTCGCAATCGCAGGTATATGCACAGATCAAAGCACTCTATGCAATGTTGCCTAAAAACGGACCAGAATATCCTGGCCAAATGGCATAACATATTGTAATATCGGGAAAAATATATTAACACCGCCAACCAAGCTGTAGGGCCTGCAGACTCGTAAAGCAAAACAGCTTAAACCAAGAAAGGTTGATTAAATTTTGTCAATTTCACCAACAGTTAAGCGGGTTTTGATTACCGGTGGTACGGGACTGCTTGGCGTTGCCATTCAAAGGTCCGCTCCCAAGAACATACAGGGATTCTCAGTTTATTTTCCGGAACGTTCTTTGCCGGTATCTCTTCCGTTTTCTGTTCTTGCCGCGGACGTGTCAGACCGAATGAAGATGCGATCCGTTTTTGAATGGGCCAAACCTGATGTAGTGATTCATGCAGCCGCGATTGGAAGCGTTGACTTCGCTGAACGGAACCGCGAAGAAACTAAAAAAATCAATATAGGTGGCACAGAGGTTGTTGTTGAGCTGTGCCAAATCTTCAAGTCTCGACTTATTTATATTTCATCGAATGCTGTATTTGATGGGCGTACGCCACCTTATTCCGAAACTACCGCGGTAAACCCGATCAACTTCTACGGGCAACTCAAGGTAGATGCCGAGAATGTTGTTCGTAAAAGTAGCATGCCTTGGGCCATCGCTCGTCCCATTTTGATGTATGGCTGGCCATACCCAGGTGAGCGCGATAACCCCGTAGTGTGGTGGTTGCGTTCCCTGGAAAATGGCAAGCCTATTAAGGTTGTAGATAATGTATTTAGCAAACCTCTTCCGGCGTGCTCATGCGCAGATGTCATATGGGCATTAATTCAACAAAATCGAACTGGCATATACCATGCGGCTGGACGGGATCATGTTTCACTTTACCAGTTCGCTTTGCTGACGGCAGAAGTTTTTGGCTTGGATGCTAGATTGATTACACCAGTCCCGGATTCTTATTTTCCTGAGATTGCCCCTCGTCCCCAAGATACCTCTTTCGATACGACCAAAATGGAAACCCAGTTGGGGGTGAAAACTGTTGGTGTTAGAGATGGCCTGTTAAAGATGAAAGCCGAGCGCATAACCATATTATGAGACTGTTCATTGTCGGCCCTCGATGGGTAGGTGGATGGACTGAAGGTTTGGGGCGGGCTGCTGATGCTCTTGGCCACAAAGTGGCTTTGTTCTTTTACCTGGATGGTGACTCCAATTATCTGAAGGACGAGGCAAAGAAGCGCTTACCTCCCATCCTGCAGAAGGGGCTAAGGGTGGGACTTAACCAGGTAAAACGGGCGCAGATTGTCTTAATGAACCGTCGTTTGATTGCTGCAGCTCGTGCTTTTCAGCCTGATGCCATAGTGATCCTTAGAGGTGAGACAATCTCTTGGGAGAGTCTTGTAACTCTGCGAACTTTGAGAATACCCCTAGTCTCTTGGTGGGTTGATGATCCGTTTCGCTTCCCGTCGTTTTTGCGGCATTTTGAACTTTTTGATATAGTGTATGCATTCGATAAAGAATGTGTCGCTAACCTTAAAGAACGCGGTTTCAAGCACGTTATGTATCTTCCCTGTGCCTGTGATCAAACCACATTCTATCCACAGTCACTCAATCCATCCGATTATCCTTTGCTCAACTGCACGGTCGGTTTTGTCGCAGTGTACTATCCAGAGCGCGCCGTATTGTTAAGCCAAATGAAGGGGCTGGATCTTGGTTTGTGGGGCAGCGGCTGGGAGGCGGCACCGGAACTTTGCGAATTTCCCTCTGGCACTTGGCGAGGTCTACGGATCACCGCGGCCAATGCGGCCAAGGTCTATAATTTGGTTAAGATATGCCCTAATGTGCATCATTCGCAAACACGCTTTGGCGGAATCAATACAAGGACGTTTGAAATCCTGGCTGCTGGTGGCTTTGAGCTGGTGGACAATGTTCCGGGATTGGAAGAACATTTTGAAGTAGGGCGTGAAATTGTGGCTTATTCCTCCCCTGGTGAATTGCGTGAATTAACTGAATATTATCTCTCCCATCCGTCCGGACGGGCGGCAATAATAGAGCGGGGCCGCTCCCGCGTTCTGCGCGATCACACTTACGAGAAGAGACTCGAGGTTATTCTAAAAACTCTTGATGGTTCAGCTTTAAGCTGAATTTAACAGGTCTTGAGAATTCTAAGGAACCTGGGAGGCTTTAAGCTTTACTAAGCTAACTTGGCATGGTCTCTCCTTGTCAGCCTACGTAATTTCTACCGGAAACAACGTTTAAAATAATTTACCTATTGCGAGTAATGAAATGGCTTTAAGTCGTGAGCAGATTGTCGAGTCACATCTATCTGGGAAATTATACGCAAGTGTTATTGTATCGGCTTATAATAGATTAGAAACATTAAAAATGTGTTTAACAGCGCTATTCCACCAATCAATTGAATTAGATAAATATGAAATAATACTAGTTGATGATTGCTCTACCGATGGTACAAAAGATTACATTGATAACATTATACAGACTGCGCCAAATTTAAAATACATACGTCATCAAGTTAATCAAGGGTTAGCCTCTGCACGTAATTCTGGTATTCTAACTGTTAGTGGTGAATATATAATTTTTCTCGACTGCGATATCATACCTGAACCTGATTTTATTGAAAAAATGTTATTTTACCACGCGCAATACCCGGATGAAAAAACTGTAGTAATTGGTAATTTGAGTTTTTATAAACATCTAACCGACAATAACAACATTGCTTATTTTGCTCAGTCTCGATATTTAGGTTTTAGAACGAAAAGAGAAATGGCAGAAATAGATTTATCAAATTTATCACCCAGATATTTTGCTGGCGGGATAGCCTCAATACCGTATAGTACGGTTATGGAGGTCGGGTTATTCGATTCTACCTTCAAGTTCTATGGGGGTGAGGATACAGATTACGGTATTCGTTTGGGTAACCATGGGGTAAGATTGATATTTGGTGCTTCAGTTAGAGCATACCACAACGATCCAGTATTTTTCCGAAAATATAAGAATAAACGTATTGAAGCGGCGCGGGAAGGATTCAAAATAATGTTGAACAAACATCCGGGGTGCTATGATAATACCTGGATAAGTTTATTAGTTCCCATAAATAAACTAAAAGATCCCATATTGTTGATGGTTATGAAAATTATTTTAAGAATGGCTCTCAATCCATTTAACCTTACTATTATCGAGTACTGGCTTCAAAAAACTAATAAATATAGATTGTTATATTCATCAAGTTTATATAAATTTGCTATTATGGGATGGACATTGATGGGACTTCAGGAAGCCAATAAAAAATATAGCAGTGTTTGGAAATGACCCTCCCCAAATGAAGACCAGGGAATACGGTGCTCAGGTTACGTGGTTTTCAGTTTTTAGCGGAAGTCTTTTTCATGGATAGAAGCGGATATCCTCGCCCCAGGATAATGCAGCAAAGATTTATGGAAAATTGGTTAACCTTAAGATATAAAAAGAGATAATAAGCAAGATAGGATTTATAATTGATCGTTAATGGTGGAAGCTGGGATGAGGTGATCCAGCCGGAGTGCAAGTGGGCCATGCTGGGAGATCGCTAGAGGCGCCAGGATCACATTGGAACGTTCTCCGGCTAGGAGAGAGTTCCCAGGCACGTATGCCAGGGGGGGCAAGATTGCCGCATGATCTCGGCTATGGTCAGAAACATCAGCAAGCAAAGGGCAGTAGCAAAAGGGTCGGGCAATCCCAGATCAAAGTCCACAATGAAGCCCGTAACCCCAAAGTTTATCCCCTGGGTTCCAATTTTTCATGACCATGGGGAAGCACTAAATGCAACCACTTAGCAGAACAATTTAAAACATAGATGAATCTCCTGATCATTACCAACCACTTTTGGCCGGAGAACTTTCGCATCAACGACCTGGCTCTGGGGTTGATAAAAAATGGCCACCGGGTTACAGTCCTCACCGGTGTGCCTGACTACCCGGAGGGAAAATTCTTCCCTGGTTATGGTATCTTCAAGAGGCGTCAGGAGAACTACCAGGGGATAAAGATCCGGCGGGTGCCCCGGGTGCCCCGGGGCCAAGGCGGCAAGCTGCGGCTGACCTTAAGTTTTCTTTCCTTTGCCCTGTGCGGCTGTCTCTTGGCGCCGATGTATTTCCCCAGGTCATTTGACCTGATTTTGGTGTTCGAGACCTCGCCGGTGACGGTGGGATTGCCGGCCTTGGTTTTAAAAAGGCTCAGGAATATTCCCATCATGTTTTGGGTGCAGGACCTCTGGCCGGAAAGCCTCTCCGCTACCGGAGCGGTCAGTTCCAGTCTTCTCCTGGGTCTGGTTGGCCTTTTGGTGCAACTGATTTATCGCGGCAGCGATCTCATGCTGGCGCAGTCACGGGCCTTTTTCCCTTCCATCGAGAAGTATGGCGGCTCAAGGGAAAAAATCGTCTATCTTCCCAACACCGCCGAAGACTTCTACCGCCCGGTGCAAGTGGAAGCCAAGGCGCCGGAACGATCCCTGCTTCCCCGGGGGTTTATCCTGATGTTCGCTGGTAACATCGGCGCGGCTCAGGACTTTGAAACCATCCTGAGCGCAGCTGAAGTGCTCAAAGACCAGCGTGACCTGCATTGGGTAATCCTCGGAGATGGCCGCCGGCGCGCCTGGGTTGAAGACCAGGTGGGGATTCGGGGACTGGGCAACACGGTGCATCTCTTGGGGAGACACCCCCCGGAAACCATGCCCCGCTTTTTTGCCCTGGCCGACGCTCTGCTGGTGACCCTCAAGAAGGAACCGATCTTCGCCCTGACCATACCCGCCAAGGTGCAGTCGTACCTGGCCTGTAGCAAGCCCGTCATTGCCTCTCTGGACGGGGAGGGTGCCCGGGTGGTGCAGGAGGCCGACGCGGGTCTTGCGGGTCCGGCCGGAGACTCAGCGGCACTGGCGGATAACGTCCTGGCAATGTACCACCTGCCCACATCAAAGCGCCGGGCCATGGGACTCCGGGGCCGCGGCTATTTTGAGCGACACTTTGAGCGGCAGATGCTTCTAGACCGGTTGGAGAAACTGATGCAGGAGGTGAAGGGCGACCAGGGGAGAGTTTTGGAAAAAGGTATTTTAGGGCGGAAGATGCCAATACGATAAAGGGGTTATGGCTTTTCAAAAGTAACTTTGGTACCAATTTAATGTAGATTAAAGTGAGTTAAGAGGGTGACGGTGGGGAAGGGCGGCAAACCTAAAAGAATCTTGGTTCTGGGGGCTAGCGGGGCGTTAGGGCATGTAATGTTCACCTGGTTGTCGGGCCGTGACGGTCTGGAGGTCTTCGGCACGGTCAGGGACCAGGAGCAGGCGGGCCATTGGTTTTCTCAGAATTTATTAAATAAATGTTTAGGAAATGTGGATGCTTTTAATTTTAATAGCTTGATAAATGCCTTGGCTTTAGTAAAACCTGAGATAGTGGTTAATTGCATCGGCATCGTCAAACAGTCACACTTGGCTGCCGATCCGGTCATGTCGATCTCCATCAATTCCTTGTTACCCCATCGCCTTGCCGTAGCATGCCGCCTTGCCGGAATTCGCCTGATCCAAATGAGTACTGACTGTGTCTTTGACGGCGTCCGAGGCAATTACCGGGAGGAGGACCCGGCCAATGCCCTGGATATTTACGGCCGGACGAAGGCCCTGGGGGAAGTGACCTCTGCCGGTTGTCTCACCGTCAGGACCTCCATCATCTCTCACGAACTTCGGGGCAAATTAGGGTTATTGGAATGGTTTCTGGCACAGAAAAACCAGGTTCGGGGATTCACCCGGGCTATTTTTAGTGGCTTCCCCATGATAACCTTTACGAAAATTATCGAGGATTACCTGTTGGAAGATCCTGGACTAACCGGGCTCTATCACATCTCCTCCGTCCCCATTACTAAATACGACTTGTTAAAATTGGTGGCTAAGCAGTACGGTAAGAAAATCGAAATAACTCCCGATCACAGCCTCAAGGTGGATCGCTCCCTGGACTCCTCCTCTTTTCGGAAGATTACCGGCTATACGCCGCCGTCTTGGCCGGAGATGGTGGCTGAGATGCATCAGCATTATCTCTCGTCAAGCGACTATAAATAATAACCTAAGTTTGGATAAAAAAAATGATACTGACCGATAAAAGAATCGTAATCACCGGGGGTACGGGGTCGTTGGGAAAGACGCTGGTAAACCGGATTCTCTCAGGCGAATTGGGAACCCCCAAGAAGGTCATCGTATTTTCCCGGGATGAAGCCAAGCAGCACGACATGAGGATCGCGTACCTGTCCAAATCGGTGGTCACCGATGAGGTGATTTACCGCAATTTCATGAACATCCTGGAGATGCGCATCGGCGACGTCCGGGATTATGCCAACGTCTGTTCGGTGATCAAAGACGCGGACATCGTCTTCAACGCCGCCTCATTGAAGCAAGTGCCCACCTGTGAGTACTTTCCGGTGCAGGCCTTGCAGACCAATTGCCTGGGGGCTTACAATATTGCGCGGGCCATCGAAGAGAATAGCTATCCGGTAGAGACGGTGGTTGGCATCAGCACCGATAAGGCGTGCAAGCCGGTTAACGTTATGGGCATGACCAAGTCCATTCAAGAGCGCATCTTTATTGCAGCCAATATTATGATGCCCAAAACCCGCTTTATTTGCGTGCGCTACGGCAATGTGTTGGCTTCCCGGGGGTCGGTGATCCCCCTGTTTCACGAACAGATCAGAAATGGCGGGCCGGTTACTATCACGATTCCGGAAATGACCCGCTTTCTCTTGAGCCTGGACCAGGCGGTGGATACCGTATTTGCTGCGGTACGCTGGGCTGATCCTGGGGACACCTACATACCGGGAGCCCCCAGCGCCACGGTGCTCAATATTGCCCGGGCCCTCATCGGGGAACGGAAGATTGAGACTGTCGTCACCGGCATCCGCCCGGGGGAGAAAATCCACGAGATCTTGGTGTCCGAAGAGGAAGCCAACCGCTGTTTTAAGCAAGGCGATTATTATACCATAAGGCCCATGCTGCCGGAGTTGCGCCAGGAGGGAGACCTTCTAGGCCCTTGCCTAAGAAATGAGTTCAGCTCCGCTAATGCGAGTCTCACCTATGAGAATACCCTGGAATTACTCAGGAAACATGGCTTGTTAGGCGATGCCAATAATATTGATTTCTCTTAACTCCTTTGGGAGAAATAGCAATGCCGGTTAAAGTAATGACCATTGTCGGGACCCGGCCGGAAATAATCAAACTATCCCGAATAATGAGCGAACTGGATAAATATACTTGCCATATCTTGGTTCATTCCGGGCAGAATTATGACTACGAGTTAAACGAGATCTTTTTCAAAGATCTAGAGATGAGGAAGCCCGACCATTTCTTGGATGCGGTGGGAGGCACGGTGGCTGACACCATCGGCAACGTCATCAGCAAGGCCGACGCAGTAATGGCCCGAGAGAACCCTGATGCGCTTCTGTTACTGGGAGATACCAACACCTGCCTGGTGGCCATCCCGGCTAAACGGCGTAAGATCCCAATTTTCCACATGGAAGCGGGCAACCGCTGCTTCGACCAAAGGGTCCCTGAAGAAATCAACCGCAAAATCGTTGACCATCTCAGTGACATCAACATGACTCACACGGAGCATGCCAGGCGTTATCTCCTCCAGGAGGGCATCAAGCCGGAAATGGTAATCAAGACCGGCTCTCCAATGAAAGAGGTATTGATGCACTACCGGGAGCAAATTGAAGAATCTACGGTCCTGGCCAACCTGGGTTTGGCGCCGCAGGGTTACCTGGTGGTCAGTGCCCATCGAGAAGAGAATATCGACAGCGATACTAACTTCAGTGACCTGTTAGCCACTTTGAAGGCCATGGCGGATAGGTATCGCAAACTTATCATCGTCAGCACCCATCCCCGCACCAGGAAGAGATTGGCGGATGCCGGGGTCATGGAACTGGGAGAAGGCATCCGGTTCTTAAAGCCGCTGGGATTCTTCGATTATGTCAAGTTGCAGCTCCAGGCTTTTTGCGTGGTGTCCGACAGCGGCACCATCACGGAGGAGTCTTCCATCCTCGGTTTTCCCGCGGTGACCATTCGGCAGGCACATGAGCGCCCGGAGGGGATGGACGTCGGGACCCTGATCATGTGTGGCGTCAAAGCCCCTCGGGTTCTCGAGGCCATTGACGTCGTCACCTCCCAGCATGCCGCCGGGGGACGACGATTCGCTCTGGTTCCAGACTATGATGTTGACAATGTCTCACAGAAGGTGCTGCGCATTATCCTCAGCTATATCGACTACGTCAACCGGACGGTCTGGCAAAAAACCTAACTCATGTTCAAGCTATTCAGCCTCTATATCTCCCAATGGAAAGTGCTGTTAATCGCCGGGGACGCGGGGTGCTATCTGCTATCGGTGGCCGCTACCCTCCTGTTATACCCCTATACCACAGACAGGGCGTGGGATTTTCTGTATCAATATAGGGTTATCTTTTTATTGATAGGGGTTACCTATTTTCTCGTCCTTTTTATTGCAGATCTTTACGATTACCTGAAAGATTTTCGGCAAATCATAAACATCGTGCACGTCCTGATCGCCTGCTGGATCGGCAGTCTGGCGGTGGTCCTAATATTCTATTTTACCATTAAAGGCGCATACGTAGGCCGCAGTATGATAATCATCCAGGCGGTGTTTTTTTCGATTCTCATGGCCGCCTGGCGCTTTGTTTTTTCCGCCATATCCCAGATCCAGCGGTTGCAAAAGCGTCTCCTGATCATCGGCGCCGGCAAGGCCGGGCGGCACCTGGTGAGTTCCCTCTGCAGCAGGTCCGGGTGCGGCTTTGACGTGGTGGGCTTCGTGGATGACGATGTGACGAAGGTGGGGACCCAACCGGAAGGTTTGCCAGTCCTGGGAGATTCTTCGCGCTTATCTGATTTAATCAAGGGATATCAGATTAATCTGGTGGTAATGGCTATGTCCCGGGAAAGGTCTCCCCAGCTGACCAATAATTTGATCCAGGTATCCTGGGATAACTGTCCGCTTGTTGACCTGCCTACTTTCTATGAGTTTCTCACCGGGAAGCTACCTACCGAATATATTTCGGATAACTGGATTTTTAATTGGAGTATTAATAACAGCAAGATTTACTATATTCGGGTAAAGCGGCTCCTTGATTTGATCCTGGCTGCATTTTTATTAGTTCCGACCGGTCCTCTCATGCTGCTGACGGCACTGTTAATCAAGCTCGGAAGCGAGGGCCCGATATTCTTCCAGCAAGAGCGACTTGGCCAAAAAGGCAAGCCTTTTCAGATAATTAAATTTAGGACTATGGTGCAAGGGGCTGAAAATAATGGCCCGGTGTGGACCGACTACAATGACCCCCGTATAACCAAGGTGGGAAAAATCATAAGAAAGCTAAGGTTGGATGAGTTGCCGCAGTTATTGAATATCCTTCGAGGAGAAATGAGTTTTATCGGCCCTCGACCTTTGGCGCACACCGACTACATGGATACGATTCAATTTTATAATTATCGAACCCTCGTAAAACCGGGCATCACAGGCTGGGCCCAGGTGATGTATCCAGAGGGATTAACCATTGACACAACCCAAGAAAAGCTAAAATATGATCTCTATTATATTAAAAATATTAGCTTGTTATTGGATCTGGCTATTCTCTTAAAAACCGTGCGTACAGTTGTCTTTGGGAAGGGAAGATAAGGATTCATAAATGATAGGTAACATTTCTATATTAATATGTTCGTTTTTTTTCATATGCGTTATATATTTTTATCTTTTGAAGGTATGGCCTGATATAGACGTATTAGATTTGTACATAGTTTTTATTCTATTTCATTTCGGATTCTATCCTTTTATTAGAGGCTTATATTTCGGGAAAGATAACATTTGGCTCGACTTAGGCGACAGTAACCCATTAGTCATTGGAGTAGTGTTTGGTCATGTATTGTTAATATTAGCTGTTATAAAAATAAGTTATATGCATTTATTTAAAAATGTTAGGGAATTTCTGAAAATTGAGAGATTAATACAGGAATTTAGTTGTGTAAATAAATTAGTATTGCTATTAATTTATGGAATACTAATTCTGTTTCCGATATTTAGCTACTATAAATATGGCATAAAGACCTATATAATGCCAGATGATTTTAAACAAATTGGCAAGCAGCTTCCTTATTGGTTTACGTCAATAAGAACAGTATATCCATTATTGGCATTTGTAGTTTCTTTGGGGTTAGTTGCATCTTTGTTAAAATCTCGAGGATATTATAAATATATATGGATAATTATAACAGTTTTATTTGTACCAATCGTATCAATCTATGGGAGAAGGTTTTTTTTAGGTATTATTATAGTTTGGGCGATTTTTTGGTGCATCGAAGACAGAAAAGAAATATTTTCAATGAAATATTTGAAAGTTGGTTTGGGATTAATTTGTGCTTTCTTTTTATTTAGTAACCTGTTTCAAGCCTATCGTCCTATATTTGAATCAGTAGGGCAAATAAAACTACAAAATATGGAAAATCCATTTAATGCTGCGCTAAACTTTAAGGCAACAATCAATAACGTGCAGTTGAGAGCTGGAACCTGGGAATTTAATTTCTTGGTTTTTGATCACCAATTCACTAAACCTGGTATGACTACGAATGGGAAAATTGCTTGGGAGGGTATTAAAAGTGCAATCCCAAAACTATTATGGCCTGGTAAACAATTTATGTGGACAGACGACATATTAGTTGCCTTATATCATAAAGACAAGAGGCAAATTGACATTGGTAAAAATTTGTTTGGTGTAGGGCAACTAGAAATTGGTTATTTATCTCTGATCGTTGTACCATTGATTATTATAATGATAATTGCAATGATGGGTAGCTTGGTTAAAATGACTTTACAGTACCCAACGTTTTTATGGTTATTTTCTGGAAATATATTGTACTTTTTGCTTAATATTGAAGAAAATGGTAATGAAATATTTTTTATGTTAAGGAATACTTGCCTAATTTCTATAATATTTTGCGGTTATTTAATAATTAATAAAATTATTATGTTCCACTCATTGAAATTTAGGAAAGTCTCTGAAAGTATTGGAAAGTAGTAGCTCCAGTGTCGGTGTACAGGATAACTATGTGCGGAATCGTTGGTGTCTTCGCCTATCATAGCTCTGTCGTCAGTGTGGACGAGGTCTTAAAAATGCGGGAAGCCATGCAATCCCGGGGCCCGGATGGGAGTGGCCTATGGATCTCTCAGGACCGGCGGGTAGCGTTGGCCCATCGCCGTTTGTCGATTATTGATTTGAGCGACGCCGGGGCTCAACCCATGGGGACTGCTGATCAGTCTGTCTGGGTGGTATTTAACGGTGAGATCTATAACTATCGGGAACTCCGCACTTTCTTAGAGGCCAAGGGCTATCGCTTCCAGTCCCACAGCGATACGGAGGTCTTGCTCCATCTCTACCAGGAATTTGGCGAGGCCATGACGGATCATTTGCGTGGCATGTATGCCTTTGCCGTCTGGGACAACGTCAGGAAAAGCTTGCTCCTGGGCCGAGATCCCTTCGGGATAAAGCCTCTCTACTACGCGGATGATGGGAAGACCTTGAGGTTTGCCTCTCAGGTCAAGGCTTTGCTGGCAGGAGGTGCCGTAGAAACCGAGCCCCAACCCGCCGGGCACGTTGGTTTTTTTCTTTGGGGTTATGTGCCGGAACCATACACCTTGTTCCGGAGAATTCGGGCCCTCCCGGCGGGATCGACCATGGTCAAAGATCTCCTAGGGAACACTGAAATGAGAAGTTTTTGCAGCATTCCCGGAGAAATCGAAAAGGCTTATGCCCTCGGCAAGGACTCGGGCATAACTCGAGATGCGATGCACGATGAACTGAAACAGGCCCTGGATGACAGTATCACGCACCATTTGGTCTCGGATGTCCCGGTAGGCATATTTCTCTCCTCGGGGCTGGATTCAAGTACCATCACTGCGCTAGCCAGTCGGGGACAAGGGCAATTGCACTCCATTACCCTGGGGTTTCAGGAATTGCGGGGCACCTGCCAGGATGAAACCGCCTATGCGGCCAAGATTGCGGCGCGTTATGGCACCATTCACCAAACCCAATGGATAACTGGGGAGGATTTTCAAGGCGATTACCAAAGGATTTTGGCAGTGATGGACCAGCCCGCGATCGATGGGATCAATATGTATTTTGTGGCCAAGGTAGCGGCGGCTGCAGGCATGAAAACGGCCCTTTCAGGCCTGGGGGGAGACGAACTTTTTGGCGGCTATCCCAGTTTTCACGATATACCCCGAATGGCCCGAATCCTTTCCCTCCCCAGCGTGGTTCCAGGGTTGGGCCGTATGTTTCGCACTGTCACCGCCCCCTGGCTGAAGCACTTCACTTCTCCCAAGTATGCCGGATTGTTGGAATATGGTGGCACCTACGCCGGCGCCTACCTCCTGCGGCGGGGGCTATTCATGCCTTGGGAACTGCCGGCATTAATGGACCCGGATATGGCTCGGGCCGGCTGGCAAGAGCTGCAACCTCTGGCCCGCCTGGAAGAGACCGTCCCCAACGTCCCGGCAGATTTTTTGAAAGTTTCGGCGCTGGAAATGGTATGGTATATGCGGAACCAGCTTTTGCGGGTGGCCGATTGGGCTGGCATGGCCCATTCTCTGGAAATCCGGGTGCCGTTGGTGGATATCACTCTGTTGAGAAAGATCGTACCGCTGCTGGCGTCAGAGCATCGCCCCGGAAAACTGGATATGGCCGGAACGCTTGAGAACCCCTTGCCCGATGAAGTCCTAAAGCGGACCAAATCGGGGTTTTTTGTGCCGGTAAGACGCTGGCTGGGTTCCGCTTCTTCCCACAAAGGGTCCAATTGGGACCATGATTGGCGTTCCTGGGCCCAAACCCTCTATAAGCACCATACCACTCTATGAAAGTTTTATTCCTTACCATGGAAGCTTTTGGCGGTATTGGGGGTATCGCCAAATACAATAGAGATTTTTTGCGGGCTTTGTGTTCCACACCCAAGATCGAAGAAGTTGTGGCGGTACCGCGACTGATGCCCCTGGTCCCGGAGATCTTGCCACCAAAGCTCACCTATATCGTGGCAGCTTTACCTAGCCGGGTGTCATATATCAAAGCTGTTTTAAAGTTATTAATAAAAAGGTCGAAATTTGATTTAATCGGTTGTGGTCATATTAAGTTACTTCCAGTTGCAATTTTGGCAAAATTAGTCACTAAGGCTCCATTACTATTAATTATCTATGGCGTAGACGCCTGGACTCCACTAAAGAATATTTTCTTAAAATATTTTCTCTCTAAAGTGGACAAGATAATTTCTATAAGTGAAATAACCAAGCAAAGATTTATGCGATGGTCTCAAGTAACTCAGGAGAAATTTTATATCCTTCCCAATGCTATAATCCAAAAGAATTATGGTGTTGGTGCCAAGTCCATGGAATTGGTTGAACGTTACAATCTCAAAGACAAAACCGTCCTCATGACGTTGGGCAGACTGTCTGCAGAGGAAAAATACAAAGGTTTTGATGAGATCATGGAGTTACTCCCTGAATTGGCAAAACAAATCCCCAACATCGCCTATGTGATCGTTGGCGATGGTGACGATAGACCTCGGCTGGAAGCGAAAGCCAAATCGCTGGGAGTAGGAGAACGTATAGTGTTCACCGGATTCACCCCTGAGGCGGAAAAAGCCGACCATTACCGTCTCGCCGACGCCTTTGTGATGCCTGGTCGGGGTGAGGGGTTTGGTTTCGTCTTTTTAGAGGCGCTGGCCTGCGGCATACCGGCAGTGGGCAGCACCCTGGACGGCAGCCGGGAGGCCTTACGGGGCGGGGCCTTAGGGATCTTGGTGGACCCGCGGCATCCCGAGGACATTCAAGCCGGCATATTTGAGGCTTTGAGACGCCCCCGAGGGGTCATTCCCGGGGGGCTGGAGTATTTCTCCTTCGAGAACTTTGAGAAACGCTGCCATCAAATCCTGGCGCACGTGGTTAAATCCAGGGAAGTTAGTTAAGTAAAACTCATGCAAAAGGCGCTTATTTGCGGGATTTCGGGACAAGATGGGGCTTATCTCGCTCAACTCCTGTTGACTAAAGGGTATCAAGTCGTCGGGAGTTCGCGCGATGCCCAGATATCGTCCTTCGGAAATTTAGTTCGGCTCAAGATTCGTGACCAGATCGAAGTGGAATCCGTAGCTCTCAGTGATTTTCGCAGCGTCCTGCAAGCACTCATCAAAGTGGAGCCGGATGTGATTTACAATCTGGCCGGTCAGAGCTCTGTGGCCCTCTCTTTTCAGCAGCCGGTGGAAACCCTGGAGAGTATTAGCGTGGGCACCCTTAACCTCCTGGAAGCTATCCGGTTCACCGGGAAACCCATAAAATTATATAATGCCTGTTCCGGAGAATGTTTTGGAGATATTGCCGACGCGGCCGATGAACAGACGCCGTTTCGCCCCCGCAGCCCTTATGCCGTGGCCAAAGCCGCGGCTTTTTGGGAAGTGGCCAACTATCGGGAGGCCTATAATATTTTTGCGTGTTCCGGGATTTTGTTCAATCATGAATCGCCCTTAAGACCGGCTCGTTTCGTCACCAAAAAAATTGTGAGCGCAGCTTGTCGTATTGCGGCCGGAGGCCGGGAGAAACTCAAACTGGGGAATATCGCCATCCAGCGTGACTGGGGTTGGGCCCCGGAATATGTTAACGCCATGTGGCTTATGATGCAGCAGGAACAACCGGATGATTTTGTGATCGCCACGGGTGAAAGCCATTCTTTAGAGGAATTTGTGACTGCGGCTTTTGCTCGGGTGGGACTGGATTGGCGTGAGCATGTCGTCTCGGATTCCGGTTTATTCCGGCCCACTGATATTGCCATCAGCCGGGGCAATCCCCGGAAATCCCGGGAAACTTTGCAATGGCAGGCCAAACATAAAATGAAAGAAGTCATCACCTTGATGGTGGAAGATGAACTTCGAACCCTGAAAGGGCATGAAGCCTAAAATCCGCTTGGCTTACCTGGTGACCCATCCGATCCAGTACCAGGCTCCCCTGCTGCGCCGGATTGCCGCGGAGCCCGGCATTGATCTGACGGTGTTCTTTTGCAGCGATTTTTCATTGAAAAGCTATTTCGACCCCTGTTTCAGAAAAATCATTGCGTGGGATGTCCCGCTGACCGAGGGCTACCGGTATGAAATCCTTCCGGCCGCAGGAAGGCGAGATCGGCTGTCGTTCTGGAGGCCTTTTAATTACGGATTAGCCAGGCGTCTGAACCCGGTCAATTTTGATATTCTCTGGGTCCATGGTTATAATCGCTGGTTCCATTGGCTCGCTATGGCCTGGGCCAAAATGCGAGGGCTCAAGGTGCTGGTGCGGGATGAGGCCACGCTGCTCAGCACTCCTCGCCGCGGACTTAAGCGTTTGGCAAAGAGATTATTCTTCCTGATGCTCAAGAACCTCGTGGATGGATTTTTGGCCATTGGCACACTCAATGCGGCGTATTATCGATCTTTTGGCATTGCCCCGGAAAGGATTTTCCCAGTGCCGTATGCGGTGGATAATCGCTTTTTCCGCGATAAAGCCAAAGCGGCCTCCCCGGAGCGGGAGATTCTGCGGTGGGAAATTGGGCTTGAGCCAGACCGGCCTATCATCCTTTATGCCAGCAAATTGTCGCAAGTGAAACACGGCGCCGACCTGCTGGAGGCCTACCTGCAGATGTCGCCTGATCCGGCTCAAGAACCCCATCCTTACCTTTTGTTTATCGGTGACGGCGACCAGAGAGCAACTATGGAAGCCCGGGCCAGGACCGTGAATTGGCGTTCCATTAAGTTCCTGGGGTTCAAGAATCAGACCGAGCTCCCCAGGTACTATGACCTGTGCGATGTTTTGGTGTTACCCTCCGTTTTCGAACCCTGGGGTCTGGTAATTAATGAGGTAATGAACGCGGGTCGGGCTGTGGTGGTGAGTGATCAGGTGGGCTGCGCCCCCGATCTGGTTCGGTCCGGGGAAAATGGGTATATCTTCAAAACTGGAGACATTGACGGGCTCCGGCAAGCGCTCTTGAACATTGTGAGCGATCCGCAAAAGTGTCGGGCCATGGGTCAAAAAAGCCTGGAAATCATTGAAACATGGGGCATAGAAGAGGATGTCGCCGGCCTTAAGCAAGCCTTGGCATTTGTAGTAGAGAAATAGGTAAAATCGGCAATCATGAAAGACAAATTGCACGTTCTGTTTCTCGGGGCCAATGGCGGCAACGCCTTAAAAAGAGCCCATGCCTTGAAACGCCTCGGCCATGAAGTTATGGCGATTGATCCTTATAGCCTGTTCCCTTTTAAAAATTTTGTTGGAAGATTAATATATTACGCAGGGGCTCCCTTAATCGAAAGTTATCTCAAGAAAAGGCTTGCTCCGATTATTAAAAATCGCGGTTTCGACGTGACTTTCGTCGATAACGGAGAATTAATCGGACGTAATGTCCTAAGTGTATTAAGGAAGGTATCGCCCCTTATTATTAATTATAATAATGATGATCCCTTTGGCACCCGGGATAAAAAAAAATGGCGGTTATATCTCGAAGCTGTGCCTTATTATGATCTGTTGGCCGTGGTGCGGCCGGTCAATGTGCCTGAAGCCTACAACCGGGGGGCCAAAAAGGTCTTGCAGGTATTCATGGCGGTGGATGAATTGGATGGTCCGCGAGAAATAACCCCACAGGACCGGCTGCGCTTTCCCCATGAAATCCTGTTTATCGGCACTGGGATGCCCGAACGAGGCCCGTTTCTGGTTGCATTGGTGGAGGCAGGCCTGCCGCTGGCAATTTATGGTAATAGCTGGCAAAAAGCGCCGGAGTGGTCCATCCTGAAATCCGTCTGGCAAGGCCCTGCCATCTATGGTGATGACTATATCAAAGCCATCCAACTGGCCAAGATTTCCTTGGGGCTTCTGTCCAAAGGGAATCGGGATTTGCATACCACCAGAACTTTTGAAATTCCCTATTGCGGGGGTCTATTCTGCGCCGAACGCACCTCTGAGCACCTGCAGTTATATCAGGAGGATGTTGAAGCGGTTTACTGGAGCAACGAAACCGAATGTATTGAAAAATGCCATAAGCTTCTTGAGAATGAAGACATGCGCCGAGATATCGCCGAAAAGGGCAGGGCACGGTGTCTAAAGAACGGTATTTTCAACGAGAGTAACTTGCAGAAAATGTTAAAAACAGCCTTTATGAATTAGTTGAGTCCGAATAGTATAATATAACCATGATGGGGTTATGCGTTTGTGAGAGTTACTATAAGCGTTTTGGGGCGTTTTCATTTATTCCATCTTGCCAAACAACTGCAGGATCATAACTCTCTTACCCGGTTGATCACGAGCTATCCCAAATTTGAAGCTGCCAAATATGGGATCAATCCCCAAAATATCAAGTCGCTTCTGATTCATGAGATTCATAATCGATCCTGGCGGAAAATTAATAAATTTACTGAATCCATATTCAATCCGCAACATATGATCTTTGAACTATTCGACCGTCATGCCTCGAGACATATCATGGACGGAAGCGATATCTTTGTGGGCTTAAGCGGTTGCTCCCTCTATTCTCTGCGGCGGGCCCGCTGGCTGGGGGCCAAAACAGTGCTGGAACGGGGTTCGAGCCACATGCTTTACCAGAGAAGGATATTGGAAGAAGAATATGACCGGGTCGGCCTCAGAAAGACGGTAGTGCATCCCAAAGTCGTCGAGCGGGAATTGCAGGAATACCAAGAGGCGGATGTTATTGCCGTACCTTCGCAATTTGTTAAAGAGACCTTTTTGCAGCAGGGGATATCTGAAGCCAGGCTCATCCATGTTCCCTATGGCGTTGATTTGACGAATTTCTATCCTGCCCCCAAAAACGATAAAGTATTCAGAATTATTTTCTGCGGCGCAATCAGCATCAGAAAAGGTGTTCATTATTTATTACAGGCGTTTGCTGAATTAAACCTGCCCCGGGCCGAATTGTGGTTGGTCGGCCCAATGACCGACGAGATCATGCCTTTTTGGCACAAATGGGCCTCGCCGTCCATCCGTCACCAAGGTCCCTTTCCGGAAAGAGAATTGTATAAATATTACTCCCAAGGTACGATATTCTGTCTGGCATCCATCGAAGAAGGGTTGGCCATGGTACAGGCCCAAGCCATGGCTTGCGGTTTGCCGGTGATCTGTACCAAAAATACGGGCGGCGCTGATATCGTGAGGGAGGGGCAGGACGGGTTCATTTTGCCAATCCGGGACGTGGAAGCCCTCAAAGAGAAAATCCTTTATTGCTATGAACATCCTGCTGCTTGCGCCGCGCTGGGGGAGTCAGCCCGCCAGAGGGTGCAAACCGGTTTTACTTGGTCAGATTATGGGGAGAAAATTTTCGCAGCATACCATAAACTATTGGGGGATAGGCCGGACTTGGCTAATTCAGGAAAAATGGTTTATTAGGTTGAATAGATCGATGCTGTCTGGGATTTTATTATTATCGATCGAAAAATTGGAGGCCAAATGATGGATAAATCTATTCTGGTTAGATTATTGGGTTTTCGTGCGAATTTTATTCATGGCGACACTCTGATTACAGATCGTTGGCTCTGGTTAAAAAAGAGATTACCTGAAACTAAGAACAGCGAGACACTTATTGATATTGGTTGCGGAACCGGTGCTTTTTCAATTGGAGCGGCGTTGAAAGGGTATGACGTATTGGGTTTAAGCTGGGATGAGCGTAATCAAGGCTTGGCGGGGGAAAGAGCTAAAATATGCAAAGCCGATAATGCCAAATTTGAGGTTCTTGATGTTCGCAAGTTAGCCAGCCGAGAAGACCTTTTAGGCCAATTTGATGTGGCTGTCTGTTTCGAAAATATTGAACATATTATAAATGATAAGAAACTAATTATTGATATAGCTCTGTGTTTGAAGCCGGGTGGGCGTCTTTTACTGACGACTCCTAACTTTTTCTATCGTCCTATTACGTCTGGAGACAAAGGCCCATTTTCTAAAATTGAGGACGGAGGTCATGTAAGAAGAGGTTATACTAAGGCAATGATATATGAGCTTTGCGCTCAGACAAATCTATTAGTTGATGATATATCATACTGTAGCGGTTTTTTAAGTCAGAAAATAACTTTTATTCAGAGAGTAGTGTCCAAGTTGCATCCATTATTTGGTTGGGCCACAATTTTACCTTTACGTTTTCTGCCGCCGCTCTTCGACCGGTTCGTGACCAGTCTGATGCGTTGGCCTTATTTTTCGATCTGTTTGGAAGCGTATAAACCAAGACATTCGAAAGAGGCATTACCGGGCCGTTGATATGTTAAAAAGGCTATGCCAAGGCATCGGGGCCAATTTCTTGGGGCAGATGATTAATATCGCCTCGAGAATCGTGCTGGTGCCGTTGTTCCTGGTGGCCTGGGGCACGGATATCTATGGGGAGTGGCTCCTGCTTTCTTCCATGGTCGCATACCTGGCGATAACGGATATGGGGGGCGCGACATATATCGGCAATCGCCTGACCCAGGCCTACGCGCACCGGGATCAGGAACTCTTCCGTAAGATTTTACACACCGGCCTGGCCCTATTCCTGGCGATCCCCTTGCTGGTGCTCATTATCTTCCTCACGATGATTTTCTGCTTCAACCCCGCGGCCTTTCTCCACATCAGCCAGACCAGTCACCGCACGATCATACTGGTCCTGACCTTGTTGGCCTTTCAGTTCGTCGTCTCCTTGCCTCAGGGCATCTTATTAAGGGTTTATTTCGCCGTGGAAATGCTGCCCCGGGGGGTCATGCTCCTCAACTTCATGCAGTTTCTGAGTTTTGCGCTGGTGGCCGGGGGGTTGTGGCTGGGTTGGGGTATGGCCCCCATTGCCCTGCTGCAAATTATTCCTTACGGAATCATCGCGGCCATGGCCCTCTATGATCTCAACCGGAAGTTCCCGCAATTTCATCTACTCTCTCTGAAGGGGGCCGATTTTTCCTTAGGCCTGAGTTTCCTTAAGCCCAGCCTCCATTTTTTCCTCATTCAGGTCAGCCAGGCTTTTTCTATTCAAGGGATCGTACTGGTGGTGGGGATGATCTTGGGGCCGGTCCAGGTCGTGCTTTTTTCTACCATGCGTACCATTGTCAACCTGATCCGCTCTTTTTTTGAGCAGGTCTCCCATGCTGCTTGGCCAGAGATGACCCGATTGGACGCCCAGGAGGATACTGATAAATTTCTGCTGCTTTTTCGGCTGATCTTGCGATCGACCCTGATCTGCTCGATTTTCTTTATAACCATTTTGCATTTCTACGGGGGCTTCATTTATCATTTCTGGTTGAGAAAGACCGTGCCTTTCCAGCAGCCGCTGATGGATCTGTTCTTGATCTATATGGCGCAATTCATCTTCTGGTTGACCTGCAGCCATCCCTTGCAGGCCACCAACCGGCATCACACTTTTTCCAAGATGCTGGCCGTCTCCTCGCTTCTCACCGTTGCCCTGGCTTATTGGGGAGGACAACACTGGGGGCTGCCGGGGATCGTGTTAGCGATGATCATCGGGGACATGGCCCTGCCTTTCTGGTTTGTGCCTTATCTGCTGCGGGGTTATCAAGGTTGTTTTTCCTTCAAGTTTTTCGCCACCGAAATGGTACCCTATATTGGGAGTCTCCTTATCCTGATAGTTATTCCCTGGCTCGCCCCCCTGGTCTTTCTTGTGCTCCTGGTGTGGTGGCTGCGGGCGGTTCCTCGTCATATCCTGGGACTGGAGCAGTTGAAACAACTTAAAAAGTTGGTACATTTTTAAAGGGGCACAGCGGCGAAGATTATGGTCACGGGTCCAATTTAGGATCGAGCCCCCAACAAAATTATGAAAATTCTTCATGTGATTGCCAATCTGGCTCCCCGTTACGGGGGCCCCTCCAAAGCCTGCTGGGAAATGGCCAGGGCCGTGGCCCGGTTGGGCCATGAGGTGAGCATTTACACCACCAACCAGGACGGGCCAAAAGAACTGGCGGTGCCCCTGGATAGCCCGGTGCACCGGGATGGCGTGGCAATCCACTATTTTCCCATTCAACCTCCGCGCTTTTGGGGCACTTCCCTCCCTCTGGCGCGGGCTTTGCGGCAGAAGATTCCGGCTGTCGACCTGGTGCACCTCCATTCCCTTTATCTCTTCCACAACCTGGTGGCAGGCTACTATTGCCGCCAATATGCGATTCCCTATCTGATGCGTCCTCAGGGGACTCTGGACCCCTTTATTTACCGGCGGCACCGCTGGCGCAAACGCCTCATGGAAATTATGTTTGAGCACCGGAATATCCGCCGGGCCGCTGCCCTCCATTTCACTACGGCGGAAGAGGCGGAACTGGCCTCCCCGTTCACGTTCCAAACCCCCGGCCTGGTGGTGCCCCTGGGATTCGACAGCGCTGAACTTGCCCTGCTCCCGGAGCCGGGCCGGTTTAGAGTCCGACATCCCGAACTCGCCGATAAACGTATCATTCTCTTTTTCGGCCGGGTAAACTTTAAGAAAGGCCTGGATATTCTGGTCAAGGCCTTTGGCGCCGTCGCCCGTAAACGGCAGGACGTCCATCTGGTAATTGCCGGACCCGACAATGAGGGGTGGGGCGATAAGGTCCGTGCTTGGTTAAGTGAGGCAGGCCTTTTGGGCCGCACCACGTTCACCGGCATGCTCCTGGGGCCGGAGAAATTGGCGGTTTTGCGGGATGCCGACATGTTCGTCCTGCCATCCTATTCGGAAAATTTCGGCATCGCCGTAATTGAAGCCATGGCCGCGGGCTTGCCGGTGATCATTTCCGATAAAGTCAATATTTGGCGGGAAGTGCAAGCCGGCGGGGCTGGCCGGGTGGTCCCCTGTGACGCTGGTCCCCTGGCCGAACAAATCCTCGAGTTGTTGGCCCAGCCGGAGTTAGCCCGGCAGATGGGGTTGAATGGCCGGACCCTGGTGCAGGAGCGCTTTCAATGGCCCCGCATTGCCCAAAACCTGGCGGCCGCCTATGCCCAGATCATTGACCAGCATCGCCTAAAAACCTTGAGGCTTAAGATTCCCCTGGCCACGAACGGGAAGCCATGATCATCGACTCTTGCAAGACTCCCATATCAGTGTTGATTTGCACCAAGAACGAAGAGCGCAACCTGGGTGCGTGCCTGGACAGTGTCTCCTGGGCCGATGACTGCATAATCCTGGACTCCTGCAGCGATGATGACACCGTGACCATTGCCCGCAAGCGGGGTGTCAGCGTGGTGCAGCGAAAATTTGACAATTTCTCAGCCCATAAAAACTGGGCACTGGACCACCTTGATTTTAAGCATGACTGGATCTTGATCGTGGATGCCGATGAACGGGTAACCCCGGAGCTGGCCCGGGAGATTACCATAGTTGCAGGTTCACCCCAACACCACGGCTATTACCTGGCCCGGCAAAACTGGTTTGCCGGTACCTGGATCCGTCACGGCGGCTGGTACCCCAACTGGAATATGCGTCTGTTGCGGCGCGGGCGGGGGCGCTATGAACCACGGCTGGTCCACGAACACATTCTCCTGGACGGACCTCCGGGTTATCTGAAGAACCCGCTCATCCATTATGATTACAAAGGGATCGAGCGTTATTTTGACCGCCACAACGTTTACTCCAGTCTGGAGGCCGTGGAGGCCTACCGGACTTTGACCGCGCCGCACCAGCCCCAGGGATTACCTGCGTCCTTGCTGGCCAAGGGGCCGGAACGCCGGAGGTTCTTGAAAAATCTGGCTTATCGGTATTTGCCGGCCCGGGGTCTGATTAAATTTATCTGGATGTACTTCATTAAGCTGGGCTTCTTGGATGGGCGCATGGGGTTTCGTTTCTGTCTGCTCCACACTTTCTACGAATACCAGATCAGTCTCAAGTTGGAGGAATTGCGGGACCCTAACTCTCCCATGTCCCAAAAATATAAGGATGTGTCAGCCTGAGACGGAACGAAGCTTCAGACACTTCCGAGGAGACCATGAGCGCATCAAAGTCCTTCTTACGTCTTAACGACTATGACCCTTCGGGGTCTGACTATGGACGCCCCAAGTTTGTTGTATTCCTCTGGAACTGCTGCCAGGAGACTTTGTTTCGATTTTCTCCCGTGCCGTGCTACGGTTTTCGGCGCTGGTTACTCAAATTGTTCGGGTGTAAACTTGGCGAGGCGGTGAGAGTGCGTCCTCGGGCGCGGCTCCATTATCCCTGGCGCATCGAGATCGGCGATTATTCGGCCATCGGTGACGATGCCTGGCTTTATTCCATCGCGCCGATAAAAATCGGCGAGCATACAACCATTTCGCAAAAAAGCTTTCTGTGCACAGCAACGCATGATTATCATAATCCACGTTTCAAGCTCAGGCACCAACCCATAACGGTGGGAAACGGCGTCTGGATCGCCGCCGATGTGTTTGTGGCCCCCGGGGTTACCATAGGCGACAATGCGGTCATCGGTGCCCGTTCCAGCGTATTTCGTGATATGCCCCCGGGGATGGTGAGTTATGGGTACCCCTGTCGTCCCATAAAACCCAGGAGGCCATGACTCTTGTCCAAGATTCCGTGCAGGACAGGGGAGAAAATAGCCTGGGGCGGAGCAACCGGCCGGAGTAACCAGGTGATGCGGTCACCCCGCAAAGGTTGAATGATGGGGCTGCGCCTCCTGATTCACGGGATCAATTATGCCCCGGAGTTCGTGGGAATCGGACGTTATACCGGAGAGTTGGGCGCCTGGTTGCAGTCCCGGGGGCACGCGGTCACTGTCCTCACCGCGCCGCCCTATTATCCGTCCTGGCGGGTGCCGCCCGCATACCGTCACCCGGCCTGGCGACGGGAATGGCTGGACGGAGTGGAGGTGTTGCGGGCACCCTTGTATGCTCCCACCCGGGTGACCGGCAAAGGCCGGGTGCTCCATGAACTCTCCTTCGGGGCCAGTTGTCTGCCCTGGTGGCCTGCCCTATGGACCCGGCCTTGGGATGCGGTCCTGGCGGTCTGTCCCCTGCTCCAATCAGGGCTGGTTCCGGCGCTTCTGGCCCGGCGCCGGCAAGTTCCTTTTATCTTTCATGTCCAGGACTTGCAACTGGATGCGGCCCGGGAATTGGCCATTATCCGCCAGCCGCTCCTCCTCGCCTGCCTGGAGCGCCTGGAGCGCTTCCTCTTCACTCGCGCCCAAGCGGTGACCACCATCTCCGGGGCCATGGCAGCCAGAATTATTGATAAGGGGGCGCCACCGGAACGCGTGCATCTCCTGCCCAACTGGGCCGACCTGGAGGACATCAAACCGGGAAACCGCAAAAATACCTTGAGACAGGAATTGGGGTTTAAGGACGAGGTTATAGTCCTCTACGCCGGGAACATGGGAGAGAAACAGGGGCTGGAAGTTATCCTGGAGGCAGCCAGCCTGACCCGCCATAACTCCGGCCTCCGGTATATTTTGGCAGGGGAGGGGGCTGCCCGGAAACGTCTGATGGAGCAAGCCCGGAAATTATCACTTGATCAGGTGCGTTTCTTGCCTTTACAATCGCAGGAGCGGTTTCCTCTTCTGTTGGCCGCAGCCAACATCCATTTGGTGGTTCAGAAGCATAAGGCTTCGGACCTGGTAATGCCCTCTAAACTGGGCAACATTTTGGCCGCAGGTCGACCGTTTATTGCCACGGCCCTGTCGGATACTGAACTTGGCCGGGTTACCCTGGAATCCCAGGCCGGTCTTCTGGTTCCTCCCGAAGCTGCCGGCCCCTTGGCCCAGGCCATCGTGGCCCTGGCCGGGGATAGGGATATCAGGAGAAAAATGGGGATTAAAGCTCGTAATTATGCCGAAGACCGGCTGGGTCGTGATAAAATTATGGCAGCCTGGGAAGATTTGCTTTATGGTCTGGTGCACCAGGCAAAGAATAAGGCTTGTGCAGATTAGACGCTGATGAGATAAGGTAAGGGCGGAAGGTTATCGCCTAAGATGCGGTCAGCCAGGAGAGTCACGAGTGTTGGAGGGGCGAGGCATTTTCAACGAATACCGCTGGATCATCTCCCGGGTGCAGTGGCTCCTGGACGGCATCGTGGTGGTATTGCTGTTGTTCCTCGTCTGCTGGGCCTATGGGGAAACCTTTCGGTTGAGATGGCAAGCGGTTAGCCTGATCACCTTTTTCTTAACCATCATGGTCTTCCGGGCCGCCCAGCTCTATCAACCCTGGCGCGGCGCTAATTTAATGCGCCTGGTGAGCCGGGTGTTTCTGGCTTGGATTGTGATCGCCGCCATCCTCTTGACCCTGGGCTTTCTCACCAAAACTTCTGAACACTTCTCCCGGAAAGTTCTCCTCACCTGGATACCTCTGGTTCCTTTGGCCCTGGTGGTGCTGCGTCTAAAAGTATATTGGGGCTTGCGGTGGCTTCGGCAGCAAGGCCGCAACAGCCGCACTGTGGTCATAGCCGGCGCTGGTGACTTGGGGCGGCGTCTGGCGAAAAATGTGGTGGACACGCCTTGGCTGGGGATGCGCCTCCTGGGGTTTTTCGATGATCGGGTTACGGAGACAATCCACCTGGATCACCACGATTATCCGATGTTGGGCAACCTGGACGACATGATCGGGTTTGTCAAACAGCAAGAGATCGTCATGGTCTACCTGGCACTACCCTTGCGGGCCGAAGACCGCCTCCGGGAAGTGGTGGAGGCCCTTCAGGACACTACCGCCTCGGTCTATTATGTACCGGATGTCTTCATTTTCTCCCTGTTATCGGCCAGCTTCACCGATCTACGCGGCATACCGCTCGTTGCCCTGTGGGAAACTCCATTTTTCGGGGTCAACGGCTGGGTCAAGCGCGCTGAAGACCTGGTGCTTGCCAGCCTGATCCTCATCCTGGTGTCGCCCCTCCTCCTCTTCATCGCCTTGGGGGTAAAGTTGTCGTCGCCTGGTCCCATAATCTTCAAGCAGCGGCGCTACGGCCTGGATGGCCATGAGATCATAGTCTATAAATTCCGCACCATGAAAGTATGTGAAGATGGCCCGGAAATTTGCCAGGCGACCTCGCACGACCACCGGGTGACACCCTTCGGCAAGTTTTTACGCCGCACCAGCTTGGATGAACTGCCCCAGTTTTTCAATGTCGTTAAGGGCACCATGTCTATCGTGGGCCCCAGGCCTCATGCAGTGGCACATAACGAATATTATCGGCGTCTCATTCCGGGGTACATGTTACGGCATAAGGTCCGACCCGGCCTCACCGGCTGGGCCCAAATCAACGGCTGGCGGGGCGAAACGGAAACCCTGGAAAAGATGGAAAAGCGGGTGGAATACGACCTGGATTATCTGCGCCGCTGGTCTCTCTGGTTCGATTTGAAGATTATCCTCCTCACCATCTTTCGAGGCTTTAAAGACAGTCACGCCTATTGAGCTTCAATCTCACTCGCGTAAGGACCTCACCCCGGCCAGGCTACTCCCCTCACTATCAAAAAATTAGTGAACCTCCAGGTGGCGTGGAAGCCAACTAATCCAGTGTATTGGCAATCGCTGGAGAAAGGCCCCTGCACCGGGCTTCTGACCGACTAGGTCCGTCTGCTCCATTTTAAGAGAATCGTTTTCCTCAGGTCGAAGAGGTTTTCACCTAAGGCGCAGACCATGATGTATGACACCATTCGACTGGGGTTCTGCCGGTAAATTCCCTGGAGCTGTCTCCAGAACTGCCATCGGTAAGCCGGCCAAATCCCTTGACGCCAGATGAGCTTTATCAGGGTAAATAATTTTGTTATCGTTACCCTGAGGGCGACAGGGGGACTTTGAGACGACTGGGTTTTAAAGATCGTCTTCGGTTGGCCTTGAGATGCCAGGACTCGCCGGGTTGGCCGCATGTTGAGGAAGTAACGGTAAGTGCGCGCGAGGTAAGCGGTAGGTTCATACAAGCGATCAATACCCCGGACGAATTCTGCCAGGATCTCTTCTCGAGGGCGGGTGGGCAGGTAGTTGAACCCCATACCACAGGTATCACCGCTGGTCTGGCCGTGGAGCAATCGGCCTTCTTTTTCCAGACGCTCCCACAACCTGGTGTGGGGGAGCGGTTCCAGGATATTTAACATCACTAAGGGGATGGCATATTCCTCCACAAACCGGGTGATGCGATCTATAGTGCCGCTCTGTTCCCCATCAAAACCAATGATGAAGCTGCCGACCAGGTTGAGCCCATTGGCGTTGATCGTGGCCAGGGACTCCCCCAGGGGATTGCGCAAATTTTGATATTTCCCGGCCGCGCGCAAAATGTCCGGTTCCGGGGTCTCCACCCCTAAAAAGACGAAAGCGAAGTTGGCCGCAGTCAAAAGGTCGATCATCTCTTGGTCCTGTCCAAGATTCACCGAAGTTTGGGTCCAGAAACCAAAAGGCTCCCCGTGTTCCTGCATCCAGGGAATCAGTCGTTTCAAGATAGCCCGGGCATGATCCTTGTTGCCGATAAAATTATCATCACTAAAAAAGACTTGTCTGCGCCAACCCAGGCGGTAGAGGGTTTCCAGTTCGGCAATGACTTGGTCGGGATCTTTATAACGGGGGATGCGGCCGTAAAGGCTGACGATGTCGCAGAATTCGCAATCAAAGGGGCAGCCCCGGCAGGTTTGGATTCCCAATATGGCATAGTCGTCAAACCTGATCAGGTCAAAGCGGGGTATTGGGGAACTGGTCATCTCCGGCCTTTGTGCCGCTTCGATCACTACTCCAGGGGTCCCTTGCTCCAGGGCTGCCAACAGGCTATGAATGAGGTTTTCCGCTTCCCCCCGGACCAGAAAATCTGCTCCCGCGTCCAGCACCTCTTGGGAGAGGGAGGTAGCATAGGGACCTCCCACCACCACAGTTTTGCCCCGGTCTTTGGCCTCCCGTACCAGGCTGAGAATACCCTCGCCCTGAATTATCATGCCGCTAATCATCACCAGGTCGGCCCATTGCCAGTCATCAGCCGTTAAGGTGCGAACGTTTAAGTCCGCCAAACGGAAATTCCAGGTCTCCGGCAACAGAGCCGCCACGGTCAAGAGCCCCAGGGGCGGCAACAAGGTCTCGTGGCTGCCAAGCTTACAGGTTTCGGCCATGGACCAGAAAGAAGGCAAAAACGTGGGTTGGATAAGAAGAACCTTCATATTTTCCTGTTTTCACGAATTAGTTTTGCGTGTGGGAGTTATGGTTTTGGGTCAACCAATGGCGCATATCAATAACGCGGATATGCTGATCTACGGGAAAGCTAATGAATTTGGGGTCGGAAAGCAAGGCAAAATTGTGGCGATCGGCCGTTAGCTGCTGGATTTGCTCATCAAACGGGGCAAAAAAGGGAACCCGATCCTGCTCTGCCAGACCCCGGGAGGTTCCCGGGACATAAGGTCTGTCATAAGGAAAGAGAAAGTCGCCGCCCTTCAAGAAGGCTGGGGAAAAATGACGATCATCGACGATAAGAAAAGCAATGCCGTACTTCCGGCAAAAGTCCACCACCACCTGGGGATCGGCGGCATAATAGGCCTGAAAGAAATCATGCAGGCGAGGGTTGAGCCTGGCCCAGTAACCCCGGCTCCAGGGGTGGGCCAGTTCATAGGTGGCAAAGGCCCGGCGCCGGGCAAAGGTGGGAATGGTGTCCATCAGATTGGGATGGCCCGCAATGAGGGCATCCTTGGGGGTGGAGGCCATGGCGTCATAAAGGGCGCGGTAGGCCGAGTAATCTTTGAGCCCGACCCCTTCCAGGCGCCAGGCGCCCAGGCTGGCGGCCGCCACCAAGGCCAGAACTGCCAGATAGCGGGGCCAGCGCTCCACCTGGAGCGCCGCTTGTAGCCCCAAGGCCAAGAACAGGCAATAAAAAAGGTTCAAAGTATATATGAGGTAACGGTCGGGGAGGAATAACTGTAGCAGGAAGAGCCGAGCCAGGAAATAAAGGACCAGGGAGGCAAGGCACAGATACCAGGCGGGTTTGAGGCGTTGCCACAAGGAGCGCCAATCCCGCCGCCCCGCTCCTACCACCGTCAGGGCCAACAGTGCCACACAGACTAGGCCGCCAGCCACCGGGCCCCATTCCCGGAATGGCGGAATGAATTCCCAGGGACTGACGAGTTCCCATAGGAGCGAGGGTTCTGGCAAGATGCGGTAACGTCCATGCGCGTAAAACTCGGGGTGGTGGACCATCTCCCGGGCCCATACAAGAGGGCCGTAACCGTCGGTGCCGAACTGAAGATTCATGGCGAAAACTAGTGCAGCTCCCAGGCCCAGGATCACAAAGTGGGCTGCTGAAGCCGGGAAAGGCGGGGGACTGTCTTTGCCAAAACGCGCCAGGAGACAGGCCAGCAGCACCGCCGGCGCTGAGACCATGAATATGTAAGGGATGAAAAGGGCCTGAAGCATGAGTGCCGTGCCCATAACTCCGGGTTGCTCCTCCTGCCAGCCCAGCCAGAATAGGGCCAGGAGCGGTGCAGCGAAGGCGCGAGCCAAGCCTCCCGCCAGGTTGTCCAGGAAGAAGGGCATCAGCCAGTAGACGGCCACCATCATCCAACCCAGGCGGCGTCCCGCCAGGCCAGTCCCGATCTTAAAGAGACAAACGGCCAGGCAGATGAACAGTATTCCCGGGAGAATTTTGGCAAAGTAAAGCGGTGGCACCCCCCAGGAGGCCACCCAATAGAGGCCCTTTACTCCCCAGGGGACGTATTGCCGGGCATAGCCGGTGAGGAAGTCGCTCACAAATAGGGCCGGGTCCTGCCACTGCTGCATCCAATAGATTTGCTGGCGAACATCATCATTGATAATGTAAGGATTGGTTAGAGCGGGGAAGTGCGCCAGAATAAAGATGACCCCGGACATCAGGGCCACTGCCAGTTCGGGCCATGGGGCCGTGGTCCGCCCGGCCTGGTGATCTGAAGCTTCAGATGGGTTTTTCAAAGACGCGGAAGACCTTATAACGCTCGCCGCCAAGGGCCATGATAACCTTGATCCAGTGTTTGAGATTGGCCGGGACCAAGGAAAAGTCGGCCATCTCACAGGGAGTATATTTCACCAGATGAATATAGCCACGCAAAATCAGGGCAATATGCAGTCGTCGACGCTGGTAAGGTTGACTGATCCCCACTACGAGGGCCCTGATCTTGTGGACTGGCCGATACTTAGCCCAGTAAAGGAGACGGAGTTTGCCCCAAAGAGTGAGACGTCCATTTAATTTGCGGATGAGTGGATTGAGGTCTGGCAAACTAATGCCAAAACCTGCGACACGGTTATGGTCCAGAAGCACGTGGGCCATTTCTGGCCGCAAGCATGGCTTGACCAGTTCCAGCATTTCATCGAACTGTCGCCGGGTCAGTGGCACATGGCCCCAATTGGGTTCCCAGGCCTCGTTGAACAAGTGAAAGACTTCATCGGCCCGCCTGTCAACCTCTTTCGGATTATAGGTCACGACCTCTATATCTTGTCCACGCATAATGTTAGCATACTGGCGTTCCATCGCCTCCAGGTCAACATTCCGGTTGGTGATCTTGTAGGCATGCCAGTCCATGGCCGGGACAAACCCTACCGAGGTCAAGAGGCCCTCGTAATAAGGGGGATTATGGGTCTGAAAGAGGACCGGCATGGAGTCAAACCCCTCCACCAGCAACCCCATCTCATCATAGATGCTAAAGTTCAACGGTCCGACCAGATGGGTTTTGCCTCGCTCGCGCAGCCAGTCAGCCGCCGCGTCGAAGAGGCGCCTAGCCACATCCTGGTCCTGGATGGACTCGAAGAACCCGAAAAAACCAGTTTCAAGTCCGTGATACTGGTCATGAAGCCGATTAACGTGGGCGGACAGACGACCCACGGGCTTACCGTTTTGAAAGGCTATAAAGTACTGGGCCTCGCCGATTTCAAAGAAAGGCCCGCGCTGAGGGTCCAGAAACGCGCGCTGCTGAGACAGAATAGGGGGCACCCAGAATGGGTCCCCCTGATAGATCCGCCAGGGCAGGCGGAGAAATTCCCATAAGGCCGCGTTATCTTCAACGGGAGAAACCGTAATCTCCCCGGTTAACCTCATCAATAGGCCTCTATTTGGATTTGTGCAGGACGATGCGAGCTTTCAGACCTTCTTTCAGGGCCAGATCAGGGTTGGGAACCGTTAACTCAACCTCATAGTAGGCCGGCTGATCTATGCTAGGGGTACCGCTAGCAATGGGAGACCACGATATACGGCTCACCTTGGCCTGAAATTTTCGTCCCGGCAAGGAGTCCAGGGTCACCTCGGCCTGATCCCCGACCTTGATTTGGAGTGCCTCAATTTCAAAAGCCTGGCCTCGCACCAGCATAGGGTTCATAACCCCCACTTGAAAGGCGGCCGGCAGAGGGGGAAGTTCAGCATTAACTCGGACTTCAGGATTAACCCAGATGATATTGCCGCTTATGGGTGCCTTCAGGGCTACTTCCCGAGGAACCTGGCCGGACTTTACGGAACTGCCCAGCAAACGACTCAAGATCTCCCGGTCTTGCTGGGCCAGTTCGCGGTCTTTTTGCAGCTTCTCCTGGAGAGTTGTCTTTTGTTTCTCGGCAAATTGCACTTCCCGATTGGACTGGGCCAAGCTCTGGGCGGGGGCTAACTGTTTCTGGACCAACTGAGAAAGTTCCTGTTGTTTGGATTTTAACGGAACCAGCCCCCGATCCACTTCGGCCAGTTTGGTCTCCATTTCGGGAATTTGCGGCGGCGAGAGACGCTGTTGAATCATCAGGCGCGATTCCGGAGCCAGTTGATAGGTCGCCAGGATTTGGCCTGCTTCAACCAGTTGTCCGGAGTGCACCCGCAGGGATGTAATGATCCCCTTAAAGGGCAGATCGACTTGCCGTCTCAGGGAACAGGACAATTTCCCGTTGAAGATTATGTCGGACTCCCCGGGGGTGGGAGCGGGGGGAGGCGGGGCAACCGCTTTTTCAGCGGCATAACTCACCCCTAAGCTCCCAAAAAATAGGATGACGGCTAAAGCCCAGCCCCCCACTCCCCACCACTTACTTCTGCCAAGAGTTTGCATCAACATAGGTATTGCCTAAGTCTCCCGAAAGTTCTCGGAGTTTCAAAACCGCCAAGTCATACCCCATGTTTGCGCCCAATGTTTCCTTTTGGGCTGCTATAACCTGCTTACGACTTTCTAAGGAAACCGGCAGGGTGACCTCTCCTGATTGATAACGGACTTCATTCTGGTTAGCCTTGAGCCGGGCCAATTCTTCCCTGGATTGGGCTATCTTAAGGGCCACGCTGCTCGCTTGAATAACATCCGTTTCAGTTAACCATTTGCTCTCAAGAGAATTCTCCTTCTCTTCTTTGATGGCATCAACCTGTTTCAAGACGGCTTTTTGGCGGGAGATGTTGCGGATCCGTTTGAATCCATCCCACACCGGGATCTCGAGTCCGAAGGCTACGTAAAGGCCATTCCCGGTGGTTGCATTTAAGGGATCGGGAGTCTGGGTGCTGAACAGAAGGTTGGGGATCACCTGGGCCTTGGCCAACAGGATCTTATAGCCCTGAAGTTTCTTTTGGATATCTACAACCTTAATGTCATAAGAGCTTTTCTTGGCTTGCTCCAAATTAGCGGTGGCCGGATTGAAGTTGCCCAGCACCTGATGCCGAATGTCTCGCAAATCGGGACTGAACTCCGCAGCAGGGGGCAACCCCAAAAAAAGCTTCAAGCCAGCCAAAGTTCGTTTCTCGGATAGGTCGATTTGTTCAAGCTCGTTCTGAGACAATAGCAATTCTTGCTGGGCTACCTTGGCTTCCAGGGAAGTGCCCGTTCCGATGCTCAAGCGGTTTTCTGCAAAGGTGAGAATCTCTCGGTTCAGACTAATTAACGCTTTCTGATAGACTTTTTGCCTCTTGAAATTGTCCAGATTGAGATAATACCGGCCCAGGTTCTCTATACCCTTAGAAATACCTTGGAGATGACCCAAAATTGCCATTTGTGTGGCCAACTTTTGAGCCTGGAGGCTGTAGTAAGTGCCAAACGGATTATATGGATCCATCGAGAAACTGAGGCTATAAGGCCTGGAACCTGTATTTTCAGGGCGATTGACATAATACAATGTGCGGAACGTCAGAGGAGGAACCATTCCATAGCGGCTGTCGGTTTCGTCCATCCGCCTGATGTCAATTTCCACGGAACTCTTGGTAAAAGCAGGAGATTGGTTTATGGCGATCCTGACGCTATCATCAAAAGTCAATGATTTTAACGAGGTCAGAACCTGGCTATCTGGTTTCAGTTCGGCACCCAGGACCGGCCCGCACCACGTTATCACGCCGGTAGCCGCGACCAATAGCACGGTTATTACAATACAGACTTTGGCGATGATTACGGCGATCCAGGGGCTGAACTCAGGGAGGATGTGGCGGTGACCCCGTACCGTTGCAACAGGGTTAGCCATAGCGTTCAGAGAACGAGCACCATTGCCGGCTATGGTGACGACAAGCCATCGAGGTTTCCAGAAAAGCTGTCTCATTGTTCATAAAGTGCGCCGTCTCGTATTGAGCAAATCCGGGTGCATCTGGCTGCCATCTCGGGATCATGGGTGACCACTATCATGGCGGTCTTGCCGTCACTGACAATTTCCCCAAAATGATCCATAACCTGGTGACCATGGGTGCGATCCAGCTGACCGGTGGGTTCGTCAGCGAGGATGACCTGGGGTTGGTTGACCAGGGCTCGGGCCACTGCCACCCTTTGGCGTTCACCTCCGGAAAGGCGATTGGAGGAGTGATGCATCCGGTGTCCCAGATTTACCCGTTCCAGGGCGGCGATAATTCGTTCGGGACGATCTTTCCGCTCAACTCCGGCATAGATCAGGGGGAATTCCAGATTCTCAAAGACAGTGGAGTTTTCCAAGAGATCGCAGCTCTGAAAGACAAACCCGACGCGGTTGCGGCGAAATTCTGCCTGGGCGGTGCGATCCAGGCCGAACACATCTTGCCCCCCCAAAAAATATGAGCCGCTGCTGGGAAAGAGAAAAATGCCGAGAATAAAAAGCAGGGTGGATTTCCCGGACCCCGAAGGACCCATGACCGCCACGATTTCTCCGGGGTAAACCGTTAGATTGATGTCGCGGAGCACATAGATCAGATCGATCCCGTTGTCATAGGTTTTACACAGGTCGGCCACTCGAATCAAGGCGCCGTTACCCTGTGAGGCAGGGGCTAACTTATTCATAGCGAATGGCAGTTACCACTTCCATGCGGCTGGCTCGGAGGGAAGGATAGAGACCGGCTCCCACGCCAATCAAAACTGCGAACAGAAAAGCCAGGGTCACTCCGAATAAGAAAAGATCTTCCGGTGGGCGACTTCCGATAATATAACTCAAGACTTCCATCAAGATGCGCCCTAACCCGGCCCCCAAAAGGGCCGCCGCACCGCTCAAACAAAGGGCCTCGGAGAGGAATTGCGCCATAATGTCCCGATCTTCAGCCCCCATGGCCTTTTTTAACCCGATTTCCCGGGTACGGGAAGTCACCGCGGCCATCATGACGTTCCAGATGCCGACGCCTCCCAGAAGGAAAGTAGCGCCAGTCGCCAGGTAAATCAAAAACTCGATCCACCATGCCAGCTGCTGCACCCGTTTCAATGCTTCCCACGCCACTTCGACGTGAAGTTCTTCGGGTGATTGACAAGATTTCACGATGCCGGGAATCGCTGCCGCTACCGTGGCCACATCATCCCAGGTGTTGCAACGAACATAGGCGCGATCGGCCAGCAGCCTACCAGCCAACCGATCTTCGGCGGTGGTTATGGGGAGGATCACAGAGTTAGCCAAAGTGCTGTCGGTGACTCCTCCCAATACTCCTTCTATCAGGAAAATCTCCTGGTTAATCTCCAGCGTTTTCCCTCTGACATGGGTGTCACCGAAAATCCTCTTGGCCAGTTCCTCTCCTAAAACACACTCCCGTTTGCGCTCAGTCACGGCATCGAGGCCGAACAGTCTTCCTGTGAGTGGCCAGAAATTGCGAACCTGCCAAAAAGCCCCATCCACCGCAACGGCGCTGAAGCCAAATTTCTCGCCATGCCAGTTGGTTCGGGCAAACTTGGCGGAAGTCAACGTCAATTCTTTGACCCCATCCAGGCCTTTGAGGGCGGACATGGTCTGATCGCGAAACCATTGGGGCCGGTAAGACCGGGCATTATCGAAAGAAATTCTAATGATGTTGACCCCGCCAATCAGGTCTAGATTTTCATTAAAATTTCTCTTGACCTCCCGGGTCATGGTGACAATATTCAGAAACCCGGCAACGCCCAAGGCTATAGCCAGCACCACCCCCATATAGCGGCGGCGATGACGAACCACTTGGCGCACACTAACCCGCATGAGGTCATTAAGCCTCAAGAGACGCGACCTCCGACATTACAGTAATTACTCCCCCAGCATGCTGACTGCTGTGCCATTGGTACTGGGATAGGTAGTGGAAAAACCGCTCTCCTCCAGGAAAGAATCGCCATGTGTCAAGTCACAAGCCCGGATACGGTGTTTCTTAGCTAATTTTTCCAAGACATCCAGGACATAGCTAATCTGGCTTTCCTTGTGAGTGCTCATATAAGCGGTACGGATCACAGCTTGCCCACGGGGGACTGCGGGATAGATGGCAGGCAGAGCAAAAACGCCATGGTCAAACATATCGCGGGCGAATAGCGCCGCTTTTTCCTCTGCCCCGATGTAAATAGGAATAATGGGGGATTTAGAGTTCTTAGTGATCAGGCCGATCTCCCGGTATCCAGCGTGAACATTCCGAGTAATGTCCCAGAGGCGCGTGACCCGGTCCGGGTCCTCCTCCAGGATATCCAGACAGGCTATTACCGTCGCGGTATTGCTGGCCGGAAGCGCCGCAGAAAAAATGAGCGGCTTGGAATGGTGGCGCAGATACTCCAGCACGGCATCGTCATCCGCGGCAATGAAACCGCCGATGGACGCCAGGGCCTTGCTGAAAGTGCCCATGATAAAGTCAACTCCGGAGGTGAGCCCAAAATGATCGGCCGTCCCCCGTCCTCCGCGGCCCATCACCCCTAATCCATGGGCATCATCCAGATACACGAGCAAGTCTGTATGGTTCTTTTTCAAAGCCACTAACTCGTCCAGAGGTGCCAGGTCCCCCGACATACTGAACACCCCTTCAGTGACCAGAAACAAGCACCCGTTAGCGCTTTTTTGGCGGGCCGCCGCCAACTTGCGGGCCGCCGCCGCCGCATCGTTGTGAGCAAAGGGGATCAGCCGGGCGCGTGAGGCCTGGCACCCCTCAAAGATGCTGGCGTGATTTTCACGGTCGCAAACGATGATATCTTGGGGTGTCAACAAACAGGCTATGGACCCAAGATTGGTAGTAAAGCCGGTGGCGTGGACCACAGCTTTTTTCTTGCCCACAAAGGCGGCTAAACGATTCTCAAGGGTCTCGTGCAAGGTCAAGTTGCCGCATAGGAATCGGGATCCCCCGGGGCCACTGCCCCACCGACTCGCAGCCTTGGCGCCTGCTTCCATTACTCTGGGATCATGAGTAAATCCCAGGTAATCATTGGACCCAATCATAATCAGACGCCGGCCTGACACCTCCACTTCCGTGCCCCAAGATCGGTCTATGGGCCGGAAATAAGGGTAAAACCCTTGTTCCTTGGCGTCTTGGACCATAAGAGCAAAAGGTTGGCAGCGGTTTCTAAGTGTCATAAAGGTATTCTACCCCCTCCCCCTCCGGTAGGTTTACACCTTTTTATTGCTATCTTGAGAAAATGTCAATGGGATTTGTGTTCTTGAGCAGATAAGCTCCCCCATTCCCCCCATTACGGTTCCTATCCTACCACATTTGATCTCGTTTTTTGATAAAAAAAATCCCCTTTTTCAATATATCGGCAAATGTGAGAATTAAAATAGCTTTTTTTTAATTATCCATTATTTTTAGAAAAATATCCAGGGAAATCAAAGGCCTGGACTACGTCAATGGATTTTTATTATCTTAACGCTTTTTTTGCCCCTACCTCTGGCTTGGTTAATCACAAGGATACGACGCCAGACCGAGTCAATGGAGGAACCCGCTCTGCTTCAGATATGCATATTTAGACAGAATCGCAGCCTTATTGTTAGCAGCGGGCCGAATTTCTGGCTCGATTCCTTGCATCACCTGCCCATGCGATAAATTGCCCAGGGCAAATCCAGGGTTTGAGTTTGCCTAGGGGTTCTCCGGCTTGCCACTTAACAGCCTTTTTATCGCCTGCGCCTGCCCGGGGGTGATGGTGGGATGAGCCGTGGGGCAGAATTTGTTGAAGTCATCCGTCGTAAGGCCACCCCCTTCTCCGCCGTCACGGTTGAGCGCGGTGTAACATTTTTGGGCCGCTCGGCTTATTTCCAGATATTGGGCGGTCCACCGCGGCAGGCTCAAAATCTGTCCGCCTACCATCACTGCCAGGAGCATCCCCGCCAACGTATGCGCCCACCATTTTTTGGGAATCCGGGGGGCCAGCAGACGCCACGCCGTTCCCACCAGCAGCAGGGCGCCAATCAAGGTAAAGATACCGTAGCGGGCCACATAAGCCTGGCTGACGTGCCGCTGATAGCGGGTCAGCGAAATCAGGCAGAACGGCAGAAGATTAAGCAGAAGGGCCCAGAGAGCCAGGTGCCTTTCCGGCAACCCTCCCCAGCGCCAGATAGCCGCCAAACTTAACGTCAACAGGGTAGCGCCGGCGATGTAGGCCAGGATGGGAAAATGATAGTGACCCCAAAACAGATAAAAGAAAGGCGCGAGAAAGGCCCCGCAGAACATGTGCAATAAATAAGTAGGGCCAGGCAAGCCTGCAAATACCCCGCGGTTATGGCTGGTGGCGGCGGGCACCCCGGCAAAGTTGAGATAGCCTGCCATGAAAACGATATATACGGCGCCGACTACCCCGGTAACCATCCAAAAGGCGCGCCAGGAGCGCTTTTCTCCCATCAGGAGCACATACAGTGGCAGCGCCAGGAGGCCCATCAGGGGATAATTGTGGGATAAAATGGACAATGCGGCGCACAGGCCAATGCCCCAGAGCTTGCCTCCCGACGGGGTGCGCACATAGCTGTCGGTTAAGAGCAACGCCCCCAAAAACAACCCCAGGCTGAGGGCATAGCCGAAATAGAAGGCGTTCCAGGCAATGGAGTGATGCAAGGCTGCCATAACGTAAAGGAGGCTCAGGCTTAAAGCCAGGCCAGGCTCCCAATGACGCCGGAAAAAGCTATAGACCAAAAAAGCGTTCACCCCGGTACCCAGGCAATTGATCAAAACCAAGCGCGAGTATTGTAATCCGGCAATTTTCACCAGACCATAATAAATCAAATGAAAAAAGGGGAACCACTGTTCGCCGTCAGGAGTGACCAGATATTGCCCGAAAGGGTATTGGACCATGGCAATGAGTGCGGTCCAATCATCCATCATATAAAAAAATATCGGTTTCCAAAATATCAGGACCGGCAAGGCCATTAACAACAGCAAGACCATGAACGGGCGGTCCGGAAGAGAAGCCGGCCTTGATTTTCCGGGATTTGACTCGTTAGCCTGTTTCATGCCTCTAGGCTCCCGGCTCCTCACCCAAGCCATGGCCAGAGGTAGCAGGAGCGCCGGGGGGAAAAGATAAACCCGGTTTGCTTTCTGAGTCAATTCCTAGTATGAATTTCAAGAGACAGGCCAGCTTGGTCAGAAGGGACTTCCTTTCCCGAGGGGCCGTTAAGGGCCGGTGACGGGTGTGGCAACAGAAATTCGCAGGCTTTAACACCCGACTTTTAACCCTATATTTATATCTCATAATCAGGAGAATGGAAAGTATGTTGGCCGGAAAAAAAGTGTTGGTGGTTATGCCTGCCTATAATGCTGAACAAACCCTGGAACGCACCTTCCAGGATATTCCTTTTGATGTGGTGGATGAAGTGCTGTTGGTGGACGACGCCTCCCACGACGAGACGGTAGCGGTGGCCCGGAAATTAGGCATCCGGTGTTTTTTGCATGAGCGCAATATGGGCTACGGCCGCAACCAGAAGACTTGTTACACTGAGGCCCTGAAATTAGGGGCGGATATCGTAGTCATGGTCCACCCCGATTATCAGTATTCCCCCAAAATTATCCCGGCCCTGGCTGGCTTGGTGGCCAGCGGCGAATACGAGGTGGCCATCGGCTCCCGGATTTTGGGAGGCGCCACCCGCCAAGGCGGCATGCCCGCCTATAAATATTTTTTCAACCGCTGCCTGACCTTTTTTCAGAACCTGCTCCTGGGGGCCAAGCTCTCAGAATATCATACCGGTTTTCGGGCCTTTTCCCGGAAAGTCCTGGAGACCCTGCCCCTCTGGGAGAACTCCGACGATTTTGTCTTTGACAACCAGATGCTGGCCCAGGTCATTTTCTTCGGTTTTCCCATCGGTGAAGTGTCCTGTCCCACACGCTATTTTGAAGAAGCCTCCAGCATCAATTTCCCCCGGAGTGTGAAATACGGCCTGGGAGTGCTGGTGACGTCGGTGGAATTTTTCTTGCAAAAGCGGGGCTGGGGCTCGTTTCGCATCTTCTCGTCCCACGGCCGGGGCCTGATCCCCCAGGATTACTACACCTCCGCCCGGCTTCCCTCTTCTCCCTGAAGGAAATCAATCAGAACTCCTGAGCCCTTAGCTCTCTCAAAATAATGAAAAGACCGGGAGCACAGGCTTTCCAGCCTGTGCTTGGACACCCGGGAGCGGGGTTACTAGACCTGACGCCGAAATTTTCCAAGCAGCCTTGAAAAGTGATAGGCTTTTTTATCATGGTCGCGGTGCCTTCTTTCCCCCTTAATCGTCCCTATCCTCTCGCAAATCTGACAACCTCACGCCCTCCACCGGCCCGGTTTGCACCAGCCAGGTGAGGAAGGAACGGATCTTGCCGACGAACCGCTGGACCGCAATTTCAGCGGGAAAAAGCCGGGAGGCCCCGGGCTTGAGCTCAGAGGAGTGGAAAAACATGGTGAGGACCCGGCCGCCCCGGCTCCGGTGGAGGCGGGCCGCCAGCCGCATGGAAGCCAGGGGATACCAGGCCGGCTGCACCCCGGCCGCGCCCACATACCGGAACGAGTTGCGCAGACACCGGCCCCAGGCTGGAGGCAACACCGCGGCCAGCCGCGTCACTAATCCCGGCGTCCCGGCCAGCACCGGCACCATGGTGACGGGAACCTCCAGAAGTTCGTGGTGGTTTTGTCCCGGGACGTGCAGCACAAAAGGGTCCGCCGGGGCAAGGAAATAGCCGGCCTCAGCCCCCTTGGGGGTGAGAGGCGCCACGCTGCTATCCACCGAGAGATTGAACTCCGGCAGCAAACCCCATATCTGAGGCCCCGCGTCAAACCGGCCCATGCGGAAGGACCGGGGCGCATCTTCCAGGTTGGTCTGTATCTGGTGGAGCAAATTGTCGCATTTATCCCGGAGGAGGTCCCGGGGCAGCCTTGCGGAGGATATCGGTTCGGGGTCGGGCAGATCAAGATAAGGCGGGGTGTTCCAGGGATGTAAATGAACCCCGATCTCCGCCCCATAACGATCTCGCCACCGGGTCAGGACCCGGCAGGCCGCGGGGTCCCGGGCCACCTGGTAGGTGACCAAAAGCGTCAGGGGCAGGCCGAATTCTTCGGGGATGAACGCCAGGCGCGAAAGTTCCGCCACGTTGGTCACTCCCGGGGGCGTCCGGGGATAGTGGCCAAAAAACAGTCCCTCTTCTTCCACATCGATGGAGATCACTAGTTTCATGTAAGACGTTTTTTTCTGGTTTCCCAGCTACTGTTACGAAAAATTTTCCGTAGGGTGCGTCTTACGCACCATTACCTTATGGCAGCGGTGGGCACGGAGTCCCGCCCCCCGGCCCTACTCACCGGCCCCGCAGGTCAATGGCCACTTTAAGACTTTTGTGGCTGCGCTTGTTGAAGGCCGCCTGAAAAGCCTTCCGGTAATCCTCCAGGCGAAAAAGGTGGGAGACCAGACCCCGGGAAGGGTAATCCCCCCGGGCCAGCAGTTCCATGGCTTTTTCATAGGTGCGGACTTTTTGGCCCCGAAAAACGCCGTGGGAGTACATAGAAGATCCGGTAAGCGTCAGCTCCCGAAACCACAGGCTGGAGAAGTCCACCGGCCCTATGGCGCCCGCGGTTCCCACCAGAACGTAAGTCCCCCTGCCGCGCAAAGCCAGAAGTCCCTCCTGGAGTGAGCTTTGCCCGCCCACACAGTCAAAGAACAGGTCGGCGCCACCTTCCAGGTTGCCGCCCCCTAAGGTGGTGGGCACCAGCCTGGCCCCCACGGCCTCGCCCAGTTCGGCCCGGCTGGGGCTGGACAGCACGACCTCCGCGCCGCCCTCCCGGGCCAGTTCGGCCTGAAAAGGATGGCGGGCCACCGCTATTATCCGGGCCTCCGAGCCCAGGACCCGTAACAGGCGCACTAGGTGCTGGGCAATGATGCCGGCACCGTAAACCACTACGATGTGCCGATCGTCGGGAAAGTGGTCCAGGACCGGCTGCAGCGCTGAAGCCAGAGAATCGGTGAGCACCGCCACCTCATCGGGGACGTGGTCAGGCACCCGCACCAACCGGCTGGGGTGGGCGGCCATCATTTCGGCCATGCCGCCCCCCACCCTCTGGGTAAAGCCCAGGATCACCCCGGGAGGCAGGTCGCCTTTCAGAAAATTTTCACAGAGGTTGTACTCCCCCGCGGCACACGCTGGGCATGGCGGCAGGCCTCTGACTTCACAGGGCAGCACCGGCTCCACCACCACCCGGTCGCCGACGCGCCATTCCGACCCCGGCGAAGACTCTACCACTTCTGCCACCACTTCGTGTCCCAGCACCGCCGGCAGAGACGCGTAGGGCTCCAGTAAGAAAGACTCCGCCCCTTTCAGCAGGTTCAGGTCCGAGCCGCAGATGCCGCACATAAGGGGCCGCAATACCACCCAAGGCGGCCCGGGGGGGTTGAATTCCACCGTTTGCAGCCTGAGGGGCGCCAGCCGGCCAAAAAAGGTCCGGGGCCAGAAGCGGTTCAGGCCTTTGGCCAACAGGTAGCGGGCTACTGAACGGTAATAAACCAAGGCTCTCATGAGGTTGGTCTCATCGTGGGATAAGTCTCATTTTATAATTTGTCTTAACTGGATGTTCGTATTTCTTTAAACCGAAAACGGTATTTAAGGAATCTGTTCCGGCGTGGGACGGTTGTCAAGACCATTCTTTCTCCAAAGGGTTGGGGATTCCGCCGCAATGGGATATAATGGCAAATAAATCGGGACTTATAGCGATTGCCAAAAGTTCTTTTCCTCTTATTCCCCTCTCCCTTTTTGGGAGAGGGTCAGGGGTTAATTAAGAAAAACTTTTGGCAATGAGTATACCGGCCCCGGTGCACTCATTATATCAAATATCGAGGCACGCGGTTTTCATGCATACAAGAAGCAGGATTGCGCTGGGGGTGGTAGTTAAAAATTTCCGGCGTCTGGCAAAGCATCCTTGGATCAGCACTAAATTGGCCACTATCCAGGGCGAAAAGTGGCTCTTCAATGTGCTCTACCCCCAGGCCCAAACCGGGCAGGCCAAAAAGATCCGCCAGTTGAGTTTGCGGATCACCGACATCTGCAATTTGCGCTGCCACACCTGCGGGCAATGGGGCGACCAAGGCTTCTTGCACGGCAGCAATCTGCGGAATTTGAAGCAGAACGAAGTCTCTTTAGACCGGTACCTGGAAATCCTCCGGGACTTGGTGCAGCACGGCCACCATCCCACGGTCTACCTGTGGGGCGGCGAACCCATGCTTTATGAGGGGTCGCTCGAGTTGATCGAAGCGGCCACCAAACTTAGGCTGCCCACCGCCATCGCCACCAACGGCACCCGGATTGCCGCGGCCGCAGACAGGCTGGTTAAGGCCCCCATGTTTCTTCTGCAGGTTTCCATCGACGGTCCCGATGCCGCCCGGCATAATCAGGCGCGCCCGGGGGTGGGGGGCGCCGACAACTTTGCCGATATTCAAGCCGGCCTGGCCGCGGTGGGGGAGGCCCGCCGGGACCGCCGCAGCACTCTGCCCCTGATTGCTTCTCTCACCACCGTCTCCCAGCATAATTTCCGGAACCTGGTGGACATTTATGAGTCCTTTAGGGATAAGGTGGACCTCTTTATCTTTTACCTCTCCTGGTGGATCGACCAGGAGGCGGTTAAGAATCACGAAGCGGACTTTAGCCGGCGCTTCGGGTTCAGTCCCACGCTTCACCAGGGCTGGGTGGGAGGCTGGCGCCCCGATGATTACCGGGAGTTGGACCGCCAGTTACAGACTGTACTGAAAATGTCCCGGTCGTCCACCGCACCCCCGGTTTCTCTGATCCCTTCCGTGATCGGCGAGGACGATTTGCGCACTTATTATACCGACCACCAGGCCCGGTTCGGCTTCAATCAGTGCATCTCAATATTTTCGGCTGCCGAAATCGATAGCAACGGCGATCTCTCGCCCTGCCGGGATTATCATGACTATGTGGTGGGCAACATCAAAGAGGCAACGCTTACCGAACTGTGGAATTCCCCGGCCTACGTGCGTTTCCGCCAGAGCCTGGCTACCGAAGGCCTGATGCCCGTCTGCTCCCGCTGTTGTGGCCTGATGGGGTATTAAGATGCACAGAAATTTTGGGGGAGAGGGTAGGGGGCAGGCCCCTTCTCACTCCCCCAACCCCGTTTCTCTCAGACTCGCTTCCGCCCCTTCACGCCCGGCCCGCCTGGTTTTCCTCCTCCAAGATTTAACCTTCGGCGGCACCCAACGCCAAACCCTGGAGTTGGCCCGGCGGCTCAACCCGGCGCGCTTTCAGGTCGAGATCTGGGTGCTGGCCGCGGGGGAGCAATTGATGCCGTTAGCAGAGCGCCACGGCATCCCCGTGATCCGGCTGGGGCGGCGCCAACAGGTGGGGCCCGGGGCCCTGGCCCGTCTGGGTCGGCGGCTTATGAATCAGCACCTCGATGTGCTCATGCCTCTCACCGTAGTGCCCAATATCTGGGGCCGGATGCTAGGCCGCCTGGCCAAAGTCCCCCTGATTATCGGCAACTGCCGGGGCGGCGGGGCTCCCCGGCAGCAATACGAGCGCCGGCTTTGGCCTTTGGCCCACCATATCTTGTGTAACAGCCAGGCCATTCAACGGGTGTTGACCGACTCTTGCGGAGTTCCGGCAGCCCGCCTGACCACGATCTTAAACGGTGTGGATACGGACTATTTTCAGCCCCCCGCGAGCCCGGCCGCCGGCCCGCCCCGGGTCTTGTCTGTGGCCCGGATGGTGCCGGAAAAAGACCATGATACCCTGCTGGCGGCCTTTCACCTGACGGCCAAGGCTTACCCCGAGGCGGAATTGTGGCTGGTGGGAGATGGCCCCCGCCTGGCGGAGGTCAAGGGTCTGGCCCGGCGACTCCTGCCCGGGGACCGGGTTAAATTTTTACCCACCAATGAAGACCTGCGCCCGCTGCTCCAGCAAGCCAGTCTCCTGGCGCTCAGCTCCCGGACCGAAGCCCTCCCCAACGTGGTTCTGGAGGCCATGGCCGCGGGCTTGCCGGTGGTAGCCACCCGGGTGGGCGGGGTCCCCGAACTGGTGGAATTAAACCGGACCGGCTGGCTGGTGAATCCTGGGGATGCCCCGGCACTGGCTGCGGCCCTGAGCCAGGCGGCTTCAGACCCCGATGCCAGGCAGGCCATGGGCAAAGCCGGCAGGGAACGGGCCGTCAAGCATTTCTCTTTAGAGACCATGGCCCGGCAATACGAGTCTCTCTTGGACCGGCTCCTCCAGGAGAAGAGGCGCTAAATGTAGGGCGGGAAAGCGCAGCGCATCCCGCCGTTAAGACTAAGCCTCGTTCCCAAGTTACACTTGGGAACGCCACTTTCCGCCCAAGCTCTGCTTGGGCACCGCTTAAGTTCCCCCCTTTGGAAAAGGGGGGTTAGGGGGGATTTCAAGAGGTTGCATAAATCCCCATGTTTCTCCCCTCAATAATCCAACTTTTTCTCACGGATAAACTGCTCCACCCCCGCATAAATCTCTTCATTGCCGCAGAACCGGCCGGTCTGGATATTCTCCCGGTAGTGGCTCAGGCGGGCTTCGAACTCAGGGATGATCTCAGGGGGGGGATGAAAGCCCATGAGAGAGCGGCCATATCCCAGGCGCTCGATATACAGGGCGTTCAAGAACTGCTCGAAGGCATTTTTGATGGGAAAAGAGATCACCGGCTTGCCGTAAAACAGGGCCTCGGACATCAGGGTGTGGCTGCCCCCGCACACCACGTAGCGGCAGGTGGAGAGGTCATCCAGAAACCCCGCCTCGGAGTTTTTCTTGAAATGCAGATTGCCCTCGATGCGCTCTTCGTTAAAGCCGTAAACCATCACCTTTGAGGGAATGGCGCTCAAGAAGGGAAAAAAGCGCTTGAAGGTGGTATACCCCTGGTACGCCACCACATGCTCGCCCAGGGCGGGCCTTCGCTGCAGCACGCTTTCCCGCAACAGCGGCGGCAGAACTTTGGCCCTGGCCCCGGGTTTCACCGGCGTTTGGAAGAAAGAAATCACCAGATAATCCGAAGCCCGGCTAAACATGGAGCCCACCGCGTAACTCGTGGATAGGTAGCTGGGATACTGGGTCCAGGGGACCCTGTGGCGGCAGCAGGTGATGACGTGTTGATGGTCGATGGACAGGCAGGGAACCCCGGCCCGTTTAGCTGCCCGCGGCAGGAAATATTCATAATCACTCATGGTGACGTCGGGTTGGAACCGGTCCATGAGGTCCAAAAGATGGCGGATGTGCCCCCTGGATTGGCTCCTAACCTGAAGGCTGCCCATGACCGTGGCGAGCAAGTCCACCCGATGGCCCCGGATGACCGTGGGCGGATTGGGACATTCCTCTACCCGGAATTCCCGGCTCAGGATGGCGGCCCCGGTGTCGTGGCTGACAAAGAGAAACTCATGTTCGGCGAAGTGCCGGGCAATGGTCAGAGCCCGGACCGCGTGGCCATGTCCGATGCCGTGGACCCCATAGAGAATTTTAGCCATAGTATGAAGACGGTCCGATCCGGGATCGACCCGGGATCAATGCAGGTTGCGATTTATAAATGAGTTCACGATAACTTGCCTAACCCGGCCGCCCCAGGTGACCCGGTAGGAGATGCCCCGCCAGGCGATAATATTCGTTAGCCAGGTCTTGAGGTAACACCAGCAAGCCATGAAAATATTGGCATAAAAGCCCAAGAGCCAGCGCCCCAGAGGAACCTGTGCCGGCACCAGGGTCCGGAACCAGGCCCCTAAAGCAGTTAAAGCCAGTAAAAATCCCCAACTTGCCAGGGCCAGAGGCGGGGCCACCATACCCAAGATCCCACCCAGGCCGGCGAGGCCTGCCAGGAGAATGGGGCCGGCTAACAGTAAGACCACCAGCGCCGCGGCCAACCAGGTGCCGGGCAGGCAATATTTCAGATATAACATTTGCCGGGTCAACCAGGTCTCCCAGCCGCACCGGGTCTGCCCGCTGAGATCGGTATTCAAAATCGCGGTGGCTACGGGCACGGACCGGATGCCGAAGCGCAACAAGCGCTGGCCCATGGGAAAGTCGTCCAGGACATTTTCCTTCAGGACACCCGCCAGCCCATGCTCATGGAACGCGGCACGAAGCATGGCGATGGCTCCGCCCCAGGGCAAGGCGATGGCAGGAATACCATGTAGCAGATGCAGGGCCAGCACCGTCTGGAGCATCCCCAGCGTGGAAATGCGGGTATCGCCATGAATGATGCGGTGGAACCCCGAGGTTATGACCGCCTGGCCGGTGACTATCGGGTGAATGAGATCCCGGAGAAAGTTGGGCGGGGCCTGGTGAGTGCTGTCACAAAACACCAGGATTTCCGCATCATCAGACACGGCCCCGATGCCGGCCAGAATGCTGTGGTTTTTTTGAGAGCCGGTTGTGGTCGGGCCGCTGACAATATGGCGGACTCGGGGGTTGCGGGACAAGAGCTCCCGCACCAACGGTGTGGCGGGGTCTTCCGGGTCCCGGGTGACCAGCAGGGTTTCATAGTCGGGATAGGGCTGGCTGAGCAAAGATTCCAGCGCCGCGGGCATCTCCGGAGAGTTCCCGGTGAGGGGCACAATGACCGCGACCTTGGGGTAGGTCGGCCAGAACACGGTTTCAGGCCGCCGCCCTGGAAAACTCCGGCGCACATGCTCGCGGCTGTAAAGCATCAGGGTCAGCAGGAGCAAGAGTTCCAGCGCCATGGAGCCCAACATCAAAGTGGTCAAGCAATTTTTCCTGCGGTCATGGTTCGCCTGCCTCGCTTATACGTTTGCTATGAACTGTATCAAATTGATTGTAACTAACTTATTCATGGGTCTATGGGAATGCAAGAGCTTCAGGGGCTAGGCCTCTCGGGTCTCGTCTCCCCTCTGCAGCCACCACCTGGCTGCCAGACCCAGAGTCGGGGCCAGGGCCAGGGCTTCGGCCGCTTCCCGGGGCAGGCGGCCATGTCCCGCCAGGTAAAGCAGAGCCCCCACCAGGACGGCAATGCCCAACTGGAACATCGGGCGCCGGGTAAAGAGCCCCAGGCGGCGCTGGCAAAAAGTCACGGTGAGTGCGGCCACTCCACCCTTGGTAAGGACCATGGCCAGAGCTGCCCCCAGCAGGGGCGCCCGGGGAATGACCAGGGAGCACCAGAGCAGATTGAACCCCAGGCCGCACAGGTGAAAGATCAGGAGCAACCGCTGCAGCCGCATACTGACCATGAGAAATCCCGCCAGGTTGTGGAGAAAGGCAAAAGCAACGGTCACTACCAGGACCTTCTGCAGCCAAATAGCGTCTCCATAGTTGGGCCCGTAGATCAAGGTGATGATACGGTCACTTTCGATGAACAGCACAAACATGACGCCTAAGGCCGCGGCCAAAAGCCAGCGTGCGGTGTTTTGGGCCAGTTGGGAGACCCGGCCGCGGTCCGACTCCCAGAGCTGCACAAAGAGCGGAAACAGGATACTTTGCAGGAGCAGGCCGGAGACCAGCCCGGAGATGCCGTCCACCGTTTGCCAGGTGACGCTATACTGCGCCACCCCGTGAGCCCCGGCATACTTCTGGAGAAAAAAGAGGTTAGCCTTGTTATAGAGAATGGCCGAGACCTCGATGACGGCAAACACCATCCCCAGTCGCAGAGTAGACCCCAGCCGTCCCAGGGAGGGCAGCGTGAGCCGCAAGCGCCCCTGGGAGCGCACCAGGATGAAGCTGCCCCCTAAATTGACCAGGCTTTCGATGGGCTTGAATGCAGCTACCACCGGGGCTGAGGCGCCCAAAGCCAGGGCGATCAGACCATAGCCAAAGCCCAACCCCGCGGCCAGGGCCGCAACCTTACCCTGGAGGTCCTGACGGCCCTGGACCTGCAAGGCCACAAAAAAAGTATTGGACAGGGCCTCCAGCCCGACCCCGGCGCTCAGCATGAACATGACGTATTTCAGGGACGAGGAGTAGCCCTGCCACTCCATAAAACCCAACACCCCCAGGAGCGCCAGCACCAGCAGGCCTCCCTTGAGGATGGTCACCTGGCTCAAGGCCGCGTTCGGGTCTCCGTCCTTTTTGGACATCAGGGAAACCAGCGGCAGGTTGAGGCCGAATTCCGCCACCAGCAGGAGAATGCTGCCCAAGCCAATGGCCAGCATAAACTCCCCATACGTGGTGGAACTGACCCGGGCCAGGTAAATGAGGAAAACGGCTTGCAACGCCTCCCGGAACCACCGGGCGCTGAGCAGGTAGGCGAACTTCTGGAGGATGCGGGCAGGCGCGGACTCAATTCCTTTATTCCCCTCTCCCTTTGAGGGGAGAGGGTTAGGGTGAGGGGTAGACGGCTGGCTAGGGCTGCTCACAAGCATCAAATGCGGCCTTATCGTAAGTTTTTCCAGGTCCCCGACCACGGCTGCCTGAACCTTTTATATATATCAGATATTTCTGCTGCCGGTGAGGAAAAGTCTTTTTCGAAGGGAACGGACTCCGCCGCAGGCTGGCCCAGGGAAAGAGTTTGCCATGCGCTCACGCATGCTTTATCCTTATGGCCAGGGAAGAGTTATTCATGCCGGAGACCCCAAACGCTAGCTCAGAGAGCTGGTTTCACCGCAACCCCAAGAAGACCTTGGTTTTTTTTACCCTGTTTCTGATGCTGGCCGCAGCCTTTGCCGCAGAACAATATCTCCAATTCCGTAACCATCGCAAAGGGATAGTCTTATCCTCCGAAGGCGAAATTAGATATATCCGGCTGCGAGAGTACCGTCCCGGCACCCGCCTTCTGATGACCTTGCCGCAAAGCCATCTGCCCTACACCGACAATGTCTTTGACAAAGAATACCGCTTTGATATCGACAAAAACGGTTTTATCGCCCCTTCCCAAAAATATGACCACCCCGATAAGGTCATCGTCTTCCTGGGAGGGTCCACCACCGAATGCATGTATATGGACGAGGACCACCGCTTTCCTTATCTGGTGGGGAAGATTCTCGAGGGGGAGACGGGGGCAAAGATCAATTCCTACAACGGCGGGATGTCCGGCAACAACACCCTGCACGCCATCGATCTTTTGATCAACAAAGTAATTCCGTTGCATCCGCAAGTTGTTGTCTTCATGGAGAACATCAACGACCTGAGCACCCTCCTCTATGAAGGCACGTATTGGAACGAGCATAACGCCCGGGCGCCCCTGGAAACCTTAAAAAAGACCAGGCTGGTGGGCAAGCTTTTGAAAGAGATTCTTTTCCCCGAATTGAATCAAGCTTATCGAGTTTTAAAAGAAAGACTGGCCAGTAAGCCATGGGATGAATTTATGGGCGTCCGGGGGAAAAAGCTGACGTTTGATAAGACAACGTTTGTGCGTGAATTCGCCATGAATCTCAAGGCGCTGATCTGTATCTGCCAGGCCCATGAGATTATCCCGGTGTTGATGACCCAGGCCAACCGAATCACACCGCATCCCGACCCGGTGGTGGCGGCTTACATCGGGCGCTACGGCAATGATACCGGCATCGGCTATGCTCAGCTTAAAGATCTGTACGATGCCTTTAACGACACCATCCGGGAAGTGGGCCGGAAAAATCACGTCATGGTCATCGACCTGGCCAAAGAGATTCCCCCTAATAAGCACTACCTCTATGATATCGTCCACTTCAACGACGCCGGCTCCGAAATGGCAGCCCGGATCATCGCCAACCGCCTAAAAGGGCTTTTGACGCCGCAATAGCCGCATTCAGCACTTATTGCGCCTCGTTACGCTCTCGTTCCCCAAGTTCCAGCTTACGCCCTCGTTCCCAAGTTGCACTTGGGAACGCTATTTTCCGCCCAAGCTCTGCTTGGGCACCACTCGCAGGGGCGGGGTCTCCCCGCCCCTGCATTGCATTTAATCCGCTCTACCAAAGCTTCCCGGACATGGCCACCTTCACCGCCAGGGTCAGGCCGTCATGCTCCGGCGAATGACGGGGCAGGAAGCTGAGCAGGTGAACGGCGCGCCAGGCGGGGTGGCTCAAGATTTCCCGGTTGAAGTCCGCAGCTCCGGTGAATCCGGTATTGTCCGCCACCAACAGACCACCGGAGCGCAACAAGCCGCGGGCCAGGGACAGGGCCGGCAGGTAGGATTCCTTGTCGATGTCCAGGAAGATCAGGTCAAAGGTCTCGCCCATCGCGGCCATGAGATTCAGGGCCTCGCCCACCTTCACCTCCACCACGTCCGTAAGTCCGGCCCGGGCGAGGTTGGCCCGGGCTCGGGCGGCCATGGCCTCGTCGTACTCCAGGCTCACGACCCGGCCGTTGATCTCAGCGCAGGCCCGCCCCAGAAAAATGCCGGAATACCCCGTGGCCGTGCCCAATTCCAGGATACGGGTGGCACCTGTGGCTCGGGCCAAAACAAAGAGCAGCTCTCCCACCACCGGACCCACGATGGGGATGGCTTCACGTTTGGCCTCTTCCTCCAGCTCCAAGAGCAAGGCATCGCCTAAGGGCGCCAGGCCTCGGAAATAACCTTCCAAATCAGGTATCATGGCGCTCATGGTCCCTCCTAGTGTGATGTCCAGATGTTTTTTTTAAGATATTTCGGGGAATCCTGTAGGGGCGGACCTATGTGTCCGCCCTATTTGCGGGCGCACACGCAGGTGCGCCCCTACAAAACTCTTTTAAGATATAACTGGGACATAAAACTATCACGCCGTTTAGGAATTGAATGTCTCGAAATTCTTTTTGGTTTCGGGTAATATTATGGCAAGAAAGGGGGAGAAGGGGAAGCACAGATTGCCCGGAGTCCTGCGGTTCATGAATCGCCAAAAGCCCTGCTCCGGTGGATCAATGCCGCCACCTCCAGCCAGATACCCCTCACCCCGCCCACCGCTGGCGTTAAGCAGGCGTGACGGTCTCGCGTATGCACCTCCCACCAAAATTGCGCCAAGAATAATCATAGTGTGGTAAAATAAACTATTACAGCTTAAGGGTTAAAGCACAGCATGGCAAAAGAGAAGAAACTCCGCAGCAAACCCCTGGCTTGGCTGTTGTCCTCCACCAAGGAGCAAGCCAAGGACACCGGCATGGCCATGGTGTTGATCTGTCTGCTTCTGGGCTATTGGGACAAGTTCCCCAAGTTCCCCAAGTTCCTCCCCGTGAGTCTGACGCTGTTGCTCATCACCATGATCTGGCCCAACGCCTTTCGGCCCCTGGCCACCCTCTGGTTCGGCCTCTCCCATGTCCTGAGCCGCGTCGTCTCCCGGGTCATCTTGACGGTGTTGTATTTTCTGCTGGTCACTCCCGTCGGCCTCATCCGGCGCCTGGGCGGCGCCGACGCCCTGAAATTGAAACAATGGAAACAAGGCCGCGACTCGGTCTTCATCGTCCGCCAAGGAGTCATCCAGGGAAAAGACCTGGAGAACCCTTATTGAGTTCAAAGTTCAAAGTTCAAGGTCAGGTCACAGGCCTTAACTTTGAACCTTGAACATTGAACTATAAACTCATTCCCAAGGAGTGACGTTATGAATTTTGCCAAGGATTTGTGGGGCTTCCTCAAGGTCAGGAAAAAATTTTGGCTGCTGCCCATCATCCTGACGCTCTTGTTTTTTGGCGCTTTGATGATCTTCGCCAGCGGTTCGGCCATCGCGCCCTTCATCTACACCATATTCTAAGTACGCCAGTTCATAAGTTCGGTAATGTATTTTCCCCTCTCCCCCCGCTGCGGGGGG